>Ga0207422_1000196_pt1 | contig 237706 bp, 193 predicted proteins | sample MarCyaLeptolynsp_FD_187757 | JGI IMG/M metagenome (GOLD analysis project Ga0207422, IMG submission 187757) | Marine cyanobacterial communities from Panama - species 1 Leptolyngbya sp. (SPAdes) | ecosystem: Environmental > Aquatic > Marine > Unclassified | place: Panama: Panama City | collected... | reverse complement strand
GACTGAATTCGATAAGCAGACTCCAGCATGTCTAAAACCAATAAATGGTTATCTCTTCTAGACATATACTAAATCTGGCTCGATGGATTTGAGGTATCGTGGTTTTACGCCTTTTTTAGACACAAGGTCAACCCTTTGACCTAATGAAGACTCCAATTCATCGGCTAGATCAAAAAACTTAGATCCGATTTTCCCATTAAGTTCCACCAGAATATCTATGTCGCTATCGGGAGTTTGTTCTGATCTCGCGAAGGAGCCAAAAAGGGCCATAGAAGCAATAGGGTAGTTCTTTGCCAAACCAACCTTTAGCTGTTTTAACTTCCTTATTACTTCTTCTTTTGAACTCATTAAGCAAATATAGCCAAAGCTGTTGTTTATCGATTTGCCCCTGAGGCAAGGCTACTTTCCTTGCCTCTCATTTTTGCTTGATCAACCGAAGGCTTTGCCTGAGCTCACGAACTCCATTGAAAATGGAAAGGTCGTTCGTAAAAACGAAACAAAAAATCAAGGCTTGCATTCCTTTACCCTCAGCTTTTCAAAAGTCCTAAGATCGGTCGCGGGATCTCCTCCGGAGCTACGCGATCTCTCTAAGGCCTTTTTTCAATCTTTCGATTAAAGGGATGCTAGGCCGCCTTTCGTCCTTAGCATTGATTGTGGATTTGAATGGTGTGCTATTTCTTTAGCTAGTTTATAGCACCATGATTTAAAGTTCTTTTTTCATGGCGATGAATTCAAAATTCTCTTTTCCAATTTGAAAATCGTGATGACCGATTTTTTCAAACCCCTTTTTTTGTAAAAATTTATGGCCCTCTCGTTGCTGTTCAGCACCGAAAGCCAGATTTTATTAAAATTCAATGCCTTGGCTTTTTTTAATAGACGATCTTGTAATTCAAAGCCAATTTTCATCGACAGAAAGTCCTTCAAAACGTAGATCTTCTGAAGTTGGCAAACCTCCTTTGATTCAATAAATTCTGAACTGGAATTTAGTTTAAGTTTTGCATAGCCTACCGGTAATCGGTTTACAAAAGCTATCCAGAAAAGGTTGTTTGGCTTCTTAATTCCATCTTCAATTTTTTGCACTGAAAATGTCAAATTGTAGTAATCGATCAAATCTTTTTGATCTCTAAAAAAATGTCCAAATGTTTCCGTGAATGTTGTTCTTCCCAGTAGAGCAATAAATTGCGCATCTTGTTTTTCCGCTAATCTGATTTCAATGGTATTCATTCGGTGTTGAAGGTTGTGATGTATTGTGGCTAGCGGTTCTGTGTAAGAAACATAGGGGATTTCGAGAGCGTTTCCGTCCGATTTAGCTGCCGTAGCTTTAGCGAAGGTGGCAGGACGAGAAAACATATTGAAGAATCAACAAGTTTCTACCCGCAGGAGCACCCTATGCTTTTTATGCAGTGTTAGCAATAGTTTTTGTTTTTATAGGAAAAAGCAAAAAGACAATTCCCCCAAAAAATATAAGATTATGTCCCATGCTTTGTCTAAAATCAAGTATTAGGTTTTGAACATATTCTTTCTCAGTTAATTCTTTAATAATTATTCCATGGTTATGAATAACTTTTTTACCATCAATAATTCCTAATACGCCTTCTTGAATTTCCAAGACGTGGAGAAAATACCATGTGAAAAAGATTTGATTAATAATTTCCAATGTAATCAGCCAAATGGGGTAGTGATTCCAAAAAAATGAAATGTTAATTTCATGGGTCTTTTTTATCTGATAAAACCTATAGAAGCTTACAATCATAAATAAAAAAGTTAGGCTAAATAATATACCGTCTATAGCATTTCCTTCAATGTAGAAGTCACTGAAAGTCATTAGGAATAGACCTAAAATTGATACATATAGTGCAACAGATAAAAAAAATGTGGTTCTAAATATTATTTTCATCGCGTTGGCTTAGAAATATTTTATTCAGTTTTTTAATCGTATAATCCCTATTCATTTTGGTTAGCGGAATAAATACTTTTTTCGTTTTTCCTAACTTATTATTGAATTTAACAATGTACCCAAAGTAGTTAATACTCCTTTCTACAATATCACTTTCATAAAAATGGAATTCAGTCAGCCAATTTTTGGCCACTATTTCTTTTCCGTCAAAAAAAATGTCACATCCAAAAACACTGATATAAATTTGGATAAGAGGTATGAAAAAAAACCAACCAAAAGCAAAGAGATAAACATAACTATAGTTTAAAATTTCGATTACTGGAAAGTTGTAGATAAATAATGACCAAAAGCCTACTACTATCAGAATAGAAATGATTCTTAGTACGTAGTGAAATTCAACAATTTTCCTCAATTCTAAATTTTGCTTTTAAATTATTGCCAATGGTTAGGCTATGCGCAGCATCCCGCAGGGTATTGCGTATAGGTGTTGTTAGGCACTGTTTTTTATTTTTAAAACTAAACTTGAGACTTTGTAGTTATCATTAACTTCTATTTCCTTATCGTCTTTCTTATAATAAAGCGAGCCATCTGGTCGTCTTAAAACCCAATCTAAAACTGAGGTTCTCACATATTTAACATTTTCGTTCAAGCTAGGCGTGAAGATAACTGCTGTCGTATCGTCATAAATAATATTTTGAATCTTAAAATCCCCAAAAAGAGTCTTGAGTTCTCTAAGAGTTATTAATTCTGATTTATCACTGTCTATAAACCAAACAATAGACTCTATGTGCCTTGAGTCGTTAAAATTCAAATAGATTTCTCTAAATCTTTTATCAGTCGGTTTGACATAGTATCTCCTAATCGCTTTCGATTCATCCGTGCCTTCATTCGACTTTCCTTGACCAAACAAAGGAAGTGCAGACTCCACCTTCCAATCTGTTCCAGCATTTTCATAAATGAATTTGAAATAGTCGGTCAATTGGTCTTCCTGTCCAATCGATATGTTTAGTTGATCCAGTTTCATTTTCAATAGTGCCTAACTATCTATTATCCCCATAATTCATGTCCATAACCACTTCTAAAAGAAGAATTCTTCCAAAGGTTGTAGAAAGCAAATGATGCGTTAAAGTGGTTGAAAGATAGGTAATGCGGTTTTTTTATTTGGGGGTTCTTTTTAGATTGACTTGTTTGGGTGGCCCTTCGGCGGGCTCAGAGCAAACGGGTTTGTTTCTTTTTCCTGTCTTTCTTTTTGGCTTGACCCCAACCGAGAGCGAAGCTCGAGCTCACAAACTCCTTTAAAAAACAAAGGATCGTTTGTAAAAGAAACAAAAAGGTCAAGGCTTGGCTACTCAGTTTAAAAATAATCATGCACTCCCTGTTCGGTGGGCGAGCTCCTCCGTCGCTTTCCAACTCACATGGTCCTGCATTTCTATTTTGAAACTTCCGTAGCCGATGCCGGTCAGGTCCTTAATGATTATAAGTTTCCAAGGAATGACTATGGTCTTTAGCTGATTTACGTAGAACCATGGAATGTAGATTCCTCACCTAAACTAAAATTTGGAAGTCTTTGGCATTTCCAAGTGATCGTGAGGGCCCCTCGGCAGGCTCAGGACCCGAGGAACTAAAAGGCACCTAGGAAAAACCTTAATTAATCAAAAGCACATGGTAATACACCCTTGGGTTGCCGATATCACATGTCAGTAGGATGTAACGATTAGCGGCGAGAAATTGGGGGTTGATGTCGGGAGAGACATTAAAAAACCATTCCTCATTAAACCAAGGAGAGTGAGGATAGGTGAATAAGCCGATGTTAATCTCTAGGCCTTGCTCCTGCGCCTTCTTTTTAAGCTCGGCGATGGTTTCCAAATACCGCTGATAGGTATAGGGAAGCGCCCGATTGAATTCAATGGTGGTCGTTGTAGTATCGCCAGGAAAATAGCTCATCCAGGTACTGGAATCCGCAAAACTTCCATCCTGCATTTTCTGGTAAAACTCTTTCCTTAAAACGGAGTCCTTCTCCATCTCTCCCCAATTGGGCCAAATAGACCGCAAATCCAAGGAATACAAGTGTTCACTCTGCGCACAAAACCTGATGGAGTCAATCAAAGAGGGCCAGAAAACAGAATCTTCGTCAAGGAAACCAACCATTCCCAAGCGCTCATGACAGTAGCTTCGTACCTCAACTAAATCATCAAAAAAGCAGGTACTGTCCATGGGAAAACGCTCCTTTTTGTACGTGTAGATGGAATCAAATTCACGCTGCCAATCCTCCTGTGCCTGAGCGCGAACCATGGACCTTCGCAAATCGATATCGATCTGAGCCGAGGCGAAAGATCCAAAGAGAAAAGGAAGGAGGAGAAAAAGTCTAGCGAAGCATTTCATGTGTTAATCCCTTAATTTTCTAGGTGGCTTGTTCTGACCATTGCCGCTCCCCCCTTCGGAATCGTCGTCCCCAGAGTAGCATCCCCGGCACGTAAAGGTTGTACACCATGCCCGCCAGAATCGCCGCCAAGGCCGCAGAACTAGAGCGTAGGGAAGCGCTAATTAGCACCGATAAAAGGGGCACCGCGAACATAATGGTGAGGCGCAACATCTGCTGACGGGTAAACCAAGTTTCATAATCGTTTAGCTCCAGCTGGGTGCGGATACGATAGGCTCGCCAGTGGAAAAGGAAAAGCATGATATATAATGCCGCCGCGATGCAGCCGTAGTAAATCATTAAATCTGGAACCTGCTCGGCGCGCAGTGATAAATTCACCTCGCTGCCAAAGAAGAAGTTGGTGAGAAAGATGGTGAGGAAACGCAGGGGATAAACGTAGAAAATCACCAGTCCGATGAAGAGGGTATTGAGGATCAACAGCCAGGTATCGTTAAACGCGTACATGCGGGAGAAGTTGAGATGCTCCTTCCAAATCAAAACGATAAAGGAGATGCTCAACAAAAAGGCGGGTAAGGTTTGGGTGAAGCGTAGTAAGGTCTCGAAGGAATTGGGGTTTTCGAGATTAAAGATCAGCAGGGTAATGGCGATGCCAAATACCGCATCGGTTAGATTATCGAGGCGGGAGGCTTCTTGTCCGCGGTACCTAATCCGATCATGAGGCTTAAGCGGGGCGAGGGAATCTCTCATGGCTTGCGACTTAAGGTTTGCACGGTGGGTCCACCTTCCAAGCTCAGCTCCTGCCGACCGCGATGCACCACCACCCGTCGATCGAGGCGAGGTAAAAAGAGGGTGCTGTCGTTTTGGGGATAAAGGGGAAAGCTAATCTGCCCCGCCTGATTGAAAATGATATTCCCCTCTTCAATACTCAGCTCAAAGAGAATCTGGCCCATAAAAAGATAGGTCCCGGTATCTTGGGCCCAATGCCCAAGGTTTGTTGGGATTAAATAGCCCGCAAACTCGGCGTAGGCATCGGTTTCGGGTTCTAAAACTAAATTGAGATGGGCAATGGCTCGCGAGGTATGCAAGCGGGCATCCCGCAAAGCGGGTAAAACGTTTACACTGGCATAGGTGCGGTACACCTCCACCATATTGCGATAGAGGGGATCTTCGGCAAAGAACGTTACCGCCTCCTCGGTGAGCCGACCCGAAGAGAGTTTATAGAACCAAGGCTTTTCTTGCGACCAGCGTTCCAGGTTGTGAATCACATGATCCCCCAAGCGCTCTTGCATGGTTTCAATCACCCCATAGCGGTCTTCATACAATTCGGTGAGTTCGGTAAAGAGGCTATCCCGGTCGCGGGAGAAATATTCCGACTGCCGACCCATACTTTGGAAGCCGTTATTTTGAAAGTTCATGCTCACATAGGTCATGATGAGTCCCGCATAGGAGAAGTCTTTGCGATAATCCTCGGCGCTCACCGAATCGGAAATCACCCGGGTCAGGAGGGAGTCTTTAAGCTCCAGCACCTCCTGAATATTCTCCATGCTCTGCAAATTGGCCCGCAGATCGCGGCGCACCTCTTCCAAAATGGCTAAGGCTCGGTCCTCTCGCTTCTGGTTCTCATTGCCATTATTGATTTCCAGGGCGATTAAAATCCCCGCTACCACCAATAGCATCTCCAATAAAATGTAGAGTAAATACTGCCCCCAGCCTTTCCCCTTAAAAAACTGAAAGCGTCCCTTGCGAAATAGTTTAGCCATGTAGGAAAGGTAAGGAATTGCGGGATTTTCTTTTTCTATTTCTTTTTGGCTTGCATTTTTTGGGTGGCTCTTCGGCGGGCTCAGGACCAAGCCTCAGGTAATCAGAGAAATAATACCTTTACTATAAACTTAAACCCGTATCGCGGGTAACCTGATTAAGCAAAGCAAGGATGAAAAACAAACTGCACTTAAGGTTTTCATCAAAGATCAAAAGATGTCTTCGCATTGTGCTTTTCATATTGATGAGCAGCAGTTTTGCTTCTGCTCAGTTTGTGCGGCAGCATATCTTCTTCCCGCATCTGGATGAAAATTTTCAGCTTCGATCAGAAGCTGTTACGCCCTTCCTGCATGGGGATAGCGCCTATCGTTTTGTCTCCACCACGGTAGAGTTCTCCCTTCATCCTGGGGAGGTGAAAATTGCTTTTGGGGAGCTAGATCCGGATAATGGTGATATTGTCGATATAAAGGAGCCGGTGAATCAGCCGAATGAGACCGACCGGGTACGCATTCCGCAGGCTAGCATCTTAGACGGTGAATACATTTTCTATAATGAATTTCAGATTAGCCCTTTTGGCGATCAATCCAATTGGAAAACGCGATTGGTGAACTATGAGGATGCTCGAACCATCTTTGCAATGGATGGCATCGCCTGGCCTTTGAGTCAAGAATTCCAAGCAGATGACAGCAGCTATGTTTGGCTAGGCACTTCGGGAAATAAGCCCTATTCAACTGCCGATAGCCTAATCCTACTCAACTTAGATTCATGGGAAATCAGCAAGCTGATTCCCCGCTCTCAATACCAAGAGTTCCTGGGTATTTCTCATTTAAACCTGCGCGCCGTCCGATCATTTGCCATTAGTGAAGATGGAGAGATGATTGCCAAGCTCTGGCTCAACAAAAGATCACCGCAGGGATTTAACTTCGATCATCTCCAAATATCGGTGGCGGTGACGGATCCCAAATTAGATCAGTTAAAGAGCCTGCACATTCACGATAATATCGATCATTGGGTGGAGTTCTTGCCGGTTCTGACCAAGGGTCATGAAGTTCTTTTCGCATTTTTCGAAGAACTAGAAAGCGATGAAAAGTCAAATCTCGGTCGCCGGCGGATATATTTAGTCAACCATCGGCTAGACACCCTACACACCTTTGACTATCAACTGTGCACGAATTACTTGACCCATAATGGGATACTCGAATCCGGGTTTCAACTCACTTCTATGAACGGTTATTTCCTTATCAACCAGAGTCATCGGGGTTGCGCAAATAGCTGGGGCTATAGATTACATCTTTTTGATCTCAGCACGGGAAAGAAGATTTACAGCATCAGCACGGAGAACAACCTCTGGAATAAGACTATCATCGGCAGCCTGATTGACAAAAAGGGTCAGGTTTATTTCTATGCGGAGGATGATAAAATCGATGATTTCTACTCGCTGGGAAAAATAAGCCCCAGCGGACAAAACCCTTGGTTTAGCCAAATCAGCCCCGAAGCTGAATCTGGATCGGACCAAGCCCTACTCGGTGTTTATCCTAATCCCAGCAAGGGCACTTTGCATTTATCCATCCCTGTATCAGGTTTAGATATCAGCCGCATCCTCTTATATGGCCCGCAAGGAAATGTTATTCGGGAGTTATCTCTCGAAGATGGTCTGGACTTGAATATCGACCCGACCATTAGCAATGGAGTTTATTACTTGATGGCGATGGGTAGGAATGGAACAAGGGTCTTGAGTGAGGTTTTTGTTTTGAGGAGGTAGGGGAATTGGAGAAATTAACTGTGGAAAGAATTCCATAGAGGCTCGAAAAGTAATTCCGTAAATTTGTTCTAATTATAACAGAATTAATAATTACACTTATTTCTCAAGCCTTACAATCGAAGTAACTTTATTCTTGAAGCTAATGTCACTTTTTAAAGGCACATTAGGTGATCTGATACCATTTACTCAAACGCAATAAAGCCTTTTTAATGAACCCTTTAAGTGACTATCATAGCTATTACGAATTCCTAAGGAAAAACGTACAGGACAAACCCGGATTGCCGGTGCTAGTCCAAAATGCACATTACATATTTGACTCCCTAGCTAACCTGCTTAAAGATGAAGAACTGCCCTCGCATTTAAGGTCAAAGTGTTTTATTGCCCTCGGGTATTTTCTAATTCCAGATGATGTGTTTCCTGAAGATGAGCATGGTGCCATCGGATTTGTTGAAGATGTAATGCTCAGTGTTTTCGTACTAGAAGAAATCGAAGAATATCTAGGTGAATTGGGAATCGAAATAATTGAGCGGTCACTTCCTGAAGGGGCCAACTCATACGGCGAACTGAAATTAGATTTTCAAAAACAGATTGAAGATTACCAAGAATATTATTTGAAAGCATTGCATCATACAGGACTTATTTCTGATCAGGAATATGAAAACCTGCTATAATTGCTGTAAAATAATTTTAATATTTTCTTGATTAACCCTACTATCCTTGAGCAGGGTAGCTTGCATCGTTTTATGTTGACCGAAACTTACTAGTCGGGCTCTTAGTATACTCATAATTTCAGTCGTATAGGACCTAATTATTTCCTGCCTTAGTTCAGCGTTTAGAATATCAACTCTATTCTCCTTTCCTTCTTCAAAAAACTGAGCAATTTGAAAGAACTCATCAACCCAATTATTTGGTAAAATGGTCAAAGTATTGATTCGTTCTAGAGCTTTAAACCAAACAAACCAGCCTAATTCCGAAGGAACAATTACCGTCAAGTCATTTACGGACTGATAGTTGACCTCTTGATTGATGTCTTTCTCAAAGATGTGCAGACATTGATTTAATAGGTTTTTTTGTTGCGCATCCAAAGAATCAAAATCCACCTGACATATCTCAAACGAATTCAACTGCTTGGACCACTCTATAGCAGGGTTTGGAGATGAAATAATAATCCCAATCTTCTCAAAGAAGTCCATCCTTAATAAGTTTAATTCTTACGGCTTCATTAAAATTCTCATCCATGGATTGCTCCCATGAGGGACTATTCATTAATCCCCTAATCTTTTCAACATAGCCAGGGGGTTTCGAATCATAATCTCCCCGATGTTCTAATGCCTTTTCAAGTCCATCGAAAAAAAGCTCCTGCTCACTCAACTTGCCTAAAAGGTACCAGAGCATCGATACCCTTGAGTGAATTTCAGGATGTGCTTCGAGATACTCCAAACTATTTGCTGGAGAGGATTTGAAAGGATGGGTCGACTCTTGCTGCTCTGGTTTAACTGATGCACTAGGGCCCGTTATAAAATCCTTTATCTTATTTGAGGCCTGAAGGTCAAATGCCAATCCCGCCCCATTCAAATCATTGAGTCTTGGATTACAATCTATCTTAAGTTCATCCTGATTAAATGCAAAATCGAAAAGCGAAGCATAACCCGAAAAATAACCTAAAAGACATATAATACTATCGAAGGTTTTTCTTGGAACATAACCCTGAGCATATGCAATAATAAGCTCGGTAACTGCTCTTTTTAAATCGCCGGAAACCTGATTATTTAACTTAGAATATTTTTGATACAAGAAGGTAAACTCTAAAAACAGAAAATTGGAATTCTTATTTCTTATAGAGTCCGAAAGTTTAAAGAAACCAATTACATCATCCTTTTTCCTTGGGTTTTGCAAAAACTGCACTAACGGTTCACTGTTTGCACCGAAATACTTTTTTAAAAATGAAATGTAGTTTCTAAATACTTTCTCCAGACTAATAAGCCTTTTTTCAAACTCCTTAAAAATCGTATTAATTGATTTAAGTCTTGAATCAAAAAGCTCCTTTTTAAGGATATCAATATCTGTTAATGATATCGGTAGATGCTCCCAAATTAATTTATCGGAGCTTATTGTTTTATTATTTATCTGAAGGCCATTCCAAAGAGCAGCAGCACCTTTTAACCGATTAGAAAGGTCTAATTCTTTAACTAATTTTTGTGTCTTTACAAATGAAATCTGGTATTGGGCCTTTAGGCCATCTTTAGAGAGCGGCAGTTCCTCAAGAGGCTCTATATCAAGAGTGAAACCGATATTATTGGCCTCTATTTTAAATCTGATCGCATCAATTTCCTCTGCTAATGCGTATGCCTCTTTTATACAAGAAACATGAATACCGGAAACCTTCTTAGGTATTGTCTCGTGGAACACCAAGCCCACCTTATCCTCAAGAAGCTCCTTAGTCAGAGATTTTAAAGGATATACAGGAATGCTCTCCTGAAAAGTGTATCCGTCAAGCCTCTCGGAATTGAACATCTTTTCCGTCACAGCCGGGGAAGAAATAAATCCTATTTGCAGGTAAAAAGGCAAGCTCTCCAATTCGATGAGGGCGACAAAACGAGGAGTATCCACCTCCTTCTGATTATCAAATAATTCAGCCGACTCTATCATACAATTCTTTATTAACGGTTTGTATAAAACTTGGTAAAATGTCTGAAGACGTTATCAACCTTAGCCTTTCTTTGGCTCTAGTCATTCCAACATAAACCCTTTTTAATCCCGCAGCATCTGCTACCTTAATTGAATCCGCAAAAGGCATAATGACCATATCAAACTCAAGACCCTTACAAGAATGAAAGGTTGTAACAATAACCCTTTGAAACCTAATTTCATCCGGAACATCATTACTAATATACTTAGTGTGACTTATCCCATTACTCTCTAACTCCTTAGAAACCAAGTTTACATTATACTTGGAGCTTGCTAAAACACCAATATTCATGGTGGGGTTCTCTCGAATAGAGTTTACCACTTGGTCTAGCATCTCCTTACTAGAGTTCATTAAATAAACTTTTGGTAGCTCTCCTTTTGATCGAGCAAAACTTTCTACAGCTGCTGCATTAATATTTGGTGCACAACTATTGGCAAAAGCATAAATGTCTCTTGTATTTCGAAAGTTCTTGGTGAGATGGATATGGTATACCTTTTTTTGTTCCGAAATAAGTTTATTCTTAAGCTCATCGAGATACCTCGCCCCAAATTCATCAGCGCGTCCAAAAACATCTTGGGCCAAATCGGCACATATAAAGGTAGAACCTGCCAGGTTTGAAAACGAGGATAAAAGCTCTAAAGGCAAATCTTGGCCCTCATCTAACATGAGTTCCTTTAAGTTCAGCCGCTGAGAAATAACCCCTAATTTCGATTTTACCCCGGGCTTCACCTCTTTAAAATCATTCGTTAATAAAAAGCCTCCCCCAGACTGTCTATAGTACCATTTCATAATGGTATTCACCTTTGAAGAATCGAGACCAGCAGCATCAAATTGGTTTACTAAAAACCTTCTCAGCAATTTGGCATATACTAGATATTGATACTTAATGCTGCCTTTCTGATTAAGCTGCATTCGAAAGGTAACCACTGTTGTTTTGCCACTTCCAGGGCAGCCTGAGACTACTACGCAATCGTCTGTTCTAAGCTTTTTAAAAACAGCATTCTGCTGGTCTCTACTGAGGTTATTTAGTGCGGGTAAGCTAAATTCAAAAGGCATTGGCTAAGGTTTAAAGAATCCAGAATCCGTATCATAGAATTCGGTATTTAGAAATCGGCGATTTAGAAATTGATTAAAATGTTCACAACTGGTTTCAGGAAGAATTAGACAGTTATGACAAGCTGAAAGCAAGGTGCTCGTGGGCCCTTGAGAACCATAATCAGAACAAACCGGATCGGAGCTGCACCAACCATTTGCTTCGATAGTTCCTTGAAGTATTTCGCTCCAAAGATTGGGTTTCCCCTGCCTAACCAAGCCTCCTAAGGAACCTTCTGCATCCGAATCTGCTGTGAAAACCATTACGCCTTGCATGGCCTCCTTGTCTTCCAATGTATCCACATATATGCGCTCCCTTAGACTGGTTGCTGAATAACCGGTAAATCTGCAGAACTGAAATATAAGACCATGAGCAAAGGAGTGAAGCAATAAAAATTTAAGTGGACTCTTGTATCTGGAGCTTAGATCATTGCGAACAAGCTCAGGCAATCGCATAAATTCTGCGATAACATCTGTATGCTCAATCCATTCAGAAATTACACTATCATTAAACTCTACAAATATCCCTTCACCTCGAACCTCATCAACTAAGACTTCATTTAGGGAGCCATACGCTTGTTTAATATGCTTCTTTCTTGACATGACGGGATTACTCTCATCCCAAGGAAGCACCCTGGAAAATCCACAAAAAGCTCGTGTATCTTTCAATCGCTCTAATAGCACCACCTGCTTAAAAAACTTCTGAGTTAAATCGTCATACTCCCCCAGATTGTATTTCTTCAACTTGAAATCCTTATTCCCTTTAATATTGGAAGCACTTGTTATTGCCTCATATTCCAAAAGTTTGAGACTTTTACCAGAGTCCTTAGGAGGATTCTTGAAATACGCGTAAGCTTGCTTAATTAGGTCTTGGTCGTCCACCAAGATCTTGTCGGAATCAAGACCCTGAATTATTACCGTTGCAGACTGTTCAAAACCCGGTAGAGATTTTGAAAGATCTTCCAATGTCGACCGAACATTTCCCTCAAAAAATTGAATCACCCTTGGGTCAAAAAGGTCGTCCATTTTAGGCACATAAATAGAGCTTACCATTATGGGGAAATAGATGTTTGAAGAAGACTTTTGTACCGCTCTAGGTTTTTGATCACAATCTTCCCTAAGTATTCTTCGGCTTTCGTCTAATACCCATGGCATATGACCTGAACATTTAAGGCCTTTTCGATGCAGACCATCAGAAGACAGGATTCCTTCTAAACTTGTCTTTTTACTGCAAGTTTTACAATTAATGATCACACCCGATAATCCAGATTTAGTGCTATTCGTTCTATATTCCAAAACATGATTATCAACCCCTCGTTCATCCTTATGAACTAGACTTTGAAAAGGGATATCATCAATATGACCCTTATTGCAAATCATTACCAAACGAATTGGAATCAAGGTGCTTCTTCCTTTAAAAGATTTACTCTTGCATTGCCCATTAGAGCATCTTGGTAGCCTGGCTACTGTATGATGAACGGTTGACATTTCGTGGCAGATGGTACAATAATGCCACGATGGAAATCTTATGCTATTAATATCTCCTTTTTGAACCCTAAAGCTGTTTTTCGGTTTATCGATTGTAACAAGCCGTCTTACGCCCAAAAATTGTTTTAGATTATCATCTTTTACCTCCAATGACATTCTTCTGCTTCTTTCCCAATGCTTTTTGGATAAGACCATGAAGTTTTCATTGTCCACAGTGCTAATAATCGAACCAATCCCAAGACCCGTGATTAACTGCGCTTTTCGAATTTTTGGTTTTTCGCTCATTACTTTATCACTTCAATTTTCTCTTCAATATCCACCGAACGCATTGATGTTAAAACCTTGTAAGGTTTTGGCCTTTGATTATTCACCCCGAGAGCATTAAACTGCTCAAATGCTTTGGGCCCTGCTAAAGCGTCGTCAAGGAAAGTTGGATATCTTTCAAAACCTTCTTTCCAAGTATCTTTAAATTCTTTCAGCTGTAATTGTAAATCAGACAGCTCTTCTGAATCAATATTGGTGCATCTTTGAATTACAAAATCTTCAAAAGCCCCAAATAAGCCGTCTTCAATATCACCTGATGGCGCATCCCTATGTGAAGTATTTGGCGCATTTCTTAATACCATGAAAATTACCCCTGGCAGGGCCCGTAGTCGCGCTGGGTTGGCGAATGGAGTTAATGTAGCGGGTTCAACATTCTTTTGAAGGGTCCGATGAAAAAACTGGAACTGCTCAAATTGACTTCGATCACGAGCTCTATTTGGAGCATAAAGAACAAACACAACGCCTGGAACAGCACCTCTACCTACACGACTGGAGGCTTGGATATATTCCGCGGTGCTTTTTGGTTGCTTATTAATTAGCATTGTCGATAACCTAGGCACATCAACCCCCACCGAAATCATGTTGGTAGCTAAACAAACATCCACAAAACCCTTTTCGGATGATTGCGTAAACAATCGGTCCAGACTTCTTTTTATATCTGACGAACTCTCCCGTGAGGTTAATTCAACCACCCCATAGTCGTTTAGATATCTTTTCTCCTCTAATGGGATATCCTGACTCCGATGAATCAACTTTAAATGTTGCGGCACATCATCGGCCAACATGCTCTTGGTGTGGCCCAAGTCCTTTAAAGTATTAAAATACCCTATTAATGTGCGATATGACTCCTCTTCTGAGTCCATCAAATCTTTCTCTAAAATCAAGGAATGAGAAGATTGGAGTAAGGTGGAGATACTTCTGTACTGACTCGTCTTGTAAGAGGGGGAACTATTCATGAAAAGCCCCACATACTTTCTTGACCGATCATCTTTGGTTTGAAACGAAAAGAAATTATCCTTTGCCGAAACTAAGGGTTGTGGAAAAAACTGAACTTCATCTTCCTCCTTGGCATATAGGCTTTTCAACTGTTCATAAGCCATGGAAATGGTTGCTGTTGAACCTATACGTTTAGGTTTTCTTTTACCTTGTAATGAGAAAATAAAATCCAAGCCCATTTCATATAAGCCGACAATAGTTCCTAAAGGTCCGTCAATGAGATGAAGCTCATCCTGAATAATTAACTTTAAAGGAGTGTTTTCTCCATAAGAAGGAACATCTACACCTAATAGTAATCTATTCGAAGGGTCCCAGGTTAGCATGGCGAACTTATCCACCGTTCCAATTAACATGCTGGGCTTCACCTGCCTTATATCTTCGTCGACCACATAGATGGGAAATGCTTCCTCAGGAGAGTTGCAAACTTTACAATGCATCTCAATGCTGACGTCTTTCTCCCGGTATCCATTCAAACCATATTGCTTTTTAGCGAATTCCGTTGAGCATCGAGGGCATTTTGTTATCACAAAGGGGTTGCCCTCTCCATTTGCCATCGCTTCCAAGGCCTTTTGAGCATCCTGACCCTTATTTGGCGTAATATTTATTCCAACCCAAAGACCTAGGCTTATTTCTGGGAATTTTGGCAACCTGATTCTAGCAATATCATTGCAGGCCACAATTAAGCTAGCCGCTCGCTCAAACTGCTGAGAGCTAAGTAATCTAAGGGTATAACGCATTAGAATCGACACTCCAAATGCTTTAGCGTCCCCTAATCGCTCATAGAACAATGTGAAAGCGGACAAACCCAAGTAAGCCTCGGTTTTACCACCCCCAGTTGGAAACCAAATCAAATCAAAAATCTCTCGATTGTCGGGATTATAATTCTCGCCATCTTCAGCCATTGAAGAAATATTCATTAGAATGAAGGCAATTTGAAAAAGTCGCCAGCTGCCCATTCTAAAATTCTCGGGCCAAGTCTTACTATCATCAATATCTATCGGAGCGTATCTACTTTCTTGCGAGAATTCTTGTAAAGGGACACTCGAACGCAGCTGCTGCAATAGCATGGCTTGATTCATTAAACGGAAAGCTAGTCGTGCTCTTTCATCGTTCTTTAAAACTTCAACTCCGCGGCGTAAACGCTCAAGAACATCCTGGCAACTCGATTCATTAGCAAGAACCAGACTACTAAATTCTTCCGGAAAAGACTCTTCTAGGGAACTGTTTAGCCAATTTTTGTATTCATCACCAAGCGTGTTTAAGTCTGTAAGCCAATCATATTCTTCTAAGCTCTTAGAAAGTTCAACCATTTTAAAGGCCACCGTTTTCTCCTGTGGTTTAAGAACCCTATGATTTACCTTATCAATAGTCTGGCTCGGCAAAAATGTAGTACCAACCAATCTTACTTCTTCCTCGCGGTCATTCCAAAAGACACTGCAGCCATGCCCATTTGCATATCGCTTAAACTCATAATATAAAAGGGCATTCAGTTGCTCATCTCTGCTTCCTCTGTTTCCAGAGACATTTAGATTTAAGAAAGCTTTATCTGATTCGACAGTCGCTGCTACTTGAAAAAAGCATTCGGAGAATTTAGGTCGTTCTTCCTCTTCTTTTCTTTCCGAATTCACCACCGAGAGGATAAACAAATTGCTTTCGGCCTCTCTCTTTTTGATTAAGACAAAACTCAGTGACTTTCTTTCATCTCGAAATATGGTCCTTTCAATTTTCGGGGCATCTAATTCAGAAACAGCTAGCGGAACTTCAAACACATGTGGCTCCCTAACATAGAATCTCTTTTGTTCCTGTTTTACAAGCTCATAAATACCAAACTCAATAGTAATCTTCAGGTTAGCACTGAAAGGGAGTCTAAAAGTGAGTCCCATACTGCTTTGACTTATTGCAGACAAGGCGTCCTCTAAGTTCTTTTCCGGTTCATCATCTTGATTTTGGGAATCTGATAGGGCTTGTATGGGCTCCAATATGCCGGAGAGATATTTAATTAACGGGTTCTCGGTAATCTGCTCCTTTTTCAACTTTTCGTCATCCAAGCTAGACGGACCTATTAAATCAAGCCTCACGGCATTAATATATTCTTCTCTAAGCATGGGCATTAAACTTATTAATCAGTGGCAGAATCGAAAACCTCTCGTCCAAATCATACATCAATGTGCAGGAAATTACAGCTCTGGTCATAGCGATATATAGATTTCGTAACTCGGTTGAATTAAGGGCTCTTCCTACCCCAATAATCACCACATGACTAAACTCAAGTCCTTTCACCTGATCTACACTAGCCAGTCGTATGCCTTCCTTTGAAAAATCAAATCGTTCAATTGGATACTCATCATTAGCTAATAAGTCATTAGTATAATCTAACTGGCTAGCTTCTAGATTTATAATGACTAGGTCTGAATGCTCGGCGCCTTGCTCCTTTTTCTCCTTCAGAACTTTCAGGATGGCCTCCGCAGAATTACCGGGTAGTGACACTGGCGCTTCTCCCTGGATGGAATTTTCTAAATAATCGCTGTTTTTATCAAGACCAGTTGTGTTCTTAACCGATATTATTAGATTACGAGTATTTCTGCAATTCTCATCCAGTAGTAATTGGGAGAAATCTTGAAGGCGCTCAAACATTCTATCCATTTGATTTTCCTCCAGCGTTCCAATAACCTGATTAACATGATCACCAAATAATCGAACTACCTTACCTTCAAATGATTCAATTAATTCATAGAACGAATCCTTCTGGTAAAAGTCTTGAAACTCATCTACGAGTAAGGCATCAAAGCCAACAGAATTGAGGTTATGTGTAATCCCCTCCCAATTAGATTTTTCAAACGAAACAATCTTCAGATTACCTAAAGCAGCATTTTGATTATTAAACCATAATTGAAGCATTTTTCGAACATTTTCGCTCCATACCAGGAAAAATATTCTTTGTCCCTTTTCCAGTAATCTCAAGGCCTCAACCATCGCTAAATAAGTCTTTCCAGTTCCCGCCCCACCGTAGGTCAGCACCTTCCTATTCCTTTCAATCTTCCTAAAGCTATTGTATTGACTTTCAGTCAATAATTTGAGATTATTATTAAGCCTGGATTTAATTAAGGACCAATCTACCCCCTCATCTTGGCCATTATTCAATTGCCTGAGGGTTCGAACTACTTTGTTTAGTATTTGGGATGGTTGGGAAATAAATTTGACGGTTCCGGTCTTTTTAAAGCTCTCTTTACTTCTCTCAATTAAACGCTCGAAAAAAGCGACTGGTTCTCTTAAATCATCCTCTGTTCCAATCCGCCAATCCGCAAATTCCAAACCTGGATTAAAGTCACTCATTTCTGGAAACCATACGCACCAAATAATCGGCATTTTGAAACTATTGGGGCCAAGGTTCCTTATTTCTTCTTGCAGGGAATAGGAATTTTGTTGACTTTGAGTAAAAGGACTCTCCTTAAGGCCCTCCCAACTTTTACTACCCCTATTCCATACTTCAAAACCGCGCTCAGAATTGCGCACTGAACTTCCCTTTACCTCGATACAAATTATACAAGTACTGGTTATTAATAAGAAGTCTACTTCGCCCTCATGCTTATCAAGATGTTCTTCAACATGATAAGATCTAAGTACATACCAACTTTCTTGTTCGGTTGCCTTAGACAGTGCTTTTGCACATAAGTACTCTCCGTGAGAACCATTAATAGTCTTAGAACCCAATTCCGCTGCAGACAATTGCGGATATAGGCCAGGGGGGATGGCATTCATAATCAGGTAGCGTTAACAGATTTAACCGACCCTTTAAAATGCTAATTAATCAACAGTAAAGAATTAAAGGGCTATGCATAATCAGATAGTTAAGGTATAAAATAAGAGCGGATAATAAAGCTTTTTCGATAAGAATTTTGTTTGAAAGCCCCATGTTCAGCGGTATATGGCAAAACTGCTCGCCAAGCAAGTTGGCAGGAAGAATTTTCTCCCAAATCAAGCATTATTAACAATACGTTGCAAAAAAGTCTGGTTTAACCAAAAAGAGTACTTGCACACACCTAGTTCAGGTAAACTAGGGTCTAGATCATTACTATCTCTTGCATGGGGTCGCATATGAACTATTTGGGTATCAGAGGCTTGAATCCAATCACGCAACCAAATTTCTTGAGCCTTTCTAATGTTTGCATTTTCCAAAATTTCAGCGGAAACCTTAGCTAACACCTTTTGATATTCATTGTACTCTTTTTCAATCAAATCAATTTCGGTGTTATCAGGCGTCCAAAAAAAAGCTTTGCCTATACGCTCACCCTCTCCCCTATCCTTTCGATTTGTGCGCTCCAATGGAATTATGATTAAATTACTTAAATCGTCAAGTAAGCCTACATCCATAAAGTCGTAATGTACAATATCAAGGAAGCGGGTGTAGGGGAAACTCATTGCTTCAAAGGGCTTCTTGGATTCAGTATGCACAGGAACTACTTTAAAACTCAAGCCAAGCCTAGCAAATTCTCTAACGTTTTTATGACTTCCTTTTAAACCTAATGCCGTTCGAATTAACTGAGCAGCGTTTGCCTTACCCTTATTTAACTTTAGACCAGTAGCGACAGCAAACTCAACCAAAGTCATCCCCTGAAAAGCCCACAGTTTATGAAGCGCAAAGTCCACAATCCCTGCAAGACCCAAATCAAAATTGACCCCTTCAAGACTACTGAATTTCTTCTTCTTTGTAAACTCTTGATAAATCTGAGTGGTGAAACTCGGCTTTAAGGAGAAAGCACGTCTTAATGCCTTAGGCTCCTGCTTTTGGTATTGATAGGTTAAGTCTCTTGCATTGCCATACTTATCCGTACCTCCACTACCTGATCTAGACGCAGCTAAATAGTGAGACATAGACTCACTTAGCTCATGAGCTCTTCCGGCTCGGACACACTCAACAACATTCCACCAATCCTTCTCAAGCACGTCTTCATCAGACCCTAATTCAAAAAGCTCACAATCCAGGACCTTGGAGTCTAATGCATTTTCATTGTAGTGATAAAAGACAAAAAGCACCTTTTCTAGCTTTGCTCTCGCATGTGAGTTTTCCCAAGTCTCATCAGGTAAAGTTTGATAATTAATCGCACATACTTTAGTACGCTCTTTTATGCCAAATCCATTCTTTTTCCGTACTAACGGTAAAACCTTAAGTTCAATTCCCGCTTCAAAGAAATCAGGCTCGGCCAAACTGTTATTGGGAATGCCAAAACCGTAACTCTCAATTAGGTTTCCAACAGCACCTTTATTGCGTTTATTTAATTTATAGCCTGCTGGGATAATCTCTCTAAGGGTTTTACCCTTTAAGGATTTGGCTTGATTGATAACTGCTTCAGCATTTTGGTAAGGTTTGGGATCTGCCATTTACTCGATTCTCTCTTTTAAAACATCAGCGAGCTGAGATACCACACCCACCACCAAGGCATTCCCCATAAAAAACGCCCTCTTACTATCGGTAATAGTATCCAGAGCGGTATGATTATCTGGAAACATATTTAAACGCTCCAATTCTACGGGTGTTAACCGACGTAAAGTATCGCCTTGCAGCACAACGTGCTTAAAGCGGGAGGCGGTCTTGCCCCCTTCCCCGGTAATGATAGTTCGACTAGGTCGATCTAAAGGATCAGGGAAACTCATTTTCCCTTCCGCGAAGGTGTACTCAAAGCCATCGCGATTAACCTTCGTCTTCTTTTTGGCACCCTTATCGTAAAGCCATCTTTGAAGCTCAGGGTATTTTTTCAGTAAACGTGGCGGTACATTTTCCAAATCTTCGAGATCCCTTTCCAAAGTTTTCCCTTTGGCGATGATAAACTCCTCGGGGACATCCTTAGGTGCTTGCAAAATATCACCCAGCTTCACCAATTTCCCTTCATAATTAGAATCGACGTCCTCTGTTACATAATGCTCATCAATATAAACTCCAGCTTTTCTAAAGGGACTTGGTTTCGTTCGTTTGGCGCCTTTGTTGAAGTCTTTTGAAATTTTCTCAAGGGTACCTTTAAGCTCAAATTGCTCATTAAGAGGGTCACCTAAGAAATGAGCGGGAAAGGCTTCTTGGAATAATCCCGTTTTTCGCATCCAAAGCTGAGGACCCTCTTTCTTAAGAGTTTTATAAAGCTTGGTGGTTTTATGATAGCCCAAAATAAAAACGCGTCTTCGCCTTTGAGGCATACCATAATCAGCTGCATTAATTACGCGCCATTCAACCGCATAGCCCAATTGACCTAAGGAAGCCAGCATTACGGCAAAATCTCTTCCCCGCTGGTCTGCAGGAGACTTTAATAAGCGGTCCACATTTTCGAGCATTAGGTATTTTGGCGCCTTTCTCCCCTTCTCCCGTAGAATCCGTTCGATTTGCCACCAAAGCACCCCCTTTTTTCCTTGTAAACCCTTTGAACTGCGCAAAGTAGTGGCCACTGAATAGTCCTGACAAGGGAATCCTCCAACCAGAAGATCATGATCTGCAATATCCTTGGTTTCAACGGTTGCTATATCATTACCATTATGGCCTGCAGGCCCGAAACAATGCTCATAAACTTCGTTAGCGTGTTGACGCTGGGTACTTGGTTCCCATTGATTGCTAAATACCACTCTAAAAGTAGATTCCTGATTTGGCTGCCCTGCTTCTATTGGTGCTCCTTCCAATCCCAGGCGAAAGCCCCCCACTCCAGCAAATAGCTCAGCTACCCTTATCTTTTTATCCATGCGCTAAATTTAGCAAGTTGTGGTTTTCGATCCAAATTTTAGACCTGCTCCTTATCCAAAATAAATGAACAAATCCTGAAAAAGCCCTAACTTCGAATAAGCTCTGATATTCGCTTATGCCCCCTCTAAAAAGCACCTTCAAAAAAGACTTGAAGGACAAAGCCCTGCTGAACCCCTACAACTCCACAACCACCGCCTCCACCGCACATTCCTTCACCGCCGCAATGCCGACTTCCCGCGCTTGATTCGAGGAATACATCTGACTGGTGCCAATGATCTCCCCATTGCTAGCTCGGAGATTAAAATATGGTCTGCCATCAACCAATCCGCGCAGAAAGTAAGAGTCCTCAAATGGGGCATGAATTCGCACCGATTTTATTCCCGAATGGCAATTGTGTTTTTGGGTGTAGGCCTCGCTGACCAAGATAATTTCTCCATTTCTTGCTTTTAAACGGAACCGGAATTGACCGGACAAGTCTTGGTAGATTTCGAATTTTGGATTCATGGTAATTAATTATGGATTAGGATTTAATATTCAGTCTTAGTCTTTAGCAGCCGTTCTACTACTAATGCTGTAAAGGCAAAACATCGGTTTTGCCACAAAGTCCAGCTATTTAAAATCCGCTTGCTCCAAGAGGGTATAGCTGAAGCTATTGGGATAGTACTCCAAGGAGCGTTTCACGATGAGTATAAAAATTTCAAAGTCATGCGGATTCTGAATAACCTGGCAGCCTGCACTGTAGCGATTGACCCGCTCCACCCTATTCCTAAAACTGGTGGTATGGAGGTTCAAACCTTGAACATCATGATAAACAAGACCGGAATAGTCGAATTTGGCATCCAAGTCAGGGTCTCGCCATACCCTAAAGGCCTTGGATTTTCGCTGTTGCAAGGCTTGATACCCCTGGTGTTGTCCTAATTTCCATACCCCTCGGTATTGACCAGGGATTAAAATTGCGGTACCCTCAAGATGTAATAATCGGTGCTTTAAATAGTGTAGTCCTGGCTTGGTCGTCCCGCGAAAAAGCAGGAGTCTGGGATTTGCCCATTCATCGCGGAAAGCCAGGCCTAGCCAGTCGTTGAAGACATCCACTTCATCAGAAGTATTGCGAATACCAAAAAGGTTAAGGTTGTATATCCCTTGATCAAAAAAACGGTAAGCTTTGGCCTCCATCACCCTTTTCAACTGCTGATAATCGATTTTCATATCCTTGCTTTTCCTTGCTAAGAATTTAGGGGAAAAGAGCACTTTTTAGACCGGTAGCGGAATTCAAAGTTCATTTAGTCTAGTATGGAATATGATAAAGGCAAAAAAGGGGTTTTTTCGGTTATGAAATGGCGCTGTATTGAGAATTAAAGCGGGTTTTGAATTTTATCCGCAAGTATTCGACTGTTCATGCGGATGAATGTCGCTCTTCTTGCGGAAGAATTGGTCTGTTCATGCTTAGGAATCGGAAGGTAGATGCGGACAAAAAAATACCCCGAATGGTACAATACCACTCGGAGTATCATTAGAAACATTGAGGTCCAATTAAGGAAGCTCAGTTCTCTGCCATGAGTCTTCCATTAACTCGTTGAAGGACTAACTTGCTTTTGAAATTTGAGGATCTTAAGCATGTCCTGCAGCTCCTTTTGCGGACGATAATTGATCCTGGCCCTACGGATACTGGTACTGCTTACATCCTCTTCTAGGTCCTCACCAGCGGAGCTTATCGATATGGCCAAGGAACCGAGCTTTCCTAAACGAACCACATTGCCATCCTGCAACTGGGCAATAATCACATTCACCAAGCCAATTAGGACCGCATACACATCATTCTGACGAACGGTGCTACCATCACTAATCAAGGCGGATAGTTGATCGAGGTCCACATCTTTACCTCTTACCACTATGGCATAATACTTCGGCGTAGCGGCTAAATCTTGAGGATTCTTTCTTTGAATCACTTTATAGGTTACAGACATCTCATTAAAATTTAAGGTCAATAAAAAATGAATTGCAGGCTAATCTTCCGGAACAAGAGTCTACTCTTAAATAACTCTTGCTGCGCGGAACTAATTATTCCGCTCGGGAAAGATTCCCTGGGCGACTAAAACCCCGTATTTCAAGGCTTTAAAAGACTAATGGTATTCGCTGAGGGAATAGCGAAAGGGGGATGGAAAGAGGTGAAGGGTAGAAAAAGGGCTGGGAAAGGAAGGTTTTTGTAGGCCCCACAATTTTGCGGCAGATCAAGGAAAATGTCCCCTTAAAAGGTCACTTATTGCTTAATTACCGTTGATCTAAGTATAGCCTTATTAGAACGTACTTCAACCGCATAAACACCAGGGACTAGTTCGCTTACCTCAACATTTGTTCGATACCCAAAACCCCATGGAAGCTTTAACACTTCTTTCCCCTGTGTGTTATAGACTACGATTTCAGTAGGTTTAATATGTTCGTCAACCTGAATTACAAAGTTTGAGGTAAATGGATTGGGGAAAATGGAAAAGTCATCGACTTTCTCTAATGAGCGTACTGAAAGTGGGCTAAATCCGTCAGGGTTTATTTTAGCAAGTATTGCGCTCGTGAAGTATACCTTATAACTATACTTTAAAGTAAGAATTACGCTTGAGTCAGGGAATATCAAAAAGGAAGATTGCCCGTAATTTCTCAATGGATAGCTCATTGAGCCCAAAGAGGTGCCCGAGAAAACTTCTGATTCTAGAATCATGTTTTGATCTTGATCATAAAACTCTAGGTGACTGCCGGACTGAAAAGTTGGTATGCCGAAAAAATCCTCCATTCGCCCCGTCGCATACTCGACCATAAAAATGCCATCCATTGACATGAAGGCAGATGGACTAGGACTTTGCCAACTCCCATCGGGTCCTTTAAGTGCAGGGCCATTTATGTTTTTGGAAAACAAGGTGTCCTGGCTAAAATTGAATATTCTTATTTCAGCTGAAAATGTTGAATCAGGTGCTTGATAATTTTCATTCACAATAATAAAAACTGGCTCCCTAAAACCATATCTAGTGTTCCACTCCCAATGGTGGTTATATTCTTTATCCGCTGTTACACAATTACAACTTAGACTGTATTCTGCGAAATTTATAAGAGGGTCGCCAGAAGGTGAATAATTGAACAAGCTAAAATATTGTACTGAGTCCGTGCCTGCGACTCTACGGAGATCATGGATTGAATCCTTCTGACTGTAAGAGTTTAATAATGTATACAGGGAGTCTCGAGAATAGGTTTTTACGGAATTACCGCTCCATTTATCAATAAACTCAAAGTCTCCGGTTGGTGTCTCGCAGAGAATATCATCGTAAGTGAAATCATAAGATGATATCACGTCCCTTAATTTATATCCAATTTTTGACCAAATGACGATTCTCTTGGTTACATCAATTGCTTCTATGGTTGGTGAATTATTCTGGTTTCTAAAAGTGTGGATCAGCAGTCGCTCTGAACCGAAAAAATATTCTGAACCAGAGTGACGATTCTTAGTCTCAATGGTTGGGAGCCGGAAATAGTTTAAAAGCACTCCATCTTTATTATGAGAAATGACATACACCTCCTTGATTTTGGCTGCGCCATAATCAACAGATGTCACGTTTATAATGGTGTCTAAATTGCCACCATTACCAGATATTGATGCCCCATTAACTGATGGAAATTGCTTTGGAATAGCAGGCATCTCCTTTGCCCAACCTTGAGCCAAAAGGCCAAGGCTGGTAAAGGAAACTAGTATTGTTAGAAAAGCTCTCAAATTTTAATAATTTTCATTGACATATTGGAGTTCCTAATAATGCCGGTTTGAAAGTCCCTCGTTATTCTAACTGGTCCAAATTATCAATCTTAGGCCATCAGCCTTTGTTTTTTAAGAAGTCAAATTCCCATTAGTCCGTTTTTGCCTGACGCGAACTTACTTTTAAACCCATAAATCACTCTTAACCCCCTCCAAAAGAAGAATTCTTCATTAGGATATAGAAAACGAAGCGTTCGTTAAGGTTGCTTAAAGATATAAAAACACCGAACTTAGCACAACACTAAGCACCTCAATTTCAGTCACAAATACCCCACCATTAACTGCTTCCCACTCTATGGCAAAAATGATCTCCGTTCCTAAAGGACTGAGGGGAAATCTAGCGAACCAAGACATCTGACGTCTACCTTCTTCTCCCAACCAACAAAAGCGAATCATCTTCTTCGAATTCGCGATAGGCTTCAAGCATCAGAATTTCAAAATAGGGATCAAAAAGGTCATGAAGGGATGCTTTGGAATGGTAGTTCACAAATAAGCCTTTAAATACTTCCGAACCCTCGCCTTGCCAAAAGGAGTGACAGATTATCCCTTGGGGGTTCAGGATTTCATGCTGGCGTTTAATGGAGTTGGTCAAGGCTTCGGTTTGCAGATGATGTAGGACTTTGTTGGAATATATCCCATCGAAATTTTGCTCGGTTTCTAAACTTACCGCATCTAGGGCTAAGAATTCCCCTTCTGGGTTTTGGTTGCGAAGGTGCTCGAGAAATGCCTCAGAATTGTCTGATCCAACCACGGAATAATCTTGCGCCAGAATTCGCCAATCGGTCCCAGGACCGGAACCCAATTCGAGGAGCGTGGAATTTGGGGCTAGATATTTTTTCAGTTTCAAAATGTGCTGCTGTCCACTTACCTCTTTGGCGAGTTCAATGTATTCGTTTACCGATTCGGGACTGTGGTAGTATCTATCCTCTTCCATATTTTCCTCTTTGTTTCAGTTCTTAATGATTACCCTCACAAAAACACCACCGTAGGAGATTCCTTTTCAAAGCGCCTCCCATTCTGCAATTCCACGATCACCTTTACCTTGAATGCTGAAGATAAAGTAGGGGGCTCTGGCAACTGGAGATAGAAATAGTAGTCCCGTATCGGGATGGAATCATAAAAGGCTAAGTTTTCAGCAAGATTAAATAATTCACTGATGGTATCACCCTGTCGGTATTCATCGTTAAAATCATTAAGGGTGATCACATCAATGGATTCGTAATAATCTTCAGAACCTGCCCAGCCTTCGCTTAGGCAAGACAGGGCATGTAATTGCCCTAGTCCACTGGAAATAGGAGATGATGCTTCCAAACTGCTATAGTAGCTTACCGTATAATTACAGTTAAAACCCCGATAATCCTCAAACTTGATTTGTTCCCCATCCTCCAGATACACCCCATCATTACTTTGATGGTTAATGCTACGAATGCCAGTAAGCCGGAAGTAATCCCCCTCAATAGGTGGACAATCACCAATGCAACCGATAAACGTTAAGCCAAGGGCAAAAAATAGGGTGAAGAGAATTTTTCTTTTCATGAGTTGGGTTTAAGGCATGTTAGGAACCTTTAAGAGACTGAAAAGAAGCCGCGAAGCATTTTATCAATCTAGATTTAGGGCTTTTCAATATCGGGAACAATGGTTGAAGCGACAAGGACTTAATTTGCCGTCACCATGGTTGTAGCGTGCTTTTATTCAGTTATTTAGGCCAATTCGGTTCAAATTTTCGAATGACACAAGTTCTTTTGGTTTTAAATAGTCTTTTTTGAAATGCTTCAAAGTGCAATTCGGGTAATTTTTTAAACTCTTTTTTTCTGATTTGTCAACTTTTCCCGTTGACATGAAATCGTAGGATGAAGCTAAAAATAGAATTACCTCTAGGCTTTCACATTCTTTTGGAACTGCAACCATTAGCCATTCGTATCCTACTCCAGCAAAAAATAGTGTATCTAATTCTTCAGTTAATTCAATCTGGAAATATCCATTCAAATCAGACTCTCCGATTTTGACAGTGTCTTTGTCGAATATTGTGATCCCTGCAGCTGTTTCCATGAACTGGTCCACAAACCTACCGTTCAAGGTCCCTTGACCAGAGACTGAACAAACACCTAAAGTGAATACTATGAGTAAGGTTGACTTAAAGTTCAATGTATAGGGTTTTCATCATTGTGCCTAACGGTTTGGCTTTGCGCAGTATCCCTTAGGGTATTGCATATAGCCATTGTTGTAGCACGTTTTTATTCAAAATCTTTTTCTGTCAATATTAGTTTGTATTCTACCTCGTCCATTGAAAAAAGCCCGCTTTTCAGCACTCTATATTTCCAATTTTTTCGGTCGTTTAGGTTCTTTTTAAAAGCCCGATTGTCCATTTTCACAATTATGGTATCGATTCCATTTAGAAAATCAATTCCTTTATCGTGAGCAGTTCCAATTTCTCCATATTCCGCAATTATTGATTCTGATTTGGGATTTATTCCAACTCTTTTTATAGAATCCTTTTCCGTTATATTTCTATTTCCGAATTCGAGTTTAGATTCAATTTTCAATTCAGATTCAGTTTTGTTTTCGACGACATATTTATTCACAACTCCTGGGTCACAAGAAGCGGAAATTATTAAAATCAGAATTAGAATTATGCTTTTCATTCGTTTTGCTCAAATGTGCCACAACTTACTTTTAACCCCCTAAAATTACTCTTATAATCCACTGCAAAAGAAGACCTCTCCCAAAGGATATCGAATGGGAAGCGTGTGTTAAGGTTGACTAAAGATAGGGAACACGGCTTTTTTATTTGGGTTTCTTTTTTCTCTTTGTTTTTGGACTGACATCTTTGTCTTTCATTTTTGCTTGATCAACCGAGAGCGAAGCTCGAGCTCACAAACGCCCCTAAAAAACAATTGGGTCGTTTGTAAAAGAAACAAAAAGGTCAAGGCTGGGCTACTCAGTTTAAAAATAATCATGGGCTGCCTGTTCGGTGAACGAGTTCACTTTTGCCAATTAAAAATGGGTATTTCTTTTTTCTATTTCTTTTTGGCTTGACCCAGAAAGAAACAAAAAGGTCAAGGCTTGGCTACTCAGTTTAAAAATATTCAGGCAGTCCCTGTTCGGTGGGCGAGCTCCTTCGTCGCTTCCCAACTCACATGGTCCTGCATTTCTATTTTGAAACTTCCGTAGCCGATGCCGGTCAGGTCCTTAGTGGTTATAAGTTTTCAAGAAATGACTGTGGTCTTTAGCTGTTTTTAGCAATACTGCAGAATATAGATTCCTCGCCAGGTACTAAAATTTGGAAGCCAACGGCCTTTCCAAGTGATAGTGCGCCCTTCGGCAGGCTCAGGACCGCGAAGCAAAATCACCTTGGAAAGAGCCTTGATTTTTTGAATACTTTTTTATCAAGAAAAAAGTATCGGGAAAACTTGTATAACGGTCGTCTTTATGGGAGAGTTACTAATGGAATCTAATTTTTCAGCTTGGACCACACCGAAGCGATAGGCCCCATAGTTGTGAATGCGATTTAAATCTTCTTTTGCTTATTCTGAGATTCTATAATTACCCATCTAGTCGCCGTTTGGCCTGAGCAAGAATTTGCTCTTTTGAGTCGCTTGTGAATCCGCTTTCTTCACTCGAATGGAGCTTAGCCCTTAGAAAGTCAAACTGGGATTGTTGTTTTCTTGCCTGGCGAATGAGATCATTAATCAATTCGCTCTTGCTAGAATACTCTTTCGACTCCACTTGGCTTTTCAACCATTGGTCATTGGGTTCCGTGAGTGAGATGCTTTGCCTTGCCATTCTTGGGGCTTGGTGTAAATATACACCAAAACTGCATCGTTATCAAGGTTTGGAAGTCTTTGGTCTTTGCTGGTGAGTACGGCTCTTCGGCAGGCCCAGGGCCGAGGTTTTGGTCTTTACAGTTTAAATCCTAGTCCAATTTCCGTAATTCTCCCTTGCCGTTTATAATACCAACGAGCTCTAAGGTTTTGGTGCTTAAGGGGAAGAAGACTTGCTGGACCACTAGGTCATCTTCGGTGCTTTTGGTTTCACGGTCGTAAGTCAGGAAAAGTATAAGGCCGAACTGCTCGTTTTGGTATACGGTATCAGCGACGATTACCCGAAAGCGATTGAGATCTAGTTCTAAGCTCTCTCCATTAATAAGGGCGGGAATCATCACCGTCTTCTCCCCTAAGTAGACTTGATTGAACTCAGGGTTTTCCAGATTACAAATCAGTCCGATTTCCATCACCACGCGTTCACCGCTCGTGACATTAAGGTCATCCAGAAAAGGATGCCATTGGGCTTGGAGGTTTATGCCTAATAATAAAGCAAAGCAAGCGAATATGAATTTCATAAGTTCAGGTTTAAGCACTCAAGATAAGTCTTTAAGGCTAAATCTCAGCCATAAAAAAACCCGCTGTATAGCGGGGTGTTTAATATCATGTGTTGACCAACTAACTTTCTATCGCGACTTTCAAATGCTCCACGTAGGATTCTGCGCCCCCCGCTTTGTAGCCGGTGGTTAAGATTACCTCCTGGTCGGCGTTTAATAGCAGAATGGTGGGAAATCCGCGGATGCCATGCTTGGCGGCGAGGTTCTGGTTCTGCTGACGTTCCTCGGCGGGTAGTTCCTTGCGCCTAGGAAAGTCGAGGCTAACTAAGATGAGATTCTCCTCGGCGTACTTGATAAACTCGGCTTGGGAGAAAACCTCACTTTTTAATCGCACGCACCAACCGCACCAGTCAGAGCCAGTGAAGTTGAGCAAAATGGTCTTGTTCTCGGCTTTGGCCTTAGCTACCGCTGCTTCGTAATCGGTTTCCCAGGTCTGTCCGAAACTGGGCAGCGCAAAGAGCAATCCAATGGCCAAAGTGATAATATGTAGATTCTTCATTTGTAGTGTATTTGATGGGCCCAAGCCCGTGGTTCTCTAATAGGACGAAGTACCGGAAATTTTATGACAGTTAAGATAAGGGAAATTAAGGCTCTAGCAATAATCCTTACCTTTCCAGTCCGATTTACCACAGATGCGCAAAATCCTCTCTCTGCTGCTCATTATAGGTCTGGGAGTAGACCTTAGTCAGCCTTTAAGCGATCGCGAGCAATACGCGATGTTTCTCGAAAATCACCCTTTTAATAATCGTCCGCGGATGACCCCCAAAGAGTGGAAGCAGGTCCCTAAACGGGATCGGCCTGACTTGGCTTGGGAGCAGAATTACCTGGCGACTATGGATCCGGCTCTGGGTAGACCGACCCCGGAACGACTCAATGCGGCCTATCAAATGGTGGATGCGCAACAAAATATGCTGGCCCCCGTACCAGGTGGTGCGGCAACGCCCTGGCAAGAGCGCGGACCGGATAATGTGGGGGGTCGTACCCGCACCCTTATGTGGGACCCCAATGCCAGCGCGGGAAATAAGGTATGGGCCGGCGGCGTGGGCGGCGGACTATGGTATAATAACAATATTACCTCCTCCAGCTCGGCTTGGGTTTCGGTGAGCAATCAATGGGATAACCTCGCGATTACCGCCATGGATTATGATCCCAATAACAATCAGATATTTTATGTGGCCACCGGCGAAGGCTGGGGAACGGGTGCCTCGCGTGGGGCGGGAATTTGGAAGTCGACCGACGGCGGATCGACCTTTACGCAACTCAGCTCCACCACCGGCTACCACTACGTGAACGATTTAATGGTGCGGGATGAGAATGGCACCAGTGTGGTCTATGCCGCTTGTCGTCGTAATTTCTTCCGCGGCTCTTGGCATGGGGTGAACGGTTTATACCGCAGTGTGAATGGTGGAACCTCCTGGACGCAAGTAATGCCTACAGCCCCGGGTTCCTCGCAGCCCTATGCCATTGCGGATATCGAAATTGCCGCCGATAATCGTATTTGGGTGGGTACCCAGCAAAATTCGCAACTCGATGGCGGCGGTAGGGTTTTATACTCGGATAATGGGACAACCTGGACGGTTAGCCGCACCATCAGCTCTGGTGAGCGGGTAGAACTGGCTTGTGCACCCAGTAATTCTAATGTGGTCTATGCCCTGACCGAAAGTGCTGGTCAGGCACACGAAATTGCCCGCACCCTCAATAAAGGGAGCACCTGGTTTGTGCGCAATGAGCCCAATGATGCGGATAATGGCATTCCCGCCACCGACTTCACCCGTGGTCAGGCATGGTTTGATCTCATTTTAGCGGTGGACCCTAATAATCAGAATACCCTCATCGCCGGGGGAATCGATCTCTTCCGTTCTACCGATGGGGCCAATACCTGGACCCAAATTTCTAAGTGGAGCAATAATAATAACCTAGCCAATTTGAGCTGCAGCTTCGTACATGCCGATCAACATCAGGTGGTCTTTAAACCGGGATCTTCCTCCACGGTGATTTTCAGTAATGATGGTGGGGTGTATTATACCAGCTCCCTGGCTTCGGCGGGAACTTCGGCGGTGATTGGCTCCCGGAATCAAGACTATAATGTGACCCAGTTCTACGCGGCGGCGATTCATCCCACCGCCGGAAGTGCCTATGCCCTGGCTGGTTCGCAGGATAATGGCACGCAGAAATTCAGCAACCCTGGCTTCGGTAGTACCAGCGAGGCTACCGGTGGTGATGGGGCTTATTGCTTCATCGATCAAACCGATGCCAATTATCAAATTACCAGCTACGTCTACAATACCTATTGGCGCAGTACCAATGGCGGGGCGAGCTTCGGGAATCCAATTCAGTTTAGCACCTCCACCGGACGCTTTATTAATCCGGCGGATTACGACGATAATCAAAACATCCTCTACTCAGCGCGCACCTCCAGCACCCTCAATCGGATTAGCAATATCACCGGTACTCCTAGTGTAGGCAGCATTAGCATCAGTGGCATGAGCAGCATGGCTTCGCATTTGCGGGTTTCGCCTTATACCACCTCCAGTACCACCCTCTTCGTGGGGACAGAAAGTGGTGATCTCTACAAAGTGACTAATGCCAATGGCAGCCCCAGTGCTACGAGTATTGGTAGCGGCTTACCTACGGCGCATCTCTCTTGCGTGGAATTGGGCGCCAATGAAAATGAAATTCTCGTTACTTTCTCCAATTACGGTACCACTTCGGTTTGGTATACCAGTAATGGCGGAAGCACCTGGTCCAATAAGGAAGGGAACCTCCCCGATATGCCGGTGCGTTGGGCTCTCTTTAATCCCAATAATCGCAATGAGGTGATCCTCGCCACCGAGGTGGGGGTTTGGAGCACTAGTAATTTTAACAATAGCAGCCCTAGCTGGTCGGCCAGTAATAGTGGTTTGGCTCGGGTGCGGACCGATATGCTGCAGATTCGAGATAGCGATGATGAAGTGATTGCCGCCACCCACGGTCGTGGACTCTTTACGAGCAATGGTTTTGGGGTGCCCTTGGTGCCCATCGCCGCCTTTGGTCCCGATCCGGCCAATGCCTGTTTGAACCAGACTATCAGTTTACTGGACTCCTCCTTGGGGAATCCCACCAGCTGGTCTTGGAGTATTAGCCCCTCCACCTTTAGCTATGTAAACGGTACGAATAGTAGCAGTCAGAATCCCGATATCCAGCTTACCGCGGCGGGCTCTTATGATGTTACTTTAATCGTGAGCAATGCCAATGGCAGCGACACCCTAACCAAAACGGGCCTCCTGCAAGCGGGCGGTTTAGCTTTACCTTTTACCGAAGACTTTGAAGGCACTTCCACCCCCTTTACTGCCGATAATCCTGATAATAGTACCACCTGGGCCCTGTATACCATTGGTGGTACCAGTCCGGGGAATACCGCGGCGGGAATCAACCTCTTTAACTACAGCACCACGGGAGAAAGAGATGGCTTGGTTTCTCCGGCCCTCGATTTTAGCAATTACAGCTCGGTGGATTTAGATTTCGACTATGCCTATGCGCGCTACAGCGCCAGCTTCCGCGATAGCATGGCCATCTTCGTCAGCACCGATTGCGGCAGCACCTACACCCGGGTGGCCAGCTATACCTCCGATCCGAGCGGCAACTTCGCTACGGTAGCCGATCAAACCACCAACTTTGTGCCCAATGCCAGTTCGGAGTGGTGCGGCAATACCATTATTACTTCTTGCCCGACTATCGACCTCTCCGCTTATGCGGGTCAGTCGGAAGTGGTAATTAAATTCGAATCCATCAATGGCTATGGTAACAATTTATACATCGATAATATTAATGTGAGTGGGGTGCAGAACAGCACCATCCCCATTGCCAACTTTAGCGCCGACTCCAGCAGCATTTGTGCTGGGGGAACGGTTAGCTTTAGCGACCTGAGCGGTAATACCCCTACTTCCTGGTCATGGAGCATAAGCCCCTCCACCTACAGCTTCGTAAATGGCACCAGCAGTAGCAGTCAGAATCCCCAAGTAAGCTTCAGCGCCGCGGGCAATTATCAGATTAGCCTCACCGCCACCAATACCTTTGGTAGCGATACTGAAACCAAAGCCAATTTTATTAGCGTGCAGGCCCCCGCCGCCCCGAGTGTAAATATCGTGGGGAATGCTAATTCCTGGTGTACCGGTCAGACCGCCACCTTCACCGCTACACCCACCCTCGGGGGTAGCAATCCCAGTTATCAGTGGAAGGTAAACGGCAGCAATGTCGGTAGCAATAGCGCCAGCTATACCAGCGGCAGCTTGAGCAATGGCGATGTGGTGACGGTCGAGCTGACCAGCAATGCCTACTGTACCAGCACCAATACCGCAACCAGTAATAGCCTTATTGTAAACATTACGCCCTTGGTGGTGCCCACCGTGAGCATCAGCGCTAATACCAGTAATTTCTGCGCCGGTACCAATGTGAATTTCAGTGCCAGCCTGACCAATGCTGGCAGTAGCCCTACTTACCAATGGAAAGTAAATGGCAGCAATGTGGGGACCAACAGCGCCAATTTCAGCAGCAATAGCCTCAGCAATAATGATCAGGTGAGCTTGGAAGTGGTGGGCTCCGGAGCCTGTGCTAGTGCTACCGCGGGGGTTTCCAATACCCTTAGCATGAGCGTGCGACCGCTGCCGGTAATTACCGTACCCACACCCCCCAGCATTCTTTGTTTGGACGATAGCCTAGTGCTCAGCGCCAGCATTAATAACCACGGTATTCCCGGAATTCAAACCAATTGGATTGGCAATGGGGTGCAGAATGGAGTCTTCTACGCCAATTTAGCCGGTCCGGGCACTCATAATTTAAGCATGGGTTACCTCTACGCCAGCGCCCCTGATTGTCCGGTGAACGCCAGCATTCAGGTTACCGTGAGTAATTTCCCGCAACCGACCATCAGTCGGAGCGGCTTAACGCTCACCGCCAATTCCAGCGGAAGTAGCTACCTCTGGAAACTCAATGGCAGTCCCGCGCCTGGCACCAATAATCAGCAGAGCTATAGCCTCACCACCAATGGTACCTATACCGTGGAGGTAAGCGATGGTACTTGTGCTTTAGATTCCGATCCCTTGGATGTGATTGATATGAGTCTAGAAAGTCTACGCGCCCTCTATACTTGGCAGGTTTATCCCAATCCGACCCAGCACCTCATCAGCTTTAGCTTAAAGAACCCTGGGGTGGGCGATTTGGAAATTCGCTTGATGGACTCTCGCGGTGCCTTAGTGCGCAGCGAATTGCGCCTGGTGAATAGCGAAAGCCTGGAGGAGCAAATCGACCTAAGTGGATTAGCCCCTGGCGTGTATCAACTGCAAGTAAAAGCCGGTGAGCTGATCTTTAGAGAATCGATTATGAAGCTTTAAAAGAATAGATTGGGTAAATCGTGACCCATATCAAAACCTTTTATCGCGCAGGATTTTTTGTAAGTCCGACAGAGATTACGCCCCTCAAAACGCCAGGTGAAACCAATCTCGGCCGAGCCGAAGGTTTTTTCTTCGCCTAGGGTGGAAACCGTCCACTCGTAAGAAGCGCCAATGGAGATATTCTCCCAACGAATGGTGAAATGCGGGATGACCGCATCCACGCTGCGATCGAGGAAGAGGAAATTCTGTCGACGAACACTAGCGCCTACCGTGAGGTATTCATTGAGGTCCTTGAACATACTCAGGGTATGAATTTGCAAACCCTGCTGATAGTCGGCTAAGGCCCCGAGGGTCCAATAGCGTAAATCGCGGGTGCGACCCCTTTTGGAATTCCCTAAATAATAGAAAGCATAGAAACTCCAGCGCGGTTCTAATTTGAGATCCGATTCCAAAAAACTTTGCACCGGCCGATTGAGATGATGTCCTGCCGCCCCGAAAGAAACGAATTTGGGTCTACGCCCATCGCCAAACTCATAGGTAGCCCTTAAGCCCGCGCCTACATCGAGAAAGAGATTGGAGCTCGACTGCTGACCAACAATGCTACTCGGTCCTTGGATTCCCTGAAAATAGGGCGAATACTGATCGGTAAAAGTGAGGCGACTCCAGTCGATATACTTCTGACCCATACCAAACTGTATTCCTCCGGCCACCAGGCCTTTATTAACCCGCGCCTTGGTATGCACCTTAAAGGGGAAATTAGCCGATAACTGTCCGGAGAAATTGAGGGTCTGCAAATAGCCTTCCCCCTCAATATTATGATACGCCAGCACTCCGATACCGAGGCGGGTTTCCTCCTCACAGGAGATATTGGCGCTTAGAGTATGCGACATTAATGGGCCCGGTACCCCGATGTATTGCATGCGCGAATTGAGATGCGCGGTTAAGTCGTTGGTATAGCCCGCAAAGGAGGGATTGAGGTAATTGAGATTGAGATAATACTGCGCGAATACCGGATCTTGGGCCATCCCCCTCAAGGGTGCCAGCGCCATAGAGCACAGAACTACGTATTTAGCGAATGAGCGTAACACTTCCTACTGTTTTTTGGTTCCTATCATAATCTTTACCCCGCCATACCGTGCCGTCGTTAAACACCGCATCAATCCGCCAGGTATACGCCCCCATCGGCAGGTCTACCCCGCTTTGATAGTGCTTACCATCCCAGGCCTCGGTGGGTTTCCCCTCCTCGTCCAGAGCGATACTCTCAAAGACCACATTCCCCCAGCGATCGTAAATCCGCAATCGATATTCCCGTAAAGAATGCGCTTTGGGTAAGAAGATATTCGATTCCGAACCGGTGAGAATTTCTGGAGCTAAGGCGGTAGGGACATTAATCTGAAGAGACTCTAAAAGAAGCGGCAGGCAAAGGGTATCCGCACAGCCAAAGCCATTGATCAGATAGAGGCAAACCTCTACGCTTTTTGGCCCTAGGGTGAGGTCGTAATTAAAGCGATGTACCGGATCCATTTCGGCGGCGGTGCTGCCATCCCCGAAGTCCCAAAGTACCACCGTACTGCTGTCTAAATTGCCGGCGCGGTTTTTAAATTCGACTTCGCGGGCGGTTAATTTGGTCATTTCGAAATCGGCGATTGGGGTTTGGAAGACCTCAATCTCGGTACCGACAATGGTATCCGGACAACCGCCATCGGTTTGCACGATGAGGCGGGGGGTATAGAGTCCTTCCTCCTGATAAATATGCAGGGGACTGGGATCGCTTGAGCTCTGACCATCACCAAAATCCCAGGTCCAGCTATCGATGGTGCCTCCGGGGAAGCTATACTGACTGGTATCGGTAAACTGCACCATTAAAGGTTCGCAGCCGCTGCTGCGGTCGGCGCTAAAGCCGGCATTGGGGCTTGGGCGCACCGATACATCCTGGAACAGAGTATCCGTACAGCCAAAGGCATTACTGACGATAAGGGCCACCCGGTAGATACCGAAATTGGTAAAATTAAACTGTGGACTGGCTATGGTGGAAGTATGAACGCCAGGATTGTTGACATAGTCGAAATCCCAATAATAGCCCTGCGCTCCGCTGCTTAAATCATTAAACTGAATCAATTGCGGTGCCGAGCAAGAATCTGCACTCAGGCGCTGGTAGTTAAAGTGCGCGGTGGGCATGGGATAGACATTCACGTTCTGCTGAATCGAATCCACACAACCATTGGAAGAGGTCTTCACTAAAACTACCGGATACAAGCCCGGAGCGGCATAGCTGTGTTGCGGATTGAGGGAGGTAGAGGTGGCTCCATCCCCAAAATCCCAAAGGGTACCCACGATGCTTCCCGATACCACCGAAGAGGAATCGCTGAATTGGATGGGCTGCTGATTAAAACAGGCATCGCTAAAACCGAAATTCACTTCAGGCTGATCGAAAATGGTGACGCTTTGGGTGAGGGTATCCGGACATCCGTTCACCGAACCAATGATCAGCACCACTTCCATCACCCCACTGGTATCGTAAATGTGCACCGGATTGGTGAGGGTGGAACTATCCCCGTCGCCAAAATACCAGCGATAGGAATTTAGGGCCGCGCCATTGGTGGTACTCTGATCATTAAAGAATACCGAGTCTCCCTCGCAAACAAAATTGGTGAAGCCGAAGCCTGCTACCGGGGAGGGACTGACGGTAATAACTTGAAAGGCGGTATCGTAACTACAACCATCGTTCACAAACTGCGCCGCTACATAGGTGCCGGCGGTGGTATAGGTAGTGGTAATCTGACTACCCGTATTCACCGGTTGGCGGCAGCTTCCGCTGATGGTATCCCAATCCAAACACCAGGAAGTGACCGTTCCCCCGAAGGAGAAGTCGGTAAAGGTGACGGATAAAGGCTCACAGCCGGCAATTACATCCGCCTGTAGGAAGGCCTGTACCGCACCCGGACGCACCAAAATGCTATCGTTAAGGGTACTATCGCCGCAGGCATTTACCGCGCGAAGACTTACATAAAAAGTGGTGTCGGTGGGGAGGCTATTGATATAGGTATGGGTAGGCTGACCTAATACCCGCAAACTATCGCCATTGGCATTTACGAACCAAGAAGGATACAGGGTATCGATTTGCCCATCTCCATAATCGAGGATCACATAATCTGGATTTCCGGTGGTCAGGCCATCGATTTGGAAGGTCACCGGCATGGGTGAACAACCCACCGTGGTCGAGGGTAAGAATGCCGCTACCGGATAGGGTGCCATGGTAATGCTCTTGCGCAGGGTATCGGCCGCACAACAGTTATAGGAGATTAATTCAAAGTAATAGGTAGTATCGGTGCCATAGCCCGAAACCAGATTAAAGCTCTGCGCCACCGCCCGGGTGGTATCGCTAAAGATATACACGCGATTGCCAGCACCATCGAGGGTATATACATTCCAACGACTGCTATCGATGCGGCCGCTGCTGTTGTTTTGTAGGTTCACCGTGGCCGGACCACAAACCGGAATGGTATCAAAATCGAAGTCACTTTGAGGAGCATCTATCACCTTAAAGGTTTTATAGGCGGTATCGGGACAGCCATAAACCGTTTCGACGATGAGGCGGACTTGGACAAAGCCGGCACTGCTGTAGACATGACTGGGATTCTGCACATTGTAATCCTCAATACCATCCTGATCCATATCCCAAGACCAGCTGGTGATTGGCGCTCCCGCCGCGGCAACCGTGGAGGAATCCAGGAGATTAATCGTCTGACCTAAACACCAAGTCAGCGGTTCACAAGCCCCTTGTTTCCCGAAGTCGGCCACCGGGAAAGGATGTAGCTCTACGGTATCCACATAAGTGGCGGAACATCCCCGATCATCGGTCACGGTGAGGCTTACCACCTTCGGACCTAAACTCGTATAGAGGTGATAGGGGTTTTGCAGGGTATCCGTCTGACCGTCACCAAAATCCCAATTCCAGCCGATGATGGTTCCCAAACTTTGGGAGAGGTCGCTAAAGAACATGGTATCGCCCTCGCAGGTGGTGCTGGCACTAAAATCGGCGATTGAAGAGCCGTAAACCGTAGCGGTTTGGAAACTGGTGTCCTTACAACCGGTGGAAGCGGTGACCACCAACATTATTTGATAATTGGTATCGTTGAGGGAGCTATTATTCTGCAGACTCAAACTAGGATTAGCGGCGGCGGAGAAAAAGAGTCCATCCAGATACCAAGCATAAGACTGGGCGCCGATGGAGGAGTCGCTCAAAGTGATGTTGAGCGGACTACAACCAGCGGAATCGGATAGACCAAATGCGGAAACCGGACTTTGTAGGGTATAATACCATTGCTCCAGGGTATCGGGGTCACAACCATGGGGTCGACTCACCACCAATCGCAGGCGGATGGAATCTTCAGGCTGATTAATCTGATAACGAAAGGCCTTTGGACCGGTGAAGGAGGAATTGGGCAAGAGATTACCCTGGGTATCAAAGGCGGTCCATTGATAAGTAGTTTGCGGGGCCCACTCAATGGCGCGCACCACGGTGGAATCGATGAAGAAAGGCGCACAATTGCTAAACCCAGTGGTGATTAAAGAAGCATTCGGCGCGGCACGCACGGTAATGCTATCCCAAACGGTATCCCGACAACCAAAGGCATTCTCCACCGCGAGGCGGATCTGATAGGTGGTATCGGTATTGCCGGCATTGCTAAAGAGTCTGGTGCCCGGGGTACTGCTGTTGGAAGTGAGGCCATTGCCAAAATCCCAGGCAAAGCTCATGGTGCTAGTATCGAGACCCGTCTGACCCGAAGCACTGAGATTGCTAAAGTTAGCGCTAATGGGTCCGCAGGAATCGCGATTTCTAATGTTCAAGGCCGCAATGGGCGCGGGATAGGCTGTATAATATTTAGAGAGGGTATCGATACAACCGCGGGCATCCACTACCGTGAGGAAGATTTGATACTGCAGCGAGTCGGGATTCACGGGAGGAATTTGAAAAGTAGGCTGCGCGCTATTGGCATTGAGGATGGGCACGCTAGGCTGGATCGACCAGGAATAGCTTAGATTTTGTCCGCTGGAGCTATCGCTGGCTTGCAGTATCACCGGACTACAAGCAAAGGGCGGTAAAGCGAAATTGGCGGTAGGTCGGGGCGCTACGGTAAAGCTCTGGACTAAGGTATCGGTACAGCCATCCTGACTGCGAACGAAGAGCGTGATATCGTAATTCTGGGCAGCAGCACCCTGCTGATCGGGAATAATTACCCCGCTCTGCGGCAGATGGCTATTGAGTAGCGATAAGCCCGGGGAAGTGGACCAAATTAAAGTATCGTAAAGTCCTCCTTTAATTAGGGAGTTGCTCAGTAGGCTAAGGGTATCGCCGGCACAAACCGTATCGGGAATATTGAAAGCCGCCTGAGGCTGAGGGTAAATGGTAATCAGCTGCTCCAGGGTATCGGTACAGTTTAAACCGCCTTGTCCTACCACCAGTTTAAGGGTATATATTTCATCGGTGGTGGCTGAATTATTGAATAAGCTAAAGCTGGTGCTGAGGGAGGTGGAAATCAAGGAATCGTTGATATACCAAAAATGACTTAGACTGGCACTGGAGGCCGAGCTGGCATTAAAGTTCATCCCCGAACAGCCAGCGGTATCGCTAAGGCTATAATTACCGGTTGGCGCGGGGGTTACCGTGAGTTCCACACTATCTAAATAATCACAGCCATTGGCATCCTGATACTGATAGTATAAACGTTGCAGCCCAATTCCGGCGGCGGAAGGATTAAAGAGACCATTGGCGCTTACTTGATTGCCGGTCCAGCTACCACCTGGCGGACTAGCCGCATAGTTTAGGTCCACTAAGCCCAAAGCATCGCAAACCAGGGTATCCGGACCCGCATCCACCTGCACGAAAGGGAATTGACCAATATTTATGCTATCATAGACCAAGCAGCCCAAGGAATCGCCGACCTCCAAAATATAGGTCCCCGGAATACCGGTCGAATCTACCCAAGGATTCAGGCTAGTGCTATCGGATAAATATGCGGCATTAGGCCCAATCCAGCGAAAGCTGAGATTGCCATTGCCCCCGCTAATACTGGCGCTGAGCTGAGCGCTATCATTATAACAAACCGTACTGGGCGCGGTAATGCTAGTGCTAATTTGCGGTACCCGAATCCAAAAGCTTCCCGAATCGGTGCAGCTTTGGGCATCATTAAGGTAAATCAAGATCTTTTGGTCGCTCTGCAGATTGCTGAGATTAATATTGGCACCGGTATTTAGACCAGCCCCTTGCACCTGCCAGCTAAAGGAATAGGGCGCGGTGCCTTGCTGAGCACTGAGATTGTAATTGAAATTATCGCCCGCGCATAGGGTGGTATCATTGGGCACCACCAAGGCCGGAATGGGGTGAATTCCCACTTGCATGGTATCGCTGCTACTGAAACAACCATTATCCTGTTGAAGAATGAGCTGATAAGTGCCAAAGCTTTGAAAGTCGAGGATGGGATTAAGGGAATTGGCGGTCGTACCCCCAGAAAAGATCCAGCCCGTTGTGGGACTAATAGTCCAGGTATAAGAGGGGGTGCCCAGGCTATCATCCACCATTATAGGCCGGGCTGGATCGTTCAAGTTTAAAGTGGTAATGCTGCAAATATTAGTGTCGGAGGGCAATTGCACCAAGGGCTCGCCAATTACCCGAATCCAAGAGGTGTCATAGGTAATTCCACAACTACGGGTGGCCTGGAAAATAAGGCGATACAATCCGCTGCTAGTAAACTGTATATCCAGGGCGGTATCGCTTAGGGAACCCGCATTAAGGCTCCAACCGGTGCTGGGTTGTATTTGCCAATTGAGTAAGGTGGAATCGCAAGTGGAACTTACATTTTCTAAGTAATTAAGCTGAACCGTAGCTCCGCGGCAAATCACCGAATCCGACTGGGTATAATTCCCCGCTGAAGGTTCGTCGATGCAGATCGTTTGACTCAGACTATCGATATCGCAAAGCGAAGATCCGGAGATAATCATCTTTACCGTGTACTGGCCCGGCTGATTGAATTGCACCCGCAGGCTATCACTACCAAAGATCCAGGTATTGGGATTAGATGGGGAAGAACGGAAACCATCATTACCCTGCACGATGGTATAGGTATTTGGACTGATTTCCCAAACGCTATTAGTGGTGGAGTCGCAAGTATAGTCGCCATTACCTCCCGCCAAATTGGTGAGAGAAGGACTGTAACTCAAATTGGAACCGGGGTCCGAGATATTGAAGAGGGAAATCGTGGCTCCCCGACAGCTATCACTGGGCATCTCAAAATCCGCTTGAGGGGCCGAGGATAGGGTAATAGGATCAAAAACCGGTGCGGTGCTCCCGCAGGGATTCTCCACCGAAAAGCGCACATAAAAGGAATTACTATAAGTAGGCGTATTAAAACCGCAAGAGGCTTGGGTATAGGTATGGGTAATGGTCGCAGGCGGCGGATGGGTGAAGGTTTGGGTGGTATTATCATCGCTGAAATAGACCCGATAGATGGTCCCGGCAGAATTCTGTCCAAAATTGCTAAAGCTGAAGCTCATATTAGCGGTGCCGCTCACCGGATCCAAGCAGAGGCCATTGGTATTACCGACACTGTTGATCTGCCCGGAGGGGCTATTGCCGAAAAAGAGTTTGAGGGTATCGATATCCAAACCGCAGGCCCCATTTTCGGTGTAGAGCAATACGGTATAGAGTCCGGGCTGGGTATACGTATGATTGGTGGTGTCCCAATTACTACCCCTTTGCAAGGGGGTGCCATCGCCAAAGTCTAAACTGTAGGAACGATAGCCTTTGGAGCGGTTTTGGAAAAAGAAGGTAAAACTGGAGGCCGGGGTACAGATGGTGTAGACGTCCTCATTATTAAACTGCACCAAGGAACCACTACTGGCAAAATCGGCCTGAGGGATGCTATCGGCCGCATCCACCACAAAGGATTCTTGGGCGATGATCGCTCCAGCCGACCAAACCGCCACCTGACTATTAAAATAACCCGCATTGCTGTAGGTAGCGGAAACCGGACCTAAGCCCGAAAAACTAGTCGGATTAGCTCCCGGCAAGGCCCAAACCACACTATCGAAAGCCGCTCCGGTATAAGTGGCCTGATAGCTGATATTGGCATTTTGGGGAATGCAAATAGCGACCGTGTCATTGGTAATGCCGGGGGTACTCAATACACTCAACTGGGCCCAGGCTAATGCCGGCACCACGCTGAACAGAAATATGCTAAATTTCTTGAGCATTCAGAGGAGCTTGGAGGTTGATTCTGACCTATTTAAATCAGGTTTCCAATGTAAGCAAAGCCCCTCCCAGCTCCTATAAAATGAGCGCCCAAAAAACTTAGTATTTCCTGCTATTCCAGAGGCTTAAAAATCAGCATCTTGACTAAACCTCCGCCCTAAAATAAAATAGCGCCACCTAGAGTATCGCTATTTTTTTATAGTCATAATCGTCTTATTTGACGGGCATTTGGAGGATAATCGACAAAAAGTACTACTAGTAATTAGCGAAATTATTTCTAGGTTAATTTTCCTTTAGTACTCCTTCTATTGCAAGGCGATCCAATCTATTTCGAGGTCGAATTCCTCGGCCTTATAATTGGCAATTAAGAAGGTCACTTCCGCAATTTTAGGTCCCTCGAAATTGGGCATTTTCAGTTTTTGTCCGCGGAAGGATGGATAGAAGTCTTGAAGAGGTAAACGCACTTCTTGCCATTCGCCACTGGTTTCGAAATATTGGATATACGAATAGCGCTTATAGGGATCGTCTTTTAAGCGAAATTGATAACGCTTTCCGTCCCCTTTAAGGCGAATCACCACCTCGGTCTGACCATCAATCTTTAAATCTAAATTGCCACTGCGCACCGAGGAAAAGCCGCCATTGTTCTCCAAGGACACCTCGCCAAAGAAATGACCGTTGCCCGCCTCATTAATCTCAAACTGGCCCGCGGAACGTCCGCCCATCACCACATCATCCACAATTCGCCAATTGGAATCTTGGCTCTCTCCCGAAAAATCAAATACCATAATCTGCATGGCTAGGCTTACTAAAATTGAAATCATCATGCTCATTCTCATCATTTTGGGAAATAACTATTCCTCAAAAAAATAGTTCGAACTGGGAGAAAATCATGTTTCAGTTTCTAGGGGAAAATTACATTTGACCCTAGAAAGCGTAAAATGTACACTACCGAAGCCTATCTCGACCCCGAACAGATTGTAAATGACCAAGAATGGTTAAAAGCGGAACTCTTAAGCATCCTCAAAGCCGGTCAGGGGGAAAATCACTTTGACCCCGATACCGCGGAATGGAGCTTAGAAAGGGTGAAGTTTAATCTTACCCTCTTTCAGCTTTACAATCTGATTGAAGAAAACGCGCATGAGCAACATCGCTTGGCGCTGATAAATGAAGAAGATGCCAGCAGTATTTCCGGGACCTGGGCTAAGGTTTTGCAAGCTTCCGCTGATGGAGGTTTAAGCCCGCAGGACATTAGCGCCGCGGTAGGGAACTTACGATTGGCGCCGGTATTTACCGCCCACCCTACCGAATCTAAACGTTTTACGGTACAGGAGCATTTGCGTAAGATTTTCAGCAATCTGCAAGAAATATGCACCTGGCCACGCGAGCAAAGATCGCAGCACCCTAAGTATAAAAGTCTGCGCGGGAATCTTGAATTACTCTGGCGGACCGGGAATATCTATTTGCAAAAGCCCAGTGTGGAAGCGGAGGTTTTGGAAAAACTCTATTACTTCAACAAAGCTTTACCCCAAGGCATCTTAGCGGTAGATCAAAGCTTAGAAAATGCCTACCAAAGCCTAAATCTGTCTCGCGATGATTTTCATTATCCGCAGTGGGAATTTGGCAATTGGGTAGGCGGTGACCGCGATGGTCATCCTTTAGTAACGGCGGAAGTCACTAGCCGTACTTTTGCCCTCTTCCGGGAAAAGGCCTTAGAGCTGATGGATGAGAGTCTGCTTAAACTGGCCAAACGCCTCAGTTTGAGCCTAAGCATGCATCCGGTGCCCGATTTTATGCGGGTGCAACTGCAGCAATTACAAGCCGAGCAAGGGGATGCCTCTAGCGCACGCATCAGCCGGAATGAATATGAGCCATGGCGACAATGGATTTCCTTATTGCGAAATGCCTTGCCAATCGGTGAAGCCCAAAGCTATCATCGCGATGCGAACTTCCTGGCTCAACAATTAAAATTGCTTTATGATAGTCTGGTGGCCGTGGATTGCACGAGCATTGCCCAGCTCTATGTACGTCCGGTGCAAAGGATTGTAGACAGTTTTGGTTTTCATTTAGCCCGTATTGACCTGCGCCAGAACAGCGCGACCCATGATCAGGCCCTGACGGAAATCTTGGAAAAATCGGGTTTTAGTCACGGCGATTTCGCGGATTGGTCGGAAGAGGAACGCGTGGCCTTCCTCAGTGAAGAACTACAAAGGGAGCGGCCCTTCCTAGTGCAAGCAGAAAAGGCGGGACCCAATGCCCAAAAGGTAATTAGCGCCCTAAGAGTGGTCGCCGATGTATATCGCGAATACGGCAGAGCGCCGATCGGCTCCATGATCATCAGTATGACCCGCTCCTTATCGGATTTATTGGTCTTGGTGACCCTGCTCCGCGAAGTAGGCCTCTGCCCCCGAGGTGAAGCAGCCTGTTACAGTTTACTGCCCATCGTGCCGCTATTTGAAACCATCGAGGATTTAGAAGGCAGTCGGGAAATTTTAGAAAAATGGTTCGATCACCCCGTAGGTGCGGGAAGCTTAGCCGAGACCGCTCGTCAGCATGGACGGGCCCACCAGGAAGTAATGGTCGGCTACAGCGACAGTAATAAGGACGGTGGCAAAACCGCCAGCATCTGGGCCTTGTATCAAGGTCAGGAGGAAATGGCCTCCCTTGCCGCCGCACGCGATATCGACATTCGCTTTTTCCACGGTCGGGGCGGTAGTATTAGTCGGGGTGGCGGACCCACCCACCGCTTCCTCGAAGCTTTAGCCCCTGGCACCCTGAGTGGGGGTATTCGTTGGACGGAACAAGGGGAAACCATTGCTTTGAAATATGCCCAAGCTCCTACCCGAAATTATCAGTTGGAACTCTGGGCGGCGGGTAGCCTGCGCACCCGTATTCTACCCAGCGCTCAGGAGCCCTTGCCCGAAAATTGGCGCGACATGATGCGTTTCCTCTCCGAGCGCAGTTTTAAGCATTATCGTCGATTATTGGAGGAAGAAGGTTTTGTGCAATTCTTTAGAGAAGCCACTCCGGTGGATGTTATTGAACAAAGTCGCATTGGCTCTCGCCCCGCGAAGCGCAGTGGTAAAAATAGCTTGGCCGATTTACGCGCCATCCCTTGGGTATTTAGCTGGTCTCAATCCCGCTTTATGCTCTCCGCTTGGTATGGCTTTGGTGCCGCGATGGCGGATTTGGAGCGGGAAATGCCCGCGCACTTCGCCTTGCTAAAAGCCGAAGGTAGTCAGCGGTCCTTAAGCCGATATCTACTCACCAATATTAGCATGGGAATCATGCGCGCGGAACCCAAAATGATGGCCGCTTATACCGAACTTGCTGCGCCGGAGATTGGTCAGAAATTCTTGGGCATGATTGAGGAGGAATACCAACGAGCTTTGTCTTATGTGGAATTGCTTTATGGCGAATCCCTGAGTAATCGTCGGGGACGCACCACCGCCATCCTGAATTACCGCAATCGCCGTTTGGAAGCTTTGCACTTAGAGCAGATCCGCTTATTGAAAGAATACCGCGCCGCCGATGAGGCCGATAAAACGGGGATGATCGATAAGCACCTGCACCTTTTAAGCGCCATTGCGGGCGGACTACAGGTTACAGGATAGGCCACTTATTACCAGGGATGAATTTCCCCATCGTAATTGAAGAACATGCCGGTCTGCTCTAAGCCTATGGGCTCCAGCACATGATCAATCATACTGCGTACCGATTCCTCGGTCGACAAAGAAGCGCGGGCGCCCCCCATATCGGTTTGGACCCAACCGGGATTGACCACCACCGAGGTGATTCCCTCTGGCCGTACATCGTAGGCGAAGGCGCGATTCATCATGTTTAAAGCATACTTGCTGAGGGCATAGCTGTAATTGCCGCCATTCTGCTTAAGGCTGATGGAACCCAACCAAGAGCCAATATTGATAATCTTCGCCTGCTCGGCTTTGCGCAGTAGAGGGCGAAAAGCATGGGCCACCATGATCGGAGCGAGGGCGTTTACATCGACCATATTGAGCACCTCCCCCTTCGCCAGATGATCGATACTCAGATTCTGCTGTTTCAATTCCGCATTGCCTTGGGCCCGGGTACCCGAATTAATCCCCGCATTATTCACGATTAGGTCGAGATGACTGAACATCTGCTCCGCCCAAGCCCGTAATTCCTCAATCTGTTCGGCCTTTTGCACGTCCAATTGGCGAGGATAGACCACGAAGTCCTGAGCGTTCAAAGTCTCGGCCGCCCTTTGAGCATCGGCTAAACGCCGCGCGGTAAGGATAATTTTATAGCCTTCCTGGGCTAAGGCCCTACACCATTCAAATCCCAAACCCTTATAGGCGCCGGTTACTAAAGCTACTTTCATCTTATCGTTTTAAAAGTTTAAAACCTATCTCCCTCCCCAATCCTTGACGCATGGCTAAATTGATCCAAAAACGAGCAAATTGCTCCATCAGGGCAAATTGAGAACTATCACCTACATCATAGCATTCGGCAAAACCGGCATCTAATGCCAATTGACGCACCGTGGCCTTCGCCTCGGCATCATCACCAGCCATAAAAGCGTCCAATACCTCCTCACCATATTGGGCATCCCGCATATTATTGAAGCCGGTAGTATTGAAACATTTGATGACCGCCGCGCCGGAGGTATGATCCACAATGGCCTGCGCGGTACTCTTGTAGCCCTCGGGTCCGCGACCGCCCACAATATTCATGGTGTCAATTATAATTTTACCCTCGGTGGCCCCCAAAGATTCACAAACGGATAGGGCGGCCATGGCTGGTGTGGCCAAGACAATCACTTCGGAGGCCTGCACTGCCTCGGGGATGGAATGCAAGCTTAGCCTTGCTTCCTTTAGGAGCTCACGGCCTTTGAAATTCTGCTGATCGCGAACTCCAAGGTGGATTTGATGTCCTTGCTGTGCCCATTTTTGGGCCAGAGCGGAACCTACATTACCGGTTCCTATAATGGCGATATTCATTTAGCTTATTTTTTGATTAGTATTGGGCTCGGGCTGACCTAAGTGCTTAAAGGTAGCACCGAAATAAATTAAAGGTAGAATAATCAGGATGCCATAGCTAAACCAGATATTCCAATCGGGCAAGAGGGCGGCGAGTGCATAGCTAAGCATCGCCACGAGGTTTCTCCGATTGACCTTTCCATGCCCCTTAGGGTCAGTGTGAAGGCTGGAGCCTGATCTTTTGATTAAGTATCGTCGGATGAGATAAAAGGCAAAAGCATTGCCAAAAAGAATCCCCGCATAGAGGGAAATGGCCAAAGAAGCTCGGGGGTCTTCCCCTAGAACGTGGGTAGCAAAAGGCAACATGCTCATCCAAAAGAGAAGCAACATGTTCATCCATAAAAGCGGCGGATTCACCCGCTTTAGCTCTCGGAATAATTGATGATGACTCACCCACATTATGGCCAGCATACTAAAGCTTATCAAGTAGCTAAGAATTTTGGGAACTAGGGCAAGCAGGGCCTCGGACAGACCATTTGCCATGACCTCCTCATCCAGCTTAAGATCGAAAACCATCACCGTAATCAAGATGGCAATCACCCCATCACTAAAAGCCTCCAATCGCTCTTTGCTCAATTCGAATCCCATCGCCTTAAAAGAGATATCCGTTTTCGGGTTTTAGGGGCGGGGGCAGATTCGGATCCTGAATCATTTCCTTTAAATCACGTTCTATGCTGCGACATAGGGCACTGAGGGGCACATCGGTAATCTCATTTTCGAAGGGATCCTCATTGGCGGCACCGGTGCGTTCCATAATCACAAAAACCCCCGCAATTAAGGCGGTAAGAGGAATGACCAAATAGGAAAGCTCCTGTAAGTGATCGGCTTGCAGGAAGCTTAATATACCAAAGGGTAAAAGAGCGATAAAAAGCAAGACGAAGAGTCGGGTAAAGAAATCATACTGCCGGGGTAAAGGGGTATTCTTGATCCTTTCGGCCGCCCCTTGATAATTGGCCAAAGCCAATAACTGACCTTCCATCTGAAAGCTATCGAAACCGCCCAAGGTGCCATTGGCCATGGCCTTATAAATTTCCCGGCCCAGGATTAATTGCAGATAGGCGGGCTTATTCTGTTTGCTGATTAATTCCGCGTAATCTTCAGAGTTCAAATATTCGCGCAGTTCTTCCCAATGATCTTGCCGACGTAAATGCAAGCGTAAGGCATGCACCCAGGCGATAGAACGCAATACCATTGCTCGCTTAAAGCGCTCGCTCCGCTCAGGCTGGTAGTTATCCTGATGACTATGACTATCGGTAAAGGTGATAATCAGGCGGGCGATAACCCGGCTGGAGTTGACGATACCTCCCCAAATTTGTCGGGCTTCCCACCAACGACCATAGGAAGAGTTATTGCGGAAAGCGATGAAAATAGCCAAGGCCGAGCCCAAAACCCCGATGGGGGTGAAATTAATACTGAGGGAGGCGCGGAAAAAATATTGATCTAAGGCCCAAATCAATACCGACCAGGCCAAGGTAAACCACATAGGACCTTGAATGTAAGACCAAACCTTGAGGGGATTAAAGATGCGCTTGACGATCATAGAACTAAAATTGTTTTCGGAGGAATATGCCGGGATTGCGATCCAAGGAAGCAAAATCCACTCCTCGAGCACTGAGGTTTAGGCCCAAACCAAATTGATAGCCGGCCCGATCTACTCCCAGGCGAAGGCCTTGAAAGCTAATCCGGTGCCCGCCATTATCAAAGCTGGTAAAGAGCTCCAAGCTGGAATAGAGTTTCCATTGCCGATTTATACTCGGTGTATAGCGCATAATACTGAAGGCCGAATAGCTGAGTTCCTCCGTAAGTGGGATCCAGCTAATGGCAAAGACCATGAAATGCTCATGGGCCTTAAAAAAATGCAAGCCAATATCGCTAGCCGCCCCGGTAGTGGAAGCGCGTCCAATTAGAGAGGCGCCAAAACCCGAGGATAAGGTGTAATTTAAATAAGCCCCGGTGAAAAAGCTGGTTTGCTCCTGATAGTCGACCGTGAAGCGGGTCCGGCTAAACAGGGACCAAGCGCGATTTTCTTCAAAGCTTTGAAGCCACTGTAAATCGCCAAAAATTCGTTCGGTGCCCGGCATCAATTCAATGCTCTGGGCCTGCAGACTGCCACTAAGGAGGACGAAAAGGAGACTGAGCTTTCTCATAATTGCTAAAGAGAGAGGAGTGATGCTGGATCGAAACCCCACACCACTCCGGATGAAATTGCTTATTTATTTAAGAGCTCTACCACCATATGCGCCGCAGCGGCACCGGAGTTTTGCTGCTGACCCGTTACCAAGTTTCCGTCGGTAATGGCATAGGAAGCGAAGGGCTGCGCAACCTTAAAATTGCTGCCTTCGATTTTCTCGGCTTCGTCTTGAATACGATACGGCTGAATCTTTTGGCCTACCGCCTGATCCGCGTAGTCTTCTTCTGCATTAGCGAAACCGGTCCAGGTTTTACCCTTCACCAATAAATCGCCAGCGCTGGTCTCTGCTTCTAAAAGCAAGGTGGTAGAATGACATACCGCGGCGCTCGGCTTATCCGCTTCATAAAATCCCACGAATAGATCGGCTAATTCCTTGTTTCCGCGATAGGTATACATCGGACCTTGTCCACCCACCAAGAAAATCGCGTCATAATCCTCGGCATTCACCTCGGTAAACTTGCGGGTATTGGCCAACATCTCATTGAACCAATCTTGCTGCATGTAACCAAGGGATATGATATCCCCGGCCGAATAACCGCTCGCGTCGGTAGGATTCGAATAGCCATCCATAATAATGGCCCCGCCTTCGGTGGAAGTTAATTCTACCTCATAGCCCGCTTCCTGGAATACCATTAAAGGGTGGCTTAGTTCGGCGGCCCAAAAACCAATCGGCCAACCGGTTTGCTCCGAAATGGAAGGGCTACTAGCCACCATCAAAATTTTACCCTTGCTGGGCATGCCATGAGCGTGCACATAGTGCAAATCCTCTTTTACTGTTGTTTCCATATTTACTGCTTCTTTTTGTGAGTCATTTACTGCTAGCCCTTGCTTTTTGGGGGCCTCTTCTTGACAAGCCCCTAGACTAAAAAGGGCGGCCATAATGCTGATTTGTATTCTTTTCATTTGATTCCTTATTTTCGGTATGCAAATTTGGAACGGTATAGGATATTACACAATATACTTACCCAAACGAGCGATACACACTTTTTGGAAAGTATAAAGGAAATCAAATAGTTATGCCCGAGTTTCTCTATAAGAACAAGCTTTATTACAATCCCGTAGAGTTTGCCATGGATCGGATTGGCGGTACCTGGAAAATGCCCATTCTCTGGCGACTGCAGGATAAAACCCTACGCTATAGCGAACTGAAAAGGGCCATTCCGCACATTACCGATAAGATGTTGACCACCCAGTTACGAGAATTGGAAGAAGAAGGTTTTGTGCACCGGGAGGTTTATCCGGTGGTGCCGCCTAAAGTAGAATACTCCATGACGGAGAAGGGTAAAACTTGCATACCGGTAATCGAAACCATCCGTAATTATGGTCTCTTCCTAATTGAAGAAGAAGGAATTGATCATTAAAAAAAATCCCCGACCTCTAGGATGAAGCCGGGGATTTCCTTTGAACAGAACACTAATCTACATACCAAATTGTCCTTTGAGCATACCGAAGAATTCTTCGTCGCTCATTTTGTCGCGCGCACCTAACATCTGTTCACAGTCGGCTCCCGCCCGATAGCGCAATTGATCACTCTCATCGGTCGCAGCCTGATAAATCACCTCAGCAATTTGCTCGGGTTTCGACATGGTCGCTGGATCAAAGGCATCGCCCATGGCCTTCATAAAATGATCGACAAATTCATTGTACTCGGTAAATTCCGGATTGTGTTGCATATCCAGCGAGCGGCCGCCAAAATCGGTAGCTACCCCTCCGGGCTCTACGATTTTTACCTGCACCCCAATTTGGGACAACTCCCAACGCAGGGATTCACTAAATCCCTCCACTGCCCATTTGGTGGAGTGATAAAGGGGCATCATGGGGAAAGTCATGCGACCCCCTACCGAGGAAATATTGATAAACATGCCACTCTTATTGGCGCGGAAGTGAGGGAGGGTTTTTTGGGTTACATCAAAGAGGCCCTGCACATTAACCCCAAACTGACGAATAATGCTTTCGCGACGGGCGGATTCGAAAGTCCCCATCAGGCCATAGCCTGCATTATTGAGGACCACATCGATTTTACCGAAACGGGCAATCCCTTCCGCTAAAGCCGACTCAATGCTGTCTAAGTCCAATACATCCAAACGGCTAAGCAGGACATTATCCAGCTTTTGGAGCTCTTCTTCCTTTTCTGGGCTACGCATGGTAGCGATTACATTCCAGCCTTCCTTTTGAAATTTAAGCGCGGTGGCGCGGCCGATTCCAGTACTTGATCCAGTTATTAAGATGGTCTTATTCATTTTAAAATATTTATGATTTTTTGAAAAATTTTAATCCTTATTGGGACAGTTCAAAGGTCCATTAAGCGATGAGGAATAAGTAATAGATATTACCGAAAGACTAAATGATTTTACGGAAGACTCCGCTTTAGCCCAAAACCCAAAACCATTAATCGAGGGAAATTTTCGATTATCGGTCGATTTTCTACGATAAACGGTTTTCACCCCCTTCGGCGGCAGGATACCTTAGCGGGAAATTTGCGGCGTGATCAAGACCAAACTCCTCTCCATGCTTCTCTTCAGCGGGATTTCCTTGGCTCTCTGGGGACAAAAAGACTTTTCGCTGGGTTTAAGCCTCCCCTTCCCTACCGGTATTAATAATGGCTACTACTTGGAACCCGGTGGACTCGCTAACTACAGCTATGGACAGCCCGATATGCTGAAACAATTCAGCTATGGTAATCTGGATCCAGGTTTAAGTTTGAGCTATAAAGGATTCACCCTAAACTTTTATTGGCGCTATCAATATGGCGGGCAAGCCACAGCGGAGGGTGGCTATCCGGTGCAGTATGCTTATCGCAGTCGAAGCTACTACTACTTGGTCCCTTCCGAATTACACGACCCATTTATAATGGAGCGGGATGATTTCATGTACTTCAACCTGGGATACCAATGGCGTTGGGGTTCAGAATTAGCCCCGGATGCTCCGGCCGCCTTAGTAGGAGCCTATATCGGCTACAATAATTTAGAATTGGCCAGTGGCCTCGATTTAAAATACGGGCGCATCATGCTGTATGCCCAGCTGGTGCCCGTAAATGGATACGATGACCAGTATCTTTTTCAGGGGGAAATACAAGTACAAGGGGGTATTCGCACCCAAATTAAGTTGCTTTAAGATGAGAATCAGAGGTCTATTACCTATTCGCCTGGCTCTGTGCCTCTTGATTTTATCCTGCGGAAAGGATGAAAAAAACGACTGTACTAAATTCGAAAACCTTTGGGAATATGGGGCACTGAACTCTAAGTACGGCCGACAAGCCTGCAATGAATGTGAAACCGCTGGGTTTACGGATATTGGTTTTATCCGCACTGATTTAGACCCCAAATGGTCGGCAAAGGACGACAGTCTAATGAGATTGGTTTTCCTAGATGCAGGTATTTCCCTGCAATCTAATCTTCATGTCTTCCGCAAGGTATTGATGGAAAACTATTGCACCGGAAATCTCGATACCGCCTATTACCTGGATCGGGTGACCATATGCAATCGCTGTGTAAAGCCCCCATTCCATTTTATCCGCGAATTCCAAAGTCTTGAAGCCTACATTAGCGAGCAAGGGGATACGGTGGTCCATTGGTATAAGCCCTATGCTTGTCAGGGCTGGTAGAGGCCTAATTGATGAAAAGAATCGGGTACCAGAAATTCGTTCCTACATCCTTTAATCGGTCATTCCAATACAGGGACAATTGACTTAGATTCCAATCTTTACCCTCCTTACTATAACTCAGGGTCAGCAGTGCGTAGCGATTCTGCGATAAGTGCAGTAACAAATCCTCTTGGGACATGAGCTCTAAGTCCTCATAGGAACAATATCCATTGGGGTAGGTACTGAGCATAGCCCGCATTTGCAGACCTTGTTCCTCAGCTAATTGACGATACTGATCTAAGACGGCAAAAAACCGCTGAGCGGTATAGGGATAGGCACGATAAAAGGCGATGGTATCTTGGAATCGCTGAGTGGGAAAATCCTGCTTCCATTCACTTGTATCGGCATATCCACTCTGGGGGTATTTCGCTTCCAGCCTGGCTAATTCAGCAGAATCATATTCATTTCTCCATTTCCATTTGGGATAAATTCCGGAGCACACCAGTGCCATCGGCGCCTTATGAGATTCCTCTTCATGGGAATAAAAGCCATCCACCTCCCCTTGGTCGTAGCTAAACTCCGTCCATTGTACATTATAATAGCTTTGGTGGCCATCAAAAAAGCAGAGGGTATCGACTAATAGGGTATCCGATGGTGCTTGGGCCGAGACCTGCCTCAAGCCGAACAGGGATAAGAAAAAGAAAAGCAAGGATAATCGCTTCAGGGCTATTGGTTTTGAGGTAAAACGCCGATACAATTGGGCTATTGTTTATCGGGAATCACCCCGTAGCTCAAGGGTTTCATTAATCTTCTTAATTACCTCGTCCAATTCCAAACTGGCCTGCTTGATTTGTTCTACAAGGTAGCGCGTTTCCTTATCGTGATCATCTAAATCTAAGAGTTCAATTAGGCCGAGGAGCCGCGCAACAGGAGCGCGCGTTTCATGAGAATTATATCGGGCGAAATCCAGTAATTGCTTTCCTTGATTGGCCATCTCATCCCGAGCCACCACCAAATTCTTCTCCAATAAGCGATTGAGGTTTTCAATTTCGGCCTTCTGTCTTTGTACCGTTTCCAAACTGGTTTGTTGCTCGCTATTTACTACCTCGAGCTCCCGCTTTTGCTTGGCAATTAATTTTCGAGATTGGCCAATCTTAGTCAAGCCCAAAAGCAATAAAGCGGCAATAAGGCTTAAAGCTATTAAGCCACCCCAGAGAAAGTAGCGTTCGCTGCGTTCCTGGTAGAGCGCGGCGTCCATGGCCGCGATTTCTCCTTCTTGTTCGAGGATCTCCTTCTCCTTGCGCTCCAATTCAAAACTCGCTTCGAGGGCGGTGAATTTCTCCTGACTGGCTTCGGAGTAAATCTCATCGTTCAATTCTTTGAAGAGCACATGATTTTGATAAGCCTTTTTATAATCGGCCAGGCGAGCATAAGCGGTAGCCATGACTTGTCGAGCGCTTCGTTGACGCTCCAGACTTCCATTTTCCAGGGCTAGAGCCAGTCCAGCCTCCGCGTGTTCTATTGCCGCGGAATAATTAGCCAGGGCTAAATAAGTCTCGGCCATACGCACATAGCAACGACTGATCTTGGCCTCCTCTTTTAGCGCTTGATGATAACCTAGGGCCTCCTGATACTGCACCAAGGCCCGAGAGTAATCGTTTTTGGCATAGTCGAGATTTCCCAGGTGGTAAGCCGCTTCCGCAATGCTGCTTCGATCAGCGATACTCTGGCTGAGCTCCTTGGCCTCTTCAAATTGGCGCCGAGCGGTGGTTAAATCACCCTGCTCAATATAAACCTCACCCAAATTATTGAGGACCGTGGCCAAGCCTTCCACATCCCCAAGCTTTTTTTGTAGGGCATAGGACCTTTGGTAATGTTCAAGGGCTTTATCGTAATTCCCCCAATCGAATTGCACCGAACCCAAGGCATTAAGGGAGAAGGCTATACCCTTTTGATTATCGAGCGCCTCGTGAATGGCTAAGGATTTTTGAAATGACTCAATGGCATTGGCATAGTCCGACCACTGGAAATACATGATGCCGATATTGTGCAAAGCATTGGAAACCCCTTGTTGATCTCCGAGCTCTTCCTTGATCTTTAAAGACTTTTTAAAGAACTCGGTCGCCTGCTCATAGTTTCCCCAAGTGCCATAAACCGCTCCAATGGAATTGAGGGCGAAGGAAATCCCCTTCTTATTTTTCAATCGACGATGCAAGGCCAAAGACTTCTTAAAGTTTTCGATGGCCATGGCATACTTTGATTGATGGTAATGCAAAATGCCGATACTATTGTAGACATCCGCCGTGCCCTTCGTATCGCCCAAGTCCTCCTTAATCTGGCAGGCCTTTTTATAAAAATCCAGGGCCTTTTCATATTCGCCCATATTCTCATGACCCGCCCCAATCTGCAGGTAGGCTTCGGCAATTCCTTTGGGTTTATTGGCTTCTTGGAATGAAAGCAGGGCTTTTTGTCCAAAGTCCTTTCGCTCCTGAGCCCGGGATAAAATGGCCAATTGCAAATAACTCTCCCCTTGACCCATGGTATAAGCCGTGTCTTCCTCGGCAATCTGCAAGGCTTGCGCCGCGTGGTCCTTTGCCGCTTCACGCTCTCCAGCCATGGCCGAAGCTTTACACAATTCGATATGCAAATCAATCCGGCTCCGATGCGAAGTGGCTTGATTAAGTAGTGACTGCAAACTGTCCAGCTCGCTTTGCTGCGCCCAGCATGCGGTCATCCATCCGATACTCAGAATGAAGGATAAAAAATATTTCATGATACACCCGCCTAGTGGGCACTAAGTTAAGCCAAGCTTTACGGTTATGCTTAAGGGACAGCAGGGGATTTTCCCTTATTTAAACCTAAGGTCATACCGGAAATCGACAGTTTTTTTCGTTTAACGGTCATTTATCTTCGATAAACGGTTTTCGCCCTGACTCTTTCTCATAGAGATAAGGATGATAACCCCTTAAAATTGGCCTATTCCTGAGCCCTTAATGTTTCGATGATCGAGGTGCTAATCCAATAGATATCCATCCGGCTGGTATAAAAGAGGTAAGCACCATCCGGACTAACGAACGGGCATAATTCATGGCCCGCGCTATTGACGGCATTGCCCATATTCTGGGCTTGAGACCAGCCACCACCAATCTTGGGAAAGCTGATGTAGAGGTCACCTCGACCCCTGCCATCAGGTCGATCGGCGCAGAAGATGATATACCTTTCTTGGGGGTCAATAAAAACATCTCCTTCATAATACTCTGAGTTAATCGCCTCGCTCATACGGATGGGCGCCTGAAATTCCCCATCGACGAAATCCGCATAGTAGATATCGAAATTCCCCTCCTCGCGATTAGAAGCGAAGTACATCCGACCGCTTTCGGTAAAGGAGATATAGTATTCCTCTCCTGGGGTATTGATCTTTGGTCCCGCATTAATCGGTTTACCCCAGCCATCGCCCTGACGCTCTACATACCAGATATCGTAATCCTTATTGGGGCCTTCACCCTTCAGGGGCCTTTGGGAAATGAAATAGAGGCGTTGTTCATCCCGAAAGAGAAAGGGATCATTAAAGCCATATTCGGGATGGGATAATAAGGTCTGGGGCTCGGTCCATTTCCCCTCTAATAAATAAGACACCCGGATTTCCTCCTTGCCTCGCAGGTTAACCGCAAAGTAAAACACATCTCCACTACGGTTAAACACCGAGCCAAACTCATATAGATTCGGCTGGGAGATGAAATTAGGGGCAAAGACCTGCGCTGTCTCCCCGGGAGGATCTTGTCCAAGGTAAGGTGATTCCTGCGCCCAGCTCGGGCCGGTAATTAAATAGAAAAGGACGAAGAGGATAATTTTTTGCATCGCTAAAGAATGATGAGTACAAGATAGGGGTCCTTCCAGATAATGTCGTGGAAAGCTATAGTCACTTGTATTCTAAGCGATCAGGGTTTGAGGTAGGACGAGTCCTTAAACCATCTAACTCCTATCTCATAGGATGGGTAAATAAAAACCCGCGTGAATTTGCCTGAGCTTACAACTTAGTAATGCTATTGGCTAAGTTCAGGGCTAGTACACAGCATAGAAAAAACTGCATTATTCCTTTTACTCGCTCCTTTTCCACCTTGCGGTGTGACATACTAAATTCAACAAAGATGGAAATCGCCTTTTTGAATAAGTATAAAACGCAAAAGCCAAAAAGATTAAAGTAGAAGTTAAAATCTGCCACACCCAGAAAGAGCAGAACCATTGACAATAGAATTCCTACACTCAAAATAATTTGGAAGTTTCGGTAATCCTGAGGATGATAGAGGATGTATTTATAATTCAGCCAAATTAAAACCGCCGACAGTAAAAGTTTTATAAACATCATTGAAGTACAGGTATTGTAAACTCTCAACTATTCTAGAAAACAACATTTGAACGCTAGGATTTCAAAACAAAAGAAACTATCGCTCTAAAAGGAATAGTCCAAATTCCCTGCTTATTCCACAATCTTGGAGCTCTATAATAATTACCGCTCCATCTCTTGCAACCATCATCCAGGAAGATGTTGATGGAAAATCAGAAACTGTCGACACAAACTTATCATAGATATATATATCTCGTCGACTATCATTGCTCGCAGAGCGGGAATGTAAAACAAGGGTCCCAAGGGTGTAATTTGAACCACATCCTTTTAAAGCCTCTATAAAATGAACTCTTACCCTAACTGAATCATTATTTACAGTACTAGAGTCTATTTCTAGCCATAAAGACAATGGACTGCCCTCATGTATTGATCTTTGTTCGTATGAACTTGAACCTTCGATCGATTCGACCAATTTAGACCAATAATAGCCCATCTCCTGACCATAACTATTGCTCGAAAAAAAGTAAAACAAACAAAATATAATTGACCGTCGCATAAATTTCAATTTTAAAAATCTTTCCACCTGGGACTTAGTTCGCACCAATAATTCGCAATGCCTGGAGAAGGGTTCTCGAAACGGGATTTCCTCCATTATACCTAATACAAGTGTAAAGTTCCCGCATTGCGAAGCATTTGTAGGTAGCTTTTTTCTTTCCTGTTTCATGCTAATTAAAGGCTGGCTGATTCGGCTTGCCAATATCGTCGATTGCTTGATAGTCATTGGTTAGAGTTAAAGACCATTAACTGTTGGAGTTATTGGGGGACTTACATTATTTCCAATAGGAGGGATCTATAATTTTAAGATCTTCTTTAGCAAGTCCTCGATCGTTTGTTGATACACATACAATATCTATATAATCATTGAATTGCTTAACTAGCAGCATCACTGGTGGTGCGTATACATCCAAGTTTATTTCAGCTTGAATAAATTGCTGCCTACTTATATAGCACTTATTAATATCCCCCATTACGCAGAAACCAAATTTATCCCGCCATAAATAGTCGATCTTTCCGGAGTCGAGGATCTTAAATTTCACACTATCAAACCGCGAATTAATTCGACTAATGAAAATCGGATCTTCCCTTGCAGTTTGATAAATGCCATTTTTAAGCAGATCAAAACCCCAAGTTGGTGCATTGCTTATATGACTCAGATAATTAGATTTCAATTTAGCCTGATTCAACCTACAAATTTGAACATGGTAGTAAGTCGTATCCTGATTCGAAGCAAAGTTGTATTCCTTTGGGTAAATGGAGTCGGCATACCTCATAAAAGAAAAGACCTGCACACCTTTCTTAACATGGTAAGTATCAAATAAGGTATCCTTCGAATATCTATAATTAGGATGAACAACTTCTCTAAGGGCAATATCCTTTGCCTCTTTAGGAAAGCCAAAGTCCACAATTAAAAACAAACCCCATTTTACTGCGACATAAAGCACGGAAAGAATAAAAATTATTCCCAATACTTTAATAAAGCTTCTTAGTGTCATTTTATAACATTAATTGATTACCCTTGTGGCTAAAGTAGTTGCGACCATTTGTTAGGAAAGCTACTCTTCAAAATACTATTCTAAGCTTCGAATAAGATGGGGTTCTCTTATCAATAAAGACGTTTTAATCGCTGGTTTAAATTAGAAGAAGCCTAAGGTTTACCCAAAATCAAAGAAAGGACACTTCTTTCGCTATCGCATTTTCACTTCTAAGATTTTTCGCTGCACAGCCTCCCTGTTGTCATCCAACCAATCTAGCAATCCTTCAGGTGTATAACAATTCATTCTGAAGGAATCGAAATGTGGACCTTTATCTGCAATATCATGTAGGCTTCCAGAATACAAGAGAAAAAAATACGCAACATCGCCTTTATACAAAGGCCCATTCTTAGAGCAAGCATTATTCGAAATAATAGTAGTATCCAAAATATATTCCGCAACGGTAATAACTTCCCTATCACTTAAAACTTGATACCTTGCATACTCTGATTTATCATCAATTTTATTGGTGATTGTATCTAGATAAATATATATGTCCTCACCAAACTGGACTTTCACTTTCGAAGGGTTTTCTAATCCTTGATATGAGATTAGAAATAAGAATAAAGAATAATACATTGTCATATTTAATTAAGTAAATAATCTGGTATTGTTAGGTTCCCTTAATTCGAAGCATTTGTTGGTCTATTTTCTTTCCTACTTCATGTTTACTTAAAGCTGCCCCGCAGACCATTCTCCCCATCGAAGTCCATAAACCTGGTCCTAAAAGACTTATAAAAAGTGGCCCGACTTTGATACTCGTCCTTTTTTTAAATCCCTTAAATAGTATTGGTTCCCGCAAAGAACCCAAACGCCTAGTTCTTGCAGGGGGCTAGTAGCGCTAAGTTCCCGAACAGCATCTCCCTCGCAAGTTGCTAGGAACAACAACTTCAAATTTCTAAACCGGGACAAATCTTGATTTAGGGCGTATTCATTGGGAAGGCTCAAATACTCCATTTGCGGACTAAGATCTGCCAGCTTTAAAGCTAAGTAATTCGGGTTCCCTAGAATGAAAAGCGAGCTTAAGGTATCGGGCAAATCTGCGAGGAAGGTCCAGTCATGAATTTCGTTATAGGAAAAGTCCACATACCTCAGGTTTTGTGGATTCTCAAAATGAATTTCCTCTAGCTTATTAGCGGTAAGGCGAAGCAGTTTCAATTTCGGACAAGATATCTTAAGTCTGTCGTTGTTTACCAGGCCCCTTAGGTAAAGAGCTTCTAGATTTGGCAGGGCTATTTCTTGGGGAAACTGCTCCTTTCTACTCGGGCGAGAACCATAAATACGCAGCTCCTTTAGCTCAGAAAACTGCTCCAAGCCCTCCAGGCCAGCTATTCGGCGAATGGACCTAAGATGAAGACTCACTAAGCTTTTAGATACCAAGTTCAAATCAAACCGTCTGCAATCCCAAAGTGATAAATGCTTTAATTCCCGACTATATTTAAGGATACTATCTCTTAGGGCTTGGGGTGGCTGACCTAAATAGAGATGCTTAATCGAAAAGCGCCGATTAGCTACGTCTCTGTGCTGAAGCGTAATGTTTTCCAGTCCGGCAAAATCCAAAGACAGCTGCTTCACATTGCTATCGAGCACAATTTTAAAATTTTCGACTTCGCTAGCGTAAATTCTAATGGACTGACAAGCGTTTCGGTTCACAAAATTGATGGTCTTGAAGCTGCAGTCCATAAGCTCGATGGATTGGAGATTGCCGAAGTTTAAGCTGTCCAATAATATTTCATCCTCCGGCCTTAAATCTCTTAAGTCCAGATGATAAGGGTTTTCCCTTTGCGAGAGTAATTTCAAGTCATTCCATAACTCCTCCTGACTCCTATAATCCCAGCCACTGATTTCGACCGTATCTACTTTTATGCCTGTATCGCTGATGATACTCGTAGGAAAACCAGCTGAGGTAACCATCCTCCGGGCTAGCAGACCCTCAGCCAGGAATAAGAAGATGGCCACCACGGCCATATGCTGTTTAGATATCTTCATGATGCAGACAGATCGGGTAAAGGAGAAGAGAATCTTCCTCTAATTTAAGCTTTTTCGCTGGGCAGCTTAAAAGAAAAGTTGAAGTCTATTTGCAAATCTTCTACTTAGGGGGAAACTTACGCCATTCTCCGAATAAAAAACACAGGCCTGCTTCGAACATCTCCGTTTGAAACAGCTTTTTGCAAGAGGCTTACAATCCATATTTTAATCTGATACACTTAGTAAGAAAATACGCCTATACAGCCGATTTAAGCGAAGCTATTCGGTCGCAATAAGCAGGACTTTGTACCAATTAAATCGAAGCTATTTTCTCTTTAATGATTATCAGTTTGTTAGCGGTATATCGCTGAAGAACTCCTGATTTGAGACATTACCTTGGATAAGTACTTAAGCCATAAAATTCCAGCTCTTTTTGCTTATTTCTTGTTGGATAGATTATATCAGAAAGGAAAATCCCTGCTTGAGGCCAGTATTTCATTTGAATTTCTACAAACTTTAATTCCTGATATTTTTTTGACACATCTCTTTTAGTGTCTTCCGATACGTTAAATAAGCCATCTAAGTCCTGAAGGTTAAAAAGAAGTCCAGCCGAGTTACTCCCGTTCACCCATCTCAATTTTGGGCAAAATCGCCCTTCTAGGCCTCCTACCTGAGAATTACTGCCAGTAAAAAGTGCTACAAGGTTTTTACTTAAAATAGTATCATACATAAAATGCACTTCACTGTAGATAATAGATATGTGAAGTATTCTAGAGGAATCAGTCACACTAACCCAATCAATTTCACTAGCTTTTACATGAAAATTCCTTAAAGAATCCACATCGAACTGCAATCCCATAAAATCACAATAACTTAAACCTAGGCTTTCTAACTTTTTAAAACCTCTTAACCAAATATCATCGGTTACTATGCAGCTCACTAGATTTAATTCTGTAATATCTAAGCCTGATAATCCGGCGAAACTTATGCTATCAAGGCATTTATTTTTATGAAAAGTAAGCACGGCTACTCCCCATTCTTCAATCTTAGCCTTTAAATCCATTTGATTAAAGCAACCCGTTATAAAAATAGATTGCACTTGCTGCAATTGCCCCCAGTCAACCTCAGAACCCTTGCCGTATGGAACCTCATAAAGCAGTTTAAGCTCTTTAACTCCATTCACAACCTGGAATATCTGCTGCTGTGATTTGTTGGTCACTACAAGCTTTTCTAATTCTAAAGGGACTTTTCTTTGTTCGAGATTAATAAATTGAACTGCCTGGTCATCATAAAAGCCCACTTCCTTTAGCCCTGCTGGTAGGTTGTTCAAATCAATCTCACCTTTAATTGGTCCATAGAACTCTAAAACTTGAAGGTTCCTGAAATCGTCTAAATATTCAGATTGAATTGTTTTCGAAAATCGTATTGACTTAATTACGGATAGGTCCAAGCCTTCCAAATTCAGGTTCTTGAAGTCAAAGTTTACAAAATAAAAACTTGTGTCTCCCTTCTCAACGGAATCTTTAAAATCCTTAAAAGTTTTAAGCCCAATCCCCATGCAAGGGTTAAGAAAAAAAGTGAGAAAAACTGTAACTATTATATTTCTCATTAATCAAGCACTCTAGTATTACGGTGTTCAAACTCATGCGGAACAACTTCATTTTTTGGTCCTAGACCCATTGATTTTAGGCGCTCAGCATTTTCAACAGACCTTGACCAAATATGACCTATCTCATGTCGTAACATTCGCAAGTTATACGAAAATGAACTCAAGCTCCTAATCCCGCCATCCCCATGGTGATGTCCAATATTTAGACTGTAGGAGAAATCTGAAAAGTAAGCCTTCTGCTGATAGGGGTTTTTAATGGACTCTTCATCTACCTGACTTGAGATATCCCAAATCTCAATATCGGAATGCTTCAGTCTATTCCAAATAGATACTTTACGATAGGCAGGACTAGGATCGGAATCAGTCCATTCATGACCTCTCTCAAGAGCAACTTCCCTAGCCTCCTTGAGTAACTTCTTTAAACAGCTGACTATAAAACACCTAGACATAACTATAGATTTCGAACCATTTTGGGATTTCCCATGAATTCATTAAAACCTGTTTACTCTATTCCAACTTTTGCTTTTAAGCTCAAAACAATCCCGCTTGCCGTCAAGCCTAATTAACCAATCATCATTCATTTGCCCAGGATTAAAAATCTTTACCAGAGGTTTTTCCTGATTGACCTGAATAGTATTTCTATCATCAATTATTAGTATTGGAATTCCCTTGTGCAAGAATGCTTTAAATTCTCTTTCTTCCTCTTGAGAATTATGATAAAGTACTTTTTCTACATATAGAACCGAGAGGCAAAACTCTTTTAGCCTCCTAGAATTAGGATCGACATTTAAAACCCAATACTTATTTCCGTCAAGTGTGGTAAATCCTACTATCGAATCAATCGCTGAAACAAGTTGGTCGCTTAAATCCACCTGATAGAAGTTCAAGGTATCTCTGCAGAAATACCATGAATCACGAATCACATTCTCTTGATTTGCAGGAGGAATGTTGTTCGCTGATCCAGAGCAAGCTTGAGCAAAGTAAAGAAGCAGAATAGTTATGCTGATAAAGCTAAAAGCCCTTCCATTTTTTATGTTCTGGTGAATATACCCTGAAATCTGTTGTTGGAAACCCATATTTTATAGATAAAAATCTCTTATCAACTTTATATCCTTTTGCCTGTGACTCGTTGAAGTTTTCATGAAAATTCTAGACGAGATATCAGCCTCGGAATGCAAGGTTCCCTTAATTCCAAGCATTTGTAGATATATTTCTTTCCTGTTGCATGCTAATTAATGCTTGGCCGATCCGGCTTTCCAATATCGTCGATTTCATTATGGTCTAGGCTTAGATTAATAGAGAGCCTTAGCTACCCTTGAAAATTAAAATGCAGTCAAGCTTGCTGCCAACTCTCTTGAACCGTAAAAAAAAGTATTCAAGACAAAATCATTTATTTGCCAGCCATCAATAGATTCAGAAATTACCCTGTCTCCAAATTCATAATCCATATAGTTCCTTGGCACAGGTATACTATGCGCATTCAAGTACTTTACTTTATTAATATCAAAAAGAACTCGCGCCGGATTGTCCAAATCCACCTATTCCAAGTTTTGTAAAAACTGCCCCTCTAGACCACGAATAATGGTGCGCCTATCTGTCAATAATGTCCAGATAGCTTGGACTTCCCGACTGCTCATTACTAAGCCAACATCACCGTGATCCGCAATTATAGCAAGAGAATCTGTTTGTGAATTGATTGACATCACCGATATCTTGGAAAATTCAAAAATCACATTACGGAGTTCTGGCTGATAAACAAAAACACCTTTAAACCTGCAAAATTCAAAGCTGATTCCTCTTAGCTGAGGGAAACCCTTTATTATAAAATAATCTTCCGCCTCACAATCGTGGAAGGCAATCCACTGAACTGGTAGAACACTCAAATAGGACATCATCAATGAATCTATTTCCTCTGGACCTATTAATACTAAGGCCTCAAGACTTTTTAAATGATGGATATTCTCAAGGAGCTCGTCCCCCAGCTCCCCCCTTAGCTTTAGTGTTCTTAAACCCGAAAAGCCTCCGATTAAAGACAGATGATCTTTACCTAGATCAGATGGCAAGTTCAAAACCTCAACTGCCTCAATTAGCTTTAATACACTTAATTGTCCTTGATTCCCAATCTTGAGCTCTTTAACTGAGATTCCTACGTCACCTTGAGAAACTTCAATATGAATGTCTTTTGAAGACTCAATTCTTAGAACCTCTAGGGCCTTGGGTAAATAATCAAGGCGCAAAGGCTTCGTAATCCTGCCGTGTATTGTTAGACTCTTTAAGCCCTTGAAATGCCGCAAATATTTCGGATCGAGGTCTTTTAAAAACTCTATATCCACAAACTGGTCGTAATTGACATCGCCTAAATCAAGGTCTATAAAATCAAAATCAATTTTTTTCTTTTCCTGACTTCCAGAGCGGCCTATAGCCTCAAGCTCAGTTAAATTCTGCACATATACCTGAGTCAACTGCGCCTGTATCTCTCCATGGAATAAGCCGAGCAATAGTACCACTCCCTTAAGACCTTTCATTATTTGCTATTAATTAGAAAATCTGTTCAATAATTCCGTCTCAACTCCCTCTAACATGCTCCGTTCCTCAGGTGTATGGCAAAAAAGCACCCCCTTTCAGGTCATAACCCACGTACTAAAATGTCCCAAGGCTAAAATTTATTACATCTTGTTTATTAAAGCAATGTAGTTTCCCACAACAACCGGACTGCACGCCAAATTTAATCGAACCCTGATTCTCTTTATTGACTATAAGACTGTTAGGGCCAAATTGCTGAATAACCCCTGATTTGAGACACTTGGGGCTTACTCTTTCGCTTCATATGGTTCTGTAATACCAAAAATTAAAACAACAAGAGCACAAATAATAATGGCTAGCTTAAGTTGAAAATTATTGACAACACCAAAGTATTGATCTTCAAAATAGACGTAAATGAATTGACCCAATGTCAATATATATACTAACAAAACCCATTTTGAGGTGTAGTTACCCCAAAAAATGGGGCAGTAAGTTTAATGTTTAAATTTACTGAATATGTGACGAAGAAAGTCCACGTCGAAGATTAAGACCAAGATGGTTTTAGAACATCTAAAAGAAGGACCCTGCTTAAGGGAGACAACACTGAAGTATGAGCTTCACCCCAACTAGGTGAGCACCTAGAAACGAGAGTTACTATAGGGTGCGTAATAAGTTTGATAGTGGGAAGAAGCCTCCAAGAAGCGAAGACGACCAGGAGAAAGATCTTCTACTGAAAGCCATAATGCAACTCAAAGTGGAGAATGGTTTTTAAAAGAACCCTTGTGATAGCACCGCTATAAGAACGTCGCGCAATGATAAGCAAGGGGTATTCAAAGCTGAGTCTATTCCAACAATGACAAGTACCATAACTACACCCTTAAAGGCTTCATTACAAGCCTAAAGGAGAGAGTAAACTGAACCTAGAGTGATGCTGCTAGAAATGGACGAGCACTATCTGCATCACCCTTTTAAGGGCGCCCCAAGAATGCACTTTTGGCTTAATAAAAATAAGGAAACAGAAAGGATTGACCCAAAACGAACTGGCCGAAAGGGTGGGCATTTCAAAAGCCCAGATGAGCCGCTATGTGGCCAAGGCCGTGAACCCTCCAGCCAATGTGTTGGCCAAAATGGCCGATGAGCTTGGCGTTTCTATGGATTTCCTTTTGCAGGGCAATACAGACGACAAGGCCGCATCTTCGCTTTCCCATGTCGAAGTGATCCGGCGGTACAAGGTAGTAGATCAGCTACCGGCCGTGGAAAAAAACACCCTTATCGGGGTGGTTCCTGTACTGCTCAGGGATTATAAGGAAAGGCCAGGTTACGCTTCATAAGAACCCCGACTTACTTACCGGGGGTTTTTATGATAGTCATTTCATTCATTGGGATTTACTTTTCCCACTTTAAATATTTGGTTTCAAAAGAGTGTATCTGGCCTATCCAAAACTCAACAAGGTAACCTGATTTAGGCCTCTTTTTATGTTCAAACTGATCCAGATAATCCATATTCAAGAATATAAGAACGTTGTAATCGTTTTCAATTATTTCTATAACAGTTCTAAAAGTAAACAGGGTAAACATATTTGGGTCATCTGGATCGGCATAGTCAAAAACGAGTAGGGTACTATCCGATTGAACCAACTTAAAGTTAGCCAGTTCTTTTTGCCCAATTCTCAACGCTCCAGGTGTGTATACACATCCAAGGCTATCAATAGGAGTACCTTCCAAATACTTGACAAAAAATAATTTCTGATAAATGCATGGTCGATTATTGACTATTATTACCATGTCCGAATAATTGTAAGCACTTTCTATCGTCTGGCCTTTAGCCAGTTGAAACATATTCGAAACGAAAACACATGTAATAATAAGTTTTACCATCTTGCATTTGAAATAAAATTGACCGCAGCACTTCGAGTGAAGGTATGGCTCAGTAGGCCACCTTTGTAAATAGCTAAACCACTTAATGGCGGATAGAAAATTTGATAATTATTATTGTAGTTCCCCGTACCAAGTGGACCTGATATTATATTAAATCCAGAAAAATTCATTACACCTGCATTATCAGTAGGGGAAGGTGCTAAAGCATTTCCCGCCATAAACTGCACACCATTGGGAGCCGTCAAAACCTTTGTTGGATGTGAGTGATTCACACTTGCTACATCGGCATCTGTCGTTCCGGGGGGAAGCTTGGCTGTGGTACTTTCTCCAGTAATTGTACCCCTAACATAGTCAACCTTAATTTTAGGCCCATAACCCCCTACCAATGTTGTACCATCTGACATTGTTGTATTACTATATTCCTGATCTCCACCGACAGCATCTGTTTTATCCAGAGTTTCAACTGCATCGCGCATAGAAGCTTTAGTGGGGTTTTGTTTAGCCGAAGAAAGGCTTCCCAACGATACATGACTGCCTTTCTTTTCAGCAGCCTTTATAGCCTTCACTTCCTTTTTATCTGTAACCACAAAGTTCCTTTTATCAGCATCATTACCATCGGATCCAATTCTGTTGCCGTCTAAGTCATAATAGTCTATTGCGCCCAAACCCGTAGGATCCACTAACATGATGGGGTTATTCTCAACGAAGTTATAAGGCGTAATGTGCGGGTATTTGGCAGCCCAGGGATCGACTGAAAGCCAGATAGAGGTCTTCGGATCGTAGTACCTCGCCCCATAGTAGTAATTCCCAGTCTCCCAATCTCTCTCTTTACCATTAAACCTAAACCGTGAACTGAAACTGTTGTACAAGAAGGCTTTTTGTTGCTGTAAAGGCTCACCCCAAATGGTATTATGGAAGAATTGATAAACTTCGCCTTTGGCATCAGTTACAGCTTCTACAGATCCTAAATAATCCGGGTGATACCAATACATAACATTTACTTCCGGGCAATTGGCGCCAAAGTAAGTGGCCCAGTAGGTGCTTTGTTCACAGGCGCATTCTGGGTCCTCAATGGCCAAGACCTCGGGATCGGTAATAGCTCCTTCAACACAGTCTAAAAAGGCTACTTCATCTAAGGCCGGCATTTGAAGCATGGTGTTGAAGGCGAAGGTGGCGCTGCTGTTAAATACGCAGTTCATGGTTTGCTCAAAATCGATAATTACTGCATCGCTCGCCGAACTGTAGTTGGGCTGGCTATACTCTTCGCCCCCGCCTTCGCCAATGGGCTGCGCGATGGTTTGTACCGGTAAGTCGCTCATAGCCGAAGCCACCCGCTGAGCCCCCATATAATAATGCTTGCTCACCATCTGTGTTTGCTGGTAAGGAGTAGCAATATAATAGGGGTTTACATATACCGTAGGTGATTCCATAACCATAATTACCTCTCCACGGTTATTTACCGTGGCCAATCCACCCAAAGCTATGGTTTTTAATATTCGCTCGCCACTATGATCGTAAACATAATGGGCGGCCATGCCATTTGCACTTTGATCCCCGTTACTCCAACCTTTTAAACTTGCGTTCTCATGCCAACAATAATTATCGGTTTTTACATTCTGACCATTTACATCGGTAATCACCTGTTGGCTTATATTTCCTAATTCGTCGTAATTAAATTCGTACAAGTCGCCATTGGTGTTGGTTATCTCTTCAAGGCGGTGATTGGTACTACTCGCGGTCACTGGCTGAGTAATATGGTTATTATTATCGTTTGAGCTGCCAAAAGCATAGCTAAACGAATAATCCAGTTGCGGCGCCTTGGTATCACTCAGTGTTTTAGTTGCTAATCGACCAGCAGCACTGTAACTCATCGTCATAGAAATGTCGTTATCAGACCCTAGGTTGGTTTGACCAAAGGCTTGATTTAAACTGGTAACCTGGTTCATGCCATCGTACTGTATGGAGGACATCTCATAAAGCCCTCCCAATTGCCCTCCAATGCCGGCCGCCACGGCCGGAGCTGTGTTGCTAATTTGGGAAATACTCCCAGCATTATTATAACTGATACTTTTATTCAGCAATTGAGCGTTGCCACCTCCAGGGGTATTTACCTGTAAAGTTAAGCCCTCTAATCTTCGAGTTCGTACATCGTCGTAGCTAAAGTTAGTTACGGTGCCATTTCCATAAACCAATTCGGTTTTTTGCCCAAAGCCATTGTAGAGAATAGAACTCACGATATTATAACTAGTGATGGTACTTCGATGGCCGGTCATTCTGTCTAAATCTCCTGCATCATTATAGTGGTATTGGACTTCCTCACCATCCGGATAGATCATTGAGTAAATCCTGCCCCAAGAGTCATACTCAAATTGGGTAAGGTATTCTTGGTCACCAAAGAGTGGGGTATTGATTCGTTTTTTCTCGTAGATCAAATTCCCCATTTGATCGAATTTATAATCATCCTGCTTGAAGCCATCTCCTTGCTCAATTTTTATAACTCGTCCTACTCCATTGGTTCCATCACCTACTACTCCATAAGTGTATTTAAGTCCATTAATATGATCACTATTTGGATAGGTAACCTCTAATAATCTACCTTTTAAATAGTCATAGGTGATTCCTGTAGCACCAGTTATAGGGTTTTCGGACTTCAATAAATTTCCAGCTAAATCGTAGGTATTTGCAGTTATCCCGCGGTCGGGGTGGTTTTCAGATTCTACCCGGCCAAAGGCGTCGTAAGCATAGCTTACTTGAACCCCAGCTGGACTAGTGTAGGATTGCAATTGACCCAATTGATCATATACGAATTCCGTTTTCTCAACATTGCCAGTAGACCTAAAACGCAACTCGGCCTTTTTCTGTCCTCTTTCATCAATCACCTGAACGGTTTTAATGTAATCCGTTTCGGTTTGAATCCCTAGCATGTCTGCTGGCTCTCCATTGGATCCAGTAGTCCGATAATATGAAATATCAGTGTCTATTTCCTCACCTAAGGATTCGGTGTGTATGACCCGGCCCAAAAGATCATAAATAGCACTTTGATCTACATAGGAGTTGAAGGTGTATAATGTTTTAATATCATTGCTGATAGGCTCCAGCTGGGATAGGCTTGTTTCGTATACCTGGCCAAGATCATTAACCTTAGAAAAACCGCTCACCTCACGTTTCTTTTGGAATAGACCTGCATTCTCACCTGAAGACTCTTTCTTAACCTGAATCACCTGTCCCATGCCATCTACAAAGGTGGCTGTTTTTAAACTTTGACTAAAGGATAGAGGCTCAGAAAGGCTAAAGGTCTTTAAGTTACCACAAGTAGGAGGCACTTCAATTATGGGGGACCTGTCCACCGCAATATTATGAGTAGTTACAGCTACTGGCACAGCGGCATTAGTAAAATACTCATACTGGATGGTAGGTAATCCCCCTCGGTAGTATTCTCTTGGCGCCCAAATATACTTTGCCCTACCAAAGTCATCATATTGATATTGCATTGGGTGCCCGTTCAAATCAATAATAAGGAGCGGGTTGCCGAATTTATAGTCATAACTAATACAAGAGCTTTCTCCAAATGGGTTGGTAATAGTTATCGGGAATTGATGCAATTCGCTATCATAAGCATAATCCATACTGGCTCTTTGGCCATTTGCATCAAAAGGCCCCGTTACCCTGGTAACGTTACCATAATCATCATAGACTAAGTCAGTAGCTGCCGCTTGTCCGGTACCCACTAGCACGTTCTCCATTTTATCTGGAACAGCCACGCCTGTTTTTAAATTGGTTACGCGTGAATGCCGCTTAGGTGGATTGGTGGTGCTGCCTTCATAAATCTTATGATCTTTAAGCACGGCTGTTTTTTGCTCCGCTGCTGAGGGAGCAAAATATTCCATCTCGGCAATTAAGACGCCAGTGTATGCCACCGAATATTGCTCTTCATAAATAGGAATAATATCGTGTACCTCTTTTTGGAAATAAACGGGTATACTGTATATATCTCCTAATTGGGCACCACAATCATTGGGGGCATGCCAATAATCTGCTAAACAAATGGATTGCGTATTATAACTCGGATCATCAGGTACTACGTCATAACAATAGTGATCCCCGAGCCCACCTGAAACTAAAGTAGTACGAAAGCCACTTAAATTTTGATTGTACATGAAGTCCACCAGCAAGGGCTCGTATTTCTGGATGTCCAGGTAGTAATGATCCATAGTCCCAACTTGAACTTGAGCAGGTGTAACAACATCGCTTGCAGTTCCAAGAGTATATCGGATAACATTAAAATAATCATCATACTCAATATCGTACTTAGTGCCTTGCATAAAATAGGAAGTCGGAGCAGTTCCGTTTTGAAAAACAAATGTGGAGTCTAGATTTTGATTTACTACTGTCTCCATGCTGATTACCGCAGGGAATACGACAGAGGTCTCGTCCACAGTATTCCAGTCCACCAGGCCAAAGCCGCCACTTCCATTGTCCATAATTCTGCCCAGCGCTGCTCCTGGATCAGAATGATCAACGAAATGATAGAGTATTTCAATTTGTTTGTGGCTTATAAGCAAACGCTCCGAAAAACTAAAACTTCCCAATGGCGTCCCAGAGCTTTGTTGATTGGCATCGTACGAGATATCGTAACAAAGGAAGAAATAGTGGTCGCGAAGTACCCCCTTTTTGTAATCGTGTGCGGCATAATTTTGGAACTTTCGCTTTGTGAAAGGCTCAAATACCTGCACCTCAGCATAGTATTTATGGGCTCTTCCCGATTCGGGCACCACAACATGTCCGGGGATTCGCGGCACTAAATCGCCATTACCCAGCTTAAAATTAGTCTGAGGGCTCCTTGTTTCTATCCTGGTAAAGCCCATAAATGCTTTCTCGCGCCGATTAAAAACTCCACCATCGTATACGTAGTCAATAGTCATTTGATCAACACCATCTAAATCGATATTGGAGCCATTATCGACGTGTACAAAATCTAAATTATCTATTACTACTTGGGACATAACCCATTTTGCTGTGGGCATATCCCACATTACCTTACCCCCACTGGGGTCCTTGGCAATTTTAACTTGCGCTGGTTTCACACCTGTTTTAGCCCCTTCTAATTCGTAGGAAATTGTAAAGCTGCCATTTAATGGGTTAAGTACTTGAATCAATTTGTTGGCCCTTCCGTTCTCATTAAAGAAAACCCTAATCTTCGATTCACTTGCATTTCCAACACTTTGGACAAAATCAACGAGACCATCTCCATTTACATCAGCAAAAGAGTTTAGTACATTATTTATGGAGAAATTGTAGGTTCCACCCCCTGTAGTGTTAACCTTGTTGCCAAAAACCTTAAAAGAAAGACTAAGGTTGCCATTTCCTGTAAAACCTAGATTAGAAGACTTATTGGCCGCTGCAAAATCATCTTCAATGGCTTGAGTAGAAACACCCTGAAAATCTGTGCCGGTATTAACATTTACACTCCAATCAAAAACCTCAGAATTTGTGGCATCTGGGCTAACTATAATCTCATCCGGCAATCCATCGCCAGTTAAATCCATGTAAAAACGTTCTGAAACCGAACCTGAACTGACGATATTTATGCCCATGGTAAAACTTCCGCTCAATTTATCCTTCATAAAGCGAAGTGCTTCTAGGCTTGTACTTAAAGAATAAGATTTGCTTTTGGTTTCTGGAGCATCGAAACTTGCCAGCTCCTGTGAAGCCTCTAAGCCATAACCTGTATTTAGACGAACACTATAGTCCGTTCCATTGATTGATTCAAAAAGATCCTGTAAGCCGTCTCCATTAACATCCTGCCAACCAATATATTCCTTATTAGAAGTTACACTTTTAGAAAAGCCCAATGCTGGAGGTTCGCTAAGCAAAAACCTTTTGTCCTGATTAACTTGCTGCCCCAAACCCACTTGCACTGAAACTGGAGTTGTGGTAACACTTTTACCTGCAAGTGCGGCACTAATATTAGTCCCAGTGTTTGAAACAAGGCCGCCCTGGGGATTTGTAAAGAAAACACTAATTCCATTATCAGCCTCCATTAGATCTGGGTACCCATCACCATTAAGATCAATCATCTGCGACAATGGGTTGTTATAAAACGCAGAACCCGGAATCATCTTACTTGGCGCATAAGAGGCATCTGGACCGTAACCATTAAAAAGAGGGGCACTAACCGAAAGAGTAAATGATCCTGCTAGCGATTTGGACTCTGTTTTATTAGGTCGCCCATATGCAATATCAGTTCCGCTAGGAGGGACCCCGGCAGCCTGAATTTCACGATTTGGTTCTAAGTATTTTCCGGCTACAGACCAATCTCCATAATAATAGCCACAATGAGTGCTGTTTATTACCCAAGCATCTAAATCACGAACGCTTGTCGCTGCATCTGCAATATACGACCGTGTTTTTCCCTCATATTCTCCTCTCCGCGGGAATATTCCCAAGTAGCGGATTTTGTCCAAATCGGGCATATCATTTAGTAGAGCCTCAAAGTCCTGATCACTTGCCGGCTGATTTGCTGTTTGGGTGTAATCATTGCCAGGATCATTAATGATATCCTCCATGGGCAACTTAACATGACTAGGGTTTAAAGCTTTTGTATTATCCTTTTGGTTGTAACCAAATACACCCCAATGGCCAATCTGATCCGAAAGTAAAGATGGTTCTAGTTTGTAGAAGGAATAGTCTGTCCCGGTGTAGAACAAGCTAAACCCATTCGTTACATCTATAATTTGATAGGCTTGAATCTGTGTTTCTAAATAGTCCGCGAATAAAGGATCATCAACGAATACTTCAAGATAAACACCATTCGTTCCCACCAAGGCACCGTCGAAGCTTCCTGAGGTAGAGGTAAATTGAAGAGTCTGTAAGCTTTCCCCTTTGGCATTAATTAAATGAAAGTCATGGTTACCCGAATTGTCAACACGTAACATTATTTTTTGAAGAACCGCGCCATTCGCTTTAAGGGTTATATAGGCCTGCTTTTCGATTGTAGAGCTTGAATTCCACTCATCTGTTGAAAATGCATTTGGAACATCAAATGAAGCAGCCAGATTAATCCAGGGTCGGTAGTCATCCCCGGCACGGAAATTCAAGTTTTGAGGCCCAGCGTAGGAAGATAGGCGGTTATAGGATTTATAATCCACTGTTGGATAAATATCCTGCTCATCATTAGACTGCCCATCACAGCCAGGCATCTTAAACTTAACAATAGGTCGCCAATCAATAGCCTGCCAATCTACATTGGAGCTCGAGAATACTTCAAAGAATAAATTAATCTCATCGTCTGCATTGATACCTGTTATTGAACTTGAGAAAGATGCAAAATCATTGAAAAAATTGGTAGCTGCTAAACTACCTCCTTGCATAATCAATTGATTGCTCGAAAAAGTGGAGCTAGTGCCAGCGGAAAAAACCTTATCAAAATAATAAGTAGTGTGGGTATTAGTTGAGGGCTCAGTGACCAATGCAACCATTCTAACCAATATATCATCACTTAAATTAAAGTTTTGTGATCCTCCAAGTATTTTAATCTCGTCTAAACCTGAGAGCGAAATGCCTTGTGCCCCAGACAATAAAAATGCACTTAAAGGACTTGAGCTTGTGTAATTAACACCATTAGGGTCAATTCTTGCTGGAAGACTGGTATAACTTACTTGGGGGTTCCACTCCATCATGTCTTCAAACCCATTATCTCCAGCCCTAGTTCGAAAAAATAAAGTATCCCCAGCTTGCAGTGGAATAGTATGCGCAACATTAACCGAGGCGGTAGGAGTAACATCAAGAAATTTGTTAACCGGATCAACGAAGGCGTCATTAAGCTGAACCGCAACCCTCATGCTGCCATTCACACTGGCATTTATAGATGCTGTTCCAGTAACATCGACCACACCCGTAAAAGGCGCTACCCAAGATCGAACGAGCTCAAGCTCTAGAGGCCACTCTTGACTTGGATTAGCGGGTGGCGTAGCTCCTGTTACAATCGGGTTTAGAGTGTTATTGCTATGAGGGGTAAACTTTAACCTCCTATAATTATCATAGTAACCAAACTTCAAATAAGATTGGTCGCCATCTTCATAGACCAAATCTTGGATTCCGTCATTATTATAGTCTAACATATACCTTGAGGTAGTAGACCATGAAGTGTTGTAATTTAAGCCCGCTCCCAAGGCAAACTTAATTACTGCAAAGTCCCAGCTAGCAATAAAGTCCAAGCCATAATCCAATCCGTATTGGTAGGACTCGTTGTGCACTCCAATATCAAAATCTAAAGGAGCACCGAAAGAGTAGGTTCCGTCATTTCCTAATTCCAATGGGTAATAAACATCCCTATTTGCTCTTCGCACTCGGTAATCGGGTAGTCCATCACCATTTAAATCCTGAAAAGCAGTGTTGCCTTTAGTGTCGGTAAAACTTCCATGTAAGTTGCCACTGAAAGTTGAATTCTTGTCCATTTTTGGAATTGGGGCAGGGTCATAACCACCTCCCAGTGCAAGATTAAACTTTCCCCCTTCGGAAGATGATGAGCTTATAGGGGCTCCGTTTATTTCTTTTCGCACTGGTGCTCGACGGCTCTGCATTTCCCCGTTCATTTCATCAAGTATAGCCATCCTCGGATCCTCAAAACTGATATCCTCATAACTAGCACCAAATCCAATTACTGCATCATGGTAAGTGAAGTCGTGATCATAGAAGAATTGCCCATTTCTGAATTCTTCAATCTTCGTAAGCCTGTTTTTATGTAGGGTATGGTTTCCGTTTTCGAAAGAAAGTCTCCAGTCTTTAAAGCTGCTAAAGCCCGTACCATCATCAAACTGAACCTCAACTTTATCTAGTTGATGATGATCCAAAATTTTCACACCCTCTTTTAAACTCAAAACCGCATCCTTTCTCTTATCACTATAATTAAACTTAACCCTGTATTTCGGGCTGGCTCCATTAGTGTGGCCCGTGTAAACTATGGTATTTAGCACAATAGAATAGGCTCCTTCTTCGACCTTTTTAAAGCCATTACTGGAGCTATGGGGGCCGGTCTTTGTATAATTATATTCAACATAGTTCCCCCAAACGTCCTGTACTCGCTTTAAATACCATCTCAAAATGTTACCCGATGCATCTTGCATCACAGCGTCTGAAGCTAGCGTAGTGCCATCGGCGGTTCCATAAAAGTACTTTGTTTGATTTGCATCCGTCATCACCCATAGGTATCGATCGGTCGTATTATTCACTCGTTCTAACTCTTGATAAGAGCTCCTGGTCTTGGAAAAAAACTGAACGGGTCCATTTTGGCGCAGGGAAACATCTCTGTTTGCCTTGTGCCCACCTTCTTCAATCAAAGATTCGCCATTAAAAGTGTACACCTCAGACTGATTCGTAGGGTCAAAACTAGGCACGCCCCAACGGGTATCAACTCCAATCATTTGCATGGGCATACTCCAACCTACACCTGCTATCCCACTGCCCCCTTCAGAATTGTAATTAAGGGAAATGCCTGGCTGCATACCTCCCCTACCCGATGGTAAGGCCATAGGAAAGGAAATTGAAGCTTCGCCTGTCCTTGAAATGCTAGGCGGATTGATAAGTGTCATTCCCGTAACCGGATTCGCTGCTTCTAAATCATTTAACATAGTTGGCGCAAAGGCACTAGACTCAGGCATCTCCGGACTCTTAATAAGTGCACCAAAATATTGAGTACTGCCTTTATTAGGCACAAAAGCAATCTCACCATTATGGTCGATGGAATCAATCGGCAAAGCCAACCAACTTTTATGTTGATAATCAAAATAATATACCCCAATGTCATTTAGGGTAAAGCCCGAGGGCATTGTGGCGATTTTCAATTTTAGACCGAGGCTTTTTGCACCTTGGGCCATTGCTACACTAGGTTGATAACCTAAAGCACCGGCCGTAATATTTATCAATTCTGCCGGCATACTTGGCATTTCAATTGCCCTTAACATATAGGCTAGCTGGTTACCCTTAGAAGGAATAGCTTTGAAATAACTCTGATCAGAGCTCGTGACACGAGCCACTAGCGGTGGACTGACTTTCAATCCATTTGGATTATCTGTGGAAAAAAGCGCTATAGTTGCTTCCTTTAGTTCAAAGCCAATTTTGCGAGAAGCAATATCCAGTCTGATATGATTGAGACCTGACTTTAAATCATTTATTGGCAAATACTCCTCTATCCTTTGCCACTCGCCAGATAAATATGTCTTTTCAACTCCGAATATCGTCTGGGAGTTAATACTTTTTGCCAAGCTAACCTCTCCTTCAGAAGATAAGGCTCTTATTAGGTATGATAATTTGGCATGAGTTTTCCCTACCAGGGACTGCTGAATATAGAAGTTTAAAATTTCATTAGCCGGGTCTTGTGGAGTTTGGCTGTTACTTGAAAGAATTTTGGCACTTGGCTCGAGGGCATCGATACGGACCACCAGATCTTTTATCGATGATTCACTTGAATTCACCGCCATTAAGGCCTCACCCGAATAGGTATCTTCCTCTAGTCTTGAAAACTCCATAGTTGAACTATTAACCAAGGAATGGCTTTGGGGTGAATAAATACCTCTACTTAAAGCTATAGTTGAGGCAGCAAGATCATTTCCTAAGAATAAAACCACGAGCATCAAGGATGCTGCTTTAGAGATGATATCGTTATTCATTTTTGAAGCAGATTAAAGCGTTTGCAGGACTAGGAGTTTTTGCGAAGAAATATGGCCGTCTGTTTTAATCGTAACGGTGTAGAAGCCAGAGATTGGTGGTAAAAATCCCCATTGATAGGTTGTTTGGAGGGACTCACCGCGGTGTAGAGCTATCCGTCTACCTTGGGCATCCTGAACAAAAATCTCTACTGGCTCATTTGTGTTGAGTTCTGAGATTTCAACGAGAACCTCCTTAAAAGGCACCTGTGGGTTTGGATATAACTTCCAGTTTAAAGCTGGCTTTCCTTTCTGATTACCTTCCGACGGAATAATTTGGATTGGATCTCCCGGTTGGTGTTTGCCATATATTAAATAGCTATCCTGAACAATACCATTTCCATCCAAGAGTTTAATTTCAAACTGCCCCTCTCGGTTTACCTTGATTACTGAATAACCTAAAGGGATATCCATTTTCCAATCTTGATCATTAACCAAACTTGATATCTCTACCGAACCTTTATTAGAATTGTCATAGTTATTTAGGTTAATAACCTGAACACCATTGGAATCCAGCCCTAATACACCTAAAGTAGATGAATCCAAACAGGCGTTGCTACGAACTCTAAACTGATATAAAGCTTGATTTTTAAGGCTGGATAGGGGAACAGAAACAAGGAAATCTGGACCTTGAATTGCAGTTCTCAGATTAATAGTATCTAAGCCATTGGTTAAAATAATTGTATCATTAAAAGCTGCTTGCTGATGAGCCTTATAATAAATCCTTAAGCTGTCAGAATTTCCCGCCCAATTCATAGCCCGTAAACGCCATGAGGTTATTGGGAAGCTTTGATTGAGGGAGAATTCACAGCTATATGCATTTGAGGCATTGACTCTTTTACTGAGAATTATAAAGCTTCCTTCCTGTGCGATCTTCTGAGGCATTGAGCCCAATTCCTGGATGGTATCCAAAGAAAAGACAATACTGTCTTCATGATAGGCAAGAGATTGTGTTTGGATCAATCCTGAAAAGGGGAAATTACCTAATGCCACGACCTCTTGATGGTAAAGTCTATCCCCACGTTTGTTCCAATAAAACTGATTGGCAGAATCACTTGGATAATTGCGAAATGAAGCAATATCGCTTGAGGTGGTTGGTATTGAGTACTTTAAAGATAAGTAAACCTCTATTTTTCTAATATCCTCTCGATTGAATGATCGATTGTATGCTATTATTTCAAACACGTCATACAAACTGGTATCAATTAAGCTAGATTTTAAGAGCGCTCCGCGTGACTCCTTTACAGGGAAGGAGGCTGAAATTATTAAAGGAATATCAAAGTTTGGCTGAAACACTTTTCCCGCTCCTCTAAACGTAATAGCGCTATCCGATAGCTCTACTCCCTTAAAACTGAAAAACTTCGCTCCAGAACTTTGAATGAATTTTGGGCGTAATACGAGGAAAATACTTAAACCTTGCTCTCTAAAACCCGCTATTCGGTGTAGACTATTTTGGACATCCAAATAGCTAATCCTCGGGTGATTGCCTAATATCGGTTTTGAACTTTGGTTAAACGAATGTGATGCATAAGTCCACTCTTCCGGCTGGCCTACATCCACCTGAGCATATATTGAACCATATCCTGTTAGCAGAAATAGACTTAAAATCCATTTATAAAAGGTTCTTAGCGAAGGGCTATTCATAGAATAAAGTTTTTTTGAATACCTATTGGATTATTGGTGCGAAGCGTTAGAGTCTAGGTTGACAGTCTAAGGCATAGACTTACAGGTATTCTAAAATGTCTATGACCCGAAACTAGGGTTTTTCCCCCTTGACCGCGGCTACTAAAATTCCCACTTTAGCGGAATAATAATCCGATTTTTCTTATGCTTCATTCTGCCTCACTTTTAGCCGATTTAAAGTCGGCACGTCGACACAAAAAAGTTAGCCAACGCCAAATTGCTGATGAACTAGCAATTAGCGGAGACGCCTATCGCAAGATGGAAAAGGGCCAAAGTCCTTTAAGCCTTGAACGATTAATAGCGATTTGCCGATATCTTAAAATAGATTTTCGAGACCTACTGGATCAAAACCTTGACGGGAAACCTGCCTGGGAATATGAATCAGAGATCCACCGTCTTAACGAAGGAATCCAAGAGTTGAAACTAGAGAGAGAACGTCTTTGGACATTAGTTAATAAAATGATGCGTTTATTAGATCCCAATGCCGCGGATGAGGTGTATAGAAGTCTTTACCGCACAATCTAATTCCTAGCTAATATTTCCGTTTAAATTAAGCCCGGTCCGAACTTCGCCAAGTTTAAACCTTAAGATCAGGTTTTCCAATATCATCGATTGCTTGATAGTCGTCGGTGAGATTTAGAGCCCATTAACTGTTTGAGTTCTAGGGGGACTTACAAAGTCATTCCGCAGAAAAACATGAACACGCGAATTTGTAGGGAAAAGCCCGAACCCCTTATTGAGTTATAAAATAAAAAGGGACAGATTTTGACCACCCTCGCCCTTTAACGGTATCCAAATATTGATGCTCATGCACTAAAGGAATGAATAAACAGTAACAATCTTAACTACTCACGAGCATCTAAGCAACCGCCTTCCTCAATAAGAATCCTTTCCACTCTATTCGGCAATAGCCCATTTATAGCCGAGAATAGGGCATTTGTTTCTTTAAAACATACATTGTTTAAGTAAACAAAGTTAAAATCCCCCTCACTACGTATCATTATTTCCCAAACAAACCCATCTATTTCATTTGAATCATAGTATAAAGAAAGTCCTGACAACGCATCTTTATGTGCTATTAAATTCAACCAATCCTCTTCAGAAATATTAGACTCATAAGCTAAATCATTATCCGTCCAAACCCTAAGAAAATTACCTTCGAGCTTATAAACCGTATTCTGCGAAGCGGCCAGGTTTGAATAGGAAACGACAATTTCAATATCTGAATTCCTAGAACCAGAAGTAGTGGTAATTACTTTACATCCAGTCAGTAAAATCAAGACCACAACTAAATAAGAAACTACTTTACGTTTTGAGGTGTCCATATTTGATGTGAAAAATCTGTAAGGTTCTCTTAATTCGAAGCATTTGTAAATATATTTCTTTCCTGTTGCATGCTAGTTAAAGGCTCGCTGATACGGTTTGCCAATATCATCGATTGCTTGATAGTCGTCAGTTAGATTTAAAGAACATTAACTGTTTGAATTAATGGGGGACTTCCACTTGATGGAGTCCCTTTCTTAGTTTTAATGAGGCGAAACTTTAAATTCCTTGCATTCTCCGACTAAACTAATATTCCTGGCTATCCGTAAGTTTTCCTTGCTCATCCCAATAAAGCCACACCCCAACAGGTTTATCAAACTCATAATATTGCTCGAAGTTTTTCTGTCCATTTTCGAACCATACTTCATATGAGCCGTGCATCTTATTATCGGCAAAATGCGCTAAGCTCATCGTATCACCGTTTTCATAAAACATAACCGCCGACCCATAGCCATTATCCACAATTTTCACTCCTTGTTTATCCCATGCATTAAGATCTATTAAAGTGCCATCGTCAAACTTTTGAATAGATTGAATATTACCTTCAGGAAAATAATACCGCCATTCTCCGTCCATCTCTCCATTTTTGAATTGGCCTTTAGCACGAGGCAGTCCATTCGAGTAAAGTGATTTGAAAACACCGTCATACTCCCCATTTCGCACGGTGTATTGTTCCTTTAGAGTGCCATTCTCATATAATGTTGTGCGGATTTCTTTACTATCACAAGAAGAAAGAAATGCCAAGAACCACATAAAATGTTTAATCTGCTTTGTCATTTCCATGGTTTTAAATTCCTGGTTTCTTCATCCCATCGTCCGCGCGGCAGCCTGGCTCCTTGGCTAAAATAGGCCACTGGCCTATTTCTAAACGCTCGGCCCTCATTAAACCTAAAGCGGCCAGAGAAAGATCGATAATTGAAAGCCATCTGATTCTGTAGATTCTCACCCCAAATTGTATTAAGGAAGAATTGGTAAGGGTCACCACGCATATCGGTAATAAACTCAACACTTCCCAAATAATCCGGGTGATAGAAATACAAATATTCAAGTCCTCGCAATTATAGCCGGCTACATTGGCCCAATATACACTTTGCTCGCAAGCACAATCGTCGTTGAGGGGTTCGAGAAGCTCGCCGGGGCGCATGGGGGTTTCGCCTGTTTCGGACCCATCCCCGCAAGGTTCTATGCTTATGGGCTCGCCTAAGCTTTGGTGTTGGTAGGTTTCCATGCTTATTTTCAATTCTGGCAAATCATATAACTAGCGTAAGGTTTGTTGAATATCAACAATATATACCAAATTTAACCGAACCCTATGTCTCTTTATTGATTATAAGACTGTTAGGGCCAAAATGCTGAATAACCCCTGATTTGAGACACTTGGGGCTTACTCTTTCGCTTCATATGGTTCAGTAATACCAAAAATTAAAACAACAAGAGCACAAATAATAATGGCTAGCTTAAGTTGAAAATTATTGACAACACCAAAGTATTGATCTTCAAAATAGACGTAAATGAATTGACCAAATGCCAATATATATACTAACAAAACCCCTTTTGAGGTAGTTTTAACACTGCGCCACTTTAAACTGAAGCTTGCTTTCCACAAATAAGTAAGTAAAATAGCCCAGGAAGGAACAGCTAGTAAATAAGGTAAAATAATATCAATTTGCATCTCTTTTTATACAACTTTCTTTACAAGGCTTACAATCCATATCCTAATTTGATACACATATTAGGAAAATACGCCTATATAGCCGATTTAAGCGCATCTATTCGGTCGCAATGAGCAGGACTTTATACCAAAATTAATCGAGCCCTGTTTCCCCTTATTAATTATCAGTTTATTAGCTGCAAATCGTTGAAGAACTCCTGCTTTGAGACATTACCGAGTTAAGATAGACCAACAACTATAGAAAGTCTAAGTTAGCACTGTTCAAAAAATCGGAAGCTTACATTATTACCTATTAGTAATAGACTTTGGCACCATCCAGAGAATCCACAAGCAAATTGAATTGATTCTCGTTTAATAATGAGAACTCCACCCTTAAAGTTTCTAAAGAGGTAATTCTTTTCAATTTGGTCAACTCTTCATTAAGATTAACCTTATCGGAAAACATAACAGATAAACTCTTTAAGCTAGTTAGTTTGGAAATATCACTTGGTAGAGCATCTATGAAAACTGACTCTAAATTTAGTTCTTCCAGATTAGGATATTTCATCAATCTAGAATCCGACAAATCTATAAACTCGACAAGATTTGGATTGGCTCTAATAACATGAGCGGGCGGGAATACTCCTGAGCTTGTGCTGCTATAGATTCTCAATGCTACAATTTCTTCAATTTGCGTAACATCCTCGATGAAATCACTGTAAGTTATTTCTTCATACATCTCTTAATCATTACTCCTGATAAACTAAACACCAAAATAATACCAATGATCTTTTTCATTAAAACTCTGGACTAATGTTTTCGATAGCGTTGGGCAACAAATAAGCCGGAATAGAGGTTTGTCTACTAGCAAAAATACCTTCCCCAATTGCTCCAATAGCCTTCCATCTAGCATCAATTCCAGAAGAGCCCCTAGAATGAGCGTGAAAATGGCCTGTGCTAGTATTACTTGATCCTTCTAAAGCCCAGTAAATCCATTTATTGTAACCTCTAATTACCCGAGAGACTGGGTGATTGTACGGATAGCTTGGAGCCATGCCGTCTTCATCTACTAAATTGAGTATGTTATTATTAGTGTAATTATACGGCGACCAGAAAGGAAATTCATGCGCCAACGGATCCACACTCAGCCACACACTGATCTTAGGATCCCCGATGCGGTGCTCGGGGTAAACTTCATACCTCGCCCCGTAATAGAAAAGTCCATTATTTCCTCTTGCTGTGATCATAGCTGTAAAAAAAATCATCGTAGTTAACGTTGTTGAGGCACGAAAACAATAAATTACACGATACGCTGTGCTATTCGCGCGGTAGCGGGCTTATTTACAATACGCAGGCGGCACAGCCAGCGCGCGAGGGGGGCAAACGCGCGCCAGGTGGGTTTTGGGTGCAATCGCGCACCAGCGGGGGTGGCTCTACAAAAAACTAATTATCAATAAAATCATTATTACCATTATAAAGAGTAAAGTGCTAAATAAATTTTCTGTGTGCTTCCTTTCTTCGCTCATATTAGTGTAGATTTTTTAATTAGTCAATCGCATTTGCTTTGTTACTGTGCCATTATATGATTGCTATACCCCTAAATCTGCATGTAATTGGATTTTGCATTTACTTTTTTATCTAATCCTTTAGAAGATAGTTTTATGACCCCTCCCCCTGAAAGGGATATTCCAAAAACTGATAAAACAGATTTTGTCATAGCACTTAAGCTAATAGTTGGCACAGCAGCTAAAGGAACTACTCCACTTAAACCTGCTCTCACTGTTCCATCACGAAGCTCATTATAACTTTGAATGTTATAATTTTTACTGCTATTGGCTGAATAATCTGATATAAATCCAGTCCAAGCATCAAGTTCCTTGAACTCGCCATCTTTTTGGTCACGCGTACCAACCCTCACTTTAGGACTATAACTTCGATTACCTTCTGCATCAATAAACCCTGTGCGGCTATAGGTATTTACCTTTCCTTTCGTCACCTGTCCATCACTATTTCTCACTTGATTGGTAACGTCCGTGATTGTTTCGTCAATTACCATGGTCCCGTCCTCCATTATTCTCATATTACTATAAATGGTTGTTTGGTTTACATGTGTCGTGTTATTTTCATCAACGGTGCCAGAAATTACCGTATTTACAGATGTCGATGAGTTTTTTTTCTGAATCTTCCGGTCCCATGCCAGTTGGGTCAACGAGCCTTAAAGGGTTATTCTCCACAAAATTATAAGGGGTAACATGTGGATATTTATGCGCCAAAGGATCCACACTCAACCACACACTAATCTTAGGATCCCCGATGCGGCGCTCGGGGTAAACTTCATACCTCGCCCCGTAATAGCCTCCCTTTTTACACAGCTTTCTGTACAAGGCTTACAATCCATATCCTAATTTGATACGCTTAATAAGAAAATACGCCTACACAGTCGATTTAAGCGCATCTGCCCTGTCGCAATAAGCAGGACTTTATGCCTATTTAAATCGAAGCTATTTTCTCTTTAATGATTATCAATTTGTTAGCGGCAAATCGTTGAAAAACTCCTGATTTGAGACACTACCCCTAGTTTGTGACCTTGCCTCTAGAAAGTGCTTTGGGCACCAGTGTACTATCACAAGGACTTTTAGATATATAATCATTCCAAATCCAAAATCGCTCAATACCAGATTTACCTACACTTGGATTTTCTCGAGAAACAACTATCTCAGATAAATCATATTCTCCATGACTCTTCACAAAATAAACCTTTTGATCATTCCATACAGCCCCTGAGTTAAAGTTAAACTTACCTGAATCTTTTACGTATTTTAAATAAGAGACTATCTCCTTCTCATTATCTATAGACCTTAGGGTTAAAAGACTCTCCGTCCGGTAATCATCGAAACATACGTATCTTAACTTCCTTTCATCAATTAAGTCATATTCACTTTCAAAGAAAAAACATATATACAAAGAGCTCATTAGGGAAATAATCACGATAACAATCCAAAATCTCCTATTCCTATATAATTTATTCATATACCCTCAATTAATAAATTTAATTAGTACAATCCTTTATCAATTGATTTCTATTATTGTTTGTGTTCCGTATGATAGTCATTTATAGGTTACAGCAAGACTACCTCAATTGATTATTAAAACCGTGCATTAGCAAGCCAAGTTGAATCGCCCAACCAAAGAATTTTACCTTTATCCTCTTCTGAGAGCATCAGGGTTGAATCACCACTTATCAAGATGAATTTCTGATTTGGAAGGTGAGAAGAATAAACCGAAAATAGCTCAAGCTCATACTTTTCATCCTGACTATAAAATGAAGCCTGCTTTACTTTTAATTCCTTAATCATTTCATATTTAGTATGATTCTGAATTAAAAGAGCGGCTTTGTTCTCCTGAGGAACAATTTCAACCTCGCTCGAATAAAAAACTATCGACCGACCATCCGCGCTGATTAGTTCCAAAAAGGGGTGTTTTATAGCCCTACTACAACTGCCTAAAATCAAAAGGATAATGAAAGCTACAAACCTATTCATCATTGAATTCTTAAGGATTATAATAACCACTTGACATACCAAAACCTAATCCGCGAAATTTAGACTAGAATAAATCATGTCAACAACAGATTTCTGAAATACTGACGGAGCGTAGAACCATCCATTCTTTGAAAAAACATATTCGTTTCCACTTCTATCTTTTCCCATATAAATAGCACCATGTCCTTTTTCGCCTGAATTAGAAGGGCCTGGGTCCGCATACCTTAAAACTGTCCGTCCAACTACTGCGTCCGATGGCTCAACCTGGTTATAATTTTCTGCTAACTCACTATCAAAAGTATGGCCATTAGGAATTCCGTCACCAAATCGACCGGCCCACCATTGTTGAGCGCTATGCAGGTACCCCAACAGTTGTAATTCTTTGATGTTGATTTGACGCTTTCACCTGTGTTCGGATAACCATTCATCTTAGCCTCTGCGATGGTATTCTTCATGTCTAGGAATACGCCTCCAATTTGACCTTCAAGGGTCTTTACAATAGGTCTGATTAACAATAATGTCACTATTTTTTTTAAGGAAATGTGATCCGTTTAATTCTGCATTTAAAATAAAACGGCCAAGAATATATTTGCCGAGTTCCGCATTAGTGCCATCCTCAGGAAGAACTAAATTAAATTGCCAAACTGATCGATCTTTAACCAAATACATCGAGCTCAAGTATCTTTCAATTTGACTTGACTTCAATATTCTTTGGTTACTTAAAATCCAACTACTATCACTGAAAACTAGGCTATCAAAGCAGACCTGAACTCTATCCGGACTGTTAGGCATCTTTGAAATTTTACTTAGGTATAAAAGGTGTATATCTGAAGGTCGAAGGGAATCTGGAAAGCTCGCTACTCTGAAAAATCCAGTATCCTGCATGTAAGGAAATTTAGCTCCAATGGCCCCTTTCTTGATCCTAAAGAATGTCCAAGATTGGGGAGATTTGAGTTTAAGATTTCCAAAAGTTGTATCACTTTCTACTAAGCGGCTGGCGATTGAGTCTAGATCAATATTACCATAATCTCTTTTTTGATGGGCATTATCGGCACCTGTCCCATTAAAATCGTCATTCTTAGTATTTTCACTTTCGTTACAAGATGCGTTTAGTAAAATAATTGTAATTAAAACTAATTTCCTCATTTCGAGAATTCATGTGTATTTTCTATTCCAAATTCAATATATAATAGTCCTAGATCAATTTCCTGGACAGCCTCTGGCCCTAATTTTTCTGAATCAGGTTCTGAAGGTGAATTAGATTTTCATGAGACACTTTCAAGTCGGACCCCCTTAAACCAAGGGTTTGTTTATCGCTAATTTCGCTCGTAACAGGATTTATTTTATGTTCATAGCCAAATTCAAATTTATCGATAGGAACCTCACCTTCTACACGCAAATAAGGCTCGAATCTAAAATCATATTTAATTATGGGCTCGGTTCGAACACCTCCGCTCCAAGTAGGAGATAGCCAACTTTCAAAATTTCCTTTTACCGATATAGAAACTTCCCCTCCAACAGAAACGCCCGGAGCTGGTTTTACACCCGCTCCAAACCATCCTTTTACCGTTCCTATGACCATGTCAAAAAACCTACCAACAGCTACTACCATATCGGATAGACCTTTACTAAGCATTTGTGCCGGGTTTGAAGGAATCCAAGTTGGAGCCATTCCATCCGGATCGACCATATTTAAAGGGTTATTTTCAACAAAATTATATGGAGAAACATAAGGGTAATCCTTCGCCAACGGATCCACACTCAACCACACACTAATCTTAGGATCCCCGATGCGGCGCTCGGGGTAAACTTCATACCTAGTCCCATAATAGCCCCCTTTTTATACAGCTTTCTTTACCAGGCTTACAATCCATATCTTAATCTGATACACTTAGTAAGAAAATACGCCTATACAGCCGATTTAGGCGCATCTATTCTGTCGCAATGAGCAGGACTTTATACCAAATTTAATCGAGCCCTGTTTCTCCTTATTGATTATCAGTTTATTAGCGGTATATCGCTGAAGAACTTCTGATTTGAGACATTACCGTCGGGATGATAAAAGTACATGGTGGGTAATACAGAGCAATCTACTCCGCTTTGTGAAGCCCAGTAGGTGCTTTGCGCACAAGCGCAGGAATCGGAAACACGCGTGGATAAATACAGGTTCACGATATCAGCTTCTGATCCATCACAACCGTTAAACAATATCCCTTCCCCTAATGACACCGGCGCCAACACCTGAATTTAGTCTTCACATGGATAAATATATGAAGGAAGGCAAAATTCTTTATATTCTTCAGGAATAATATTATTAACCAGGTTTTCTAATTCGTCCAACAAGTAAATATCTAAATTATAACAGTCATTTTGACAATAATTTGTGTCCTTAATTAGATTTTCTGACCCATTATTTCTTATATAATACACATTCTCATGTGGACACCTATCAACCTCGAAAAATGAACTTACATCAACATCTTTTAGATTTTTATTATGAAGTAAAAACATTTCTAATCTATATAAAGCTATCGGATCTAAATCTGACAAATCAATTTCAACGGAGGAATATTTAAAAAAGGGCTTGGTCAAAAATCCATCTCTATAAAAATACTTACCGAGCTTAAGCCCATCTTTATCAATTTTCACTCCTTCAAAGTCCAAACCATGCCTGTTATACTCAATTACCAGCTTGAAATCTTCGTTTTTAAACCTAAACTGATCGCCAACGCATATGGTAAATAAGACACTTAAAAAGAAAAATTTCGAAAACATCATAACTAATTTTTATTTCAAACGCCCTCGAACATCTGTCCCAACATAAGCTGGATAATCTCGGTATGCATTATCTATAGCATTTTGCAAACTACCGTTCCCGAATTCATACTTAAAGGCCTGTACATAATACGGGTCGTATACCGCTTGAATTATAAAGGCCTGATACTCCCTAGCCCTAGAACGGCCGGTTCTCCCATAAAAAAGTTGAATTACATGTGCATTCTCGTGAATAACTTTTCCCTCATTTGTGGTTCTATTTGGGTGGCCCGAATTAAGAGTCACCACTATTGAGCCATCAGCCATAGGTTTAGTAAATGCCTCCTGTGATGACTTATCGGCGCTAATTCTATATTCTACACACGGTGTATTTTCATCAAATATTTTGTCAAAATCTTCTTTTATCTGTCTTAATCCTCTATACTCGGCTAGATCCTCCATGTATTTCGCTTCCTGCCTATCAGACAATTCACCATTAAGGAATTTTTCCTGTCTTTTATCTAAATCTTTTTCAAGATCACTCATTCTGCTTAAAACTTCGTTATAAGTGTCATTTATTCTTTGCTGGGCTGCCTTAGAAGCGAATGTAGTATCCATACCGTCTGGGTCGATTAGGATAATTGGATTATTAGATGTATAACTGTAGGGCGATTCATGGTGCTTTAGAAGAGGATCCACACTCAACCACACACTTATCTTCGGATCGTAATATCTCGCCCCATAATAGAAGTTTCCGGTTTCCTCATCCCACTCCTTGCCGTTGAATCGGAACCGACTCGAGAACGCAGTCGTATTAAAGGCCAACTGATTTTGCAGGTTTTCCCCCCAAATTGTGTTCAAGAAAAATTGATACGGATCACCGCGCATGTCTGTGATAAACTCCACACTACCCAAGTAATCGGGATGGTAGTAATAGATAATAGGTAGGCTTGAGCAATTAACTCCGGTCGCTTCCGACCAATAGGTGCTTTGCTCACAGGCACAGGTGTCGGAACTCAATAGGCTGGCATTAGTCGTTTCTAACTGTGTGGCGCAATCTTCAAACATGAAAGAGCCTAACTCGACCGGCGCTAACATCTGCTCCCAATCTAAATCTACATCTTCACCGTACAAGCAATCTAAGCTGGCTTCCATATCCACGATTATGGCATCGGTGCTAAAGCTCCTATTACCTTCCTCATAGCCCACACTTGGCACAAAGCCGGTGGTATCGTCTTGGTGACTTAAAGCGGAAGCAATTCGCTGATTGGCCATGTAGTAATGCTTGCTGATTAATACGGTTTCGTCGTAATGCGAAGCAATATAATAAGGGTTTACGTAAACCGTAGGGGCATCAAGGCTTAATACGCTTTGGCCTTGGGAGTTGGTGTTTCTAAGACCAGTCGCTGCGCTCCTTGTTAGAGCTTAGAACTTAGACCGGTCGCAGAGCTCCCTGCTAGACAATATTTTCTTTGGAACTACTATTTTTCTTTCAAAGGATAATCCAATGTTGCGGAGAACATCCCCTTATAACACAGCTTTCTGCACAAGGCTTGCAATCCATATTCTAATTTGATGCACTTAATAAGAAAATACGCATATAGAGCCGATTTAAGCGCATCTATTCTGTCGCAATAATTAGGACTTTATACCAAATTTAATCAATAGCTATTTCTCTTTATTGATTATCATTTTGTTAGAGGGAAATTATTGGAGAACTCCTCATTGAGATACTACCGAAAATCTAGTCGGTCCTTGTTTACGCATTTCTTTAAATTGATAAACCTAACACCTATTTAGTTGCAGCTAATGTTATTCTTATAAACAAAAAAGTGCCTTTCAGATATCGTTACGAAAACCCAACTGGGAAAGCGAATAAACGCAATTTCATCGGAGTCCAACTCGCTTGGGTTGGAAATATTTATTTGACATCCGGTTCGATCCGCTAACAAGTCATGCGAATCTACAATTAAAACTACCTGATCATTGACAATTGTGGCTTTCCGTTTAGATCTATCGACCTTCTTAATCCGCATAAAATTTGTTAGTCGACCAATATTATCAAGGGATAAAGTGAAAATAATCGTGTCTCCTTTTTTTTCAAAATCAATGTACCAGAAAAAACCATTCTCATTACAATCCTGATTTTCAGAGACGATGGAGTCTATAATATTTACTAAGCTTTCATTTAGCTTAATCAACTCAAAATCTAAATAATCGTCATTTGCTCTAGCTGTTCCATCTAATGTATTATTAGCCAGCAGATTGGATAGCCCGTAAAAGGCAAGTATTAATAACATCAACCTTAGTCTCATCATTTTTTATTGATTATAATCGTCGCCTCTGGAAAAATAAAACTAGGGCTTTTACTATTATATCGTTTATACTTATCTGTTTCCGGAAGATATATTCTCAAAATAGGCGTAATAAACATGATTTCTAATTTTTCGGCCGATGTAATATCTCCCGGGGAAGGCATTGCATAAATTTCTCCTGGATGAGAATGAATATGTTCTTTCAAATTATAATTTTCCCATTCCCTATCCATTATTTGCCCAGCTCCTAATTCATGATTATCTCTATGGGTAGTTGTAAGCCAAACCCTATCTGTATTCTGGGAGTGATCCATGGTCACCATCGACCACTCTACTTTTGTTTCCTTAGCAAGAAATTCAAATAAAGCCAAAGGATTATTCATCTTAGATACATCTAAAACATCAATGACATAAGCTCCATCTTCATCACTGCCAGATTCAGATTCCCTATTTGCACTATTTAATACGCCCGGCTCAATAGGTAAGGATTTTTTTGACATGTCATGATTGTATAAAACATCATAATCTTTACCACCAGTGTCGTCTACTGGCTCTGAGGAAATATTGCCAAGACTGTCAACCCTGTAACCATGAAGGCCATGCGGATCAACAAACATAATAGGATTGTTGTACACAAAGTGATATGAAGTCATAAATGGGTCTTTCATAGCCAACGGATCCACACTCAACCACACACTAATCTTAGGATCCCCGAAGCGGCGCTCGGGGTAAACTTCATACCTCGCCCCATAATAGAAGTTTCCAGTTTCCCAATCTCGCTCCTTACCATTTAAACGGTATTGCGAGGCGAAGTTTTTATAGAGCACCGAGCGCTAATCCTGCAAGGACTCGCCCTCCCGTAGCGCTGCACTTACGTGACAAAGTCTCATTTGGCCTAACGATTTGATGACCGCATGGTAATTGGGTGGACACTGCGGCTAGGCTGTGGTTTTGTTCAGGGTCAATTTTACTTATTTACCACTGATTAAGACATAGACCTGTCGCCCCCTTTATCATATATAATGGCTTCCTCAGATCAACCAATACTTTCCCTTTCTTAGACCATACTTTTAAGGCCTGCCTTTCAAGTAAAAAAAAGCGGCCCGGTTGTACTTCAACTAATTCCAATTCAAAAACTCTTCCAACCTCTAAATAATCATCACATATATCATACTTAAACCCTCCTTTATATGACAAGATTGTTAATGTATCAACATGGTCAATTTCTTGCAATTTAACTTGATAAAGATACTTTGAAATAGTTGTATCAATATCTATTACATTATATGTTTTTTGACCTTTCATAAAATTTGGCGCAATACAAACAAAAACAACTATAAGTCTAAAAAAATTATTCATAATTGTAAAATTGTATGGATTGATTATTCTTTGGGATCACCAGTGTAAGTCCCCCGCAAGCCTAGTCCGTACTGAACTTTTCGATCTAGCACCCTAATATTCTGATCGGAAAAATAATTGCTCATTTCTGCAGGCACCAGCAGTTGCAATTTATTTAGGTCCGCTTTGCCATTATTAAACAAATCAAGAAATTTCACTTCCTCCTTTTGCCTTTCCATAGTCCTAATTCAATGTCGAAAATTGTTTTTGTTTTCCTCCATAAGCTGTTCTGAAAATAGGCCGTGTAACTTTATATTGAAGATACCCATTTTATTAGGACGGCTACTCTATTTTGGCACAAAAACCAAGCGCTTAAAGCATACTCAGCTCGCTGCTGGCTTAAATCACGATAAGACTTAAGGTCTTCGGTGTAGGGACTATCTTCTACAGGCTTGCTGATAATTCAGAAATTAATGGTTAAGAAGCATCAACTTACACACTTTTGAAAAGTGCGAGTTTTAGGGAGGCCTTACACTGTGCGGTCTGCTAATTGCGATATTTTACTCTTTTAATTAAAAATAGTTTAGCACTAAAGAAATCTATTTCAGACCTTTAAAAACTGGATAATGAGACCAATATTTAGCTTTTATGGTCCCAGGGTTTTGCGTGACTAATAACCTATCATATTGTTGGAGGTAAAATGTCTTTGAAACTTCAAATTTGCCAAGAGAAGTATTTAGACTATCAGTCCAAATAGCTTTATATTCTTTATTGCCGTTATCCCCATTCTTCAGAAACTGTAAATAACTAATTGTATAAATGTTTAGGCTATCATAGTATAACACTGTTACATAGTCTAATAGAATTGAATCTCCTTTCCAATTACATGTATCCCCGGCAAGCGCCAATCCCTCATATCGGATAAGCGGGCCTATCTTTCTTTCTTGCAGCGCAATATATACACCCATTTGGCTGGATGGAATCATTGCTTGACTATCGAAACCTGTAATCTTACAAATCCTTGAATCCACACAAAGTTTTAATGGAGAAACCAAAAAAAATAACGTTAAAAATCCTTCAAAAAATCTCATATCCCATTGCTTACTTCCCAAGGAGTTCCCTCCAATTACTAGGTCTTCGATAATCAGCACTCCCTGGGTCTGGATTATTGTATTTCCCTCTCATCACTTCATCTCTTTCTGCCTTTCCATGAGCCCCCACCTTTCACCTTTTTCTGGATGATAATTCAAACCTTCTGTGGTCCGGTAGTAATTTTCAAGTTACTCATGAAATATAGTAGATTTTCTCACATTCTTTGTTCCTTTTTTTGTATCCAAAAACTCTCCCGACTTTAAAACTGCTACTTGGCCATCGTACCCTTCCTTTGGCACGTGTGTATAAGTTCCATTAGCATCGAGGCCTCCTTTAGATGCATTTAAAACTCCATTTGGGTCAGCTATTGTTACATGAAGCAAACCATTAGCCATGGTAGTTACATCCTTAACTTCAAATAGGTAATGTTCATCTGCCGTAACCATACTGTTAACAAGCCAAAGCCCCATATCAAGAGATCTTAAAGCCTCAGGATCCAAGCCTTCAAGATTAACATGCACCACCCCTGTTTCGCTATTTAAAATCACCCTATCTTGGTATTCTTGAGCAACTATAGATAACAATTGCTCATATGACACCACATTCAATGCAACCTCGAGAGTCTCACCCGTTGGATCGATAAACATTAATGGGTTATTCGCGACAAAGTCATAAGGCGAAAGGCTTGGATACTTGGACGCAAAAGGATCCACACTCAACCACACACTAATCTTAGGATCCCCGATGCGGCGCTCGGGGTAAACTTCATACCTAGTCCCATAATAGCCCCCCTTTTTATACAGCTTTCTTTACCAGGCTTACAATCCATATCTTAATCTGATATACTTAGTAAGAAAATACGCCTATACAGCCGATTTAAGCCCATCTATTCTGTCGCAATGAGCAGTTACTTTTTACCAAATTTAATCGAGCCCTATTTCTCCTTATTGATTAACAGTTTTTTAGTGGCAAATTGTTGAATAACCCCTGATTTGAGACACTTGGGGCTTACTCTTTCGCTTCATATGGTTCAGTAATACCAAAAACTAAAACAACAAGAGCACAAATAATAATGGCTAGCTTAAGTTGAAAATTATTGACAACACCAAAGTATTGATCTTCAAAATAGACGAAAATGAATTGACCAAATGTCAATATATATACTAACAAAACCCATTTTGAGGTAGTTTTAACACTGCGCCACTTTAAACTGAAGCTTGCTTTCCACAAATAAGTAAGTAAAATAGCCAAGGAAGGAACAGCTAGTAAATAAGGTAAAATAATATCAATTTGCATCTCTTTTTCTACAACTTTCTTTATATCGCTTACAATCCATATCCTAATTTGATACGCTTAATAAGAAAATACGCCTATATAGCCGATTTAAGCGCATCTATCCTGTCGCAATAAGCAGGACTTTATACCAATTTAAATCGAAGCTATTTTCTCTTTAATGATCATCAATTTGTTAGTGGCAAATTGTTGAAGAACTCCTGATATGAGTTATTACCCTGCCTACCTTTGCTTTAATCACAACAGTTTGCCCTTACCATTTCTTCAATAAGTACATGCCTTACAAGCAATATAGAGTCCAATTGACTTAGTTTACAAAGTACGAAGGACTCCACACCTCTCGAGGTCACTGCAGAATTTATAAAGAAATAGCGATCATCCTTATTTTCATAATCAACAGAAACCTCATCAATAAATAATTTAATTTCATTAAGATTACCTTCGCTATCTGCCTCATAAACATGAAATTTTGACGCATCTCTAGATGGCGTAGACCAAAATTCAGGACTACAGACAGATTGACTTTTTATAAAATTAAGGTCAATTGTGTCTTTAATTTCATCAACATCAGATAGTTTATAACCACAAATAAATAATGATCCATTAAAGTTCGCAGGAACTATAATTTTATAGTTCTTTTCCTCAACGCAAGAAGAGCCTAATAAAATGATAAGAGTAATTAAAAAACAACCTTTTAAAGAATTAATTTGTGGCATTTAATAGTATTATCATGTTATTGTAAGCTTCAGGAGATAGACATATGTCTTGGCCAGCTGCATTTTGAGTATACACACCCAAAAACTCCCCATTTAAATTAACTGCTATTTCCATTGAGCTTGTGATCATATTGTAAGGCTCCCCTAATTCGAAGCATTTGTAGATATATTTCTTTCCTGTTGCATGCTAATTAATGCTTGGCTGATCCGGCCTAATATCCTTGATTTCATCATGGTCAAGGGTCAGATTTATAGTCCATTAACTGTTGGAGTTATTGGAGGACTTACATATTCAATAAGATGGTTAAAAAAACAGATCCAGAACTTGACAAAAAATGGTGATTAATATCAAATTATAGTTCACACAAAAAGACTTCGCAGCCCACTGGTTTTAGACATCTATCTTGATCAACAAATGCTAAATATCTTTTCTCAGACAAATCCAAAGTTAATGAGAGAAGACCATCAACATCTGTTAGGCCTAACTCCTCTTCAACCGAAAATGTCTTCTCATCAATAAAATTATACCAAAACCCTTTGCTATACTCAGTTAGCAAAAAAACACGAACACCCGCTCTTTGCTTACCCGCTAAGGTCACTTGAACATCTGCTTCAATAAATCGACCCTCTATATTCGAATGTTCAGTTTTAAAATTTGGGTTCAAATAAAAAACACCTAGTGTTCTGAATCCTTCTCTAAAAGTGTGGTTACCGCTACTTACACCCTCAAGCTCAAGCGTAAAATCAGTTACGCATAGCGTCTTATCTTCAACCTTATCTGTAAAACTGAAATTTAAGGTTGTCCACAAAAAAAGGCTTGCAGATACCAATTGTAAGAAGGGTTCCTTAAAAAGGCGAGTCATATTGCTAGGTAAGCTCATCGAATATAACTTTTAATTATAAAATTCATTATTGCCTTACGCACCTTTGTGCAGACTGGTTTATTATATCGTATTATTTGCCCAGGATTATTATTCCCAAAATGTGATCGGTCACGCCTTGTTGCTCGGTTGTGGGCACCATTGTCACTTGGGTCATAAGGGTACCCAAAATCAATTCCTTTTGCACGATAAAATGCCTCTGTGAATTCATGAAAAATTATTGATTTCCTTCCTCCTCCATTCATTTCCCAACTTCCCTCACCACTAATTGCCAATTGACTATCGTACCCATCCCTTGGCATAACCGTATAACCACCATTTGAATCTTTTCCATTGCGGGAGGCATTGATTACTCCGTTACCGTCCAAGCCGACGGTATGCATATAACTTCCATTATTTGGGTCCTTATTACCGAACACTTCTAACTCGCCCATTGTGCATAGAATCTTCTCTTCCGCTATCGAGGCTTCATAAAGTATATGAAGTCCTTTATCATTTTCTATTTCACTTTGAGTCAAGCCGTCAACATAAACAGAAAGCCTTCCACCTTCTTGAGTCACTCTTGATTTATTTTTATCGCTTACAATACTGACAAGATTGTTAAAGCTCCCTTGATTTGCTGCATCAACCGTATCACCTGAAGAATCGATAAGAAGTAATGGGTTGTTAAGCACGAAATTATAGAGAGTGAATCCTAGGTATTTCTCAGCATACCTATCCACACTCAACCACAAGCTAATCTTAGGATTGTAGTAATGCGCCCCACCTAGCTCCGCTAAGGCTAAGGTGGGTAAATAGAAATTCCCCCTGCCCACGCGGCAGCCTGGCTTCTTCGCTAAAATAAGCCACCGGCCTATTTCTTAACGCTCGGCCCTCCCATTCTTTACCATTAAACCTAAAACGACTCGAGAAAGCGGTATAATTTCGTGCAAACTGGTTTTCGATGTTTTCGCGCTCAAAACTTAAATTTCGGTTCCAATGAAACAAACTTAATCGCGGAGGACATCCCCTTTTAACACAGCTTTTTCCGCAACGCTTACAGTCCATATCCTAATTTGAGACACTTATAGACGAAGTAAGCCTTTAAAGTTTATTTAAGCGCTTCAATTCTGCTGCAATAAGCAGGGCTTTACATCAAATTTGATTGAACTCTATTTTTATTTTTTGATTATCAGGTCGTTAGAACGTGATTGTTGAATAACTCCTAATTTGAGACACTACCAACTCCTAACCACAGACTAATCTCAGGATCATAGCATCGGGCTCCATAATAGTAGTTGCTGGTATTATCAGAACTGACCTACATCAATGAAACACAATCACGTAAATTGGAGCTATTTACATCCAATTTTGTCATAAACGTAGAAATTATTGTCAGTATATAAACCGTACCAGATGGAACTATCGTCTTCCTTCGGCAAAGCCTTATCATCTCTTTTAATCATATTTGGATTATCGTAATATTCCATGTCGTAAAACCAGCAATGTGGAAGATTTTCTTGATTTGCCCAAATTATAAACCAATGGTCACGAAGCTTGAAAGCATAATTATCTTTATCGAATGATCTTTCATAAAACGGCCCCATGTTCGTTATCGCGAAATAAATTGAATCCTCAAAGCGGTAATCTAAATCAAAAGCGAAATATGTTGCTTTTTCTACACACCCACCTTCTGTTTGTTCTTCAATAAAATCTACTAATATTTTCTCCAGTCTTAGATTATCAACTTGTACAATATGCAATGAATCAGCCGCTTGACCATATGCTTTACAACCTAAAGCCGCCATGGGTATAATTATTAGAGTAATCAGGTATTTCATCGTCCGGGTTTTACAATCACTTCGTCTAACTCCAATGATCTAGGAATACGTACCGCACGATAGGGTGTACTTGAATTGTATGGCTCATATCCATATCCAGGTATGTATATATTTAGCTCAACGCCTGGTGATTGCGCTTCATATAAAGCTGCATTCTCAATATCAGGACGTGACGGAAATGTGCGATTAGCATGATTATGGTTAACTTCTCGAAGGCTATAATTTGTTGTTCTAAGATAGTGTCCAACAGGGGTAGATGCTTCATCGTGACTGGTTCCCACAATATTTCGACCTGAACCCTCCGAGCCAACTTTGGCTTGGGTGTACTCAACCTCTTCATTACTGGCAAAAAATTCGAACAAATTTTGGCCATTATCATCGCCTTTTACCTCAAATAAAGTCAACTACCTACTTTCAGTTGATCCATCCTTTTGTTCTATATTGACCATTGGATTTCTTTGCGCTGTTATCGTTCCATATTCAAAACTAATAGACTCTCCTTCAATCCTGTTGCCATCATTATCCACCCTGTAAAAAGCATCCTGAGTTTTATCTACGGTATGACTGACAATATTACCTTTTCCATCTATTTCCCAGATGTCTCTTCCATCTGGGTCAACCAAATTAATAGGGTTGTTAGCAACAAAAGCGTAAGGTGAAAGGCTTGGAAACTTACCTGCCAACGGATCCACACTCAACCACACACTAATCTCCGGATCATAATACCTGGCTCCATAATAATAATTATCAGTCTCCCAATCGCGCCGCCCACGCGGCAGCCTGGCTCCTTCGCTAAAATAGGCCACCGGCCTAATTCTTAACGCTCGGCCCTCCCATTCCTTACCGTTAAACCTAAACCGACTAAAGAAAACGGTATATTTTCGTGCAAACTGATTTTCGATATTCTCGCCCCAAGGCGTGTTTAAGAAGACCTGATAAGGCTCGCCACGCATGTCCGTAACAAACTCAACGCTACCTAAATAGTCGGGATGATACTCCCGTGATTCCGCTAAAGCTAAATACGGGATTTCCGCATTACTAGAACAATATATCACGTTAAGGGCTGGGCAATTGACGCCAAAGTAAGTGGTCCAGTAGGTGCTTTGTTCACAGGCGCATTCGGGATTCATGGAGGCCAATTCATAGGGATCATCAGGAAAGGGCTCTTTGATAATTCAGGAATTAACGATTGGCAAGAATCAATTTACACACTTTCAAACTGTTTGATTATTAAGGGGACTTATAAATTCAATCGCCTATTTGCTTGGTAGGTTTAAAAAGAAACCTCTACTAAGCTCAAACGACCCCACCTCTCCGTTATGGTACAATTCCCTTTCTTCCCTGCTATATAGTCTTTCATAAATTGGATAAAACATTTTTACTACTTCTATACATTTCTCAGCGGATGTCAACTCAGCGTAAAGATTATCCTCCTCGTTTCTGCTCAAATGCCACAATCCAATTTCTAATAACACATCACCTCCTTGAGCTTCATTCAAAGCAGCAATAACCTGATTAAAAAGGAACTCCTCCCTTAATTCATCAAAGTCCCGAGTAATACCGACATAGGAATTAATCAACCTTATCACATTCGAATCGAGATAAAATGGGTAAGCCTGATTAAATTCCTTAAAATTCTCAACCAGCTTTTTCACCTTTGATTTTCGCGAAAGGTCATCAAACATAACCTCAAGGGACTCCTTCAACAACAAATAATACCTACTATTTATGCCCGATTCTGACAACCTTTCCAATATTTCATTGTAATTCGACCACATTTCAAAATACTCAACATCTCCTAAATGATCACTGTAACAATACCTCCTATCAACATTGCCATGTGCCGAAAACAGTAAATAAACCAAAGAACTCATAAAATAAGCTCTATCACTAGTCTCAGTCACATCTATACATCTAAATTTGACCGATGGATATGTATTTTTGATTTCTTTAAAGCGCTTAATTTCATTAATCGTTGCAGGAAATTTAATAGTATCAATATATTTAGATAAACTATCAAAACCTTCAGTTAAAATATACTTCAAATTTTGTTCATAATAAACTGGGTACTCAATTAAAATAAAAGCTACATTATTTGAATCAATTATTTTTTTATACACCGAGCTCACCCTTTCTTCCATTAGATTAATTTCATTAAGGTAAGCCTCATTATTTTTGTAGTAAAATCCATTATCGAAGTGGACATTTGCAACGCCGAATACGCAAGGTGATTCAGGGGTTGGGGCTGACTGAACTTGACCACAAATTATAAATGGAAAAATTAATTGTGCCATCCAGAATACAAACATTTCTTTATTTACCAAGTTCTATTTCCCTTTTTGATAATTTTCTATTTTCATCGCCAGATTCATAAGCATCACTGCAAAATGAAATCCCTATTGGAATAAAACCCCACAAAAGCTTCCATTCAGTTGTAACTGTGGTTCTTGACCTCCTTCGCAGATTAACTATATATTTAGTACTTGACCCCGTTTGACTAGGTGTAACTGTTGCTGTAATTTGACCTGAATATGTATCTGGAACTGGGTAAGTCTGATCATTAACGCTAACCTGCCCTGTATTGAAGCTTTGTCCATTTTGATCACTTACCGTGAGTTGATCTGGCACATTAAAAGTTGTAAGATTGACTTCAACTTGATCTCCAGGATTCTTGCGAACTGAAAGGGTAACAGTTTGATTCCATGTTTCTCCAGAACCTGAAACTGTTTGCCAACGTCCTTTTTTAACTCGGGACTTACTTATGATCACAACTTTAGGAGACCATGATCTAAATTTTGGGGCTCTCCTTCCTGCAGCCCCTCTCTTACATCTAAGTCTCTCCTTTCCGCGTGCCCCCCAATACCAAGGTAAAATTCTCAGCCAATCAAATCCTAATTTACCATTAGACTTATACTGTTCACTTGCCTCCTCCGGCCCCAATCCTGTTGGATCAACGAGTTTCAATGGATTATTCTCTACAAAATTGTAGGGAGACTCATAAGGATAGTTTGAAGCCAACGGATCCACACTCACCCATACACTAATCTTAGGGTCATAATAACGGGCCCCATAATAGAAATTCCCGGTCTCCTCATCCCACTCCTTACCGTTAAAACGGAAGCGGCTCGAGAAAGCGGTATAATTTCGAGCAAACTGATTTTCGATGTTTTCGCCCCATGGCGTGTTCAGGAAAAATTGATAGGCCTCACCTTTCATGTCAGTCACAAATTCAACGGAACCCAAATAGTCAGGATGATACCAGTACATAACTTCAATCTCTGAGCAGTCTACCCCGCCTTGTCCAGACCAATAAAGGCTCTGCTCACATGCTAACCAAGCCGGAATTTCATTAGGGTCTTCGAACTCCGCTTGCTCATCATCTGTAAAGATTATGGGGTCCCCAATACTCGGTAAGTACAGCATATCGCCATAGTTAATCGTTAGCTCCTCACCGGATAAGCATTCTAAAGTGGCAAAGATATCCTGAACAATAGCGCTTTGAGGGTTGGTGTAACCATACTTTCCTTCGGGTCCTTCAATGGGCACTAAATTAGGGTCGTTATGGTCAAAGGCTTCACTTATTAAATTACTGGCAATACGTTGCGAACCCATGTAGTAATGCTTGCTGATTAATACGGTTTTCCGATAATGCGGAGCAATGAACTATGGTTCAATCTTTTCCTTTTGACTGGAACCCTTTCGGAAGTGGAGGCAGATAAGGCCAAACCCAACCTTCACTTTGCAAGGAATCAATTTGTCTTAATTTCCGCGCCCGTTCACAAGGGTATCTCGCATATTCCACAAAGTTTCCTTTTTCCAAGACAAAAAACCAGCGGGCAAAATTTGGCTTGTAGTCGGTATTCTCTAAATAAAACATTTCCTCCCCTTGCAGCATATAGTTAGCTTTAATACTATCAGATTCAATTGATGAAAAACTAAACCTATTAGAGTCTTGAAGGGAAACAAAAAAATGCGGATTGCTTTTATCGAATTCCAATAAAACCTCGGTTCCTTCAATTATAGCAAAGCCTGAAGCTGGGAATCCAAAAAAAGCCGTCTTGTGCTCCATGCTGAGCATTAAGTTAACTCTAGAACTGTCTTTTAATTCCAGTATCTGGACCAATGGAACCACATCTGTATCTAAAACAAAACAACTCTTTTCTTCTTCAAGAAACTGCTTTATCAAGCCTAACAAATCTTGATTAACTACCTCGTATCTGTAAACCACGCGCTCCTCTGTTACTACCCTATTAAAGACTAAGTTGTAGGTGGCCGCAACCGACATCAAAAAAATTAAAGACTTGAGGTACTTCATTTCAGCTTATGGTTTCATTCTTTTTCTCTCGGATTGGATATAACTGCTTACAACTGTTCCCAGTTATAATAGCGATAATAAAGAAACTAAATAGCTAAGGACCTTATGTTTACATGAGCGGATTCATTTTGGGTAAGGAACTATCCAAGTTACATCCATCCCGCTCAAGCGATTATTCGTAAAAACCAAGGTGTACCGGCATTCACCATTGCTTCCTTTAAAATAAACCTCAAACCTATCTCGCTGCTCGTAATAAACTGAATTACAAAATGCCCTCGGGAATTTGGATTTAATTTCTCTGATGTGGGTTTCCGAATTAAGCCTAAGACCCTCAAAATCAATGTCAATACTAGCATCCACGTATTCAACATAGGACAACTTACATCCTGTTTCATCAAGTTTATAAGCCAGGTAAGCGCCTTTGTAGGAAAAATAGTACTGCTCAATCATTTTGCCTTGCAATGATAATTGCCTCGAACTCAACTCCTCCCCGAACAAATCCCTCACCCTTTGCAAATCTGTTTCCATAGGTAGCCCCATAAGCTTAATTGCTTCTGAATCAACGACATCCACACTTCGGCTATAAGAACCATCGCGGAAGTCCTCACAGCCACTCTCAAGACTCGTACAGGAGTAAAGGGATAGTATTAGAAGTAGTTGAGTTATGGTATTAAGTTTCATCGATACAGGTACTTTGATAATTTACTTGAGTATTTACTTGGTGTATTTACCCTCATAATAGGTAAGTCTCCATCAGAAGCTCTGTACTCATAATAATTATAATAATCATGATTTCTTCCTCCAAAGAAAGCTCCAAATCTTTGATTAGTACCACTTGGATAGACCCCCATTGGAGAAACATTGCTACCAAAATTTAGACTCATCATAACTGGAATCCCATTAAGTGAACCATAAAAATCAATTCTTGCCCCACCAGTTAAGCCAGCAACATCAAAGGGATCATAATTGTAAACCTTTTTTGTATCAATTTCATTGAGCCCATTGGCTTTCGCATAACTTATTGCAAAGTCCATATGATCAATTGCCTTCTGTTGAGTCTCTTTACTCCAATAGTCAAATTTAAAAAAACCAGGGTCTGTTTTTGAAAGATTATATTTTAAAAAACCTGCTCCTCTTACTGAACTACCTTCAGTTACTGTCTTCCGACCATCGTCTAACCCAACTGATAGATTATTCTTTTCAAAAACCTTCAAGGCATCTTCTTCTGATATATCATATTGATCCATGAAGGACATGAAATCATCTCCTTCTTCTGCAACATAAAAGGCACTACCATTGTCATCAACCTTGGCGATCCACATCCCGTTAGGATCAAACAAATTGATAGGGTTGTTTGCAACAAAGGTAAAAGAGTTAAGTGAAGGGTACTCATGCGCCAAGGGGTCCACACTCAACCACACACTAATCTTAGGGTCGTAATACCTCGCCCCGTAGTAGAAGTTCCCAGTCTCCTCATCCCACTCTTTGCCATTAAAGCGGAAACGGCTAGAGAATGAAGTATAATTCTTAGCAAACTGATTCTCTAAATTCTCGCCCCCTCCCGTGATTCGGACACATCCTCCCACGGGATTTCCGCTGCGCTCCAACATGAAGATTTCAAGAAAAATCCTCTTTCGCTTAAGCTACGGCGGACAGGTTGACAAGGTTCACCTTTCATATCTGTAACAAACTCCACGCTCCCTAAATAATCTGGGTGATAGAAATACAGGATATTCAGCTCCTCGCAATCATAGCCTTCTAAATTAGCCCAATATAAGCTTTGCTCACAGGCGCAATCGTCGCTTAGAGGCTCCTGCGGTTCGCCCTCGGGGATAGGATTCTCTCCATGCTCCGAACCATCGCCGCAGGGCGCAAAAGCCACAGGATCGCCAATGCTTTGGAGTTGGTAGGTTTCCATGCTTATTTCCAATTCTGGTAAATTAAATAACAAGCGGAAGGTTTGTTGGATGTCTATAATCCCACCATCCTCGGCTGCGCTATAACCCGCCTGTGGGTCGGGTTCCCCGCCAGGCTCCGTAAGTCCGGGGACTTGTGGAGGATCAAAATCATAGCTGATTAAGGCTGTTGCGATTCGCTGTCCGCCCATGTTCCGGATTTCCAAATCTGATTAACGAGAAAAAACGAGGTCTTAATTTCTCCTCCTACTTAAAATTAATTCTCTCGCAACAGGTCCAATTTGCCTTGATTCAGTGATATTTTTCCGCATACTATCGGGGACATTAAGGAGTTCCTTAGAAAACTTTATCCTTTGATAATTTAGTTGATGCAAGCGGGCAACAAAATCAATTCCGTTTTCATCAAAGTTGATAAGTCGTAATTCTAGAGGCTCTATTCGAACTAAATCCTCTAAAATATTACTTGATAATGAAACTCGCCTATCAGCTGTTGCGAGTAGTAGTGAGTCTTTCCAATGAACCAACAAGGAATCTTGGTTGTAGCCTATGGGCTTTAGGAGAATAGAATCCCTTGTCAAGGAAATATCAAAGAAGGTACTATTCGATAATAAAGTATCGTTCTGGTATTGAAGGAATTCTGGAAAACTAAGTTTCCCCTCCGAAAACCGAACTAATTCAAGATAGTAATCTTGCTCATTAGAAAAACCAATGCTTTTTCGGTAGCTATGATTATAAGAACAAAATCCCAAAACGGTATCATTTAACCCAAAGTATTCTAAGTATCTCCCATTTAAGACACCATTCTGGGCACAGCCAAGTAAATAATAATCTTCTCCGTCTTTTAGTTGATACACCACACTATCACAACCTAGGTTTCCTATTTCTAGAAAATAAGTCCTATTCTCATTCTTGACGTCAGGTCTGCACCTTACAAACAGGATGACCAAAAAAATTAAAAATAAATTTTTCATCTCTCTTTCCTTTGCCTTCGTTCCCTTCTATTGTAAGTCCCCCATTATTCCAACAGGTCTAAATTATCGATTTTAGGCAATTAGCCTTTGTTTAAATTCCCTTGGCGACATGTCTCCAGTGATCTAATCCATCCGGGTCAATATCCATGACAGGGTTGTTTCCTGAAAAATTATAAGGGGTCAAACTTGGGTTGTTCCCCATTAACGGATCCACACTCAACCACATACTAATCTTAGGATCCCCGATGCGGCGCTCGGGGTAAACTTCATACCTCGCCATTGGCATTGGCTAGGGCTTCTACAAATTCTAAATAATCCGGGTGATACTCCCGTGATTCCGCTAAAGCTCCATACGGGATTTCCGCTTTGCTACAACAGTACACAACAATTACTTCCGGGCAATTGGCATTGTTATACTCTTGGAATAGCAAATAGTCTTTCGGTTTAAACGTTTCAAATGTGTTCTTAGGGTAAGGTTCTAAGGTTCAATTTGATTGATTCCTCGATGCGCTGTTTTATGAATTCCTTGAGAAATCAGGTTTTTCGTAGCTCCCCTATAATCTTAAAGAAATGATCACCTGATTTTAATGACTTGATTTCACCTAATATCGAATCATTGTAGATAATTACTTCCGCTGTACCCTTGGCAAAAAACCTCTCCACAAAATTTTTAAAGGAATTCGAGCTCAGGATATTTTTTAAAACCATTTCCAAACTTTGTTGTGAATTATGCCGTGAGGACCAGGCAGAAAAGTAAAGAACTATCGAGAATAAATTTATATGTCTACTATGTTTCAGAATCAAAGGAAAAGGTGGAATTTTTTAGGATAAACAGCACTATTGCCTCCGATTTGTCCTTCAAGGGTCTTTACAATAGGTCTGATTAACAATGATGTCACTATTTTTTTTAAGGAAATGTGATCCGTTTAATTCTGCATTTAAAATAAATTGGCCAAGAATATATTTGCCGAGTTCCGCATTAGTGCCATCCTCAGGAAGAACTAAATTAAATTGCCAAACTGATCGATCTTTAACCAAATACATCGAACTCAAGTATCTTTCAATTTGACTTGATTTCAATATTCGTTGGTTACTTAAAATCCAACTATTATCATTGAAAACTAGGCTATCAAAGCAGACCTGATCTCTATCCGGACTTTTAGGCATCTTTGAGATTTTACCTAGGTATGAAAGGTGTATATCTGAAGGTCGAAGGGAATCTGGAAAGCTCGCTACTCTGAAAAATCCAGTATCCTGCATGTAAGGAAATTTAGCTCCAATGGCTCCTTTTTTGATCCTAAGGAATGTCCAGGATTGGGGAGATTTGAGTTTAAGATTTCCAAAAGTTGTATCACTTTCTACTAAGCGGCTGGCGACTGAGTCTAGATCAATATTACCATAATCTCTTTCTTCATGGAAATTATCGGTACCCGTCCCATTAAAATCCCCATTCTTAGTATTTCCACTTTCGTTACAAGATGCGTTTAGTAAAATAATTGTAATTAAAACTAAATTCCTCATTTTGAGAATTCATCTGTATTTTCTACTCCAAATTCCATATACAATATTCCAAGGTCAATTTCCTGCACAGCCTCTAGCCCTAATTGTTCTGAATCAGGTTCTGAAGGTGAATTAGATTTTTCATGAAACACTTTCAAGTCGGATCCCCTTAAACCAAAGGTTTGTTTATCGCTAATTTCGCCTGTAACAGGATTTATTTTATGTTCATAGCCAAATTCAAATTTATCGATAGGAACCTCACCTTCTACACGCAAATAAGGCTCAAATTTAAAATCATAATTAATGATGGGCTCGGTTCGCACACCTCCGCTCCAAGTAGGAGATAGCCAACTTTCAAAATTTCCTTCTATCGATATAGAAACTTCCCCTCCAACAGAAACTCCTGGAGCTGGTCTTGCACCTGCTCCAAACCATCCTTTTACCGTTCCTATGACCATGTCAAAAAACCTACCAACAGCTACAACCATATCGGATAGACCTTTACAAAGCATTTGTGCTGGGTTTGAAGAAATCCACCGTCTTAACGAAGGAATCCAAGAATTGAAACTAGAGAGAGAACGTCTTTGGACATTAGTTAATAAAATGATGCGTTTATTAGATCCCAATGCCTCAGAAGAGGTGTATAGAAGTCATTACCGCACAATCTAGTCCTTGTCTAATGTTTCCCTTTAAATTAAAGCCGGTCTTGTTTTTAGCTTACGCACACCTAGATAAGCCTAAAGTTTAACTAATTTAAAAAACCTACCATCTATTTCTATTTGGTAAACACCCGGACTTAAGTCTAAAAGACTGACCTTTTGATGGTCCTCATTTAAACTCCCGGTCTTAATGGGCCTGCCAGTGATGCTCCAAATGGTCCAAGTTATTTCTTTGTAGTTTTCATGATCAATCCATAAATATGTATTTGCAGGATTTGGATATACCGAGACTGTGTTTAAGGTTGCTTCTTCAACACCAATCGTCCCTTTGTAACGAATGCCTATTGGAACCCGATAATTAGTGCTAGTAATTCCGATTGGCGCAAAATGTCTTTGATCTTTTTCAAAGTCGCTAAAGGTTAATCCGCCAATTGAAAAACTACCACCACTGCCCTCCACTAGATTCATTTGCAGAAAAGACACCAGAGAAACTCTTATATCAAGAGTTTTACCCGGGTTAAGCATAATCTCTTCAGGAACTTCAATGTAGGATTGTCCAGAAGGTAAACTGTAACTTAAATTTCTAACCCAACCATCAGAAGTTTCCAGTTCTACAAAAACCAACCTAGGACTAGAGGTACGGTTAATCAGACCTTGGATGAAGATTTTTTCAATAACTCTAGAATCTTGGTTTACACTTATTCTCTGTTGATAATATTCCCCAAGACGACCGGCTGTCTTAGAGATCTGTCGATTCTCAGGGCCTGTTTCATCGTAGTTGGCGCCCCATGTAAAGTCATATTCAATCCTTACAGTGTCGGTTGGATATGCACATGGGTCAGAAGGCAAATACGAAAGAGCCGAATATTTACCCGCCCCAACAATCTTGACCAGATCTTCGGAATCTCCATTTAAGGGAACTAAAGAATTTATTGTCCATAATTGACTTCTAGAGGTTGGTGGTTCAGTTATAGTGAACTGTGTTAATTGTGCATTTGCATTTAAGGGAAGTGGAGCACTGTGAAATTGAGCATTAAGGTATGCCGAATCTCGGGCTACCCCTGCAGAATCGTACAGATATACGTAACCCGATTGAAAGGCGAAAAGCCTGACGGTGTCTAAATTGGTGTAGTGAAACCAATTCGCGGGGCCGAAGCTGTAGCCAGGCCCGCTAAAATGTCTGGTTAAAGTGAGCTCCTCACCAATACAAGCGTTAATAGTATCACGCCAAGAAAGACTAGGGCTACGCCTTAAGTGAATTGTAACATTTGTTAGCATTGAACCTGAACCACAGGAGTCTCCAGCAAAAGGTATTTTAAACTTGTAAGTCCCTGGTCTCTGAGCGAAATCGGCCAAGTTTGGATTCCAACGAAACCAGGTAATGGACGTGTCGCCAAGCGCCGAGTTCTGATCTTTATACAAATAGGGCTGCGCCAGTCCTGGCCCCATACCTATTGTGTCGGTTAGTCCTTTTAAGCGACCAGCGGTCATCCCAAAGCCACCAGTGGTGTAGGACTTAAAGCCTAGATTTAAAGAGTCACCATAAAACAGAGTAAATTCTAGCTCATCGTTATCCTGGAGAACGTAACTGGAATCCTTAGTGAGGGCCTCGAGTCTTAAGCTTGAACTTAACAAAGAGTCTCCTAAACTTAAATTAACTACACCGTAGGAGTACGCGGTGGTTACAATAAAGCCGTCTCGATAATAATCATATGCCACCGAAACAAAATATAATCCCTCTATGGTTGTGGCCCCATTAGCTTTGAAACTAAGGGTTCCCTGCCTTTCATCAAATATGTTATAAGCATTTAGGGTGTCTTCAGATTTATCGGGTAAAGGGGTAAAAAAACTGTAACCTGATTCGTAAATGTTTGCAATTCCGACGTCACTATAAACTGGAACCAATCGATATTTAACAGAATCCATATCTGAGGGAATACTGTCAACGCTAAAATCCAAAATAGTATGATGATCTGTTCTGGCAAACTTTAAAATACCAAGATCAGCAGTAATATTGCATGCCTTAGGAAGGTAGATTCCCAGGGACGGCGGATTGAGTCGGTAGGACCCTACGTGGAAGGAAATGTTAGTACTTAGGGCCAGGGTATCAATTAAATTCTCACCATCAACGCGACAACAGGTTATGGCAATATTCGCAGTGACGCCACTGGCGGGGACCACTCTACTCCAATTGGTAGATCCCCGGTAAACATACTCCCAGAGATAACCGCTGGGACATAGTGAATCTCCTTGCGGGCGTTGTATACTGTCGATTTTATAAATGAAAAAATCACCAAAGCCTGTCACCCTGAAGGAATTGCCAAATTTAGTCCCCAGAGGACTCATCGCTTCAAACAAGTGCAATTCAACATCGACCCGATATCCCTGGTTCAGATGTGTGACTTGATAATTAAAAAAAGCTCCTTGGTTATGGCTTGCCTTCAAACTGAAGGTCCCAAGCAAGCAAAGCAATGCAAAAGTTGAGAGTTTCATAATCGTAATCAGGTTGGCCCGAAAATACAAATTGCCTTGATATTATATTTAGGCACAAAGCTTGAATAGTTTAAAAAACCATTTTGGCAAAGGCTATTTTCGCCAAGACTCCCTCAATTATCAATCAAATTAACCCCACTACGGCATCAAAAGCTTCACCGCGGCTTCTAACTGTAAATCTTTGCCTTCCGCTACCGACTGATAGGTATTCTTCACCATCACGTCCGGCTCGAGCTGCAAATTCTCCTGCAAATTGCCCTCTTGATCGCGCACGCCCACCTGAGGGATGCCGAAAACGAAATCTGAATCGATTAAACGCTCCCACCAAACGGCGGTCATGGTGCCCGGTACCGGCATGCCTACTATACTCCCCAGCCCTAAGGCCCGATAGGCAAAGGGGAAGCCATGGGCATCGGAATAATTTCCTTCACCCACCACTACGCAATGCGCTTTATTCCATTTCTCCGCGGGTTCATTGCCAATCTTCTGCCCACGAGGAACGAATTCTGCATAGACCTGTCCGCTTAAAAAAGTTACCAAATCATCGTGTAGCCATCCTCCGCCGTTAAAGCGGGTATCCACAATAAGGGCTTCGGCATCGCAATATTTACCCAAGGCTTTTTCATAGACCACTCTAAAGCTGGCATCATCCATGCCCCGAACGTGAACATAGCCAATCTTGCCTCCGGATAATTCAGCTACCGCTGCTTCGCGACTCTTCACCCATTGATCATAGAGCATGCGATTTACACTGCCGAGAGACATGGCCTTGACATACTCCTGACGGCTTTTACCATTCACTCCCTCCAGTTTAATCAGAATCTTTTCTCCCGCCAGCTGATTCATTAGTTCATAGTAATGGGAAAGGTTTTGCACGGGCTCGCCATTAATGGCCAGGATAAGCTCTCCTACCCGGGCCTTTTCGCCTTTCAGGCGTAATTCGCTTTTATCGAGAATGGCCTTAATCTTCACCCCCGGACCGCTATGGGTATAATCGGGGTAGATCCCCAAAGCCGCCGTAGCATCGCCGTTCGCAGGTCGACCGTAAAAACGCGCTCCGGTATGAGAGCCATTTAGCTCACCCAGCATTTCGGAAAGCATCTCACTAAAGTCGAAGCCATTATTAATATGCGCCAAAAAGGGTCGGTAGGCCTCCCCATAGAAAGCCCAGTCCACGCCGTGCATATCCGCCACATAGAATTTCTTGGCCGTTTGTCGCCAAACATGATCGAACATATAGGCGTACTCGCCAGCCCGATCAAATTTCATCTGCGCGGTATAGGAGACGGGCTCTACCTTACCCGCCGTGCTGACTTTCTTAATGCTCCGCCCCGACAATACAAAGAGGGAAGATTCCTCTTTATTGAGTTCCAAGGCCGCACCACCGGTCCCCAGTTTAGAGAGAAGCTTGGTTTCGCGCTTTTTAAAATCGTGCACCCATAGGTCAAATCCCTTCTCAAAGGCACTGAGGTAATACAGCTTACTTCCGTCTTTGGTCATGGCACCATCGGATAGAGCCGAAGAATGGATGGTTAATCGCTCGATGCGATCGCGGGCACCCTCCAAATCAAATACCAAGCTCTTGGTCTCTTTGGACCCAGCCTTTTTTTCTTCACCTTCAACCTCTTTCTCCATTTCTTGCTGCAAGGCAAATTCTCCTTTGTTCAGCTTGAACTGATCGTAGGCCTCCTCGGTGAGGAAGATGGCGTAGGCATCGGATTGACTGCCATGACTGCCATGGGAACGCATGCCATGACGATCAGAAAACCACATCACCGCAGCACCTTCCATAATCCATTTGGGACGATAGGTAGAATATCCACTCTGACTCAAATTATGCACTTCAGAGCCATCGGCGGAAATAAGGGCGATATCGGAATTCCAACGATCATAAGGAAGATATTCGGCTAAGATCCATTTACTATCGGGTGACCAACTATAACTTAAATCGCCATCGGAATAGGAGTAGTTATACTCGGCGGGCAAGACGGTCCGCACTTCCTTCGATGCTAAATTGATCACCCTAAGACTAGTGCGCTCCTCAATAAAGGCTACTTCCTTGCCATCCGGCGAATAGGCGGCCTGGAAAGTTTCTTCCGGGCTGGCTAAGAGCACTGCTTCTTCCAATACGGTAGAAGCATAAAAGTACTTCTCCGTGGCAATAGCCCTTTTTACCTCATAGAGGTTCCAGCTCTGATCGCGCTCGCCGGCGAAGAGTAATTTAGATCCATCAGGACTAAAACTTACACTGCGTTCTTGTTCGGGGGTATTCGTGATTCTCTTAGTCTGACGATAGTCGACGGAAGTCACAAAGACCTCTCCCCGGGCGATAAAGGCGATCTCCTTGCCATTGGGGGATAGGGCAACTTCGGTCACTTTATTCGCCACGCTTTGATAAACCACCTCATTAAAGTTTTCATCGGACTGGATGCTCACTTTCAGCTTTTGGGACAAGCCATTTTGCAGGGTGTAAATCTCCCCGTGAAATCCGTAACAAAGGATACCATTATTGGAGCGTGATAAGAATCGTACCGGATGCTTTTCATGCTGAGTAATTCGGGTCTTGGCGCCATTTCCCAGATCCATTCGCCAAACATTAAAGGAACCGGATTCTTCGGATAGATAGTAAATGGCGTTCTCCGCCTCTACCCAAAAGGGATTGCGATCCTCCCCTTTAAAATCGGTGATTTGGCGATGGCTTTTAGTGGCCGCATCGTAAATCCAAATATCGCGGGTAATGGAAGAGGTGTGATGCTTACGCCATTCGTCCTCATAACCTTTCTTGTCGTGATAGATCAACTGATTCTGATCCGCGTTCCAATGAGCCGCTTCGGCGGGGGTTGTCAGTACTTGTTGCAACTGACGATCCTTGTTTACCGAGTAGAGTTCGGGCATGCGACCGGAAGGGAACTGGGAGTTCAATGGATCATCCATGCGGGTGGAGCTGAAGAGGACGCTTCCATCGGGGGCAAAAGAACTTGGATAATCATTACTCGAATGATAGCTGAGACGCTGCGCTCGGCCACCGGTGGCGGGCATGATAAAGACATCAAAATTGCCGTATCGGTTAGAGGCAAAAGCCAATTCCGTACCATCGGCGGACCACACCGGCATATAATCATGCTCCTGATGCGTAGTTAATTGTCGGGCCTCCCCTCCTGCACTTGGAACCACGTATACATCGCCTTTATAGGCAAAAGCGATTTGACTTCCATCGGGGGAAATTGCCGAGTAACGCATCCACAAAGGACTTTGGGCACTAGCAAGGTTGAGGGACAATAAGGCCACTAGGGACCAAGCATACTTCATCATAGAGCTGTTTTCTTTGGTGTCTCGAAAATAGGAAATCGCCTTTGCTTTCCCCATTTTCCTTTGGAGCCCTATTAACTAACCGAAAATCGAAATGTTTTTTCGATTAAGGGTCGTTTATCTTCGATGAATGGTTTTCCCATAGAATTCTGATGCTCCAAGGGGGATATAAGTGGCGGAAGAGAAAGAATAGCCTGAAGACTAAAATCTAAAGGCTAGGCTGAAAAAGGATTTTTGAGCAAAACATTGGTTTTCCCGCTCCCCATGCCTGCAAATAGTAAACCCCAGGAATCAAACCGGATACTAGTCCTCCTTGGAACTCATCATAGGAGCCCCGATAAACCTTTTGTCCTAGGTGATTAAAAATTAGAAAATGATCGCATGCTGGAGCATCGATAAAAAATCGATTTTGTACCGGATTAGGCCACAAATGCTTGGATTTTTCACCAGTATGGAATTCTCGGATCCCAATATCAGCGGGAAAAAGGCTGTCTAGATCGAAGATTAGCAAAGCACCCCCAGCAATAGAGGCGTAAAGGCGATTATCTTGGGTATAGAAACGATAGACTTGATCCACCGGAATATCTAGCTCTTGGTAATAGTCATGCTTGCTATCGGCAATAGCTATTTTACTGAGCCCCAAAACATAAGAAACCACCTGGGTCTCGTTGATAAAATGATAAGGCCTTGGCGTAAACCAGGCATTTTGAATAGCTTGGGAATCAATAGCTGCCAAGCCCCCGGCGCTCATTTGGATGCGGTAATTAAAATCTCCCGCGGCGACTAATAAGGTATCTGATCTCCATTGGCTTTGCCAAAAGGGCAAAGGTCCATGATTCAAGGCGCTAAAGGATTGCCCACCATCAAGCGTGCGGTAAACATCACCATTGGTAAAGACCAAGCCCGAATCGCGGTTCCAAAAAGCCAGCTCAAGTATCCGTTCTCCGGTACTAAAATTAAAGTTCAAGCTAGTTCTTTGCCCCCCAAAAGTCCATCTGAAGAGAAAGGGATTTGCGCCCCATTGGTAGAGAAAGACCGTAGAATCCCTTTCGGCTTTGCGAGCTTTGGGCGTACTTAAAACCCCTTGACTGGCATAGGCTAACCAAGTTAAGCCCGCATCCCCGCTTTCATAAACAGTATCGCGGCTACATATTAGGATTTTTAAGCTATCGAGTACCACCATATTTGGCGGACTTTGAAGATCAAGGAAAGGAAGTGGCGTGCTCCGCAACAGTTTGCCCTGTGGATCGATTTGATGGAATCGATATTGTGATTGTCCCGAAAGCTGAACATTATTTCGGCTCAAGGCATAAGACCCACCGGAATAGGGATGCCTATCATTAACCAAGGGATTATCGTTGCCGCCAATATATCGGCTACTGCCATCCCGTAAGCTGAAGGCAGCCAAAGACCCTGCTCCATTTGCGAAGAGCAGCTCCCCATTCATAAAAGCCAGGCAATGAAAAGTGGCATTGGATACAAGGGAGGGCAGGAAATCGCTCGACCAAGACTGTCCCCCATTCTGAGAATAATAAATGCTATCCCCCCAGACCAGAGCCACGGTATCATCCTGGCTATAAAACTGACCTCTGGCATAGAGGCCCGATAAAATTTGGCGCTGCCTGCGCAGATAGTGCAGGTTGGTATCCAACTCAATTATCGCCCCACTATCGCTAAGAGCGATATAACCCGATGAGGTCTGATAAAGATGTCTTAAGCTCTGAAAGTTAGTATCTAAAATACCCTGCAAGTGCCATCCTCTTCGATCCAAATTCCATAAACTATCACTTTGCGCCTGATATAGATAAACACCCGAGTCGTGGATGCCAGCGATCTCATAATTGGCGGCATTGGGACTTTGGTAGCTCTGTCCGCCGTCCAGGGTATAGCGGTTCAAAAATCGTTTTCCATCCACAATAAAACTCGAATCAATAAAGGTGAGCTCCCCACTGGTAGTGCGTAAATTTGGATGGAGCCTCCAGTTAATTCCGCCATCGCGACTCATGAGGATGACATTGGAATTATTGGGAGGAATCCCAATGTTGGGCGACCAAACATAAAGTACTGAATCGCTAATGCGGTGGAATTCTTGGGGAAGGGTACCATCCTTGATTTCAATGGTCCGGATGGGCGTAAAGGTCGAAGCGTCTAGCTCCACCAAATAAGGCTGATAGGTCGTTAGTAAAAGACTATTCCCTTTCAAATTCGCTCTTTGATAAGGCAAGGCCACTTTGCTTTGCGGATGAATCACCTGTCCAAAAATAGTCAGTGGCATGAGGAGTATAAAAACAGAAATCCCCTCATCAGCCCAGCAAGCCTTTAAGCTTCCATTGTCTCTTAAGGGAGGCAATAGCTTGAAGTGCAATAGAAAGGGCTACTGTTGAGTTAAGGAAGCGATTCATCTCAGGGAATTTGAAGCTTAAGATAGGGAAAGGAAAAAACTTGTGAAAGAAAAGTCCCTTCAAGCTCCGGGATATAAGTAAAATAAGGAATAGGAAATCAGTTTAAACCCCAGCCGAATCTTTAGGGAGCTTATACCTCCAGTAATTTTTTTAGCTGAAGGTATTGCTCTTGATGTTTATCAGGCTTGTTTTGCTGAAGCCTTCGGAGGTTTTGCAGCTTCCATTGTACAGAAGGGAATTGCTCAAAATTATGGACTTGCCAATCGGGCTTAGCATTTTTCACACCCAATAGAAACTGCTTATCTGCTTCATTCAAGCTTTGCTTGAGGGAATCGACTAACTGCTGTCGGGTCGCTTCATACTCTTTATAACTAAAGGGAATCATGGCCATACCATCAAATTGATTTACGAGGGCTTGCTTCTGATCGCTCAAATTTGGATGGAGCAATTCCTCAATCGGTCGGTTACTTCCTAGAAGGGCCAGTAGAAAACCCTCTTTGATTTCATCACTTAATCCCTCGTTTTCCAGTAAAAGTCTTACGTCAAATAAGTCTCTCGGATGTTGCCTGTCGAGAGCCGCGCATATTTTACCGCCATAAAGCTGTCCCATAGAAACAACAGGTATGGTGCAAAAAGCGTCAAATTTGTCCTGAGCACTAGCACACAAAGCCAATTTTTGAGTAGGACCATAAATACCTCGGTTGGTTTGATTCACCTCAACTTTTACTTGAGCACCTCCGTCTACCACTTGAAGCTTAGAAATTTCTTTTTGGTGTTGAACTGATGAAGTGGGTAGGACTTTTTCAATATTAGCCTTTATACGAATCAGCGCTTCTGAAATATTTTGCAATGAGCTGAGCCTGTCTTCGATAGGCGTATAAGTAAGGTCGATGTCCACGGAAAGACGGGGTAGTTCCCGCACAAATAGGTTTATCGCCGTACCGCCATGCAAGGCAAAGCAATCTTCCTTAGCTACTTCTGGGAGTACCTTTAGCAATAAGGCTACTTGCGATTCATAGGCTGCTTTGGCCATTTGTTTCCAATGTTTTAGGCACGGTTATTTGGTATTTAGACACATAAACTCCTTGTGGCACGATACTGCGTTTTCCCTTTCCCAAATCTATCATTTCTAGGTCGAGGTATTCGAACCAGCTATGACCCGCTTTTTCCGCCATATAAAGAAACAAGCGTTTCACTTTTATCGAGTTACAGTTCTCTAATAGCTGCTGCACTAGATTTGGGCGGAGGTTGTTCATCGACTCCATTAGCTTATAGCATTCTACTAAATCTTGCTTTCTAGGGCTAAGGTATAAGCACTCCAAAAGGGCTCTTGCGGGGCTGGATATTTTGATGGTGAATTCTTTTACATCAAATGAGGTGAAACCAACGGTGGTAGATAAAAATTTACTGGAAATGTAATTTATCTCCACTCCCCACTGGTGCTGATTAAACCAGGTAGGTAGTTTTTCCTCCTTATTACCAAACAGGGTGGCTTTTTGCTGTGCCATCTCCAAATAGTGTGCTCTTCCCTGCATGGCTAAGGCAGTTTTAGCCCCAAAGTGTACACTAAGGCCCATTTGAGTTTGTAAGGTATAGATGGCCCCTTCCAGGTTTACTTCATCACCTGCGCGAACCATCGCTCCCGAGCCTATTGACCTAAGCCATTCACTTTGCCGGTATCTTCGTTGAAGATCAAAGCTATAGCCCTTTTTCAAAAGCCAGGAGGCTAGCAAAACTGTTCCCTTTGGCTGTGCCTGCAGCAGATGGTTTATTTTACTTCCATTAATCGTACTCACGGTACTAATTTAAATCTTTTTTTAAACCCTTTTGTGGTTTCAGTTTGGTTTGATCCAAAATATCGTACTGTTAGTACGATTTTAGTCATTAAAATAAACAGACTTGCTCTAGAGTCCTTCTTATTTTGGCCATTTACACGTCTATGAAAACGATGCTGTCCTAAATCCTACTCGCCTGCTGAGAATACCTTTGTTCAAGTCTAATCGATCTTAAAAGATCCTATACCTGCACTTGATAATGATAATGCGGGGTGCATTTCTTGAAATGGAAGTGCCTTTGGTATTTACCCATGAGGCTACGTAGAATTTGTGCGCAAATTTCCATTGGATAAAGCATAAAAAAGCCACCTCCAAAGGGAAGTGGCTTTCGTGGGCCCAGCAGGGCTTGAACCTGCGACCAAGTGATTATGAGTCACCTACTCTAACCAGCTGAGCTATGGGCCCGAGTGGGCGGCAAATTTAATACTAATTCAAGAATTCAGCCCCATTCTCCGCGAGCTCTGCGGAAAAAGATTTTTTAAGCCAAATAGCCCCTCCGATAAACGGTGAAAACTTTCGATAAACGGTCGTTTATCTTCGATGAACGGTGAATCCGAAATTCTTTAGCTTGATAATCAGCGGTTTACATTTATTGATTATCGGTCGTTTATCGATTAACGGTCGACCATCGTCCATTGCAATACTTTTACTTTTTTTGTGCTCAAATTACCAAGCCATGCCAAAGCACTTGCTTTTTGACTTCGGACAAGTCCTAATTCCCATCGATACCGAGCTTTCTTATGCCGCTTTTGAAAAGCTGGGAGCAAAGGAGGATCTCGCCGATCAAAACGAAACTTTTGCCAAAATGGAAAGAGGGGACTTAAGCAAGGATGAGTTTTTAGGTGCTCTACAGCCTTTCTTCTTTCGCAAGAATATCTTCAAAAACGATCTGGCCGAAGCCTGGAATGCGCTCTGTTATGCTCCTATTCCCGCGGAGCATTTTGATTTATTAAAGAAATTAAAGCGCAAGGGTCATAAGCTCTTCTTATTGAGCAATACCAATGCCCTGCATATCGCTAAGATCAAGGAACTCTGCGGCCCATTTAATTATAAGCAGTTCCTAAAGCTTTTTGATGGTATATACTATTCCCACGAAATGGGTACACGTAAGCCCGAGGTAGAATTTTACCAAAAGGTGCTCGAAACGGAAAGTATTAGCGCCGAAGACTGCTTCTTTGTGGACGACCGAGAAGAAAATATCCAAGCTGCAGAGGCCCTAGGTATGGAAACCTGGCTTCTGGATCCCGAGGAAGATTCGGTGATGGATATTAAGGGGAAGCTGTAAGATCTATTCTGGTTTTTCCAGATTTAGGCTGTCTCCCTCCAAAACCCGAATCCTTTGCTGTAAGACTTCGATAGTGCTGTCCTGCTCCTGGATAATCAGGTCGAGTTGGTACTGCATGCCCAGGCTTTTATCAAATTGATAGCTCAAAAAGAGCATCATTAAAGCCGAGGCGATAGCGACCATCCAAGGAAGGGCCTGTTTTTGCTTATCAAAAGCCATTAATCCTGACGTTCTTGGCAAAGCTCTACCAATACCCCATGACTGCTCTTGGGATGCAGGAAGGCCACGAGTTTATTATCCGCTCCGAATTTAGGCTGCTCGTTCAGCAAGACAAATCCTTCGGATTGTAAACGGGAGATTTCTGCCTCAATATCCTCCACATCAAAGGCGATGTGGTGAATCCCCTCCCCGCGCTTGGCGATGAACTTGGAAATTGGACTGTTTTCGTGAGTCCCTTCCAAAAGCTCTATCTTATTAGGGCCCACTTGAAAAAAGGAGGTAAGAACGCCTTCACTCTCTACGCCCTCTTGCTTATAAGCTTCGGCGCCAAATAGCGCGGCATAGGTTTTATTGGCTTCTTCTAGGTTCTTTACGGCAATGCCGATGTGTTCGATCTTGCGCATGCTATGCTGGTTTGATTTAAGCGAAACTCTGCATATCCACCAATTTCTGGTAGATACCTTTCTTATCCATTAAGTCTTGATGATTCCCCCGCTCGGCAATCTTCCCTTCATTAATCACAATAATTTCATCGGCATGTTGAATGGTACTTAAACGGTGGGCAATAACCAATGAAGTACGATTCTCCATCAAGCGGAATAAGGCATCCTGTACCAATTTTTCCGATTCGGTATCCAAAGCTGAAGTGGCCTCATCTAAAATTAAGATAGGAGGATTCTTCAATACAGCCCTGGCAATACTTAAACGTTGTTTTTGTCCGCCGCTTAATTTCCCGCCCGCATCACCGATATTGGTGGCATAGCCCTGCTCAAGTTTTTCAATAAACTCATGGGCATTGGCAATTCGAGCGGCGGCAATAATTTCTTCTTGGGTGGCATCGGGTTTACCCAAAGCAATATTATAGGCCACGCTGGCATTAAAAAGCAAAGTTTCTTGGGTCACAATTCCCAAATGGCTCCGCAGATCTTGCAGCTTAACCCTTTGTAAGGGTAGGCCATCGATGCTTAAATCCCCGCTGCCGATATCGTAAAAGCGCGGTACCAAATTGGTGAGGGTGGTTTTTCCGCCTCCACTCTGACCCACCAAAGCGTAAGTTTTACCTTTTTCAATTCGCAGGTCAATATTCGACAAGACCTGTTTTTCTTGGTAGGAGAAGCCTACTTGTTTGAATTCAATGGCCTCCTTGAACTCGGGAAGATCTAAAGCATCGGGGGCATCTTGAATCGGATTCTCCGCATCTAATAATTCCAGAACCCTTTCGGCAGATGCATTACCCCGCTGAATTTTATAGCTGGCTTGCGACAAAGCCTTACTCGGAGGAATGATCTGATAAAAGAGCAGTACATAGGCAATGAATTTCTCGGCGGTAAAATCATTCTCCGCCATCACCAAACTTCCTCCATACCAAATAATAATCGCCATCACTAAGGAACCCATCACCTCGGAAATAGGGGATGCTAAGTCATTTCGACGAATCACTTTATTCATTAGGCTGAAGTAGGTATTAGCCGCCCGGTCAAACATGGAGGCCTTTTGCTTTTCGGCGGTAAAGGCTTTAATCACCTTTAAACCCGAAACGGTTTCTTCGGTGAGGGACAGGATCTCTCCCATCGACTCTTGAGCTTTAGTGCTCGCCCGCTTTAAACTCTTACCGATACGAGTTATGAGAAAAGATACCACCGGTAATAAGAGGAAGACAAAGAGGGTTAGCTGCGGACTCATCCAAACCAAAATGGCCAGGGAGCTAAGAATGATAAAAGGCTCCCTAAAGAACATCTCAATCGTGGCCAAGACTCCATTCTCTATTTCCTTTAGATCGGCGGTCATCCGCGAAATAATATCCCCCTTGCGTTGCTCGGTAAAATAACCCACCGGTAGGGCCAATAGCTTTTGATGCAAGTCTAGACGAATATCCCGGGTAATCCCGTTTCGCATGGGCGCCAAGAGAAAAAGTGCCAAATAACGGAAGACATTCTTCAAGAGAAAGGCACTAACCACCAGGATACACACGTATAGTAAAGCCTCCTGTTGACCAGTAGTCTCCATTCGACTGCCAATCTCATAGGCTAAAAATTGCTCGGCAAAGGCCATAATATCGCCATCAAAAACAGGAGCTGCTTCTGGGGCCTTAGTATTATCAAAAATGATTTGTAAAACCGGCACCACCAATCCGATACTGGCCAAGGCAAATATGGTGGCTAAAAGATTCGCTAACACGCTAAGAATCACCGTACCTTTATAGGGATAGGCGTAGCGTACAATGCGCCAAAATGCTTTCATCGGGGCAAAGGTAGTGCTTATGCATCAGCCTTCTAAGCTAATTTTATCTTAAGATTTTGACGAACCCCCTTCGGCCTTAATGGGTTACCTTTGGTGAATTATTCTAAGTACGCTTCATGAAAAGAAGACAGTGGGCAATTATAGGGGGTGCCATCATCATCGCCCTTGCCCTGGCCGCCAAGTCCTATTTGGCCGATTCTGCTAAGGAAAAGGCCCCGATTAGTCGTAATCAAATTATCCTCATTTCCTACCAAGACCTATCCGCGGGGGAAGTTCCGATTCAAATCCCGATAGATGGACCGGTGCAGGCCATCAACAAGATTGAGATCTACTCGGAAGTCTCGGGGATTGTGAGCACCGCCTCCCAAAAATTTGAAGCGGGTCAGTCTTATGCTAAAGGGGAAGCACTTCTAGTTTTAGATAATAGCGAGGCCCTTAGTGCCTATCGTAGCAGTAGAGTTAACTTTTTGAGTCTTCTGGCCCAGGTCCTGCCGGATCTCAAAATTGACTATCCAGATGCCTATGCAGCTTATTACCAGTATTTACAAAAACTGAATGCAGGTGAGGGTCTGCCAGGGCCACCGCAAGAGCTCAATGACAAGCTGAAATTATTCCTTTCCGGGAGAGGTTTTTATTCTGCCTTTCAAAGTGCGGAGGCTGCTCGGGTGCGTTTGGAAAAGTTCATTATCCGCGCACCTTTTACCGGTACCCTTACCCAAACGGCGGTGGAGGCCGGCCAATTGGTACGAGCGGGACAGCCTTTGGGAGAGTATATTGGTGAAGGCGCTTTTGAAATGTTATGCAGTGTCAGTCCACAATTTGCCCGAATGATCAAGGTGGGAGATTCCGTAAATCTAATGAGCAGCGAAGGGGCCCGCAGCTATCAAGGAGTAGTCGCCCGGATCAATGAGAAACTAGACCCTAGTACGCAAAGCTTAGGTTTATTTGTGCGCCTTTCGGCAGATGATTTAAAAGACGGAGAGTATCTGCGGGGCTATTTACAAGGACAAGCCCTGGCCAATGCCATGTTGGTGGAGCGCAAATTATTGATGGATGAAAATCGGATGTTCACGATTGCCGACAGCACCTTAGAAGTTTTGCAATTAGAGATTCTTCACAGCGATCCGGAACATATCATCTTTAAAGCCCCCGCTAACAATTTAAGGGTACCGGCCCAGAAAATCCCGGGGGCATATCCGGGGATGAAGGTTCGTTTAGCTAAAGCCTCCGCCCAGTGAAACGCTTTCTAGAATTTTTCATCAAATTTCCGGTTACGGTAAACGTACTGATGGTCGCGGCTCTTATTTATGGAGCGGTGGCCTGGAATAGCCTGAACTCTACCTTTTTCCCGCTTTTTCCGGAGCGATTTATCGTGATCAATGCCATTTATCCTGGCGCCTCTCCCGAGGAGATGGAAGAAGGGGTAGTGAATAAAATCGAGGAGAATTTAAAGGGTATCGATGGGGTAGACCGCTATACCTCAAGCTCGGCCGAGAATGTGGCCGCGATAACCGTGGAAGTGCTGCGCAATGCAGATAGTAAGGAGGTTTTGGATGATGTCGAAAATGCGGTAAATCAAATTTCGTCCTTCCCTACCGGTATGGAACCGGTAACGGTTTTTTTGCGCGAAAATCTCACCCTTAGCATCACCTTCGCCGTTCAGGGTGAAGAGTTAAATCTTTCGGCCCTTAAAACCGCGGCGCGGGAGATTGAAGGCGAATTGCGCAAGATTGATGGGATCTCCCAAGTGGAACTTCAGGGTTTGCCGGATGAAGAAATTGAGGTGGCCATCAATCAAAAGAAGATGCGCGCCTATAATTTGAGTTTTGAAGAAATCTCCCAGGCCATTGCCAGAAGCAACCTCGATATTACCGGCGGTAAAATTGAAACCGCGGAGGAAGAACTTTTAATTCGTGCTCGCTATAAATCCTATGATCCGGAGGATATGCTGGATATTGTAATCCGGGCTAATCCCCAAGGCGGAAAAGTGATCCTCGCGGATCTGGCTACGGTAAAAAAACAGTTCAGCGATGCAGCCGGTAAAGTGGAATTGAATGGTGAGCCAGCGGTAAAAATCCTGCTCAATAACACCGACAGCGAGGATATTCTCGTCACGGCCGAAGACATCAAAGCCTATGTGGCGGAGTTCAATGAAAAGAACGGTGTACTTAAAGCACAAGTGGTAAATAACCGAGCCAATCTACTTTCTCAAAGAAAGGCCCTGCTGATTGAAAATGGCCTGATTGGGATCTTTTTGGTGCTCATCCTTTTAAGCCTCTTTCTAAACTTTAGGGTGGCTTTTTGGGTCGCTTTTGGACTACCGATTTCCTTTTTCGGAATGTTCATCCTGGCCACCTATTTTGGAATTACCATTAATGTAATCTCCCTTTTCGGGATGATCGTGGTGGTGGGAATCCTGGTTGATGATGGGATTGTGGTGAGCGAGAACATTTACCACCATTACGAAAAGGGTAAAAACCGTATCCGGGCCGCAGTGGATGGCACCTTAGAGGTACTGCCGGCGGTAATCTCCGCGGTTTTAACCACCATGATTGCCTTCTCTACTTTCTTCTATATCGACGGACGGGCCGGTGATTTCTTCTCCGAAATGTCATTTATCGTAATTGCCACCCTCGGGGTATCCCTGATTGAGGCCTTGATTATTTTACCCTCACATATCGGACATTCCAAGGCCCTCAGTTTATCCTATAAGAAGAATATCCTCGAACGGAAATTAGAAGCGGGATTGAAACGTTTTCGAGAAGGGATTTATCGACCCTCTCTCGATTTCGCCCTCAAATACAAGTTCCTCACCTTTAGTGTGGCCATCGCCACCTTCCTCATTACCCTTGGAGCCATGCAGGGGAAGTTGATCCGCATTTCTTATTTCCCATTTATTGACCGCGATAATTTCGCCGTGAGCCTTAAAATGCCGGCGGGCACCAGGGAGGATGTTACCCTCTCCTATTTGGATCAAATTCGAGAAGCCGCCGTAAAGGTAAACGACAGTCTGCGGGATCAAATTCCCGGCGGACTAAATGTAATTCGCATGGTGGAGCTTAGTAGCGGTCCGCGTTCCAATGAAGGTAGTTTGGACGTGATTCTGCTCAATAGTGAAGAGCGGGAAATTGCCTCTACGGTGGTGATTAATGCCCTGCGGGAAATTACCGGCCCGATATACGAAGCGGAGAACCTCAGCTTTGGTACGGTAGGAGCCTTCGGTAAACCGGTATCGGTTTCTCTGCTAAGTAAAAATTACGCCGACCTCGAAGCGGTGAAATTGCGATTGAAGGAAGAGATTCGCCAAGTTGCTGATTTACGTGATGTGGTGGACAATGATTTAGAAGGGGTGCGGGAGATTAACCTACGCCTCAAGGAAAAAGCTTACCTCTTAGGCCTAAATCCTGCTAGTATAATGCAACAGGTACGTCAGGGTTTCTTTGGCTCCGAAGTACAGCGATTACAGATTAAAGAAGACGAGGTTAAAGTATGGGTACGCTATGATGATGAAACTCGAGGCTCCATCTACAACCTAGAGGAAATGTATATCCGTGCCCCCTCGGGAGGCAAGTTCCCTTTACGTGAGTTAGCCGATTATCGCATTGCTCGAGGTCCCCTCACCATTTATCATCTTAATGGTCAACGAGAGATTAAGGTGGAAGCTGACCTCGCAGATCCTAATGGTTCGGCGCCGGATATGATTGCCTATGTCCGAGATGAATTATTACCGCCAATTGCCGCAGATTATCCCAGTGTTTCCTACCTCTTTGAAGGTCAGAATCGGGAAGCGCAAAAAACTATGAATAGTGCCAAGAAGGCCGGTCCTCTCATCTTAGTGCTCATCATCCTAGTGATCACTTTTACCTTTAGATCCTTCTACCAAGCGGTAGTGATCTTTACCCTTATTCCCTTGAGTTTAGTGGGAGTGGCCTGGGGACATTACCTCCACGGTATTCCTTTGAGCATTTTCTCATTCTTGGGAATCATCGCGCTGATTGGGGTAATCGTGAACGATAGCCTGGTATTGGTGAGTAAGATGAATAATTACCTAAAGGAGGGCTTACCCTTCCATGAGGCGGTTTTCCAAGCGGGACTGTCGCGTTTCCGGGCCATCTTGCTTACTAGTGCTACTACTATTGCTGGCTTAGCACCCTTAATCTTAGAGAAATCCGTGCAGGCTCAATTCCTCATTCCTATGGCCATCTCCTTGGCCTACGGAATCTTAATGGCCACCTTCCTCACCTTAATTCTGCTGCCGGTATTATTGACTTATCTCAATCATGCTAAGGTTTATGGATTCTGGTTCTGGAGAGGTCAGAAACCGAGTCATGAAGAAGTAGAACCCTCCATCATTGAAATGCAAGACGAACATGAATAGGCTGATTTTTCTATTTAGTCTTTGGGCTAGCAGTCTGATGGCTCAAGATTTTGGTCCGACAGGCCTGCTTAAACTTGATCAGGCCTTACAAATTGCCTTAGAGCAAAACTTGGACATTCGCTTGGCGCAACAAGGACAGCGTATTGCCGATAAACAAGAGAATTGGGGTCAGGCGGGATTCCTACCCAATGTAGCGGCCAGCGCCTCTTATACCTATTCTCAAACCGATGTTCAACAGCAATTGGCGGTGGGTAGCGATACTAGCGGTCAGCCGGCACCCATTCGGGAGTTTAACGATGCGGTATCGGAGAATTATACGGCGGGCATCAATGCCTCCTATGTACTTTTTGATGGCCTGGGGCGCATCAATAATCTCCAGAAATTGCAATTGCAAAAGGAGCAAAGTGAGGTTCAATTACGCTTCACCATTGAGAATACCCTTTTGTCCCTTTTCAGTACTTATTTTGAAACGGCGCGGCAATTGGAGCAGGTGAATATTGCCCAGGAGTCGGTTAGCCTTTCGGGGAGAAGGTATGAAAGAGCCCAAGCGGCATTGGAACTCGGTTCGCAGAGTCGTTTGGAAGCCCTAAGTGCTTTGGTGGATCTGCGCAGGGATAGCGTGGCCTTGATTAATGCCGAGAATGCCTATCAGCAATCCAGGCGTAATTTGAATCGCCTGCTCAACTTCCCCCTCGACTCCTCTTATACCTTAGAGCTTGACTTGAAATACCGTTCCGATTTGGTTTTCGGTCAACTTTTAACCGAGGCCATGCAGAATAACGCCGCTTTAATTCAGGCGGAAATTAATCGTGAGATAAATCGGAAAAATCTCAATATCGCCTGGAGCGAACGCATGCCCGAAATCGCCGCTACGGCCGGATATAATTTCAGTCGACAAGAAAACGAAGGAGGCTTTTTACTCTTTACGGAGAATACGGGATGGAATTATGGTATTAATGCCCAGTGGAACATCTTTAGCTCTTACCGCTCCCAAACCGCGGTGGAAGTGGCCCGTATTGCGGTTTTTCAATCGGAATTAAATCAGGAGAAAGCTCGTCAACAGGTGCAACTCGATCTAAGCAATGCTTGGATGAATTATCAAAACGCCCGCAAGATTTTAGGTTTGGAACAGCGCAATCTGGAAGTGGCCAGCCTAAACCTGGAACGCAGCCAAGAGGCCTATGCTCTGGGCACTATCACTAATGTGCAATTGCGTGAGGCCCAAATCAACTATATCAGCGCCAAGGCGGCGGTTAATAATTTGCGCTATCAGCTGAAGCTCAGTGAAATTGATTTACAGCGAGTGGCGGGAGTTTTGATGGTTTCTTAGGGGGCTTGATGGACTCTTAGATGTTGGATGGTTTGTTAGGAGCTGAGTCGTCTTTTAGGAGCTGGATGCTTCCCTAGGAGATGGGTAGTCTCTTAGGAGTTGGATGCTTCCCTAGGAGATGAGTAGTCTTTTAGAAGCTGGATGCTTCTTTAGGAGATGGGTGGTCTCTTAGGAGCTGGATGCTTCCCTAGGTGATGGGTAGTCTCTTAGGAGTTGGATGCTTCCCTAGGAGATGGGTAGTCTCTTAGGAGTTGGAAGGTGATGTGGTTCGATGGGAGGAGTAGTGTTGTGGTTCGATAAACTCACCACAAAAATAAAACCCCGACCAAAGGCCGGGGTTGGGTTCTAGTGTATGGTTGAAATAACCTTATTCGCAGCCGAGTTCGGCTATGATATCGTAGCTAGCACGTGAGCCTGCACCGGTAAAGACACGTCGCATTACGTACATGGTAATTTTTGTTACTTCCTTATCGGAGGGTACATTGAAGAATTTACGTGGTACGAAGTACACTTTGTAGATTCCATCTCCGTAAGGAGTCATTTGCAGTTCTGGGAAGTTACCCACGCTAAATACGTTCGGGGCAATTTTAACCGTAGAGCTATCGCTTAACTGAGCTTCGGCAAAGAACCAAACATCATCTGGAGCAAGGTTCTGCATACCGGTTACGGCTTCCAATTTGTTATCGTAGTACAACATTACCAAGTCATCGGTAACGAAACGACCAGGGAAAAGGAAAGCGGGATTACGCTCGGTTACAGGAGGATCAACCAACAAGGTAAGATCCTCAGACTTACGATCTGGATCGCCATAACCGCCGCCATCTTTAGGCTTAACCAAGAACTTGATGTCTTTGTCAAATACCTCTTGCGCATCTACTTCGTAGAAATCGGTTGGGGTCATGGTGAAAGAGTAAATATTCTCTGCCTCCTTAGTCATCTTCAGGGCGTCGTTACTCTCTTTCCAAGGAGCACTACCGGTACCATTTACCAATGGGTGTGGGTCTTCGTGCTCGTTCGGACTCCAAGTCCAGATGTAAAGGTCCAAACCTGCAGTGGCATCGGCTTGCAAGTTTTGCACGTGGTCAAGTGTCGCGTCTAATTTGGAAATATCCACGATAATTTTCACCTCGGCCGTTGGGTCCTGATACTCGGGTGGATCAGTACTTACCTGGGCCGTAGCCATTGAAGAGGCGGTGATTCCCAAGGCTAATAAGCCTAATTTATGCATCCAATTCTTCATAACTAGTTAGTTCTATTAAAGGTGTAGATATAACGAGCATATACCTCGCCGCAAGAGCTCTTCATTTCTTGGAAAAGCATCATTGGGTCGATCGTACGAACCATGTTTCCTAACTCCACGGTGGTCGTATCGCTACTACCTGGTGCCATTAGGAACATATTAGAAGGATATTCCGGATCGTCATAAGCATAAGTACCGGTCATCGCTTCAAAGGGTAAACCGTCTAATGAATTAGCGGTGATTTGGAAAGAACTTGAGCTGGCATCGATTACCATGGATACCGCGTTCTCATTAAGGAAGTAATCACTTACCTCACGAGTTTCCCATTGGGGAAAGGAACGGTCCTCAATTTCCACCTTGGTTAAGGTCCAGTTGCCATCGATACCGGTTACCGTAGAGTACGGGCTGCCGATTTCGGAATAGGCTTCGGGTCGACAAGCCGCTAGAGCGACAATCATCAATCCGAGGGTTACAATCTTTTTCATCTTCATTTTATTTTGGATTAACATCCTCCAGTAGGATTCAATTCAAAGGCGGTGGTTTGCTCAGAAATAGGGAACTGAATCACCATCCCATTACAATCCCATGGATTTCCGCGCACTTCAGTACTCTCACCTTCGATAGCACCTCTACGCTTTAGCTGCTGGATGCGGTCGCCCTCACCAAACATCTCAATCCGACGTTCGAAACGAGCCGCTTCAATAACCTGATTTGCAGAGGCTCCTGCAGGTAAATCATTAAGGTTAGAATTGTAAGCGCGTATACGAATATCGTTAATATCTTGGATAGCTATACTTAAATCACCTCCACTTTCGGCCAAAGCCTCCGCACGAAGTAGTTTAAGGTCGGTTAAGTGAATCACCGGAATGTCGAAAAATTCCTTGTTGAATTTCTTCACTAATACGAACTCATCATCCACCAATTCAAAGAAATCCTTAATCCGACGGTCACTGGTATCAGCGGCGTAGGTATTGTAGAACTCTAAAGTGGCTTTAAACAATGGATCAGCATTTACATCAGATCGGTAGTTATCGGTAAATCCGGAAGAACGGAAATCACGTAAAACTGAGTTAGATGTAGTGCTGAAAATCGCCTCGGGAACATTTTCCGTGTCAATTACGAAACGATCAATACTAATACCGATGCTGTAGCGTCCGCTGTTGATTACTGCGTCGGCATGCTCAATCGCCTTAGCATAATTTCCCGCCTGGAAATAAATCTTGGCTAGGAAACCATTGGCGGCATCCTGAGAAGCATAATATTTGGAGCTTTGAGGCAAACCAGGAATGGCTGCTTCTAAATCGGCGATAATGGCATCGTAGTTTACTCCTACGGGGTCACGTGGCACAATCTGCTCCTCAGTAGAGGTCTTATAGATGATTCCATTGTGACCATTGTTCGTGGTGTAACCGTAAGGCTGAGCAAACAGCTTTAAGATTTCCCATTGCGAAACGGCGCGTAAGAAGCGAACCTCAGCAATAATTTGTTCTTTCTCAGCTTCGCTAAAATCGAAACGATCCATTACTTCTAATATCCGATTCGCCCGGAAAGCGGTGATATAAGGATCTTGGAAAATTCCGCCAACCGTACCGTTAAAGAATAGGGTATTGTGATTAAATACCTCGGTTAAGCTTTCGTTGATCGTTGGCTCAATAAGGTTATCACTTAGCAATTCTCCAAGGTATTGGATACGGCCATTGTAAACATTCGCCGTTACATCGTAACAACTTTGCAGAATGTCTAGTACGTCTTGCTTAGATTGGATTGCCTCGGCCTCAGTTAAATCTGCGCCTTGCAATTCAGTATCTAAAATCTTCTCACAACCTACACTGAAAAGGAGGCTGCCAATGAGTAAAAAGGAGCTTAATTTTTTCATGGTTATAGGCTTAGAAATTAACATTTAGACGGATAGAGTAGGTACGCTCTTGTGGAGGCGTTAAGTAGGTGATGTTCACACTCATGTTACGGTCGGTAGCGTTCTCGAAGTCACGAGCAATCTCAGGATCTAGACCTGGGAAAGTGGTGAAAGTAAGAAGGTTAGTACCGATGAAAGAGATTTGCGCACCTTTCAATCCTAATTTATCCAATTGATTGCGGTTTAAGCGGTAGCTTAAGGTAACATTACGCAGACGTAAGAAGCTACCGTCGTGTAACCAAAGATCAGTATTGATCCAAGGGGTAGTAGAACCGTGGGTGTTTTCATCTAAACTTAAACGAGGATACTTAGCCTCATCACCTGGAGCTCTCCAACGATCGAAGATGTGACGAGTTTTGTTCCAGTCATCCATTCGCCCTAATTGACGCTTAGAAGAAGAATCGTAAATATCAGATCCAATAACAAAAGCGAATAATACGCTTAAGTCCCATTGCTTGTATCCGAAGGTATTGGTGAAACCACCAACCGCGTCGGGTAATACATTACCCACGGGTACCCGGTTTGCCGGATCCCAGATGAAAGTTGGGTTACCATCGATGTCTAAGTAAACCGGACGACCAGTAGTAGGATCAACATGGCTAAAGCGTACCAGGAAGTTAGTTCCTACCGGTTCACCAATTACGGTACGCGTATCATTCGTACCACCGGCAACCGCATCGGCAGAATAACCACCTAAGCTTACGATTTCATTGTAGTTGTAAGCAATATTGAAGTCGGTAGTCCAACGGAATTCACCTACCAAGTTGCGAGACTTCACTTGGAATTCTACCCCTTCGTTTAAGAGGGCCCCTACATTATCGTAGAAGTTTCCAAATCCAGATACGCGAGGTAGGGTAACGTTTAACAATACGTCGCTGGTGTTTTTGCGATAGTAGGCCAATTCACCGGTGATGCGATCTTCGAATAATCCGTACTCCAATCCTAAATCAATAACCTGGGTGGTTTCCCAACGAAGGTCAGGATTAGGGTTGTTTAATGGATAAAGAATATCGCGACCATCATAGGCGGCGGCATCGCGACGATAACGCGCGGCGAACTCAATATTGGTAAGGTTCGCGTTTCCAATCCAACCAATACTCGACTTTAATTTCAAGTAATTGATAACGCGGTTTTCTTTCATCCAATTCTCTTCAGAGATAATCCAACCTACCGAAGCAGAAGGGAAATAACCGAAGCGGTTATCTGGACCGAAACGAGAGCTACCATCCGAACGCAATACCACTTGCGCTAAGTACTTGTCTTTATAGGTGTAGTTTACTCGACCGAAGAAAGACATGAAACGGCTAATGAAAGAGGTCGTTACGGAATCGAACTCGTAATTGTTGCGTAAGTCAGCTTCCGAGTGGAAAGGACCCGCGGCATCCTCTACGAAGTTACGCACCCCAATTACCGCTCCTGCGCTATCGCGAAGAGTCATTTGATAATTACGGGTAAAGTTTTCCTGGTATTCGGTACCGAGCATGAAAGCGAACTTGCTGTTGTCATTCACCTTCCAGTCGTAAGTACCGGTTAAGAATCCGTTGTAGTTATAAGAGCGCTGTGGGAAGCGATCGGCAATACCTCTACCCGCAGTTGCTGAACCCACAATATTGGTATTAGGTCCTGCAGGATTGTAAATATCTTCCATGGATTGATAGTAATCCAAAGAGGTAGAAGCCAAAATGTTAAAGTTCTTGAAGGGAGAATAAGTCACCTTTAAGTTGTTTACCGAACGAAGGTCGGTGTAACGCCACTCTTTCAATTCGCGCTGCGCTACTGGGTTATTACCACCACCGGCTTGTAACCAATAGTCACCCGGACGATTTAAAGTATCACCATCATTGTTGATGTTGTAGCGGTCCCAGTAAATTGGATAGATTGGTAAGGCCGTACTCATGGCCGAACCTAAACCTCCAGCCCAAGCGTTGTCTACTCGATCATAGGTAGCCTGAGTAAGCGAGGTACTAGCGCTTAAGGTTAATTTATCACTGAAGCGGTAATCACCATTAAAACGACCGCTTAAACGGTTGTATTGATCACCTTGAATGTAGGATTGATTCTGGTCATACGAAAGACCCGCATAGAAGTTATACTTCTCGGTTCCCTTGGTAACGCTAAAATCGTAGAAGGCCTTATAGCCGGTGCGGATTACTTCATCCACCCAGTCGGTGTTTACATTTTGTGCATCATCCCAAGCCACGCCACGTGGAAGGACTGGGGTACCGGTATTCCCATCGTTAATCCAGGCCTCGCGGTACAATTGCAAGTATTCTTGACTGTTTAGCATGTCGGGGCGACGAGTAGGCTCCGAGATACCTTGAGTGGTCGAGAAATTGAATTGCAATCCACCTCTTTTACCACGCTTGGTGGTAATGAGGATTACCCCGTTGGCACCCCGAGAACCGTAAATAGCGGTTGCAGCGGCATCCTTCAGGATTTCCAATGACTCGATGTCGTCTGGGTTAATAAAGGCTAAAGGGTTTTGGTTCATACCACCGCTGTTGCCACGACTGAAATAGTCTTGATTTAGCTGCACACCGTCAACGATGTAGAGTGGGTCACCTCCCGCACCGATACTAGCAATTCCCCGCACCCGCACTACGGATGGTGATCCTGCTAATCCACTCCCGGTAACAATCTGCACACCCGCAGCTTTACCTTGAATGGCGGTTTCAAAACTTGGGGCCGGCATATCGTTCAGGCGCTTTGCATCTAGTTTGACCACATTACCGGTCATGTCGCGTCGACGTTGTACACCGTAACCTACCACCACGATCTCATCCAGCTGCGAAGAACTCTCCGCTAATACCATGTTGAGATTTCGGGTTTCTCCTGCCGCAATCGTGATTTCGACCGTCTTGGTTTCAAAACCAATAAATGAGTACTCCAGGGTAATTTTCCCTGGTGCGATCCCATCAACGGTATAGTTTCCATCAAAATCGGCTGCGGTTCCTACTCCAGATTGACCGAGGACAACTACCGATGCTCCGGGGAGCGGTTCACCAGCTTTATCCGTGATCTGTCCTTGAACTACCTGAGCCTCCAGACTCCACACCGCCATGGAAAAAAGCAATGCAAAAAGAGACTGTAAAGATCTTTTCATAAAGGTTACATTAAGAATTGGTTTGCCAAAAGTAGAAAAAAAGCATTAAGTGTAAAAAGTACACTTCAATAATTCTATCTTCGTAAGCGAACTATTAGGGCTTTTCTTTTACTGAATACAGAGCTAATGTAGTATTCCGACCAATTGAAAATTATGACTAAAATCAGACTTAAGCAATTTCCGCTGCTTCTTTTGGCTATGGCGAGCCTCAGCTTACATGGGCAAATGGCGGGAAGGCTCGACCGATATCCCGGTTTTGAGTCGCAGAATATTGAAAATCGGCGCGTTGACATTTGGTTTCCCAGCAAAGTAGATGGACCCTATAAAGTGTTAATCATGCACGATGGGCAAATGCTATTTAATGCAGACTCTACCTGGAACAAACAAGAGTGGGGTGTAGATGAGTGTTTGGATAGCCTGATACAGCAGGAAATGCTAGAGCCCACCATCATTGTTGGGATTTGGAATATCTATGATGATCGTCATCGGAATTATTTCCCCCAAAAACCATTTGAATCACTTAATCCCAGCACCCAAGACTCGCTATTGCAATTGGGTCGGGGTGGTTCAGAGGCCCACTTGTTTTCTGATAAACCCGATTCGGACGACTATTTAAAATTCATATTTCAAGAGCTAATGCCTTGGCTGCGGGAGAACTACCCCATACGAGAAGGAGCGGAGAATGTCTCCATGATGGGCTCTAGCATGGGAGGATTAATCAGCATGTATGCCGCCCTAGAATATCCCTCGGAGCTGCATTCGGTAGCATGTGTTTCTACCCATTGGCCTGGAGTCTGGCAAAATGAAAACAACCCCATCCCCGATGCCTTCCTAATTTATCTGGAGTCTCATCAGGCGGAAGCCTCCCAAACGCGTTGGTATTACGACCGGGGAGATGCTACTTTGGACAGCCTTTACCAGCCCCATCAAGATCGAGTTAATGCCCTCTATGAATCTTGGGGGTTTTCGGAAAGCAATTTTCAGAGCAAGGCATTTCCGGGTGCCGCCCATCGCGAATTAGATTGGCAATCCCGATTACCCGATATTTTGTTATTCCTGCTGGGCTCCTGAATAGAAGAAGCAGCTAAGCGGCGGAATTTGTTTTCGTTGTTCAAAAAAGAACTTCTGACTTAGTGCCTCATCCGACCAAAGTGAGTAGCCTTCTAAAGTCTTTTGGGTCCAATCAAAATGCTGAGGGTATTGACTGTTATTTATCACGACGGTATTGGTGTCATTTCCATAGATGCGACGGTAAATCAGGAGTTTAGAGTCCCCTTCTGGAGTAACAAACTCCAATTGGCCACAGGCCCAAATTGGCTCGTTTCTGCGCATAGCAATAAGCTCTTGGTACAATTCAAATAAACTGGTATCAAAGCGAGGGATATCGTATTTCAGATCTTCCACAAATGGGTAATTACGCTCTGCTTCAAATTCAAATTCGGGCCAAATAAGAGGCTTGCGATTACCCGGATCATCTTCACCCCACATACCCATTTCATCGCCATTATAGATCTGAGGCGCACCAGGCATGGTAAATTGCATCCAGAGAAAGAGTTCCTGTCGTTTACGCGCTGCGGCATCGGGCTTATGAATTCGGTATTGAAAATTATCGCGACCGGTACCTACTTTATAGGCATTTCGATTAAACATGGTAGTGGCTAAACGGGGGGCATCATGACTAGCACTCATATTCATCCATGCCTTACCATGGGCTTCATCAGCGGATGAGAAATAAGCATTTATGCTATCAGCATAAGCCTGGGCCGACATGGAGTCCGGTGCCGCCATCACATACTTACGGGTAGAGCGGAACCAGCGATAATTCATCACTCCATCGAAGATATCGCCTTGTAGGTAGGGCTGGGGATCAATCAAATCATCGGGCCACTCCTTCCACCAAACCTCGCCGATAAGGTAGGCCTCCGGATTTACCTTGCGTACTTCCCGACGATATTCGCGCCAGAAGCCCAGGGGCATTTCGGCCGCCACATCTAGGCGAAAGCCATCCACTCCATCACTGGGATCACCATCGCCATTGGGATCTAACCAACGACGCGAAATGGTAAAAATATGCTCACGAACGGCCTCACTTTGTACCTGCCCTTCAAAGGGACTTACAATCTTGGTATGATCCACATAGGGGGTGTCCTTAATTTCTGGTAATTCGGGTAAACTAAACCAGCCATTGTAGGCAAACTCATTGGAATCCGTTTCCGGATTATCATAGGACTGTACCCAGTACCAATCAGCATAATCGGACTGCGCCTGATTCTTAAGTATATCCTGCCAAGCCCAAAAATGAACTCCGGTATGATTCCAGGAATAATCTAAAATCAATCGGATATCGCGTTTATGCAATTCCTCAATCACCTTTAAGAATAGGGAATCGGCACTGGTAAAGACCCAGGTTTCCGCTTCTGCGGGATTTTCGCCTGCGATAAGGGCCGCATCACCATCGGGATCAGGACCAAAGTTCCGATCAATATGCCGCCAATTCCGCGCATCGTATTTGTGCAAAGAAGGGGCATCGTTTAGCGGGTTGAAATAAATTGCATTAATCCCTAATTCTTCCAAGTAATCCAGTTTAGCTAATACTCCGGCCAAGTCTCCGCCATAGCGACGCATTTGGACCTTTTGATTTAAGCTTTGCACGGGATTTCCCATGAAGTCTTTGGTTCCCGCCAACTCTTCCATCCAGGGATCCTCAGCATGCCATTGCCAGGTCCAAGGGGTAGTTGCCCAATTACTGGGAATAGTTCCCGGATAGGAGCCAATGATATCTTTTTTTCGAGGATCATTAGTACTGTCGCCATTGTAAAAACGTTCCGGGAAAATTTGATACCAAATAGCATCTCGCGCCCAATTGGGAACCGATTCCAATTGGTCTTGAGAAAGACTTTTGACGGTGGAGCTTTCATCTTGGGGAGCGGAACAACTCACCAGCCAAATCAGGCTAAAAACTATCCATACTCTTTTCATCGCATCTGTTTATTTATTCCAAAAGGACTCTAATTCCTCTAATCTTTTGTTCTTGGTTTCGGGTACAAAGCGGTAAATGAAAATAAGCCCGAAGATGGTAATTATGGCAAAACCAAAGTAGGGTAAAGCTCCGTGAAAAAGGTTCACATTCAGCATACTTTTATTGACGATGGGAAAGATTCCGGCAATGATCGCATTGAATAACCACTGAAAGGCCACGGCAATGGCCAAGGCGGTACTCCGCACCTGACTGGGAAACAACTCGGATAGAAGCACCCAAACGACAGGACCAAGAGAAAGGGAAAAGGATCCACAGTAAATCAGGATAGCCGCCAAGGCAGCCCAACCGAACTGTTGAAAATAGATAAGTCCGCCGAGAGCTAAAAGAGAGATAATCATCCCTAAGCTGCCGTAGATCAGCAAGGGGCGTCGGCCCCATCGGTCCACATAAATGAGGGCCACGATGGTGAAAATCAGATTAGTTCCTCCAATCCACAATTGTTGCTTTAAAGCATCACCTGATCCATAATTCAAGGCTTCACTAAAAATCTCGGCACCATAATACAGGATCGCGTTTATCCCTGAGGCTTGCTGTAAGATGGAAAGGAGGATTCCTAAAATTAAAATCCAGCGCCATTTTTTGTTTCGCAGAACCTCGGATTGAGAGGCGACTTTGGTCACCTTGGTTTCTCGGATGGCCATTAGCTCCTGCTTCGCCTGATCGGAAGGCATGAGTTTCTCCAATACCTCCAATGCCGCTGTTTCGCGATTTCGGTAGACTAAGAAACGAGGACTGAAGGGAACCTTTATCAGTAGTACTAAGAAAAGTGCCGCAGGGATTATTTCTGACCAAAACATGAGTCGCCAAGCTCGACTAATACGATAGCTTTCTATGTTTTGATTTTCTGAGCTATCGCCTAGAACATAGGTGACCACGAAAACCACGAAAAAACCTATCACGATGGCCAGTTGGTAGAGGCTGACCATTTTACCTCTCTGTTGAGCCGGGGATATTTCCGCGATGTACATAGGAGCAGCCATGGAGGCCAATCCAACCCCCAAGCCACCTAGGGCGCGATATAGAACTAAAATACTTAGGCTGTCCGCCCAACCAGATCCGATCGCCGATAAGAGAAAAAGTACCGCTGCTACCAATAAGGTTTTTTTACGACCATAAATCCTGCAGCTCAGGCCCGAAATGGCGGCTCCAAGTAGAGCCCCATAAAGTGCACTGCTCACCGCCCATCCTTGTTCCGCGGAGCTTAGTTGGAAGTATTCTGTGAAATAAAGTTGGGTACCGCTAATTACCCCCGTGTCGAAACCAAACAGAAATCCGCCAATTGCCGCCACTGAGCTCACCAACCAAACCTGGTTTTTGTGTTGTCGGGTTTTCATAAATCCTGATCCTTTGGAAAGCTTAACTGACGAAGGATAGTGGAGCCCAAAGGCACCAAGCTCAATTCCTCCGACTCCAAGCGTGGAGGCTGAGCAAACCAGATTTCTTGCGTATTAAAAACTCCTTCTTTATATCTCCATTCACCTTTTATTGGCAGGGGTACCTTTTTAACATTAGGGTCTTGCGGAAAGCAATAATAGTCGCCAAATCCGGACAAATCGTAAGCCTTAATTTGTTCCTCACGATGCGGGATTGGAAGGGCATAAACCAAGGCGCCCCTTTGAAGGTAAACCTCATCCTGAGCGATCTCATGTTCCATGACTTCGGATTGTAAATTAATCTCGATGCGATCACCGGGTCTCCAAAGTTTCCGGAGACGGATAAATCCATCTTCCTCAATGATTTCCGCACCTTCGGACACAAGGCTAAAATTTGGAGAATGCTCTGGAATCCGAATGAGTAGATCCAATTCAATGGGCTCAAAATGCGCCCATTGAATTAGAATCTGATCCGAGAAAGGATATTCGGTAATCTGCTCGATTTTTACTTTTTGCCCTAAATGTTTACACTCGAGAACGGAGGGGCCAAACTGACTTAAGACCAAGGCGGAATCCTGGCGAAACCACATATTATCGAGCCAATAAGGGTAGGAGCGCGAATAATTGGGAACACAGCACACCGCGGGCTCACTATGAGTGGGCGAATATTTAAATCTGGGGTCGGGCTGTTTTTTACCATGAGCGTGATGATGGCCGTCGAGTATAAGACAATTATCGCCTTTGCCATAGCATAAGGCGGTGCCTTCTTGGTTGCGAAAACCCATCATTGCGTTATAGGTGATTCTTTCTGCTGCCTCCGCAAAATGTGCACTTCCAGTTTTTTGAAATAGGGAGAAGTAGGAATTGCGTAATTCGAGCATGCTGCAATATTCGACACTGGTTTCATCTGCATCCCCCCGCAAACCTAATAACCACTCATTGCCATGTCCCGCCCCACTGGGTAAGATCACTTGGTTTAATTTATGCTGTGCGGAGGCCATTGCCTTATCCAATTGAGGATAACCCGAATAATATTGCGCCGCCGCTAAGCTGCGAAACTGCTCATAGGTATGAACCCCATGACCAGTAAAAAGAGAATCACGGCTTAATAAATAGGGATAGCGTAAATCGTCAAAAGCGCGATTAACAAAATTGCGAGAAAAGCTTGCGTATAGATGCACGGCGAAATCACGGTAAAGGGGCTTGGCCGTAATTCGGTACAGGCTTTCGCATACATCACTGAACATTAAACCGTGACTTGCTCCACCAAACTCATTGCTGAGCCGGTAGGGGTCTTGGCCATCTTTACCATAGGCTTGAATTGTGCGTTGCACCGCTCGCTCGGCCGCACCAAGAACCTCCGGGCGACCGGTCATCTCATAATAAGCAAGTATCGCTCGAAGGGCGGTGGTTTGAGCCCAGAGTTCGCCATTAGAGCCCTGATGTTGGTAGCGGAGATTATCTTGATAAATACCTATATATCCATCGGTATCCTGGCTAGCTAAAAGATGATTAATAATGGAGTCGGCAGCCAACATAGCGGATGAATCTCGCAATAGATAGGCATGGCGAACAAATCCATCCCACCAATTACCGATGGTCTCAGCATTCCACCACAAAATGGATTGCTCCCATTCGGCACCGGTTAAAACCAAATCACCCATATTGGGCACATCCCCTAAGCTGGCGCGGCGATTTTTACCATATAGATCATCCTTGGCAATACCTGGGTAAAGGAGAGGTAAATTTCCCACCATACCCCGCTGCAAATCCTCCTGCATTAGATTTTTAATCCAGGAAAGTGGTCGCACCGAACCCACCGGTAGCGATTCGAAAGCGACCGGCTTCTCCCGAGCATCTTCCTGAAAAAAAGCCATATCCGTGTAGGACTCGCCACCGCTAGATTTTTGATCAACCTGTGTCAAGAATCCTTCTCCCTGAGAACTCTCCGCGGCTTGATTACAAGCCGAAAGTAGGAGACTAAGTCCGGCTAGGATGCCAAGAAATCTATTCATGATTTATTGTCTTTTTAATAGCTGTTCAGAAAAGAATTGGAAGCTTCGAGCCACATTTTCTTGCCAATAGGCCCAAGTATGCCCACCCTCTAAAATCTGGAATTGATGAGGGTATTGTGAATCCACTAAGTATTCATGCAAGGATTCATTCCCGGCTAAGAGATCATCATCCCGACCGCAATCAAAGCGAATGGGCTTAAGGATGGAGGACGGAATCAAACTTTTAATACTCGGCTCTGAAATTTTTTCGATGGTGCTTTGCCATTCATCCTGGGTGAAAAGAGTCATCTCTTCTAAACTCGTTATGGAGGAATGGGCGGAAATAGCTTGAAATATCGGGTATCGCAAGCCCAGGCGTAAGGCTCCAAAGCCCCCCATTGATAAGCCGGAAATGTAAAATGGCGATTGGCTACCTAGGCAAGAGAACTCAGCTTGCAATATCTCAATCAGCTCCTCTCCTATCCATTTTTCAAAATCCTTTCCATGGTGGGCCACATAGCCACTGCCATCGCCCCAGGCCCCATCCGAAGGGCAAACGATTACCGCCGGAAGGCATTTTTTTTGATCAATCAGTTGACGCATAGTTTGATGCACACGACCTTGGAGAAACCAAGACCACGGGCCGCCATAAACTCCATGTAGGAGTATTATCACCGGTGCATTCTGAGCGCCTTCCAACTCTGGAGGAATAAAGTAGGCCGTATCCACTCTTTGCTTAAGTTGGCCACTTCTAGCGCTGAAAAAGCCCAGCTTCCCCTCTGGAGTATCTAAAAATCCTTTTTCGAATTTAGAATAGGCCATTAGAATAGAATTACCCCTTTGGCATTCTTGCCGGAGAGCATATCCTCAAATGCCCGGTCCAGTTCGTCGAGTTTATAGGTAGTGGTAACTAATTCGTCCAACAATAGCTTACCCTGATGGTAGAGCTTAAATATCTTGGGAAAGTCACGTTGAGGATTGCATTTACCGTAAAGGGGATTCAAATAGGTCTTATCCCATTCGAAGAGATTCATGTCAATGGTAATCTCTTCCTCGATGCCACTAATTTGCAGGGCGGTTCCCCCATGACGTATCATCAGTAGTGGCGCCGCACCCAAAGCGGGTACCCCGGTGCATTCAAAAGCATAATCTGCCCCGCGTCCATCTGTGTAGTGCAGTACTTGCTGATGTACCTCTTCTAAATTATGGTCGTCCGGTTTGGCCTGAATAACTTGGGTCGCCCCAAATTTTTGCGCCATCTCCAATCGCGAGGGCTTTAAATCAATGGCGATGATTTCACCCGCCTCTGCGATTCTCGCCCCTTGTATAACATTTAAGCCTACTCCTCCGCAGCCAATGATGACCGCAGTCTCTCCTGCCTTAATATTGGAGGCATTTATCACCGAGCCGTAGCCCGTCATCACCCCACAGCCCACAATAGCGGCTGATGCTGCCGGAATATGTGAATCAATTTTAAATACGGCTTCTTTTCGCACCACGGTGTGAGTAGAAAGTGTGCCGATATTAAAGGATCGCTCGATCCCCTCTCCTTCGTGCATCGAGCTTTCGAGTCGGGCATGACCATCCAGAGGATTATGTCCTGCTACTGGAGAATTAAGCTCGCAGATAGCATGGTTACCTCGGGTGCATTGAAAACACTGCCCGCAGGAAATCGCCCAATTGAGAAGGACGCTATCACCGGGAGCCACATGATTTACCGCGGAGCCCGTTTGCAATACCTTACCCGCACCTTCATGGCCAATTATCATGGTTTTCCCCCAAGAGAGGGAGTCCCAATCTGTATGACAAATTCCTGATGCCTGAAGTTCCACCAGTACCTCATCCGGGCCGGGCTTATTAATGGTAATCTCTTCAATAGAAAAGGATCCTTTTCCCTTGGTAATTGCCGCACGCGCAATCATATCAGGCTATCATTTTCTAAGCTTCGGTAGTAAATCAATCGAGGGTCCATGCCCTTCTCCGCTTGATAATCCTTCGCTAATTGTAGGAGCTCTTCTAAAACTTCAGGGTGATCGGCGGATACATCATGGTCATTATGCCAATCGTCTTCGATATTAAAGAGCTCTATTTCATCTCTACTAACATGCCACCTTAAGAACCAGGGACCTTTGCGCACCCAATAGCCTTCGACGTGATCCCCCATAACATTAGTGGTATCAGCAGAGCGGGTGGTAATCACGTTTCCTTGAACATAATCGCGGAGCTCCTCAACTTCCCCTTGGATAAGGCTTCGATAGGACTGGCCATAATATTGCGATGGAGTCTCAAAACCTGCATAATCTAAAATGGTGGCCGGGATATCGGCACTGTGAATTAGGGCCTCCGATCTTTTCCCCTGTGGAATTTCACCTAGCCAAGAAAAAATAATTGGGCTGCGGAAGGACATATCGTAAATGGAGCCTTTACCCTTATCTCCACCATTATGCGAGCGCAAGGGATCATGCCAGAACTCCTGATTAGGCTCCTGTTCCCATCCATTATCATTAACATATACCACCAGGGTATTTTCCAACTGTCCCTGCTTACGCAGATGCGCTACCAGCTGACCCCAGGCATCATCGAACCAAGTGCAATTCGCATAGTATTGCTTCGCTGATTCGCTCATATCCTCATCCTTATACAGGTCATAATATTTCTCCGGGGCATCAAATGGATAATGCGGAAGTGAAGGGGCAAACCAAAGAAACCAAGGATTATCTCCGGCTTCATCTATAAAATCATAAGCCGGTTGATTTGTAACCCGAGCCAAGTCCATGCCTTCACCCCCCATATGCTGCAGGAACCAATCTTTGGTCTTTTGTTCTGCTTCGGTCCAGCCTTTGGTCATACCGTGACTAAAACCTCCATTTTGGTAGGTAAATTCCCACCATTTTCCGCCTTGGAAACTCAAATAACCCTTCTGAGCCAGGGTTTTGGGTAAAGTTTCGGCGAAGGCAAAACCCTTGGCCCTAAGATCAAAATCCTGTTTAAAAGCGATTAATGAGTCCTCCGGAACCTTTGCTTCGAGGATGGCGGCATTGAGGACAGAATCATGCATATGGTAATAGTCGATTGGCAATAATCCCGTTAAAAGCGTTTGCAAGGAAGGACGGCAGTGGTTATCGGAAACATAGCCATGTGTAAATAAGGTGCCTCGCGCAGCAAGACTATCCATATTAGGCGTATGGACATAATCTGCTCCCATGAAACCGAAGTAGGGGTAACCTTGATCATCCCCGACCAAGAGAATTATATTCGGGAGTTGTTCTTCCGCCTTTGGCTCTTGGATCGTCTGCTGACAAGCAAGGAGGCTAAAGAGCAAGGCAAATAGACTTAGTTTAGTTCTCATAAAGTACCGGGTTTAATGGAGTATTAATTATTTCACCTATCTCGGCCCCGGGACACCAGGTATCCCAGTCCTTTTGTTGACCCTTATTTTCTGGGGCCTTTAAACGCATGTCTTTATCCATGTAGATTACGGTCATTACCTCCCGCATTTTTGAAGTGTCATTGGCGCCTGCGCGATGAAACACCCAGCCTGAATGAAAGCTCACCTCGCCTAAGTCGTAAGGCTCCTTGATATGCTGGAAATCGTTTATCCTCAAACTCTGCCCAATTTTAGATTCACTCTGATCGGAAATCTCCAATTCTCGGCCTTCGATAATCTCGTGGCTACCAGCGCTAAACTCCAAGGGACCCATTTCTAAGGGCACCGCTTGTAGTGGAATCCAGGCGGTGATGGTTTTGTCACTTGCCAGAGGCCAGTAATACTGATCGGCATGCCATGGGGTAATCCCTCCTCCTGCTTCCTTAAAAAGCGCTTGATCGTGGTATAAGCGTACACCATCACATTGCATCAATTGACTAGCAATAGCCGCCAAGCGCTGATGAAATACCAATTCTTTGATGCCTTCATCCTTGGTCCAAAGATTGAACAATTGCAAAAAGGCCTTACCATAGGTATCGCGATCTTGCAAATCTCTTTCCTCTTCATTTATCTCATGGACTTTAGCGCTGATTAAACTACGATAATTATTAAGCTCTTCCGGGCTAAAAACCTGCTTCAATTTGATAAATCGATTTCGCTGGTAAAAGCGAATTGCTTCCGCGTCAATAGTGTAGCTTGAATTCATCTCAAATTATTCTGCTTCAAAACTAAGGGGACGGGGATGTTCATTCTAGAGCTATTTAATCCAATTATTTGCATTTCTAAACCAATTAAAGCAATTTCACCGATGATAAACGATAATAATGTACAACAAGCCCATTCTTGAAGATATTGCTCTTGATCAAAAAGGCACGGCTATTTTTTGCTTCGAGCGGCAGGCCGAAATCTTTGAACCCTTTTGGCATTATCATCCAGAAATTGAGCTCACCTACATCAAAAGGGGGCAAGGCATCCGCTTCGTAGGGGACCATATTGAAGCTTACGGTCCTGGTGATTTGATATTAATTGGTCGGAATTTACCGCATCAATGGGTGAGTAAGGAAGGACACAGGGACCAACATGCTATTGTCCTGCAATTTGGTGCGGAGCTCTTCAGCACTTACGATGAATTAGAAATGCTAGAGGACCTGCTGAACCAATCGAAATGCGGTTTTTCTTTTTCTAAGGTTCCAAGTCACATCATCAAGAAACTGGAATCCATTACTCAATTGCCCGCCCCACTAGGTCTGAGTACCTTAATCGAGATTTTGTATGCACTGAATGGTCTCGAGAGACGAAGTCTAGACTCTGGGAAACATCCTTTCAAGACCCGAAGCAAGCTTGCTAACGAGCAAAAAATAAATACCGTTCTAAACTACATTTTAGAAAATTTGAGCGAAGCCCTTACGGTGGATCATATGGCGCAATTTACTCATATGATTCCCCAGTCCTTTTGTCGATGGTTTAAGCAATGCACCGGGGTTTCCTACATTCAATACCTCAATAAGTGTCGTTTAGAGGCTTGCTGTCAAGATTTGGCACAAACTGATCAAAGCATTCGAAACATTGCCCATCGGTGGGGCTTTGAAAATATCAGTCATTTTAATCGGACCTTCAGGAAGCATTTAAAATGCTCTCCCCGAGAATATCGTCAAAGGCATTAAGCTTTTGCCGCTACTTCTTCGGCGTTCAATGTGTATAAAATAGCGGGCTTATGCAGCACCCCCGTCTGCTTTTCATTGGTGGCCGTTACCAATTTCTCTTTGAGGATTTTCTTGCGGAAATTCCGTTTATCGAGCTCTTTACCTAGAATGATCTCATATAACTTCTGAATCTGCCCTAAGGTGAATTTCTCTGGCAGCAGCTCGAAACCCGTACGGTGATTTACGAAATCATCGCGCAGGCGTTCCAAAGCTTCATTTAGGATCTGATTATGGTCAAAAGCCAGGGAAGGCATGCTTTCCAAATCTTGCCAAAATACCGTTTCGGCAAAAGAAGATGCTTCCGGCTGGAAATCATCCATCTTAACCAAGGCCAAATAAGCAACGGTGATTACCCGGGCTTGAGGCTGACGACGATAACTCTTTAGAAAGTCAAGGTCCTTGATATCGCTTACCCGGTTGGGATCACCGAAGGCCTTAAACTGACGAAGGAAAACACCGGAGATGTGAGAGATTTCCTCGAGTACCCGATCAGCAGCTTGGTCAAGGCCTTCATCATCCACGATCAAATCTCCCGGAAGGGCAAATTGCACCTTCTCTTTATTGGCCATCTTCTGCTCGATTAGTAGCACATTCAACTTCTCATTGTCGAAGCCGAATACCACGCAATCCACAGATACATTGGGGTTTACATTTTTAATGGAATCACTCACGCGTGTTGGTTTGATAAAGTTTGGTCCTCTTACAAAGGAAGAACAATTTATAAAATTATTCCCCAAGTGTAAAAAATACACTAAGTTTGTCCGGTCACATAATTGTTATGGCAAAGGAAATAAATTCTATTGGAGTTCTAACCTCTGGAGGAGATGCTCCCGGAATGAATGCCGCCATTCGGGCGGTGGTTCGGGCCGGCAAACATTATGGTAAAAAAGTCTTTGGGATTTACGAAGGCTACCAAGGCATGATTGAAAATCAAATCTTGGAATTGAACGCGCGCTCGGTGAAAGGAATCCTTAATCGCGGTGGGACGGTTCTTAAGTCTTCGCGTTCGGAAGAATTCAAAACGAAAGAAGGTCGGAAAAAAGCTTATGACAATCTAATGGCTCATGGTATTGATGCCTTAGTGGTTATCGGCGGAAACGGAACCTTTACCGGAGCGATGTACTTCAGCGAGGAGTACAGCATTCCGGTGATGGGTTTACCCGGCACTATCGATAATGATTTAGCAGGAACGGATTTCACCATTGGCTTTGATTCGGCCTGTAATGTGGTGGTAGACTGTGTGGACAAAATCCGCGATACCGCCGAATCCCACAATCGTCTCTTCTTTGTGGAGGTGATGGGTCGAGATTCTGGGTTTATTGGACTGCGTTCTGGTTTAGCCTCAGGTGCCTTAGACGTAGTGCTTCCAGAAGAGGAAAAACCTCAGGAAGATCTCATAAGTGAATTAGAGCGCGGCGCATCCAATAGTAAGACCAACCGGATTATCATGGTTTCGGAGGGAAACAAAATGGGTTCCATTTACGAAATCGCCGAAACGGTTAAAAAGCTTTACCCTTCTTGGGAATCTAAAATCACCATCCTGGGCCACTTGCAAAGGGGCGGAGCGCCAACTTGCACCGATCGCGTTTTAGCCAGTCGTCTAGGCGTAGCCGCGGTAGAAGGACTTATAGAGGGTCGCCAGGGGGAAGCCATCGGAATTGAACAAAATCAACTTTCATACACTCCATTCAAGGAAGCCATTAGTAGCAAGGCCAAATTGGATATGGAACTCAACCGAATCTTAAAAATTCTAGCAACATAATTAATCAGTCATGAAAAAGATCGCCATCAATGGATTTGGCCGAATTGGCCGTTTAAGTTTTAGAAACTTATTGGCTAAAAACGAAGTGGAAGTGGTCGCTATCAACGACTTAACTGATCCAAAAACTTTGGTTCATTTACTTAAGTACGATTCTATCCACGGTCGTTTTCCTCATGAGGTGAGTTTAGATGGAGACCTATTAATCGTAGGCGACCATAAAATCAAATTACTAGCCGAGCGCGACCCTTCACAATTACCTTGGGGAGATTTAGGCGTAGACCTGGTATTGGAATGTACCGGTATTTTCCGCAGTGCTGAGCAAATGGAATTGCACCGCAGCGCCGGAGCGAAAAAGGTATTATTAAGTGCACCCGCCAAAGGTGGAGTAAAAACTGTAGTATTAGGAGTTAACGACGAAGAGCTTAGCGCCGATGATGTGGTAGCGAGCAATGCTTCTTGTACCACCAACTGTTTGGCACCCATGGCCAAGGTATTGCATGAGAAATTTGGCATCGTAAAAGGTTTTATGACGACCACTCACGCCTATACCGCGGATCAGCGTTTACAGGATGCCCCACACAGCGATTTACGTCGTAGTCGTGCCGCAGCCCTAAGCATTATCCCCACTACCACCGGTGCCGCAGCGGCAGTAGGATTAGTTCTTCCTGAATTAAAAGGTAAATTAGATGGCTTTGCTTTACGCGTGCCTACCCCTACCGGTTCAGTAACCGACTTAACGGTAGAGCTAAGCAAAGAAGCGACCAAAGAAGAAATTAACGCGGCTATTAAAGAAGCAGCGGATTCTTACCTTCAAGGAATTTTGGAGTATACCGAAGACCCGATTGTTTCTGCCGACATTGTAGGTAGCACCTACAGCTGCATCTTTGATGCGGACCTTACCAACGTAAATGGAAATATGGCCAAAATTGTAGGTTGGTATGATAACGAAGCCGGATACTCTGCGCGGCTTGCGGACATGGCCCTTAAAATGGCTTCTCTTTAAATAAAGAGGCCCTAATTTTTAGCGTATGATTTACCTCGCAGAAAGCGGTAGTACCAAATGTGACGCCGTATTCCTGAGCAACGAGGGGGAAGAAATTAAACGTATCCGAACCATTGGCTTCAATCCTTATTTCCACGATGAGCAATTCGTGGCCAAGGAAATCATCAAGGTTCCGGAGATTGTAGAGCTCGGCGCAGAAGTAGACCAAGTCTATTTTTACGGCGCTGGCTGCAGCACCCCCGAATTAAATGCCATAATTGCGGCAGGCCTCAAGGCTGGATTCCCTAATGCGGAGATTCAGGTGGGCCATGATTTGCGAGCTTCAGCCTATTCCACTTGGGATGGACTGCCTCAAATCACCTGTATCCTCGGCACAGGCAGTAATTGTGTGTATTACGATGGTAAAAAACTTCAAGCCGGAAGATCGGGTTACGGTTTTATTCTGGGTGATGAAGGATCAGCGAGTTACATAGGAAAGCGGATTGTCCGCGCCTATCTATATCGTTCCATGAGCGATAAACTTTGTCGTGAATTCGAGGAAACCTACGGGGTGAATGAAGAGATAATTCGCGAAAAAGTTTACGCCCCGAACGGAGCCAATGTATTCTTGGGCAGCTTTGCCCCATTCGCTCATAAACACATAGAAGATCCATTCTTCTACCAAATCGTTTTCAACGGTTTCCGAGAATTTGTCGAAACTCAAGTGCTCGCATTCCCCGAAGCGAAAAAAGTTCCCATTAGTTTTGTAGGCTCAATAGCGCATCACTTTGCACCGGTCTTAAAAGATGTCCTAGACTTCTTTGACCTGCAATTAGGAAATATTATTCGTCGACCTGTAGACGGATTAATAGACTACTATAAGCGCTACCTTATGAACCTACAAAAAATTGAAAATGGCAACCATTAAAGGCTTCCTCTTTGACTTGGACGGGGTGATTGTTGACACCGCGAAATTCCATTTCAAAGCTTGGCATCGACTTGCACAAGATCTGGGTATTGATTTTTCTGAAGAGGAAAATGAAGAACTCAAGGGTGTGAGCCGCAAAGAATCTTTGGAGAAAATCCTCGAATGGGGTAACATTAGTTTGAGTCCGGAAGAATTCGAACGTCGCATGACCCAAAAGAATGATTGGTACCTCGAATTCGTGCACGAAATGGGTCGCGAAGAGGCTTTGCCAGGTGCTAAGGAATTCCTTGTGGAATCGGAAAAACTAAATCTCGCTATCGGTTTGGGATCGGCTAGTAAAAATGCCTTGCTTATTTTGGATCAGCTTGGCATCACCGATAAATTCCGAACCATTATCGATGGCACCAAGGTGAGCAAATCCAAACCCGACCCTGAAGTTTTTCTAATGGGCGCGGAGGAATTAAATTTAGCTCCTGAATCCGTAGTCGTATTTGAAGACTCTTTAGCCGGAATCGAAGCTGCCCGTCGCGGTGGCTTCCGCACCGTTGGCATTGGTAAAGCTTCCGTTTTAAAGGATGCCGAGCTGGTTATTGAGGGCTTACACGAAATGGGACCAGCGGAAATCATTAACCAACTGAATTTCTAAACCTAAATGCACAACAAATACCTACTAACCGACGAGTGGCGCATTATTGAAGATAGCTGGAAGCCCAGCTTGCATCAAGGCTCTGAATCACTTTTCAGTATTGGAAATGGATTTATGGGGCAACGTGCCAATTTTGAAGAGACCTATTCCGGTCAAAGCCTACAAGGAAGTTACCTAGGAGGGGTTTATTATCCCGATAAAACCCGGGTAGGATGGTGGAAAAATGGCTACCCAGAATATTTCGCCAAGGTTTTAAATTCAGTGAACTGGATTGGAATTCGCTTCTCGGTTGACGGAATTGAAATTGACTTAGCCAAAGCGAAAGTCCTCGATTTTCACCGTGAATTAAACATGAAGGAAGGGGTGCTAATTCGCAAGTACCGCTTAGAGATTGCACCTGGAAAAGTATTCGCCGCTGAGGTGACTCGTTTCATCAGCATGAAGCGCAAAGAAACGGGAGCCATCCGCTATCAATTCAAATTAGAGGGTTTTTCTGCTCCGGTGGAAATTAGTCCTTATCTGGATTTTGATGTTGTTAATCACGACTCTAATTACGACGAGAAATTCTGGGAAGGCCTAGGTGAATCCGCCGCACCAGGAAAAGGCCTAGTTAGTGCTCGCACCAAAAAAATTGATTTTGCGGCCTCCGCGGCCATGGTTTGTGAATTGCAAAACCAAAATGGCGAAGCACTAGAGCTTAATAGCACGGAGTCTAGCCGAGATAAATACGCTGAAAGCAAACTTAGCTTGGACGCGGAAGCTGATCAGAATTATACCTTATACAAGTACGCCGCTGTTTGTTCTTCTTTCCACTTCGCTCATGAGGAGATGTCGGATAAGGCAGAATATTTGGCTGCTGAGGCGCGCGACTTAGGCTTCGATAGCCTTTTAGCCGAGCAGGTAGAAGATTGGCGTCAGCGTTGGGATAAAAGTGACATCATTATCCAAGGCGATGCCGAAGCCCAGCAAGGAATCCGCTTTAATATCTTCCACCTTACCCAAACCTATACCGGGGAAGATGCGCGATTAAATATTGGCCCTAAAGGTTTTACCGGCGAAAAATATGGTGGCACCACCTATTGGGACACCGAAGCTTATTGCCTTCCCTTTTATATGGCCTCGGCCGGAAAGGAAGTTGCCCGGAACCTACTGATTTACCGCTATAACCATTTGGAGAAAGCGATTGAGAACGCGGCCAAATTAGGCTTCACCAATGGCGCCGCCCTTTACCCCATGGTAACCATGAACGGGGAGGAATGCCATAATGAGTGGGAAATCACTTTTGAAGAGATTCACCGGAATGGAGCTATCGCCTATGCGATATTTAATTATATCCGCTACTTTGGTGATGAAGCCTATTTAGCCGAATATGGCTTGGAGGTTCTAATCGGTATTGCCCGTTTCTGGGCCCAACGCTTCAATTGGAGCGAGAGCAAGCAGCAATATGTGATGCTGGGAGTTACTGGCCCCAACGAATACGAAAATAACGTCAACAACAACTGGTACACCAATTACCTCGCTAAGTGGTGCTTGGAGTATGCCGCGGAAGCCCACGGCTTGGTGGCGAAAATGGACGCCGGTCGATTAGCGGAAATTGAGGCTAAGGCCAAGTTTAATGCCAAGGAGGAACTAAGTTTTTGGCATAAAGTAAGCTCGAATGTATTCCTTCCGGCAGATGAAAAGCTGGGTATTGTGCTGCAACAAGAAGGCTATTTGGACAAGGAGCAAGTTATGGCCGATGACCTGGCGATGAGCGAGCGCCCTATCAACCAATACTGGAGCTGGGATCGCATTCTACGTTCCTGCTTTATTAAGCAAGCCGATGTATTGCAAGGTTTTTACTTCTTCGAAGATCATTTTAGTCAACAAGAGTTGAAACGAAACTTCGATTTCTATGAGCCCCGCACGGTGCATGAAAGCTCACTATCTCCATGTGTTCACGTGGTACAGGCGGCTAGTCTGGGTATGATGGACAAAGCCTATGAAATGTACCTACGAACTTCTCGCTTGGACCTTGATGACTACAACCGTGAGGTGCACGAAGGTCTGCATATTACCTCAATGGCCGGCACTTGGATGAGTGTGGTAGAAGGTTTTGGCGGCATGCGCGTACGTGATGGTAAGCTTTATTTCAATCCCGCTCTACCCGAGCACTGGATGGGTCTTTCCTTTAAAATTAACTTTAGAGATTCTGTGTTGCAGGTAAACCTCAGCTCGGAAGGACATACTATCGAAAAAATTAGTGGCGATGCAGTGGATGTGATCATTCACGGAGAAGCAGTAGCCCTCTAATTCAATTTTCAACCAATCAAACCGTAAAAAGCCGTCGCCATATTTTGGTGACGGCTTTTTATCTTAATTTCAATAGCGATCATGATTCGTTTTCTCAAGAGACTACTTAGTATAATCATTTCCCTTTTCTCCCTGGTGCTGCTGGTGCTAATTGCCGCCATGCTCTATGACTCCTGGAACACCCGCTACCTGAGGAATGATGCCCTATTCGAAGGTCCGCAATCCTTCATCATCGATCATGTGCAAATCATCCCCATGAATCAAGATACCCTTTTGCCCCAGCAAAGTATTTGGATTGAAGATGGGAAAATTAAAGCCCTGGGGAATTTCGAAGGAGAGGAAAACATCGATCGAATTGATGCCGAAGGAGCCTATTTAATGCCCGGCCTGATTGACATGCATGTGCATGTATGGGACGAATATGAACTGGGATTATACTTGGCGAATGGCGTGACGACCATTCGCAATCTTTGGGGACAACCTATGCATTTGAGGATGAAAAAGCGCCTGCAGAACCAAGACTTAATTGGCCCGAGCTTTTTTACCTCCGGACCAAAACTTACCGGTGAGGAATTTATGGGTGATGATAATTTAAATCTGTATTCCCCCGAAGAGGCACGAGAAAAAGTGCTCGATCATCAAAGCCGAGGCTATGATTTTATTAAAACCTATTACGGATTAGATGAAGAAGCCTTTGAAGCCATTTTAGAACTCGCGGTGGAAGAAGGGATAGAAATTGCGGCACATCCCAGTCCTAAAGTTTCCTACGACTTTCATTTTCATTCCCAGATCAAAACCCTCGAGCATGCGGAAGAGATTGTTCAACAGCCCTTAAACTATGAACTGGACAGTCAAAAGCTAAAGCCAATCATCGAGGCTTACGTCAATCACCCTCAAACGCATCTCTGCCCCACCCTCATCGTCTATCATAACATCCTAAAGCAAATTATCCATCCCAATATTCTGGACTCGGCTGATTTGCGGTATATGAACCCTATGATTCGACTGGCAGATAGCAAAGCTCAGTTCAATCGCTGGCAAGGCCAACAAGCAGCTGATTCCAATACCGTCAATTACATAGCGAATCAGCATGCCTTCCATTTAGACATTTTACGAAGATTGCATCAATCCGGGGTCGAAATTGTCTGTGGCACCGATGCAGGCATCGGGGTAACCTTACCAGGTTATTCAATTCACCAAGAACTTGCCTTTTATCAGGAAGTGGGATTAAGCAATTACGAAGTACTTAAAACGGCCACCCTTAACCCCTCTCATAGCCATACATTTTTGTCCGATTATGGAAGTATCGAGGTGGGGAAATTCGCGAACCTGATTTTACTCGAGGCCAACCCACTCGAAGACCTCAATGCTTTAAGGGAACCTAAATTTCTTTTAGTGGAAGGTCAACGCCTTGATGCCGCCCAATTGACAAGCTTTGCTGAACATGCCAAGGGTCGTAAGAACCTCCTTCTTTCGGCCTTGCGGTATTTGGAATTCCTCTTGGTCGAGAAGTAAATCCCTTCGGCTAACATTGGCAATTGGGGCTGAATTATAGGCTCAGCCCCACTCTTAATGGCGGAAAAAATTTAAAAGTGTACATTTTACACATATGATTATATTTGTGGAGATTAACCTACTATGAAAAGAACAATTTACCTTCTCCTCCTATGCCTCTTAGGGTCTATACCACTGCAGGCACAGGTAGCCTTGGGCGGACTTTACACGCCTATTTACCTAAAACCCGACCGTACCGAAATCATTTTACGCGACTATCTAGCCGACCTTAAAGTGCTTGAAATTCATCTGCCGCAAGGCTTAAGCAATGAAAGTAAAGATGATGATAAGCTGCTTTTGGTCGGGAATCCTCTGCGAAAAATTAGCACCTTAAAGATTGAAACAAGTGAGGGTGAAAAGGCGCTAGTGCTGATTAAATCCGCCGCCAAGGAAGTGGTGTTCACTTATGATCGAAAAGACATTGGTAAGGATCGTGAAGTCCATCTGATTGGCACCTTTAACAATTGGAACCGCGAGTCGGAACCCATGAAATACCGCCGGAGAACTTACAGCAAAACCCTCATGCTTGAGCCAGGGCGTTATGAGTATAAACTTTACGCAGATGGCGATGAAATTCTGGATCCTAATGTAAAGCAGGTAGTAAGTAATGGCATGGGGAGCTTTAATAATGTGCTTAATGTAGCGGGAGATTCCCTAAAACCCGCTCCTTTTAGCTTGGCGCAATATGGCGACTATATTTTAGTAAAACATCAGGCTAATGGAGGTCAACTAGTGGTTCTATGGAACAATACCGAGCTGAAAGTTCCTTGCAAAAAAATAATGCCGCCAGTCTGTAATATTCGCATCCCCGAAGAGGCTAAAAGCCTGAAACGATCGTATATCCGTATTTATCAATACCAGGGAGAAAACAAAGGTCGGGATCAGTTAATACCCTTGGAGTACGGCAAAGTAATTACCGATGCAAGCCAATTAAACCGCAAAGATTGGCATACCGCACGCATGTACTTTATTATGGTTGACCGCTTTGCCAATGGCGACCCCAGTAACGATGAGCCGGTGCAAGACAGTACCGTTCACCCCAAAGCCAATTACCAAGGTGGAGATTTACAAGGTATTCAAAACACCTTAGGCAAGGGCTATTTTAAAAATCTCGGGGTTAACAGCATCTGGGTTTCACCGATTATCCAAAACCCCACCGATGCCTGGGGCTACTGGGATAAAGGTCGGGTAAAAAGCACCTTCTCGGGCTACCATGGCTATTGGCCCATCAGCAATATTCGTATTGACTATCGCTTTGGTAATAAATCTGTTTTTGGAGCTTTAATCGACTCAGCTCATGCGCAAAACTTTAATGTGATTTTAGATTATGTAGCCAATCACGTGCATTTACAGCATCCGGTTTATCAACAGAATAAGGATGCTGGCTGGACCACCAACCTCTACTTGCCAGATAGTACGAAGAATACCGAAAAATGGGATGAACACCGCCTTACCACGTGGTTCGACGACCATCTACCCACCTTAGATTTACGCAAATGGGAAGTAGTGGATCCAATGGTGGACTCGGCCATGTATTGGATTAAAAACTTCCCTTTGGACGGCTTCCGCCACGATGCAACCAAACATATTGATGAGCTCTATTGGCGTACTTTAACCTATCGAATTCGAAAATTAAGAGACGAGCCCATCTATCAAATTGGCGAAACTTATGGTAGCCCAGGCTTAATCAATAGCTACATTTCGACAGGTATGTTGGATGCCCAATTCGACTTTAACCTCTATGACGCTGCGGTAGTCACCTTCGTGCAGAGTGAAAATGTAGCCTTCGTACAAAGCGAAAATTTAGAAAACTTAAAACAGGTTTTAGAGGCCAGCTTAGCGACCTATGGCGCCAATCATTTAATGGGTAATATATCTGGAAATCAGGATCGGGCGCGGTTCATTAGTTATGCAAATGGCGATGTGGACTTTAGAGAAGATGCTAAGCTAGCGGGATGGGACCGCGAGATTGGCGAAGCAGGTAACAAAGCCTACAAACGCCTCGCTATGCTGCACGCCTTCAATTACAGTGTACCGGGAATTCCCTGCATCTATTACGGTGATGAAATCGGTTTACCGGGAGCTAATGATCCCGACAACCGTCGAATGATGGTTTTTGAAAATTGGAATGAAAAGCAAGCCTTATTATTCGACCAAGTAGCAGAGTTAAACCATCTACGCGCAAGCGAAATGCCCCTGCTTTATGGCAGTACCGACATTTACGTTGAGGGAGGCCTATTGATAATCAGACGAAGCTATTTCGAGCAATCTATTGTTAGCGTTTTCAATCTTTCCGAAGAGCCCGTTGAAATCAATCTACCCTTTGAATTTAAAATTGTCCGCACCTTAAATAGCGTTCGCAATGGTCAGCTCGATGATCAAATGGAACGCGAGGGACCAGCGCCCTTAAGAGGTCTGTCGTATCAAATCTTTGCCAACTACTAATTTACTATGATGAAAAAATTACTCATTCTTTTCATTAGCCTTGGGCTATTGAGCTCTTGCCAAACGGAAACTACGGCCGCAGAAACGGAAAACACCGAAACAGAATTGGCGGTAGCCGAAGGTCCCTTGGATTGGACGAAAAATGCCAATATCTATGAGGTAAACATTCGTCAGTATACCCCCGAAGGAACCTTTAATGCCTTCGCCACTCATCTAGATCGACTGCAGGCCATGGGAGTGAAAATTCTCTGGATTATGCCCATACAGCCGATCGGCAAATTAAATCGGAAAGGTGGTTTAGGGAGTTACTACTCCATAGCCGATTACACCGAAACCAATCCCAATTTTGGGACGATGGAGGACTTTAAGAATTTAGTGGAAGAAGCTCATAAAAGAGACATGAAAGTCATTTTGGATTGGGTGGCCAATCACACCTCCTTCGATCATCCTTGGACCGAGGCTCATCCCGAATGGTATACCCAAGACTCTCTGGGTAATATTGTTGCTCCGGTGGAAGATTGGAGCGATGTTGCTGACCTAAATTACAGCGACAAAGGCCTATGGAAGGCCATGCGTGAAGAAATGAAGTTTTGGTTAAAAGAAGCTAATATCGATGGCTTCCGTTGTGATGTCGCCATGATGGTTCCCAGCGAATTTTGGGCGGGCACACGTGCCGCATTGGATTCCGTTAAACCCGTTTTCATGTTAGCCGAAGCAGAAGGACCTGAATTTCATGAGGCCTTCGACATGACATATGGCTGGGAAATGCACCACATCATGAACGAAATCGCCAAAGGTGAAATGAGCTTTGAAAACTGGAAGGAGTTCCTAATCAAGGAAGACAGCACCTATGCCGAAGAAGATTTACGCATGAACTTCGTAACTAACCATGATGAGAATAGCTGGAATGGCACCGCTTATGTTCGCATGGGAAATAATGTACAGAATTTCTTCCTGCTAGGCATGGGTACCAAAAGAGCTATGCCTTTGATTTATAGCGGCCAAGAGGCCGGTTTAAATGACACTTTAGAGTTTTTCGAAAAAGATACCATTAGCTGGGCTGATGAATCACAGTATGATTTCTATACTAAATGTTTAGCCTTGAAAACAGGAAATCCAGCCATGGCCAGTGGCATTGGCCAAGGTGATTTCGAAATCATTAACACCAGTAGCCCTATGGTCATCGGATACCGCCGTATCCTCAACAATCATCGCGTGTCCATCATCATGAACTTTAGCGATAGCGATTTTGAGCTTCCTCTAAGCAAACATGGCGCGGAAGGCGAAGCACAGAACTATATGAGCGGCGAAAGCCTCGATTTATCCGGAAGCCATACTCTGCCTGCAAATGGCCATTTAATTATTGTTTCAGAATAAGTACGCCTATGAATTCAGGTCCAGATATTAAAACCTCCAGCGGAGTCGAAAAACCAAGCTTAGGATTAGGTTCCATCATAAATCTCAGCATGGGATTCATGGGAATCCAGATGGGCTTTGGCCTGCAAAATGGTAATGCCAGTCGAATCCTCGCTGATTATGGTGCCGATGTTCACCACCTTAGTTGGTTTTGGATTGTTGCTCCGCTTACAGGACTAATTGTTCAGCCTATCATTGGCCATATGGGTGATAATACCTGGGGTAAGCTCGGTCGACGAAAACCTTATTTTTTGATAGGAGCCATTTTGGCTTCCTTGGGTTTAATCTTCTTACCGAATTCTAACATTATTGCGGGAGAAAGCATGGCGGCATCGGAGTTTCTAGGGATCTCCGCTATCCTTTGGATTGGAATTGCCTTTTTAGCTTTAATGGACGTTTCTTTCAACATTTCGATGGAGCCATTTCGTGCCCTAGTGGGTGATATGCTTCCGAAAAGACAAGGAACCCTTGGCTTCAGTGTACAAACAATTTTAATCGGACTTGGAGCCATTTTAGGTTCATTCCTACCCTGGATTCTGCATAATTGGTTTGGCGTAGCTAATACCGCTGAAATAGGTTCCATCGCTCCAAATGTAGTTTGGTCCTTCTATGTGGGAGCCATTATTCTAATGGGAACCATCTTGTATACTATTGCAACCACCACGGAATACCCACCCGAAGACTTTGCCCGTTTTCAAGGCAAGGAAAAGGCCGAGGTAGTTAAAACACCGATTTCAGAAATTTTTGTGGATGCCTGGAAAATGCCTCAACGCATGCGCAGACTGGGTCTAGTGCAATTCTTTTCTTGGTTTGCCCTCTTTACTATGTGGGTCTTTACCACAATTGCCATTTCCCAAAATTCTTATGATGTTGAAGTGGATGCCAAAAACTATAACCTGGCTCTCGCTGAATTAGAGAAAATGCCTGTTCCTGCAAATCCTGAGGAGGCTGAGGACCATCAAAAGATGATTGAGGACTTTGGGTCCATAAAACCTAAAGACGGCCTTTATTTCATTAATTCTACCCAAGCGCGAAAACTCGCCGAAGACGCATTCCTTTCCAATGCTGAACTGGAAGCCGCCATAGCCCCCGTTCTATCTGCTGCACCTTCTGAGCTAATTGAGGGCGCGAAGGGTGAAGTCCTTAAAAACGCAGAAGTCTTAAGCTATTTATTGGCTCAGAAAGATGCGGGCTTTGATGACCGGGTGATGGCTTCTTTGGAATACAAGTTTACTCGTAGTCAACATGATCTTGGTGGCGATTGGACCGGAGTTCTCTTCGGAACCTATAATGCCATTGCAACCGTATTTGCCTTCTTGCTCACTTTTATAGCTAAAAGGACGAGTCGTAAATTCGTCCATATCCTTTCTCTAGTAGCGGGTGGAATTGGATTAATATCCATGAATTTTATTCATGAGCCTAGCTACTTGTTAATCTCAATGGTTGGAGTTGGCATGGCTTGGGCTAGTATTCTTACCATGCCTTATGCATTGCTTATCGATAGCTTGCCCGCTTCCAAAATGGGGGTGTACATGGGGATTTTTAATTTTTTCATTGTCATCCCTCAAATCATCAATGCAGTTATAGGAGGACCCATTGTTCATAGCTTCTTTGGAGACTATGCGATTTACTACCTCGCCTTCGGTGGAGTGCTATTCCTCCTGGCGGCAATCTTTACGCTTAGAATAAAAGAGCCTTTATTTGGTGAGGCCTAAAACCATCAGGCGAAAGCCTATTGGATAAAAAAATTTAGCCCCGACTCTAGAGAAGAATCGGGGCTTTTTCTATTATTTGCTAGTGCTTAGCGGCTAAAGATGCGAATCGACATAGGTTCCATATACAGATTGTCGATAGGTGCCTCTTCGCCAGTCAAGACATCATATCCGGTGCCCATAACGGACCAAACTTCACGGAAGCGATTGAGATCAACATTCTTTCCGGCTCCCTGATTGGTATTTACCACCACCATCACAGTTTCTCCTTCCGTAAGGCGGAAATAAACATAAACCCCATCCTCAGGAATAAAGTGCAGAAAAGAACCTTGAGTTACCGCCTGACTACTTGCTCGCCAGGCCAGCAGTTTGCGGATGTATTCATTGATCTCCGCTTCAGAACCTTGCAGGTTTTTAGGGTCGAATTTATTGACCTTATCCCCCTTAAAACCACCGGGGAAATCCTCCCGGATAAGCCCGTGATGCTCCGTTTCCTTCATCAAGATCTCCGTGCCGTAATAGGTGCTGGGAATGCCACGCATGGTATAGAGAATCCCCAATGCAACCTTCATCTTGTTCAGATCTTCATGGAACTCACCAAAGCTCCGTGGTTCATCATGGTTATCAATAAAGGTGACCAATTTAGAGGCGTCGCCATACATATGGTCTGCGGCCAAACGATAGTATAATTTAGCCACTCCGCCGGTCCAATCCTGATTGCGATCTAGACTCTCCTTCAAAGCATAGCGAAATTGGAAGTCGGTAACCGCATCCAATTTGCTATCCACTTTATTAAAAGGATTACCTCCAGCAAAGTAGGACTGGATTTCCGGATAATGCACCCAGATTTCGCCGAAGAGGAAGAAATCGGGACGCTCCAATTTAATCCGGCGGCCCAATTCCGCCATAAAGGCTTGGTCCGGGTAAGCATAGGTGTCGATGCGGAAAGCATCAATGCCATATTCCAAAATCCACCACAGGGAGTTTTGAATAAGGTAGTTGGCAAATTGAGGGTGCTTTTGATTTACATCCGGCATGTGATCATCAAACCAGCCTTCGGAGAATTTCTTCATGTCGGCTTTCGAGACATGAGGGTCCATTACATTCACCGCCCGGAAATTACTACGGGTATGCATCATATCGTAGTGGAAAAATCCGGAGTCGGGTGGATTTTGATTAAGAAAGTGTTGGGATCCGGTATGATTGTAAACCACGTCCAAAATCACCTTCATCCCCCGGGCATGCGATTGATTGACGTATTCCGCAAAAGTTTCAGCGCTACCCAAACGAGGGTCAATTTCATAATGATTGGTAATGGCGTAGCCATGATAACTCTCCTTGAATTCGTCATTGGTCATTACGGGTGAGGTCCAAGTCGCCGTAAAACCCATTTCTTGAATGTAATCCAAATGGTCGATTACCCCCTGCAAATCTCCTCCATGGCGACCGAAATCGTGTTCGCGGCCATGTTTCTTTTCGTTCATGCCCTTTAACTCATCATTGTCTTCATCGCCATTGGCAAAACGATCTGCGGTAATTAGGTAAATGGCATCCGCCTGACTCAAGGTCTGGACTTGATAGGCTTTGGGTTTTTTTAGCTCGTAGGTATAGGATTTTCCGTCAACCGTAATTTGGAAAGATTCTGAAGAAGCATTCGCCACGTCGAGAGTGATGAAAACGTATTTGTCACTTCCTGCGGCTCCTTCCGGAACTTTCAAGTCAAATGGGATTCCATCCCCAATTTTCACCGCTTGAGGATTTTCTATGCCTTGCGGCTGATAGACCATGATTTCCAACTGAGTTTCCTCTAGGCCTTGGAACCAGTGAGGCGGGTAAAACTGCACTTGTGCGTGCATTCCAAAAGCCCAGAATAAAAACAAGAATGTGTAAAAACTATGATTTTGAGCAGTTTTCATAACTGAATGTGGTTTTATCTTGCCCGCAATATTAGGGCAAAACAGATATTTTTTCGTTTATTTGTCGAATAAATGTATTTCTTACACTTACTAAATCGGAACTTAAATTTATTATTATGAAGAAAATTTACACATTAGTGTTGGCAATGATGATTGCAGGAGTAGCCTGGGGCCAGCGTAGTGTTACTTTTCAAGTAGACATGACGGGTCAAACAATCAGCGCCAACGGAGTACACGTTGCTGGTGATTTCCAATCTGCGGCTGGTGCTCCTAGTAACTGGGATCCATCTGCAACTACCATGACACAGGTAGGAACAACGATGATTTACTCAGTAACCGTTAACATTCCTGACGGAAACTATCAGTACAAATTCATCAACGACAATGGCTGGGGTGGCGTAGAAAGCGTACCTGCTGCTTCTCAAGTTGATCTTGGAAATGGAAATGATAACCGTTGGGTTCACGTTGCGGGTGATGATACTCTTGCGGCGGTTATGTTTGGTGGTGCGGCTCCTATGGGTCATTCTGCTGTTTCTATGGTTTTAGATATGAGCTTAGAGGCTACTATCGATACCGTAGTATCTGTAGCTGGTGACTTCCAAGGATGGTCTCCTGGAACTACCCAATTAACTGACTTAAATTCTGATTCTGTTTACCGTTACATTGCTTACGTACCTACTACTGACACCATGAACTTCAAGTTCGTAAATGGTTCTGCTTGGGGTTCTGACGAAGGTGTTCCTTCTTCTTGTGCGGTAAATAACAACCGTCAGCTTATTATCGCTGCCGACACCATTTTCGGTCCTATCTGCTATGCTCAGTGTGGTCCTTGTTTTATTCCTGATACTTTCGACTTGACTTTACAAGTAGATATGAGCGGTGCGCTTTGTGATTTCGATCCTGCTACTGACTCTGTAGATATCGCTGGTCCGTTCAACGGATGGGGCGGTGGAGACTTCTTAGATGACTCTGATGGTGACCTTGTATACGAAATCACCGTTCGTGCAGTAGCTCCAGAATTCCAGTACAAAGCTCGTATCATCAGTGGTGGTAACGCCAACTGGGAGCCAGGTAGCAACAATGTGGTTACCTTCAATTCGGATACCACTATGGCAGTGCGTTGTTTCGGTTTACCTGCCGGTGCATGTTCTCCACTTCCAGCTCCTGCTGATGTGACTTTCCAAGTAGATATGACCAATGGTCCTTCTAGCTTTGTAAAAGTATTCTTGATTGGTAACTTCACTGATCCTCAGTGGCAAGGTGGTGCAATCGAATTAACTGCTTCTAGCACTCAGCCTGGAGTATTCGAAACTACCGTTACTCAATTATGTCCTGGACGTATTGCCTTCAAATACATGGTAGAGGACGGAAGCGGTAACCAAACCGAGGAAAGCTTCACCAATGCTACTGACACCTCTTGTTTAGAGCCTAGCGGTACTGGTGACTTCAACCGTTTCTTAGTACGTACTAGCGCTAATGCGATTGTAAACAGTGCTCCATGGGAAGACTGTAATACTGTTAGCGTAATCGAAAATGAAGTAGCTCGCTTAAACGTATATCCTAACCCATTCTCTGGTACTACCACCATTGAATTACCGGAAGGAAACTACGACGTTAAAGTGTACAACTTAACTGGTTCTTTAGTGGCTAACATGACTGATGTAGCTGGACAAGTTGAGTGGAATGCTGCAAATCTTAACGCTGGTGTTTACATCGTAAACGTGAGCAATGACGAAGGATTTACTGCTACTCAAAAAGTAGTATTGAAATAAGCGAAAAGCTTGATTGCATTTAAAGGCCCTGGCCTCTAAGGATTGTCTTAGAGCCAGGGCTTTTTTATTTGGCTCATTTGATTTTCCTCTATAAATCATGGACCTTCGCCACTATGAGCCAAAACCAAGACTATCTTGATTACAACCGAGAAGCATGGAATGCCAAAGTATCCAGTCATCTCGAATCCGATTTCTACCGCCTCGATGATTTTAAATCGGGATGGAATTCTCTATCTGAAATCGAAATTCCCCTTTTAGGTGATTTAAAAGGAAAAAGTGTTTTGCACTTGCAATGTCACTTCGGACAGGACACCCTAAGTATGGCGCGTATGGGCGCTCTTTGCACGGGCCTAGATCTTTCGGATGAAGCCGTTACCGCTGCCCGCAGATTGGGAGAGGAATTGCAACTTCAAGCCGATTTTGTGGTAGGCGATGTTTACCAAGCGCCAGAAATCCTTCGCCAACAGTACGACTTAGTTTTTAGCTCCTATGGAACTATAGGTTGGTTGCCTGATATGGACCGTTGGGCCCAAGTTGTAGCCTCATCCTTAAAACCAGGCGGGAGTTTTGTTTTTGCCGAGTTCCATCCGGTGATCTGGATGCATAGCGGCGACTTTAAGGAGATTGAATACTCTTATTTCAACCGTGAAAAAATAGAAGAAATTGAAACGGGTACTTACGCCGACCGAGAAGCGGATATTAGTCATCGCACGATTAGCTGGAATCACGATCTAGGAGAAGTACTCAGCGCCCTTTTGGCCCAAGGTTTAATTCTAGAATCCTTCCAGGAGCATGACTTCTCTCCTTATAACTGCTTTATGAATATGGTTGAAACTGCCGAGCGACGCTTTCAGATAAAGGGTCTTGAAGGTAAAATTCCCATGGTTTACAGTCTAAAGATGCGCAAAGCCTAAAAAAGCGGTGCCCTTCAGGTTAAATAAGGACACCGCTCTGCGAAGCGAACAACCAATCTATTTCTCTTAGATTTTAAAGACGATTCCGAAACTCAGTTGCCTAATGCCGTTTGCAAAATGCATGACAGAGTTTATTAAACTTAGCTTCTAGAGCGAGCTATGTTGAAGCCCAACATAATCCCTACCACTTGAGAATTATAAGAGGAGATGGGTGAGTAATAGATATTCACCGGGAAGTTGATGTGCCCTGAGCGGAAGGTTTTTCCAACGGCCACAATTAATCCCGTCGATAATTCCAGATCACCTCTACGGTCAATTCTCCTAATCAGATTGATCTCTTGATCTTGTGGCACATCAATGGTCCAATTGCCATTGCTGTCATAATAGCCAAGGGCGGTGCGATTGAAACGGAATACCGGACCAAAGCCAATCTCCCAACCGTCATATCGGAAGCCGTTTAAGAGTGTAAGGGTAGGACTGGCATACTTAGTTTCAATGCCATTAATGGCTCCAATAATTTCTAATAAGGCTTGAAAATTTCCTGAGCTTACATACTGTACCTCATGCTGATAGGCGAATACAGTAGATACGGCGGGGGAATTATAGCCTCCCTCCGATTCGGGAGCCTGTAACCTAGAGGCCAAGTCACCACTAATCACTTGCACACCAAAGCGCGGTCCGTTTAAACGAAGTCTCTGTCCATCGGTAATCACCGGAGTCTCAATATTAGTCAGCTTGCCTTTCAGCTCCTCATCCTGAGGCAATTCTAAAAGACTAGCCAGAGAAACTCGGGCCATTAATTGTAAATACTCCTCATCGTAGATATACTCCTTTACATCCGAACGGGAAATCTTCTCACTATTTACGTCGATTAAGCGGAGGATAAAGATGATTTTGCTGCCGAACTTTTGCACCGAACCACTTAACATGTAGTCGGCCTCAATTTTTCGTCCAATATCGATTAAGGCTGATTTACCGAAAGCCTGATTAGGCTTGATATCCTTTTGCTTCATCTTCGCTTCTACGTCGTACTTATCTAGTACCTCGTACTTCTGAACCTTTTCCAATTCGAAGCGAATTAAATTGGCCATGGCGATATTATCTAAACTAATTCCATTGGCATCAATACTGACAATGGCAATACTGCGATACTGTTCCATTCCCCCCTGGGCAAAACTGCTTTGAACCATCATAACTAATAGGAAGGTGAAACCATAGATTAACTTTCTCATCACATTTGTTTTTTGATTATGAAGCAAAGCTATGCGCGCATAACACCTTGGCGAAACGGCCCTACGCAAGCGATACATGAAGTACTGCGGGATTTGCAGTGTGAAATCGATCTCGTTCCCGCCGCGCCTTTCTATCCGTAGATATCGCAATACAAGCTTCTGCTTTTTGCGAAAAACGCAAATTACCCTCCCGGCACCCGCACTTAATGCGTAAATTAGTAGCATGAGTTCACCCGAAAATCTGCCTCAACTTTTCATAAAACGACTCCAAGAACTGCTCCCCCCGGGTCAAAGCTTAGCCCCGGTCTTAGCCGAAACCCTTGATATAAGCCTAGATTCGGCTTACCGGCGTATTAATGGGAAGACTACCTTTAGCTTGGAGGAGGCCTTGATTTTGGCACAAAATTTCAATCTGAGCTTAGATGGATTAAGTGATCCCCATCAACAGAATGCTCATTTTAATTTTCAAGATTTACAGCCCAGCTTCGAAAGCTTTAATGAGTACCTCGACCTCCTACTGGGAAATTTGCAAAAGTTAGCCGCTGCTCCGGAATCGCTACTCTATTATTCCTGTTTGGATATTCCCATCTTCTTTAATCTGGGTAGCCCGCAGATTGCTGCTTTTAAGATGTTTTACTGGATGCATTCCATCTTGGAGGTAGATGAATTACAAACCAAGGTCTTTGAGCCAGATATCATCCCCAGCTTTTTCCTAGAGAAAGGAAAACTGATTTATGATACTTATTGCAAAATACCTTCGATTGAACTTTGGACCACCAATACTCTCGACAGTACCCTTCGGCAAATTGAGTTCTATAATAATGCTGGTCACATTCGCTCAAAAGAGGTGAATGAAGCCCTGTTCGCCGATTTAAAACAAATGCTGGAGCGATTAAATACGATGGCCGAAAGAGGCACGAAAGTAATCGACCGGGTACCGGATGAAAATGAGAAGGACAACTATAAACTCTACGAAAGTGACATTGAGCTTACCGGCAATGGGGCATTGGCCTTGGTAGGTGATCGCAAGATTAGCTTCATTGGACACTTAACCTTCCACACCCTCACTTCTGAACATCCGGCCCTTAATTATAAAACTCTTCTTTGGTACGAACGACTTGTGCGCAAAGCCAACCTCATCAGTAGTATTTCCGCTAAATACCGCTACCAATTTATCAGCACCCTGGAAGAAGATCTAAACAGCACCAAAAAACGACTCTTGGGCTAATGCATCGCCTGGCCAGACTTATCGCAATATTGAGCATGCTTCAAAGTCGTAAGCTCTTAACCGCTCAACAAATGGCGGATCGCTTTGAAGTCAGTATCCGTACCATTTACCGTGATTTAAGGACTTTAGAGGAAGCCGGCATTCCCATTGGAGCCGAGGCTGGTGAAGGTTATTTCTTGGCCGACGTCTTCCGACTGCCACCAATTAATATTACCGAGATGGAGGCCTTCGCGGTATTAATCGCGCAAAAGCTGGTGCAACAACAAGCCGATGCCTCCATCAAAGAACCCTTCGCTTCCCTAGCAGATAAGGTTGCCAATCTTCTGCCTAGTGAACAAAAGGAAAAGCTAGGTGCCCTTGACTTTAAAATTGGCCCTTCGCGTAACAAGCAAAGTCCCAAGGAAGGTCATTTATTGCTCCTCCAAAAGGCCATCAGCGAGTATACAGTTTTATCCCTAAAATACCGGAGCTCGGGGGGAATGTATTCCGAACGGGATATTGAACCCTTAGGCCTTTACTTCACTCTAGAAAATTGGGTTTTGGTAGCCTATTGCCGACTGCGGCAGGAAGAGCGCGAATTTCGCTTAGACCGAATCCTGGACCTGCAGGAAAAGGGAGAGTCCTTTCCCATGCGAATCTTCAATTTGGAGAAGTATTTCCGAAAAAATAACTCCTACTAAAATGCTACTGACATACCCTTGTCAGTGTCCCTGAGGAATTTTGTGGTAAATAAAAACTCAAGATTATGTCAGGTCAAAAATCAAACTGCTTAGAACTAGTAGAATTCCAATTCAATTCGGAGGTAAGCCCCGCCGAAGCCCAGCAAGCCTTGCAAAAGCTGAGCGAATTTGCCCAAAGTCAGCCAGGCTTTGAACGTCGGCAATTTACCGAAGTGCAACACCCTCGATATGTAGACATGGTATGGTGGTCTAGCCTGGAAAGTGCCCAGAATGCCGCGGATGCCGCTATGAAATCCACTTTCTGTGCCCCGATTTTCGCTAAGATGGATCCACAATCGGTTAAAATGGGACATTATCTATCGGTAGCCTCGTAGTCATTCAGGGGCGTCCACTCAATTTGGGCGCCCCTAAAAGAATTAAGAATTCCTTAGTTTTTACTTTCAAGACCAAACTTCACTTTTGTAAAAAATAAAGGAACATGTTACGAAGCCTTCTTGCCCTTTTTCTCGTTCTCAGCTTTAGTGCAAAATCCCAGAGCCTTACCAAGCCAGAGGCACAAATTTCTTTTGTAAAGGAGAGCCGAAGCCTCGAGTACTATGTAAAACAGGCCGACTTGTGGTGGCAAGAAATTGAAAAGGAGCCCCAGCGGGAAATGTCATGGTGGAATTACTACCGCGCCTGTCGTAATGTGCAAGGCTCTTATAATTGGAAGGCAGATTTTATCGAACTCGGACCCAACTTGCGCTTTGGCGAAGAGATCATCAGTTTAATGGAAGAAAACATCCCGAATACTTTCGTGTATCATTTCGCTAAAGGATCGACTGGAGGTGTGGACCCTCAATCGGGCGAGCACTTGATTAAGGCTTACCTTATGAATCCCGATTTCCCAAACTTATTGGCCTCTGTTGTGACTTATGCCATAAGCACCCACGACGAAACCTTGCGGAAGGAAGCGAATCAACGTTGGTTTGAAAAGGGAGATTTCAATGCCAATTGGATGGATTATGCCTATAATGTCTTGCAATCTTGCAGTCCTAATGCCATTCTTTTTACTCAGGGTGATAATGATAGCTATCCCTTATGGATGTTGCAAGATGCCTTGGGTATTCGCACCGATGTTTGGGTTATCAATATTGACTTTCTCATTTTCAGTGAATTTCAAAATCCCGTTTTTGAAAAGCTCGGTGTGAATCCTTTCAGCTTTGACCAAGTAGATCCGGATATCTATGAAAAGAACTGGACCAATGTCTTGACTTATTTCCTGGATCAGTACCAAGAGGATCGACCGGTACATATTGCTCTAACGGTAGAGCCTAAATTTTATGAGGGAACCAGAGGCATGCACACCATTGGCCTCAGCTATCGCTTTTCGCCCCTAAATGCAGTTCTGAGCACCAATTTGGAACTTTTTAGAAACACCTTCCGCTGGAATAGCCTACAGGAAAGTTTGATATTCGATTCATCAGCCGAAAGGCTTAAGGAAATGACCCAGAACTATCGCATCTTCTTCTCTGCCCTGAAAAGCAATCATGCCGGTGAATTAAGTGAAACAGAGCAGGAATTCATTAGCCTTCTGAATCTCAGTCTCTCAAACTAGAAATTTCCATTGTAAGAGCATAGTAGAAGCACTAACTTCGGAGGCCTAATCGTTCCTTATTCAAATCCTCCGAATATGCGCTTCCGCTCCATCCTGCTGCTTCTACTTTCTTTTAGCTTAATCACTTGCCAAAACAGTCCGGAAATACCGGAAAATGATCCTGCCTTTGCGGATTATATTCTGGCTCATACTTCGGGGATAATTTCCAGGTACTCACAAATTGAAATTCATCTTGCCCAGAACCTCAACCCGGGTGTAGAGCCAAGCACCCCAATAGAGGCTGATATCTTTGACTTCAGTCCCGATATTAAAGGTCAAGCCGTTTGGGCGGCCAGCGACATGATTCACTTTATACCTGATGAAGCCCTGGAACCTGGCCAACGTTATGAAGCAGAGTTCAACCTGGGTTCCATAGCCACAGTTGATCGAGAGCTAAATAGCTTTGAATTCGCATTTGAGGCCATTAGCCAAAATTATTCCTTGCTACAGTTTAAAATCGAACCCTATAAGAGCAAGGATTTAATCTGGAATCGGATGATTGGTGATATCAGCACCGCTGATCTAAGTAGCGAGGAGGAACTGAATTCAGCAATTGAGATCGAAGGATTAGATGGTGAATCCGTGTCTTGGTCCGCCACGCTTACCAGCCATCGTTGGCAATTCCGAATTGATAGCGTAGAACGCCAAGAAGAGTCTTATGACCTAAGCCTTAAACACAATGGGCAAACCATTGGGGCCATTAAAGTGCCGAGCCTTTCCGATTTTGAGGTAATTGATGTTTATGTGGAGCAATTGCCCGTGCAAAAAGTGAGCGTTTCTTTCTCAGACCCCCTGAGTGAGAAACAAACTAGCAGTGGCATGTTCCAATTGGATGGTCGTGATGTGAAGTCTTTGGAAATTGATGGTTCCGTCGTGCATCTTTATCCGGATAAACGCCTAAGCGGCACGGTAGAGCTCAAAATCTATCCTGGCATTAAGAATGTCTTGGGCTATAAATTTCCTACAGAATACACCAAGGAAGTGAGTTTTCAAGCCCGGAAACCAGAAATCAAATTTGTGAACGAAGGGACCATTGTTCCCACGGAAGGATCGGTGAACATTCCTTTCCAAGCGGTTAGTTTGCGTGCGGTGGATATCAAGATTTACCAAATCTATGCCGACAATGTGCATCAATTCCTGCAGGTTAATAGCCTTTCTGGAAACGATGAATTGCGTCGAGTAGCCCGCCCTATTCACCGCCAGAGAATCGATTTGCAAACTGAGGGTCTAAATCCCCTGGAATGGAACAATTACTCTATCGATTTAGATGAGATTATTGCTCGAGAGCCCGGTGCCATCTACCGAATGGAGATGAGCTTCCGTAAGTCCTACTCCTTATTTCCCTGCGATGGAGATGAAAATGGGGCACTCCAAAGTTTGGAAGCGGAAAATTGGGAAGAGGAAAAAGAAGAGTTTTATCCCTATTATTCGGACCCTTGGTACTTCGAGGGCTATGATTATGATCAGCGCGACAATCCCTGTCATATCTCTTATTATAGCCGCAGCCGCAAAATTCAACGCAATGTTTTAGCCTCAGACCTAGGACTTATCGTAAAAGGCGCCGATAAAGAGTGGTATGCTTACACCCAAAGCATTAGTACTACCCAAGCCCTTTCCGGGGTTAAAGTGAAATATTATAATTATCAAGGTCAGTTATTGGGCGAGTCGAGTTCAGATGGTGATGGCTATTCTAAAATCAGCTTGGATACCCGCCCATACCTAGCCGTAGCGGAGAATGGGGCCGAGCGCGCCTATCGTACTTTGGAAAATAGTAGCAGCCTTTCTATTTCTAGCTTCGCAGTCGGCGGCCGCGATATGAGCGAAGGTATCGAGGGGATGATTTATACCGAAAGAGGTATTTGGCGTCCCGGCGATACTATATTCTTGGACTTCATCCTCAATGATGCCCAGAGCCCACTACCCAGTGGACATCCCATTGTACTCAGCCTAAATGATCCGCAAGGACAGGAGATCTATCGCACGGTAAAATCGCGTTCCGATGCCCAAATTTTCAGCTTCCCTATCCTAACTTCCAAAGAGGCATTAACCGGAAACTACTCCGCTCGAGTTAAAGTAGGCGGCAAATCCTTTTACAAGAATTTACCGGTCGAAACTATTCAGCCCAATCGACTGGATATCAGCCTTAGTGCTCCCCAGGAAGTAGTTGATGGCAGCGAGCAGGGCAGCACCCAATTAGATTTAGATGCCCAATGGCTGACCGGTGCTAGCGCCGCTAATTTGCGCGCCGAGGTAAGTGCTCGTATTGTGGCTAAACCCAATGCTTTTGCCGAAGAGCATCCTATGTTCGACTTTTTTGATGAGACTCGATCCGCTCCGAGTATTTCTGACCCTATCATTTTTGATGGAAATCTAGACGCAGGTGGAGGCGCCGGAATTGAGGCGGATTTGGGTTATCTCAAAAACAGCCCCGGTATGCTTAGTTTGATTTTAGGCACTAAAGTTTTTGAACCCAGTGGTCGTTTTAGCATTAACAGCACCTCCCTGGACTTAGCCCCTTTTAAGTCCTTTAGCGGAATTCAAATGCCCGAAACCAATCAGTATGGTTATTTGGAAACCGGAAAGGATCATCCTGTAGGTCTAATTAAAGTGGACCAAAAAGGCAAACCAATTACCGGTAAGGTCCGGGTTTCCGTGTATAAAGTTCACTGGTCATGGTGGTGGTCCGCCCAAAGGGGTCAAGCGACCTACCTCAATAATGACGTCAGCACTTTGCTCGACGCCAAGGTGGTGCAACTGGAAAAAGGCCGAGGAAGGTATACCCTTAATATCCCCGATAATCATTGGGGTCGCCTCTATATCGTAGTGGAGGATATTGAAAGTGGACACCGTAGTTCCAACCTAGCCTATGTCGATTGGGGCTGGGGTCGTGATCGCAGTGGCCGAGCTGGTGGGGAATCCGTTAGTGTGGTTAATGTGCAAACCGATAAGGAGTCCTATCAGGTAGGAGAAACGGCCAAAATAAGTGTGCCGAGCTCCGCCGGTGGTCGTTTAATTCTTAGCTATGAAAATGCCCAGGGTCAATTAGATCAGGTGGTACTTACCAGCGAGGAGGGAAGTACCGTGCACGAGCTTAAAATAAGTCCTGAAATGGCACCAAACTGCTACGCTCATGCGATGATTTTACAGCCTCATAGTGCTAAGGGGAATGACCTTCCTCTCCGATTGTATGGCATCATTCCGATTATGGTGGAAAACCCTGAAACCAAGTTAGAACCCACCATAGAAATCCCACAGGAAATTCGACCCAACTCTTCTTATACGGTTAAGGTCGCGGAGGCTAATGGCCAAGAAATGGAATACACTCTGGCCATTGTGGATGAAGGCCTCTTAGGCCTAAATAATTTCCGTACCCCAAAGCCTTGGTCACGCTTTTATAGCAAGGAAGCCCTTGGTTTAAGAACTTGGGACCTCTATGATGAAGTAGTAGGAGGTTTTAGTGGTGAAATTGCCAAAATCCTCTCTATTGGTGGTGATGCCGCTTTACTGGAACGCAATGAGGAAGACGCCGACCGCTTTGTGCCAGTAGTTCGTCATCTCGGCCCCTTCAAGTTAGATGCTGGCGATAGCGAAGAGCATGAACTAGAAATGCCCAATTACCTTGGTAAGGTTCGCATAATGGTGGTGGCCGCCAACGGCGATGAAGCATATGGATCCGCGGACACCAATATGTTGGTTAAGCAGCCGCTAATGGTGCAGATGACCCTACCCAGAGTATTAGGACCTGAAGAAGAACTCCTAGTTCCGGTTACCGTCTTCGCCATGAAGGAAGGGATTAAGGATGTTCAGCTTAAGTTAGAATCTACTGGAAAGGTGGATCTGGTGGAGAGTAGTCAGAAAATCAGCTTTAGCAAACCAGGGCAAAAAACGGTCTATTTCAAAGCTAAGGTCCAGCGAGCCTTAGGAAAGGCTAGCTTAAAAATTACCGCCACCTCCGGAGCCGAAAAAAGTTTTGAAGAGCTTGAAATTGCGGTACGCAGTCCGATGAGAACTCAGCAAAAAGCCTTTACTGGGATTGCCGAAGGAAGCTCGGTAAGCTTCAGCGCCGAACCATTCGGAATTGCCAGTAGCAATAAGCTCAGTCTCGAAATTAGTCGGCTGCCTCTCCTGAATTTCAAGGAACGCATCGACTACTTGATTGGTTATCCTCATGGTTGTTTAGAACAAACGACTTCAAAGTGTTTCGTGCAATTACACCTCCAGGACTGGGTAGATTTAGACGCTGCACAAAAAGAAGAAATACAGCAGAATATTATGGCTGGGCTGAATAAACTTCGCACTTTACAATTAGGGGAAGGTGGGTTTAGATATTGGCCCGGCGAGAGCTATGCGAATTCATGGACCTCAACCTATGTGGGTCACTTCCTTATTTCGGCAGAAACGGCAGGATACAAACTCCCAGTAGGAATGAAGGAGTCTTATCTCCGCTATGCTCGTCAGGCGGCCCGCACTTGGTCTGGCAACAATAATTACCGCTATAATAACGACCTCAATCAAGCCTATCGCCTATACGTTTTGGCCCTAGCCGGGAAAGCGGAAATGGGCGCCATGACCCGTTTGCGGAATAACAAGACGATAAGCAAAGCGGCCGCCCATCGTTTGGCGAGTGCTTATGCTCTCGTGGGGGAAAAAGATGTGGCCAGAGAAATCTTATTAGAAACGGATTGGAATGAGCCCGAATCGCGCTATTACTATTATACTTTCGGAAGTTCACTGCGCAATAAAGTGCATCAAATGGAGCTGTTGAATGACATTGATGATCGCATGGAGGCTCTCAAATTAGCGAGTGAAGTGGCCACGGAGCTTTCTTCCGGATGGCATAGTACCCAAACCATTGCCTACACTTTGCAAGCTCTAAGTAAGGTATTTAAGAGTGGCTCGGATCGCATTGAAGCGGACATTTTCATTGATGGCAAAAAACAATCCATCACTTCGGAACAAAGCCTCTACCGATGGGTAAATACCAATTTTGAGTCTAAGCAAGATATCGAGGTGAAAAGTAGAAATGGCGAGCCACTTTACGTCACCATTTTAAGAGAAGGCCTACCGGTATATGGTACGGAAGAAGCTCAGAGCAATCGCATCACCATGAAGGTATCCTATCAAGATCAAGGAGGACGTCCGCTGGACCCAAGTCGATTAAAGGCGGGCACCCCACTGATTGCGGTGGTGGAAATTAGTAGACCCAGCCTTTCCAAGGACTATGAAAACCTAGCCCTAAGTCAAATTTTCCCGAGTGGTTGGGAAATTAGCAATGCACGGGTGATGGGCGTGGGAACCACCAATAATCAATTAGACTATCAAGATATTCGAGATGATCGGGTTTTATCCTACTACAATGGCTTCCGCTATGCCAAACAAACCATAAAAGTGGAGCTTACCGCTACTTATCCCGGTAAATGGTATCTACCACCTACCTGGTTGGAAGCTATGTACGAAGGCAGTGTAAGTGCTAATTCTAAGGGTCGATGGGTCGAAGTCGTGGTCGAGTAATTCGTCGGCGAATCGGATTCGTCCTATTCCTACTATTCGCTGTTTGGTGGTGGTTCTGTCTCCCAGAACCGCTTTTCACTGCGCCTTACAGTACGGTTACGGAGGCCAGCAATGGTTCCTTATTAGGCGCCAGAATCGCGGAGGATGAGCAATGGCGATTCCCTCCACCCGATTCCACGCCCCAGCGATTTCAAAGGGCGATTATCAGCTTCGAGGATGCTAATTTTTATTATCATCCTGGTTTTGACCCCACGGCTATTTTGAGGGCCATCTGGCAAAACTGGCAAGCAGGCGAAATTGTCTCGGGAGGCTCTACCATAAGCATGCAGGTAATTCGATTGGCGCGAGCCAACCCGCCTCGAACCTATTGGGAAAAAATTACGGAGATCTTAAGAGCCATGCGCCTGGAACTTCGCTACAGCAAGGAAGAAATTCTGGGACTATACGCGGCCCATGCGCCTTTTGGAGGCAATGTTGTGGGCTTAGAGGCGGCGGCCTGGCGATATTTCGGCTTGGCACCGCATCAATTATCCTGGTCGGAAATGGCCTCTCTAGCGGTACTTCCCAATGCCCCGGGAATTATCCACCCCGGTCGCAATCGTGCTGATTTAAAGGCCAAACGCGACCGTCTACTGAAACTGCTCTTAGAACAGGGTCATATCGACTCTTTGAATTACCGCTTGTCCCTCTTAGAGGAACCGCCTTTAAAACCTAAAGTCTTACCAGATTTCGCGCATCATTTAACCCAATTGCAGGCCGAAACCTTACCCGAACGCAGAATCAAAAGTAGCTTGGATATCATCTGGCAAAAAAGGGTTCAGGAAATGGTAAATCTTCACCTCAAGCAATGGCGTGGTAATGAAGTGCATAATGCCGCGGCCCTGGTCATGGATCTGCAAACTGGTGCCATTAAAGCCTATGTGGGAAATACCACTGAGCAAGATGCCGATGGAAGGGAAATCAATATGCTCAACAAACCTCGAAGTACCGGTAGCATTTTAAAGCCCATGCTCTATGCCGATGCCTTTACAAATGGTCAATTAGCCCCGCAGTCTTTAGTGCCGGATATACCCACCCGTTTTGGTGACTTCACTCCTAAGAACTTTGACCTTCAATACCGAGGAGTATGCACGGCCGAAAACGCCTTGCAGCAATCCTTAAATGTTCCCGCTGCCAGAGTTCTGCGCGATATGGGCGTGCCTATTTTTCTTCATCGCCTAAAAGCCTATGGCTTAGACGACCTAAAAGCCGGTCCCGAACATTATGGGCTTTCACTGATCCTCGGCGGAGCGGAAGTTAGAGCGGAACAAATTGCCCACATGTATAGGCGTTGGATATGGGGTCTTTGGCAAAAACCCGAAGAGCCGGTTTTCGATGCTCTAGGAAGAGCCTATCCCGAAAGAGCCATCCCTAATACTGACCCCGCCGCAGTATTCAGCACCTTAAGAATTATGGAGGGACTAAATCGTCCGCCCGCATGGCAAAACTGGGGTCAGGGCCGTCGTATGGCTTGGAAGACGGGCACCTCCTATGGTTTTAGAGACGCGTGGGCCATTGGAACGGACGGTCGTTGGCTGGTAATTTGCTGGACGGGCAATGCCAATTATGAAGGCAGACCCGGGGTAATTGGAGTAGAAACCTCAGCCCCCTTACTCTTCCGTATTATGGACTACCTGCCTTCCTCGGAATTTTTCCAGACCCCTTACGATTGGCAATATGCCAAGGTGGTTTGTCGAGAAAGTGGCTTTCTCGCTCAGGCCTACTGCCGATACCAGGATACCCTATATGGAAGCAAGCAAAACCTAAAGAATTGTGGCTTTTGTCAAGCTATCCAATTGAATGAAAACGGTGAACGAGTAAGCAGAGATTGCGCAATAGGTCCAGTGCTAGACAGCAGTTGGATGATACTAGATGCTTCTATGGCCTGGTATGCCCAACGCTCAGAATACAACTATCAGCCTCCGCCAGCTTGGTATTCAAATTGTGACGCTTCCGCTGATGAAGCCTTAGCCTTTGTGTATCCAGAACAATTCGAAGTGGTGCGGCGGTCCCGAGATTTCAACGGTCAATTGGGGAGTGTCATTTTAGAAGCCGGGCATCATCTTGGCGAGGTTCCCATCTTTTGGTATGCTGATGAAAATTATCTCGGAACGACCACCCTCAATCATCGCATGGAAGTAAAACTCGAACCAGGGCTTCATCAATTGTTAATTATGGATCAAGATGGTAACTCTGCTCAGGCGAGTATTAAAATTGTGCTTTAAATCTTCTGCATACCTACTTGGAGCAATGCTTACCTTCGCGCCATGCCTTTAAGTGACCTCATTTATGTTTTAGACCTATTGGGTACTTTGGTTTTTGCGATCTCGGGTGTTATTGCCGCTGTAGAGCGGAAATTCGATTTAGTTGGCGCTTTTATCATCGGCTTTGTTACTGCCTTAGGGGGAGGGACGACCCGCGATTTACTAATGGGCGCCACCCCGGTGAGTTGGATGCAAAATACCGATTACCTCTTGGTGGTGGCTCTAGCTATGTTGCTATGTTATCTTTTTTATCGAAGATTAAGCCGCATCCGTCGCAGTCTCTTTATTTTCGATTCCATTGGTTTGGGTTTGTTCAGTATCCTTGGATTCCAAAAGGCGCTTTTAGCGGAGCTTAGTATTCCCATCGCCCTAATACTAGGCATGGTCTCGGCTGTTTTTGGTGGTGTCATTCGCGATGTTTTAACCAATCAAATCCCCCTCATCTTCCGCAAGGAAATTTATGCCCTTGCCGCTTTGGCGGGAGCCCTTTTGTATTGGCTGGGCACCTTAATTGAGCTTAGTAGTGGACTTAATGCCCTCATTTCAATTTTAGTAGTGGTTCTTATTAGGAGCTTAGCCGTGGCCTATAAATGGCATAGTCCATTTTTACCCTTGGGACAAAAAGATAATCCGGGCTCCAAAGATTGAAGGAACTTGACTTACCTTTAAGCGATGGACCAAGGGCCTTTCCAAAATATTCATTTGCATCGCATTTGGTGGTGTTTAAACGCCCCTTCTTTCCTATCCCTCGTCGAAACCGTAGACTACTTTAAAGATCAGCAGCATCGGGATGAAGTCCATAAAATACTTCTAGCCTTAGATGAAAAGGCCGAGGCGGTAGATGCCCATTTCCAATCTCTCGGAAGAATCCCCTTGGGACGATATTTTGAGCAACTCATCATCTTCATTCTCGAACGAGATCCTTACTACGAACTGCTAGAAGCCAATTACCAAGTAATTGAGGAAAAAGTTACCCTGGGTGAATTGGACATTGTAGTATTTGACCGGGTGGAAAATGAAAATCAGCACTGGGAATTGGCCCTCAAATACTATTTACAAACTGGCAACACTGGCGATCATGATAACTTTTTAGGACCTAGCCGCAGAGACTATTTAGGTCGTAAGATGAAACAGCTTTTTGGCTCGCAATTGGCGCTTTCCCAGCATCGACAAATTTTAGAGCGCTATGGACCTATGCCGGCCAAACTCTTTTTAAAGGGGGAGCTTTTTTACCCCTTTGGTCAGCAGGTGCTATTACCCGAGTCGGCCGATAAGCAGGCAAAGCAGGCTAGGTGGCTTTCCTATACTCAATTTCGTCAGAGGCTAGACGAATTCGGCCATCGTTTTGGGATTCTCATAAAGCCAGATTGGTTGGCGCCGGCTATCCACCTGCCCATGGAGGAAAGCTACTCGGCAATGGAAGTAATAGAAGCCCTGCGACAGGCGCATGCCGAAACCTATCGACCACAATTAGTTGCCTCCTTGCTCCCAAATGGCAATGGCTTGGTAGAAAAAGCCCGATATTTCGTTTGTCCCGACCCATGGCCGCTAGAACCAACCGATCCTCACTAATATGTACCCCATACGTTCCTTTTTCGTGCTCCTTATTTTCTTCTTCGGATTAAACTTCGTGGGGGAATTTCTGGTGGGACCCATGATGGGGGAATCCGTGCCCGCTTGGAAGATTTCCGCGGTAAGTCTTGTTTCCGCACTTACGACCATCATCCCTTTGCAAAAACGAGGTCTAAAACCAGGGGACATCTTCAAGTACTTCCGTCGCAGCTATGTAATACCGGGTCTCGATTTGAACATTTTATTCCCCTACCTCACGGCCGTCTTTCCCGCGAAAGAATTTGTCTTGGAATTGGATGCCGATAAAGACCGGGTTTTCATCAGCCGAAAGGCGAACCTGCGAAGCTTTGGTGAAGTTTTACGATTGCAAAAGCAAGGAGCTGAAATTAAGGTCTTTGTCCGACCCAAGTATTATCTGGATTTATTTGACCAAGGACAAGCTTATGAGAGCCTTTTGCGTTTAGAGCAGGTATTAAACCAAAAACGTCATGAATAAGAACCTTAGCCTTTGTCTCGCTCTATTGTTTGCCTTCTCCCTCGAGGCACAAGAATTAATCATTTTAGGAACAGCCCAAGACGCAGGTAAACCTCAATTGGGATGCGAAAAAGCCTGTTGCCAAGAGGGATCGGAACGCGGAATGGTAGTTTCCTTGGGTTTCTTCCTGGAGAATAAACAATGGTATCTATTCGAAGCGACACCCGACATTACCGAACAGATAGCCAGCATTCCCGAAGGATATAAGTCCAAACCCACCGCGGTCTACCTTAGTCACGCTCATATTGGTCACTATACGGGTTTGATGTATTTCGGGCGCGAAGCAGCAAATATGAAAACGATTCCCGTTTTCTGCGGGGAAAAGATGGAGCGATTCCTCCAAGAAAATGGGCCCTGGTCTCAATTGGTGGATCTCCACAATATTGGGCTCATAAGCTTTCCCGCTTTGGATACGGTAAGTGAGGAGAAAATTGCGGGACATAAGGGGATGGTTATCGCTTTGCGCGTACCACATCGCGATGAGTTTTCCGAAACCTTGGGCTTCATCATTTACGGCGAAGAAAAAACAGCGCTTTTCATCCCGGATATCGACAAATGGGAAAAGTGGAAGATGGATATTAATGAACTGATTAAATTAGTTGACTATGCCTTTCTCGACGCTACTTTTTACGATGGAAATGAACTGCCAGGGCGAGATATGTCAACCATCCCTCACCCCTTCGTGATAGAAAGCATGGCCCGTTTTGATAGCCTTTCTGCCGAGGATCGCAACAAAATTTACTTTATACACCTCAACCATACCAACCCGCTTTGGGACCCGCAATCTTCTGAGAGTCAGGAAGTGCAAAGGCGCGGATATCACGTGGCAAGGCTGGGTCAAAAATTTCAGCTCTAATGAAAATTTTAAAGCGTCTGCTAATTGGCCTTTTCATTTTGGGTTTTCTAGGGCTAGGTGCAGCTTATGCTTATCTGCACCAGACCAATCCGCGTATAGCTCGCCACTTTTACTTAGCGAACGGATGGCTCGAAACCAAGGAAAAGGTATTATTGAGAGTAGAGAATCATGATTACTCTCAATTTGAAATGCCAAAGCAGATTGTCCACCGGACTTTACGCTTCAACCATAGTCGTGAGTGGAATGTCCCGGATGATTTGCTAGACGGCATTGAAGATAGCGGAGCTTTATTCTTGAGCTTGGAGTGCTGGGGGAGTCAATATTGGCCGGTTAAAAGAAGCCGTCCCCTGCAAGGAATTATTAATGGGATGTATGATGCTAAAATTAAAGGTTTAGTCAAAGTCCTTCGTGAGTCGAAAGTGCCTGTTTATCTGCGCTTCAATCAGCATATGGAAGTTCCCAGTCGTTATTTGCCCTGGCAAGAATATCCTTCCATTTACATTAGTGCCTATCGTCATATCTATGACCTTATTAAAGAGCAAGCTCCAGAGGTGCAAATGGTTTGGGGACCGGCCGGGTATCCCGGACTGGAAGAATCCTATCCTGGGGAAGATTATGTAGATGCCATGAGCATAAATTTAATTAGCCCTTCCGAGGAATTCCTTTCGGTTTATCCCAAGCAGGACTTGTCCACCGAATTAAGGCGCCGCATGCATCGCTTGCGCTTTTTTGATCACCCTTGTTTTGTTTTGGGGTCGCTTGATCAGCTTCCTAGCGCCGAGCAATTGGAAGAATTAGCCGCCTATCAGAAAGCCAATCCCTATCTCTTTCCCCTGCTCGGAGAATCTGAGGCTATGCAAAAGCCTGCCACAGACAGCTCATTTCATATCGGTATCTATGACCCCGATGAAAAGCTGCTTGATGCAGAAATCATCAATGCCGAGCATATTTTCATCAATCTTGCCACTTTCGTCGAAGAGGGCTTTTTGGAAAAATTTGTCGAACTAAAAAGAGGAAAAAGGAACTTAATTCTAACGGTCGAAACCATCTCTGATCACCATGAAGAGCGTGATGATGATTGTCTAAACCGCCTTTTGGCTGGGGTTTATGATAAGGACCTTGATCATTTATTGGATAGCTTAAAGACCTTTCCGCGCGCGCTCTATCTACGCTTCTCGCAAGAAATGGAAATCCCCATTTTCCGTTATCCCTGGCAAAGCAAAGAACCCCAACTCTATATTGATGCTTATCGCTATTTAATGAATCGAGCCCGAGAAGAATTGGATAGCGTATACCTAGTTTGGGGACCGGCCGGCGATCGAGGCTCGATTGAGTGGTATCCTGGAGATGATGTGGTAGATTACGTGAGTTTTGCCGTTTATGGTTTACCCGATAAAAACATTACCGATCCTAATTTGCAAGAGAGTTTCGCTGACATCTACAAGAGAAAAGCCTGGCGCATGCGTCAACTGGATAAACCAATTTTCATCACCGAGTTTGGGGTAAAAGGACCGGAAGAGTTTCAGAAACAATGGCTGCTCAAAGCGGCGGAGACCATTCGTGAGGCACCCGAGCTTAGCGGGATTTGTTACTTCAACATGCACGATGTTCCACAGGCCTGGGGAGATATTGCCCCTCCAGACTGGAGCGTTGAGCCCGAAACTTATCATGCCTTTATTGAGGCCATTGGCCGATAGGAGCTCCTGAAGAGGCTCAATATTAGAATCTATTAAATAGGCTGTATCTTGGGGAACCCTAAATTCAGCACTATGAATGCACGATTGATAACGATCGCTTTGCTTTGCCTTGGCGGTGGACTAATGGCCCAAAATGAAAGTAGTTCCGACTTGCAGGAGATGGAGGTTCCGGGCTGGTATCAATATACCGGTAGCGAGCAATTATCAGCGGAAGCCTTTTTAAGGGCTTACCACCAAGAATTGGGCTTAGGGCCTAATGATGCATTAGTTCTGCAAAGAAGCAGCACGGGCACCGATGGTAGCGAGCACCTTCATTATCAACAAACCCACAATGGGATTCCTATTGAAGCGGGAGAGTTAATCGTCCATCTCCGTGGTGGCGCTGTATATCTAGCCAATGGAGAAATTGTGCGGAATTTGGATTTAGGAAGTCAAGCGAGCCTGAATGAACTCAGCGCCTTTGCCAAGGCTTTAGAATATTTTCCCTCGGATGCTTACCGTTGGGAAATCGAAGGAGAGCCGCGTCCAATGGGTACTTTGATTTTCGTTGATCCTAATTTCAGCAAGGACCCTAGTAAATACCGTCTTTCTTATAAATATGACATCCACAGCGCTGCCCCCGAGGACCGCAATTGGGTTTATATCGATGCCTATAATGGTGACTTGAATCTTAGCTTAAGCCGGATTCATACTAGTGATACGGGGACCGCAAGAACTAAGTATTCCGGTACCCGCACAATTTTCACTTCCTACTTTGCAGATTCTGCTAAATACGTCCTGCACGATAGCCTCACTGGCGGGGGAATCTTTACCTACAACATGGAGCAGCGTACCAATAAATCTTCGGCGGTGGACTTCTTTGATGATGATAATTACTGGGATAATTTCAATGCTCAGTTTGATGAAGTTGCCACCGACGCGCATTGGGGAGCGGAAAGAGTTTACGCCTACTTCCGCGATAATTATAACTATTTAAGCTACGACAATCTCAACTCGCCTTTGGAGTCCTACGTACACTTCGACTCTAGTTATGTCAATGCTTTTTGGAATGGTAGGGAGATGACCTATGGCGATGGTAATGGCACCGCAGTGACGCCTTTAATCTCTTTAGATGTAGTGGCTCATGAAATTGTGCATGGGGTTACTGAATATACTGCCAGTCTAATTTATATGGGAGAAGCCGGAGCTCTAAATGAGTCCTTTAGCGACATCTTTGGCGCTGCCCTGGAATTTGAATTCGATACCGCTGGTGGGGACTGGAAGATGGGAGAAGATTTTATGAATACCGGAAACGGGATTCGCAATATGAAAAATCCGGCCCTCTTTAATGATCCTCACACCTACCGAGGCACCAATTGGGGCGAAGGACTGTTTTTTGATAATGGTTATGTACACAGTAATTCGGGTGTACAGAATTTCTGGTATTACCTACTGAGTGATGGTGACACCGGAGTTAATGATAATTTTCACGCCTATGATGTTGAGGCCCTAGGCTTCCAAACTGCGGCAGATATAGCCTTCCACAATCTCAATAATTACCTCACTCGTTTTTCTGACCATTTTGATGCGCGTATGGGTGCAATGCAGTCGGCAATTGATTTATACGGTAATTGTTCCAATGAATACATTCAGACCACTAATGCATGGTATGCGGTAGGTGTTGGTGAACCTACGGGTACGACCGACCTCAGTTTAGATGCCATTGACCTCCCAAGCCGCGCTTGTAGCCTTGGAGGCAGTGAAGATATCGCCTTCATTATCCGCAATAATAGCTGCTCTCAGGATATCCCGATGGGTGCAAATATCGATTTGAACTTTTCGGTAAATGGCGGACCTATCCAGACCATGAACACCACTCTTAGTGCGGCATTGGCTGCTGGTAGTAGTGTACAAATTTTACATAGCAGCACGGCAGACTTCAGCACTGTCGGCAACTACGATATTGTTGCCTCAATTAGTTATAGTACTGACACCTTGGAATATAACAATGGTATCGAGCAACGCATTAAGCACGAGTCTTATCAAAACGCAGAATGGAAAATTCTTGAAATAGTAAGTCCGGTTTCTGCCTGTTACCTGAATGACAGTACCCACATCGACGTCCGTGCGGTATTTCTGGGTTGTGATAGCGTGGCGGCCGGTAGTACTATAGATCTCGACTATAGCATTGATGGCACCAACTACAGTACCACCGCTACTTTCTCTCGCAATATTTACTACGGTGACACCAATTTCATTCGTTTTCCCGCCACCATGAACCTGGATGCAAGGGGACGATATACTATGAACTTCACCCTCCAATACCCAAATGATCCTACCATGGCTAATAATCGAATTTTCAATCATTCGGTATTAAAGCCCTATGAACTCCTTGGAGGCAAAATTGGGTTTGAAGACTTTGCCTACGTTGATTCCTTAATCGTAACTGAAGGACGTAATAGCAGCAGCCGGCGAAACAGTGTTTCTAGTGCAGGAAATCGCGGTTTGGAAATTGTGGGTGGACCACTGGTCAATTATCCTGATCCTTTTACGGTCCCTCGCACTGATAGCCTTGTTTGGCTGGCCAACCCTAGCTTCCGCTCTAGCTACTGTACCTGTGTTGATGCCAGTGCAGAAGGGAGCCTAGATCTAAACTTCGACCTAAGACAAGCATACACGACCTTAATTCGTCGTTTGCGCTCGGAGAGCTCTAACAGTCCTCATACTTCTAGCTTCAGGGTTCTAGCTAATGGTCAACAGGTAAGTCCCACTTATACCCCATCATCTTTTGATGCGGACACCTTCCAAACTCATATTATAAATCTCGACGCCTTTGCGGGGCAGTATTTTGAGCTTTGCTTTGAGACGCATTTAATGGTAGATGCTCGGATGAATAATGTGACGGGTGATGGAGACATTGTAAACCTGGACAACATTTACCTGAACAGCAGTAAGGTCAGTTTAAAGGAGCAGAAAGTTCAAGCTGCAGCTTTCGATTTGTACCCAAATCCAAGTCAAGGTGAGTTTCGTATTGAATGGAGCCACGCGGAAAGAGGGAATTATCAGCTCTGGATACAGGATTTACAAGGTCGGATGATTTTCCGTCGCAATATCCAAACGGAAGCTGGCGCCCAAGCATGGAATTTCAGTAGTAAGTTCCCAAAAGGGACTTATTTCATTCAAGTACAAGCCCCTAATGGTATGGTTTACTCGCGGCAACTGCTTATTGATTAATCAAGGCATTGAGCTGCCTGAAAATATGATTGAGCTCCTCAGCCTGGGGATCTTCTACAGACCAAGCGTAAAAGCTATTCCCCTTTCGGGTGATGAGTTTTAGTTCTCTATTAAGCGTACTTAATTCTCCTTGGTAAGCGCTTAAGGACTTTAAGGCAATTACTTGCTGCTCTAGCTTTTCTAAGGCGGCAGAATCCAATGTGCTTAGGAGGCTTCCATTTAGTTCAAATACTTGGCCGCTAGGTCGAATGATTCGCTCTGGGAAACCATTGGTAAACCCGCCAGTTTCTGAGATATGCAAACTGATAAACTCCCCACCTGGGGCGGAGTCCGATTGAGGCGAAGTTTTACAGGCGCTAATAATGAATATGAGAAATAGGATTTTCCGAACCATGCTTAAAAGTAGTCAATTGGGACGCTCTCAAACAATTAAACTGGCAAATCCCTTAATTAGCAAGATACCAAGCATATGAAACATCTTACTACCCTCCTTCTATTAGGCCTGACTTTAATTCTAAAAGCACAAGATCGGGTTACCGGCGAAACATTTGCCACCCGATCCGAAGTTATTGCCACTGAAGGTATGGCTTGCACTAGTCATCCTCTAGCCAGCCAAATCGCCATTGACATTTTAAAACAAGGTGGTAATGCCATAGATGCCGCAATCGCGGCCAATGCTGCTTTGGGTTTAATGGAGCCTACCGGATGTGGAGTGGGAGGCGATATTTTCGCCATAGTTTGGAGTGCAGAAGATCAAAAGCTTTACGGCTTAAATGGCAGCGGTCGCTCTCCGCAAAACTTAAGCCTGAGCTATTTCAAAGAAAACGGCTATGAAAAGATTCCAGCCTTTGGGCCCCTTCCGGTTAGTGTACCTGGAGCGGTGGATGGCTGGTTTGCCCTGCATGAAAAATTTGGCACTATGTCCATGGATAAAATTCTGGACCCCGCAATCCAATACGCAGAAAAGGGCTTTCCCCTAAGTGAGTTAATTGCCTATTACCTGCAACGTTCGGCGGGCTACTTTAAAGACTATCCCAATTTTACCGATACCTATCAGTATGGCGGTCAGGAATTAATTAAGGGACACATTTATCGCAATCCCTATTTGGCTAATACTTATCGAGCCCTGGCGAAAGATGGAAGAGATGCCTTTTATCAAGGCGAGATTGCCCAAACCATGGTGGAGTTCATTCAAGAGCAAGGCGGCTTTCTTTCCCTGGAAGATTTAGCTCAACATCGCAGCGAATGGGTAGAACCTTTGTCGATTAACTATCGGGGGTATGATGTTTGGGAATTACCGCCTAATGGTCAGGGAATTGCCGCTTTACAGATCTTACAAATTCTGGAAGCTTACGATATAGCGGAAATGGGATTTGCTTCGGCGGACTATATCCATCACTTCATTGAAGCAAAGAAATTGGCCTTTGAAGATCGGGCTAAGTACTATGCCGATCCTGATTTCAATTCGATAGATTATCGCGATCTACTATCGGAAGAATATGCGGAAAAGAGACGGTCACTCATCGGCCCCCGTGCCGCCCGAAGATATGATGCCGGCAAACTAGAGCAGGGAAATACCATTTACATGACCGTAGCGGACAGTAAAGGAAATATGGTCTCATTAATTCAAAGTAATTACCGGGGAATGGGTAGCGGTATGGTACCACCCCAACTAGGCTTCATGCTCCAAGATCGAGGAGAGCTCTTTTCACTCGAGGAGGGTCACCAAAATGTTTATGCTCCGGGCAAGCGACCTTTTCATACTATTATTCCGGCCTTCATAAGTAAGGATGGTCAACCCTGGGTCAGTTTTGGCTTGATGGGCGGCGCCATGCAACCCCAGGGTCAAGCCCAAATTGTCATCAACCTCATCGATTTTCAGATGAACTTGCAGGAGGCGGGCGACGCCCCACGCATCCAGCATGAAGGTTCTTCAGAACCCACGGGAGGAGAAATGACCGACGGAGGAAGGGTTTTATTGGAAAGTGGGATGGATTACGCTGTTATTAGGGCCCTTATGCATCGAGGCCATAAAATTGGCTTTAGCCTCGGTTCTTACGGTGGATATCAGGCCATTTTATGGGATGCCCAAAACGGAGTTTATTATGGGGCCAGCGAATCTCGAAAAGACGGCATGGCCATTGGTTATTAGCCTAATTTAGACTCCCTCTACCGGTGGCAATTTCGTAACTTAGAGACTCATTCCAAGTCTTAATTTATGTTTACACGCGAAGACCTTCTAAAGGTGCATCAGCGTAAGGATTTATTATCTACCGCCGAAGAAAAAGGCATAGACTTACGCAAAGTAATTCGCAACCAGCGGTATGAAGAAGAGCTGCTTCTGCTGCAAACCGAATTGGTGAACCTGCAACGTTGGGTAGCCAAAAAGAAACTCCGGGTAGCGGTCCTCTTTGAAGGCCGAGATGCTGCAGGTAAGGGCGGTTCCATTAAAAGATTTGTGGAACATCTAAATCCGCGATCCATGCGCGTTGTGGCCTTGTCCAAGCCCACCGAAGTAGAAAGCGGGCAATGGTATTTCCGGCGCTATATCAAGGAACTTCCAAATCCGGGAGAGATTGTGTTCTTCGATCGTTCTTGGTATAACCGGGCGGTTGTAGAACCAGTGATGGGCTTTTGTAGTGATGAGCAATATGATCGATTCATGGTACAAGTGCCAGGCTTCGAACATATGCTATATGAAGATGGGGTGGTGCTCATTAAGTTTTGGTTCTCCATCAGCAAAGACGAACAGAAAAAGCGCTTTAAATCACGGATGCGCAATCCATTGAAGCAATGGAAATTTTCACCGGTGGACATGAAAGGTCAGGAACTTTGGGACCGATACACCTATTATAAGGAGCAAATGTTTTCCAAGACTCATACCACATTTAGTCCTTGGATTATCGTAAAGACCAATAATAAGAGGGAAGCTCGCTTGGAAAGCATCCGTTACGTTCTGTCCAAATTTCCTTATCAAGAAGATTCTCCAAAAACAACTACCACCATTTTACCAGATCCAAATGTAGTGGCACGTTATTATCGACATATTGAACAAATCGACATCTAATGAATACCCAAATAATTGAAAACCTAAGTGATGCCGATTTGGAAGTCCTTAACTCTCCCCTTGGCTTGAAATACCTTTTCGCCAACAAGAAAACGGATGTAGCTAAAGCCATGCGGTTGACTAAATACGAAATTCGCCTTCGAGAATTGCAAGCCGAATTAATCCAATTGCAAGAATGGGTGATTAAGGAAGGTAAGAAAGTGGTGATTCTTTTCGAGGGCCGTGATGCCGCGGGTAAGGGTGGTGCCATTCGAAGGATTACCGCCCATATTAATCCCCGACAATATAAAATTGTGGCTCTACCTAAACCTACGGAAGAGGAGGCCGGTCAATGGTACTTTCAACGTTATGTAAATCGACTGCCCAAGCCCGGGGAAATCGTCTTTTTCGATCGCTCCTGGTATAATCGTGCCATTGTAGAACCAGTGAATGGATTTTGTACGCCAGAGCAATATGAAACCTTTATGACTGAGGTAAATGATTTTGAACGGATGATTCAAAACGCCGATACCTATCTCATCAAATTCTATTTCTCCATTTCCAAGGAAGAGCAGGCAAGGCGCTTTGCCGATATTAAAAGCAGCCCCCTAAAACGCTGGAAAATGACCCCCGTTGATGAAGCTGCCCAAGGTCTTTGGGATGAATACACTAAGTATAAAGAAAGAATGTTTGAGCAAACTGATAGTGAAAATGCTCCCTGGAAAATCATTGAGGCCGATCAAAAAACTAGTGCACGATTAGAGGCCTTGGAACACGTACTAGAGGTGCTCCCTTACGAAAAAGTAGAGGCTTGAGCTAACCATTAAACTGGTTCATGGTTATCGCCGCCCCGGCCAATACGAAACTCTTGATAGCTTCTGCGGCGCGATCAATGCGTGGGTCTACCACATCCCACTGGGAGGGGGTCCAAGAGCCTAGAACATAATCCACCTGTTTACCCCGAGGAAAGTCGCTACCAATGCCAAATCGCAAGCGGGCATAATCTTGCCGACCAAGGACCTGATTTATATTCTTAAGACCATTTTGACCACCGTCACTGCCTTTTAATTTTAAGCGTAAGGTTCCGGGGTCCAGAGCTAGGTCATCTACCACCACCAATAGCTGGTTAAGCGGGATTTTTTCTTGTTGCAACCAGTAGTTTACCGCCTTTCCACTAAGATTCATATAGGTGGTAGGCTTAATAAGAATGAGCTTTTTATTTTTCACTTTAAGCTCGGCGCGACTGGCATAGCGCTCGGTAGAAAAAGAAGTGCCGGAGCCGGCTATCAGCCGGTCCAGCACATCAAATCCAATATTATGACGAGTTCCTTCGTATTCAGAGCCTATATTGCCGAGGCCTGCAATGAGATACGAATTCACCGTATAAAGTATTAAGCTTCTGCAGTCTCCTCAGCTGCAGCTTCCTCACCTTCTTCTTCCTCGTCGCTATCATCAACCGCGTTACGAGAAGTACGAACAGCTACTACGGTACGACCTCCGTCACCCACGATTTCAAAGCCTTCGGTAACGATATCGCTCACACGTAAAGATTGACCAATACGTAATTTCTCGATATTAAGGTCGATCATTCCCGGCATGCTTTCTAGGGTTCCTAGCGCTTTAACACGACGAAGGATAAACTTCAATTTACCACCATTACGCACACCACGAGCGTTTCCTACTAGGTTGATAGGAACGATAGCTTCGAAAGGCTTACCATCGGTAATCTGGAAGAAATCTACGTGCTCCACTTCACTAGATACTGGGTGGAATTGGCTATCACGAACCACACACTTGTATTCAGTTCCGTCAATATTCACGAGTACTAAAAGAGCCTCTGCAGTGTAAAGCAATTCTCTAAAGTTGCGGATATCGGTGTAAAAATGAATGTTTTGTCCGGCTCCATAAATCACGCAAGGAACCATTCCCTCGCGACGTAATAATTTCGCGCTCTTGGTACCGAGCTCTTCTCTGGACTTACCCTCGATATTAATAGATCTCATGGTATCTGGGATTTTAATTTTCTAAAAAATGTGAACTGATTGATTCGTGATGGTGCACTTTGCGCATCACTGCCGCAAATAAGTCCGCCGTTGAGATAACCTCAATCTTGCTAGACGACTTGGTCTGCGGAATAGTATCGGTAATTACCAAACGGTCGAGTTTGGAGTTTTCGATTCTTTCTAAAGCTTGTCCGGAGAGCACCCCATGTGTACAGTAAGCCTGCACACTTTTAGCGCCTTTCTCCAACAACATATCAGCGGCCTTAGTTAGGGTTCCTGCGGTATCAACCATATCGTCGATTAAGACCACATTACGACCTTCCACTTCACCAATAACCGTCATCTTATCGATAACATTGGCTTTCTTACGCTGCTTATAACAAATAACCACTTCGCTTTCTAACCACTTGGCGTAGTTGTTAGCTCGCTTAGAGCCTCCCATGTCGGGAGAAGCAATGGTTAAATCTTCTAAATTTTGACTCCTGATGTGATCCACAAAAATGCTACTCGCAAAAACATGATCCACTGGAACCTCAAAGAATCCCTGAATCTGATCTGCGTGCAAATCCATGGTCATGATCCGAGTGGCTCCTGCAGCGGTTAGCATTTTTGCTACCATTTTCGCCCCAATTGGAACTCTTGGCTTATCCTTACGATCCTGGCGTGCCCATCCAAAATAAGGCATTACCACCGTAATATGCTTGGCCGAAGCACGCTTTGCTGCGTCGCACATTAAGAGTAATTCCATCAAGTTATCGGTGGGCTGCATGGTAGACCCTACCAAGAATACGCGGCCACCACGAACAGTCTCCTCAAAAGAGGGCTGGAACTCGCCATCGCTGAACTCATTGAATTCTACCTTACCTAAGGTTAATCCGTAGGAATCGGCCATTTTCTGGGCGATTTCCATCGAGCTGCGCGTGGCGAATATTTTAGCTTGTGGTACCAAGTGCGTAAAACTTTGGAATTGACTATTTTATACTCCCTTAAAAAAGGGCTGCAAATGTAATTAATTCTCTCTTAAGTTATCAACAAGTCTGGCAAAATATCCACTAACATTTTTTTAAAGTAGAGAGCCGCGCTAAAATTTTAAATTTGACCCATGTTGAAAATTGATATGCACACCCACATTCTCCCAGAGAAGCTACCCAACTTCGCGGAGAAATTTGGCTACGGAGACTTCATTTATTTAATGCGCAATCAGGATGGTTCCGCAAATATGATGCAGGGGGATAAATTCTTCCGTAAGATTCAGGCCAATTGTTGGGATGGGCCACTCCGCATTAAGGAGTATGAGCAATTTGATACACAAGTCCAAGTGGTATGCACAATTCCGGTGATGTTCTCCTATTGGGCCAAGGCGAGAGATGCCAAAGCATTAAGTGAGTTTCTTAATGATGATATCGCTGAACTTTGTCATGCTTACCCTCAAAACTATCTAGGCCTAGCTACCCTGCCCATGCAGGATGCGGATTTAGCCATAAAAGAGTTGGAGCGATGCAAAGAGATAGGACTTCTAGGCGTGCAAATTGGCTCCAACATCAATGACAAGAATTTAAGTGAGCCCGAATTCTTCCCCATCTTCGAAGCGGCACAGGAATTAGACATGGCCATCATGATTCATCCTTGGAACATGATGGGTATGGAAAGCATGCGCAAGTACTGGTTACCCTGGTTAGTCGGTATGCCTGCTGAAACTTCCCGCGCGGCTTGCTCTTTAATTTTCGGTGGGGTTTTAGAGCGCTTGCCAGGGCTTCGAGTGTGTTTCTCTCATGCAGGTGGCTCCTTCCTTCCAACCTTGGGCAGAATAGAGCACGGTTACAACTGTCGTCCCGATCTAGTGGCAATTCACAATAATGTAAACCCTCGACAATATGTAGGTGATTTTTGGGTGGACAGCATCACACACGACGCCAAGTTGTTAGAGTACATCTTAAGCATGCAGGGTTCTAAGCGGGTGATGCTGGGTAGTGATTATCCATTCCCGCTTGGCGACCTCGAAATCGGCGCCTTCATTAATGATATGGGATTAGAGCAGAATGTGGTGGAAGATATCTTCGCTAACGCCGCATTAGAATGGCTTAATATAGACAAGTCTAGGTTCGACATTGACGGGACTAATAAAGATAGTATCCCCGTCAAGGAAAAGGGCTAAATTTGCCGCTTCATAAAGCCCCGTCATGAGCGATGCAATAACCCACGAATGCGGCATAGCGCTGGTTCGTCTCAAGAAACCTCTTTCCTACTACCACGAGAAATATGGTTCTGCCCTCTATGGTGTAAACAAAATGTATGTGCTGATGGAAAAGCAGCACAACCGTGGACAGGATGGTGCGGGCATGGCCAATATTAAATTGGATATGCCTCCCGGTAAGCGTTATATCAGCCGCTACCGATCAATTGATAAAACGCCAATTCAAGATTTATTTGAGCGGGTCAATCAGCGGATTGCAACGGGGATTGAAGGGCAAGAGGAGCGCATCCACGACCCTGAATGGCTTAAACAAAATGTTCCCTTTATTGGAGAATTGTACTTAGGTCACCTGCGCTACGGCACCTACGGCGGCCAAAGCATTGAAAATATCCACCCTTTCCTGCGTCAAAACAATTGGCTTACCCGGAACCTCATTTTAGCGGGTAATTTCAATATGACTAACGTAGACGAGCTTTTTGATAACCTGGTTAAATTAGGTCAGCACCCAAAGGAAAAAGCCGATACGGTAACCATTCTTGAGAAGATTGGCCACTTTTTAGATGAGCAAAACGAGAAACTCTATCGCCAGTTTAAAAAGGACGGCTTGAGTAAAGCTGACATTAGCCCTAAAATTGCCGAAGAAATAAACATCGCTAAAATCTTGCGCAAAAGCGCTAAGCGCTGGGACGGTGGTTATGCGATGGCTGGTTTATTTGGACATGGCGATGCTTTTGTGCTACGCGATCCCAATGGTATACGACCTGCCTTCTATTATGATGATGATGAAGTATGCGTAGTGGCTAGCGAACGCCCCGTGATACAAACTGCCTTTAACGTTCCCTTTGCGGAAATCAAAGAAATTGACCCAGGGAATGCGCTGATTATTAAGAAATCGGGTGAAGCCCGATTAGAGGAAATTCGCGTTCCCGGAAAGCGCACGGCTTGCTCCTTTGAACGAATTTACTTCAGTAGAGGTAATGATGCCGATATCTACCGCGAACGTATTGAGCTAGGCCGTCGAGTATGTCCGGCTATTCTTAAGGAAGTAGATCAAGATCTGAAGAATACCGTATTCTCCTTTATTCCTAATACCGCTGAGATTAGTTTCTACGGAATGGTAAAAGGAATGGAAGACTACTTAAATGCCGTAAAGCGGGATAAGATTCTCAAATTTGAGGGTGAACTGGACGCCGAGAAACTGGAAGGACTCCTATCTATTCGTCCTCGAGTGGAAAAATCATTGTGGAAGGACGTCAAGATGCGCACCTTCATCACCCAAGATAATAGCCGTGATGAATTAGTGAGCCATGTTTATGATGTAACCCACGAAACGGTAAAAGAAGGGGATAACTTGGTGGTTATTGACGATAGTATTGTCCGCGGCACTACCCTAAAGCAAAGTATCCTTAGTATCCTTGATCGACTTGGACCCAAGAAGATAGTAGTGGTAAGTTCTGCTCCTCAAATTCGCTATCCAGACTGCTACGGCATTAATATGTCACTGCTCGAAGACTTTGCTGCCTTCAGAGCGGCTATAGCCCTGCTGAAAGAGCGAGGCATGGAGCACATTATTGAAGAGACCTATCACAAATGTCATGCGCAAAAGGATCTACCGGATGAGCAGGTGCAAAATTTTGTGAAGGATATATATGCGCCTTTTGAGCCACAGGAGATTTCGGATAAAATTGCCGAAATGTTAACTCCCAAGAACATGAAGGCGGAAGTGAAAATCATCTTCCAAACCATTGGAGACTTGCATGCTTCTGCGCCAAATAATACTGGGGACTGGTATTTCACTGGTAATTTCCCCACCCCGGGCGGAATGCGAGTAGTGAATAAAGCTTTCCTAAATTATTTCGAAGGAAAACGCGAGCGGGCCTATTAAACAATTAGCCTTTCCTTACCTTTCTAAGGTATGCAAGGGTTTACCCGTCTTTTTCTTGAACTTGATCAAAGTAATAAGACCACAGCAAAGCTGAAGGCCCTAGTCCGTTATTTTGAAACGGCGGAGGATGCGGACCGCGTATGGGCCATTGCCCTACTTACCGGTAAACGCCCTAAACGCACCATTCGCAGCAGCGATATGCGACTATGGGCACAAGAGTTAAGTGGACTTCCCGAATGGCTTTTTGAGGAAACCTATCACATCGTGGGTGACCTAGCGGAAACCATCGCTAAAGTCCTTCCTCCAGCAGAAAAGAGCAGTCAGCTTAGCCTAAACCAGTGGATGCAGACGATTATCGCCCAAAGAGATCGTGAACCCGAAGCAAAAAAAGCTTTCATCCTAGACACTTGGAATCGCCTGGAGAATTGGGACCGCTTTGTTTTTAATAAGATGATAATGGGTGGTTTTCGCATGGGAGTTTCACAGAAACTGACCGCAAAGGCCTTGGCCCAATTTACCGGCAAGGAGGAAAGCGAAATTGCCCACCGACTCACCGGTAATTGGGACCCATCCTTAATTAATTTTGAGGAACTGATTCTCTCTGAAAACGCCGCCGACGATCATAGCAAACCCTATCCCTTTTATTTAGCTTATGCCTTGGATTCCCTTCCTGAGGATCTTGGTGATATCCATAATTGGCAAGCGGAATGGAAATGGGATGGAATTCGAGGTCAATTAATTCTCCGCGGAGGGAGCTTTTACCTCTGGAGTCGTGGTGAAGACTTAATTAGCGAAAAATTTCCCGAATTCGAATCTTTACTAGCGACTCTTCCAGATGGATTGGTAATCGATGGAGAAATTCTAATCTTTAAGGATGGAAGATTGCAGAACTTTAATGAACTGCAAACGCGAATCGGTCGGAAAAATCTTTCCAAAAAAATGCTACAAGAACGCCCCGCGGTCCTAAGAGCCTATGATATTCTGGAGTGGGAAGGTCAAGATATACGCAACAAAGCTCTGAAAGATAGGAGGGCTCTCCTAGAAAAGCTTTTTCACGATTATGACCTGAGCAATAGCTGCCTACAGCTTAGTCCTATTATTGATGCCAGAAACTGGTCAGAATTGGCGGAAATTAGGTCCACCGCTCGCGAAAATCGCAGTGAAGGTCTGATGCTGAAACACAAGGAAAGCCCCTATCAACACGGACGAAAAAAGGGTGATTGGTGGAAGTGGAAATTAGAAGCGCTTAGCATCGATGCCGTGCTTATTTACGGCATGCGCGGCCATGGGCGAAGAAGTAACCTTTACACAGACTACACATTTGCCGTTTGGGACAAGGAAGCCTTGGTGCCATTTGCTAAGGCCTACTCTGGCCTAACTGACGCTGAGTTTAAGGAAGTGGATCGCTTTATAAAAGCCAATACCTTGGAGCGATTTGGACCGGTTAGAAGTGTAAAGCCAGAATTGGTTTTTGAGTTGGCCTTTGAGGGTATACAAGAGTCCAAACGACATAAGAGTGGTATCGCCCTGCGCTTTCCTAGAATGAAACGCTGGCGTAAAGACAAACCTGCTTCAGAAGCAAATACCTTAAGGGATTTAAAAGATCTGCTAAAAATCTACGGAGACTAAAGGCTTTTTCAGAAATTAGGGCGTATGAAAAAAATCGGGCCGATTCTCTGCATATTATTCTTCGCTTCATGCCAGAATGCCCCGGTGGAGCAAGCCTTGGAAGAAAATGATGATCGCGCTTCACAAGCCCGGCAAAAGCAAATTGAGACGGAGTTAGAAAAACAGCTTCCGGCACCTGATACCCTTTACTCCTTCGCTGGCCAAGCCGATCTGGAAGATAGCCTAGGTAGTACCTATATTGATCTAGGAGCAGTTGCCCTTATCCTACAGGGCGAATTCCCTATCACCCGAAAGGGAGACACTCTATATCTTGAGGAAAGTCCAGGACTCTACACCTACCAAAAGCTTCTTAAAACCGAAGTTTTGTTACCGGGCCTGGAATTAAAGGTTTATTTCAGTCGCCATGAAAGAATTGACCAAGTCTATCCTTGGGCCCTGGGTGATCCTCAGGCCGAGGAGTTTGCAAGTTGGAGGGAAAGGGCCCAGCATTGGCAGGCTTGGACAGAATATGTTTACCTCCCTTTAGAGAGCGGTAATTATCGTTTACCTATGCTCAACCAGGGGCATAATCAAGAAGCGCGAGCTGAGCTGTACAAATCCCTGAGTCTACGTGACACCTTCATCGATTACCCCGGAGAAATGGGCGGCTATCAGGCGGAATTTCTTTTCATTGGGCAGCCGGCGGCCTTTTATGTGCCCGAGGCGGTGCTCAAGGTAGAGGTCTATGATGAGGAGGTTTTAAAGCGGGAATATTACATCCAGATTAACTTCAGCTATGGCTGTTAGGTTGCTAAAATATTCAGCTCTACTTTTAATTTTTGCGGCTTGCTCTTGGGAATATCATCGCAGTCATTATCGCTATCCATTCCTCAATCCCCAGCCCGGGGAGTATTACACCACGGCCGACTCTACCCTGTATGACACCGGTGTTGCCTGTATTCGACAGCAGTATTTTATTAAAGATGGCGATTGGCTCCATATGTCTGCTTATCAATGTCAAGATCTCTGGCGGATAGATTCGGGTTTCGATAAAAGGGGGCGACTCTATTTGGTTCGTAAAAACCATGAGGGCCGCACCGCTACTTATTTATTCGACACCAGCTTCACGGTTTATTTCGATAAAGCGCAAAGACCCATTATGCACTACATCAGCATTAATCAGCCCGATACTTCCTACGAGTATTGGCAATATTATAATGAGGAAGGCCTGGTTGAAGAAGAAAAAAGGCCGGTGATATATTCTATCTTAAATGAATAGTGAACCACTAGGTGATCGTAAAATCCTGATCGATTTAGTCCGAGTTCGCATGCCTTTCGGTAAATATGAGGGCCGCTTACTTTGTGACTTACCCACCTATTATTTAGAGTGGTTTTATGCCCAAGGTTGGCCCAAGGGAAGACTAGGCGCGCAATTAGAGACCTTATTTGTGATTCGAACCGAAGGGCTACACGAGATTTTAGCTGAGCTCAAAGCTCGATACGGAAGCGATTAGGGGCCAGAATAAAAATGTAAAGAACCTTTGAGTACGGAGCCGGTTTAATTCGTCAATTTTGCGGCAAATTCGGCTATGAACCAATCTTCGAAAATAAAGGCCCACTTGGCCCTCATTGCGGTGGCCCTGATTTATGGCTTAAACTACTCCATCGCGAAAGATGTAATGCCCGAATTTGTGCAACCGCGAGCCTTTATTCTTCTGAGGGTATCTGGCGCCGTGCTTTTGTTTTTTGCCTTGGGACTTGGCATGGAAAGCGAGCGCATCGCTCCTAAGCATTGGCCAAGGATTATTGCCGCCGGTTTCTTCGGAGTCGCGGCCAATCAATTACTCTTTTTCGAAGGATTGAACATCACCACGCCCATTAGTGCCGCCGTTATTATGACCACGAATCCGATTATGGTTTTAAGCCTTTCTGCCATATTCTTAAAAGTACCCCTAACCTGGCCACGTATCATTGGGATTGCCCTAGGTCTAAGTGGTGCCCTCTATCTTATCAGTCAAGGTGGGTCCTTGGGTCAAGTATTTGAAACGGGCGAATCATTAGGCAATGTATTAGTTATGCTTAATGCTCTATCCTATGCCTCTTATTTGGTGGTTGTTAAACCTTTAATGTCGAGCTATAAACCCTTTACCGTGATAAAATGGGTTTTTCTAGCCGGCTTATTCTTCGTAATTCCCTTTGCTATAGGCCAAATGCCCAGCATTGATTGGGAAGCCATGCCGAGCAAAATATACTGGGAAATTGCCTTCGTGATTATTGGCACGACCTTTTTTGCCTATCTATTGAATATCTACGCCTTAAAAACGGTAAGCTCAACGACCGTAAGTTTTTATATCTACTTACAACCTTTAGTAGCCACCGGAGCCGCGCTAATTTTAGGTAGCGACCGCCCTGAATGGCATATGCTAATCTCCGCCCTACTGATCTTCTTAGGGGTTTATCTAGTCTCCTTTTACCGCCGCAAGAATTTGCAATAACTTAACTTTGCCCACTATGACGCCATTGTACTCCATGACCGGTTTCGGCAAAAAGATTTTGCAATTAGCCGGCAAGAAAATTAGCATTGAGATAAAAAGCCTTAATAGCAAAACGGCCGATATCAATCTGCGCTTACCCAGTTTCTACCGGGTTAAGGAGGGTGAGATTCGACAGCAAATTGCCAGTCGCCTCATTCGCGGTAAAATTGACTGTAACATTAACGTAGAAGTTACCGGGGTAGAAAGTGCCCCCCGCATTAATACTGAATTAGCAGAAGCCTACCTCCATCAATTAAAGAGCTTGGCGGATCGTACCTCAGCCGAAGGAGATATGCTAGGAGCCATTATGCGTATCCCCGATATTTGGCAGAGTGCCCAAGACGAATTGGGAGAAGAGGAATGGCTTGCCTTAAAAGCCGCGCTTAACGAAGCCTTAGACGCTCTCATGAGCTTCAGAGCCACGGAAGGCGGTCGCCTGGCAGAAGACCTGAAACTTCGATTAAGCAATATTGAAAATGCGCAAGCCCAAATCGAACCGCTGGAGGAAGAACGAAAGCAAAGAGTCAAAGACAAATTGCAACGTGGCTTGGACCAATTGAAAACAGAAATTGATCAAGATAGATTTGAGCAGGAACTGATTTATTACCTCGAGAAATATGATGTCACCGAGGAAAAGGTGCGTCTGAGTACACACATTCAATATTTCAAGGAGTTGATGGCCGAAGGCGATATGGTGGGTAAGAAATTAGGTTTTGTAAGTCAAGAAATAGGTCGAGAAATCAATACCCTTGGCAGCAAAGCAAATCATGCGGAAATGCAGCGCTTGGTGGTAGAAATGAAAGATGAATTGGAAAAAATTAAGGAGCAATCCTTAAACATCCTTTAAGGAGACAGCATGTCGAAAACTAATAAGATGATCATCTTTTCCGCGCCCTCGGGAGCCGGTAAAACTACTTTAGTGCGTCATCTACTGGCGCAAGAGGAATTAAATCTTGCCTTTAGTATCTCTGCTACTAGCAGAAAGGCTCGCGGAAAGGAAGAGCATGGCAAGGACTATTACTTTTTAAGTAATGAGGTTTTTAATCAAAGGGTTGAGGCAGGAGACTTTTTAGAATGGGAAGAGGTATACTCAGGTACTAAATACGGCACCCTAAGGTCAGAAATTGAACGCCTCTGGAGCGAAGGGAAAAATGTAATCTTCGATATTGATGTAGTAGGTGGACTAAACCTCAAGAGCCTTTATGGTGATCAGGCCTTGGCCGTTTTTGTGATGCCTCCAGATGAAGAAGAGCTGGAACGTCGCTTAAGAGGACGGAAAACCGATAGTGAGGATAAAATTCGACAAAGAATGGCCAAAGCCCGCAAGGAAATTGGTCGCTCTGATCGGTTTGACCACGTCCTCCTTAACCGTGATTTGGAGGTTGCCAAGAAAGAAGCTTACAACTTGATTAAGATTTTTGTAGGGGCATGATAAAAAAGGTCGGATTGTACTTTGGCACTTTTAACCCCATCCATGTGGGACATTGCATTATCGCCCAATACATGTTGGAATACACCGACCTAGATGAGGTATGGTTCGTCGTTACGCCGCATAATCCGCATAAGAAAAAGAGTAGTTTATTGGATGACCGGCAACGCTTACACATGGTAAACCTGGCGATTGGCGATCATTATAAATTACGGGTAAGTGATGTAGAGTTTGGACTAGCTCAACCCTCCTTTACAGCCAATACCTTGGCGCATCTCAGCGAGCAACATCCAGAGGCCAGCTTCCACTTAATTATGGGTGAGGACAATTTAGAGAGCTTTCCCCGCTGGCGGAACTATGAAAGCATCCTCGAAAACCATGAACTCTATGTTTACCCGCGCATTGGTAGTAATGGTGGCGAGCTCGCCAAGCATCCTCAGGTACATATCACCAAGGCGCCTATCATAGAGATAGCCTCTACGGAAATTCGTTCCGCAATAGAAAATCAGCAGGATGTAAGTTATATGCTTCCCCCAGCCGTATGGGCTTATATTGACCAAGAACTCTTCTATCGTTAAAAAAAATTCCCGACCTACCGGAGAGCAAGTCGGGAACAATTTTATGATGGCTCAGGTCCCTAGTGTTAATACGCCCTAACCATCAACTATCCTATTTCAATTTCAAATGTAGGGCGCTTGGGAAGTCAAGCCTTGTCAGGGCTTGCGCAATTTTGCCAGATACCTTTCTTTAACAATATTTTGATGGTGCGCGTCATGGCCCGGTAAAACGTAGGCAAAGGCCGCCATGTTTACTGGACCCGACTCCGAAGCACCGTGAGCTTGCCACTGCTCCTCATTGAGAGAAACGAAGAAATCGTAGCTAGCCTGTTTCACATGTTGGTATTCCAACAAGAGTTCGGACCAAGACCTTTGGTGTGCTCCACTTGCCTCGACATAAGCATCTTGATCAAAGCCGGGAAGTAATTTATCTTCCTTACGGGAGATGGACAAAGCCCGGAAGACGAAAATACGTTCGGTGTCTGTAATATGGGAAAGCAATTCCTTGATGCTCCATTTTCCTTCCTCGTAACGGAACCCCGCTTCCTCCTCATTTATAGTGTGCCAAAATTCAAGAGCATCCTGCAAATGATGCTGGATAATCTCCAGGATCGACTCTCCTTCATCAACCCATTTGAAATAGGTATCATAATAGGCCGGGTAAGTTCCAGCGCTGGGCTTTAAAATCTTCATTACGGAATCCATTTAATGTCCTTAAAGTCCGGCTTTCGCTTCTCCAAGAAAGCATTCCTACCTTCTTTAGCCTCATCCGTCATATAGGCCAATCGAGTCGCTTCACCGGCAAAAACCTGCTGACCAACCATTCCGTCGTCGGTTAGGTTGAAAGCGAATTTGAGCATTTTAATAGAGGTTGGAGATTTTTCTAGAATCTCCTGCGCCCATTGATAGGCAGTGTCCTCCAATTCGGCATGGGGAATCGAAGCATTAACCATACCCATTTCCACCGCGTCATCCGCCGAATAATTACGGCCTAAAAAGAAAATTTCCCGGGCTTTTTTCTGCCCTACCATTTTGGCTAAATAGGCTGAACCGTAGCCGCCATCAAAGCTGGTTACATCGGCGTCGGTTTGCTTAAAAATGGCATGTTCCTTCGAAGCGAGAGTAAGATCACAAACTACATGTAAACTATGTCCACCTCCAACGGCCCAGCCAGGAACCACGGCAATAACCACTTTAGGCATAAAGCGAATTAAGCGCTGGACTTCCAAAATATTTAAACGAGGCATACCGTCGTCATCTACATAGCCTTGGTGACCACGTGCGTTCTGGTCTCCTCCACTACAAAACGAGTAAATACCGTCCTTCGGTGAAGGTCCCTCGGCACTAAATAGCACCACCCCAATAGAAGTATCCTCCCGAGCATCTAAGAATGCCTCGTAAAGTTCGGCAACAGTTTTAGGCCGAAAGGCATTTCTTACTTCCGGGCGGTTAAAGGCGATACGCGCCACGCCCTCTCCTGATTTTTTATAGGTGATATCCTCGTACTCTTTTACGGTGGTCCAGTTTACCGGCATAATCTAAATTTTGCACAAAGATACATTCTGGGACTAGCAATAGTTCAAAAGAAGGTCCCACCAAATGGTGGGACCTTCCATTTAAGCTTCCGACGGCTTGGGGCCTAAGAAATTCATGCTACTCGCAACGATCTCGGTAATGTACCGAGTCTCGCCATCCTTAGTGGTATAGCTGCGATTAACAATCTTGCCCTCCACAATCAAGAAACTCCCCTTCTGGACGTGCTGCTCTATTACGGTAGCTAAACCCTGCCAGGCCACAACATTATGCCATTGGGTCTCACTCACCTTTTCTCCTTTACTATTTTGATAGGTTTCATTAGTTGCCAAAGAGAACTTGGCCAGCTTACCTTTCGAGTCAAAGGTTTTTACCTCAGGCTCAGAGCCTACGTGTCCAATTAGGCTAACGCGATTTCGTAAATCACTCATCTTACTGGTTTTAAAAAATTCTCATCAAATCTGCTCATTAGTCTCTTACTAGAGCGATGAAAAACATTTAGCAAACTCATAAGGCAACCAGCGGACTTATTCAGGTCTAAAAAATAAAAGCCTATGCGACTTAATCTAGCTTTTCAATGCGATGAAAATTGGGAGAAAATGCTTCCTATGGGGGAAGGCCGGCATTGTGAACAGTGTGATAAGGTGATTCTTGATTTTCGCGATTGGTCCGATGCTGCCATCATAAAGCGCTTACAGAAAGGCGATAAGCTCTGTGGTCGCATTCCCGAAAGCCTATTGGAACGTTCGCTGAAGCCCCAGAGCCCCAAGCGAAACCCAGTGATGGCCCTGAGTCTACTAAGTGCTATGGCCAGCTCTGGCACCCTAATGGCACAGGAAGCTCCTTCTTCTCCTCGGGAAGTGTATCAATCCCAAGGCTATAAGGCTCTTGATAAAGCCGAATTTGCCGAAGATTTAGAACTTTCCTTTATTCTTGAGGGGAAGGTCCTCGATAGTAACAGCTCTCATGTGGTTCCCTTTGCCAACCTTATTATTAAACAAGCGGGGACGATAATTGCCTACAGTAACTCAGACCTAAATGGTGAGTTTAATATTAATCTAGGTTCAATATCTAGGGAGCAGTACATTGAAATTACCACTTCGATGATTGGCATGGAGACAAGGGTGATGCGCTTGATGCCAGAAGATCTAAATGGACCTCTGTCAATTGAAATGCTGCCCGCACCTTTATGCCTAGAGGCTGATGTAATCGCCGAAGCTCCAATGATGCAATTTCTAACGGGAATTGTGGTTGCTCTGCCAGACGAATATCATGATGAAAAGGTAGTGGAGCGCAACTGGTGGGGGCGTAATTGGCATCGCACCCGGCAATTCGCGAATCGCTTGAAATTTTGGTAAGCGGCCAATCTATTGCGCCTAGCTGCGTTAGGATTAATACCTTTGTATACAAGTTTCTAGCCATGCGTAAAAGCTTAATCCTCTTAATACTCGGCCTTTTTCTGGCAAGCCATTACGGCTCTGCCCAGATAACGGAACCCATAAGCGTCGAGTCAAATCTCTGGGGCCAGAAGTTTATTCAAGGGGAGGCGAAATACAAGTTGTCGGAATTGATTGAGCTCTTTGAGGTCTACACCCCAGCGCACGATATGATTCGATCAGCAAATAATCAACATGATTTCGCGGTTTTCTGCCAGATTTCGGGCAGCTTTTTAGTTCTGTATCCGTTTTTTAATGATGCCATTAACCGCGACCCTAATTACAATATGAGTTTGATTGGATTAGGCTTATGGGCCATTTCTGTACCCATTGAGCTAAGGTCCCGGCAAAAAGCCCTTGATGCTGTGCTTAGCTATAACAATTTTCAGAAGAGCAAGGTAAAGGCCTCCCTGAATATTGGCAATGGTGGTTTAGGGATTAGCCTAAGATTTTAAATCCTGCTTTGAAGTCAATTGCTTTAATCGAGTTTGGAAGCTCCCACGACGAGGTCCTTTATTCTCAGTATCGCTTCATTGAGAATTATTCTGATAGCAAAGTGCATCTTTTTGTTTCAGAAGCTCTGAAACCGAGACTATTTAACTATCCATCGGAGCAGGTACATTTTCTCCCTGCATCTCCTCGTTTTAGAGACTTTCGCAAGCTACATCGCCTTTTGGCTAAATTAAATGTAGACCGGGTAGTATTTAATACCGCTAGTGGAAAAAGGGTCCGAAATTTCGTCTTTGCCAAAGCACGAGTACCCTATAAATATATTGGTCTATTACATCATCAGCGGAAGCTGGAGAATAGTACCACTCAGTCGCTGATCAGTCTTAAAATTAGGTCCTATCTTTTTCTTTCTGCCTACTTAGCTCATCAGGCGAAAAGCCTCAAACCCAATTTGCGTATCGGTTATTTCTATGCCGGCTTTCTTCCTAAATGGGAAATCTCTGAAGAAATGAGAAAGCCACAGGGAGAGATATGGATTGTAATTCCGGGTCAGCTCGAATACAAACGTCGAGATTATCAAGCTCTCCTAAATAGTTTAGATCCCCAAAAAAGCCCTTCAAACTTGCGCTTCATTGCTTTGGGTAAGTCCATGCATGACCATGGTGATGGAGCCGATTTTAAGCAGCAATTGAATCAGAAAGGTCTGGCACCCTGGTTTAAAACCTGGGATCACTTTGTGCCTAATAAGGCCTTTTATTCTTATCTCCGCCAAGCAGATTTCGTTCTTCCTTTGATTCATCCTGATCACGCCGGAGGTAAATTATACGCTAAGCAGATTTCCGGAAGTTGGAACATGGCCATGGCCTTTAAAACCCCCCTCTTGCTAGAGGAAAATGCACCGGCCTTTTCTGAGTGGCAGGATGCCGGATTTGCCTACGACTTGGCGCATTTATCAAGTTTATGGTCACAAATTGAAGCCCTGCGATCGGAGTCCTTTTATCAGGAGGAAAAATGGCAGATCGAAAGTCAAGCGGACCAATATCTAAGCTTTGTAGAAGCCTAAAAAAAAAGCTGTTTACCTAAATAGGCAAACAGCTTTGATGTTCGAAACGGTGGATCTTACTTTTTAATCGTAATCTTCACGGTTTTGGTTTGGCCATCTCCATCGAGGAGATTGATATGATAAATGCCCTCCGCTAGATGTTCGAAGTTCACTTTTACCTTTTCGTTGGCATTGGCCTTTATCTCATCTTCATAAACTACACTTCCGGTAACATCTATCATTCGCAATTGATAGCTTCCCCCTTGACTGAATTCAATGGTTCCTTTTCCGCTGGTAGGATTTGGATAAACACTGAATAGGGGTAATTCATCTTCCACCAAGGAAATGTTTGTTGGATTCGCCACAATTAGGCGATAATGAGGGGCTTCAAAGGTGGTGCTATTTGAAAATCCGCTAAACCAACTTCCATTTGAGTTTTGGAAAACTGATGCATAGCTCGGTTGATTCCAGTTGGCGCTATTCGCGAAACGGATTACCCCATTTGATGCATTGGGGAACATGGTAGTAATAACGTAGTAGGTCCCCACTGATAGTTCAAGTGGTCGACCTTGGGCATCCTCAAAAGAGTAATTAGTAAGGTTACAAGGAACACTACCATCAAGGGTATAAACCTGACGAAATACTGCCTGCGTTCCATTAGGAAATCCGGAATTGAATACAAATCCGGCAGAATCATAAATCGCAATTTCCATATCACCGGTAGAATCGGTTAAACAGCTCATTTGCATATCCACCCCTTGCAGGTATACCTTTCCGGAACTTGCATAAGGATGTTGATCCGCATCTTCCAAATTGTAAAGAACTCCGAAGGCTATCATCCCATTAGTACCGGTGTTTGAACCAAAATAATTATCCGCTACTCCATCGTCGATAGAATACTCATCGCCCACGCTCAGGCTAAAAGTATCGGCGGTAGGGGTGTTGGCGATACTGATACTATCCGAAATCGCCTTGTATACAATTTGGAAATCACCATCAAAAGGTGGGGTCCAAGCCGTGGTGGTGAGCGTGGTATAGTAGGCCGTATCAAAAGAAGGCAAACTAGCTACTGTGGGCGAGTAAACCGTATTTACTACGCTGTTATTAGAATCAAGAATCTCCACCGCCAGTCCCACATTGGTTTGGGTTGAGGTTCCATAATTGAAAATATTACTGTCGAAGGAAATCGGCACATTTTGCTTAGAGCTAAGATGCATATACTTCGGATAGTTTCCGTCACCATCAAAAATCACATCATGCGCTGGGGCCTCACCAGTAGTTCCCGGTGCGGTACCTCGCGTAAACACCAATAAATTCTCGGGGGGAGTTACCAATTCAATATCATCGATCATCCAATAATAGCGTCCTGATCCATTGGTATTGCTCACCGTACCGTCAAAAACGAATTCCAAAACCACTTCGCTTTGGTTCGCCACGAATGAGGACAAATTTGCCCGGTAGTAGGCATTAGTGGCGGTAGAAGAATTTACTGGCAATTCGCTGGAAGGGAATACTTCAACGGTGTCTGGAAAGGTGGCTCCGCCATCGGTACTGATTGCTACATACCAAGCAGCTTGGAAACGACGAGCATACATATAGAAACCTAATTCCGCTCCCGCATGGGTACTCAAATCAATGGTGTCGGTGCGCAAGCGGCCAACATGCGGTGCGGGAACAGTTCCCTGACCATTAGTAGCGCGGTCTCCGTTCGAATGCAGGTAGTCCGAATCGAAAATCATAAATCCATTGCTACGACTTGGGGAATTAATCGGGGTACCCAAGTTTCCCGATTGGTTCGGTCCTGCCCAACATCCTCTTGATCCCACGGAATCAGGTGGGGCTGTGTTTGGGCCTCGATATTCCCAGAGCGCCAGAGCGGGGGTGCCATTTTGGGTCCAATCAGCGGGAATACCGTTGGCAAAGTCCTCGGACCAAATTAAAGTTTTAGCTCTCCGTTCATTATTAGGATGATGAATGGTACGGGGAGTTTGCTCGCTGTATCCTTCGGAAGGTTCCAGCAGTGGAAGACTTTGGGCGCTAAGGCCAGTGCTAAGCAAACCAGTAATGATAAAAAGTAAGGGTCTTTTCATAAGGTTAATTTTCATTAGTACTTGGAAATTAGCACATTTTGGCCAGTTTCGACTAGGACCTAGCAAACTTTAACAGCTTTGAGTCAATCTTTCCTTCTGGGGATTCAAGGAATTTTTATGGAGTATCCGATGGCTGGCGCAAAATTCCTAGCTTCGCCGTGAAACCCTATAGCGTGGCACAAGCACAACTTGAACAGTGGATTGACCAGTACAGCGATGAACTCCTACAGTGGGCAGAATATCGCCTAGGTGATCGTGATTTGGCGCAGGACATGGTCCAGGAGACCTTTATTGCCGCCTACGAAAACTTTGATCAATTTAAAGGAGACGCAAAGCCAAAAACATGGTTATCGCGAATTCTTCGCAACAAGATTATCGATCATTTCCGTTCCGCTTATTATAAACGCAACATCTTCGAAGGGCAGCCCAAAGAAGATGAAGGGCCAGAAACATCCCTCTTCGATCGAACCGGGCATTGGAAAAAAGCGGAGTTCACCTCGGGTTGGGAAGACGAAGAGAATCTAATGGACCGTGATGATTTTCAAGATTTATTTAAATCATGCATGGGCAATTTACCCCAGGCATGGCGGGATATTTTAGCGGCCAAATACTTCGCTCAAGAAAAAGGTGAGGAGATTAGTCAGGAGTTTGAAATAAGCACGTCAAACTACTGGCAGATAGTGCACAGGGCAAAGCTGGCACTTAAAAAATGCCTTGAAGTATATTGGAACTAATGAAAGTTTTAAACGCAATTATTTTGAACTGCGAGAAAGCTAGCTTATACATACAGAAAAATCAGGAAGGAACTTTGGACTTAAAGGGAAGAGTCCAATTGCGTCTCCACTTGATGGTATGTAAATTCTGTCGTGCTTACGAAAAGCAAAGTCAGAAATTAAATGAATTGATTGGTCAACACTTTAGCCCTTCCCCAACCGAATCCAACTCGGAGTTTAAAGATCAGCTAAAGGCCCAAATTCAAAAAAAATCTACCGACTGATTGTAAGGCTTAGCTAAAGCCACCGTCCATAGTGCAGAATATAAAACTGTTACTATGACTAACTTATTTCTCAGTATCATTCTTCTTTTCTCTGCTCCCATAAGCACCCCTGAAGATGCTATGGTTCCAGCAAACGATGCCCTAATTGTAGTGGTGAACACCGCTTCATGGTGCCCCGTTTGCCAGAAGAATGGTCCACGGGTTGAAAAAGAATTACTCTCAGACTTCATGAAGAATGACTCTTATCAAATTATCGTTAATGATATGAGCGATGAGTCTACAATTATGAAAGCTGATGAAAAGCTAAGTGCCGCTGGTATTGCCGATTTTGCTACCGAGCACAAGGGCACCGGAGTAATTTACTTTATTCATCCGGAGAGCAAAGAGGTGCTTGATAAAATCAGTGTCCGCAAAAGCACTGAAAAAATCAAAGCTGCCTTTGAATCTGCCCTTTCCGAGATTTAAATCGGGGAAGGATTATTAGGCCGAGTCGACTGGGTTCTTCCGACTCGGCCTTTTTTTTGTCTTAATTTTCCAAATATGTTGAAATATCTTATCTGTATAAGCTTGTTTTTAAGCTTAGGTGCAAGCGCTCAAGGACTAGAAAACCCTCAGGGATTAGCTGAAGGAAGTAAAGCTCCTTTGGGGGAATTAATAAATCAGAATGGTGAAACGGTTTCCCTAGATGCTGCCTTGAAAGAAGGTCCCATTCTTTTGCTTTTTTACCGGGGTGAGTGGTGCCCCTACTGTAACCGCCATATGGCCTTAATTGAAGAGATTCGAGATTCTTTAAATGCCTTAGGCGTGCAAATTTTCGCGATTTCACCCGAGCTTCCCGAGCATCTAACGGAAATCCAGAGTAAAACTGGTGCCGAATTCCAATTCCTTTATGATGCACAGTATCGTCTCATTCAAGCCTATGATTTGGCCTTCCTACCTTCGAAAGCCACCCGCTTTAAATATAAGAGTGTATTAGGGGCTGACCTTGGCGAACGTCATCGTGATACTCGTGAGTGGCTACCCGTTCCAGCGAGCTACCTCATCGATGAAAATGGTATTATTCAGTGGCGTCATTTTGATCCGGATTATACCCAACGCTCCGAGCCAGAAGAAATATTGTTGGCTGCGCAGGGATTAAGAAATAGCTAAGAATCAAGGGTCTTTAGGAAAGCTAGGGGGTCTGTTGTACCTTTGGGTCAAACTTTTTCGCATTAGACCGCTACTTTGCTTCCTTTTTACCCTAATCATGGGGTTTTCAGTTGCCCAGCCCGCAAATAATATCGGGGCGGGAAATTCAATTGATTTTGACGGCACCAACCAGCGTATTGAGCTGGGACCGGTGATGAACGATTTGAATTTACCGGTTACCGTAATGGCTTGGGTTAAAACCAACTCTGCGCTTTATAATCCTATTTTCTCCTCTTCCCGTGAGCAAAGTGCTTACCATGGATTCTGGTTTCAAATGGGCAGTAATCAAATTACTGTAGCCTTTGGTGATGGAACGGGAGGATTTACTCCTTCCGCAAGGAGAAGCAAAAGAGCAAACCTTTCCTTTTCATTGGTGGGAGAATGGCACCATGTGTGTGCGGTAATTCAGAATAGTGGAAATATAAGCCTCTATGTCAATGGAATCGATGTGGGCGGAAACTACAGTGGCACCGCGACGAGCATGCTGAATAATTCCACGGCATCAGGAACCGCAAATATTGGTTACCATAAAAGATCTACAGATGAGTATTTCGATGGTGAGATCGATGAAGTAAAGGTTTATAAAACGGCCTTAAGCGTGACCGATGTCCGGAGGCAAATGTGCCGAAAAGCAGATACCGCTAATCCCAACTTAGTAGCCTATTGGAACTTTAATGAAAGCGCGGTCGATAATCTGATCGCCAGTCATAATGGGTCCTATATTGGAGTCCGGGCCAATGGAGCGACCACGCTATTATCTGCTGCTGCCGTGGGAGATACCTCGGTATTTATTTACCCCCTAACGACTAATACCGCCTTAAATGATGGGGTGGCCAACCTTGACTTAATTACCGCGGGTGTTAACACGGGTACAAGTGCCACTATTCCTGGCACTCATATCTACCGGGTTAATGAACGCCCCTTCAATGCCGACAGCGTGCAAATCCCCGCCCAGGTGAATCATTATTATGGGGTTTTCACCACCGCCTTAGGGGACAATTTTAGTATCGACTATACCTTATTGCCCAATTTTTACCAGCCCAATCGATATCTCTTAGCTCGAAGAGCCAATGCTACCTCCACCCGTTGGTTCGAATGGCCTAATTTCTTTAGTCCCGCCATCACGCAAAATGGTAGGGTGCATCATGAAGAGTACATCATTAGTGAAGAGGCCACTTGCGTTGGACCTAGTCAACTACCCCCCCTTCTTTCCGCTTGTGATAGTATTCAATTTACCTTACCGGCTAGTTTTATCAATCCGTTTTGGCCAGATGGATCCACGGCTCAAAGTCGTACCTTCTATCAAACTGGAACCTACATAATTATTGGGACCGATGCGAGCGGTTGCGCCATTAGCGATACCATTACCCTGCAAGTCTTGAGACCTGCTTTTAATCCGGTACCCGACGAAGTATTTTGCGATAGTGCCGACATTAACCTTGACCCCCTATTAACAAATATTCAATGGTTTGATGGTCAAAGTGCAAGTAGTAGACGTTTCTTCTCAGCAGGAACCTATTGGTATCAAGCTGTTGACCCCAGCTCTGGTTGTCTGGTTCAAGATACTTTCCAATTGGCTCTTGATAATGGCGGAGTAGTTTGGGACGACTTATTTGGTGAAACGGATCGCTTTTGCCGGGGTGATACTGTCCGGCTATTCCCACCTGCCGGCGCGCAAGTAATCTGGCCCAATAATTCAGATAGCAGTTTTGTGGTTTCACGCAGCGGCGATCTAAATGTATCCGTTCGAGTTGGATGTGTGGATACCAATCTCACCCTTTCTGTTCTTTTTACTGATTGCGATTGTTTCGTGCATATACCCAATGCCTTTACTCCCAATGGCGATGGTTTAAATGAACGCTTCCGGCCCCTATCGGAATGTGAATTTAATATCTACCACCTGCGCATCTTTAATCGTTGGGGAATTCTGGTCTTTGATTCTCAAGACCCTAGCGAAGCCTGGGACGGGACCTTCGCAGGTGAAGCTGTCCAACAAGGGAGCTTTGTCTATCACCTCAGTTATAGTTCTGACTTGACGGCCCGAACTGTTACGGGTATTGTTAACTTGCTGAGGTAAATCCGAGCTCTTGAAAAGCTTTCTAAGTTCTGTAGCCCAATTCCTAATGCAGCAGGAAAAACCTCTGCATGAACTGACCCTTGTTTTACCTAGCCGAAGGGCGGCGGTTTTTCTTCAGCGATCTCTACAAGAACAGATCGAAAGACCAGTATTAGCCCCACGGATGATCAGCATCGAAGAATTGATATTCGAAGCAACTGGCTTAAGCGCGGTCTCAAAACCAGAATTATACTTTCGGCTTTTTGCCTGCCTAAAAAATAATCATCGACCCGATATAAAATTCGAGGAGTACAATCGATGGGCACGAGCCTTGATTCAAGATTTTAATGAAATTGATCGCTACCTAATCTCCCCCGAGGATCTCTATGAATATTTAGGTGATTTAAAACGTATCGATAATTGGAATCTCGAAGCGGGTGAGCACACGCAAATGTTGGATGATTACCTTAAATTCTGGCCCGAATTGGCCAAGGTATACCAATCGATTAAATCCGAAATGCTTTCTGAAAATAAGGCTTGGCAAGGCCTGGCTTACCGAGTATTTGCTGAGTATGCCGGAACCAATGCCAAGGCCATTGAAGAACGCTATCAACAATTGTTTTTCATAGGCTTTAACGCTTTAAATTCCGCGGAAGAAGAGGCGCTATTAAAGCTTCACGAGCAAGGTTGCGCGGAATTCTATTGGGATGTAGACCAATACTACTTTGATAATGTTGATCAGGAAGCAGGAATGTTCTTGCGCCGCTCTAAATTGGTGAAGCAACTCCGACGAGAAGGAGCCTTCTATGGTTACCATCAAAGCCTAAAGACGGAAGCCAGGGAATTACACAGTTACGCCGTAGCGGGGGCTCACTTACAAGGAGTTGTAGCAGCGCAAATCCTAAGTGAGAGCATCAACACTGACCAAAAGAGCGCGCTAATTCTTAGTGATGAAGCTTTGTTGCCCGCGGTGCTTAATAATATACACCCCCAATTCCCCAAGCTTAATCTGAGTATGGGATTGAGTCTGCAGCACTCGCCATTAGCCGCCTTCTTTGAAATTCTCCTCGACTTTCCATTAGAAGCGGAGCGCAATGGGAAGAGGACTAAAGATAATTGGGCCCGTTATCACCATAAACGTTGGGAGGCCTTATTGAAGCATCCTATTAGCCAGCGTTTAGCTTCTGATAAGGCAGAGAAACTGGGGAAGGCCCTGCACAAGATGCAAAGGCAAAACATGCTATATCCCAGTCTAAAAGACTTAGATTTAGAAGATTGCTTTGCCCCGCTTGCCGATGATTTCTTTAGGCCTAAAGAAGAGTTGCAAAAGCAATATGAGCGATTGGCTCAATTTAGTGCCGCTGCGGCTAATGTGCTTATTAACGAAAGCAGTTTGCAGGAGGCCTTGTTTGGTTTCCACCAATTATTCGAACAAAGCGCCAAACTTTTAAAGCAGTTTCCCTATCTCGAAAACTTTGAGCAGAGTATTCAATTTTATCGGGAATTAGTCCCTGATTTGAGCATTGATTTGCGTGGCGAACCCTTGGAAGGCCTGCAGGTGATGGGATGGTTAGAAACCCGCTGCTTAGATTTTGAAAATTTAGTCGTGCTGAGTCTTAATGAAGGTACCCTACCCAAAGGACGTTCTGAAAGCAGCCTTATTCCTTTCGAGCTAAAGAAAAAATTTCAGCTACCCACTTTTCAAGAGAAGGATGCCATTTTCGCCTATCACTTCTACCGATTAATGCAAAGAGCGAAAAACATTCACCTATTACATAGCACCGCGGAATCCGCGATTGGAGTGGTAGAGCCATCGAGATTTGTACGTCAACTGCTTCTGGAGTGGCCAGAGCAAAATCCGCGACTTGATATCCAGGAACATATTGTAACCGGATATTCTGAGAAACGTAGCAATGAAGAGGTGATAGTAAAAACACCGGCGATTATGAAGCGCCTGGAAGAAATGGCCAAGCTAGGTTTTTCACCCAGTACACTGAATCAATACTTACGCAGCCCATTGCGCTTCTACTATGAAAAGGTTTTAAGACTAAAACCCGATGATGAACTGATGGAAGAATTGGATGCGCCCTTTCAGGGCTCCATAATGCATCGATTCTTGGAATTAGGATTTAGCCTGGCCGACCCCCATGATCCGGATAAAAGGATAGCCTTTAGCCCTAAATTGGATTCCGAGTTCTTTAGTCAATCGCCAGAACAAATCAAGTCCCAATTGCAAAGCTTGATGTTAGAGGAAATTCCAGGAATTGATCTAAGCTCAGGACCCAATTTATTGCATTTAGAAAGTATGACTTTGATGCTGCATCGCTTCCTTCGTAGCGAGAAACAACGGATCTCCAAATTAGGAGAATCCTGGTCCGTCCTGGCTAACGAAGCAGACTTAGAAGGTTGGGTAGAATTGGAATCCGGACAAGAAATTAAAATTCACGGACAGGCGGATCGGATTGACGCTGAAGCTGATGCCATTCATATCATTGACTATAAAACTGGGGTTAAGGGGAGCGAGAAATACCGTCTTTCCGAACTTAGCTTTGAGGCTTTGCTAAAAAAACCAGATGCTATTCAGCTACCAATCTACGCCTTAATGTACCTACAAAAGAAGCCCACGAAAGCTGTAAAGGCATCCATCCTTTCCCTGCGCAAAATCCGGCAAGGAGCCATTAAAATGAATTTGGCCGGACAAGAGCAAATGCAAGGGGAAAATGCGGGCGATTTTATTGGCGTTTTGCGAAGTATCTTTGAGGAAATGTTTGACCCCTTGATACCCTTTCAAGAACGCTCATGAATCAGAATTGGATTTCTAAAGAAAACCTCGATGCCGCACATCAACGGATTAAAGACCACTTGCATCGCAGTCCCGTTTTAAGCAGCCAAGCTTTAAATGAAATCAGCGGTGCAGAGCTCTTTTTCAAGGTAGAAGGCTTTCAAAAAACAGGCTCCTTCAAAGCTCGTGGTGCAAGCAATGCCATATTACAGCTCGATGAAGAAGCCAAGGCGAAAGGGGTGGCCACGCATAGTTCTGGAAATCACGGACAGGCCTTAGCCTGGGCAGCCCAGAATTTTGGTATTCCTTGTCATGTTATAATGCCTTCCAATGCTCCAGCGGTAAAAATCGCGGCCGTTAAAGGATATGGAGCCACCGTTCATCTCTGTGAACCGAACTTGGAAGCGCGCGAAGCGGGATTGGCAGAAGTCCAATCTAAATATGGGGTACATTTTATTCCTCCTTACGACCACCCGCATATTATAGCCGGGCAAAGTTCCGCCGGAGCTGAACTGCTAGAAGCACATAATGACCTTGATTATCTAATGGCACCTGTGGGGGGCGGAGGTTTATTGGCTGGCACGGCCCTCGCCGCGCATTTTTATTCGACCCGTTGTAAAGTCATTGCGGGGGAACCTGCGGGCGCAGATGATGCCTATCGTTCCTTTTATAGCGGAGAGCGGGTAACAAGCCACCAACCAAAGACTATAGCAGATGGCCTATTAACCACTTTAGGGGCTCATAACTTCCCCATAATACAGGATTTGGTGGAAGCCATAATCACGGTAAGCGATGAGGAAATTATTGCAGCCATGAAGCTTATTTATACCCGAATGAAGCTGGTGATAGAGCCAAGTGCGGCGGTTCCTTTCGCTGCCTTACTGCAACAAAAGGAGCGCTTTGCCGGTCAAAAAGTGGGGATTATTTTAAGCGGAGCTAATGTAGACCTCGCCAAACTACCCTTTTAAAGATCATATCGCACCCCGAAGAGTAGGAAGCGCGGTAGAACCGTATAGCTAGTGGTGCTTATCAAGTTAGCACTCAATGCATCTTCCCTAATAAAGGTGGTATTCAATAAGTTCAGAGCTTCAATACTGAATAGCCATTTACTATCCTTTTTTTGATACTCCAAGCTAGCATTCAAGAAGTCATATACCGTGCGGGTGCCACCGGGGTTCCCATAATTATTGTAGCTATAATCACTTCGGAAAACAAAGTTATTCCAAAGTACTGCCGTTAACTCAATACTTGGTGAATGGTTGGTAAAAGTGCTATTATTAAAGCCCCCACTGTAGTCATTTTGGCTATATCGGTACTGTAATTCCAGATTCGGCCATTCTTTAAAATTGGTGCCAATTTCACCACTGTAGGATTGGGAGAAGGTGTTATTGATATTTTCCCTATCATTAACCTCGGTGTTCACGGTGCTATAGCTCAGATTAGTGCGAGCCTCTAATCGAATATATTGGAACTTCTTGGACCATGAGCCAAAGCCCACAATGCTTTCATTAAAGCCCACAGCGTTTATGGGATTAAAGATTTGCTGCAATCCGATATACTGTACCGCGTTGTTAATCGGATCTAAAGTGCGAGAGTAGGTGATACCCGCAAACACCGTCGTAAAATTGAATAAATTGAAATCGCGATAGAATAAGTTCACATTGTGGATGCGAGCAAAATCTAGGCTATCATTACCCGTAAAAAGGGAGTTATAAGAGCGAACAATAATCCCGTCCATAATTTGGTTCACGTCATTAAAACGCGCTGACATATTGTATCGCAAATCAAGACCCCTACTGCTGCTAAACTCATATCGAAGCAGTGCATCAGGCAGCAGGACAGAGTAATCTCTATTATCCGTATTGCCATCTTGGATATCAGTTACTCGGTAGTAGTGGTAATTGAAACCAGGTCGGAAAGTGAATTTGCCAATTTTAGTTTTGTAATGCAATCCACCAAAGCCATCTAATAGGCTGAAGTCCACTTCATTCTGTAAGCTAGGGTCGGTGAAGCTGATGGCATCTGAAATATCTCCTTCGCTTAGGTAATTACCATAATCCTGGGTATTGTATACACTTCCTAGATTAAATTCAATATGATTATTCCCATTTAAGACCCAATAATAGCTTGCGCGTCCCTCAAAACTTTCACTCAATACCTCACGAGTTTGTACCAAACGGTAGGAATTGGTATCGGCAAAAATGAAGGGAAACATAAAGGGTTGTTGCTGGGACTGCATAGCAAAATTAGGATCTTGGAATTTGCGTAAATGTTGCAGTTCTACGGCAAATACATTTTCCCCTTGGTTCTTAAAAAATTCCAGGCTTTGTTGAATCGACCATGGTCGCTTTGATTCCTGAGTTCCCAAATTATTACTGAAGCCAAAATCGCTGAAATTGGAAAGCAAATTAGATGTAGCCAACTGGTCCGAAATCTTCAAGAACACATCATAATTGATGTAGAGATCGGTGGCAGGCTCATAGGTAGCGGAAAACTTCGCTAGGGCTGCAGTTGACTGATTGTGGTTCTCCGTTGTTAATTCCTCAACATTACCTCCCAAACTATCCAAACCGATATAGGTTCGAGTAGTAGTATAAGGGCTACTTACCACATTATCGCTACCGATAATAAAACCCGAGATTGTTAAACTTTTCTTCGGAGAATAGCTGAAGTTCGCCGCTCCAAAACGGCCTACTACCTCATCGGCTCGATTATTTTGACCCAAGGGAATTCCCAAATCATCTTGGGCAAAGTTGAAGTTAAATCCAGATCGGCCACTCAGGTTTCGAAAACCACCACTGAAGCGGAAATAATCACGGGCCGTAAAAGCGGCCTGACCGATATTATTTACATCACCAATAAAATTCAGGCTCGCCTTAGGACTGTAATAGAAGGCATTTGCGTGACCATAATAGCGTTCAGGATCACCAACCTTAGCTTCAGCGTCACCGAACCAAAGGTTCTTTTTACCCTCTTTTAATTTGATGTTTAAGGCAATACGATCCTCCGAGCTCAAACCCTTTAGCGGCGAAATCTCCTCATAGTTTCGCAGAACCTGAACTTTATCAATCGCATCGGCCGGAATGTTTTGCGTGGCCACTTTCGAATCACCATCGAAGAACTCCTTTCCTTCCACCAATACCTTTTCCACGGTTTTTCCTTCGACTTTCACTTGACCGTCATCATCGATTTCAAATCCCGGAAGCTTTTCAATCACATCTTCAAGTTTGCGCTCCTCCCCGGTGGTAAAAGCATCCGCCTTATAGCTAATGGTATCACCATTTACCATGATGGGCATTTCCTCTACGATTTCAACTTGCTCCAGTAGTTGTTTATCTTCCTCCAAGAGGATGCGGCCTAAATCACGGTCTTCAGTACCAAGAGCTACGGTAATCTCCTTCTGCTTGTAACCCAAATAGCTAACTTTTAGGAGATACTGTTGGTTGCCATCTAAGCGAAAGCGAAATTGACCCGCATTATTGGTAAAGCCATAGGTAACCATGCTGGAGTCCGCGGGGTCCAAAACAAGTACATTGGCCATTTCAAGGGCCAAGTCGTCATTGCCAATAACGGAGCCACGTAGATCTACTTTCTGTGCGCTAGCAGCCAGGCTAATACAGAAAGATATAAGAAGAAGGAAAAGCTTTCTCAAAATAGAAGGGATTAACGTCCAATAGTGATTTCAAAAGTTCGGCCGCGACCGCGACCTCCGGGTCCATTGCCCATATTTTGCTGCATCTGCTCCAGCTTTTTCTGGGTGATATCCTCAAATTCTTGGGCGCTCACTTCATCGCCGGTCGAAGGTTCTTCAATTTCTATTACCTCTTTGGTATTTAAGGTGATTTTGGTACACAGGATGGTTGTCATCCCGTCATTGACCTCGAGGATCATTCCTGGTAAACCATAGTATTGTCCTGGTCCATGTGAGAGTGGAATCTGCATAGTAAACCAAGCGGTGATATATACCGTATCCATCATAATGGAATCCTTCATTCCCTCTTCTGAATTTGCAGAAATTTGCGTTACCTCTCTTATCCGCATGGCGGTGGCCTTCTGGCAGATGTAGTTACCAATGGACTTTGTCTCCTTTCCAATTTCCCAGTCTAGTTGCTCTAAACTGTCCTTGATAAGAAAAGCCTTACCGAAGAATTCGGTGGCTTCCGTGTAGCGTGATTCTGATAAGTTCTTATAATAGGTTCCGGTACCACCCGTAAACATGGCCATAAAACGCATGCCACGACCTGGCCCATCTTTCTCGAGCTCCACAACCTCCTCATACAAAGATTCGTTCCGATTAAATTCTAGCTCAAATTCCTTCTGCATAGCCTTGGCCATGCTCGCTTCAATCATTTTTCTACGCTCCGGATCCATTTGATCCATGTCCATTTCAATGGGCAGCTTTCCAGCTGTTTTGTAGGTAGCTGTTCCGCCGATGTTTTGGGCATTTAATCCGAAACAAAATGCAAGTAAGAGGGTGAAGAGTACGCTTCTTTTCATTTGGAATGTCTTGAAAATTAGGCTTCAAATATCTCTGTTCAATATGAAGCCGCCTGTTAGAGGCTTGTTAAAAAGAGAGGTTTAATCTCCAGACCCAAAAAAAAGAAGAAAGTTCAGGTTGACTAAGAGGAGTATTTCTCGATCAGGGTATTTAGAGCCGCTACATCGATTGGTTTAGTAAGGTAATCCGACATACCTGCTTCAATGAATCGCTCGCGATCACCTTCCATGGCATGGGCGGTTAGGGCTACAATTGCGGGGGCCTGATCCCCCATAGACTCTTGAATTTTTGCCGTGGCTTCTAACCCACCCATAACCGGCATTTCAATGTCCATGAAAACTATTTGGTAAGTGTTTTCCACCGCCATGTCGACCGCTTCGGCACCATTATTTGCGAAGTCTAATGCTAATCCTTGTCGCTTAAATAATAAGTCTGCAAGCTTGCGGTTGATTTCATTGTCTTCCGCCATTAGCAATTTGAGCCCTTCCCTCATGCTTTTGCTTTCAATTTGGCCCAAAACTAAGAATAAAAAATATCCTTTAGGCCTTCATTTTAAACCTTGGACCAGGTAGGCTAATTAGTAGGCCTTTTAATTCTAGATTCAAAAGGGTTGCTTGGATTTCCGATTGGCTAATTTGAAGCTTTGAATATAAGTCCTCAATACCCATACCCTCTCGGGCAGTGCCCAGGGTATTGATAAGACTTTGCTCCTTATCCGAAAGGCTTTCGAAGACATTCAGTTGCTGGGTTTTCTGCGGCGGTTTTTCCTCAACTTCCCAGCCGAGCAAATAGGCAAGATCCTGGACGCTTTCGATTAAGTTGGCTCGGTGACTTTTAATTAAATGATTACATCCGGCACTGGATTTCAGATTAATGTTCCCGGGTAAGGCGAAAACATCGCGATTGTATTGGTTGGCTAAATCCGCGGTAATCAAAGCTCCGCCCTTTCGACTTGCCTCTACCACCACAACCGCATCAGAAAGTCCCGCAATAATCCGATTGCGCTTGGGAAAATTCTCCCGATCGGGATTTGTGCCACTGGGAAATTCGCTTAGAATAGACCCCCCACCCTTAAGGATCGATTTGGCTATTTTGTGATGAATGCTAGGATAAAGGCGCTCTAAACCGTGCGCTACCACCGCTAGATTGATGATGTTTTCCTGCAGGGATCTTTGATGGGCAAAGGCATCAACCCCATAAGCCAAACCGCTAATTATCTGCACATTGAAATTTGCCAGGCCCGGAATAAATTGTTCCATAAATTCTCGTCCATAATCGGTCATTTGCCTGCTACCAACCACGGCCAAATAACGTCTTGCATTAAGGGAGCCATGGCCTTTTTGAAATAAAAGCAAGGGAGCGTCAGGGGCATGTTTTAGGCGATAGGGATAACTACTATCTTCCAAATAGTGCATGAGCCAGCCTTCTTTTTCTATGCGGTTCAACTCCCGATCAGCCAAAGGAAACAGCTTTTCATGATTTATCCGATTCGCCAACTCTTCGCCTATTCCCGGAGTGGTTCTTAGGAGTGATTTTTTTTGTCGAAAAACTTCTTCTGGGCCTTCGAAGTGACTAATGAGTTTTCGTGCTCTGACAGGCCCCAGTCCCACGACGAAATTCAGAGCCAATGCACAACGCTTAGCTTCATCAGAATGAATCATAATCTAGTTTAAGGTCGATTAAAAGGTACTATTTGTCGAAAAAAGTGGGGCATGGCGTGGGTTTCCTTTAGATTCACCCAGCATTTTACTATTTTTGAAATTGCGAAACAATGAGAACCGATATGGTTAAGCACACCATCGATCACTACATCAGTAATTTATTGTACTTCAACGAATGCGTTGTGGTACCTGAATTTGGTGCTTTCCTCACTCGATATTTCCCCGCGGAAATCAATCCTGCAACTCATATGTTTCGCCCACCATCCAAACGTGTAGCGTTCAATACTCGCATCCAAGAAAACGACGGTCTTCTTGCTAAACACATTGCCAATACGGAGGGCGTTTCCTACGAAAAGGCTATGGAGAGCATCCTAATTTCGGTGAGGAGCTGGAAGAAAGTTTTAAGAGCGGGCAAGAAAATTAACTTGACCGGTATTGGGAGGCTCTACATGAGCGACACTGGTAAATTGCAATTTAACCCGGCCCATGATATCAATTATGATATTCAATCCTACGGCTTAAACATCTTCAGAGCTAATGCTATGGAAAGAGACCAGGAGATCAAGCGCAGCGTTAACAAAGCGATTGAAAAACACCAGAGCAACAAGAAAAGTGCTAAGGAAATTGCCGCAAAAAAGGTGGAATCCAATAAGGAACCCAAAGTTCGCAATCTCAATCTCCGCCCATGGGTTGGAGTTTTGGGTCCAGTAGCGGCTTTGCTTTTAGTAGGCGCATATCTTTATACCAATCCAGGGACTACCAATACGGTAAAGGAGCAAGTGAGTAGCATTTTCCAACTGGATACGGCGAGCTCTAGCTTTGGTAGCGAGTCCTCCAAACCTATCGAAACCAGCGAGTCTAGTATTGGCTTTCAGGAAGGTGAGCGATTGAACGGCGACTTCGGCCCTGAAGATGATGTTATTAGCGAGCAAGATGAAGCAGTGGAAACCACTGCAGAACTTAATAAGACTGAAGATCAAGATCCTTTAGTAGCTTCTGAGGATGAATTGGAGACGCCGGAAGAGTCTACCCCGATCATGGAAGATTTCAATAGTCACCAAGACTCTCAAGTAGTTGCCGAACTGGAAGACAATCATTCTGACAATGCCGTGGCATTGGAGGTTCAGGAAATTCCTAAGCAAAATAAAAAGGCTAAGAAGGCCAAGAATATCATTGATGCCGACTTCTACCTACCGAAAAAGCCACTTTATAATGTTAAGAAGCGGCCGGATGGTGAGAATACGAGCAATGAGTCTAGCCCCTATTCGCCATATAGAATACCTAACTCTGGTCAACAGACCTTAGAAAAGGAGATTACTTTGCCCGATCCAGGAGCAAGTAGAGGAACAAGTCAAGCAAAAGAGAATTCTTCACAAGGCAGTCAATCAAAGCCTGTTAAGGCCCAAGCGGCAACTGAGCCAAACAGGAGCAAAAGCACGCTGGTAAAATCCAATGATGCACAGCCACAAAGTACCATGCAGGTAAATAGTGGAGAATATCAAATCATAGTAGGAGCCTTCTCCGATTTGGCCAATGCGAACGCTTATGTAAGCAAATTAAAAAGCCAAGGTTGGAGTGCCTATACTTATCGCTCCGGGAGTTTGAATCGCGTGGCCATTGGTCGACTAAGCAATCAAAAGCAAGCGCAAAACCTCCTTATGCAGGTTAAACAACAGGTTAATGCCCAAGCCTGGGTATTCCAACCGTAAATAGAGTATTTTTGCCGAAAATTTCGGCATGAAATCTAAAAGCCCATCGGAGTCTTTAACGGTAATGACGGAAATCGTCTTGCCTAATGATACCAATAATCTTAAGAATCTTTTTGGAGGTCAGTTACTAAGCTGGATGGATCGTTGTGCTGCAATCGCGGCACATCGCCACTGTCGCCGAATTGTGGTGACCGCTTCAGTGAATAATGTTTCCTTTAATCAGGCAATTCCTCAAGGAGCCATAGTAACCCTAGAGGCGAAAGTCTCTCGTGCTTTTAGTTCAAGTATGGAAGTTTTTGTCGACGTCTACATCGAGGATCAGACAATCTCCGGCAAGCAAAGCAAGGCTAATGAAGCCATATACACCTTTGTGGCGGTGGATCAATTGGGTAACCCAATTAACATCCCGGCCATTGAACCAGAGACGGAAATTGAAAAAGAGCGTTTTGAAGGTGCCTTAAGAAGACGACAGCTCGCGCTTATTTTAAGTGGTAAAATGGAACCCTCGGAAGCTACTGAATTGAAAAAGTTATTCTTAGGCGACGAAGAAAAAGCTTAAAAAAGCTATAAAAGGTAGCAAGAGAAGGCCGTCCTTTAACCATTTGTTATTTACAGAATGTACCGCAATTGCCCCCAATTGGGACAAGGGGAATATTTGTAAACCGAGCCAAAAATTACTGTTTGCAAAAACCAGGAACCCCGCAGCACCTACTAGGGCATAAAAAAGCCAAAAGTTCAAGTGTTGCTTCTGTTCATTATTGAAGTTCTTGCGTTGGCTGAGAGTGACTACGCTTGAAATGAATAGAAATAAGCTCAATATATTTAGGGGAATTGCTCTTCGATAGCTTGTAGTAAAGTCCAAGATTTCCAGGCTCAAAAGTTTCTGATACCAGCTTTCGATGAAACTGCTGTTCAGCAGGTAGTCACTGCTAAACATGAAATACAATGCTGCACCGTATCCTAAAATTAGAGACAAGAGGGTACGCCCATTAAACTTTCCCAAGGCGAGCTTTAATCCCAGCGGCAGGATGAGTAGCATTATCGCATCTCCATAAATTAAACCTGCTAATGCAATAACGAAACTACTGCCAAAACTACGACCTGATACCGGCGCATCCGGCTTTAAGCCAGGCATCAGATAGAAAATAAGAAAAGCGAATAATAGTAGGCTCCATAGGTCATCGGCCGAATTTAAAGGGTATACCCAAACCCAAAATAGCAGGCCGGCAAAGAGCATATTCAGATATTGACCGGCGAATAGGTGCTGACGATTTAAGGCCTCGGCGAGTAACCAGGAAAATGCCAAGCTCAAAATTAAGAGCAGACTAAATCCTGGTATGGTGGCTAGGGTATTTATTTCCCACGGAAGTACTTTAGGTAGAAAGCCTATTTCCTTCATCGGAAAAAACCAAAAGCTTGCGGCCACCAAAAGAATCATTAGTAATGCATTCAAAAGATTTCTTGGGCTGATATTGTCAAACAGTTTTGCGAACATCGAGGCTTTTTAGCTACTTTTGGGCCATAATTATTATTGGCCATGCAATTTAAAGAGGTTGTTTACGGATTAGGCGAGTTTTTTACTTGGACTTTTGGACTTTTAACCGAGTTGGAAAACCTTCCCAATATATTTTTCTCTTCGGTAATCGCGATTTTATTCCTGTATTGGATGCGAGAAATGGCCGGTCATGCCAAAGCTGGCGAAAAGTAAATCTTAGAGGTCGAAGCCAATATCATTGCGGTATTGGATGCCTTCAAAACATATTGTTTTAGCAGCCGCATAGCTATTAGCTAGAGCGGCTTCTTTGCTTTCACCCATCGCGCTCAAGGCTATAACCCGACCTCCATTCGTTAAAACCTTTTCCGCATCTAGTTTGGTGCCCGCGTGAAAAGGAATACAATTCTCCAGATTGTTTAAACCCGTAATCTCTTTTCCCTTTGCATAGGAGCCGGGATAACCTTCGGAAACGGCCATTACCGTTGTACAATACTCATCGTGAATTTCGACTCTCTCTTCCGATAAACGACCATTAGCCGCCGCTCGCAAATGTTGGACCAGGTCACTCTTCAACCTTGGCATAACCACTTCGGTTTCGGGATCTCCCATTCTTACATTGTACTCGATTACCATGGGCTCGCCATTTACCTCGATAAGTCCAAAAAAGACAAATCCGGTATAGTCAAAACCCTCTGCCCCTAAGCCCTTGATTGTGGGCTCTACTATTCTGGTCACCACTTTGTTCCATAAAACTTCGTCCACGAAACTAACCGGAGAAACGGCGCCCATACCCCCAGTGTTGGGACCAGTATCCCCTTCACCAATTCGTTTATAGTCCTTTGCTACCGGAAGGATAATATGACCCTTGGCATCGGTAAGGGCGAATACTGAAAACTCACGGCCATCTAAAAATTCCTCGATAACCAAAGTCTCGCTCGCGGCGCCAAACTTCCCGCCTAGCATAGCGCTAACTTCTTGCTTGGCCTCCTCAAGGTCGGAAAGAATAAGCACTCCTTTTCCTGCGGCTAAACCATCTGCCTTAAGCACATAAGGAGGTTCCAGGCTTTCCAAAAACCCTTGAGCCGCAGTCTCATCGCCAGTTTTGAAACTTTGATAGGCAGCGGTCGGAATTTGATATTTAGCCATAAACTCCTTAGCAAATTTCTTACTTCCCTCTAATTCCGCCGCCGCTCGGGCCGGACCAATAATGGCCACGGAGTTCAGCTCTTCATCGGAACGAAAGAAATCCACTACTCCGGCAACCAGCGGGGCTTCTGGGCCTACAATAACCATATCAATTGACTGCTTGAGTACGAATTCTTTCAAGCTAGGAAAATCTTCTGGCTTAAGCTGAACATTGATCGCTACATCCTTAGTTCCGGCATTTCCAGGAGCCACATATAATTGTTCACACTCGTCACTTTGCGCCACTTTCCAAGCAATTGCATGCTCACGGCCACCGCCGCCTAAAATCAAGATGTTCATTCCAAAAGATTAAGCGGCAAAAGTAGTATAAATGTGTGGTTTGCTTAAAGTGTATACTATTTAGCAAGCCCTTTAATACTGTTGATTTTCGAATGATAAAAAAACTACTTTTGCTGCATAATTAATGCATAATCTATGTCTGCAAATTACACCTCTCAAATTGACGCTTTCATGGATAAGGTTAAGGCCAAAAATGGTCATGAACCTGAGTTCTTACAAGCGGTGCACGAAGTGGCAGAAGCCATTATTCCATTTGTGGAAGAGCATCCCAAATACCAGAACTCTAATATCCTAGAGCGCATTGTTGAACCAGAACGCGTAATTATGTTCCGGGTGCCTTGGATGGATGACCAAGGAAATGCTCAAATCAATCGGGGATACCGGGTAGAGTTTAACTCTGCCATTGGACCGTATAAAGGAGGACTTCGCTTCCACCCATCGGTTAATCTTTCCATCCTCAAGTTCTTAGGCTTCGAACAAATCTTTAAGAATTCTCTTACCACATTGCCAATTGGCGGTGGAAAAGGTGGTTCCGATTTCGATCCTAAGGGAAAATCAGATAACGAAGTGATGAAGTTCTGCCAGTCTTTTATGACCGAGCTTCAACGTCATATTGGTCCTGATACCGATGTTCCTGCAGGTGATATCGGTGTAGGAGGTCGTGAAATTGGCTACATGTTTGGTCAGTATAAGCGTCTTCGTAATGAGTTTACTGGCGTTTTAACGGGTAAAGGCTTGAACTGGGGCGGTTCCTTAATTCGTCCAGAAGCCACCGGTTATGGAGCGGTTTACTTTACCGCCGAGATGCTTAAAACTCAAGGTCAGGATCTAGCCAATAAGAAGGTGGCCGTTTCCGGCTCCGGAAATGTTGCCCAGTTTGCTACCCAAAAAGTACAGCAGATGGGCGGTACCGTGGTTACTCTATCTGATTCGTCAGGTTACATCCACGCTCCTAATGGTATTACCGATGAAATGCTAGCTTTCGTGATGGATCTTAAAAATGTTCGTCGCGGTCGGATCAATGAAGTAGCCGATAAATTTGATGGGGTTAGCTTCCATGCAGGTGAGCGCCCTTGGGCTGTGAGCTGTGATATTGCCATCCCTTGTGCTACCCAGAATGAGTTGAACGGTGAGGAAGCTAAGGTGCTTATCGAAAATGGTGTGATGGCCGTGGCCGAGGGCGCAAATATGCCCTGTACTCCAGAAGCAGTTGAAGCTTTCCATTCTGCCAAAATCTTATTTGCTCCAGGAAAAGCCGCTAATGCGGGTGGGGTGGCAACTTCCGCTTTAGAAATGGCGCAAAACAGTATGCGCCTAAACTGGACATCGGAAGAGGTAGATCAAAAACTACATGGTATTATGGTTAGCATTCACGAAAATGCTGAGAAATACGGTAAAGGTGCAGACGGATACGTAGACTACGTGAAAGGTGCCAATATTGCTGGTTTCGTGAAAGTTGCCGATGCGATGTTAGATCAGGGATTGGTTTAAATCCTGAAACATTTTTCCCAAAGGCCACTCGCAATTTGCGGGTGGCCTTTTTTATTTCCATTGGTCGAAGAATTTTCGGGCCTATAACGAATTCAAAACCCGGGCCATTGAGAATCCCTTACTTTAGACCTTGGTAAAGTATAGGGATGGGGAAAGTCTATTCAGTTTTATTGCTAGTCTTAATATTAGTTTCGGCTTGTCGTAGCAGAAATCACGGCTCTTCCCATGGCCCTAAAAGCTTAAATTTTGCCGATCGCGAATGGTGGATCAAGAGCAGCCCAGAAATTCAAGGGCCTGGCAATAATCTTTTCCATCATCGGAATTCCTGGGTAGACTGGGCGGGACACCTTCACCTGCAAGTGGCTAAACGTAAGGGTCAATGGACCTGCGCCGAAGTATTCTCCAAAGATCATATGGGATACGGCCGTTATGAAATCACGGTAGATGGTGAGTTTGGGGACATTGACCCCAATTTGGTATTTGGCTTTTTTACTTGGAACCCCGATAACTTTGAGAGTCAAGCAAACAGTGAAATAGATATCGAGTTTTCGAAGTGGGGCTATCCCTTAGCCCCCCGAGTATTGCACTATTCAGTCCATCCAGTATCCCTCGAAAAATTGCATCTGGAGCGATTTCGCTCAGGGAATGTTCGTCCCGAATTCTGGAACGGTCGCAGCCGTCATGTAATTGAATGGCGGGACACTTCAGTCACATTTTCCTCTTATTTAGACATTGTTCCCGACGGACCCGTTTCCACTTACCATTACAGTTTTAATAATCCAGCTCGGGTAAAGGGAAAGGAAGGTGAACGCAGCGCTCCCATTACGGTACCCCAACCCGGAGAAAACAACCAGGTACGTTTTAATTTCTGGATTTTTGGGGAGGCAGATGCCCCTTTATCCCAAAAGGGAAGTGAAGTTATTATCAGAGACTTTAAATACGAAGCTTTTTAGTCTTCTTCGCGTTTTAAAACCTTTGGTACCCTAAAGTAATCGCTATCCTTGTCTGGAGCATTTTTAAGCGCTTCATCCTTGCTAATCGTTTGCTGCGATTCATCGGCTCTTAAAACATTACGCTCCTCACTTAGATAAACCAATGGCTCTACATTATCTAAATCAAGCTCATTGATCTTATCGACAAAGCCCAATATTTTGTCCATATCGCCCTGCATTTCCTGCATTTCGGTCTCGGTAAATTCCAGACGAGCCAAATGAGCTAAGTGGCGAATTTCATCAATACTAATCTTCATGTGAGCGGTTTGAATTGCGAGGCAAAGATGCAAATTTTCACTAGGCTTCGGCGCCTACTAAGTTGCCTTAATCGTATTTCCCGATTCTAGACCCTCAAGAATGGCGTCATAGCATTCGCCACGCAAACGATCTATCTCTTCCGGGCTATCATCCTGGGGATGGAGGAAAGGCAGAACATCAACTTTTAACAGGCCGGGCCTCCCTCTAAAATTATCATAGGGCAATAAACGCTTACAATCGTGAAAAACCGCGGGGATTATTGTCACCCCTTTAGTTGCCGAAAGTTTAAACGCTCCATTTTTGAAAGGAGCTAAAGTGATTTCTTCGCGGGGGGCCATACCTTCGGGATAGATACAGACTCCCATACCCTCATCCACTTTAGCGGCCGCTAACTCATAGGTCTGTTTCCGGCTACTATAACTGGAACGGTCAACCAAAATATTGGTTCGCTTATAGAAGTAGCCAAATAAGGGAAGTTTAGTGAGCTCCTTCTTGCCGATAAATAAATAGGGCATCGGGAATACGGCAAGGGTAAGCATGATATCCAGCATGCTGGTATGATTAGGGCAAATTAAATACTGTCCTCTGGGATCAGGCTTTTCAAGCCAATTAACCTTCCATCTGAATCCGCATAAAATCAAAACGATCTTCGCCCATAAGCGCTCGAAATAGAAAAACTGTAAATAGGTCTTAGGGCTTAAGGAGGTAATGAAAATAAAGGGGAAAAGGAGGATGATCGCGATGAAGTTCGCGAGATAAAACCAAACTCTAAATAGGGGCGCAAAGATGTATCGCATAATAGAATTGCGCAAAAATAAAAGATTGCATCAATCACCCGATGGACCTTATTACATTTGTGCTTTAATTATAATTCTATCATGGCTCGAATCCTTACCGGAATTCAAAGTAGTGGAGTCCCGCATCTCGGAAATGCTTTGGGAGCAATTGAACCTGGCATTGAAATGTCAAAAGCCACTGGCAATGAATCTTTTTTCTTTATTGCAGATTTACACTCCTTAACTTCCGTTAAGGATGCAGCAAAAAGACGTGAAAATGTTCATGCTGTGGCGGCGGCTTGGCTTGCTTTGGGTTTTGATTCGGATAAGAATTACTTCTATCGCCAAAGTGATATTCCGGAGGTTACGGAACTCACCTGGTACCTCTCTTGTTTTACGCCTTATCCAATGCTGGCCAATGCCCACAGCTTTAAAGATAAGAGCGACCGCCTATCGGATGTAAATGCCGGTTTATTTACCTACCCTGTTTTAATGGCGGCCGATATTTTGCTTTACGATGCCGACAAAGTTCCGGTGGGAAAAGATCAGCAGCAACATTTAGAGATGACCCGCGATATGGCTGGAGCTCTTAATCATGCCTATGGGGTAGAAGTATTAAAGTTACCCGAATCAGTAATTCGCGAAGACGTAAAAACAGTCCCGGGTACCGATGGGCAAAAGATGAGTAAGAGTTATGGCAACACCATTGATATCTTCACTAGTGCGAAAGCTTTAAAAAAGCAGGTGATGGGTATCCTTACCGACAGTACGCCTTTGGAAGAACCCAAAAACCCCGACACTTGTAATGTTTTTGCCCTCTATCGCCTTTTGGCTGATGAAGATCGGACTGCACAAATGCGCCAAAATTACCTTGGTGGGAATTACGGCTATGGCCATGCCAAAAAGGCCCTCTTGGAGTTAATCCTTGAGCGCTATGGCTCCGCGCGAGAAAAGTACCAATCGCTAATGGCAGACCCGGATCAAATCGAAGCCTTTTTAAAGGCAGGGGCTGATAAAGCCCGGCCCATTGCCCAAGCTGTACTGCAAAGAGTTAGAGAAAAAACCGGCTTCTAGTCGTTTAACTTTAGGACCGCTAAGAAAGCCTGTTGAGGAATCTCAACGTTTCCTACTTGACGCATTCGCTTCTTACCCGCCTTTTGCTTTTCTAGGAGTTTCCGCTTCCGTGAGATATCACCTCCATAACATTTGGCGGTTACATCTTTACGCAGGGCACTTAATGTTTCACGGGCAATAATTTTCGCACCGATGGCCGCTTGAATGGCAATCATAAACTGCTGACGAGGAATCAATTCCTTTAGCTTTTCACAAATTTTCTTACCGATATCGTAAGCATTACTGCGGTGAATAAGTGCCGATAAAGCATCCACTGGCTCTCCGTTCAGCATCACATCTACTTTAACCATATCGCTCTCACGATAACCTGTAGGATGATAATCAAAGGAGGCATATCCCCTAGAAATTGATTTTAGGCGATCATAAAAATCGAATACAATTTCTGCCAAGGGCATATCAAAGCTTAGCTCCACACGCTCCGAAGTAAGGTAAACTTGATTGGTTAGAACGCCGCGCTTTTCGATGGCCAGGTTCATCACCGCACCCACATAATCCGATTTGGTAATAATCTGAGCTTTGATATAAGGCTCTTCCATGCGTTCCATCTTGGTGGGATCCGGGAATTCTGTGGGGTTATTTACAATAATTCGCTGCTCCGGGGCCTTTTTCATAAAGGCGTGATAGCTTACGTTTGGAACCGTCGTAATTACGGTCATATTAAACTCCCGCTCTAAGCGCTCCTGGATAATTTCCATATGCAGCATTCCCAAGAATCCACAGCGAAAACCAAAGCCCAAAGCCGCAGAAGACTCAGGTTCAAAGGTCAGACTAGCATCATTCAATTGAAGCTTTTCTAAGGAAGTACGTAGCTCTTCAAATTCATCGGTATCAACCGGGTAAATTCCCGCGAAAACCATGGGTTTTACGTTTTCAAAACCAGCGATTGGAGTGTCAGCCGGGTTTTCAACCGAAGTGATAGTATCACCTACTTTCACTTCTTTGGCCTCCTTAATACCGGAAATAATGTAACCCACATTTCCCGTGCCGATTTCCTTCTTAGACTCCTGCTTTAAACGCAATACACCAATTTCGTCGGCATCATACTTGCTCCCGGTATTCATGAATTTAACCGCGGAACCACTCTTCATCGAACCGTTTACTACTTTGAAAAAAGCCTCAATTCCACGATAAGGGTTAAAAACCGAATCAAAAATTAGGGCTTGAAGTGGGGCATCTGGATCACCCTCTGGAGAAGGAATTCGATGAATCACCGCCTTTAAAATATCTTCAATACCAATGCCGGTTTTAGCCGAGGCTAAAATGATATCCTCATCTTCACAGCCAATTAGATCGATAATCTGATCCTTAACCTCTTCCGGATTGGCGCTAGGTAAATCTACTTTATTCAATACCGGAATTATTTCCAGATCTTGCTCTAAGGCTAAATAAAGGTTAGAAATAGTCTGGGCCTGAATACCCTGGGCCGCGTCAACTACCAATAAGGCTCCCTCACAGGCGGCAATTGCACGCGAAACCTCATAGGAAAAGTCCACGTGTCCGGGAGTGTCAATTAAATTTAGGGTATAATCGGTGCCTTCATAAGGAAGGTCCATCTGAATCGCATGACTCTTAATTGTAATCCCTCGCTCTCGCTCCAAATCCATATCATCCAAAAGCTGTGCTTTGGCCTCCCGCTCTGAAACAGTTTGAGTGTGCTCTAACAGCCTATCAGCCAGGGTGCTTTTACCATGATCGATATGAGCAATAATGCAGAAGTTTCGGATGTTCTTCATCTCCATAAGGATGCAAATTGTAATAATCTGCGAAAGTAATACAAATGCGCGCGCCATCTGAGTATTAATGCTCAGTTCACCTTAAACGAATTAATACCCGTCGAAAACTTTTGCAAATTGACCAAACCTTTGGATAATAAGCTCTAAGCCTTATTTTTACCTTTCTAAAGAAAGAAGGCATGAAAATTTTTAAGCAACTGACCCTATTAGGTCTTTTGTTCCTGATAGCCGGAACGCAGGATATCAAAGCCTCCCACTTCTCAAGTGGTGAGATTTATTATCGCTGGGCACCAACCGCAAACGACTCTAGCAGATATGAAGTCTTCGTGAACTGGTATCGCAACAATGGCGGGATTCCCATTGGTCAAACTACCCAAGCTGTTTGTATCACTAGTAGTTGTTTCCCTAATGTGACAACCACCTTGAACAGGATTATGCCACCTCCCGGGCAAGCATCACCGAATGACAATACCGGTGGATGGATTGTACCTGGTTTGGACGAATGTGCCAATGCCACCGATCCTACCTATAAAGATCTTTCCGTTCACAAGTTCTCTGGATTTGTGAGCTTACCCGGAACTTGTGGTGACTTCAAATTTACCGCGAATGCGGTTTGTTGTCGTGACCAGTCCACCAACTTAGCTAACTCTCCGAATATGTATTTGGAGGCCAAGTTGAACAACACTCTGGGGGAGAGTTCTTCACCAGAAATTCAAGCTCCTGCCGGTAAGGCCTTCTGTTTAACTCAGCCTGGAGCTAAGCCATTCCAGTTTATCCAAGCGGCCATTGATGCCGATATGGATAGTATCCGCTACCGTTTTGGTCACCCACAACAAGGTGTTCAGTGTGGTCCTGGAACTAATATTCCTTTCTCTGCTGGTTACACGGTGAATGCTCCTTTTCCTTCAGCTACAGGGATTATTATTGATCAAACTTCTGGAATCTTCACTTTTAGCCCTAATCAGCAGGGTTCTTATGTGGTGAAAATTGTGGTAGAAGATTGGCGCTTTGACCCCATTACGCTACAATGGTTAAATATTGGAGAGTCTGTGCGCGAGATTCAGATTCCAGTTACCTCAAACTGTAATCCTGCTTCCGCTGATGGTCCTCGCTTATCCATGACTGCCTCAACTAATAATGCTACCCAGCAGAACTTTACTCAAGCCCAGATTGATAGTATGAAAACTCAATACGGAATGCGAATTTTCCGTGGTGAGGATAGTATCACCAACGGAACCGCTACCGTGCATCAGGTTCCGGTATTCCAAGGCTATCAGTGTTTCGACTCCATCGTTTCCATTGAGTTCAATAATAATGTACGTTGTTCTTCTGCTGATCCGACGGATTTCCGTTTGATTGGTCCTGATGGAGTAGCTCGTCCGGTTGTAGATATTGAAACGAACTGCCAATTCCTAGTTACCAGAGTACTTGACCTTAAATTAAATCAACCCTTGGACGTTGATGGTACTTATGTACTGCAAATTAGAAGAGGTAATGATGGAACTACCTTAACCAACGAGTGTGGTATTGAGCTTTCTGAATTCTATACCTTCCTTATCCCCGTATCCGGTTGTCCTGCACCTACCTATACCATGGACGGACTAACGGTTGAAAGAGATGTGGATGTACGCTTGGATTGGTCCGGTAATGCCGCCCTGCAAGATCCTTCAATCATTGCCACTTTCGACTCTTGGAATATCTATCGTGCCGATGCAGGAGTGCGTCCTTTCACCCTTCTCAAGGTGATTGATGACCCGAACACCCGCTTCTTCGTGGACAGCTTTGCTCCTAATGGTTATTTCGTAGACAACTTCGTGTATGACTACCAAATCCAGTTAGTATACAATGGTAAAGGACGTACCCCAAGTGGGATTTGCTCCACCGTTAATCTGAGAATCGACAGTGCTAACCGCACCGATAACACCCTTCCCCTTTACTGGAACCACTACACTTGTATCGATCAGTCGGTACGTAACTACGATGTGTTCCAGGGAAGACGAGATACTTCAGTTCCTCCTCCGGGAGTAACCTGGCAGTTGCACAGTCAAACTACCGATACTACCGCATCCTTTGCCATCCCCAAAGCCGATAGTGCTAATCAAGGAACCTATGTAGCTAGAGTGGTTGCGCGTAATGTAAATGGTAATTCAAGAACCGACTCTTCCGAGTCAAACTGGATTTACTATTATATCTCCTATTTCCCACCAATCATTCCACCACCACCACCCGTGGTAGGAGAAGTGCAAATCCCTAATATCATTACCCCCAATGGTGACGGTATCAATGATCGCTTCTTCATCGAAGCACCTTCCGATGGTGGCGTGCAATATGAACGCATCGCGGTAAGCTTCTTCAACCGTCACGGTGAACGAGTTTATTTCAATGAGGATTTTGCTTCGATTAACGATCGTATGCAAGGATGGAATGGAGTAAACAATGCTGGTCAGGCCTTGGCCTCTGGTGTGTACTTCTACATTATCCAAATGGATAATCCTGCTACTAATGAATCACAGACACTACAAGGCAACATCACCATCAACATCGGTGGTATTTAATCAGGAAATACGCCTTTAACTCAATACAACCCCGGTATTCAAAACCGGGGTTTTTTGTTTTACTCATTAAGAGTCCACCTAGAGTATTTTGCTCTATGCTCAAGGCCAGGCTGGCCGTACATTTAAGTAAATAATCTGCCAGCTATGCGTAAAATCAAACTCTTCCCTTTCCTTATTATTCTACTGCTTAATTCCTTCGCTATCCGAGCGAGTCATTACTCTAGTGGTGAAATATATTACGAATGGTCGCCAACTGCGAGCGACTCTAATCGCTACGAAGTATGTGTCAACTTCTATCGAAACAATAATGGCGCAAATATTCCTCAGCAGTCCTTTAATGTTTGCCTGACTAGTAGCTGCTTTCCGGATGTTAACTCGACTCTTGCTAAACTTTTACCGCCTCCAGGTCAAGCCTCCCCAGGTGATAATTTCGGTGGTTGGCTGGTCCCGGGTCTTGACGAATGCGCCAATGCCTCGGACCCCAATTACAAGGATCTTTCGATTCATAAATATTGTGGGTTCATTAGCTTGCCGGGAACCTGTGGCGATTTCAAATTTACCGCCAGTCCCCTTTGTTGTCGTGATGGGTCCACTAATCTTGCAACAGCGCCCAACCTCTATCTTGAAGCAAAGCTCAATAATGTTCTTGGTCAAAGCAGCTCGCCTCAAATCCAGGCTCCTGCCGGTAAGGCCTTTTGCCTGACTCAGCCGGGGGCTAGACCTTTCCAATTTATCCAATCCGCTATCGACTTAGATGGAGATAGTATCGTTTACCGCTTCGGACACCCGCAAGAGGGTCCACAATGCGGTCCGGGTACCAATATTCCATTTTCTCCGGGCTACTCGGTTAACAATCCTTTCCCTTCCTCTACCGGGATAATTATTGACCAGAAGACCGGAGTATTCACCTTTAGTCCAAGTCAACAAGGTTCTTATGTAGTAAAGATTATTGTAGAGGACTGGCGATTTGATGCCATGCATATTGGTTGGATAAAAATTGGTGAAACGGTTAGAGAAATTCAGATTCCTGTAACCGCCAACTGTAATCCCCTATCTGCCGCCGGCCCAAGGTTGTCTATGAGCTCCTCTACCAATAATGCTGCCGTTTGGAATTACACCCAGGCACAAGTTGACAGTATGAAAACCGCCTATAATATGAGAGTATTCCTTGGAGAGGACAGTGTGGCTTCAACAAATGGCACTTTACATCAAATTCCCGTTTTTCAAGGATATCAATGTTTTGATTCGGTAATTACCATTGAGTTCAATAATAATGTTCGTTGCGCGTCTGTCGATCCTACGGATTTTCGTTTGGTCGGACCAGATGGCATATCACGACCAGTAGTGGCGGTGGAAACAAATTGCCAATTCTTAGTTAGTCGGGTATTAGACCTTAAGTTGGATAAACCCTTGGATATCGATGGCAATTACGTCCTCCAATTGCGAAGAGGAAATGATGGTAATACGCTTACCAATGAATGTGGTATCGAGCTCAGTGAATTTTATACTCTATTAATCCCGGTTAATGGATGCCCCAAGCCAAGCTATGATTTGGATGGTCTAACGGTGGAAAATGATTTAAATATTCGTCTGGAATGGTCTGGCAATGCAGCCTTACAAGATCCCGCCATCCTGAATAGCTTTGACGCGTGGAACATCTACCGCGCCGAATCTGGGCAAAGACCTTTTCAACTTTTAAAAGTCATTAAGAATCCCCAAGCCCAATCTTTCATCGATGCCTTTGCCCCGAATGGATTCTACGTGGATAATTATTCCTACGACTACCAAGTTCAATTAGTGTATAATGGCAAAGGACGAAACTTGAGTCGCTATTGCTCAAGTATAAATCTGAAAATTGACACTGATCAAAGGACTGCCCAAGAACTGCCGGTCTATTGGAATCATTATCAATGCATATCGGCCGCTGTACGAAATTACGACCTATATATGGGGCGTCGGGATACCAGTTTACCTGCTCCCGGAATTAAATGGCAATTATTTGACCAAACCACCGATAGTAGCAGAGTGATTAGTATTCCTAAGGCAAATACTCAAAACCAAGGCACCTACGCTTTAAGGGTGGTTGCACGTGATGTAAATGGCAGCGCAAAAATCGATTCTTCTGAGTCTAATTGGGTGTACTATTTCATTAACTACTACCCACCAAATCAACAAGACCCTCCTCAACTGGCGGGAACCTTAATTATCCCGAATATAATCACCCCCAATGATGACGGCATTAACGATCGTTTTTACATAAATGCTCCCCTGGATGGTCAACAGTATGAAAATATCTCATTGAGTATCTTCAATCGTCATGGAGAAGAGGTTTATTACATGGCCGACTTTGCCTCGATAAATAATTCAGAACAAGGTTGGAATGGCAAGAATAATGATGGACAAGCTTTGGCCTCAGGTGTATACTTTTATGTGATCAAGGTAGAAAACCCGCAGTCCAATGAGTCAGAGACGCTGCAAGGAACCTTAACGATCAATCGCGGAGATTATAAACTTTAGATAGAAATTTAGTCGGTAAATCCCGGCCATCACGGCTGGGATTTTCTTTTACTCATTAAAATAGACACTAGGGTATTTAGTACTCCTAAATCCAAAGACATTGTTCTACATTAGCGTCCCCAAAAAAATTGGAGCTATGAAATTATTCCGATCCTTTCTCCTGATGGCTCTGGTCATGATCAGCTTCACTGATCTCCAGGCTTCTCACTATTCCAGTGGTGACATTTATTATAAATGGGCGCCGACCGCCAACGATTCCTTTCGATATGAGGTTTTCGTGAACTTCTACCGAAACAATGGCGGGGCTACTATTCCAGGTGGCACCTTCAATATTTGTATTACCAGTAGCTGTTACCCCAACATAACTTCTACCCTAAATAAATTGCTGCCCCCGGCTGGTCAAGCCTCGCCAGGAGATAATAATGGCGGCTGGATCGTACCAGGTTTGGACGAATGTGCAAACGCCACCGATCCCACCTATAAAGATTTATCCATCCACAAATGGAGTGGCTTTGTGAGTTTACCAGGTACTTGTGGTGACTTCAAATTCACCGCCAGCCCTCCGTGTTGTCGTGATGGCTCCACCAACTTAGCGGCTTCTCCAAATTTATATTTAGAAGCGAAGTTGAACAACACTTTGGGAAATAGCTCCTCACCAGAAATTCAGGCTCCTGCCGGTAAGGCCTTCTGTTTAACTCAGCCCGGAGCTAAGCCATTCCAGTTTATCCAAGCGGCCATTGATGCCGATATGGATAGTATCCGCTACCGCTTTGGTCATCCACAACAGGGTATTCAGTGTGGTCCTGGAACTAATATTCCTTTCTCTGCTGGTTACACTGTAAATGCTCCTTTCCCTTCGGCAACGGGAATTATCATTGATCAAACCACCGGGATTTTCACCTTTAGCCCTAATCAGCAGGGTTCTTATGTAGTGAAGATTATTGTTGAAGATTGGCGCTTTGACCCCATTACTCTACAATGGTTGAATATCGGGGAAACAGTGCGAGAGATTCAGATTCCTGTTACCGCTAATTGTAACCCTGCTTCCGCTGATGGTCCTCGCTTATCCATGACCTCATCCACCAATAACGCTACTCAACAGAACTTTAGCCAAGCGCAAATTGATAGTATGAAAACTCAATATGGAATGAAGGAATTCCGTGGAGAGGATAGTATTACCAACGGAACCGCTACCGTGCATCAAATCCCGGTCTTCCAAGGTTATCAGTGTTTCGATTCCATCGTTTCCATTGAGTTTAATAATAATGTACGTTGTTCTTCTGCTGATCCGACGGATTTCCGTTTGATTGGTCCTGATGGAGTAGCTCGTCCCGTAGTTGACCTAGAAACCAACTGCCAGTTTTTGGTAACCCGGGTTATTGATTTAAAGCTGAACCAGCCATTGGATGTGGATGGTACCTATGTACTGCAAATTAGAAGAGGTAATGATGGAACTACCTTAACCAACGAGTGTGGTATTGAGCTTTCTGAATTCTATACCTTCCTTATCCCCGTATCAGGTTGTCCTGCGCCTACCTATACCATGGACGGACTAACGGTTGAAAGAGATGTGGATGTACGCTTGGATTGGTCCGGTAATGCCGCCCTGCAAGATCCATCAATCATTGCCACTTTCGACGCTTGGAATGTCTATCGTGCCGATGCAGGAGTGCGTCCTTTCACCCTACTCAAGGTGATTGATGACCCGAACACCCGCTTCTTCGTGGACAGCTTTGCTCCTAATGGTTATTTCGTAGACAACTTCGTATATGACTACCAAATCCAGTTAGTATACAATGGTAAAGGACGTACCCCAAGTGGGATTTGCTCCACCGTTAATCTGAGAATCGACAGTGCTAACCGCACCGATAACACCCTTCCCCTTTACTGGAACCACTACACTTGTATCGATCAGTCGGTACGTAACTACGATGTGTTCCAGGGAAGACGAGATACTTCAGTTCCTCCTCCGGGAGTAACCTGGCAGTTGCACAGTCAAACTACCGATACTACCGCATCCTTTGCCATCCCCAAAGCCGATAGTGCTAATCAAGGAACCTATGTAGCTAGAGTGGTTGCGCGTAATGTAAATGGTAATTCAAGAACCGACTCTTCCGAGTCAAACTGGATTTACTATTATATCTCCTATTTCCCACCAATCATTCCACCACCACCACCCGTGGTAGGAGAAGTGCAAATCCCTAATATCATTACCCCCAATGGTGACGGTATCAATGATCGCTTCTTCATCGAAGCACCTTCCGATGGTGGCGTGCAATATGAACGCATCGCGGTAAGCTTCTTCAACCGTCACGGTGAACGAGTTTATTTCAATGAGGATTTTGCTTCGATTAACGATCGTATGCAAGGATGGAATGGAGTAAACAATGCTGGTCAGGCCTTGGCCTCTGG
>Ga0207422_1000195_pt1 | contig 237749 bp, 170 predicted proteins | sample MarCyaLeptolynsp_FD_187757 | JGI IMG/M metagenome (GOLD analysis project Ga0207422, IMG submission 187757) | Marine cyanobacterial communities from Panama - species 1 Leptolyngbya sp. (SPAdes) | ecosystem: Environmental > Aquatic > Marine > Unclassified | place: Panama: Panama City | collected... | reverse complement strand
GTTCCAACACACCGTCATCGTCGGCCGCACGCATGTCGCGCACTCCGGCTTCGAGCAGCTTCTTCGGGATCGGCAGGTGGCCCCATTCCGGAAAGCCCGGCCCGCCGTGAGGCCCGGCGCTCTTGAGCACCAGCACCGAGTTTTCGTCCACCGGCAGATCGGGCGCGTCGATCGTCGCCAGCAGCTCAGCCTTGTTTTCGAACACGACCGCTTTGCCGCGATGCTTCCACAGATGGGGCGAAGCGGCGGTCTGCTTGATGACAGCGCCGTTGGGAGCGAGGTTGCCGTAGAGGATCGCCGTGCCGCCCTCGGGATAGAGCGGGTCGTCGAGCGGGCGCACCAGGTCGCGCGAGGCGGTCTCAGTATCCGCGAGGTTTTCCGCAATCGTGCGTCCGGTGACGGTCAGCGCGTCGCCGTGCAGCAGCGGCAGCAGCTCCTTCATCACCGGCGGCAGCCCGCCGCCATAGTAGAAGTCCTCCATCAACTTCTCGCCCGACGGTTTGACGTTAGTGATGAACGGCGTCTCGCGCGAAAGCCGGTCGAAGTCGTCGAGCGTGAGTTCCACACCCACGCGCCGCGCGATGGCGAGCAGGTGGACGACGGCGTTGGTCGAGCCGCCGATGGCCATGTCGGTGCGGACGGCATTTTCGAACGCCTCGCGGGTGAGGATCTTTGACGGCCGCAGGTCCTCCCAGATCATGTCGACGATGCGGCGGCCGCTCGATTCGGCAAAGGCGTAGCGGCGGGCGTCGACCGCCGGAATGGCGGCGCCGCCGGTCATCTGCAGCCCCAAGGCCTCGGACATCGAGGCCATCGTCGACGCCGTTCCCATGACGGTGCAGTGGCCATGGGACCGGGCGATGCAGCCCTCGACCTCGGCCCACTGCTCTTCGCCGATCTTGCCGGCCCGGTACTCCTGAAAAAGCCGGCGGCCGTCGGTGCCCGAGCCCAGCGACTGGTCTCGCCAACGGCCGGCGAGCATCGGCCCGCCGGTGACCATGATGGAGGGAATGTCGGCCGAAGCCGCCCCCATCAGCTGCGCCGGCGTCGTCTTGTCACAACCGCACAGCAGCACCACGCCGTCAATGGGATTGGCGCGGATCGACTCCTCCACATCCATCGCCATCAGGTTGCGAAACAGCATCGTCGTCGGCTTCATGAACATCTCGCCGAGCGAGATGGTCGGAAACTCGAGCGGGATGCCGCCGGCTTGCAGCACGCCGCGTTTGACGGCGGCGGCGACGTCGCGCAGATGGATGTTGCAGTTGTTGAGCTCGGACCAGGAGTTGCAGATGCCGATGATCGGCCGGTCGGCCAGCGTTTCCTTCCCAAAGCCCTCCGAGCGCAGCCAGGCGCGGCGGCCGAGGTTCTCGTACTCGGGTCCGTGGAACCACTGGTAGGAGCGCAGTTTTTTCGGGTCTCGCATCGACGAACCAGGATAGCGGACACTGAAAGACTCATGCGTGTCATCGCCGGACTCTATCGCCGCCGTGTTCTCGAATCGCTGCCGGGGGAGCAGACCCGGCCCATGCTCGACCGCATGCGCGAGACGCTGTTCAACATCCTGCAACTCGAGATCGAGGGCGCGATTTTCGCCGACCTCTACGCCGGAACGGGCGCGGTAGGCATCGAAGCGCTCAGCCGCGGGGCCAAACAGGCGATCTTCGTCGAGGCGAACTCGAAGGCCCTGAAGGTGATCGAGCGCAATCTGGAGACGTTGGGCGCCAAAGCCGGCGCACGCGTGATGTTGGGAGCGGCGGCGGAGAAGGTTTCGCTCATCGACGCCGACATCTGGTTCGTCGGCCCGCCCTATGACGCCCACAAGGAATACGAAAAAACGCTCGCTGCCCTGGGTGAGAAGGGCGCGAAACTGGTGATCGTGCAGCACCGCAAGACCTACGATCCGCCGGAGCTGCCGGGCGTGCTCGAGTCGTACCGCAAGGTGAAGATGGGCTCGAACGCCTTGACCTTCTACCGCCCGCCCGCCACCGCAGAAGACACAGAACCGCAGGCGTAAGCCTGCGGGCCCGCGAAGCGAACCTTCGCGGCTCGCAATCCAGCCGATTGCCGTACAATCGGGGCGCCATGACCTGCCTTCGCCTCGTCGCCCTGCCGGCGCTGTTTGTCGGCGTCGCATCCGCTCAGTTCTTCCGCGGCCAGACCGAGCCGCAAAGAGATTGGCTCCCCGAGCCGATGACTTATCCCAGCAAGATCACCGCCGACCGGCCCGAAAACGCCGAGCGACCGTCGATCACGCGGGACCGTTCCGGCAAGGTCTGGATCGCTTGGTCTTCTTGCCGGCCGGAGTCCGACGCCTGGCCGCTGGACGACCCATCGATCGAGGCCTGGATGTGGCCCGACGACGGCCGGGACTCGATCTTCATCCGCAGCTTCGACGGCGAGAACTGGACCGACGAGCGCATGGTCAGCGAGGTCCCCGGAGTCAACGCCCGGCCGGCGGTGATCGCTGATGGCGACGGCGTGCGCGTGCTGTGGACGGCTCGCCGCGGCGGGCGTTGGGCGGCGTACGAGCGGCGCTTCGACGGCCGCCAATGGGGCCCGGAGCGCAACCTCCCCGGCGGCGATGAAGCACTCGAGATCCGCGCCGAAGAACTCGCGGGCGGCGGCGCTCTGGCGGTGATCCGGCGGCTGGCGCCCCCGCGCATCGAGTTGCTGGCGCTCGAATTCTCCGGCGACGCCTGGAGCGCGCCGCAGCGCCTGGACGACGGCGAGGGGCGCTGCCATCGCCCGCACCTGCTGGCTCTGAAAGACGGCGGCTGGCGCGTCGCCTGGGACGAGGAGCGCGGCGGCAACTACGATGTTTTCACCCGCTTGCACGACGGCCCGGTCGAGCGGCTGACGACTTCGCAGCTATGGGACACCGCGCCAACCCAGGCCGTCGACCAGGACGGACGCACCTGGATCGCCTGGGGCCGCCGCGAGACCGTGGGCGGCCGGTTCGCCTACAAAGGCCGCAGCATTTTTGCCAAAGTCCTCGAGGCCGATCGCTGGAACTGGGCGCCGTCGCCGTTCACCGATTCCGCCGACCCGGGCCGCCTGACACGACATTCGCAGTACTGGGCCGCGCATGCGATGAGCGAGGAGCGTTATCCGCGGCTGCTGGCCCGCGAGAACGGCGACCTGTGGCTGTTCTGGTTGGGAGGCGGGCGCATGTCGAGCGTCTCGTTTTCCGGGCGCGTGTTGCGGGACGGCAAGTGGTCGGAGCCGAAGCTGGTCTTCCACGACCCCACCCCCTACACCGCCTTCCAGTTGCCTTCGGTGCGCAAGGGCGTCGATCTGGCGTCGTCCGGCCGCGGGCCGTACCAAGTGCCGCTGGCGAACCAGTTTGCGCTGGAGCTCGACGATGAAACCGGCTGGCTGTGGGCGGCCTATGAGGTGCCCCGGCGGCGCCACATCGCCGACCGGTTGTGGGCGTTCGACATCACCCAGCGCCCCGGCGGCTACGGCGCTGATATCTACAGCCACCGCATCGACCTCAACGAGCGCAAGACGAAGTTCCAGCAGGTGGTGGACGAGCAGTCGCCAATCGCCGCCCTCCAGCCGCGAGACTACCGCCGCGACGCCGCGCAGACGCTCACCGTGGGCGACCGCAGCTACAAGCTCGCCTGGGGAGACATGCACGGCCACACCGAAAACGACGGCATCGGCACGTTCGACATGTACTACGCGCACGGCTTGTTCGTGACCGGCATGGACTTCGTCGCCTCGACGAACCATGACTTCACGCCGGACTTTTTGACCCAGACCGAATGGGCCGAGGTGCAGGCGCTGGCCGGGGTCTATGAGGCCGTAGCGGGCGAGGTCGCCTTCAGCGGCTGGGAATGGACGACCGAGGCGCAGGACGAGCGCGGCGGCCACCGGGCGATGTATTTTCTGCAGGACGACGCGCCGATCTTCCGCTCGACGACCAAAACATCAGACACGGTCTACAAGCTCTACTCGCTGATCCGTCCGTGGGACGTGATCCTGCAGCCGCACCACAACAACTGGACCGGCTACGACCCTTACCTGCAGCCGGTTTTCGAGATCACCTCCGCCTGGCGGCAGGCGCGAGAAGAGGCCACGGAGTTCAAGCCGCAGGGGCCGGTGGCGTCGGTTTGGGAGGCGCTCGAACGCGGCTACCGGATCGGCTTCGTGGGCTCGGGCGATTCGCACTGGATGGGAACGGGTGAAGACTACGGCATCACCGGCGCTTATGTCGATGACGTCAGCCGCGAGGGCGTATTCGAGGCGATCCGGGCGCGGCGGGTTTTTGCCTCGACCGGGGCGCGAGCGCTGGTGGATTTTCGAGTCAACGGCGCGATCTTGGGCGGGCAGATCGAGGCGCCGCGCGACCAGCCGCTCAAGCTCGAAGTGCGGGTGCAGGGCGATGCGCCGCTGGACGCGGTGGAGATCGTCAAAGACCACAAGGTGCTGCACGCAGTCCCCGGTAATGGGTTGTCGGCGAATTTCGAGTATCTGGACCAGTCCGGCCCGCGCCCTGACGGCAAGGCGAGCTACCTCTATGTCCGCGTGCGGCAGGAGAACGAGCAGTATGTTTGGGCGAGCCCGATCTGGGTGGACTGGAAGTAGGGAGTGAAGTAGGGAGTACCGCAACGCTGCGGCGAGGACGACCCTATACTGCGGAAGTGACACTTACGGCGGACATTCCTGACGATCTGCTGTCGCACCTGCAGCAAGCCGCGCGCACCGAGGGGAGCTCGGTCGACGACCTCCTGGCCCGCGCGGTCCGGAAATTCCTCGATCAACGAGACAAGGTCCGGGTGGAAACCCTGGAGGGCCTCCAGGCAATCCGGCGCGGCGAGCTCGTCGACCACAGCGAAGTGCGAGGCGATTTCGACAACTGGGGCGGACGCCAAAGCTCCGGTCCGGCCTGACGCGCCAACGCCCCAGGTGCGGCACAATAGGCGCAACGGCCCCCCATGATCGAAACCTACGCCTACGCTCGCGCCGGCCTCCTCGGCAACCCATCGGACGGCTACTACGGCAAGACGATCTCGCTCATCCTGAAAAATTTCCGCGCGCGCGTGCTGCTGTACCCATCCGCGCGGCTGGAGATCAAGAGCGGCAAGGCCGACACGCCCGTTTGGGAGCACCTGACGGAGTTTCGCGAGACCACGCGCTGGCGGGGCTATTACGGCGGCTGGCGGGTGATCAAGGCGGCGCTGATGCGCTTCACCGACTACTGCGAAGAGCGCGGCTATGCGTTGCACGACCGCAACTTCACCATCGAGTACGAATCGACGATCCCGCTGCGCCTGGGCATGGGCGGATCGAGCGCCATCATCATCGCCACGCTGCGCGCCCTGCAGCAGTTTTTCGAAATCGAGATCCCGCCTCACGAGCAGGCCAACCTGGCGCTCGAGACCGAGACGGTCGAATTGGGCGTCGGCGCCGGACTCCAGGACCGCGTCATCCAGGTCTACGAGGGCGTGGTCTACATGGATTTCTCTCGCACCCTGATGGAGGAGCGCGGGTACGGGCAGTACGAGCAACTCGGCGCCGGCGTGCTGCCGAACATCTACGTCGCCTACCGCACCAGCCTCAGCGAAGGCACCGAGGTCTTCCACAACAACATTCGCAGCCGTTTCGAAGCAGGCGACAAGGCGGTCATCGACGCCATGCAGCGCTGGGCCGCCATCGCGCAAGAAGGCCGCCAGGCGCTGCTCGACGGCGACCAGGCCGCGTTGGGCCGCCTGATCAACGAGAATTTTGATCTCCGCTCGAGCCTCTATCGCATCTCCGAGGGCAATCTCGAGATGGTCCGCACGGCGCGCAACGCGGGAGCGACGGCCAAGTTCGCCGGTTCGGGCGGCGCGATCGTGGGCTCCTATGACGACGAAGCGCAATTAGCGCGGCTAACCGAGGAGTTGGCGAAGATCGGCGTGGCGGTCTTGAAGCCGCGTCTGTGATGGCCTCACCCGGGGGCAGGCGCATCGGCGGGGTCGTTGCGCTGTGCATCGCCGGCATGGCGTTGCTTTGGCCGGCCCTCGAAAACGGTTATCTGCTGGTGAATGTGGATACGGCCCGCCACCTGGGGTTGGGCATGATCCATCCGGTCTACCCGCTGGGCTACAACCTGTGGCTCTATCCCTGGTATGCCTGGAACCTGCCCTGGGCGGTCGCTGCGGCCCAGGCGGCGCTGTTGGCCGCGCTGGCGGCGCTGACGCTGCGATGGCTGGGAGCCGGCCGCTGGTGGGCGGCGGCGGGCTTAGTCGGCTCTCTTGCCGCGGCGACGTATGCGCCGATCCTGGCCTCGACCGCACTGCCGGACTACTTCACTCCGATCGGCCTGTTGGCGATAGCGATGGCGCCGCTGCCCGGCAGCCGTTCCGGCCGAATCGCGCTGGCCGGCGTAGTCTTCGCCGCAGCCATCGTGCACTACTCTCACGCGCCGATTTTTCTGGCGACGCTGGCAACGAGCGCTGCGCTCCACCGGGCGCTGGCCCAGTGCGACTGGAAGCGCTTCGCACCGGCGGCCGGGGCGCTGGTTGTGGCCGTGGTCATGCTGGCTACGGCCAACTTGGTTTTCTTCGGCCGCTTCCAGTACTCACTGGCGGGTTCGGTCTTCATGCTGGCCCGCTTGCAGGACGATGGCCCCGCCACGGAATACTTGCGCCGGCATTGTCCGGCCGACGGACTGCGGCTGTGCGCCTTCGTGGACCGGCTGCCGACGGACCACGCCGCGTTTCTCTGGCCTGCGGACGCGCCGGTTCAGCAACTCGGAGGCTTTCTCGAGATGCGGGACGAGGCCTCGCAAGTCGTTCGCGGCGCCATCGCAGACCACGCGGGCGAGGTCTTGCAGCGAGCCGCGGGCAATGCGGCGGCTCAGCTTGCCGTGGTAACGATCTCTCCAGGCCGGGCTGACGTCCCCGACCCCTGGTTTTGGGAGATCGCCTCGCTCTACCCTCCGATGAAGGCCGGGCTGGAGGACGCGGAACAGTTCAACGGCGACCTCTACAAGCCGCGGCTGGAGGCGGCGCAGCGCTGGGTGATCGTCGTCAGCGCGCTGCTGCTGATGCCGCTGAGTGCGCTTGCCGTACGCAGCGGCCTCGGGCGCGCTGCGGCTTTCGCGCTGACGCTCGGCGCTGCGCAGCTCTACAACGCGCTGGTGATGGCGGGTCTGTCGGGCGTGGAAAACCGCTACCAGGTCCGGGTGATTTGGCTGGTGCCGCTGGCCGTCGCCGTCCTGGCCCTAGTTCTTTTCCAACAGCAGCAACGCGAGGGGTAATACAATGGCGGCCATGCGATCCGGTTGCACGCTCCTCCTGCTGCTCGGCCTGCTTGGCTGCGGCGAAACCGCCCCGCCCGCGGGCGAAGGAGTCACGGCCTTCACCAACGCGACGATCTTCGACGGCATCGAGCCGATCGAAGACGCCGTAATGCTGGTGAAGGACGGCACGGTGACCATGCTCGGCCCTGCCGGGACGTTCCAGATTCCCGAGGGCGCCGAAACCGTCGATCTCGGCGGGCAGTTTGTGACGCCGGGGCTGATCACCGGCCACGCGCATCCGGGCGGATCGGTCGGCCTGGAGAGCGGCGCGGAACTCTACACGGAAGAGAACATCGTCTCCGATCTGGAACTCTATGCGCGCTACGGCGTCACCACCGTGGTCAATCTGGGCGGCGCGGGGCCGCAGGGCGTCGCCGTACGCGACGCCGACAAGACGGCGGCTCCGGGCCACGCCCGCATCATGGACGCCGGCGAGATCGTCGTCGGCCCAACGCCTGAGGAGGCGCGCGAACAGGTGAAAGCCAATGCGGAGCTCGGCGTCGACATCATCAAGATCCGCGTGGATTCCTTCCTCGGCACGCGGGAGCCAATGGCGCCGGAAACCTACAAGGCCGCCATCGAAGAGGCGCACGCCAAAGGCCTGCCGGTGGCTGCGCATCTGTACTACCTCGACGACGCCAAGGGACTGCTCGACGCGGGCGTGGACTTCATCGCGCATTCGATTCGCGACCAGGAGGTGGACGAGGATGTCATCTCGAAGCTCAAGTCGCGCGATATCTGCGTCTGCCCCACCCTCACGCGCGAGGTCTCGACCTACGTCTATGAGTCGACGCCGGAGTTCTTCTCCGACCCGTTTTTCCTCGAAGCCGCCAGCCTGCCGGTGCTCGAACAGCTCAAGGATCCTGCTCGTCAGGCCGCCATCGCGAAGGACGAGACCGCGCAGAGCTACAAGAAGGCGCTCGCGATGGCGCAGTCGAACATGAAGAAGCTGGCCGACGCCGGCGTACGTATCGTCTTCGGCACCGACAGCGGCCCGGCGGCGCGGTTCGAAGGCTACTTCGAGCACTTGGAGCTGGAGTTGATGGCCGACGCCGGCCTGACGACCGAGCAGATCCTGCGCTCAGCCACCTCGAACGCCGCCAACTGCCTGGGACTGCCGAAGGTCGGCATCCTCGAGCCCGGCCGCTACGCCGACTTTGTCGTCTTCGGCAAGAGCCTGCTCGACGACGTGCGCAACAGCCGCACAATCGAGAGCGTCTGGGTGGGCGGCCAGAAGATCGACCGCTAGGCGGCGACGACGCCTCGGATGCCGAGGCCCATCGGGGTGAGCGCAAAGCCTATAATTGGGCTCGAGGTCTACCCATGCCGCTGAGTCGTCTTTCCGTTTTGGTATTGCTGTGCCTGTCCGCCGCCGTCGCCGCTGAGATCGACACGCAGGCCGAGCACTACGGCCGTCCCGCCATCGCGCTGGCCAACGACAAGGTCGAGCTGACAGTGCTGCCGCTGGGCGGGCCCATCGCCAAGATCGTCTCCTTCGCCGATTCGGAAAAGCTCAACCCGCTGTGGGACTCCTTCCGTAATGACCGCGAGTCCGGCCGCCCGGTTCGCAACAGCGGCGGCGTCGGACACTTCACCTGCGTGGACGGCTTTGGTCCGACCAGCGCCGAGGAGCGCGCCGCCGGCCTCGAAGGCCACGGTGAAGCGCATCGGCAGATCTGGACGACCGTCTCGGCCGAGGCCGGCGGCGGCATCGCCGAGCTGGTGCAGGCTGTGACCCTGCCGCGGCTGCACGAGACCCTGCGGCGCACAATCTCCCTGCGCGACGGCGAGAACGTGGTGAAGGTGCACTCGGCGCTGACCAGCCTGCTCGAGTTCGACCGGCCGGCAGTGTGGGCCGAGCACGCCACCATCGGCTCGCCTTTTCTGGAGCGCGGCGTGACCGTTGTCGATATGTCGGCGAACCGAGCCATCACGCGCCCCACGCCCAAGGCCGGCCCCGGCAACAAGCATCGTCTGCCCGGCGGCGAGGAGTTCGAGTGGCCGATGGCGCCGACGGTCAGCGGCGAAAAGGTGGATCTGCGCGCCGCCCCGATGGGCGAGTCGCTCGACCACACCGGCCACCTGATGACCGTCGGCGGCAACGTCGCCTGGGTGACGGCGCTGCATCCGGAAAAGAAACTGCTGCTGGGTTATCTGTTCAAGACCGACGAGTTCCCGTGGCTGCAGACCTGGGAGCACTACCCGGCGAAGGGGATGCTGGCGCGCGGGCTGGAATTCGGCACGCAGGCGTTCGATCTGCCCCGCCGCCAGGTGATCACCGAAAACTCCCTTTTTGGTCAACTGCTGTACCGCTGGCTGCCGGCCGCGACGACGATCGAGTCGACCTATCTGATGTTCTGGACCGAGGTTCCCGACGGCATGCTCGGGGTCAGTTCGATCGAGATGGATGGCGGCAAGCTGACGATCACCGACGAGCGCGGCGGCAAGACCGTCACTCTCAAGACCGGCCAGACACTCGAATAGCCTGGGGGCCTGAACAGGGTCGGCCCACTGCTACTCTCAGAGTTGTATGGCCGAAACAAAGCTGTCTCCGTCCCTGGACGCGCTCGATCACGTGGCCGTCTCCGTCTCCGACATCGCCGCGTCGGTTGACTGGTACCGTTCGCAATTCCACTGCGAGGTCGACTACCAGGATGAGACCTGGGCGCTGCTGCGCTTTGAGAACGTCAAGCTGGCGCTGGTGATTCCCGAGCAGCACCCGCCGCATGTGGCGGTGCGGCGAGAAGACGCGGCGAAGTTCGGCGATCTGGTGACTCACCGCGACGGCTCGCGCTCGGTCTACGTGCATGACGCCGCCGGCAATGCGGTAGAAGTGATCGAGCCCTACTGAAAAGGCAATCCGCAGAGAAGCGAAGGGGGGCGGAATTTCTTCCGCCCCCCTTGTTTGGTTTTTGGTTGATTCTACTGGAAGGTGACGATCTTGCCGCTCATCTTCTGATAAAGGAAGAGGCCCAGGTCGAGGTTGGGAGCGCTGAACTGGCGGGGCTTGGATGAAGAGCCCACCTGCAGCGAGCCGGTGCCGAACGAGCCGAACGGCGTGCTGATCGACTGGCTGGGCGGCAGGGCGGCCAACACCTCCGGTCCGATGGTGAAGCTGCCGCGGCTCAGGTCCACGATGCAGAAGAACGCCGCTCCGTAGGCTTCGTCGGTGGACTGCTCTTTGCCCTCTTCGCCGAGGAAGCCAAGGTCGCCGCCGTTGAACGACGCGCCGAAGATCCAGGCGTCTTCTTCCGAAGCGTTGCCGCCGCTCCAGGTGACCGTCAGCCCTTGTCCGCGCGGAATGTTGCTGATCGAGCCCTTGTTGGTCCAGGTCACGCCGCCGGAGTAGGTGCGGCTGGTGGAGAATGCTCCCACGTCAGCCCCGCCGGACCCCGCAAACGTGTAATTGCCGGGAGTGAACACGGACGAGGACTGCGCGACGCCAGGTAGGCCGCCAGGAAAGCCGGGAATCGACGGCTGCGTGAAGTTGTGGTCGTACCTGCCGACAGAAGGGTTGGCAAGGTTGACCGATCCGAACGAACCGCCCGTGAGAGTAATCCCGCCGGCAGCCAGGGGCCTCGACGGAATCACTTCCTCGAACTCCGAGTCCTGCCCGGTGAAGGTGAAGACCGAGCAGCTATTGCGCGTCTGGAGTTGTTGCACGCCGGAGCTGACGATGAAGTCGTTTGGCGTGTACTCCTCAAAATCGGCGAAGGCGAACTCCGCGGTCCCGCCGATTCCTTGGGCGGGAAAGCTGAAGCCGGTATCGATCTCCACCGACGAGAAGCTGACGACGCCAACGCGCACGCTGCCGCCGTCGAGAATCGCGCTCAGCTCGTCGCTGTCCGCAAACCCGGGCTGCGAGCAGACCGAACCGCTGTCGGCGATGGACACCGAGGTGTAATTGCTGGGAACGCCATTGACGCTCACGACCACGGGCACGTAGCAACCCACGATGCCGGCAGCCGGCCTGAACACGATCTGGTCGACGCCGGCGCAGCAGCCGGAAGGACCGGCGTAGACGAGTTCGGCGAGTTGGCCGCCGACATAGACCTTGATGTCGTACCGCCCGCGCAAGTCTTCCGCAACGGGAGCCGCGGCGTCATCGCCGGAGGCGGCGCCGAGACCGGTGAGCCAGACGATGCCGTACTGCCCGGGGCTCAACGCCTGGTTGAGTCGGTTGACCGGCTGGTCGGTATCGGAGACGAAGTTGGTCAGGCTGGCCGGCCCGGAGCCCTGGCTGTTCTGCGAGAACACGCCGGGGAAGTGGGCGACGACGGTCACGGGTTCTGTGAAGGTCTGGCTGCCGTGGCGCAGAGTCAACGTACCCGCGCCCACCGGAGTGTTCGAGGGCAGCAGGGCCGCAACTTGGCCGGGCGTCGTGAAAATCATGTAGCAGTCCACCGTCGATCCGCCGACAGTGACTTGAATAGAGGTCCCGCCCATGGTGGTCTGCAGCGGGAACTCGTCTGCGATAGCCAGACCCGCATCCGCCAAGTCCGTGCCAAAGACATTGAAGATCGAGCGCTGCGCAATTCCGGCGTTGGGAAGCTTATTCGAACGATAGCTGGCGCCGTTGACGACGCCGCCGGGATTGATCGCGGCGGGCGCCGTCGAAGCCGCCATCGCCAAGGCGATCAGCCCGTATAGGGCGAATGATTTCATTGAAAACAAAAACTGTACCTCCAGGTGCAAGCAGAATCGGGCCGCCTTCGAAGCGGGCGGCCCGTCCCCCGATTGTAACGCTACGTTAACCGGCTGGATCAGAGCCGCTCCACCGGGATCGAGGAGTCCCCGTAAAGAGAGCCGCCCTTCACCGTGGCTACGGGACGCAGTTTCCGGGAGCCCGTGCGCCTTCCGCCCAGCGCGTCCACGAACTCGAAGCGGCCCTCGTCGAGCGCAAAGATCGCGATGTCGGCTTCGGCGCCTTCGTGGAGGGTTCCCAGGCCCTTGAGCCTGCCGAAGACTTGGGACGGATGCGAGGTCGCCCGCGCAATCGTCTCTTCCAGCGTCAGGCCCAGTTGCAGGAATTTTGACAGCGTCGTCGCCAGATCGAACACCGGGCCATAGATGTTGAAGTGGTGCACGTCGCTCGAGATGGTGCCCGGCTTCAGGCCCTGCGCCAGGGTCTTTTCGGCGGTATCAAAGGAGAAACTGCCGGCGCCGTGTCCGATGTCGAGATGGACGCCGTTGCCGACCGCTTCGAGCACCTCCTCGAAGACCCTGCCTTCGTCGTTCAGGATGCCGCCTTCCCCGCCCCGAAAGCTGTGGGTGATGACGTCGCCCGGCCGGAGCATCTTCACAATCTCCGGCACCGGCGAGGCCGAGCCGCCGATGTGCACCATCAGCGGTAGATTCACCGCCGCAGCCGCGGCGCGGGCTCGGCGCAGCGCCTCGAGGTCGTGGTCGCCGGCGATGTTGCGGGTCAGCCGCACCTTCATCCCCAGAATCACGTCGCGGTGGCGCTCGACCGTCTTGGCGGCCAGCTCGACATTGGCGTAGCGCAGGTCGAGCAGCTCGCCCCAAGGGTTGGCGCGGGAGAGCGTCGACTGCCCGATGACCGAAATGTTCAGCAGCGCGAAGATGCGCGTGTCGGCGACGTTGATGACGTACTTGCGCAGACCCGGGAAGGTGTTGGCGCCGGCCGAACCGGCGTCGACGGCGGTGGTGACGCCTTTGGCGATACAGTTGGGGTCGGCGGGAATGCCCAGCGGCGCGACGCCGTCGTAGACATGGACGTGGATGTCGATCAGCCCCGGCGTGACGATGTGGCCCGTGGCGTCGATCATGTCGCGGGCGGAAGAGGCCGGGATGTTCTCGGCGATGCGGACGACCTTCGAGCCGCTGCAGGCGATGTCGCGGACGGCGGAGATGTTCTGCAGCGGGTCGATCAGGCGGCCGCCCTTGATGACCAGGTCGTACTCGGGGCGAGGCGGCGACTGCGCCTGGAGAATCCCTTCTTCGCTCGCTCCAAACTGCGTGACCAGGGCCGCGCCCGCGATGGATTGCCGGAGGAAGTCTCGCCGCTTCATGGGCGCGAGTCTATCACGCCGCCGGGTATTCGACGCTCACCAGAAACAGTCCCACCGCCGGGGCCGTCGGGCCGGCCAGGGAGCGGTCGCGGGCTTCGAGAATCCGCTCAATGTCATCGACGGAGTTGTTGCCGCGCCCCACCTGCAGAATGGTGCCGACGATATTGCGCACCATGTTGTAGAGGAACCCGGAACCGCGCACGCGGTAGGTGAGATGGTCGCCCTCACGCTGGAGCGTCGAGCTGAAGATGGTCCGGACCGTGCACTCCATCGACTGCCCGCCGTTGGTCACCAGCGAGCGGAAGTCGCGCTCGCCCTCAAACAGCGGCGCCGCCCGGCACATCGCCTCTTCGTCGAGCGGGTAAGGCATGTGCCAGACGTAGCGGCGGAGGAACGGAGGACAGATCTGGCCTCTCCAAAACCGATACTCATAGGTTTTGGCGATGGCGCTGTGACGTGCGTGGAAATCCGCCGGGACCTCCGCGGCCGACAGCACGCGGATCGCCGGTGGCAGACGATAGTTCACCGCGAAGGGGAGTTTTTCGAGCGGAATGCGGTTCGCCAACTCGACGGAGGCGACCTGCCCGAGCGCATGCACGCCGGCGTCGGTGCGGCCCGAGCCGTGGATCTTGACCGGACGTTCTTCGATGGCCGACAGCGCCGCCTCGACCTCTCCCTGAACCGTGCGCCGGTTGGGCTGCACCTGCCAGCCGGAGAAATCGCCCCCGTCGTAGGAGATGGTCAGCTTCAGATTGCGCATGCCCGCCGCAGGCGGCGCGCCCGAAAGCGCGCCGCAAACAGCCATCTTACTCAGAGAGGGCGGGGGCGCTCAGCTATGGGGACCAGCGACAACGTGCTGCGGATCGCCGTTGGCGAAATCAAACACGTTGTCGATCGACATCTGCAAGCCGGCTTCGAGCGCTTCCTTGCTGATGCCTCCCGAGTGCGGGGTGATGACCACGTTGGACAACTTGGTGATCGGGTGGCCTTCGGGCAGCGGTTCCTGGCTGAAGACATCCAGGCCGGCCGCGGCGATCGACTGCGACTCCAGCGCCTTGATCATGGCGGCTTCGTCGACGACGCCGCCGCGTGCGGTGTTGATGAAGATGGCGGTCCGCTTCATCATGTCGAACTCGCGCTCGCCCACGAAGTTCGCGGTTTCCGGCGTTTGGCGGATGTGCAGGCTGACCACGTCGGCGCGGCGGTAGAGATCGTCGAGTTGCACCAGCTCGATGTCGAGTTCCTGCGCCAACAAGATGTTGGCATGACGCGTCCAGGCGATGACCTTCATGCCGATGCCGCGGGCGATGCGCGCCACCTGCTGGCCGATCGCGCCCAGACCGATGATGCCCAGCGTCTTGCCGTGCAGTTGGGTGACGAAGCCGCGCGGCCAGCCGCCGCGGCGCGTCTTGCCGTCGATCCGCACGATGTCGCGCGCCGCGGTCAGCATCAACGCCAAGGTGTGCTCGGCCATCGCAATGGCGGAGACGCCCGGAGTGTTCGTAACCGTAATTCCAAGTCTGGCTGCGGCTTCCAGGTCGACGTGGTCGGTGCCGGTGCCCCACAGCGACAACAGTTTGACGGACTTGAGCTTCTCGAGCGTCTCCGCCGGGAAACGGATGGAGGAGCGGATATTGATCACATACGGCGCATCGCCGATCCGCTCGAGCAGCACCTCTTCCGATGGCGGCAACGACTCGTGGTAGTCCACGTCGGCGCGGAACTTGAGCATCTTAAAAGCGTTGCTCGGCCCCATCACGGGGGGATAGTCATCGGGAATCGAGATTTTAAGCTTGTCCATCGTCCTAACAGTGTAGTCGCAGAGTCTATAGCGAGGGAAGATGTTCCTATTGCCAGCGAAAAATCCGAAGAGCGAGACCAAAGCAGAGGGTGGCCCAAATCGACAGCACCGCAATCGGCTCACCTTGATCCAGCAGGCCCGCTCCCTCGAGGATCATCGAGCGCAGGGCGTTGTTGAGTTGGGTCAGCGGCAGCGCCTGGATGGCCGGCTGCATCGCGTCGGGAAAGCGGTCGGCACTGAAGAAGACGCCGGAGGCGATCCACATCGGCACCTGCACGGCGTTCATCAGACCCGACACGGTTTCGAGCTTCTCCGCCCGGGCGCCGGTGAGCAGACTGATCGCTGAAAACGAGCAGGCTCCCAGAAAGCACAGCGTCGCCACGCTGAACACATTGCCCTCAAACGGCATGCCGAAGCCCCAGACGCCGAAGGCGATGATCACAGCGACCTCGAGAACCAGGAAGACCATCCTGGCCGCCAGCAACGACAGCAGGAAATCGCTCTTGCGCATCGGCGTCGCGCTGAGCCGCTTGAGAACCTTGCGGATACGCAGATCGACCGCCGTAAAGCCCACGCCCCACAAGCTGCTGCCCAGAATATTGAGGCCCAGCAGTCCCGGAATCACCCAGTCGATGTAGCGCGAACCGGGCCGCGACTCCTCACGTGTGCTCGTCGCCAGTGGGTCCGAGCGCCCGGAAGCCTCCTGCACCGCGCGGTCGAAGAGCTCCCGCGCCAGCCGGCTTTCGGGCTGCTGGGGGTCGAGACGGTATTCAATCGAGTCGCCTTGCACCACCGCCGTCAAATCCCACGCGGCCGCGCCGCCGGGCCGTTCCAGAGAGGCCAGGTCCACGACTTCAGCGCCGATCAGTTCGGCCCCGGCGACCTTCTCCGCCAATTGCCGGGCGTCGGCCGGGCTCTCCGACGCGATGCGCACGCGCACCGGTTGCAGCTCGTTGCCGGTGAAGGCGACACCCAATCCGGCGATCAAGAACAGCGGGAACATGTAGACCCAGAAAATGACATCGGGCTCGCGGTGGAACTGCCGCAGGCGGTCCAGCAAGAGCTCTCGAAACCCGGCCGAGAAGATCATGAGCGTTCCTCGTCCAGATGCCGGCCAGTGAGCTTCAAGAAGACGTCTTCGAGCGTGGCGTGGCGGGTCTTGAGGTCTTCGAGAGTCCTACCTTTGTCGGAGATCGCCTGCAGCAGCGACGGAATCGCCACATGCGGCCGGGAGACGGACAGCAGCATCCTGTCGCCGTCGGCGCGCGCCTCGCGCACATCGTCCACGGCGGCGGCCCACTCCTCGGCCGGCGGCATCGGCTGCGCGGAGTCGAGCGCGAACTCGATCATCCTCTCGCCTCCCAGCTCGCCGATCAGCTCCGCCGGCGAACCCAGCGCGATGACACGACCCCGGTCGACGATGGCGACGCGGTCGCACAACTGCTCGGCCTCGTCCATGTAGTGAGTCGTGAGCAGAACCGTACGGCCTTCCGCGCGCAATTGGCGGATCACGTCCCAGAGTTGTCGACGAGCTTGGGGGTCGAGGCCCGTTGTGGGCTCGTCGAGGAAGAGCAGTTCCGGCTTGCCGACGAGCGCGCAGGCGATCTCGAGGCGTCGCTTCTGGCCGCCGGAGAGCTTGGATACCCAGGCGTCGGACTTCTCGATCAAACCGACCTCTTCGAGCGCCTGGGGCGGCGTGAGGCCTTGGTCGTAGAAGCTGCGGAAAAGCCGAACGGTTTCCAGAGCCGACGCCTTTTCGGGCAGACGCGTCTCTTGCAGCGAGACCCCGATGCGCAGGCGCAGTTCGCGGCCGGCGTCTTTCCAGCGCTGTCCGAGGACCTCGACGCGGCCCGAGGTCGGCTCGAGCAGCCCCTCGCAAATTTCGACGGTGGTGGTCTTGCCGGCGCCGTTCGGGCCCAGCAGCCCAAAGCACTCGCCTGCGCGCACCTCCAGATCGAGACCGTTCACGGCCCGCACGTCGGGCGGATAGCGTTTGACCAGGGACTCACACAGTAGGGCCGGCGCCGACATCGCAGGAGTGACGCGGGCTCGCGCCCACACTCCCTAGTTTGGCGCAACCGGCGTTTGGCGGCCGATACGGAATGGTGCAGTTCGAGCTAGCGGGCGAGGCGGCCGGCCATCCGCCAACTCGGCGAATGCGACACGCGCGTCAGGTCTTGCGCGCTGAGCCGGTCCTGCATCAGCCCGTGTTCGGCGTGGTCGGCGGCCTGCTGCAAGTAGTGCATCAACTCATGGCCGGCGACCCGCGCCAGGGCCCGGCCCAGGGCTCGTTCGCCCGGAGCCTTGCTGTAGGCGGCCACGGCATCCACAAAGACCAGGGCCGGCGGCGCAACCCGGCCATCGGGCTGAATCCGGATGGCGCCGAGCACATCCGCGGGGTGACCGGCAAGATTCTTGGCCAGCGCGATGCGCACGGCGCTCTCATCGTCGGCGCAGTCCTCGTCCGAACTGAGCTTCGCCTCCGGAAGCAGCCGGATCAACTCAACCAGAAACTCCGCACGGGCCGCTACGCTGACTCCGGCGCGATCCTCGAGGCACAGGCGCAGACTCGTGGCGCTCAATGCACCGGGGAGCAAGGCAGCGAGAATGACGACTTGGCTGAGAACTCGATGCATCGCCAGGACCTTCTTAACGCCCTGTTCATCGAATCTTAACCGAAAATTCACAAAAGTCAATCGGCTTGTCAGCACTCGAGCACCAAGACGCACGAAGGCCCGGGCGGGGGAGATCCCCCGCCCGGGCCTATGGTTTCGGAAGCCGGCTGGCGGCTACTGCGCGATCCAGCCGCCGTCGATGACGATGTCGGTGCCGGTGATGAAGCCGGCGTCTTCGGAGCAGAGGTAGGCGGCCAGCGCGCCGATCTCCTTGACCTTGCCCCAGCGTCCGATCGGGATCCGCTCGAGGAACATCTTGTTCTTCTCCGGGTCTTCGATCAGAGGCTTGTTCATCTCGGTCGCAAACGGTCCCGGGCTGATGCCGTTGACGGTGACGCCGTCCGAGGCCAGCTCGAGCGCGAGGGCTCTGGTGAATCCGATCAGGCCGGCCTTGGTGGTCGAGTAACCGGTCCGGTTGGGCAGTGAGACGTGGGACATGATCGAGGTCATGTTGATGATGCGGCCCCACTTCTTCTCTTTCATGCCGGGCACGAAAGCCCGTGAGCAGAGAAATGGACCGGTCAGGTTGACCCCCAGGATCTCGTTCCATTCGTCGAGCGAGAAATCGACGATCGACTTACGGTTGTTGATGCCGGCGTTGTTGATGAGGATGTCGCAGACGCCGAGCTTTTCGGCGACTTCGGCGGCCATCTCGCTCACGGCGGCCTCTTCGGTGACGTCGGCCACGATCGGCTCGGCTTTGCCGCCGGCGGCGCGGATGCCGTCGACGACTTGCGCGAGCAGGTCGCCGCTGCGCGCCACCACCGCGACCGAGGCTCCGGCCTTGGCCAGCGATTCGGCCATCTGACGGCCAAGGCCTTTGCTGGCCCCGGTTACGACGGCAATGTGTCCTTTAAGTTGTGCGCTCAATGGTCCTCCTTCTGAAAAGACCACGAGTATAACAACCGCGCCGACCTCGCCCCACAGTTCCTTGTTAGCGCAGCTTCTCGGCCCCGAAGACGACGCGCACGCCGGTGGTGAGCAGGATGTCGTTCTTCTGGCGGCCCGGGACCGGGTTGCTCAGGAAGCGGTCGGAGAAGGTGATGTTCCACCCCAGCCACTTGAAGATGTCGGTGGTGACGGCGCTGTCGAACTGCAGGCGATACTCGCCGGTGTTGGACATGTTGGGGTAGAAGGCCACCCGCTCGGTGATCGAGGTGCGGTCGTTGAGCCGGAAGGCGAATTCTTGGCCGGAGACGATTTCCGCCGAGCGCCGGGTGATGTCGTTCTGAAAGAACTCCTGGTTGTACGACGCGCCGCCGAAGAGGTCGAAGGTCGTGCGGTCGTTTTTGATCAGGTGATAACCCACGCCGCCGCCGAGCACGTTGCGCAGGTCCAGGGATTGGAACTCGTCGAACTCGAGATCCACGAAGCCGAAGGAGAACATCTTGTCGGAAACGTTGAGTTCGTAGCGCGAACCGCCGCGGATGGCGTTCGCGGTCGCCACGCTGCCCTGATCCTGTCCCAAATCCGCCTTGGCGAACACCGAGGTGAAGTAGAGCTTGATGGTGTCGCGTTTGGTCGAGCGGGTAGCGCCGGCGGCGTTGGTGAACGAACTGGTCTCGGCGTTGCCGGCGGTGAGGGCCAGACCGGTGTCGAAGAAGCCGCGCCAAAAATCGGTGAGCTTGGGATTACGCAGCCGCTCGATGGAGGCCCGGTAGGCCAGTTCGGCGTCTTCGTTGCGCAGGACGGCCACCTCGGAAAGCGGGATTTCGACTTCGCCCGAGCTGGGAGTGGCGACCTGGAGCTTGTCGTCGTCGGTCTTCACCGGTCCCACCAGCGTCTGTCCGGCGCCGGAGGTGACGTAGAGCTTGTCGGGCGCCTCGACCGCAACAACCGCGCTCCAATCGATGCTGACTTCCCCAAGGAACTCCGTCTTCATCTTGAGGGTTTGTTCATTCGATTCGAGGATGGTTCCGCTGACACGGTCCCCATTGCTCAGCGTCACGATGTCAGCCGCCAGCGCACCGGGAACCGCCAGTAGCAGCGAAAACAGGGAGGCGCGCAGAAACGCGGTTGAGGTCATGAAGGTGGACTCCTTGAAAAACATTTGCGCCGGAATGAACCGGGTCTTTCCGTGGACTTCAGCGCGGGATTCGCGCGGAAACTACCATCCTAGCGCGTGTTTCGAAAACAACAAAGTCATCGTCGCCAGGTAGCCCAACAGGGCCTGATATTCGCGGTTCTTGACATACAAGGCGGAGCTGAACGAGGGGCCGCCGGAGTAGCGCGGCGCCAGCGTCGGCCACAGACGCGGGACGCGTCGGCGGTACTCGTCATAGCCGGGCAGGATCTTCGCCAGATGACTCTCTTCTTCGCCCATCACGGGGAGATAGAAAAGCAGAAAGAAGGCCACCACGGCGACCCCGATTGCCAGGTGCGCGCCGGCGATGGCAAGGCCGACGCCGGTGAGCAGCGTGCCGATGTAGAGCGGGTTGCGCACGTGCGCGTAGGGGCCGGAGGTCGCCAGACGTTCGTTCTTGGCCAGATGCCCGGCGGCCCAGGCCCGAATCGCCAGACCGATCGCTCCGACGGCCCCGCCGACCGCCAGCGACTGCGCGGTCGGCGCGGCCAGCCACAGAAAAGCGGCCAACACGACGAATCCCGCGCTGACGCGAGTGCGGGCGGCCAACTCCGCGTACTTCTTGGGAAACGCCACCTAGAACAGTCTCTCCTGCGGTCGCAGCGTACCGAACGAGCCGATGTTGGCGATCGACAGGCTCACGCGGATGTCATTGCGCGTCTCGCCGATCGAAAACCGCCGGTACTCGACTCCGAATCCACAGCAATCAGTGTTGTAGCTCACCTGCGACGCGGTGTAGATGAAGGTACTGCGGCGGTAATCATAGATATTGTTGAGCGCCACGTTCCAGCCGCGGCGGTTGAAGTCGCCCAGGCCGACGAGCATGGTGATCTGGTTCGACGGCGGCGTCAAGGTCGTCGGCGCACGCACGGCGTTGTGGCCGATGGCGGTGCGCACCAGCGAGGTGGCCTGGTAGTCGAACGTCACGCTCGAGTTGACGATCTTGTCGCGCAGCGGGTCGTAGTCCATGCGCCACTCGAGGCCGCTCTTCCAGGACGGCCGGGTGCGCAGGGCGGTCACCACGGGCGAGTAGTTGCGCGTCTGGTCAAAGAAGGCGAACGGCGTCAAGTCCAGTTGCGACATGATCACATTGCGATTGCCGGGAGCGATCGCGCCGCCCAACTCGGGATCCAAAAAGCGGCGCTGCCAGACCTCGAGCGAAAGGACTTCGCGCGTCTGGCCGCTGGCCATGTCTTTGGAGAACAGCCTCTGGGTGAGCGAGATATCCACCTCGTTGGTGTTGTTGATGGTGTCGCGGTCGTCGAAGCGCACCACGGCGGCGAAGTCGTCCACGCCGGCGACGTAGCGGTAGCGCACGCGCGGCTCGATGACGTGTTTGACCTTGTCTCCCAGCCACTTGGGCGGGCTGTTGAAGATGCGTTGCAAGGCCGGCGGCGCAACATCGACGGAGACCTCGGCGGCTGCCCGGTACAAGTTGGCGCCGACGATGTCGTTGTTCTGGCGCTGCTGGCCATAGCCGGTGACGCGGCCGCCCAAGGTCGGCGTCACGTTCCAGCCCTTCCAGTCGACGTTGGAGGTGACACGCGGGAAAAAATCGCCGCGCTGGACGTACCGCCGGGTCTGGAAGGCGGGTTGCGAGCGGCTCACCAGATCAAAGGCGCTATCCAGGGTGAAGTAGACCGGCGCCGGGCCTTTGAGGATCTGGTGATCGGTGCTGTTGAACTCAATATTGGGCAGCTTGCGGATGACGACGGTGTCGCCGCGCTCGGCGCTCTGAAAGTTCTCGTCGCGCAGCAGTGAGGCGTTGATCGAGTAGCTCGAGAAATTCTTCGTCACAAAGCCGATCGAGCGGATCTGCGAGAACACCGCCTCTTCAAACGTTTGCGTGAAGGCCTGGCGGAACTCGAGCGAGCTCAGGTAGCGAATGTCGCCCACGCCGCGGAACCCGCCGGGGAGCTTGGTGACGCCCTTCATGGTGAATGACTGTCCGCCCTGCTTGACGCGGTCGCCGCTGTCGAGCTTGAGGCCGCGATCTTTGACGCCGAAGAAGACGGCGTCGAAGCTCGAGTTCTGCGTCGGACGGCCCCGAAACGAAGTCTGGGTGGCGAAACCGCGCGACGTAAACAGCGTGCCCGACACGGTCGCGTCATAGCTGCGGTTGATCGCCCAATAGTACGACTCGCCCAACACAAAGCCAAAGCGGGTGCTGGTGCCGATGTTGGGCGTCAGGAAGCCGCTGCGCCGCGGGACCCTCTCGAGCGACTTCTTGAAGATGGGTAGATAAAAAATCGGCACGCCCCTGAGCCGAAACACGCCGCGGTGGATGGTGGCGTAGTCGCCCGGCGCAATCTTGGTTTTGGGTGAGCGCATCGTCCACCAGGGGTGCGCGGGGTCGCAGTTGGTGACCAGTCCGTTGAGCACCACGTAGTTGTCGGCGGTCTTGTGGACGACCGGCGCGTCGAGATAGAACGGGTTATCGGTGGTCAGCATTCGCGGGGCGGCCTGCGTGGCGGAGCTGACGGTGCCGTGCGTCTCGTAGAAGGTGCCGAGTTCGGTGCGCAGGTTGTAGGCGATCTTGTCAGCGTAGAGATCTTCCTTGCCGTTCAGGTTGCGGTAATGAACATTGCCGCGCGCTTCGAGATCGCCGCTCTCGTCGTCGTAGTCGACTTCGTCGGCGGTAACGACGATCGCGCCCGTGCGGATCTCGACGTCGCCGCGAAGTCGGCTCACAGCGCCCTCGTTTTCCTGCGTGCGGGCAAAAAACTGCGTGCCGTCGACCGGAGCGACGGAATCAGGAGCGCCTTCGGCCGCCTGCAACGCGCAGACGGCGAGGGCCAGGCCCGCTAGCCAAAGCGTGAATCTCAAATGCAAGTTACGCGCCAGGACGCCGCGGCGACCCCCGATCCCTTCACTGTTAGCGTAAGCTTTCGGCCCGGCGGGGCGCGAGCGGAATAGCACCTGTCAGGCTCACGCCAGCAACTCGCTGACGACACGCCCTTCCACGTCGGTCAGCCGGAAGTCGCGTCCGGCGTAGCGGAAGGTGAATTCCTCGTGGTTGAAGCCGAGCTGATGCAGTAAGGTCGCGTGAAGATCATGGACGTGGACCTTGTCTTCGACGGCCGCGAAGCCGAATTCGTCGGTCGAGCCGTGCACGTGTCCGGCGCGCACGCCGCCGCCGGCCAGCCACATCGAGAAACCGTAGGAGTTGTGGTCGCGCCCGTTCTGGCCGGCGTTCGAGCCGAAGGCCGTCAGCTCGACCGTCGGCGTGCGGCCGAACTCGCCGCCCCAGATCACCAGCGTGTCGTCGAGCATGCCGCGCTGCTTCAGGTCCGCGAGCACGGCTGCGATCGGCTGATCACACTGGCCGGCCAGGGTGCGGTGGTTCTTCTCGATCTCGGCGTGGTTGTCCCAGGGCTGCCCCGCCCCATGCCAGACCTGTACGAAACGGACGCCGCTTTCGAGCAGTCGCCGGGAAATGAGCATCTGGCGGCCGTGGAGGGTGTCGCCATACAGCTTGCGGACCGATTCGGGCTCTTTGGAGATGTCAAAGACATCGGCGGCTTCGGTTTGCATCCGAAACGCCATCTCGAAGGACTGGATGCGCGCCTCGATCAGGGCGTCTTCCTCGCGCTCGGCGCGGTGTTGGGCGTTGAGCGCGGCCAACAGGTCGAGTTGGCGGCGCTGGTTCTGGCGGGTGGTGTGGCGGTTCTCGACGTTGGCGATGAGCTTGTCGAGCTCCTGCTCTTTGGTGTCGACCAGAGTGGCCTGGTAGACGCCGGGCAGGAAGGCCGAGCGCCAGTTCTTCGCTCCCCAGACCGGGTAGCCGCCCGGGCACAGGGCGATGAATCCGGGCAGATTGCGGTTCTCCGTGCCAAGACCGTAGGTGAGCCAGGAGCCGAAGCTGGGCCGCGACTGCTGCGTCGAACCGCAATTCATCATCATCAGCGACGGCCCGTGGTTCGGCACGTCGGTGTGCATCGAACGGATGACGCAGAGGTCGTCGACGTGCTCGCCGACTTTGGAGAAAATCTCGCTGACCGGCGTGCCGCTTTCGCCGTGACGCTGGAATTCGAAGGGCGACGGGAAGGCGGCGCCGGTCTTGCGCTCGGTGCGGTAGTGCACCGGCAGCGGCTGCCCGGCGTATTTGGCGAGGGCGGGCTTGGGATCGAAGGTGTCAACCTGGCTCGGCCCGCCGTTCATGAAGATGTGGAGGACGCGCTTGGCTTTGGCCGGCAGGGGAGGCGCTTTGGGGGCCAGCGGGTCTGCCGGGTCAAACGAGGGCGCGGCCTCGGCAAGTATCGATCCCAACCCCAGCAGGCCGAACCCCATGCCGGAGGATCGCAGCAGTTGGCGGCGCGAGAACATCCCGCTGAGGATTCTAGCATCGCTAGGGACGGGCCGCCGCTTTGGCGCGCCGAGCCCGAGCCAGGCAACACTTCTTGTACTTCTCGCCGCTGCCGCACGGGCAAGGCGAGTTGCGGCCGAACTGCGGCCGGCCGCGCTTGCGTTCTTCCCGCAACTGCCGCGCGCGGCCGGCCAGACTCTGCTGAAAAACCCGCGCGAGCATGGCGTACAGCTCCGGGTGCTTGCGCTGCATCACGCCGGGCCGCTCGAAGAAGTACTCAGCGGCGACGGCGAAGAACTCCGACTCGTTCGTCAGGCCGTAGGGGTGAATGTCGGAGTCGCCATCGCGCATCTCGGCCATTTTGCGGCGGACCAACTCGATCCAGGGGCCGATGGCTTCGCGCGGCAAGCCCACCGCCGGCAGGCCGTCAATGGAGCCGTCGGACTTGTCGACCAGGTGCGCGAACTCGTGGAGGGCGACATTGCGCTTGTCTCCGTCGTTGTGGAATCCCTGGAGCAGGTCCGGCTTCGACAGGATCATCATGCCGTTGTAGGCGCGATTGCCGACCATGCCGAGCGTGTGGCGGTCGGAGCCTTCCTCGAAGGCGTGCTCTTGGTTGAAGCGGTCCGGGTAGACGAGCACTTCGCGGATCTGGTCCCACTCCCATTCGGGGAACCCAAAGATCGGGATCACCGCGGCAGCCCCTACCAGAACGCGCGTCTTCACATCGAGGTCGGTTCCGATTCCGGTGATGAGCTTCTCGCCGAGAAACACTTGAAGTTCCCTGCGGAACCGGCGCTTGTCGTCATCCGGCAACACCCGGAAAAACAGGACCTCCTGCTGCAGGACGACTTCCCATTCGGCGGGGAAAGGCTCGGCCAGGATTTTCCGGCGACGACGCAGGGTGCGCGTCATCGCCCAGTAGACGATCAGAGCGACGGCGAGGCCGAGGCCCGCGGTCCAAGCCAAGGGAACGCCCGCTTCGCGCAATCCCCACGCGGCGGCGAGCGCAACTGCGGCGATCACGCCGCTCAGCAGGCGTGCGTGCCGGAGAGTACGCTGCTCCCAGTCCGTCGAAAGTCCAAGGCGTTCGATCCAGCCATTATCTCCCTGGCGGACTCATCCAGGTAAAGCCGGGGCCTGCTGCGGCTCGCCGGCTGTGTCATTCAGCCCCGAGAAGAGCTGGGGCTCTTTGCGCTGGGTGCGCTATATCCCCCATGAGCATTCTCCGGAACTGCCGCCTTGGGATCGGCGGGCGGGAGGCCGCCTAAAGCCGGCAGGCGCGGCGGTCGATCGCACCTCCTCTGGTACGGCGCGTGCAGGCAGCGTCTGCAGCTGGGGAATAGATGTTGGTACTCACGGCTGTAGGGGCGCTCGGCGCCTTGACTTTGATGCTGGCTGCGGTCTTGTCCCTCGCCGACCGGTTGCTTTATGTACCCGAGGATCCGCGCATCGATGATGTGGAAGATCTGTTGCCGCACGTCAACTGCGGCGCCTGCGGTTATCCGGGATGTCGGCCTTTCGCCGAAGCGCTGGTGGCAGGGGAAGCGCTGCCGGGCAAGTGCACCGTGAGTTCAGCGGAAGGCCACGCCCGGATCGCGGCGTATCTCGGCGTGGATGTCGGCGCGGAGGAGAAACGCGTGGCGCGGCTGGCCTGCGCCGGCGGAACCAACGTCGCCCGCAACCACGCCCGTTACGACGGCTTGCAAACCTGCGCCGCCGCGGCCAAGGTCGCCGGCGGCCCCAAAGCCTGCTACTGGGGCTGTCTCGGCATGGCCGATTGCTTCGAGTCCTGCGACTTCGACGCCATCGTCATGAACGAGCATTCGCTGCCGGTGGTCAACGAGAACAAGTGCACCGCGTGCGGCGACTGCGTCCGGGCCTGCCCGAAGGATCTGTTCGAGTTGCATCCGGTCAGCCGGCGGCTGTGGGTCAACTGCAAGTCTCTCGACGCCGGCGACGAGATTCTGGCCGACTGTGAAGTCGCCTGCACGGCTTGCGGCCGTTGCGCCATGGACGCCCAGGGCGGCCTGATCACGATGGTTCGCAACCTGCCGGTCGTCGATTATTCCAAGCCCCATCAAACCCGCAAACCCATCGAACGCTGCCCGACCGGCGCGATCGTGTGGATCGACGAGATCGAAGGCGTGGTGAAAGGGCCGGCTGCGAAGAAAGTGATCCGCCGCGGCGCGCTGCAGGACGCCGCCAGCTAGAGGTTCTCGAGGAGACAAGGGATGTCGATGCTCTCGCTTGGTTCGAAGAAAACTCGATCGGAGAAACAAGACGGCCGGTCCTTCAAATACCCCGGGGTGCGCGCCGCCATGGACGGCAACACGGCCGTCATCGGATGCGAGCAGGAGTCGAGCGACGGCGCCGGCGCCTACCCCATCACGCCTTCCACGCAGATGGGCGAGTACTGGGCCGAAGCCGCCGCCAAGGGGCACATCAACATTTCGGGCCGCCCTCTGATCTTCATCGAGCCGGAAGGCGAGCACGCCGCCGCAGCCGTCACCGCCGGGCTTTCGATGACCGGGCTGCGCGCGGCGAACTTCTCGTCAGGCCAGGGAATCGCCTACATGCACGAGTCGCTGTATGCGGCGGTGGGCAAGAGGCTGACTTACGTGCTCAACATCGGCGCGCGGGCGATGACCAAGTCCACGCTCAACGTGCACGCCGGCCATGACGACTATCACGCCATCGACGACACCGGCTTCTTCCAGCTCTTCGCCAAGGACGCACAGTCCGCGGCCGACCTCAACATCGTCGCCCACCGCATCGCCGAGCTGTCACTGACGCCCGGGATTGTCGCCCAAGACGGCTTCTTGACCACCCATCTGATCGAGTCGATGCTGGCGCCGGAGCGCGAGCTGATCGAGGAGTATTTGGGTCGGCCGGACGACATCATCGACAGCCCCACGCCGGCGCAGCGGATCATCTATGGGCCGACCCGGCGCCGCATTCCGATCCTGTGGGACGTCGACAATCCCGTCATGGCCGGGCTGGTGCAGAACCAGGACTCCTACATGCAGAGCGTGGCGGCCCAGCGGCCGTTCTTCTTCGATCACATCGAAGGGCTGACCGACCAGGCGCTCGAAGCCTTTTACGAACTCACCGGGCGGCGGCGCCACCGGGTCGAGACCTACCGGACCGACGACGCCGACTACCTGCTGCTGGGCCAAGGCAGCATCATTCCGAGCGCGGAAGCGGTGGCCGACTACCTGCGCGAGACCCGCGGCTTGAAGGTCGGCGTCGTCAACCTGGTGATGTTCCGACCGTTCCCCGCGGATCTGCTGGGCAAAGTCCTGAAGGGCAAACAAGGAGTCGCCGTGCTCGAGCGGCTCGACCAGCCTCTGGCTGTCGACCTGCCGCTGATGCGCGAGACGCGCTCCACCATCAGCAAGTGTTTGGAAAACGGCCGCGACCCGCGCGTGCTGCTCTACCCCGGGCTGGCCGCTTACCAAAGCATGGACGATGCGCCGGCGTTGTACTCGGGCTCGTTCGGCATGGGCAGCCGCGACCTGCAGCCCGAAGGCCTGATCGCCGCCGTCGAGAACATGCTGCCCGACGGCAAGCGCAAGAAGCTGTTCTACCTCTCGATCGACTTCATCCGCCCCAAGGCGATCACGCCCAAGCAAGACATGCACCAGCAGACCATCGAGCAGGAATACCCGCACGTGCGGGATCTGGCCCTGCGCGGGTCCGAGAATCCGAACCTGATGCCGAAAAACAGCATCACGGCGCGGATCCATTCAGTCGGCGGCTGGGGCGCCATCACCACGGGGAAAAACCTGGCGATGACGCTGTTCGATCTGTTGGGCTACCACATCAAGGCCAACCCCAAATACGGCTCGGAGAAGAAGGGTCAGCCCACCACTTACTACCTGTCGGCGGCGCCGGAGCCCATCCGCATCAACAGCGAATATATCTACGTCGATGTGGTGCTCTCGCCGGACCCGAACGTCTTTCATCACACCAACGCGCTGGCGGGGCTCAAAGAGGGCGGCGTCTTCATCATCCAGAGCGAGCGCACCTCGCCCGAAAAGGTCTGGGAGGACGTTCCGCCGGCTTTCCAAAAGATCATCCGCGACAAGCGGATCAAGCTCTACGCTCTCGACGGGTTCAAGATCGCTCGTGAAGAGGCCACCGACACCGATTTACAGCTCCGCATGCAGGGCATCGCATTTCAGGGAGCGTTCTTCGCCGCCTCGCCGGTGATGGAGCAAGCCGGGCTCGACGAGCCGCGCCTGCTGGAAGCGATCCGCTCGCAGCTCCAGCACAAGTTCGGTTCGAAGGGCGCCCGCGTGGTCGAAGACAACATGCGCGTGGTCAAACGCGGCTTCGACGAGGTCCAGCCGATCCCGGCGGGCGAGATCACCGAGGCGAGCAACGGCATTCGCAGCTTCGGCGAGACGCCCGAAATCCCCGTCATGGTGAAAAACCTGCCGCAAAGCAAGGCGCCAATGACGGATATCCACCGCTTCTGGGAGCAGACGGGCAACTTCTATGTCCGCGGGATGGGCAACGACAACATCACCGACCCGTTCATCGGTCTCGGGGTGATGCCGGCCGGGACGGCGCTGTTTCGCGACATGACGCAGATCCGCTTCCAGCACCCGGAGTGGGTTTCGGAGAACTGCACCGCCTGCGGCAAGTGCTACACGATCTGCCCGGACACGGCGATCCCGGGACTGGTGACCGAAGTCGAGCAGTTGCTCGAAACAGCGGTCAAGCGGGTCAAACGCCACGGCGGCAAGACCGAACTGCTGCCCAAAGCGTCCCGCGAGCTCGGCGTTCGCTTCAAGAAGATGCTTCAGGAGGCCACGGAGAGCGACCCGGTCATGGAGTTGCTGGATGAGGCGATCGAGGCGACGATCGCGGCCAGCGACGCCGACCAGGCGGCGCTCAAGAAGGAGTTCGAAGCGTTCCGCGAGGAGCTTGACGCCTCGGACTTCTCGATCACACGGCCTTACTACACGGTCAAGGAGAAGCAACAGGCCGGCGACGGCGGCCTGCTGTCAATCACGGTCAACCCGACCACCTGCAAAGGCTGCATGGAGTGCGTGGAGGTCTGCGAAGACGCCGCCTTGATCCCGGTGCAGCAGACCGCCGAGTCGATCCAGAAGCTGCGCAAGCGGTGGGATTTCTGGCTCGACCTGCCCAACACGCCGGAAAAATACTCCCGGATCTCCAATCTGGAGGAAGGCATCGGAGCGCTGGAAACCATTCTGCTGGACAAGGCCAACTATCTGGCCTTCACCAGCGGCGACGGCGCCTGCCTGGGTTGCTCGGAAAAAACCACGATGCACCTGTTCACGGCGACGGTGGAAGCGCTGATGCAGCCCCGCGTGAAGCAGCACGTCGCCAAGCTCGAACAGCTGATCAAGGACCTGCAAAAGCACATCCAGGAGAAGCTGCTGGGCGACCTCGACGTGACCGATGCGGCCAAGCTCGAGCGCGTGATCAGCGCGGCCAAGGACCGCGACGTGACGCTGGCCGGGCTGGCCGGCGAAATGGCGCCCGACGGCGGGCGACCGATCGACCAGGAGTGGCTGCGGCGCGTCTCGCAGCTCGTCGCCAAGCTGAAAGACCTGCACGGGCGCTATACGCAGGGCACAACCGGACGCGGCCGCTCCAACATGGGCATCTTGAACTCCACCGGCTGCACCTCGGTCTGGGGCAGCACCTATCCGTTCAACCCCTACCCGTTCCCGTGGGCCAATCACCTGTTCCAGGACTCTCCCTCGCTGGCGATGGGAGTCTTTGAAGGGCACATGGCGAAGATGGCCGAGGGTTTCCGGGCGGTCCGCATGGCGGAGCTCGAGTTGTCGGGCGAGTATAAACCCGGACAGCACGACGAGGAGCTGCGCTACTTCACCTGGCACGGCTTCACTGACGAAGAGTGGCTGCTGTGCCCGCCGGTGGTCGCCGTGGGCGGCGACGGCGCGATGTACGACATCGGATTCCAGAACCTGTCGCGCATGCTGGCCTCCGGCAAGCCGATCAAAGCGCTGGTGGTCGATACGCAGGTCTACTCCAACACCGGCGGTCAGGCCTGCACATCCGGCTTCATCGGACAGATCTCCGACATGGCGCAGTTCGGCAAGGTCAGCCGCGGCAAGGAGGAGCCGCGCAAGGAGATCGGGCTGATCGGCATGGCCCACCGCAACACTTACGTGCTGCAGTCGACCGTGGCGCACGCCTCGCACATGATCGAGGGCTTTATCGAAGGATTGCAGGCGCGTCGGCCGGCGCTGTTCAACATCTACAGCTCCTGCCAGCCCGAGCACGGCATCGGCGACGACATGAGCGCTCGCCAGGCGAAGCTTGCTGTGGAATCGCGCGCCTATCCGCTGTTCCGCTACAACCCGGAGAAGGGCAAGACCCCCGCGGAGTGCTTTGATCTAGACGGCAACCCGGCGATCGAGAAGGACTGGCCGACATACGAGCTGAAGTACAAGCAGGGTTCGCGCGAGAAGACGCTCGAGGTCCCGATGACCTTCGTGGACTTCGCCATCACCGAAAACCGCTTCCGCAAGCATTTCCGGATCGCCCCGCACGACACCTGGAACGACAAGATGATCCCGCTCGCGGAGTTCCTCGAACTCGAAGAGAGCGACCGCGAGGGCCGCTTCCCGTTCGTCTGGTCGGTGGATCGGCAAGAGCGGCTGACGAGGCTGCTGGTGGATCAGTCGATGGTTGAATCCGCCCAGGACCGGCAAGATTTCTGGATCATGCTGCGCGCGTTGGCCGGCGTGGCGCCGACGGAACAAGGCCCCGGACGCGAGGAGATCGAGCAGCAGGTGCGGCAAGAGGTGATCGGCAAGATCGCCGCCGGCCTGATGGAACTCGCCCGAGGCGGGGGCGAGGCGCTCGCAGCTCCGCCGCCGGCGAGCGAAGCGCCGGCCAGCGAACCGGCCCCGCCGGCCGCGCAGGGCGACTACATGGCCCCGTGGCTGGACACCGAGGACTGCACCTCCTGCGACGAGTGCATCCAGCTCAACGGCAAGATCTTCGCCTACAACGACCAGAAGAAAGCCTTCATCCAGAACCCCGACGGAGGGCCTTACCAGGACCTGGTGAAGGCGGCGGAGAAATGCACCGCCCAGGTCATTCACCCGGGGTTGCCGCGCGACCGCAGCGCCAAGGACATCGACAAATGGATCGAGCGCGGCAAGAAGTTCAACTAAGGCGCCCGAGGGGCGTCGATCGGAGGCCGCAGTGAGGTTGCTGGGTCTGAAGACCTTTCGGCACGGCGTGCATCCGCCGGAGAGCAAGGACGCCACCAGCGGCCTGCCGATCCGCCAGTTCCCGTTTGCTCCCATGCTGGTCGTGCCGCTGAGCCAGCACTTGGGCAAGCCGGCCAAGGCTGTGGTGCGAGAAGGCCAGGAGGTGAGCCGCGGGCAAACGATCGCGGAGCCGGACGGCTTCATGTCGGTGGCGATGCACGCGCCTGCCTCAGGAATTGTCGACCATATCGGACTGACGCCCTCGATCAGCGGCCAGATGGTCGAGGCCGTCTTCATCCGGCCGTTTCCGGGCTCCACGCAGGAGGTGTCGCCCGGACGGCGTTGCGATGTGGAGACGGCCGCACCCGACGAGATCATCGCCGCCATCCAGGCCGCCGGCGTCGTGGGACTGGGCGGGGCGGCGTTCCCGACCCACGTGAAGCTGAAGATTCCCGAAGGCAAGAGCGTCGACACGCTGATCATCAACGGCGTGGAATGCGAGCCTTACCTGACGACCGACCACCGGGTGATGCTCGAGCAGCGCGACGACATCTACTCCGGCATCCGCTATCTGCTCAAGGTCACCGGAGCGGAGCGTTGCATCCTCGGCGTCGAGAACAACAAGGCGGACGCGATCGAGCATCTGCGCGCCGGGCTGCCCGACGGTCTGGCCGCCAGCGTCGAAGGTCTCGAGGTCAAATACCCGCAGGGCGCGGAAAAGATGCTGATCACCGCGCTGCTGGGCCGCGAAGTCCCGTCCGGCGGGCTGCCGCTCGACGCCCGGGCGCTGTGCGTCAACGTCGCCACTTGCGCCGAGATCGGACGCCTGCTGCCCGGGGGCCGCGGCATCCAGGAGCGCGTCATCACCATCACCGGCCCCGCCATCGAAAAGAAGGGCAACTACCGCATCCCGATCGGCACGCCGCTGCGGTTTATCCTCGAGACGGTCGGCGTGGCCGAAGACGTCAACCGGATTTTTCTGGGCGGGCCGATGATGGGCGCGTCCGCGCCGGATCTCGACATCCCCATCACCAAGGGGACCTCGGGCGTGACGGCGTTTCGAGACCTCGAAGCGCAGCGCACCCACGCCATGGAGTACCCGTGCATCCGTTGCGGCTACTGCGTGGACGCCTGCCCGATCTTTCTGAACCCTGCCGAGTTGGGCCTGTTGGCCAAGAACGGCGAGCACCAGCGCATGGCCGCCGAGCGCCACCTGATGGATTGCTTCGAGTGCGGCTCCTGCTCCTACGTCTGCCCTTCGCACATCCCTCTGGTGCAGCACTTCCGCGTGGCGAAGGCGGCGGTCCGCAAAGCGAGGGCTACGCCATGAGCGCGACCGCGAAAACGCTCGAGATCCGCACCTCGCCGCACGTGCTTAGCGGCTACAGCGTGGACGCGATCATGTTCAACGTCGTGCTGGCGCTGCTGCCGGCGACGTTTTTCGCCGTATATGCGTTCGGCGTGACGGCTCTGCTCACGCTGAGCGTCGCCTTGGTGGCCTGCGTAGGGACAGAGCACTGGGTTTCGCGAGGCCAGAGCCGTTCGACGGTCCGCGACTGGTCGGCGGTGATCACCGGCCTGCTGTACGGGCTGACGCTGCCGCCCAGCCTGCCGCTTTGGATGGTGGCGCTCGGCGGCGTGATCGCGATCCTGCTGGGGAAGGCGATTTTCGGCGGATTGGGGCAGAATCCCTTCAATCCGGCTCTGGTGGGACGCGCCTTCCTGCAGGCGGCGTTTCCGGTGTCAATGACGACGTGGACCGAGGGTTTTGGGCCCGACCGCTTCTCGCAAGTGGCGGCCTCGACGCTCACATTTCCTTTCGCCAAGCCGGTGTACGACGCGGTTTCCGGCGCCACGCCGCTGTCGCTGTGGAAGTTCGGCGGCGAGCTGGTTCCGACGCGGGAGTTGGCGCTGGGAATGACGAGCGGCTCGGCCGGCGAGACCAGCGGCGTGCTGATCCTGCTGGGCGGGCTCTATCTGATTGCGCGCAACATGATGAACTGGCGGATCCCCGCGGGATTGCTCGCGGTCGTGATCGCCGTAAGTTGGATTACTCACACGATCGCCCCGGAGAGCTACGCGCCGCCGCTGTTCATGCTCTTCTCCGGCGGCATGATGCTGGGCGCGATGTTCATGGCGACCGACATGGTCGGCTCGCCGATGTCGCCGCGCGGCTGCTGGCTGCATGGCGCCTTGATCGGGCTCATCGCCATCGTGATCCGCATCTGGGGCGCCATGCCGGAAGGCGTGATGTACGCCATTCTGCTCGGCAACGCCATCGCTCCGCAGATCGACCGGCTGATCCAGCCCAGGGTCTACGGGACCCGGCGGGAGGCGCAGGGATGAGTCGCTCCTGGCCCCTGTATCGAGCGCTCGTCGGCGTCGGCCTGCTCTGCGGCGGGCTGGTGGTGGCGGTGTTCGAACTCACCAAGCCGGTGATCGCGCACAACCAGGCCGAGGCCTTGCAGCAAGCGGTCTTCGAGGCGCTGCCGACCGCGGAGAGTTCCGCGGCGTTCCGGTTTGTCCCCGGCTCCGGCTTTGAGCCCGCCGAAAGCCCTGCGGCCGAAGCGGTCTATGCGGGCTATGACGCCGCGGGCCGCTTGGTCGGAGTCGCCGTCGAGGCTTCGGGCATGGGCTACCAAGACACCATCCGAGTGCTGTACGGCTATGCGCCGGACGAGCAGGCCATCGTCGGCATGCGCGTGCTCGAAAGCAAGGAGACGCCCGGCCTGGGGGACAAGATCGAGAAAGACCCGGACTTCCAGGCCAACTTCAAGCGGCTCGCGGCGCAACCCAATGCCGGCGGAGATGGCCTGGAACACGCCATCATCGCCGTCAAGGCCGGCGAGAAGACCGAGGACTGGCAGATCGACGGGATCACCGGCGCCACGATCTCGTCCGCCGCCATCGCACGAATCCTCGACGCGAGCGCCGGCGTGTGGGCGCCGCGCATCGTCGCCCATCGCGAAGACTTCCAGAAGGAGCGCCCATGAGCGACCCAGCGCGTCCAACAGCGGACGAACTCGTCAAGGGACTTTGGCGAGAGAATCCGGTCTTCGTGCAGGTGCTGGGCATGTGCCCCGTCCTGGCCGTCTCGAACACGGCTCTGAACGCGCTGGCGATGGGGCTGGCGACGATGTTCGTACTGGTGATGTCGAACAGCGTGGTCTCTCTGATCCGCAACGTCGTGCCCAAGCAGGTGCGCATCACCACCTACATTCTGGTGATCGCCACCTTCGTCACGATGGTCGACTACCTCATCCAGGCGATCAGTCTGGACCTGCATCGAGCCCTGGGAGCGTTCATCTCGCTGATCGTTGTGAACTGTCTGATCCTGGGCCGCGCGGAATCGTTCGCTTCGAAAAACACGGTCGGTCGGTCGATCGCCGACGCGCTGGGCATGGGATCGGGCTTTACCTTTGCGCTGCTCTGCCTGGGCGGGCTCCGCGAGATTCTCGGCGCCGGCAGCTTCTTCGGCATGCCGGTGCTGCCGGCGAGTTTCGAGCCCTGGGTGGTGATGATCTTGCCGAGCGGCGGCTTTTTTAGCCTGGCGGCTTGGCTGCTGCTGTTCAACTGGCGCAAGGCGCGGCGGCAAGCGGCGGAGGCGACGAGATGAGCGAAGAAGCGCTGTGGACGGTATTCGTGAACGCCTGCCTCACGAACAACTTCGTGCTGGCTTACTTTCTGGGGATCTGCCCGTTTCTGGGAGTTTCCGGGAAGCTCGAAACCGCGTCGAGAATGGGCGGAGCGGTCACCTTCGTGATGTTGGTCGCGTCGGTCTGCGCCTTCGCCATCAACGAACTGCTGGTGGCGATCGGGGCGCCCTATCTGCGGCTGATCTGCTTCATCGCGGTCATCGCCTCGACGGTCCAACTCGTCGAAATGTTCATCAAGAAGATGAGCCCGACGCTGTTCCGGTCGCTAGGGATCTTTCTGCCGCTGATCACTACGAATTGCGCCATTCTGGCCGTCGCCCTGTTCCAGACCAACCGCGGCTACGGCCTTTTGCAATGCTTGACGTTCGCTTTCGGAGCGGGCGTCGGCTTCACGTTGGCCATCGCGCTGATTGCGGGTCTGCGCGAGAAGCTGGACCTGGCCTCCACCCCGGATGTCGTGCGCGGAACGGCCCTGACGCTGATTCTGGCCGGCATCCTCTCCATCGCCTTCATGGGCTTTGCCGGACTAGGAGCGTGAGAGATGTCTGAAGACCACATCATCGGCCTGCTCGCTCCCGCCGCCGTGGCGCTGGGGTGGGTTGCCATCCAAGCGGCTTGGGCGCGAGCCTTCCCCGAGCCCGGCGCCGACCCCGACGTGCTGGCGCGGCGATCCGATTGCAACGGTTGCGGGTGTCTGACGCGATGCCGGCGCAGCCAACCAAGTGAGGAGAAATGATGATGACGCAGCAACCCGTCTTGCGCTTGAGCGACTACGACACTTCATCCCGTTTCCACGCCACGGTCGCTTCCACGGAGCGGATCACCCCGGACGACGTCGACGAGGTCCGCGAGCTGGTGCTCGACATCGACCGCCCCAGCTTCACCTACCAGGTCGGCCAGAGCATCGGAGTAATCGCCCCCGGCGACCCGGAGTTGGGGCAGCTCGAACACTTTCGGCTCTACAGCGTGGCCGATCTGCCGGAAGCGACCGAGTCGGGCCATCCGCGCATCAAGATCTGCGTCCGGCGGTGCCACTACATCGACGAGTACAGCGGAGAGCGCTACATCGGGATCGCATCGAACTATCTGTGCGATCTGCGGGCCGGCGACGACATCACGATCGCGGGCCCCTACGGTCTGCCGTTCGAAGTCCCGGAGAACCATGCCGCCAACCTGGTGCTAATCTGCACCAGCACGGGCATCGCTCCCTTCCGTGCGCTGGTCAAGCACATCTATCGCGACATCCCCGACTGGACCGGTCGAGTATGGCTGTTCTACGGAGCCGAGAACCCGCTCGAACTCCTCTACATGAACGACCAGAAGGACGACTTCGTGAATTACTACGACGAGGAGACCTTCGAGGGATTTCGCGCGCTCAGCCCGCGCCCGCACTGGGCCGATCCGATCGCGTGGGACTACGCAATCGAAACCCGCGCCGACGAACTCATCAAGATGTTCGACGCACCCGACACCTATGTGTACATAGCCGGCCTCGAGACGATGCGTCGTGATCTGGACGAGGTTTTCAGCAAGCGCATGGGCTCCAAGGAGAGATGGGCGCGCCGAAAAGCGGAGTTGGCCGCGGGCAGGCGATGGGTCGAGCTGCTGTACTAGCAGCAGCCGGGCGGAACTCAACTGCCAGGGTTCCAGGCGGTTGAGGATAATGAGAGGGCTGTGTTTCGGTTGCTATTGATCGCTGTGTTCGCCGCAACGCTGGGAGCGCAGACCGATCCGGCGGCGCTGTCGCAGCAAGGAAAACAGGCGATGGCCGAAGGCCGCTTCGCCGAGGCGGCCGCCGTCTACGAGCAGTTGGTCGAGCGGATTCCCAACAATCCGGGGCTGCTGTTGAACCTGGGCATGGCGCTCCATATGACCGGGCGGGACGAGCAGGCAATTCCGCGCTTTGAGCAAGCCCTGGCCATCGCACCCGATCTGTTTCCGGCTCTGTTGTTCTCGAGCGCCAGCCGGCTGCGGCTCGGACAAACACAAAAGGCTCTCGAACCGCTGAGCAAGGCGCTACGCATCGAGCCCAAGGACCCGCAGGTGCGCAGAATGCTCGCCGACGCCTATACCCAGTTGGGACGGCTGCGGGAGGCTCTGCCCCACCGCATCGAGCTGACCAAGTTGGCGCCCGACGATCCCGACGCCTGGGCCGGCCTGGTGCAGACCTACGAGGCGCTGGCCGCCGACGCCTTCGAGGCGCTGGAGCGACAAGCGCCCGAGTCGGCCTGGATGCTGCGTCTGGTCGGCGACCTGCGGGCCTCGCAGCAGCAGTACCCCAGCGCCTTCTACCTCTACAAGGAAGCGCTTGCGCGAGACGACCGGATGCGCGGCTTGCACGCGGGTTTGGCGGCCATCTACGAAAAGACCGGCCGCGCGGACTGGGCGCGCGTGGAAGCGGAGCGCGAGGCCGAAGCCCCGCCGCCGGACTGCTCCGCGGCGCGGCTGGAGTGCGCCGTCGCCGCCGGAGATCTGAGCGCGGTTGCGCAAGCCAAGACCGCGACGCCCGAGGAGCATTTCTGGCGCGCCAAGGCGGCTTCGATGCTGGCTTCGCAGGCTTTCGCGCAGCTCGAATCGCTGCCGGACTCCGCCCTCCAGCAGGAGCTGCTCGCCTCGCTGCTGGCCGAACAGGGCAGGCACGGCGAGTCCGCGGCGGCTTGGCGGCGAGCCCAGGAGTTGGCGCCGGGGAACCCGGTGTACACGCAAGAGCTGGCCACGCGCCTCTACTTCGCGCGGAAGTTGGATGAGGCGCTGCCACTGCTCGAGGAGTTGGCGGAAAAGAACCCCAACGAGGCCCGCTGGAGCTTTCTGCTGGGCGATACGCACTTGCAGCAGCAGCGCGTGGAGCAGGCAATTCCACTGCTCGAACGCGCCGTGCGACAGGCCCCGGATCTGATGCCGGCGCGGCACGCCCTGGGGCGCGCATTCATGCAGGCGGGCGAAGCGCAGAAGGCGATTCCGCATCTGGAAGCGGCGCTCGAGATCGACGCCGACGGAGCCCTGCACTACCAACTGGCGCAGGCCTACATCCGCACCGGCCGCCGCGAAGAAGCCGCGGCGCCGTTGGCCAAGTATCGCGAACTGCAGCAGACCCAGCAGGCGCAGCTCGAGGCGGCGCAGCAGATGGAGATCACGGCTCCCGGACCTTGATCACCCTTCCCGGCGCCGGGTCGGCGATGGTCTGCTCCACCCCGCTGGGCCAGACGACACGGGCGTCGCCGAGTTCCCGGGCCGCGCCCAAGCCAAAGTACACCGGAATCAGGCTCGACGAAGCGTAGCCGACGCTGCTGGTCTTGCAGTTGAATTGTCCGGCGAAGTGGACGCAGGCGCCGATGCCGTCGCGGTTCGAACGGGTCCCTTCGAGGTCGAAAGCGATCCATTCGCCGGCGACTGAGCGGTTGCGCCAAAGCTCCGCCGGCGCCCCCAACGAGGAGACGACAATGTCGATCCGGCCGTCGCCGTCGAAATCCCCAAACCCAGAGCCGCGGTGCGCCCGCTTGCCCGGCAACTCCAAGGCCGCGGTGAACGCGCCTCGCTCGTTGCGCAGGATCAGGTTCTGCTGCAGGTACTCATAGGGCTCGAATTGCTCGACGAGGTCGTTGACGTGGGAGTTGGCGGTGAACAGATCTTTCCAGCCGTCGTTGTCAAAATCCGCGAAGCCGACGCTCCAGCCTCCGAGCCTGGCCACCGCCTTGGCGACGCCGCTCGGGTAGGTGACGTCCTCGAGCAAGCCGTCGCCTACGTTGCGAAACAGCGGGAAGGTCTCGCCGGCGAGCGCGGTGACGATGATGTCCGGCAGCGCGTCGTTGTCAAAATCCCGCGCGTCGGCGCCCATGCTGGCGACGGGCTTGCCGTGGCCGGGCAGGGCGGCGCCGATCAGCAGGGCGTCCTCGACGAACCGGCCGTCGCCGGCATTGCGGAACAGGAAATTCGGCAGATTGTCATTGGTGACAAAGGCGTCCTGGCGGCCGTCGCCGTCGAAATCAGCGAACGCGACGCTCATGCCGCGGCCGGCGTGGGCCCCGATGCCGGACGAATCGCTGACGTCTTCGAAGCGCCCTTCACCCAGGTTGCGGTAGAGCTGGTTGGCGATCGGCTCGAGGTACTTGGGGTGGCAGTAGACGCGGACTTCACGCGCGCGGTCCCCGCAAAAGCGGTCGAACTCCACGGTCCAGTTGGCATAGTTGACCACGAACAGGTCCAGCCGCCCGTCGGAATCATAGTCGAACCAGCCGGCGGCGACCGACCAGCGGTCGCTTGCGATCCCGGCGGCCTCAGCCACCTCCGTGAAGGTCCCATCGCCATTGTTGCGGTAGAGCTGGTTGGAGTAGACGCCGGCGACGAACAGGTCGATGTCGCCGTCATTGTCGTAGTCCGCCGCCGCTGCGCCCATCGCATAGCCGACACCCGTCAGGCCCGCGTCGGCGGTGACATCAGTAAATTTCCAGTCGCCGTCGTTGCGGTAGAGCCGGTTCCAATCCGCGGGGCCGGACTTGCGGAGCGACGGGACTTCGGCCCCGTTGGTGAAGAAGATGTCCGGCCGGCCGTCGCCGTTGTAGTCGAACACGGCGAGCCCGCCCGCCATGGTCTCGATCATCCGTTTTTGGGGAGTGGGGTGATGCTGGAGAGAGAACTCCACCCCTGCCCGGGCGGCCATGTCCTCGAACTCGAACGGCGCCGCTGGAGGGGTTGCCGGCTGCGCTCCCAAGGCCGCAGCAATCAGAACGAAACAACCCGCAAATCGCACGAGAGCCTCACGGTGTGGCATTCCGCTCAGCTTACATCCCCGCCCGCCCCGCTACGCCCGCCATTTGTGGCGAGGAGCGGGTCCTGCGTCGGTGGGATTTCCGGCTGGCGAAAAATCCTCCGGAATTGAAAAGGACATGCGGCACGGTTAGGGTCGCCCTATCCACAACTTGTTGACTTAGTGTCTAGACACTAGGAAAATGGCACAAGGAACATGGTCCCCCCTCCCCAGTCCTTTGGCCGTCCTAGTACGACGTGTTTTCCCGGGGCCTCGCTAGCTGAAAGCGGCGGCTTCGAGCGTTCCGAGTTTTCGAGAGTTGAGTCTCGAGAATGGAGCCTTCCGTGGGGTTGAGGCGACCCAGTTTCTCAAGGAGTTCTATGGTCTCGCAAAAACAATGGATAGCATTAGGGGCTCTCGCCTTGCTTGCAATGGCGTTTGTTTACTCGCCGAGCTTGCAGGCGCAGGTGCTTTACGGCTCGATCGTGGGCACCGTCCAGGACGGATCCGGCGGCGTCATTCCCGGCGCCAGCCTGAAGGTTACGAATCGCGGCACTGCGCAGTCGCTCACCACCACCACCAACGAGAATGGCAGTTACACGTTTTCGAATCTGCTGCCGGGCGTCTACGACTTGGTCGTGCAGGCCGACGGGTTTAGGGGCTACACCGCCGAAGGGGTCGAAGTAGCCGTCAACCGCGTACGGCGCAATGACGTCACGCTGGAGCTGGGTTCGGTGACGGAATCGGTCACCGTAGCCGCCGCAGCGTTGGCGCTGCAGACGCAAAAGACGGACGTCAACGCCGAGTTGACCTCGAAAGAAGTGGTCAACATGCCGTTGCCGAACTACCGCAACTACCAGAGTCTGATGAACCTGGTGCCGGGCGCGACGCCGGGGCGCTTCCAGAACTCGGTCGGCAGTTCGCCGGGACGCTCGCTCAGCGTGAACGTCAACGGCGTGAACCGCAACAACAACGTGACCCGCGTGGACGGCGCGGCCTCGGTGTTCATCTGGCTGCCACACCACGCACAATATATCGCGCCGGTCGAAACGGTGGAAGCGGTGAACATCTCCACCAACAACTTCGACGCCGAACAAGGCATGGCCGGCGGCGCGGCGACGACCGTAACGACCAAGTCCGGTACGAACGAGTTCCACGGCTCAGCGTTTGGTTTCCATGACAACCAGCGGCTGAGGGCGCGGAACTATTTCAGCTCCGGCAAGCCCGTTTCGACCCGCAACATCAACGGCTTCACCGTGGGCGGACCGATTATCAAGAACAAGCTGTTCTTCTTCGGCGGCTGGGAAGGCTACCGCGAGCGGCTGGGCTTTGAGCGTTTGAATGAGACCGTGGCGACTGCGATGCAGCGCGCCGGCGACTTCAGCGATCAGTCGACCACCATCTTCGATCCGCTCACCGGCAATCCGGACGGCAGCGGCCGGACGGCGTTTGCTAACAACCGGCTCCCGATGAGCCGGCAGAGCGCAATTACGCGTCAGATGCAGGACTTGGTCCCGATGCCGAACCGCCCCGGCGTGATTGCCAACTTCGCGGCTGCGGGCTCGCAAAAGCTCGACCGCGACAACTTCGATTCGAAGATCAACTGGAACGTCAACGATTCCTTTGCCCTGTGGGGCCGCTATAGCGCCATGGACGCTCTGTTCAGTTGTGATGCGGCGTTGGGCGCCGCGCAAGGCGTCGGCCTGTGCAACGGAGCGGCCGGCAGCAATAACACGCTCGACCAAACGTCGGCGATCGGCTTCACCAAGACGTTCTCACCGACCTTCCTGTGGGACTCGGTGGTCGGTTGGACCCGCCACACCAACGATAGCGGCGACTTCGTCGGCTTCGGCACGAACTTCGGCAGTGAAGTTCTGGGCATTCCCGGAACGAACGGTCCGGACCCGCGCCAGAGCGGCATCCCGCGGTTCGGCATCAGCGGCTACTCGGTGTTGGGTAACCCCAACGGCTGGCAGCCGAATTTCTACAACGACACGACCTACACGATCAACCAGAACTTCAGCTACATCAAGGGGTCGCACAACATCCGCTTCGGTTTCGAAGGCATTCGTCACCACTTGAACCACTGGCAGCCGGAGATCGGCGGCGGCCCGCGCGGCCGGTTCGACTTCACTGACGGCGTCACGGCGCTGAATGCGCCGGGCGCACCGCGTCCCAACCAGTTCAACGCCTATGCGTCCTACCTGCTGGGGCTGCCGCAACAGGTTGGCAAGAGCCTGCAGTGGGAGAAGATGAGCGCGTTCAACAACCAGATCGGGCTGTATGTGCGCGATACCTGGCAGGCAACGAACAAGCTGACCTTCACTTTGGGGATGCGGTGGGAAAAGTTCCCCATGCAGACCCGCGGCGGTCGCGGCGGCATCGAATGGTGGAACCCGGAGACGAACATCGTGTCGCTCGGCGGCGCCGGCGGCAACCCGAAGGATCTGGGCATCACCACCAGCAACCTGATGTTCGCGCCTCGCATCGGACTGGCCTACCGCGCCACCAACAAGATGGTGATTCGCTCCGGTTACGGCATCACCAACAACCCGATGCCGTTTGCACGGCCTCTGCGCGGGTTCTTCCCGCTGGTGGTCGCGCAGGACTTCCCCGGACCAAACTCGTTCACTGCGGTCAATCCCATCGAACAGGGCATTCCTGAGTTCTCAGGTCCCGATCCGGGAGTGGGCGAAGTGGAACTGCCCGGTACGGCGCTGAACCGTTCGATCTCCGGCGACAAGGTCAACCGCGGCTATGTGCAGTCGTGGAACATGATCGTCGAACGCGAACTGCCGTCCGGCTTCATCGGCTCGATCGGCTACGTCGGCACGCAGACCACGCGCGCCTTCGCCGATATCGACATCAACGCCGCTCAACCGGGCGCCGGCGCCGCCGGCCGTCCGCTGGCCCAGCGCTTCGGCCGCACTGTGCCGACGCTGGACTGGAACGGCCGCCTCAGCGCGAACTACCACTCGCTGCAGGCGACCATCAACCGCCGCGCGGCGGATGGCCTGACCATCAAGGGCGCCTACACCTACGGTGCAGCCATCAACGTGACCGACGATGACGGCTGGGCCGGCGTCACCTGGAACATCCCGGAGCAGTTCGACCGTAACCGCGCCCGCGCCGGCTATGACCAGAACCACATCTTCCAGATTGGGTTCGTCTATGAGCTGCCGTTCGGACCGGGCAAGGCGATGGCCAACCAGGGCATCGCGCGTTGGTTGCTGGGAGACTGGCAGGTCAACGGCGTCACGGCCGCCTTCCAGGGCCGTCGCTTCACGCCGAGCGCTTCCGGCGCTTCGGTCAACGCGCCCGGCAACAGCCAGACGCCGGACTTGGTGAAGGATGTCGAGAAGCTGGGCAATATTGGCCCCGGCCAGTTCTTCTTCGATCCGACAGCCTTCGCTCAGCCCACGGGAACTCGGTTCGGCACCGCTGGACGCAACATCTTGCGGGCCCCTGCTTGGTTCAACATGGACCTGGGCGTCTTCCGGCGTTTCCCCATCAAGGAACGTCTGGCGCTCGAGTTCCGAGCCGAGGCGCACAACGCCACCAACACGCCGCACTTCCTGGCGCCGGGCGGCAATATCGCCGCATCCAACTTCATGCAAGTCACCAGCGCGGAGCAGGACCAGCGGCAATTCCGCTTCGGTCTGCGTCTGCAATGGTAGACAGGCTGAATCCACTCTGACCCAACCCGACCGGCGAGCGCGCACCCCGCGCTCGCCGGTCTTTGTTTTGACCCGTGCGAGAGAATAGGAAAATGGTCCGGCGAATCGGCGTCAGCGCGACCATGGCGCTTGCGATCCTGGCCGCGTGTGGGGAAGAGCCCCCGCCGGTTGCGGCGCTTCCGCCCGTGCCCGAGATCCGGCTGGAGGCCTTCCCGCCGGAAACCCGCACCGAGATCGGGCGGTTCCTTACGGCCTTGCAGGCGTCTCCTGACAGCGCCCAAGCCGCGGGAGATCTGGCGATGCTGCTGCACGCCAATAAGCAGCTCGAGTCCGCCGCGGCGCTCTACCGCCGGGCGGCGGCGCTGGAGCCCGGCTCGCTGCGCTGGCGCTACTATGCCGGCGTCGTCCAGGCGCAGCTCGGGGCCGCCGACGCAGCCGCATCGTCCCTGCAATCCGCGCTCGAAGTCGACCCGAAGTTCCTGCCGGCGCAACGGCGCCTGGCCGGCTTGTTGCTCGAGCTCAACCGGGTTGACGAGGCGGCCGAGGGCTACCGAACGGCGCTGCGAGCCGAGCCCAACGACCCGGAATCCCATTTCGGCCTGGGGCGGGCGCTGGCGCTCCAGGGCAAGACCGCCGAGGCGATCGAAGCGCTCGGCGAAGCGGTGAAGCTGGCCCCCGACTACGGCGCCGCGCACTATGAACTCTCGCTGGCCTATCGCGACGCCGGTCAGCCCGAGCAGTCGCGTCTGCATCTCAATCTCTATGAGCAGCGCAAGGGCGCGCCGCGCAGCCCCGATCCCTTGATGGATGCCGTCGACAAGCTGGCTCGCGGCGCCGGCGACCATATCCGCCGAGGCATCGAGATGGAAGCGCGCGGCGACTTGCAGAGTGCGATCGAAGAGCACTTGCGCGCCTTGGAAGTCGATGCGGACGTGGCGCAGGCGCACGTGAACCTGGTCGCGCTCTACGGCCGGATCGGCGAAGCCGACAAAGCCGCCGAGCACTACCGTCGGGCGACAGAGCTGAACCCCGGGCAAGCCGATCTGCACTACAACTACGGCGTGATGCTGTTCGAGCAAGGCCGCTTGCCGCAGGCCCGCCAAGCATTCGAAAGGGCGCTCGAGGCGAACCCCGACTACGCCGCGGCGCACAACAATTTGGGCCAGACTCTGGAGGCCGAGCAGCGTTTCAACGAAGCGACCGCGCACTACCGCGCGGCGGTCGAGGCGCAGCCACAGTTCCGGCTGGCGCGCTTCCACCTGGGCCGCATGCTGCTGGCGCAACGGCAGCCCCGACAGGCCGCCGAACAGCTCGAGCGGGCGCTGGAGCCGCGCGATGAGATGACCCCGCAGGTGCTGTTCGCGCTGGCGGCGGCCAACGCGCAGGCGGGGGATCGCGCCGCGGCCCTGCGGTTCGGACAGGAGGCCCGGGCGCTCGCCGCTCGGATGGGCCAGCAGGAGTTGGCGGACCGCATCGAGCAAGACCTTGCCAAACTGCGCTGAGATGCCGGCTCGAATCCTAGGGGCCGCGCTTGCGGCGATCTTGCTGACAGCAGGCTGCGGCGAGCCGCCGGCGCCCGAACAGCTTGCAGCCGCCGAGGATGCGTTGTTTGTCGAGGCCGCCGAAGCAAGCGGACTGAGCTTTCGGCATTTCATCGGCGCCACCGGCGAGTACTTCATTCCCGAGATCATGGGCGCCGGTGTCGCGTTGCTGGACTACGACGGCGACGGCGATCTGGACGTCTTCCTGCTGCAAGGGGCGCTGCTGGCTCCGGAGGCCTCGCTCGCGGATTCGACTTTTCCGCCGCCAACCCGGGATTGGCCCGGCGGACAGCTCTATCGCAACGAGATCGTCCCCAGCGGCGAGCTGCGCTTCGTCAATGTGACCGAGAGTTCAGGGATTCGGCAACTCGGCTACGGCATGGGCGCGGCAGTCGGCGACTACGACAACGACGGCGATCCTGATCTGTTCCTGACGCAGTTTGGCCCCAATTTGCTGTACCGCAACAACGGGGACGGCACGTTTGATGACGTCACCACGGCCGGCCTGGACGACGCGCGCTGGAGCACGAGCGCGACGTTCCTGGACTACGACCGCGACGGCGACCTGGACCTGTTCTTCACCAACTACATCGATTTCACCATCAACAACAGCAAGCAGTGCTACGACCCGGCCGGCGCCCGCGACTACTGCACGCCGATGGTCCACAACCCTGTGCCCGATCGGCTGCTGCGGAATGACCAGGGCCGGTTCGTGGACGTCACGCGGGCGGTGGGGCTGGAGGGGGCCTATGGCAACGGCCTGGGCGTTGTCGCCGCGGACTTCGACGGCGACGGTTGGATCGACATCTACGTGGCCAACGACGCAGTGGCCAACCAGTTTTGGCGCAACAACCAGCGGGGCGGATTCGTGGACGATGCGCTGCCCTCAGGGACTGCGTTCAACGCCGACGGGCTGGCCGAAGCGGGAATGGGGATCGCCGCCGAGGATTTCGACGGCGACGGCGACATCGACCTCTTCTTGACGCATTTGTCGCGGGAAACGAATACGCTCTACGTCAACAACGGTCAGGGACTGTTTCGTGACGAGACGAACCGCTTCGGACTAGGCTCGATCAGCACGCCGTTCACCGGCTTTGGGACGGCCTGGCTGGACTTCGACCATGACGGCCTGCTGGACCTGTTTGTCGCCAACGGCGACGTCACCACGATGGAGTCGCAGCGCGGGGACGCCTATCCTTTCCGGCAGAAGAATCAGCTTTATCGCCGACGGGGAAACCGCTTTGAAGAGGTCTCCAATGCGGCGGGAGCGGCGTTTGAGTCCGAAGAGGTCAGCCGCGGCGCGGCATTCGGCGACATCGACCAAGACGGCGACACGGACATCGTCGTATCGAACAACAACGGACCGGCGAGGCTGTTGCTGAATCAACGCAACGGCCGCGAGTGGCTCCGGGTGAGGCTGATCGGCGGCAAGGACAACCGCGATGCGATCGGCGCGCGGGTGGCTCTGCTGCAGGACGAAGGCAAGCCGGTGTGGCGGCGCATCCATACCGACGGCAGCTACCTGAGCGCATCGTCCCGAGACGCCCATTTTGCTGTGCCCGAGGGTGTTTCGGCGGCGGCTGCCGGCGTGGAGTGGCCCAACGGAAGCCGGGAGAAGTTTGCGGTCGAGCCCGACCGCGTGAACGAGCTGCGCCAAGGCGGGGGCGAGCCTTGGCCGCACGGAGAGGCCGACCGCAGCGATCGAGAGTGAGGCGTTGGCGCCCGGGGCGGGACTCGAACCCGCACACTCGAGCATGGGATTGGAACGTCGGCGCGTAAGAAGCTGCGAAGGTGATGGTCTTGCGGACGGCCGCCGCCACGAACAGCGGAACACACTGAAAAAAGGGCTCTTATGCGCGGCACGAAGCGCGAATCTCTACAGCCCCCCTGAAAACAGGCGCTCTTGGGCCTTCCGGCCCGTGATCAAAGCCTCTTCTTGCCTTCCGGCGGGTTGGCGCTTCCCGATGAATGTCATGCCGGCGTCCGGCGGCTATCCCTGGACGATCGTGCCGCTCGAGCGCTGCAATGATTAGATGGCCGCGCTGGAATCGGCGGGCGTGGGGCAGGTTATCGTGCCGTTTGGCGCGTTCATTTCCGGGCTGGTTAACTGGCCGGACAACGTCCGAGCGCCACGGCTATGATGAAACTGCCTTTGAACGTGCTGTCCTATGGATTCCTCCATCCTGATCGTGCTGGCCGTCCTGGCCGCCACCGTCGTCCTGCTGGTGTCGGAGTGGGTGCGGATCGACGTGGCGGCCATCAGCTGCATGCTGGCCCTGGCATGGCTGGGAGTGCTCGAGCCGCCCGAGGCGCTGTCAGGCTTCTCGAGCAACGCGGTGATCGCCATGATGGCAGTCATGATCATGGGGCAGGGGGTGGCGCGAACTGGCCTCATGGACCGGCTCTCCCGTGTGGTCGTGGAACTGGCGGGCGCGAGGCGGACACGAATCGTCGCGATGGTCTCAGTGTCGGTTGGCCTCGTGTCGGGCCTGATTCAGAACATTGGGGCGGTGGCGCTCTTTCTGCCGGGCGTGCTCGATATCGCGCGACGCGAGAAGATCGCGGCGTCGTCGTTGATCATGCCCATCGGGTTTGCGGCCATCCTGGGCGGCACCCTGACCATGGTGGGCTCGGGACCGCTGATCCTTACCAACGATCTCCTGCGCGGAGCAAACCTAGCGCCGTACGGACTCTTCAGCGTGACACCCGCCGGCCTCACGCTGCTCGCCTTGGGAATCGGCTATTTCGCACTGGTCGGGCGCATCGTCCTGCCGGACGCGCCGCCGGCCGGCCAACGCCGCTCCGACCAGGAACAGCTCATCGACGCGCTGCGCCTCCCACACGATATCCGCTACTACACGGTTCCTGCGGACAGCCCGTTGCAGGGCAAAACGCCTGATCAAGCCGGCGTATGGGGGGAGTTCCGGCTGAACATTGTCGGACTGTCCTCGGGGGGAACTGTCGAGTACGCCCCCTGGCGCGAGACCACGTTCCAAAGCGACCAGGTCCTGGCCCTGATCGGCGACGAGGACAACATCGCGCGGTTCGGGTCCACCTATGGTCTACGGCGCGAAACACGGGCAACCGGACTCGGCAGGCTCGAAGACCCGGAGCTCTCGGGCTTCGCGGAGGTCGTCATCCCACCGCGTTCAGTCCTGGTAGGTGAGTCGATCCGAAGCTACGGCCTGCGACACCGCCATGCCGTGGAGCCGGTGATGGTCTTCAGCAAGGGACAAGAACTCAGGGGGGACTTCTCAGATCACGAGATCTTGCCGGGCGATACCTTCATCGTGTTCGGCCCGTGGGAGCACATTGACTCCCTGAAGAACAGCACGGACTTCGTGGTGACGACGCCCGTGGCCGTGAAGAAGAACGACCGGGCGAAAGCGGGCGCCGCAAGCGTCTGCTTCGTCCTGGCAATAGGGTTTACCTTCGCTGGCGCGCCCATTTCCATCGCCTTTCTGACGGGAGCCATCGCCATGGTTCTGACGCGCGTGCTGAGCATCCAGGACGCGTACGAGGCAATTGAATGGAAAGTGGTCTTCCTGCTTGCCGGGCTCATTCCGCTTGGGCTTGCGATGGAGAAAACCGGAACCGCGGCGTTCCTCGCGGGCAAAGCGATGGTCGTGCTCGACGGCGCTCATCCCGTGTTCTTCGTGCTCACCGTGGCGGTCCTATCGACGGTCTTCTCCCTGTTCATGTCCAATGTGGGCGCCATTGTCGTGCTCGCGCCTCTGGTGATCAAGATGGCGGCCATCGGCGGTCTCGACCCGCGCCCGCTTGCTCTGATGGCCGCGGTCTGTGCCGCGAATTCGTTCGTCCTACCGACGCACCAAGTCAATGCGATGCTCATGTCCGCGGGGGAGTACCGCAACGTGGACTATCTGAAGGCAGGAAGCGGGCTCACCGTGCTATTCGTTCTGGTGGTCGTGACCCTGTTCTACACGTTCTATTTGTAACGCTACCGTACGGTCAAGCGATGCATGGCGACGAGCACAAGGATCAGCACGGGCAGCCAGATCACCAGGAAGGTTGCGCGTTTCATGCCGAAAAGCTCCGGCAGCGTCAATCTGCCACGGGCGCCCCACGTCTTGATGGTCCGGTCGAACGTCCCGGAGAATTCGGCGAAGAGGTACGAGCCAACCAATAGGCCGACGATACCTCCGATGACGTCCCAGTTTCCCTGACCCAGTGCAGCCGCTCCGGTGCCAGGACAGTAGCCGAGCAGCCCGAAGCCTATGCCGAACAACAGCCCGCCAATGCTGTTTGCCGCGTAGCGGGTCGGCTTGATGCGCAGTTCCACCAGGCCGAGTGCATGCAGGCCGAAGATGCCGAGGCCGCCCACGATGATGGCGGTCAGCATCACCTTCATCACGGTGAAGTCCTCCAGCAGCAGCGCGCCGATCAGGACGTGGTACTTGGCCACGCCTCCCTTCTGTAGCAGGAAGCCGAAGATCACGCCGAACAGCCCACCCCTCGCCAGCTGCCCGGTCGAGACGCCGCCGTTCCCGGCGCCTCGCGCACCTGCCGAGCGGCCGTCGCCGGCCGGCGACGTTGCGGGTTTGTTCGCGTGAGACGACGAAGTCATCGGTTGCTCTCTTCTCCGGGGGTCACAACCGAAATAACAGCCTCGCCGTCACGAAGCCGCTGGCGAAGAAGCAGACGACGGCGATCCAGGAGCCGACCGACAGCTGCAGCGTGCCGCTGATCCCGTGACCGCTCGTGCAACCGCCGGCAAGCCGCGCGCCGAACGCCATGAAGATGCCGCCTGCCACGGCTGCAACGAGGCGCGACACGAGGGCGCCCTCGCCAAATCGCGCGGCCCACATGGGCGGCAGCCACTCGCCGGTGAGCTCGCCGCCCTGCCACGCGGCAAGGAACCCGCCGACGGCCACGCCCAGAAGGAGCATGACCCCCCACTCCACCTCCGGCTTCTTCCTCTGAAAGTACGGCAGGGCGAGTGTGTGCCTCGGCGCGAAGAGGCGCCCGACCATGCCCGCCAGCCGAGCATAGGCCGTGGATGCGCCCAGTGGCTTTCCGGAGAAGTAGAACGTCAGCATCGTCAGTACGCCAATCAACGTACCGACCAGGTAAGGCGACCAAGCGGGGCCGCTATACGCCAACGGGTCTGTCCCTATCTGATCGGCAAACGCGAGCGGCGCGCCGGGCGCCGCCAAGACCGCCGCAACCAGAGCGCGTGCTTTCACCGCACTTCCGCCTCTGTCGTCACTGGCTCGACCGGAAAGCCTGCGCCGACCCATGCCGCCCAGCTTCCCGGCACGTTTCGCACGTCGAAGCCTTCCGCCTTCAGGATGCTCGAAGCAACGCTGGCACGGTAGCCGCTGTTGCAGTACACCGCTACCGGCTTCTGCTTGTCGATCTCGGCCCACCTGGTCTGCACCTCAGGCAGGAAGACATGTGCGGCCCCTGGAATGCGGCCCTGCTTCCATTCATCAGATGAGCGAACGTCGATAATCGCCACATCGTCAGCGTGCGCCTTCAACTCGTGCACGTCCATTTGGTCGATCGCGGCCAACTCGAATCCGGCCTTGGCCCATGCCGCCATCCCGCCGAGCAGGTAGCCAGCGACGTTCGTGAATCCGATGCGCAGCAGCAACGACACCACCGCCGGAGCGTCTTCATCGCGATCCAGCACCAGGAATGCCGGAGTGCCGGGCTCCAGCAGCCACCCGGCCCAGATGGATAGTTCGGGCGAACCGGCGATGTTGAGCGCGCCTGCGATGTGGCCCCCACCGAACGCCAACATCGAGCGGGTATCCACCACGACGACATCGTCCGTGCCGATCGACGCCCTGAAGGCGGCTGGCGGAAGACCACGAGGGACCGGCAGGCGGCCCAGTACCTCGGGCCCGGCGGCATTGATCCGCTTCATCCGCTTGTAATACGTCGGCTCGGGCGGGGGGGTGGACATGACGTAGTCCTTGAACGCCGTCCGATCCGGGAGCTGAAGAAACGGGTTGAACCGCCGCTCGTAACCGATAGTGCTCGTCAGCCGGTCGCCGATCTCGGCTCCGCACGGTGATCCCTGCCCGTGGCCCGGGTAGATGATCACGTCATCCTCGAGTCCCAGGAAAAACGAGTACAGCGTGTCGTGCAGTTGTTCCGCCAAGCTCTCGACCTGGTCGTGACCCATCAGATCCGGCCGGCCCGCCGAATTCACAAACAACGAGTCGCCGGTGAACACGCCCCAGGGAGTTCGGGGGCGCTTTTTCTCGCAAGCCACATACGACATGTGCTCGGGGGTATGACCGGGCGTGTGCCGGGCTGTAAGCGTCATCTGGCCGAATTCGAACCTCGCTCCGTCCTCGATCGGCTCGTGCTCGAAGGCGTACGTTGCTCCTCCTTCGACGCTGACGTAAATCCTCGCAGTCTTCACGCGGTCGGCGAGTTCCCGCGAACCGCTCAGAAAATCGGCGTGGATGTGCGTCTCGAGGATGTGGGTAATGGCCAGGCCCCATTTCCTCGCGATCTCGACATACACCTCGACATCCGGACGCGGATCAATAACCGCGGCTGTGCCGGACCCATCGTCGCCAATCAGATACGACAGCTGGGCGATACCCTCTGTTTGGATGGTTTCAAGAATTAGTGACACGACTCGCCTCTCAGATGCGCTCTGCCATGCCGGCGTCGCGAATCTCCTTGACCGGCCTCAGAGTATAGCTCATCGTACCTGCCCGTTCTTGAGAGCCTCGGGCTTTGCTGCAAACCGACACCGCACAGGCTTCGGTACGAAGTTGTCCGGTTGTAAACAACCCTTCGGTTCAACGCGGCGCCTTCGGCGGTCAGGTTTGGTCAAACAGGCAACAAATTGGCATACGTCGCATCTTGTGACCGGCAGTCTTTTCGGCCTCGAAGCAAGGAAAGGGAATGTGTGGTGCGGGCGGAGGGACTTGAACCCTCACGGACCTTGCGGTCCAACGGATTTTCGTACCCGGCTACGGCTTTCGCCGCCCCCGTCCACTCTGTGGCGAGGTTTGGGGTCTGGACTATCCCTTCACCGTGTCCCGGCGGCTGCCGGGGTTTAGGTGCTGCCCGTCTAGTCTCTACACCTTCCCGGCCAATGCTGTTGGCCGGGCTTGGCTCGGGATTGCCATTTCACAGGTTCCCCCGACTTTGAGCAGTTCTGCATCGCCGGTTTCCCGGCGAGCACTCAAAATTTGTCTTAAGTCCGGTGCGTCTGCCAATTCCGCCACGCCCGCACGCTTTCAAAGGTAGCACGAAGCCACGACTAACCCGATCGGACTTTCAACTCCCCTGCGTCTGCCAATTTCGCCACCCGGGCGCGGGCCGCTTTGCTCGGCTTACAGCGGTAATTTGGCGCGCGCGTAGTCGATGCAGCGGTCGTTGAGTTCGTCTTCGAGAGCCAGTCTCTGCCGCGGCGTCAGCCCGCTGATGCGCGGCAGCGGCTGCTTCGGTGGATGCTTGCGCACCCAGTCGATCAACATCGCCAAGTCCCGCGGCGGGACCGGACTATCTTCATCGTAAACATTCCAGTAGGCGTCGGTGAAGATCGGAACTTTGAGCGGATCGCGCGTGATCATCTCGAGTTGGAAGATCATGTCCGGGTCCTGGCGCTGCATCTTGGCCACAAAGGCGGGCAGGTCGATGTGGCCGTCTCCAAAGGCAACTTCCGACAGCAGAATGCCGTCTTCGTAGAAGTCCACGCCGACGTCCTTGAAGCTGACGAACAGCGTGTAGGGCGCGAGCGTCTCGATGGTCTGCTCCGGCGTCTCGATCAGCGACACGTTGTTGACCATGTCGAGGCAAACGCCTACGTATTCGCTGCCCGTGGAGCGCACCCAGGCGGCGAGTTCGTCCGAGCGCCAGCCCTTGTGATTCTCGATGGCCAGAGGCATCTTGTAGCGGCGCAGAATCGGCTCGGCGCGTTGGACAGCGGTTTTGCACATCGAGTCGAACTCGTGAAACTCCGCCGCCGATTTGAACTGCTCGTAGCGCCGTCCTGAAAACGGGTCATGGATGCAGCGGATGCGGCCGTCCATCTCCGAGAGAGTCTTGACGGTCGCCTCGTATTCGGGCAGGTCGTCATCAGTGCGCGGCGTGCGGACGGCAACGGTCATCCGCATGTCGTAGCGGTTGAGCTTCTCATGCATCGCCCTGAGCGCCGCTGGATCGAAGCCGCCTCGCAGGTAGGTATGCGGACAGGCGAGGCCTTTTTCGCGGCAGTATTCGATGATGTCGAATTCTTCGCCGGCGTCCCGGGCGGCTTGACGGCGCGCGCCGAGTCCGGGCGTGGCGGAGCCCATGTTTTTGAGCACGCGCGGCGGGGCGGCTGCAGCCGTGGCCGTGGCGCCCGCCAGTGCGGCGGCGCCGAGGAGTTTACGTCGGGTCATCGTGGATCCGTGCATGGTGTGTTGACAGGGCGGGACTGCCGCTCGACAGGTTACCAGTTTGAACCGGGGCGTCTCACACGCCGCCTCGGCGGGAATGGCCGGCAGGCGGGTCCGCATGAGCCGATCCGTGCAGTCCGACTGCTGGGAAGCGCTGGTAAGCTTTGGTGATCCGGATAGATCGTCTGCCTACACCGCGGCCATAGCACCACCCTTGATGCGTACGTCGCTAACTGCCGTTGCTCGTTCGAGCGCCCTGACGTCCACTCGACGGGGGCGGCTGACGCTGTTTTTTCTGCTCTATCTCGCCGAGGGTCTGCCCCTCGGGTTGAACATCTACGCCCTCAGCGCTTATTTTCGAATCGAAGGCATTGGGGTAGCCGACATCGGGGCCCTTTCGGCGGCGCTCGTCGCTCCTTGGGGACTCAAGGTCGTCTGGTCGCCTTTGGTCGACTTGATTCGCGTCCGGCGGTTCGGGCCCAATCGCTTCTGGATCGTCCTGACGCAGACGATGATGGCGGCGACGTTGGCGCCTTTGTTCTTCGTCGAGCCAAGCCAAGGGTTTGGGTGGATTGCGGCTTTGCTCGTCCTGCACAACGTCTTCGCGGCGACACAAGACATCGCCATCGACGGCTTTGCCGCCCGCATCTTGCCTGAGGACGAACTGACGTGGGCCCATGGGCTGATGTTCGCCGGCCAGAACGTCGGAATGGCGGTGGGTGGAGGAGGCTCTCTCTTCCTTGCAGGCAAGTATGGCTTCAAGGCGTCATTCGGACTGGTGGTCGTCGCCCTGCTGTGTATTCTGCTGGCCGTATCGAGGCGCATCCGAGAGGACAAAGAGGAGCCGTCGCTACAACCGGCGAAGCGGGCTCCTCGCTGGGCTGTCCTCCACTCTCGCTTGGCGCGTTTCAGCCGAGAACTCTACATCGGCTTTTTCCGTTCCGGCCGAGGACCGCGGGTAGGTGCGCTTTTCTGTTTGTTGCCAGGCGGAGCAATGGCGCTGGCTTTCGGGATCGCAGGCGCGCTGCAAGTGGACCTGGGCTTCACCGAGGAGCAGATCTCGATCTCCACCACCACCATGCTGCTGGCCGGGGCTGCTGGTTGCGGCTTGGCCGGCGCCTTAGGGGACCGCATCGGTTTGAAGAGACTCTTGGCCTTGGGATACGCCCTCACCGCGGCGCCGACAGCTTGCCTGGGCTGGGTGATTCATGGGAGTGGGCTGGGCGGCGTATCGTTCGAGCAGTACCTTGTCTATGCCGTGCTGTACCGCTTCGCCTTTGGGATCTGTTTCGGCGCTCGAGGGGCGATTTGCATGGCGATGACCAATCCGATCGTCGGCGCGACCCAATTTACCGCTTACAACAGCCTGGGCAACATCGCAATCGCCTACTCAGGCTACTGGCAGGGAATGGCTGCGTCGCGCTGGGGCTATGGTGCGACGCTCGGAATTGATGCGGCCGCGGGCATGGCCGGCGTCGTACTGATCCCGTGGCTGTCGCAGTCAAAAACGAGGGCTCGGGCGATGAATCGCTTCGTTGCCGGGACGGACTCCGAATCAAAGACCGCCGCCGGGCGAACATTGCAAAAGCCGGAGTAGCTCAGTCCGCCGGCCACATCGACAGATCCCAGCGCGCAACGCCCATATGGTAGCGCTGATGCCAGGGTAATCCGTGGGCGGCGAACTCGGGCCTCTTGGGGCCGAAGTAGTAGGCCGTCACCAGCGAGCCGTCGTCGAGTTGCACCACAGAGGGATAGCCGCAGTCGGTCTTGTGCCAGTCGCGGGCCGGCGACGACAGCAGCACCGCCGGCATGGACCAGGTTTCGCCGCCGTCTTCGCTCAGCCGCATCACCACGCCGAACAGGCCCGGGATGCGGCTGGTGAAAGAGCACAGCAGGCGGCCGTCGGACAGCTCGAGCAGGTGCGCGTTCTCCTGCCCCTGCGGCGAGATCAGTTTCGGTTCGGACCAGGTCTTGCCCTCGTCGTGGGAGAACAGCAGCGCTTCGCCGGCGCCGTGCGGGAGCGCGCCGTCCATGACGTCCACGCAATTGGTCCGGGCGGCTGCGAGCCAGACGCCGTCCGAGCGTCGCAGCACGTGGGTCTCGCTGGCGTCGGCCACCTTGCGCTCATCTCCCCAGGTGCGGCCGCCGTCGGAGCTAAAGAACACGGCCGAGCGCGACCGTTTAGGCTGCTGACTGACGCGCTTGTAGGTGGGACAAACCAAGCGACCGTCGGGCAGCAGCAGGATATCGCCGTGGGGGACTTCATCGAAGTCGAGCAGTTCGCGCCGCCAGCTCTTACCGTGGTCGCTCGAAACGCACAGCTGCGTCGGCAGCACCGGCCGCTTTTGCCCTTCGTGGTAGCCGCTGACCAGCGCCACGAGTTCGCCGTCGGCGTTGAGCCCCACCGCGTGGTTCATGCGGATCGCGTTGGGCTCCTCGGGGTGGTCGGTCATCCGGCTGCGGAAAGACCAGCTGACGCCGTTATCGGCGCTGACCCACAGCTCGACATCGCTGTTGTTGCCATAGCCGTGGCTGGGGTGATTGTAGATCGCCGCCGCAATTTCGCCATTGGGCAGCCGGGTGAGATTGGGCCACAGGCCCTTGTTGTCGATCGAGACGTAGAATTCCGCGCCCGGCAACAGTTGGCAGCCGTGGAACCCGGCGCCGGCGACCGGCGAGGCCGACGCCGCGCCCCCGGCCAGGAGGGAGCCTGCGGCGGCCTTGCGCAGAAGCTGGCGACGGTTCATCGCGGATTCGTACTGAACTCTCTAGCTGAACAGTTCGCGCACCGGCTCGCCGGTGGAGTCCTCGAACGAGTTGGCGATCTTGATCGGGCGGCCGATCGGCGTCATGTACTCGCGGTGCCAGTCGATGCCCATCGCCTTGTAGACGGTGGCGAACAGGTCGCCGATGCTGGTGGGCTTGGTCAGCACGTTGGCGGCGCGCTCGTCGCTCTCGCCCACGGCCAAGCCGGTGTTGAGACCGCCGCCACCCAAAGCCAGCGACCAGCACTGCGGCCAGTGGTCGCGGCCCAGCCCCGGGTTGATGTCCGGGGTGCGGCCGAACTCGCCCATGGCAATGATGATCGTTTCGTCGTACAAGCCGCGGTCGACCAGATCGTCGATCAGCGCCGACAGGGCGCGGTCCATCGGCGGCGTCAGCCGGTCGCGGTGGCCTTTGTCATTGTCCGAATGGGTATCCCACGAGTTGCCGTGGTAGCCGGCGGCGGTGACGAAGCGCGTGCCGGATTCCACCAGGCGGCGGGCCAGCAGCAGGCTCTGCCCGACCGAGTCGCGGCCGTAGGCGTCCTTGGTCTTGTCCGATTCCTTCGACAGGTCGAAAGCCTTCTGCACGCCGGGGGCGAGCAACATCTCCCAAGCTTTCTGGGTGAAGGCGTCCATCTTGGCATGCTCGGCGCTTTCGACCTTGTTGCGGTAGTTGTTGTCAACGATGTCAAGGAAGGAGCGGCGATTCTCGACCGCCTGCTCGGAGAGCGACTTGGGCAGGCTCAGGTCGGTGACTTTGAAGTCGTCCTTCGAGGGATCGCCGACCAGCATCGGGTCGTAGTCGGCGCCCAGGAAGGCCGAGCGGAAATAGTCTTCGTACTGGCGTCCGGACTCCCAGCGCGGCACGATCGCATAGGGCGGCATCGCGTTGGTCGAGCCGAGTTCCTTACCGACGACCGCTCCCAGGCTCGGGAACTGCATCGCCGGGTTGAACAGGTGACCGGTGGCGGCATAGTGGACCGCCTGCGGGTGGTCGTCGCCGAACGAACTCATCGAACGGATCAGAGCGAGCTTGTCCATGCGCTTCGCCAGCGAAGGAAGCAACTCGGAGACCTGGATGCCGGGGACGTTGGTGGAGATGGGACGGAACGAGCTGTTGGGTTTCGGATCCCAGGTGTCCATCTGGGCCGGACCGCCCTCGAGCCACAGCAGGATGCAGCTCTTGGCTTTGGCCTTAGATTTGAGCGTGGAGGGAGTCGCCGCTTCCAGCCGCAGCGTCTCGCCCAGGGTCATGCCCAAAAAGCCGAGCGAGCCGACCTTGAGGAAGTCCCTCCGCGCCGTCTGCTCAGCGGATTCGCACAGGCATCCCAGTCTTTTGTAAGCCATCGTCTTCGTCCCTCTAGTGATTCTCGGCGAGCTCGCGCGAACTCAGTATGGCCCATTGCAGATCCTGCAGGGCCTGCTCGCGCGATCCCGTCGCTGCGATTTGCTCTTGGATCGCCTGCTGCTCGGCGGGCGTGGGCGGGCGCGTGAACGCCGCCAAGTAGAGCTCCTCAATGATTTCCTTGTCCGACGCCCCGGCCTGGACCATGTCGTAGACGCGGCCGCCCGGCTTCCAAAGCTTGTCGTTGTAGGTCGTGCCGGCCAGCATATGCAGCGCCTGCGTCAATTTCGGCGAGGGGTCGCGCTCCGGCACGGAGAAGCGATTGGGGCGGCCATAGGCGTCGAAGAACGCCGTCGGATAAAGATCGCCTTCCTTGAGTTGGACCGCGCGACCGCCGACCGGCGTTTTGCCGCCTTTCCACTGGCCGCGATTCGTGCCGACTTCGAACCGCTCGTGCACGCCGCTGACGTCGGCGATCGCGTCCAGCAGGATTTCGGCATCGAGCGCCCGCGGCCACGAGTGCGAGTAGTTGATGCGGTCCGCCGCATTGGTCTCGTTGGCCTCGCTCGAGAGCTGGTAGGTGCGCGACGTGACGATGCGCTTCATCAGCGGCTTGAGCCGGTAGCCCTTCTCGACGAATTCGTCGGCCAGCTTGGCCAGCAGTTGCGGATGCGTCGGCGGGTTGGTTGCACGGAAGTCGTCGACCGGATCGACGATGCCGCGGCCAAAGAAGTGGCTCCAGATGCGGTTGGCCGTCGCTTGGGCGAAGAACTCGTGAGAGGTCATCCACTCGGCCAACTCGCGACGCGGGAATTCGCTCTCGTTGAACGGCACGGTGCGACCGTCCAGGAACGCCGGCTGGACCCGCTCTTTCGTGCGCGGGTGGAACACGCCCAGCTCTTTCGGCGCCGGGACGTCAGCGGCGATCTCCTTGCCGTCGGGGAAATCGAAGACCACTGACTCGGTGTTGCCGCCGAGCTTGAACATCGGGCCGAAGAACGCGGTCAAGCCCCAGAACTGGTCCTGTGTCCATTCTTCGTAGGGGTGATCGTGGCACTGGGCGCAATCGAAGCGACGGCCCAGGAACACGCGCATCTCCTCGCCCATCATGTTCTCGGCGGGCGGAATCACCATATAGGGCAGGTAGTGGCGCGAGACCGGGCTGTAGCCCTGCGCGGCGATGCGCTCGCGGGCGACCTCGTCATACGGCCGGTCGGTCTCGACGAACTCGCGGATCCACTCGTAGTATTCCTGCGTCCACTTCGGGTTGATGCCGATCTGGAACATCGAGACGCGGAACAGGTCGGCGAAGCGGAAGGTCCAGTAATCGACGTACTCCGGCGAGGCGAGCAGTGCATCGACGACCTTCTCACGCTTGTCAGCGGACTTGTCGGAGAGGAAGGCGCGGACCTGAGCCGGGGGCGGCAACCGGCCCGTCAGATCCAGGCAGACGCGGCGCAGGAACTCGGCATCGGAAGCCAACCCCGAGGGCACGATGTTGAACTTGCGCAGCTTCGAGAAGACCTCTTCGTCGACGTAGCTCTCGGTCGGAACGGTCGGATAGTTGTCGACCTCGGCGCCGACCACGCCCACGCCGATGCGGGCGTTGCGGCCGGCGGCTTTGATGAGCACGGCCGTCTCGCCCGGTTGGCGGGCCTCGACACGCCCGTCCGCCGAAACCGCGGCGATGTCGGAGTCGTTGATCTCGAAGAGGACCTGGTGCGTGAAATCCTCGCTGCGGCCGTCGTCGTAGTGCGCGGTGACCAGAACGCGGCGCGCCTGGCCCCGGTCGAGCACCAGTTGGCTGGGGTAGGTTTCGAGGCGAACGATCTTGGCCTCGTCGTCGCCCGCTTCTTCGCCGAAGGGCGCGCCGTCCTTCACCCAATCGAGAATCACGTTGTAGTCGTCGGAGCCTTTCTCGAACCGAGGACCGCCGCCGTGCGCGATCTCCATGGTGGCTTTCTGCAGCAGCAAACTGGCTTCGGGGTTGTCGACGTTGATGCGCGACTCCGCCGGACCGCCGGACTCATCGGTCAAGACCTGAAATACGCCGCCCTCGACGATCCATTTGTAGTCGTCATGCGGGTGGATGGCGTTCTTGGAGAGCTTGAAGCCTGCCTGCCCCTTGACGCCGCCGTGGCAGCCCGCGCCGTTGCAGCCGCGCCGCGTAAAGATGCCGCCGATATCGCGGCCGAAACTGAAGGGCTTCGTATCCGCCGACCCGGCCACCTGGATGGCGGCTTTGGCGGAATGCCCGTCCAGGCTGGCCGTCACCGCGGTCTCGCCGTCAGCGACCGGAAACGCCCGCGAGCCGTCCAGCCGCGCCAGCTTGCCGTCGGCCAACGCCCATTTCGCCTGATCGGTGAGATCGACTTCGGTCCCTTCGCTGGTCTTTCCGACCAAGAGAAACTGCTGCGAGGCGCCGCTGCCTTGGAGGCGGGCGACGGCGGGAACGATTTCGACCGATACGATCTTGGTTTCGGCTGCGCTCGCCGTAGCGGAGAGAAGCAGGGTCAGCGCACTCAAAACAAAGATGGTTTTCATTGTCGGCATAGGGATTCAGGCGCCTCTCGATTATCTCGTATCCGTCAAGACGGTCGTCTCCGTGGCGGCCGGGAGATCGGCGACGACCATCATCAAAATCTCTTTCGCCAAAATTTTGCGCCCTAGTTTCCCATCGACGGCCGGGCGGGCGTAGATGCGGGCGGCGACCGGAGTTTTGGTCAGCGGCGTGTCTTCACTCGACAGCAGCACGAAGGTCGCCTTCTGCTTCTTGGAGGTGAAGCGCTCGATTTTGCCGGGGTTCAGCATCGGCTGGGTGTCCGGATCGACTTCGGCGCCCATCACGGCTTCGACGCCTTCCGGCAACCCCTCGATCGAGAAGATCGCCAAGCCCTCAAAGCCCTCTTCCTGGTCGATGGTGATGCTGAGTTCCTGCGCGCGGCCCGCCACCAGATTGACGTGTTCCTTGCTGACGCGCGCCTCGCCCAGGTGCGGCACCCAGGGCCGGATGAGCACCTTGTACTGCATCTCCGGGCCGCCGTAGGAGGCGGTAATGTCGCGAATCTCGAGCGTGAAGTCGCCCTTGCGCGGGAAGGCGTACTGCGTCTTGGGGTGAATCTGCTTCGAGGTGTTGCCGTTGGAGTTGACGCGCGTCCAGATGTTGGTGAGCGCCTCGCCGCCGTCGGCGTCGAAGACGCGGAGCAGCGGATTGAGCAGCGGTATCGTCTTCTCCGGCGTCTCGATCTCGAAGCTGAGCTTGTCGCCCTCTTCAACCGAGAAGCGCACGGTGTCAATATCGCCGGGACGCTCGATCGTCCCGGTTACCAGGGTAGGCCCGGAGATCTGCGGCGGCTCCACGGGGAATTTCGTCGGCTCGGCGTCGGCGTCGAGTACGACCAGAGCCGGCGGCTCTTCTTTGAGAACCGAGCGGCCCGCCAGACGGGACATGCGGTCCTCGTCGATCGGGCGCGTCCAACTGCGCTCTTCCCACAGCGGCGCCGGCTGCGGCAGCGGCCACTCGACTTCACCCTCGGGCGCTTCGTCGATCAGTAGCGTGTACGACTGGCCGTCGCCGCCATAGCCCCAAAAGCCGTTGACGCGGATCAAGTATTCGCCCGCTTCTTCAAAGCGATAGCGCAGCATGGCTTCCACCGGCGCGCCGGGATAGGTCGAGGCCTCGTCGACGAACGCCAGCCGCGTGGGACGGCCCGGGTCGAACCAGCTGCCGGTGAGTTGCCAGACGGACAGGCCCGGGTCGAGCGCAGCGCTCGAATGGGTTCGAAACAGCAGTTCCTGGCCGGCTTCGACCTCGAAGGAATAGAAGTCGACCTGACCGACTTCGTCGATGGCGCCCTGGACGGCGACGGGCCAGGACTCGAGCTTCTGCGCCGTTACGGCGGTATCCCGCGATCCGTCGGCCTCGAGCACCGGGGGCTGCCTGTGAGCGAGTAGCGTGACCGCGTTCGACAGGCCGCCCGCAGTGATCACCCGCAGGTCGTGCAGCCCTTCGCTGAGGGCGGCGTCGAACTGGAGCCGCACGCGCAGCAGGTCCGGATCTTTCTTTTCGCCCGGCTCCACCGACAGGACTTCACCGGTGATTTCGGCATCCGGCGACCAAAGTCCGGTAGCCTTCCCGAGGTTCTTACCGCGGATCACGGCCTCGAAGCTCGTTCCGGGCGAGCCGCCTAGAGGCGATATAGCGGTCAGATTGGGTGCAGCCGGCGATTCCGCCGCCCAGGCGGGCAGCGACGTCAAGAGAATCAAGCCGAGAAGTGTGCTTCTCATCGAGAATCGATCGGCGACCGATGGGCGAGATTATAACGCAGCCGAACAAGAACCGCCGCGCACCGGATTTCGGTGCGCGGCGGCGATGGTTCGAGTGACTGTTGGAATGAGCGGCCGCTTACCAGATGAAGCGCGCGCTGTACTGGAACTCGCGGCCCGACGATGTGTTGAGCTGCGAGTTGACCTGGCCGAAGCTACCCGAGTTGACGTCCGTATTCGGGTTGGCGCCCATGAACGAGTTCGTCAGGTTGTAGGCCTCCATGCGGATCTCGAGGTCGAGCCGCTCGGTGATCCCGATCTTCTTGTTCAGGGTCAGATCGAGGTTCGAGAAATACGTCCCTCGCACGCCGTCGATGAACCACGGGTTCGTGCGGCGGGTGAAGGCCGGCAACCGCGCGAAAGCGGCGGTGTTGAACCACTGCTGCCGCGTCTGGTTATCGAGTTTCACGTCCGAGCCGTCGTACAGCTGTCCGGGGAACTGCAAGAGCGAGCCGGTGTTGTAGCGGTAGATGCCCGAAGTTGACCAGCCGCCCAGGACGTAGTCCAGCGCCTTGGGAATGTCCGAGCCGAACTTGCGTCCGACGCCGAACGGCAACTCATAAATGCTGCCCAAGGTGAAGGTCTGGCCCTGTTGGGGGTCGCGCTGCAGGCTTGGCGCCTGGTCGAACATGTCGACGTCGTCATAATACGCACTGCCCTGACCGCGGTTGTAGTTGTAGCCGAACAGGAAATTGAAGCCGTTGGCGAAGGGCCGCTGGACCTTCAACTGGAACGCCTTGTAGCGAACATCCCGGACAGGGATCGAGAGCTGCTCGACGTTGTTGTAAAACGGGTACGGCCGCAGCAGTTGGCTGACCGGAACGTTGCGGCTGTTGCGCAATTCGCCCGGCATGATGTTGTTGGCCAGGCCGAAGTACGGGTTCGGAACGCTCTGCGTGGTGGCCGCCTGTGCGGCGAAGCCGATCCGCGGGTCGGCATTGTTGATCTGCGTGTCGAGCGAGTGATCGCGGCCAAGGTTCATGAAAAACGTAGCGTCCATCATGATGCGGCTGATGAGCTCGCGCTGTAGCGAGAAGTTGATGCGGTCGTTGATGCCCTGCTTGTAGTCCTGCGTCTGGAAGACGCCTTCGCCGGTTCCCAAAACTGAGTAGATGCCGGCTGACTTGCCGCGAGGAATGATCAGCGGATTCGAATTGGCGCCACCCGACGGGAACGGGTTGGAGAGCTGCGTCCGCGGAATGCCCTGGATGACCGACAGCGGGTTGGTGGTGCCGGTGAAGCCGGGGTAAGGCGTGGAGCCGAGCGGATCGACCGAGCTGCGGTCCTGGATGGGCGGAACGGCGTAGCGCGCCCAGCCGATGCGCAGGGCGGTCTTGTTGTCGATCCGGTAGGCCAATCCGAAGCGCGGCAGGATGATGTTCGCCGGGGCTTTGTAGTAGCCGCGTTGGTTGCTATTGGTAAAGGCCCAGGCGCCGTTGTAGAGCAGCGGGGTGTTGCGCAGAGCGGCTGCCTGCGCCGGGAACGCCCCGGCGGCGGCGGCCAGGTCGGGCAGCGGCTGCGAGAAGTCCGGTCCGATCGAGAGCCGGTCCTCCGGATCGCGCAAGGGCGTCTCGTACTCATAGCGCACGCCGATGTTCAGAGTCACCCGCTGGTTGACCTTGAAGTCGTCGTGGATGTAGAAGCCGTAGACGTCGGCGTGACCGCGGTTGATCGGCACCGTCTGCGTGATGCCGCCGTTGACGGCGCCCAGCACCATCGAAGCCCAGGCGTGTCCGACCTCGGCCGTCTTCGGAGCGAAGAAGGTGTCCGCCGTTTCATTGGGCTCGAAGACGAACTGGATGCCGCGCGGGCGGGCCGCCTCAATGCGCTGGGCGCGGTACTGGTGGCCGATCTTGAGGTAGTGGCGCCCGACCTGCTTGGAGACCTTGGCGTCCCAGTTGTAAGTCTTGGGCACCTGGTACCAGAAGCCGTAGCGGCCCAACTGCGTCCGCGTGTCGGCGCGCACGTCGAGTTGGGGGTGGAAAACGGCCGGGATGTCAGCGACGTGCGAGGCGTACCAGTTGTTGCCGGGCCAGAGCTCGGCCAGGCCCGCTTCGCCGATCTCCACATCCGGCGCCGCGAAGGAATCGTTGATCTTCGACCAAGAACCGCGCACGCTGAACACGGTCGTCGGGTTGATGGTCCAGACGACGTCGCCTGAGGTCTGCCAGGTGTTGCGGGCGCTGCCGGCTTTGGGCTGCAAGGGCGAGCCGTTGGTGAAATCCGGGTCGCTTTGGGTGGTGTGGATACGGCTCAGGCGACCGAAGATCTTGACCGAGTCGCTGACGTTCCAGTCAGTGCGATTGTTGAAGTTGTAGTACTTGAACGTTTGCGGGTAGGTGAAGCGGAAGTTGTTGGCGCCGGAGGCGTTGTCGCCCGGCTGGTTGGGCTGCCAAAGCGTCGACAGCATCCGCTGGCCGGTCGGATCCAGGCGAGTGCCGGGAATCACGTTGTTGGCGAACGGAGTCCGCGAAGACGTATTGGAGCCGGTGACAACCGTCGTGAACGGGTCATAGATCGACCGCAGCCCGCCGTTGCGATTGAAGCTGTTGGAGAAGTCGCCGCCACGCTCCGCATTGGTCGGCAGGGTCCATGCCGAGGTGCGCGGCTCGCGAGTGTTCTGCCCCTCGTACGCGAAAAAGTTGAAGACTTTGTTCTTCACGAACGGGTTGCCGGAGGTGACGCCCCATACGTTGCGGCGCACGACGGAGGCTTGCGAGGTCAACGCGTTCGGACGGGCGTTGAAGACCGGGTTGCGGCCGAAGTAGTAGGCCGAGCCGTGAAAGTCATTCGAGCCCGACTTCATCTGCACTGACAACACGCCGCCGGCGGAGTGGCCGTACTCGGCGTCCACCGAGTTCTGCTGGACGTTGACTTCCGAGACCGCGTCCATGGCGGGAACGTAAGTGCCCTTGGCGCCCACCAACTGGGGCACGCCGTCAACCAGCACGCTGTTCTTATAGGCGGTGTCGCCGCCGACGTCCATCTGGCTGGCCGCCCAGTGGTGATACGGGCTGGTTTCAGCGCCGCCGCGGTACTGCACCGCCGGGTCGAGCTGCGCCAGCAGGAACGGGTTGCGATGGATGATCGGCAGCTCGTTGGCCATCTTGGTGTCGAGCGTGGTTTCCATCGTGGTCGAGTTGAACTGCACGGCGACGGGCGCTTCTTCGACCGTGACGACTTCGGCGATCGCGCCGATCTCGAGAGCCGCATTCACCGAGATGTCGGCGCGCGTCTGCACGAGGATGTTCTGTTGAACAAATCCGCGGAACCCTTCGACTTCGACGCGAAGCTCGTAGGTTCCCGGCGAAACGAAATCAAAGAGGTAGCGGCCGGCTTCGCCGGTCTGGGTTTCGACGGCAACGTTGGTATTGACGTTGCGAAGCGTGACATTGGCGGCGGGAATGACCGCGCCGGTGCTGTCGGTCACTGTCCCCTGCACTTTGCCGCGCAAGTCCTGTGCGGCGAGCGGAAGTGAACCTAGAAAGAGAAAAGCAGCGGCCAAAACTAGAGCCGCCGGGTGCAAGAACTGTCTGTATGGATTCTTCAAGCGAGTTGCCTCCACAACGTTGTGAGACTGACGGGGCAGGCCGAAGCGAATAGTCAGACATGCGGGTCGCGTTGACGTCCGCACCGGAACCCATGGTTCGGATCCGAAGAGAAAGGACCAAACTACAAACCCCAAAAAACCCCGTAGCTGGAAAGCAATGCTATGAAACCATTCACCGATCGACAATCCCCCGAGGAATGGACTTGTCCGCCCCAATGTGGGGGGCGCCCGGGGAAATTGAGCAGTTTCGTCGATAGCCGAAACCAAAGATTGCGCCTAGCAAAAACAAACCGCCGCAGGCCCTGTGACCTGCGGCGGTTGTTGTGTTCTATGGACCTACGAGCGCTTGCTACCAGATGAAGCGTGCGCTGTATTGCCACTCGCGCCCTGAAGAGGTCGAGAGCTGCGAAGTGATCTGGCCGAAGTTGCCCGATCCGGGGTCAACACTTGGGTTGGCGCCCATGAAGCTGTTGGTGAGGTTGTACGCCTCCATGCGCAGCTCGAGGGCCAGGTCTTCCATCACCTGGAACTTCTTGTTGATGGTCATGTCAAGGTTCGAGAAGTACGGTCCCCGAATGTTGTCGTAGTTGATCGGATTGGTGCGCCGTGTAAACGCCGGCAGCACATCGAAGACGTCTGTGTTGAACCACTGTTGCCGCGTCCTTTTATCGACCCGCGGATCTCCGCTGACCAGCGCGCCGGGGAAGCTGAGCTTCTGGCCGCTGAGGTAGCTGTAGATGCCGCTGATCGACCAGCCGCCCAAGACTGCGTCCACGCCCTTGGGCATGTCGGAGCCGAACTTGCGGCCGCGGCCGAAGGGCAACTCGTAGATGCTGGCGAGCGTGAGCTTATGGCCGCTGTCCGGATCCGCCCAGCGGGTCAGGTTGCGGTCGAACATATCGACGTTGTCGTAGAACAGGTCGCTCTGGCTCCAAACATGGCTGTAGCCCATGAGGAAGTTGAAGCCGTTGGCGAAGGGTCGCTGGAGCTTGAACTGGAGCGACTTGTAGCGCTGGTCGCGAATGCTGACAGCGCGCTCGGTCAAACCAGTGAAGTGCGGATACGGCGACAGCAAGCTGCCCACCGTCACCTGGCGGTTGTTGCACAGCGCGCCCGGGCAGTACTGCTGCGGGACGCCGAAGAACGGATTATCAACGCGCTGATTGAGCGCCGACTTGGCTTCGAACCCAATCCGCGGATCCGCCAGATTCGTGTTGATGTTCGTCGCGTGATTGAAGCCGAAGTTCATGAAGAAAGTGGCGTCGACGACGATGCGGCTGACAATCTCCCGCTGCACGGTCAAGTTGATGCGGTCGTTCATGCCGGCCTTCCAATCTTGTTGGAAGTAGACGCCCTCGCTCGAACCGACCACGGCATATTCGCCGTAGGTCTTGCCAAACGGCTCAATGAGAGGATTGCCATTCTGGCCGCCCGAGGGGAACGGGTCGGAGAACAGTGTTCTCGGCACGCCTTCCAGCGGACCGAGCGGATTGGTTGTGGCGGTAAAGCCGGGATAAGGAGTGCTGCCGAGGATGGCGAGCGAGTCGCGCTCCTGAATCGGCGGCACTGCATAACGGGCATAGCCGATCCGCAATGCCGTGCGGTCATTGATCCTGTAGGCGATACCGGCCCGCGGCAGGATCACGTTCTTCTGCGCATTCCAAGCCCCGCGGTTGTTTGCGTCGGTGAATCTCCAGGCGCCGTTGATGTTGAGCGGCTGATTGCGGAGCGCGAGAGCTTGCTGCGGAAACTCGCCCATGGCGGCTGCGAGTTCGGGCAAGGGCTGCGAGAAGTCGATGGTCCGCGAGAGCCGGTTTTCCGGATCGCGCATCGGCGTCTCGTATTCGTAGCGCACGCCCAGGTTCAAGGTGATGCGCCGGTTGACCTTGAAATCGTCATGGACGAAGAAGCCGAATACGTCCAGGTGCGGCCGGTTGACCGGAACGGTTTGTACGCGGCTGCTGGCGTCGCTGACCGTACCCAGCATCGTCGACGCCCAGGCGTGACCGACAAGTTGTGTCTGCGGCGCGAAGATCGTGTCAGCCGTCTCGTCGGGATCGAAGCGGAACAGCATGCCGCGCGGACGAGCCGCCTCGACGCGCTGTGCGCGGTACTGGTGGCCGAACTTGATGCTGTGCCGTCCGACGACCTTGGAAAGCTTCATGTCCCAGTTGTAGGTTTTCGGCGTCTGGAACCAGTAGCCGGAGCGCCCAAAGCGCGAACGGCTGTCGGCTCGAACGTCGAGCTCGGGATGGTAGACGACCGGGATGTCGCGAACGTGCGAAGCGTACCAGTTGTTGCCGGGCCACAGATTCGCCAGCCCTTCCTCCCCGATCTCAACCTCAGGGGCGTCGAAGGAATCGTCGATCTTCGACCAGGATCCTCGAACGCTGAACACTGTGGTGGGGTTGATGGTCCAGACGACGTCGCCCGAGCCCTGCCACGTATTGCGGGCCGAGCCGGCGCGCGGCTGCAGCACCGAGCCGTTGGTGAAGTCGGCGTCGCTTTGCGTCGTATGGAAGCGGCTGATGCGGCCGAACACCTTCACCGAATCACTCACATTCCAGTCAGCGCGATTGGAGAAGTTGTAGTACTTGAACGTCTGCGGGTAGGTGAAGCGAAAGTTGTTTTGCCCGCTCGGGTTGTCGCCCGGATTGTTGGGGTCGAACATCGATTGCATCACCGTCTGCGTAGACGGGTCCAGCCGCGTGGACGGGATGACATTGTTAGCGAACTGTTGCCGCGAAGAAGTGTCCGGACCGGTAATGATCGTCGTGAACGGGTCGTAGATGGCGCGAAGTCCGCCGTTGCGATTCAAGCTGTTGGAGAAGTCGCCGGCGCGCTCGAGGTTGGTCGGCAGGGTCAATGCCGTCGACCGCGGCTCGCGCGTGTTCTGCCCTTCGTAGGCGAAGTAGTTGAACAGCTTGTCTTTTACGATCGGATTGCCGGAGGTCACGCCCCACACGTTGCGGCGGACAACCGATTCCTGGGCCGTCAGGGGGTTAGGCCGTGCATTCAACGCCGGGTTGCGGCCGAAGTAGTAAGCCGTACCGTGCCAATCGTTGGTCCCTGACTTCATCTGCACCGAGAGAACGCCTCCGGCGGAGTGGCCGTATTCGGCGTCCACGGCGTTCTGCTGCACGTTGACTTCGCTCACCGCGTCCATGGCGGGAACGTAAGTGCCTTTCGCGCCCACGAGCTGCGGCACGCCGTCCATCAAGACGGTGTTCTTGTAGGCCGTATCGCCGCCGACGTCCATCTGGCTGGCCGCCCAGTGATGGTACGGGCTGTTTTCCTGACCGCCCCGGTAGTTGACCGCCGGATCGAGCGCCGCCAGCAGGAACGGGTTGCGGTGGATGATCGGCAGCTCGCTCGACATCTTCGTGTCCAGCGTCGTCTCGAGAGTCGTGTCGTTGAAGCTGACCGCGACCGGCGCTTCCTCCACTGTGACGACTTCGGCGATGGCGCCGATCTCGAGCGACGCGTTCACCGTGATATCAGCGCGCGTCTGCACCAGGATGTTCTGCTGCACAAACGTTCGAAACCCCTCTGTCCCGACACGCAACTCATAGGTTCCCGGCAGGACGAAGTCGAACATGTAACGGCCGGCGGCGCCGGTCTGGCGTTCGACTGCGACATTCGTATTCACATTCCGAAGAGTGACGGTAGCGGCCGGGATGACCGCTCCGGTGGTGTCGGTAACGACCCCCTGTACACGGCCGCGGATATCCTGGGCGGATGCCGCGACAACTAGCAGGGCGAGCGGCAACAAGACCCTCGCCATGGCTGACAGCACATTGCGCACTGCCGCCGCCGGCCTCTCGGCTCCGGCGATCATTCGTTCCATGCATGCCTCCTCTAAGCTGTTTTGTGACTTTGCGGGCAGCGGCTGAGACCCCTACGCTCGTCGACCGCTCCCGAACCGGCTATGAGCGTAGACGAGCTAGCACACCCTGTCAAATAGGGCGCCAGGAATCCCGCAAATCTTGGAGGTCCAAATAGTATTACATATTACAGTTCCAGTGTTTCTTACACCTCCGAAGCCAGGTCGTTGCATTGCGGGGGGTTGTGCATTTTCGAGTGATGAGGCGATTGGCGTCCTGCTTTTTCTAGATTTCTAATATTCTTGTTTTCAGTAGCTTGAAGAAACCGCAGCATCGAATCCCTTGTCTTCGCTCCCTACGCTGGAGTTGAGAGAGCGCAGCCCGCAGAGTCGGGCTTCGACGTGGCAGGAGCGGGGCGACGGAGAAACGATGCGGAAGCCAAAGAGTTGGACACTAAATTTGATTTTGTACGCCGCGGCATGGACGCTCGCGGCGTCTCTAGCCTCCGGACAAGCGGGTCCGACGATGACCCGCATCGAAGATGTCCTCTACAACGCCGACGGCACGACCGTAGAGGGCTCGGCGAAGATCAGTTGGAGGCAGTTCACCGCGGTCGACGGCTCGACGATCGCCAACAGCAGCATCACGGCGCAGATCGTGCAGGGCATCGTGACCGTGGATCTGACGCCCAACGAAGGCGCTACGCCGACCGGCACCAGCTACCGGGTGGACTACACGCTCGACAACGGCAATCAGTACACCGAGACCTGGGTGGTGCCGGCAAGCTCGACCCCGCTGGCCGTCTCAACCGTACGCGTCGGACTGCCGCCGCAACCGAGCGGGACGATCAGCCAGTCGCAGGTCGAGGGTCTGGTGGCCGTCCTGGAGGACAAACCCGACGTCGACGCCGCCAATGTCTTCACCCAGCAGCAGACGCTGCGCGAGAGCTTCGACGGCCAGAGCTTGCTCGGCTTCGAGAAGACCGGCGGCGAGGACGGCGTGTACTTCAAGCTGCCCGCGCTCGAAGACAGCACGACCTACACCCTGCCGGTCTCCGACGGCCTGCCCAATCAGCAGCTGACCACGGACGGCGACGGGCGGCTGTTCTGGTCGGCGGTGAGCGCGGGCTCCGGCGGCTCGGCGCTCGAGGTGGTGCAGAGCAGCGGCTTCACCTTGACGCAGCGCAACGTGATCAACTTCGCCAACGGCCTGATGGCGTTCGACGAGAGCGAGAACACCCGGACGACGGTGCAGCCTGTCTACGGATTCACAGCCGGAACGATAGCGCAGGGCAACGACTTTCGCCTCTCGAACGCACGCACGCCGCTGGCGCACAAGTCCACCCACCAGATCGGCGGCAGCGACCCGATTGATCCGGTCCAGATCGGGGCGGTCCAGCGCAACAACGACTTCATGCTCAGCGCGAACGGGTCGCAGGCGGTGCTGATGCTCCAAGGCGCCGCTAACCAGTCCGCGGCCCTGCAAGAATGGCGCAACGGCAACGGCCAGCTCGTGGCCTCGGTCACGCCGGGCGGCAGCGCCTTCTTCCGCGAGTTCGGCTTGGCGGCGCAGATCGGCCAGACCACGGCGACGCAGTTCTTTCAGATCGACGGGCTGAGCCGCTTCGGGTTGTCGTCCACCTCAGGCGCACTGGACGTCTTACGCTATACCGACGCCGGCCTGTTCAAGGACCGCGCCTTCCGCATCTTCCGCAACGGCGGCGCCGAGTTCAACACAACCCTGTCAGTAGGAGACGCCGCGGTCGGGGCGGCGCGCACGATTCTCAGTGGCCCCTGGTTGGAGATGACGGCGACGTCCACGCCGGCGAACCCGATCGCCGGCGCCGCACGCATGTTCCTCGACTCGGCCACCGGCGAGCTGTCGGTGCGCAAGTCCAGCGGCGCCATCGTCTCACTCGAGAGCGGCGCTGGCGAGACCGGAGGAGGCGGCGGCGGAAGCGGCGGTACGTTCGGCCAGTTCGTCGACAACGAGACGCCGAGCGGAGCGGTGAACGGCTCGAACGCCAACTTCACCCTGGCCTCCGTCCCGGACCCGCCGGAGAGCTTGACCCTGACGCGCAACGGCGTGGTGCAAGAACTGGGGGTGAAGTACACCCTCGCCGGCGAGGCCATCACCTTCCTCGCCGGCTCGATCCCGCAGTCCGGAGACATCCTGCGCGCCAACTACCGTGTGGGCGCATCGACGGCGAGCGGAGACCTGTCGGGCGAGTACCCGTTCCCCACCGTCAGCGGCATCCAGGGACGTTTCGTCAGTCCCAACGCTCCGTTCAACGGCGAGTGCCTGGCCTGGAACGACATCACCAACTTCTGGGAGCCCGGCCCCTGCGCGGTGGTCACCGATCAGCTCACCTGGACCTTTTCAGGAACGCCCGGCACAGGCGTGCAGCCATTGTCTCTGACAATTCCCGAAGGCGTCGTGGCTGTCACTCTGCGGGACGTGCGGATCGTGACCGGATCGACCGGTTCCACGCCCACGACGTACAACATCGAGCGGTGTGTCGCGAACTGCTCCACCGGAGCGGCCGTGTTCTCGCCGATCTTCGACAACGCGCCGGCGCTGGGTCCGACTTTGCGCACGAATCTGGCGGGAACGCCGACGACCGTGGCGGTCGAGCCGGGCGATCAGTTTCGCGTCAACTTCCTGTCGGTCGGCACAGGCGTCTCGAACGTCACCATCACTCTGATCTTCGAGCATCAGGCTTACGCGGCGCTCGAGGGCCAGAGCCCGCTCAACTGCACCAGCTACTGCGCCGAGCTGTGGGACGTCGCCCAGTTGGAGGAGTTCCCTTTCGGCCCGCCCCGGCGAGTGGGCGACGCGTGCGTCTGCTTCGGTCCGCAGTTGCCCGAGCGCATCGGCTAACGCGGCGGGTCGTAGCGGCGAAGCTCGAGCTTGGCCAGGGCCTCGAGGTGGACCTCGTCCGGGCCGTCGACAATCCGCATCGTTCTCTCATTGGCCCAGGCGGCGGCGAGGAAAAAGTCTGACGAGACTCCCGCCCCGCCATGGGCCTGGATGGCCCGATCGAGCACTGCCAGAGCCACGTTCGGAGCGACGACTTTGATGGCGGCGATCTCCTTGCGCGCCGCCTTGGCGCCGGCCTTGTCCATGCGGTCGGCGGCGTGCAGCACCAGCAGTCGCGCCTGATCGATCTCCACGCGCGAGCGGGCGATATCAGCCCGGATCGTGCCGTGTTCGGCCAGCGGCTTGCCGAAAGCGACGCGGTCCCGCACCCTCCGGCACATCGCCTCGAGAGCCCGCTCGGCCATGCCGATCGAGCGCATGCAGTGGTGAATCCGGCCCGGCCCCAGCCGGCCTTGAGCGATTTCAAACCCCCTCCCCTCCCCCAACAACAGGTTTGACGCCGGTACGCGCGCATCCCGAAACTCGATCTCGCCATGCCCGTGCGGGGCGTGGTCATAGCCAAAGACCGTCAGTGTTCGCAGCACCTGTACCCCCGGCGTGTCGAGTGGCACGAGGATCATCGACTGCTGCCGGTGGCGTTCGGCGGCGGGGTCAGTCCGGCCCATCACGATGGCGATGCGGCAGCGCGGGTCGCCGGCGCCGGTCGACCACCATTTGCGGCCGTTGATGACGTAGTCGTCGCCGTCGCGGACGATGCTCGTGCGGATGTTGGTGGCGTCGGAGGAGGCCACGTCGGGCTCGGTCATCGAAAAGCACGAGCGAATCTCGGCGCTGAGCAGCGGGTCAAGCCACCGTTGCTGCTGCTCGGGACTGCCGTAGCGCGCCAGCGTCTCCATGTTGCCCACGTCCGGCGCGGAGCAGTTGAAGATTTCCGGCGCCATCAGCGAGCGGCCCATGATCTCGCACAGCGGGGCGTATTCAAGGTTCGTCAGGCCGGCGGCGCGGTCCGGATCGGAAAGAAAGAGGGTCCACAACCCCTGCTCGCGGGCTTCCTGCTTGAGCTGTTCGACGATGGCGGGCGGCTGCCAGCGGTCGGCCGCGATCTGGTCCGCCCAGACCTGCTCGTTGGGGTAGACCCGTTGCTCCATGAACGACAGAAGCCGCTCCCGGAGCCGTTCGACTTTGGGGGAAAACTCAAAGGACACGGCTCGCTATTCTAGCGCGCCGGAGCGGCGGGCGAATCAGTCGCGCTCGGCGCGCCGGCGCTCGGCGCCGCGCACTTCGTCCTCGTCCATGCCCAAGTGATGGGCCAACTCGTGCCACAGCGTGTCATAGATGATGCCGGGGATCTCGCGGGCCGAACGGGCCGAACGCTCGATCGGCCCTTGGAACAGCGTCACCTGGTCCGGCAGCGCCATGTTGTAGCCCCAGCCGCGCTGATCCAGCGGAATCCCCTGGTAGAGACCCAGCAGCGTGTGACCGGCCGGCGTTCCGGTGGAGCGCAAATGCTCGGCGCTGGGCTCATCTTGCACGAAGATGGCCACGTTCGAGAACCGGTTTCGGAAACCCTCGGGGATCCTCTCCCAGGCTTCATCCGCCAGTTGCTGAAACTCGTCCCTGTTCATACTTGATTCGGGGGCGCGAATCCTTCGCTTACTAAAGCACCGAAAAGGGCTTGGCGTCCACTACGTGAACCGCTGCCGGGCTTGATTGAGACAGTTAACAAGTCGGTCGACATCACCCTTGCGCGTTCGGAAATTCGTGACGCAGGCCCGTAGAGCGGCCTGTTCGCCGCCCAGGCGGGTGGTGGAGATCCAGGCTTCTCCGGAAGCGAAAACATGGGCGCGGATGGCTTCGAGCGCAGCCGCGTCGGCCGGGTCCTGAGTGGCGAAACAGACGATCGGCAGCGGCGTATCGTTGAGCACCAGCCAGCCGTCGGCGCGCAGCCGCTCCTCGAGGTAGTCGCCGACCCGCCGCATGTTCTCCACCGCCGCGCGGTATCCCTCCCAGCCGTGGATGCGCAGCGACAGCCACAGCTTGAGCCCGATGAACCGGCGCGACCACTGCAGCCCCTGCTGATACTGATCCGTCGTGTCCCCCGACGCCGCTTCGCGCGGCATGTAGGGGTTCTCGATGCGGAACGCCCGTTCGAGGGCGCCGGCTCGCTGCGTGAGGAAGACTCCCGCTCCCATCGGGGCGGACAGCCATTTGTGGGCGTCGATGGTGGCCGAGTCAGCGTGCTGAGCCCCGTCGAGCAGGCTAAGTAGCGCAGGATCGAGCGCAGCCGCTCCGGCCCAGGCGGCGTCGACGTGGAACCACAAGCCGTGGCGACGCGCGATGGGGCCCACTGCCGCCAGCGGATCGACCGCGCCGGCGTTGGTCGTCCCGACGGTCCCCACCACAAGAAACGGCGCCTTGCCCCGCCCCAAGTCCCGCTCGATCATCGCTTCAAGCGCTTCGGGCGCGATCCGCAGACGCTTGTCCACGGGGACCGCCCGCAAGGCCTCCGAGCCCAGCCCGCAGACCCGCGCGGCCCGATGGAACGAGTGGTGGCACTCCGCCGATACATAGAAGACCGGATCAGAGTCGAGTCCGCGCAGCCCTTTCTCTCCGAACTTGGGAAAGGCGGCGCTCAAGGCGGTCAGGACGGCGGAATGATTGGCCTCCATTCCCCCGGCGGTGAAGGTTCCGCTGATCGCATCCGCCTCCCAGCCGAACAATCCGCCCAACTCCCGCACCAACCGTTGCTCGATCTCGGTGGCGAACGGGCTGTGGCTCCACGCGGCCACGTTCGGGTTGAACAGAGCCGTCAGCGTGTCGCCGGCGACGCCGGCTTCGGTCGCCGCCGGGTTGAACAGCCCGAAATAGCGGGGATGAGGCGGGTGGACCTGATGCTCGTAGAGCGCTTCGGCGACCTGGGAGAGCGCCTCGTCCGGCGGCGTCGGCGACTCGAGGTCGAAGCCGTCGACCAGACTGCGCATCGCCGCCGGGTCCAACTCCGCCGGCGTCGCGCGGCCCGCATCCAGCCGCTCGGGATGCGCGGCGACCAGACGCCGCAACGCCTCCCACAGCTTCTCGCTTTCCGCCGCCGTCAGATCGAGCATTCAACGCATTGTAGGCATGGGCAAGCTTGCTAGAATTGCCGCGTCATGCCGTCCGTGATCGAGCGTCGCACCTTCCTGCTGGCCGCCGGAGCCGCCGCCGCTTTCGCCCAGAGCCCCAACGCGCAGATTCGCCTGGGACTGATCGGCGCCGGCGGCCGCGGCCGTAACGTGATGAAGGAGTTCCTCAACGACCCGGCGTTGAAGGTGCACGGCGTTTGCGACGTCTACGAACCCAATCTCGAGGCCGGCCTCTCCGTCGCCGGCCCCGGGACCCAAGCCTACCGCGACTACCGCCAATTGCTCGACAGCCCGGATATCGATGCGGTGCTCATCGCCACCCCCGAGCACTGGCACCACCGCATGGTGCTCGACGCGCTGGCAGCCGGCAAGGACATCTACGTCGAGAAACCGCTCTGTCATACACCCGAGGAAGGCAAGGAACTCGTCGAAGCGGTGAGGAAATCCGACCGCATCGTGCAGGTCGGCATGCAACGGCGCAGTTACCGGCTCTACCACGAGGCGCGCGACCTGCGACGCGCCGGACGCATCGGAGACGTCCGCATGGTGCGCACCTACTGGCTCAACACCCAGACCTCGGCGCGCGCCGGCGAATTCAAGGGCCCCATCGACTGGAAGCAGTGGCTCGGGCCGGCGGCCGAGCGCGTCGGCCAGATTCCGCCGAATGCGACCCACTTCTTCAACTGGCGGCATCTGTCCGACTACGCCGGCGGCATCGTCATCGACCAGGGCGCTCACATCTACGACTCGATCCACATGATCATGGACGCCGGCTATCCCACCGCCGTCAACGCCTCAGCCGGAGCGGCGGACATCGAAGGCATCGACCAGCCGCTTTCGGTGGTCGTGATCGCGGAATACCCGCAGAAGTTTCTGGCAACGTTCACCATCAACTACCACGCGATGAAGTACCCGCAGCCCGACGATCAGATGCACTCCTACGACGGCGACAAGGCGCGCATGGACGTGGGACGGGAGTTCCTGAGGATCTACGACGCGGCCAACCCGAGCGAAGCCGCCTACTCCAAACAGCAGCCGGGCGGCTTCGGCCAGGCCACCACGTCGCACGTGGAAAACTTCCTGCACTGCGTGCGGACGCGCGAGCAACCGCTGGCGCCGATCGAGAAGGGGTTTCAGGCGGCCTTGGTGCTGCAGTTGGCCAACCGGTCGCTCGCAACCGGACGCCGCGTGCAGTGGGACGCCAACACCCTGACAGCCTACGCTTAGAAAACACCAAGGGGAACAAGAATGTTCGTCCCACTGCTGTCGCGTTCTTCGGTGGGGCCGGACATTCCTGTCCGGCGCGCCTAACCGATGCCGTCGAACAAAGCGCTCGACAGGTAGCGCTCGCCGGCGTCGGGCAGGATGGTCACGATGGTCTTGCCGGCCATCTCGGGTTCCTTGGCGAGCCTGCAGGCGACCGCAGCCGCGGCCCCGCAGGAGATGCCGCACAGGATGCCTTCTTCGCGGGCGAGGCGATGAGCGTACTCGATGGCCTCTTCGTCTTCGACCGGCTCGATGCGGTCCACCAGCGACAGGTCCAGCACGTCGGGCAGGAAGCCGGCCCCGATGCCCTGGATGCCGCTGTAGCCCGGCTTCATCTCTTTGCCCTCGCGATACTGCGCCAGCACCGGGCTGCGCGCCGGCTCCACCGCCACCGAAATCATCGGGTGGTTCTTGTGCTCTTTGATGAAGCGCGAGACGCCGGTGATGGTGCCGCCGGTGCCGACGCCCGCGACGAACATGTCCACTTCGCCGTCGGTGTCGTCCCAGATTTCGGGGCCGGTGGTCTCCACGTGGATGCGCGGGTTGGCGGGATTCTTGAACTGCTGCGGCAGGATGTAGTGGTCGGGGTCGGAGGCCACGATCTGCTCGGCGCGCTCGATCGCCCCGTACATGCCCTCTTCGCCCGGGGTGAGCTCGAGGTTGGCGCCCAACATCTTGAGCACGCGCCGACGCTCGATGCTCATCGTCACCGGCATGGTCAGCGTGACTTTGTAGCCGCGGGCCGCTCCGACAAACGCCAGCGCAATCCCGGTGTTGCCCGAGGTCGGCTCCACGATCTCCATGCCCGGTTTGAGCACGCCGCGCTTCTCGGCGTCCCAGATCATCGAAGCGCCAATGCGGCACTTGACCGAGTAGGCCGGGTTGCGGCCTTCGATCTTGGCCAACACGCGGGCCTTCGCGCCGTCGGTGATGCGGTTGAGCTTGACGAGGGGGGTCCGGCCGATTGCCAGCGAGTTGTCTGCGTAGATACGAGCCATGGCTTCTACGAAGAGTCTCTCAAATCTGCCAGTTGACCACTCGTTTGGCGCGCTTTTCTTTCCAGCGGGTCACCAGGTCGGCGAAGCTGGTGCGGTCGACGACGCTCGACAGAGCCCGCTCGACGCGCTCCCACAGCTCGGGAAACGGGGAATCCTCCGAGGGCTCGCCCTTTTCAGTGCGGCGCGGCGGCGCGATCGGGCCGTCCACGTGCCGCAGGATGTCGCCAATCATGATGCCTTCGGCCGGCCGCGCCAAAAAATATCCGCCCTCGGCGCCGCGGCGCGAACCCAGAAAGCCGCCTTGCTTGAGCTGTGAAAGAATCAGCTCCAGAAATTTCTGCGGGATCTGCTGACGTTCGGCGATTTTGGCGATCTTGATCGGCTGTTCGCTCTGGTGACAGGCCAGATCGAAGACGGCGCGCAGGGCGTATTCGCCTTTGACGGAAACTTCCATGTCGATTCTCTACTAATCTACTAGAGATTGGGGTGATGCGCGAGCCCCCGGTGCGGCTTGACAGCGGATCGGCGGGACTGATACCCAAGAGTCGCCTATGATCCGCTCCCTTCTCGCAGGTCTCGTTTGCCTCTCGGCGCTGTCGGCGCAGCAGTGGCCCTCTTACGGCGGCGATCCGGGGGGCAAAAAGTATTCGCCGCTCGATCAGATTCACCGCGGCAACGTCGCCAAGCTCGAGCCGGCTTGGAGTTTTAACAGCGGCGACTGGGCGGACGGCAAGCCCCCCTACCCTTACCAGTCCGCCTTCGAATCGACCCCGCTGGTCGTGGACGGCGTGATGTACCTGACCACGCCGTTCCATCGCCTGATCGCGCTCGTGCCCGAAACCGGCAAGCAGCTGTGGGCCTACGATTCCGACTTCGACCGCAGCCGCCGCATCGGGCTCTACATCAACCGCGGCGCCAGCTACTGGAGCAAGGGCGACAAGAAGCGTCTGTTTCTGGGCAACCAGGACGGCTACCTGCATTCGGTGGACGCCGCCACCGGCGAGGCCGACGCAAACTTCGGCGAGAACGGCCGCATCTACATCGAAGAGCTCGCGCTCGAGGGCGAAGACCGCGAAGGCCGCTACGGCCTGACCTCGCCGGTGGCGGTCTGCCGCGACACCGTCGTCGCCGGCGGCTGGGTGACCGACGGCCGCACCAAGGGCCCCGCCGGCGACATTCGCGGCTTCGACGCCGCCACCGGCAAGCTCAAGTGGACCTTCCACACCGTCCCCCGGCCCGGCGAGTTCGGACACGATACCTGGGAAGGCGAGTCCTGGAAGGAGCGCAGCGGGACCAACGCCTGGTCGATCATCTCCGCCGATCCGGAAAACGGGCTGGCGTTCGTGCCGCTCACCTCGGCCTCGATCGACTTCTACGGCGGCGATCGCAAGGGCGCGAATCTTTTTTCCGATTCCGTGGTCGCGTTGAACTGCGAGACAGGCGAGCGCCGCTGGCATTTCCAGACTATCCACCACGACCTGTGGGACTGGGACCTGCCCTCGCAGCCCGTGCTGGTCGATGTCGTCCGCGACGGCAAGAGCGTGCCGGCTGTGGTGCAGGTCGCGAAAACAGGCTTCATCTTTGTGCTCGACCGGCTGACCGGCGAGCCGTTGTTCCCCGTGGAGGAGCGGCCGGTTCCGCCCAGCCCGATCCCCGGCGAGGAGTCTTGGCCGACGCAGCCGCACCCGGTGAAGCCGCCTCCGGTGGCGCGCCAGTCGATCACACGCGCCGACATCACCAACGTCACCCCCGAGTCGCGCGCCGAGTGCCTGGAGATGATCGAGGACGCCATCGTCGAAGGGGACGTTTTCCGGCCGATCCAGGAGAAGCTGACCGTGATGTTCCCCGGCACCAACGGCGGGCCGAACTGGGGCGGCGGCTCGTTCGATCCTGAAAACCATACGCTGTACGTGAACTCGATGGACGTCGGCGCCTTCGTGCAGATGATCGAGACCGGCGGCGACCCGGAGTGGCGTCAGCGCGGCACGAAGTGGGGACGCTTTTGGGATTCCAACCAGTACCCCTGCCAGAAACCGCCCTGGGGACATTTGACCGCGGTGGACTTGAACTCGGGCGAGTTTCGCTGGCGCGTCGTGCTGGGCGAGTATGATGAGCTGACGGCCAAGGGCGTGGCCAAGACCGGCGCTTCGAACCTGGGCGGCTCGGTGGTCACCAAGGGCGGGCTGATTTTCATCGCCGCGACCAACGACAAGCGCTTTCGGGCGTTTGACAAGGATTCGGGCGAGCAGCTGTGGGAGTACCGCATGCCCGGCAGCGGCCACGCCACGCCGATGACGTATATGGGTAAAGACGGACGGCAATACGTAGCCATCGCTTCCGGCGGCGGCAACAAGTACAACGACAACTACCTGGCGACACTGCTGGTCTTCGCCCTGCCGGAGGGCGCGGAATGAACAGCCGATTGATCGCGGTGGGCCTGCTGCTGGCCGCGCTGCTGCCCGCGCAGGAGGCGACCGAGTACGTCAGCCCGCCGGAGAACCTGCCCCGCCAGGTCGACCCCCAGCCGGTGGCCTTCAGCCACAAGGCCCACAGCGGGGCGGGCATGAACTGCCAGGACTGCCACGTGAACGTCAAACGCAAGGCCCAGGCCGGGCTGCCCGGGCTGGGAGATTGCATGATCTGCCACACCACCATCGCCGTGGACCGGCCGGAGGTGCAGAAGCTGACCATGCTCACCCAGCAGCGGATGAAGGTGCAGTGGACGCGCGTCTACGAAGTGCCCGAGTTCGTCTTCTTCAACCACAAAAAGCACATGGCCGCCGGCCTCCAGTGCGTCCAGTGCCACGGACCGGTCGAGACGCGCGAAGTGCTCGCGCAAGAGATCTCTGTCTCGATGACGGCTTGCATGAACTGCCACGCCGAGCGCGGCGTCGCCAACCACTGCTACTTCTGCCATGACCTCGGACAATAATCGAATCACCCGGCGGGCCATCCTGGCCGCCGCCGCGGCCGCAACCGCCGCTTCCGCGCAGAAGACCACGGTCTACAACGGCCGCAAGTCGCTCGTGCTCGAAGGCGCCAAAGCCTCGCTCACGATCGACGTGCTCGGCGGCTCGTTCGTCGACTTCCGGCTGAATCACATCGATCTCAACCCGCTGGTGTGGGCCAACGACGGGCCGGCGAACGAGCCGCGCTCGATGAGCCATTTTCTGTGTCTGGACCGCTGGGGACAGCCCTCCGAAGCCGAGCGCGCCAACGGCATGCAGGGCCATGGCGAAGCGACGAAGATCGAGTGGGAGACCACCAGCGGGCCTTCCACCAAGGGCGGCGTCGCCGAGGCGTCCCAGACCGCGCTGCTGCCGATGGCCGGTATTCGCGTGCGCCGCACCGTGCGCGTCTCAGGCGCGGCGTTCCACGTGGAAGAGACGGTGACGAACGAGAACAAGCTGGGCCGGATCTACAACATGGTGCAGCACCCCACCGTCGGGCCGCCGTTTCTGGACGTCGATACCGTCGTCGATTCCAACGCCCGCCAGGGCTTCATGCAGTCCAGTCCGATGCCCAACCCCGAGCATCCGACAGTCGTCTGGCCGCAGGCCCTCGAAGGCGCGAACCCGGTCGACCTGCGCCGTCTCGACGACGACGACCTGCCCAAGGTCTGCTCCTACGTCATCGACGAAGAGATGGGCTGGGTGACGGCGGCCACGCCGTCGAAAGAGCTGCTGGTCGGCTATGTCTGGAAGACCGCCGAGTACCCGTGGCTGAACATCTGGCGGCACGTGGTGGACGGCAAGCCGCTGGCGCGCGGACTCGAATTCGGCACCACCGGCCTGCACCAGCCCTACGGAACGCTGGTGAAGAAGGGGCGGATTTTTGGCCGCCAGCTGTTCGACCACCTCGACACGGGCGAGAGCAAGACGCGCAGTTTCGTCGGTTTTTTGGCACAGGTCCCGAAGAATTTCCAGGGCGTGCAGAGTGTGGTCCGCAGCGGCGACAAGGTGACGATTACGCCGCTCGGCGAAGCGCGGCCGATCACCGTGCAGTTGTGAGGGCCGGCCCCAGGCGGGGCCGGACATTCTTGTGCCGGCGTAAACTCAGCGCGACGCCAGCACGATGAAGGCGACGACGATCACGGCCAGCACGACCAGGACGAAGATCTTCCAGAAACTTTTCGGATACTCGCCCGCGATCTTTCCGGTGTGGCCGTTGACGACCACCTGGAAAGACCGGGCGCCGTAGTTGTAAACCAGCATCCAGACGGGGACGAGGATGTGCTTGAACGTCTCTCCCCGGTACTGCGCCTGCACCCGCAGGTTGCGGTGCGTGTCGCCCGGCACCTGCATCGCGCAGAGTTGCCGCAGCTTGGCGTCCATCTGCTCGCGGCCATGGCGGGCTGCATCGATCAGCACGACTTGATAGTGCTCCACCACGAACCCTGACAGATAGGCCGTATCGTAAGGCACGAGGTCGCCGTTCGGGAACGGCTCGACGGCCCGCAGCAGGTCCTGCCGCACGCCGCGCGTGCCGGGGATCGGCTCGTCGTCGAAGAAGTGATCGACGTGGCCGGCGGCCGGCGTCCAGCGCACGTGGCGCACTTGCCGGGTCCGGGTGTGGCCTTTCGAGTCGCGGTAGGTCTCGGTCGTGTAGTAGTACGTACCCGAGTCAGCCCGCCAGTCGGCGGAGACTTGGGCGTCAAAAGTCCAGTAGGGCAGGTAGACGCCGTGCACGGTGTCCACCAGGGCCTTCGACTTGAGCTTGCCGGGCGCGAGCCACTTCGACCCGTACCATTTGCGAATCAGCTCGCGGACGCGGACCTGGTCGACCTTGAACGGCAGCACGCTCTGCGGCCGGATGGGCGACTGGATTTCCTCGTAGTCCACCAGCGCCGGGGAGCCGCAGAAATCGCAGTTCTTCGCGACCTTCCCCGCGTCAAAAACACTGACGGCGTGGCAGTTGCGGCATTTGACCGTCTTCTTGGCGCTCTTCCAGCCGCGAAGCTCCTCGGGCATCTCGCGCAGCGTCTTGACCAGGTCGATCTCCTGGATCTCGCCGGTTTTCGCGTCGAGTTCCATCGGCGCTTCGGTGCCGCAGTAGGAGCAGACCAGAGCCTGCTTGGACGGCGTCCATACAGCCTGGGCGCCGCAGGCCGGACAGGCGTCTTTACGTATGGCCTCGATGGGCCGATCCGGATGGGAGGGCTGTTCGCTCAACGGGTCTCTCTTGCGGACGGGCCGGCGGCGTTCTAGTCCGCCAGAAAGGCGTCCAGGTCGGAGCGTTTGATGCGCACCGCCGAGCCGATCTTCTTGGCCTTGAGCTCGCCGGATTCGACGATCGCCAGCACGTCGGTTTCGGAGACGCCAAGCGCTTCGGCCACCTGCGCCGGGTTCATCAGCTCGGGCAGGCCGGTCGAGGCGGTGGTCGTCCCCGGAGGCGCCGCGCCCGCCAGGGGCGCCGACGTCACCGGCGCCGCCGGAGCCGTCGCTTGCGAGCCCAGGATGCCGCCGTGCTGCTGCATCATCTGCTGCGCCATGGCCAGACCCACGGCCATCTCGGTGGCCATGCCGCCGGCGCCGCCGCTGCCGCCCTCGCCCATGCCTTGCGCCATCTGGAACTTCACATAGTCATTCAGATTGCCGACCGCCGCCATCGAGCTGCGCTTGTCGATCGCCTCCTCGACTTCCTTGGGCAACGACACGTTCTCGACGATGAAGCTCGAGATCTCCATGCCGTACTTGGTCCCCACCACCGGGTTGATCAGCGGCAGCAGCGCCTCGCCGACCTCGGTGTACTTGGCGGCCACGTCGAGCACGGGGATCTGCGCGGTCGCCAGCGCGTCGGAGAAGACGCTGACGATGCGGGAGCGCATCGTCTCGGCAAACTCATCCAGCCGGAAGGTGTGATCCGAGCCGGCGACCTCCTTGAGAAATGTCTTGACGTCGAGGATGCGGAAATCGAAGGTCCCGAAGGCGCGCGCCCGCACGATGCCGAAATCGTTGTCGCGCATCATGATCGGGTTGGAGGTTCCCCATTTATTCCCCGTAAACAGCCGCGTGTTGACGTAGTAGACGTCCACCTTGAAGGGCGACTCGAGGCCGTATTTCCAGGACTTCAGGCGCGTCAGGATCGGGATGTTCTCGGTCGCCAACGTATGCTTGCCGGGGCCGAACTGGTCGCCGAACTCGCCGACGTACACCAGTTGGACCGCCTGCGACTCGCGCACAATCAGCTGGGCACCGTTCTTGATCGCCTTGTCCTCGTCGGGAAAGCGGTAGGAGAGGATGTCGCGGGAGTCGTCGGTCCACTCGATGATCTCGAGCAGTTCGCCTTTGAGAAAGTCCAGAATGCCCATGGTGTTCGGCCGCTATTGTAGCAGCGCGTCCGGCCGGACCAACCGGCTGGGACGCCCTTGAAACCGAACCGCCACGGGATCGGGGATCACCACCGCAATCGCCCGCCTTGCTAAGCTAGCCCTGCTTCCAGATGGACCTCACAATCATCGCCCTGTACTTCGCCGTAGTTTTTTGGATCGGCTTCGCCCAGGCCCGCAAGCAGAAAACCTCGGAGGATTATTTTCTGGCCGGCCGCACGACAGGCTGGTTCGCCGTCGGCGCTACCTTGTTCGCCACCAACATCGGCAGCGAACACGTCATCGGCCTGGCCGGTTCCGGCGCGGCCACGGGTCTGCCGGTGGGCTGCTATGAGTGGTCGGCGAGTTTCTGTCTGCTCGCGCTGGGTTGGATCTTCATCCCGCACTACCTGCGCGCGAAGGTCTTTACGATGCCGGAGTTCCTGGAGCAGCGCTTCAGTCCCGGCTCGCGCTACTACCTGACGACGGTTTCGATCCTGGCCTACATCCTCACCAAGATTTCGGTGGCGCTGTTCGCCGGCGGCATCCTGATCCGCGAACTCTTCGGCTGGGACTACATGACGACCGCGATCCTGCTGGTCATCGCCACCGGCGTCTATACGATCGCCGGCGGCTTGTCGGCTGTGATCTACACCGACCTGTTCCAGGCGTTCGTGATGATTGCCGGCGCGGTGCTGATCACCGTGCTGGGGCTGGGAGAGGTCGGCGGCTTCGCGGGCCTGCGCGAGGCGCTGCCGGCGGACTACTTCCACATGATCCGTCCGATTGACGATCCCGCCTATCCCTGGCTCGGCACAACCGTGGGCACGTTGATCCTGGGTACTTGGTATTGGTGCACCGACCAGGTGATCGTGCAAAAGACGCTCGCAGCCAAAGACCTGCCCAACGCGCGCGGCGGCGCGATTTTTGCTTCAGCGCTCAAAATCCTGCCGGTCTTTATCCTGGTGCTGCCAGGGCTCGTCGCCAAGGCCCTGTGGCCGGACGAAGTCACCGGCGACAACGCCATTCCGTTGCTGGTGCAAAATTTGCTGCCGGCCGGGCTGCGCGGTCTGATGATCGCAGCGATGCTGGCCGCGCTGATGTCGTCGCTGAGCTCGGTCTTCAACTCCTGCTCGACGCTGATTACGGTGGACATCTACAAGAAAATCCACCCCGAAGCCTCCGAAAAGCGGCTGGTCTTCATCGGCCGGGCCAATACGGCGATCATCGTCGGGCTGAGCATCGCCTGGATCCCGCTGATCCGGTACATGAACGCCGAGGTCTACCAGTATCTGCAGAGCGTGCAGGCGTCGATCGGGGCTCCGATCACGGCGGTCTTCCTGTGCGGCGTGCTGTGGAAGAGAGCGACGGCGCGGGCCGCGCTGACGACGCTGATCATCGGCGGCGTGCTCGGCTTTGGACGCTTCTTCCTCGACGTGGCGCACTCTGCGTTCGGGAAGGATTTGGGCCCGACGCTCAACGGCGTGGTCGAATACAGTTTTCTCAATTTCAGCGTCTTTGTCTTCGCATTCTGCCTGCTCTTGATGGCGGCGATCAGCCTGCTGGGCGAACAGCCGCTGGCGGCGCGCGTCGAGAAGCTGACGGTGAGCTGGCAAGCGGTGCAGCAGGGAGACGGTCAGGCGACCGCGGCGCAGCAACGGCTGCTCACCGCGGCAAGCCTGTCGGTGGCGGCGGTCATTCTCACCCTTTGGTTCCATTTTCGTTAGCCGGTTTTCCCGAATCGATGCGATAGGGCCATCCTCATTTCTCCGCCCGTAGGTCGACTCCCATCAGGCATCTAGGGAAAGGTTCCTATTGAGGGATTTCCATCTCGCGCCGACACTCCTGTATGAGGCGTGGTGCGGGCGCATGAGCGTCGCAGTCCCCGTTTCGAGAAGCGGCTGCGGAGGGAAGAACCTTGTCGAAACAGATCGAGACGCCTGCCACTGAAGAGCAGGGTTCACAGTACGAAAAAACAGGCGCGCACGACAGCGGGGAGACGGCGCTGCCTCCGTTTCCGCCTCGGCCCGACCAAGGCCAGAGCCATGCCAACGGTTGGGACGTGGCCAGCCAGTACCGTGCGATTCAGGAAGCGCAGCGGCTGCACGAAGAGACGATCAAGCAGCTTCGCGAAGAGGTGCAGTACCAGAAGGAGCGCCTGAGCGAGCTGTCAGAGTCCGCCGGTTCGGGCCGCACCCCGCAGCTCGACGCCGTTTTCCTGCGGCTGTCCGAGCTCGAGCGCAAGATCGGCCAGGACGCCCCCGACCCCCTCCTCAACGAGATCGTCCACCGCCTTGCCGCCCTCGAAAACTCTCCGCACCAAAAGCAGTCTGGAAAGGACAGCCGCGTCGACGATCTCGTCGAGCAGGTCGAAAAGCTCCGACGCCGCGCCGCCGAGCCGGCCGGCGACGCCCGCGTCGACGACGTGGTGCTGCGCATCGCCTCGCTCGAAAGCGCCAACAAGCGCGGCAACTACGCGCTGGAGATCGAAGGCCTCGCGAATCGCCTGCAAGAGGCCCGGACCGAACTCGAGCAGAGCCGTCGGGCGGACCTGAGCGTTTTCCAGCAAGAGCTGCAGAGCCTGGCCGAACGCGTGGGGGAGCTGTCGGAGTCCGCCGACCAGAGCGCCCGCTTCGAAGCCGTCGACAAGCGGATCGAAGAGTTCCAGCAGGCCTCGCTCGAAGCGCGCGCCGAGCTCGAAGCCAAGTTGGACGGCGTAGCGGAAAAGATACCGGCCCCGGTCGATCCGGAACAGGAGCGGCAGCGCTGGCAGGCGCTCGAGAGCCGTCTGGAGGCGCTCGAGGACAGGCCGGCCCCGGCGACGCCGGAAGCGCTGGAGGAACTCGCGGAATCCGTCGCCGGGCTGCGCGAGCAGCTCGAAGCGCTGCGTGAGCGCAGCGACGACATCCCCGCTCCGCAGCGGCTGCTCGACCTCGACGCCCGGCTTGATGAGCTTGGCGAAAAGATCGCCAACCCCGAAGCGGCCCCGGAAACAGCGGCTCTGCGCACGCGGGTCGAAGCCCTCGAAGACCGCTCGGCGGATACGCAGGAGCTGACCGGTCGGCTGACGGCGCTTGAACAGGCGGCCGCCGAACCGGCTCCCCTGCCCGCCGAGTGGGCGGACAAGGTGGAGCGCATCGCCGAGCGCCTCGACGGCCTCGAGGATCTCGCCGAGCGCGTCGCCAAGGTCGAGGAATTTAACGAAGAGTCCAACCAGGCGGGGCTGCTCGAGCTGACTTCGCGCATGCGGGCCCTCGAGATCACCGTCGAGGATCTGGGCGACATCAGCGGGCTGGCGACGGGCCTGCGGGAAGAGATCGCCGAGTTACGCCAGGGCGGTTCAGTGGGCGAATTGCGCACCGAACTTGAAGCGCTGCGGGAGCAGTCGGCCAGGGACGAGTCCGAAGAGCTGCGCACGCGCATCGCCGAGGCCGAGTCACGCTTGTCCGACATCGAGTCGCTCAACCGCATCGAAGGCGCCAGCCCGCGGTTGGACGCGCTCGAGGAGAAGCTCCGCGGACTCGACGACCTCAGCGACGTTCGCCGTCGCCTGACCGTTCTCGAGATGGAGTCGCGCGAAGAAGGATCGACGCGCAACGAAGAGCTCGTCGCCCGGCTGGAGGCTCTCGAAGCGCGCCCGGCCGCCGCCGAGTCGTCTGCGACCGAAAGCGCCGAAACGGCTGATCGACTCGCCGCGGTTCAGTCTCGTGTGGCCGACGTCGAAGGCCGCTTGGAGGCGATCGCCGACGTCAGCGTCGACGCCGATACGCGAGCCCGTCTGGATTCGCTCGTCGACGAGATCGAACTGCTCAAGCAGAATGCAGCTTCGATCGGGTCGACCGGCGCTGTCGCCGATCCGCGCATCAGCGAGATGATCGATCGGCTGGACTGGATGGAGCGCTCCGCGTCCGGCTCCGGCGTGGATCTCGAGCCGCTGCGGCTGCGGATCGAAGCGCTCGAACAACGCCCCGAAGCCGGCGACGGCGGCGACAGCGGCGTACGCCATCGGATGCAGGAAGTGCTCGACCGGCTCGACCAGTTGGAGAACCTGCCGCCCGGCGACGCCGGCGTCGCGTTGCAGAAGGAAAGCGAGCGCTGGAGCCAGTGGGCGCGCAGTACGCTCGAGGAGATCGGCGAGCTCCGCCGGCAAGTCGAGGAGGCGCAGAAGAAGGCCGCCGTAGCGCCCAACGGCGGCGCGGCCGGACTCGACGCCGAGACCATCGAGGCGCTGGGGCTGACCATCTCGAGCGGGTTGGCCAAGGGAGAGGTGCGCAATCTCCGCCAGCAGATGTACTTCATCTACTTCGCCATCGGCACGCTGCTGGCGCTGGCCGTCCTGTTCCTGTTCATGAACCTGACCAGCTAGCCTGGGGGCCGGACCGCCGATAAAGAGTCCGTAAAGAGTGCCTTTTCGGTCCACTACCGCGGATTAGCCATGCTAAGCTCGCGGCAGCAAACCGCGCCTTTTCGTTTGCGCCCAACCAGATGGACTGGGCGGACCAACTCGTACTGGAGTGGCTCACTCCTCTCGCCCTGTGGGTGCTGCTCAACGGCGTCGACGACTTGTTCGTGGATGCGGCCGGGGTCTGGTTTCGCCTGTGCGAGCGCGTCCGGCACGCCCCCCCGCTTCCCGCCCTGGCGTCGCAGCCGCGGACGGCGCTGCTGATTCCCTGCTGGCGCGAAGCCGATGTGATCGAGTCGATGCTCGAACGCAACCTGGCCGCCATCGAGTACGACAACTACGACATCTGGCTGGGCTTGTACCCCAACGACCCCGAATCCATCGAGCGTGTACGGGCCTGCGCTTCCCGCCACCAGCGGGTGCGCTACGTGGTCGGCCCTGACCCGGGACCGACCACCAAAGCCGACTGCCTCAACCACGTCATCGAAGGGCTGCTGCAGCACGAACGCCTCACCGGCGACCGCTATGAGCTATTTCTGCAGCACGACGCCGAAGACCTGATCGATCCGCTCGCGCTCGCGCTCGCCGCGCGCTGGAGCCGCCGCTACGATATGGTGCAGATTCCGGTCTTTCCTCTGCCCACGCCGGTTTCGAACCCGACGCACGGCGTCTATTGCGACGATTTTGCCGACGGGCACCAGCGCGAACTGCCGGTGCGTTGGAGGCTCGGCGGCTTCATCCCCTCGGCCGGCGTCGGAACGGCGATCCGTCGGGAGGCGCTCGACCAGCTGCGCATCAGCTACGGCGCGGAAGTCTTCGACCCGGGCAGCCTCACCGAAGACTATTTCCTGGGCCTGCGGTTGCAGCAGCTCGGCTTCCGGCAGGCGTTCGCGCTCGATCGCTCGGGGACGGACGGCGGACTCACCGCGACGCGCGCTTACTTCCCGCGGACGCCCTGGGCGGCGATCAAGCAGCGCACGCGCTGGACCATCGGCAACGTGCTGCAGTCGTGGGAGCGCTTCGGCTGGGCGCTGGGGGGACGGTTGCCGCGGCGCAACCTCTACTGGCTCTGGCGTGACCGCAAGGGCCTGGTCAACCACCCGCTGGCGTTGTGGGCCAACTTATTGCTGGTGGCGGGATTGACCGGGGCGGCGGCCGCGGCGTGGCGGGGAGAGACGTGGGCGTTGGGCGCGGCGATCAGCGCCAGCCCCTGGCTGTCGAGCCTGCTGCTGGCCAACGCGGTTCTGCTGGTATGGCGGCAGGGGGTGCGGGCTTGGTGGACGAGCCGCATCTACGGTTGGGGCTTTGCGGTCTGGGCTCCGTTGCGAACGGTCTGGGCGAACTGGATCAACGCCGTAGCCGGGGCGCGGGCGCTGGCGATCTTCCTCCACGCCAAGTGGCGCCGGCGTCCGTTGCGCTGGGCCAAGACGCAACACGCCTATCCGACCGCCGCCTCCGTGCGACTCGAAGTCGATCCGGCCGCCGCCTGTCTGGTCAACTGGGAGGAGTCGCAGATGCTCGAGGCGATCCCGCTGCGCCTGGAGGGCGACCGGCTGCTGCTGGCTTCCCTCGCGTTGCCGTCACGCGACGCCGAGCGCCGAGCAAGGCTGGTCCTGGGCCGTCCGTCCCAACTCATTCACGTGAGTGCGGAGGATTTCGCCAACCTGCGAGCGCAGTTCCAAGCCTTGGCGCGACGCGCGGAGGCGGCCGCTAGCCGCGCATGAGCTTGTCGATGCGTTCGAGCGCCTCGACGATCTTTTCGTAGGCGGTGGCGTAGCTGAAACGCAGGTAGCCCGCTCCGTAGCGTCCAAAAGAGTCGCCGGCCAGGCAGGCGACGCCCGCCTCCTGCAAGATCTTTTCCGCCAGGGTCTTCGATTCGAAACCCGTGCCTTCGATGTTGGGGAAGGCATAAAACGCGCCGCCCGGCGTGGCGCAGCGGAAACCTGGAATGCGATTGAAGCCCTCGACGATCAGATCGCGGCGCCGTTTGAACTCAGCCACCATCTCGCGGACGCTGTCTTGCGGGCCTTCGAGTGCGGCGATCGCGGCGCGCTGGGTGAAGCTGGCCGTATGCGAAGCCGAATTGACCATCAGCAAACAGATCGGATCCACCAGCCACTGCGGGAACGCGCCGTAGCCGATGCGCCAACCGGTCATGCGGTAGGCTTTGGAAAATCCGTCGAGCAGGATCGTCTTCTCGGCCATGCCCGGCAGCGAGGCGATCGAGACGGGCTTGTCGTCGAACCAGATCTGCGAGTAGATCTCATCGGCCAGCACCAGCATGTCGCGGTCGCGCACCAGATCGGCGATGGCGGCGATGTCTTCAGCGGGGATCGAGCCGCCGGTCGGGTTCTGCGGCGAGCAGAGAATCAGCAGCTTCGAGCGGTCGGTCAGCTTGTCTTCAAGCGCGTTGAGGTCGATCGAGAAGCCGCGCTCCTCCACCAGCGGCATCGCCACTGGGGTGGCGCCGGTGTAGTGGATCATCGACTCGTAGATCGGAAACCCGGGGTTGGGGTAGAGCGCCTCGTCGCCCGGCTCGAGCAGCGCCAGCATCGAGTAGAACAGGATCGGCTTGGCGCCCGGGGTGACGACGACCTGCTTTTCGTCGAAATCGATGCCGCGGGTGCGGGTGAGTTCGGCGGCGATGGCGGCGCGCAGCTCCGGGTCGCCCTGGGTGGGGCCGTAGCGCGTGAAGCCGGCGTCCAGGGCGGCTTTACCGGCCTCGACCACGTGCGGCGGGGTGGGGAAATCGGGCTCGCCGATCTCCATGTGGATCACATCGCGGCCTTGCGCTTCGAGCGCCCGCGCGCGCACCAGCACTTCAAAGGCGCCTTCGCCGCGAACGTTCTGCATTCTCGAAGAGAGCTTCATGGGCTACTCGACAAGGTACAAGGTTGCCGACGGGCCGCACAAGAGCCCCGCAGGGCTCGGCCGGCCTATTCGCCCTTGTGGCTGTAGCGCCGCCAGGCCTCGCGGCTGATAGTCATGAAGCTCCAGGCGGTGACGCCGGCGAAGGCGCCGGCGATCGCGCCAAACAGCGCCCCCAGGCAGGCGCCGGCCACGGCGCCGCCGCCGGCGGCTTTCGAGCCTTGGCGCGCCAGATCGAGAGGGTGGGATGGTTTTTCGAGCTCAAACATGGTTCTCATCATCGCCGCACTTCGACCGAAAAGCCAGTTGGAGTGCGCCGTGATCGCGCGTAGGCGTGCGGGCATCTGCTCAACCTCCATCAGCATACATTAGAATAATCCTATGAAGAGACATGAATACTGGAGGTCAACCTACTACCTGGAACGCTACATGGCAAGCCTTTCCGACCAGGAACTATTCGACCGGTTCCAGGACTTCGTTTCGGTTATCTCAACCTTGAACGAAGAGGGAAAAGTCTCACTACTGAGCCCAGCCGCCCATGAGGACATATGGGCGCTGTATACCCATGTACTTGAGGAACTCCATTTGCGGGGCCTGGGGCGTCCGCCTGATTTGACTAGGCTCCACGTACCCAAGCCAGGAATCGGGAGCGATATCGCAGCCACCCTAAAGCTACGTAAACTAACTCCAAATCACGCCCCGACCCTCTACCGATATGGAGAAGCACGGTACCTCAGACCACTCTTGGAGAAGGGCGAGTTCCGGCTGCGACCAGCTTCCTCATATGCAGACCCGAGCCTATGCAAAGCGCGACAAGATCTGGAGCTTTCTGTCGTCGCAAACTTGAGAAGACATCACGTTGGCCGTCGAACTTCGTTTGGAAAAATTTCGAAGACTGCATTCAATCTGGGTGCTTCCTATGAAGTACAGGCAAGAACGGATTTCTACATCCTATGCTTCGCTGCCCAGCCAGACTATCGCTTGTTTCGAGATTTTGAATCAGACGCATGTATAATAATATCCGACCGCGAACGATTCATCTCCCAAATAAAGGAAGCAACCGCTGTGGCATTCGGCGACAGTTTTCAAGTGCATACTGGCCACATTAGCTATTTCGATCCGCTGGGTACAGACCTGGAGTCGCTAACTCCAATCTTCTCAAAGCACTTTCGCTTTGCCTACCAGAAGGAGTTCAGAATAGCCTGGATTCCAAGACGTGACTCAGATAGTCTACTACCATCCAACCTAACTATGGGCAGCCTTCGTCAGTATTGTGAAGTGGTTGAAATCGACCGATAGCTTTGCTGGGTCAAGAGCAATTTCTACCAACGCCCGCTGCGCACGGCGTCTCGCGCTTCGTCAATCAAAGCGTCGAGTTCGTCGGCCGTAACGCCGGGGTCGAACTGAGACGCCAGATTGTCCCTTGCCGCTTTCAATTCACGCGCGGCCTTCTTCCTCTCCTCGCCCGTCGGCGCGGGCTTGAGAACGGGGTCGGACTGTACGCCGACGACCTGGCCGTCGCGCAGCTCATGCCCGACCAATTTCTCGAGCACCGCCCGCTCTTGGGCGGACAAAGACAACACCTCATGAACGCGCATTTCGCTCATCACGCCTCATCCTAGCGCTATCGCGCTACCCAAACCAGGTGGGCTCCATCCCCCCGCCGGTCTCGGTCAAGATCCGCTCGATGCGGCCCTCGTAGTCGTGGACGAGGTCGGCGTAGGGGTGATTGCGCTCGGTATAGCGCCGGGTCAGCGGGCCGCCCTGGTTGACCGTGCGGACATCGCCGATCAGGTTCAGCATCTGGTCGGGGTCCTTTTGGATGTCGTAGAGCTCATCCACATCCCAGATGCCGTGGTAGCGCATGTAGCTGTACTGGTCGGTCCGCAGCCCGATCACCGTCGGAGTCTGCGGATAGGCGCGCTCCCAGAAATACTCGTAGACGAACTCGGTGCGCCACTCCACGTTCTTGCCTTCGAGCAGGGGCAGGAACGAACGCCCCTGCACGCTCGGCGGCGGCTCGATGCCGGCCGCCTCGCAGATGGTCGGATAGATGTCGATGTTCAGGCACATCCCGTCGATCGCCTTGCCCTTGCCGAACAGCCCGGGGCAGTGCGCGATCATCGGCACGCGGATCGAGGCCTCGTACATCGTCCGCTTGTCGATCAGCCCATGCTCGCCGTGTTGGAATCCGTTGTCGCCCATGTAGATCACCAGCGTGTCCTCGGCCAGCCCCAGCGTTTCGAGCTCATCCAGAAAGGCCCCGATCGAGCGGTCGAGCGAATGCACGCACTCGCAGTACTCGCGATAGAAGTCTTCGAAGACATACCGGCGGTTGTAGAGGCCGTCCACGCCGTGCCAGCTCATGCGCTGCTCGCGCACCCAGTCCGGTTTGCCGTAGTAATTGAAGTCGGTGTCGGCGAAGGACTTCGGGTACGGGACCGGCTTGTCGGCGTAGATCCCCTTGTCCTGCGGGGCCGGCGAGAAGTTGTCGTGCACGGCTTTGTGCGACAGGTACAGCAGGAACGGACCGTCTTTGTTCTCGCGCAGGAACTTGGCCGCCTCGGCGGTCAAAATGTCTGGATTGTAGCCGTTGACCTTCTTGCGCGTGCCGTTGATATTGAGCGTCGGATCGAAGTAAACCCCCTGCCCGGGAAAGCTTACCCAGTGGTCGAATCCCGGGCGCGGCTCGTCGCTGCCGCCGCCCATGTGCCACTTGCCCACGAAGGCCGTCTTGTAGCCGTTGCGCTGCAGCACTTCCGGGAAGGTCTCCAGATCACCGGTCAGCGGCGTGGAGTTGTCCATTACGCGGTGGGCGTGGCAGTACTGGCCCGACAGCACCGAGGCCCGCGACGGCGAGCACAGCGACGTGGTCACGAAACCGTTTTGGATGTGCACGCCGTTGCGCAGCATGCGGTCGAAATTCGGCGTCTCCAGCCACGGATGCCCCATCGCACCGATCATGTCGAAGCGGTGGTCGTCCGAGAGCAGGAAGACGATGTTGCGCTTCTTGCCTTGCGCGGTGGCCAGAGACGGAGCGGCTGCTGCGCCGGCGGCGGCTGTGGCGGTCTGCAGAAATTGGCGGCGGTTCATGACGAGGGTTGAGATTAGCGGTCGGCCGCGCCAAGCGTCAAGGCGCGCGAATGCTATCTTCTCGTGAAGCGATGCCTCCCACGACGGAGTTGCCGGCCGGCGTCCCCTTCCGCCGCCCCGAGCGCGCTCGCTCGAACCTCGAGAAGATCGCCGCCCGCCTGCCCGAGCCGGACGTAGCGGTGCTGCGGCAGTTGCTGCGCCAGTCGCCCGATCCCGACGCCGCCGTTGACCGCTTGGAGCGCTTCCTGGACCAGGGCCCCGATGCGATCGAGGCGATTCGCGCATCGCCGAAGCGCCTGCACGCCGCCATTACGATTTTCGCCTTCAGCAACTTCCTCACGGACACGCTCGTCAAGCGGCCGCAGCTGTTGATCTGGGCGCTCGAGCCGGTCCGTTTCTACCGCGCGCTCAGCGCCGAGGAGATGCGCACCGACCTGGCCTGGATCGACCCCGACGTACCGGACGAGAAAGCGGCCTTGGTCATGGCGCGCTTCCGCAACATGCAGTTGCTGCGCATAGGGCTGCGCGATCTGCTGGGCGTTGCGGAGCTGGGTGCGGTGACGCTCGAGATCTCGAACCTGGCCGACGCCCTGCTCGAGGGCGCCCATGACCACATCCGCGCCCAACTGGTGCGGCGCTTCGGGCGGCCTCTGCTGCGCGCCGGGGAGGCGGACATCGAAGGCCGCTTCGTCGTCCTGGCGTTGGGCAAACTGGGAGGCCGCGAACTCAACTACTCCTCCGACATCGATCTGCTGTACCTGCACACCGGCGACGGCCTCACCGCCGGCCCGGTCTCGATTCCGAACCACGACTTCTACCAGCAACTCGCCACCCGCATGACCAGGCTGCTGTCGCTGATGACCGCCGAGGGGTTCTGCTACCGCGTCGACCTGCGCCTGCGTCCCGAGGGCGCCGCCGGCGAGCTGGTCTGCTCGCTCGACGGGGCGGTGGCTTACTACAACGGTCGTGCGCGCGACTGGGAGTTGCAGATGCTGATCAAGGCCCGCCCGGCGGCCGGCGACCGCAAGCTCGGCGCGACGCTGCTGAACATGGTGCGGCCGCTGATCTACCACACGACCACGGATTTCTCGTTGATCGAACGGGTGTCGGAGTCGCGCGACCGCATCCAGCTCCGCCGGCGGCAACGCGGCAGGGACAATCGCGTCGACGTCAAGCTCGAGCACGGCGGCATCCGCGACATCGAGTTCCTCGCGCAGTGCCTGCAACGGCTGCATGGCGGCAAAGACCCGTTCGTGCGCAGCGGCGGAACGCTGTTCGCCCTCCATCGGCTGCATGAGAAGGGCCGGCTGTCGTCATCCGACTACGCGACGCTGAGCTCCGCGTACCAGTTTCTGCGCACCTGCGAACACCGCCTGCAGATGCTCGACAACCGCCAGACGCACGAGTTGCCGAGCGACGCGGAGCAGTTACGCCTACTCGAGCGGCGGCTGCAGGGCGTCTCCTACAGCCTCTCGAGCGCCGACGACCTGCTGAGCCAGCTCGAGGCGCATTTCTGCCAGGTAGCCGAAGTCTACGACCGCATCATTCGCTCGCAGCCCCCGTCATTGACCGAAATCGAGCCCTCGCCGAAGGGCGACGCTCCTCCCAGCCCGCAAGACGAGATCGAGCAGTCCCACAAGCCGCAGCTGCGCCAGATTGAACTCAAGCGCCCAACTCTGGCGGCTTCCCTGGCCGCTCTGCCGATCCGCCGGGGCGCAACGCTGTTCGGCCACTGGCTCGAGGAGATCGTCAACCGTGAAGAGACGCTCGAGCTGCTGGAAAGCTCGCCGGAGCTGGTCGATCTGGTCGGCGACCTGTTCGAAACTAGTCCGTATATGGCCGAGCAGATCCTGCGTTTCCCCGACGATCTGCCCTCGCTGTTGCCGGTGGCGGCGAGTTCTCCGGCCGTCGAGGACGAGAGCGATCCTCCCAACATCGCCCGGCTCGAAACGCTACCCGAAGCAGCGGCGTTGCGCGACCCCGCCGTCTCCTACGTCGAGAAATCGATGTGTTTGCGCAGGATCTACAGGCGGCGGTCACAGGCGATTCTCGCTGACAGCATCCACCACGGCCGTCCTGTCTTCGCCACCCTGGCGCAGACCAGCGACCTGGGCGAATGGGTCGTCCGCGAGGCCTACGCGATTGCGATGGAGGCGACCGTCGCCGACCAGGGCGCGAGCGGCCCGCCCGAGCATCCGCTGCAAGTGATCGCCCTAGGGCGGCTGGGGATGCGCGAGCTCGATCTGGGCTCGGACGTGGATGTCGCCTTCGTGATTCCGGACGAAGGAGCCAAGCAGCGACGCTTCTGGAACGCCTTCGTCTCCAAACTCATCGAGGTCATCAGCAGCTATACCGCCGAGGGACGCATTTTCAGCGTCGACGCCCGCCTGCGCCCGCGCGGACGCGACGGCGATCTGGTGCAGACCGAGTCGGCGTTTGAAAACTACTTCGCCGAGCACGCCGAGGCCTGGGAATCGCTCAGCTACATGAAGGCGCGCACCGTCGCCGGCGACCTGGACCGCGGCCGGGAGTTCCTGCAAAAAATCCAGACGCTCGGCTGGGAGCGCTTCGGCCGTCACGCCGACCTGGCCAAGAGCCTGCGCGACATGCGCGCCCGGCTGGTGGCCGAACAAAGCCGCGCCAGCCCCCTCAAAGCCGGCGTCGGCGGCTACTACGACATCGATTTCGTGCTGCTGTATCTGCGGCTGCGCAATGCCGGGGTCTTTTTTGAGTACCTGAGCACGCCGCAGCGCATCGAAATCGTGCGCGCCTTCGGCAGTGTGACCGAGGAGCAAGCCGAGCGGCTGCGGCGCTATGCGGTCTTCTTCCGCGCGCTCGACCACGCGATCCGCGCGGCGACCGGCCGACCTTCGGCGACGCTGCCGGCGTCGCTGGCGCTGCGCGAGACCCTGGTGGAGCTGCTGGGCCGCTGGAGCGCCATCCGTCCGGCGTCGCAGCCGTTGGCGGCGGTCGCGGATCAGGTCCGGCACGGGGCGCGAGAACTGTTTCGCGAAGTGCTGGGAGAATAGCAGTCCTCTACACTGAAGGGTCGCGGAAGCCATTCTCGGCCGGCGCCGGGTGCGGTCTTCAAAACCGTCGTCTGCCGCTTTGGCGTGCAGAGGTGGGTTCGACTCCCACTGGCTTCCGCCAATCTCCCCACCGCTATGATGCGATTGACTCTCCTCCTGCTGGGCTTGGCGGCTCTCGCCCCGGCCCAGAAACCGAACATCCTCTGGATCATCGCCGAGGACATGAGCCCGGACCTGTCGCGGAACGGCACGCCCGAGGTCTTCACGCCCCGGCTGGACGCGCTGGCCGAAGAGGGGGTCTATTTCTCGCGCGCGTTTGCCACCGGGACGGCCTGTTCGCCCAGCCGCTCGGCGCTGTGGACCGGCATCTACCAGACCAGCCTCGGCGCCCAGCACCACCGCCCCGCAGCGGAGTATTTTCCGGCCCTGCCGGCGGGGGTGCGCGTGCTGCCCGAGCTGCTCACCGGCCTCGGCTACACCACCGCCAACATTCGGGCCATCGAGCCCGGCCTGCGCAGCACCGGCAAGATCGACTGGAACTACCAGGCCGACGAAGGCGCCTTCAAGCTCAGCGACTGGAAGGAGTTGAAGGACCACCAGCCGTTCTTCGCCCACGTGAACTTCGCCGAGGCCCATCGCGGCGGGACCTGGGGCGGCAGCGGGTTGAACCGCGCCGACCCGGCCAAGGTCCGGCTGCCGACCTACTACCCGGACCATCCGGTGACGCGGCTCGACTGGGCGCAATACCTTGATTCGATTACGGCGCTCGACGAGAAAGTCGGCCGCGTGCTCGACCGGCTCGAGGCCGACGGGCTGGCCGACAACACGATCGTGGTCTTCTTCTCCGACCACGGCCGGCCGATGCTGCGCGGCAAGCAGTGGAACTATGACAGCGGCCTGCAGATCCCGCTAATCATCCGCGACCCGACCGGAAAGGCGGGCGTCGACGGCGCTGACCCGGATCAGCTTTTCAGCCTGATCGACCTGACGGCCTCGACCCTGGCTTGGGCCGGCGGTTCGCCGCCGTCCTGGATGCATGGCGAAGTTCTACTGGGGCAGGGGAAGAAGCGCCCGCGCGAGTACGTTTTCGGCGCAACCGACCGCAACGGCGGCCTGCTGCTGCGCTCACGCACCGTTCGCGGGAAGCGCTTCCGCTACATCCGCAACGATTTCGCGGACGAGCCGCTGACCGCCGCTTCGGCTTACCGCAAGGAAACCCATCCGCTCTGGCATCTGGTGGAGATTTTGGGCGCTCAGGGACGCCTCAGCCCCATCCCCGCCCAGCTCACCCAGCCGCGCGGCGCCGAAGAACTGTATGACACCGCCAATGATCCGTATGAGATCCACAATCTCGCCGGGACCCCGGAGTACGCTGACGTGTTGCGACGGATGCGGCGCGAACTCGACGGCTGGGTGAAGTGGAGCGGCGACACCGGCCCGCAGGGCGACTCGCCGGAACTCGAGGAGTTCTTCCGGCGCTACGCAGAGGAAGGCATCGCCAATCGCGAGGCGAAGATCAATGCTCTGCGCCGGGAGATCGAGGCGACAGACGAGGCCTACCTTAGACTGCTACGTTCGCGGTAGCGCGGACGAACAGGAATGTTCGTCCCACCGGGGCTGCGAGTCTTCAGTGGGGCCGGATATTCTTGTCCGGCCCGTCTTTCTTGTCAGTAAATCTCGCGCCGTCCGGGCTTGCTGGTCAAATCCGGAGTGACGCCTTCGGCCAGCAGGGCCTTCGAGATCGCGTCAACGGTCACCTGCGACGGCTTGAAGTTGCCGAAGCGGTAGCCGCGGGCGATCACCAGCGGCGTCCAGCCGAAATTGTTTTCCTTGTTCCAGACCGCGATGTCGGCGCCGCGCGCCACCAGCAATTTCACCGTGCCGGGCGCGTTCTTGTAGGCCGCCCCATGCATGGCCGTCTCGCCGTCCTGGTTGACCGCGTTGATGTCCGCGCCCAGATCCAGTAGGTAGGCGACCACTTCCTCCACCTCTTCGAGCGTGCCGGCGTCTTCGCCCGGCGAGCGCGTGCCGATGCCGGCCGCCGCCATCAGCGGCGTCGTGCCCTTGATGTTGGGAATGCTGGGGTCGGCGCCCAGTTCGACCAGCAACTCCAGCAACTGGATGTCGGCGGCATGAGCGGCCAGGAAGAAGGCCGTGGCGCCCTCGCGCTCAATGCGTGTGTTGCCCAGGTCGACGTCTTTGGACATCCGGGCGTTGATGTCCGCACCGGCGGCGACGAGTCGGCGCACGAACTCGAGGCTGGTCAGCGAGCCCGATCCTTCCGGCGACGGGTCATTGTCGCCGACACCGGGGCTGCGGACGTTGACCACGCGGTGCAGCGGCGTGTAGCCGGGTGCGTCGTCGTTGGGGTTGGCCCCCGCGTCGAGCAGGCGGGCGGCCAGCTCATAGTGTGCGTTGCGAACGGCCAGCAACAGCGCGCCGGAGCCGGCGGGCGGCGCTTTTCGGTTGATGCGCTGGGGCGAGAAGGGCGCGTTGACGTCGATGCCCGCCTCGATCAAGGCATTGACCACGCCAATGCGGCCATCGCGCACCGCAAAGAAGAACGGAGTGAAGCCTGACTGCAGCGACGCGTGAGGGTCGGCGCCGCGCGCGATCAGTTCACGTACGACGGCTTCATGCCCGTCAGCGGCGGCCCACATCAGCGGCGTCTGCCCGCCCGGTTCAGCCAGGTTGGGGTCCGCGCCGGCGTCAAGCAGCGCGCGCACGGCGTCGAGCTTGCCGGTGCGGGCGGCCGTCATCAGCGCGGTCTCGCCGCCGGGCAGGGCGCTTTCCGGCGAAACTCCGGCGTCGAGTAGCAGCCGAATCATGGCCGCGTTGCCGTTGCGGGCGGCCAGCGAGAGCGGCGTGATTCCGTAGCGCGTCTGGGCGGTCGGCACGGCGCCGGCTTCGAGCAACACGCGCACGGCTTCCGTCCGGTCGTATTCGGCGGCCCAGTGCAGCGGCTGCATGCCGTCGGGCTCGGCTCGCTTGACGGCCGCCCCTTGCTGGATCAGCGCCGCCATGCGCGCGACATCGCCCTGCATGGCAAGATCGGCCAGAGAGGGACTCAGGGACTCCGCGCCCAGCGACGACGCCAGCAGCAAGCACAAGACCGCGAACCGAAATCGCATCACAACGCGACCGGATCGGTCAGCTCGGCCAGCTTGCCGGTGCTGTCCTGGAAGGAGTCGAGCCGCACGCCGACGCGGTCGAGCAGCGTCAGGTGGAGATTCGCCAGCGGCTCGGGCTCTTCGTAGCGGATGTGGCGGCCGCCCGGAGCGCCCACGCCGCCGCCGGCCACGATGATCGGCAGATTGATGTGGTCATGGACGTTCGGGTTGCCCATGCCGCTGCCATACAGCAGCGTCACGTGGTCGAGCAACGTGCCGTCGCCGTCGGGCGTCGCCTTGAGCCGCTCCAGGTAGTAAGCGAACAGCGAAACGTGGAAGGCGTTGATCTTGGCGACCTTGGCGATCTTCTCCTCGTCGCCGCCGTGGTGCGTGAGCGGGTGATGCGGCTCGGCGACGCCGATTTCCGGGTAGGTGCGCGTACTGGTCTCGCGGGCGAGTTGGAACGTGATCACGCGCGTGACATCGCCTTGCATCGCCAGCGCTTGCAGATCGAACATCAGCCGCGCATGGTCGGCGTAGGCCGCGGGGACGCCGACCGGCCGCTCGAGGTCGGGCAACTCGCTCTGCTCGATGCCGGCTTCGGCCTTCTGGATGCGCCGTTCGACCTCGCGGACGGTGTCGAGATACTGCTCGACCTTCACGCGATCCTGCGAGCCAAGCTCGTTGCGCAGCCGCGCGATATCGTCACGTACCCAGTCGAGCAGGCTGGCGCGCTTCTCGAGCGCCGCGCGCCGCTGCTCGGGCCCGCCGCCTTCGCCAAACAGCCGCTCGAAGACGATCCGCGGATGCGCTTCCGACGGCAGCGGCGTGGTGGGCGACGACCACGACAAATTGTTCTGGTAGACACAGGCGAAGCCGTTGTCGCATTGGCCGACCATCGAGACCAAGTCCATCGCCAGTTCGAGCGACGGCAACTGCGTCGCCTGGCCCATCTGCTTGGCCGCGATCTGGTCGACGGTCGTGCCCAGGTAATAGTCGGTCGATTCGGTCCACTTGGCTTTGGCGGCGCTCAGGAAGGCGGCGTTCGAGGTGGCGTGCGTGCCGGGGTAGGCGTTGCGCAGCTCCATGTTGGAGAGCACGGTCACGTTGTCGACGAACGGGGCGAGCGACTGCAGGCTGGGCGAGAGTTCGGAGAGGTCGTTGTCGCTGCGGGGCGTCCAACGGGTGATGTCCGACCCCATCGGCATGTAGACGAAGCCGAGGCGGCGCGGCGCCTGCGCGGCCGTGCGCGGCTGCGCCGTGAGCGCCGGAACCATCGCGTCGAGCAGCGGCAGCGCCATGGCGGCGCCGGCCCCTCGCAGAAACGTGCGTCGTGGCAACGCCTTCTTGGTGATGATCATCTCGCTCTCCTCATCTGAAACGGCGCGCTGCGGGCGATGCCCGCGATCAGCGCCGAGAAACGGTAATCGTCCTCGCCCGCCTCGCGGATGATGCGGCGCACCGCCGGCGCATCATAGTACTCCACGCCCCTGCCCAATCCGTAGACCAGCAGCTTCTCGGTCAGCGCGCCCACAAAGACCTCGGGACGCGCCAGAATCGCCTCTTGCAGCCCCTCGACGCCTTCAAACTCGCTGCCATCGGGCAGCCCGCCCGAGGCGTCAATCGGTTTGCCTTCTTCCATGCCGCGCCAGCGGCCGACCGCGTCATAGGTTTCCAGCGCAAATCCGACCGGATCCATCAACTGATGGCAACCCTGGCAGGCCGGGTTCTTGCGGTGCTCGGCCAGCCGCTCGCGGACCGAGAGGCCGCGAATCGCCACGCCCTCTTCCTCGAGCGCCGGCACGTCGGCAGGCGGCGGAGGCGGCGGAATCCCCAGGATGTTGTCCAGAATCCACTTGCCGCGGATCACCGGCGAGGTCCTGGTGGCGTAGGAGGTGACGGTCAGCACGCTCGCCTGGCGCAGCAGACCGCCGCGCCGCGAATCTTCGTCGAGCGCAATCCGCCGGAAGCGGCTGCCGTAGATCGAGTCGAATCCGTAGTGTTTGGCCAGCCGTTCGTTCACAAAGGTGTAATCGGCGTCGAGCAGGTCGAGCACGCTGCGATCTTCGCGCTGGACGCTCTCCACGAACAGCTCCGTCTCACGACGCATCGCCTGGCGCAGGTTGTCGTCGAAATCCGGAAAACGGCGCATGTCCGGCCGGATCGAGTCCAGATTGCGCAGATAAAGCCACTGCGAGGCGAAATTGGTGACCAACGAGCTCGAGCGCTCATCGGCCAGCATGCGCCGCACCTGCGCCTCGAGTACGTCGGGCTCGTGCAGCTTGCCGGCTTCGGCCAAACCAAGCAACTCGTCGTCGGGAATGCTGCTCCACAAGAAGAACGACAGCCGTGACGCCAGCTCCAGATCCGTGAGCCGATAGGCCTCGCCTGATTCGACGCCCTGCGGGTCGCGCTCCACCCGGAACAGGAATTCCGGACTCACCAGCACCGCCGCCAACGCCATCTCGACCCCGGCTTCAAACCCTTCGGCGCTGCTGACCGCCTGGTAAAGCTCCAGCGGCCGCGCCAGATCACTCTCATCGACGGGACGGCGGTAGGCGCGCCGCATCAGCTTCGCCAGAATCTCGCGAGCGCAGGCGTCGCCCTCGTTCTCGCCGTTCGGGCGGCAGGTGAGCACGCGCCGGCGGCTGGGCGAATCGCCGGGTCCATGGACTTCGAACGGCCCCAGCATTGACACTGAATAGACCGCCGGCTGCAGGCGCGGGTGGCGGTAGTAGTTGAAGTGCGCCTCGTAGGGCTGACGCTCAGTCTCGAGCAGCGTCGTGGGCTTTTTCGGGAAGGCGACGCCGATCTCGTGCGGCCCGGCGGTGATCTCGATTTTTGCGCGCAGGTGCAGGTCCGCCGAGGCGTGCTCGGTGATGGTGCGCGGCGGTTTGACCTCAAAGAGGCGGATGCGCTCGCGGTCGAGCATCAGCTCGATTTCATGCGGCTCGCGCAGCCCTTCGATCTGCTCGTTGCGGTCGCGCGCCAGCCGAATCTGGATTTCGTAGACGCCGTCCACCGGGAAGGTGTAGGGAACCAGCGCGCCGCCGCGGGTGCCCAGCGGCAGTCCGGCGATGTGCTTCTCCTGCGTCAGGTCCGGCGGAATGTTGACCGTGTGGCCGCCGGGCGAATTCCCTACGCGACCGATCGCCAAGCGGCTGACCTTCTCCGCGGCGGAAATATAGCGGTCCAGCAGCGTGGGCGAGAGGTCGCCGACGGTGATGTTGTCAAAGCCGTGGCTGGACTCGTCGACCGGTAGCAGCGCGGCGACGTCGACCTCGAGGTCGAGCAGGTCGCGCACGGCGTTGTGGTACTCGGTGCGGGTCAGGCGGCGAAAGGTGTCGCTGCGGCCTGGGTTGGGATGGGCTGCCGACGCGGCGTCGAGGCTGGAGGTCAGCTTGGCGAGTACGGCTTCGTAGGCGGCCTCGTCAGGCTTGGGCAGCGGCAAGGGCGGCATCTGCCGGGCGCGCAGGCGGCGCACCACCTTCTCCCAGATTTCCGGGTGCTGCTCGATGGGGTCGGCGACAATCGCGTCCAGCGCCAGCCCGCCGGCATTAGCCGAGCCGTTGTGGCAGGCGACGCAGTTGTCTTCAGCAAATTGGCGGGGCGAAGGCGGATCCGCCCCGGCCGCGCCCAGGGCGCAACTCACGGCCAACAACGCGGGACGCAGACGGCCGGCGAGGGATCTGGAAAAGCTTTTCAACACAAACCCACTGGAGATTATAGTGGGTCGTGCGGCGATGTCACGCCGCCGGGCGTTCGATCAGCGCAGAAAACTCGGCTTCCACGCGCGCCCGCACTTTTTCGGCCGACGCTTCCTTCACTTCTTCGTAGCCGCGGATGTCTTCCGGGGCGCGGGCGATCACGATCGCCTGCGCCCGGTTGGCGGCGGTGAGATTCGTCAGCAAGCGGTCCAGCAAATCGCGATACCAGCCGATCAACTCGCGCTCGAGCTTACGCGCCGGCATCCTGCCGAACGGGTCGAAGGCCGTGCCCCGCAGGCCCTTGCAGGCGGCCAGCATCTTCAGCAGCGGCCGGCTCCAGGCGCCGAGACGGATTTTTTTGTTGACGCCGAAGCGGCGCAGCAGCGGCGGGTGCAGTCGGTAGGCAAAGCTTTTTGGCTTGTCGAACGTCTCCGCCATCTGCCGTTCGAAGGCCGGGTCAACCAGCAAACGCGCTACCTCGTACTCGTCCTTGTAGGCCATCAGCTTGAAGAGCTGGCGCGCGACGGCAGCGGCGAGCGCTTCGTCCGCAGCCCCCAGGCGGCGCTCGGCCTCGCGCACCTTGTCCACCGTGCGGCGGTACTCAGCGGCGTAGGCGGCGCTTTGGTACTCGGTGAGCTCAGCCTCCCGTCGCTCGATGAGCTGGTCGAGCGATTCCGGCGGTTTCGGAGGCGGAGCGCCGCTCGCCAGCGCTTCCACGCGGGCGGGGTCTTCGGCGTAAGCGCGGCCCCAGGAAAAAGCCTGGATATTGCGCTCGACGGCGACGCCGTTGAGGCGAATGGCGCTTTCGATCGCCGCCGCCGACAGCGGGATCAGCCCGCGCTGCCAAGCCGCGCCCACCAGGAACAGGTTCGCCTGCAGGTGACTGCCAAACAGATCCTCGGCCAGGCGGGTGGCGTCGAGGTAGAGGTTTTCGCGAACGCGGGTCCAGTCGGCGATGCGGCCTTCCAGACCGCCCGGCGGCGCCAGCTCCACCAGCCCGGCGCGGATGCTCTTGCCGGTCGGCGTCTGGTGCGAGTTGACCACGGCGACGGTGCGCTCGGGGTCGCAGCGCTCGAGGTTGCCGGGCGCGGCGGCGCCGAGCGAGTCGAAGCCCAGCAGCAGGTCCGCCGCGCCGTAGCTGATGCGTTGCGAAGCCTCGAACGGCTCGCGGCTCAACGCCAGGTGTGAAACCACCGCGCCGCCCTTTTGCGCCAGCCCTGTCTGGTCGAGCGTGACCACATTCAGGCCGTCGAGCACCGCCGCGGTCGACAGCAGCGCGTTGATGGTGACCACGCCGGTTCCGCCGACGCCCGGCATGAGGATGTGATAGGCGCCGGGCCCCCACTCGACCGCCGCCGGCGCCGGGACCTCGGCCGCGGGCAGCTCCGGCGGTTTGCGCCGCTTGAGCCCCGAGCCCTCTTCGATCTCGACCTCGATGAACGAGGGGCACTCTCCCAGCAGGCAGGACTCGTCCACATTGCACGACGACTGCAGGATGCGCGTCTTGGGGCCGTACTCGGTGGCGAATGGTTCGAGCGAGACGCAGTTGGACTTGCGGATGCAGTCGCCGCAGCCCTCGCAGACGCGCTCGTGGATCATCAGCCGCCGGGTGGGCTGCGGCATCTTGCCGCGGCTGCGACGGCGGCGCTTCTCGTTCGCGCACATCTGGTCGTAGAGCAGCGCGGTCGCCCCGGGAATTTTTTCCAGCTCGCGCAGGCTCTGCTCGAGCGTGTCTCGGTCGCGGATCTCGACGTTCGCCGCCAGGCCCTCGACGCCCTGGTACTTCCCGGGCTCGTCGCTCAGGATCAGCGTGCGCTGGATGCCGCAGGCTTCGAGCTCGCGCGTCATCGCCGGGATCGGCAGCCCGCCGGCGGCGTCTTGACCGCCGGTCATCGCGACGACGCCGTTGTGCAGGATCTTGAAAGTGATGTTAACGTCGGCCTGTGCGGCGGCCAGCACGCCCTGGCGGCCTGAGTGGAAGTAGGTGCCGTCGCCGATGTTCTGGAACAGGTGCGGGTGCTCGGTGAACGGCGACAGGCCGATCCAGTGGCCGCCTTCCGACCCCATCTGCCCCAGCCAGGCGACTCCTCGGCCGGCGTCGGCCATGCGCGCCGACATCCCGTGGCAGCCGATGCCGCCGCCGGCGATCTGGCCTTCGAGCACGATGGTCGAACGGTTGTGCGGGCAGCCGGAGCAGTAGCTGGCCGTGCGGGCCAGGGGCGGGTTGACCATCGCGTGCTGGAAGCGCGCCGCAATGGCGTCGAGCCGCTCGAGGCGCTGCCGCACGCCCGGCAGATCGCCCAGGAACCGCGACAGCGCCCGCGTGATGACTTCGGCGTCGAACTCACCGTGCCCGGGCAGCAGCTGTTCGCCGTCCGGGCCCTGCTTGCCAAAGATTCTGGGGCGGCGGTCGCGGTTGAACAGCAGCTCGCGCAGTTGCAGCTCCACGAAGCTGCGTTTCTCCTCCACCACCAGCACGGTGTCGAGTCCTTCGACGAACTCTTCGATGATCCGCGGCTCGAGCGGATAGACCATCCCGAGCTTGAGGATGCGAACGCCCGCCTGCGCCAGCGCCTCTTCATCGAGCGCCATGTTGCGCAGGGCGGTCTGCAGGTCGGCGTAGGCCTTGCCGCAAGCGAGGATGCCGACGCGGTCGCCCGCGTGCCGCGACTGGAACTGGTTGAGCCGGTTCTCGCGGGCAAACAGCTTGGCCGCTTCCAGGCGATTCTCGAAAAGATCGCGTTCGGCGTCGAGCGAGCCGGGCGAGATCAGCAGCGGGTGAATCGTTTTCTGCCACGGACGGCCGCCGACCTCGAAGACGGGTTCAACGATCGGCGAGCGCTCGGGCGAGACCTCGATGGTCGCGCCGCCGTCGCAGACGTCGGTAGCCAGCTTGAGCGCCGCCCAGGCCCCACAGTAGCGGCTCAGTGCGATGCCGTAGAGGCCGTAGTCGAGCGCGTCCTGCACCGATGAGGCCGCGAGCGTGGGGATGCCCACGTTGTACAGCGACAGCTCGCTCTGGTGCGGGATGGTCGAGCTCTTGGAGACGTGGTCGTCGCCGGCCAGCGCGAGCGCTCCGCAATTCTTGCCGGTTCCGGCGAGATTGGCATGGCGCAGGGCGTCGCCGGAGCGGTCCACGCCGGGACCCTTGCCGTACCAGATGCCGACCACACCGTCGACCTTGGGCCGCGGCAGAGTTTCCACGAGCTGGCTGCCGGCGACCGCGGTGGCGGCCAGGTCTTCGTTGACGCCGGGGCGGAAGACGATGTTGTGCTCGTTGAGGAGCGGACTGATCCGCTGCAGAGCCAGGTCATAGCCGCCCAGCGGCGAGCCTTCATAGCCGGAGATGAAGCAGCCGGTATTGAGACCCGCGCGCCGGTCGCGGCGCATCTGGTCCAGCGGCAGACGCACCAGTGCCTGCACCCCGGTCAGGTAGACCTGCCCGGACTCGAGCGTGTATTTGTCGTCGAGCGTATAGCCGCTTCGCAAAACCGGAGCCTCCGCGCGTATCGTAGCAGCGCCGCCGCTAGGGCGCTGCCGGAGCCGTGGCGATGGCGCCGTTGAAATAGAGTACGTGGCGATCGTTGCGCCGGAGTTGGTAGTCCGCGCCGATCTTCTCCATCACCCCCATGACCGCCTCGGGGTCGTCGGGCAGGTGATGGATGCAGGCGGCGACGTCCGGTGCGAAACGGCGGATCGTCTCTTTCGCGCCGGCGAGAGCGTGACGTTCGGAACCCTCGATGTCCATCTCAATCAGATCGACCCGCTCGAGGCCCAGCTCGGCGACGATCTCGTCGATGGTCATTGCGCGCACTTCGAGGTCGCCCTCGGGCGCGACGTTCCAGCCTTCGCTGCCGCCGGTGAAGTTGTTGGGTCCCTGCTGCTTCATGCGGACCGTCCCGGACTCGCTCCAGGCCGCCGCCTCGACGATCTCCACGCGGCCGGCGGCGATTCCCTCGGCCAGAGTCCGGCGCATACACTCCACGTTGTCGGGGACCGGCTCGATGGCGATGACCCGGGCGGCGCCGTAGCGCAGCGCGGCTTTCGCGAAAATTCCCACCCAGGCCCCGGTCTCAATGACCACGTCGCCGGGCTCGATTGTCGGCATCAGGCCGTCCATCGTCTGTTTCTTGTGCAGTCCGATCGCCTTGTCGACGAACCACTCGATGTCGAACTCGTCCTCGAGCGGCGCATGGACATCTCCGATCGGAGTGTGGAAGACGGCTTCGCAGGGAGCCTCGCCGCTGGCGTGGGCGAGCGTGACCGTACCCATCACCCAGCGCCCGCCGTTTTGGTCCCGCTCGAATGAGGTCAGGCGCTTCAGCAAATCGACGGTGGAAACGGAGGCCAAGCGACCGGTAGCTTTGAGCCCGAGCACGCTCAGCCGCCAGTTCACCGCCGGGTGCAACGCCGCGGCGCACGCCAGCAGGGCGCCGAGTGCGACGGCTGCGGCCCAAGGGAGGAACCTCATCGGCCCGCGCCGGCGAACGCCGCCTCTTCGAGCCGCAGTCGCCGGCGGATCTCCGCCTGATCTTCGGGGTCCAGCAAGTTCAGTCCAGCCAGTGTGCGCTGATACTCCTTTTCGGCCTTTTCGATGTCGGCCATGACCCGCGACCGCATCTCGGCGACCAGGTTGCGGCCGTCCGTCGCCGCCGCTTCGCAGGCGCGGCGCATCTCGGCCAGAAACGAGCTGTGCAGCTCGGCGATCAGGTGGTTCATCTCCTGCACGCGGTAGCGCGCCCAGGCGATTTTTTGGTTGGCGCGGGCGATGCGCGAATCGTGGTCGCGTCCCGGCGCCAGCCGCGGAGTAGCCAGCCAGTGCTCCAGCAGCCACTGAAGCCGGCGGTGGTCTTTATTGCGATAGGCGCGCGAAGCCTCGGCCATGAACTCATGGCGGCGCAGGCGGTCTTCGGAGTCTGCGGCGCGGTCGGGATGGACGCGGCGCGCCAGGTCGCGAAACAGCTTGCGCAACTCGTCTTCAGGGCGGAAAACCTGCTGCGGGGCCTCGACCGAAGACTCCTCGGATCCGCCGCGCAGCTTCCCGGCTTCGGCCAACCGGATCAGCCGGCGCACGCGGACGGTGTTGTCCTTGATGCGTTCCAGTTCGAGGTAGCGGGCGCCGACGGCCGGCTTCCAGCGCTTCTCAAACAGCCGGATCGCCTCGCGAGCCTCTTCGTATTCGGCTTCGAGGGCGTCGGCCTGGGCCTGCATCCGGCCCAACTGGGCCAGCCGCGCCTGCAGCTCGCGCGTCGGCGGCGGCTGGTAGAGCACCAGCGCCATGCCGCTCATGCCGCCTGGTCCTGAGAGAGGATTCCCAACCTTTGATCTTAACGCGGGCGTAGCCGGCGGACCCTGGTCGTCCAAGCCTGAACCGCGGCCGAGTGCTATCATCGCGAGTATTCGGGGGAAGTTTCTTTCCAGGATTCGATTCCCTCGATTCCCATCATGATTACGACCCTGTTTTCGGCGCCGCCGCCGAAGCCGACTCTCTACGAACGCTTCAAGAAGGCGGTCGAGAAGACGCGCGACAACCTCGTCGAGCAGATGGACGACATCTTCCAAGGAAGGAAGGTGATCGACGAAGAGCTGCTCGAGGAACTCGAGATGACGCTCATCTCGTCGGACCTGGGCGTCGGCACCACCGAAGAGATCATTGACCAGATTCGCCGGCAGTTGAGCCGTAAGGAACTCTCCGACCCGCAGCAGCTCAAGGAATCCATCGCCAGGCACATGATGGAGATCCTGCAAAAAGCCGGCGACGGCAAGCCGACCGTCGCGGGCTCGCCGCAGGTCTTCCTGGTGGTAGGGGTCAACGGCACCGGCAAGACGACCACCATCGGCAAGCTGACGCACCGCTTCAAGACCCAGGGTAAGAGCGTGCTGCTGGCGGCCGGCGACACCTTTCGCGCCGCTGCGGTGGAGCAGTTGGACGTGTGGGGCGAGCGCAACGGCGTCGAAGTCATCAAGCAGAAGGCCGGCGCCGACCCCAGCGCGGTGCTCTATGACGCGCTCAACGCCGCCAAAGCGCGCGGCGTGGACATCGTGATCGTCGATACGGCCGGGCGCCTGCACAACAAGGCCGGGCTGATGTCCGAGCTCGAGAAGATCCGACGCACCGCCGGCCGCTTGGTCGACGGCGCCCCGCACGAGACGCTGCTGGTGCTCGACGCCGTCACCGGGCAAAACGGTCTCGAGCAGGCGCGCCAGTTCACCGAGACCGCCGGCGTCACCGGGCTGGTGCTGACCAAGCTAGACGGCACCGCCAAGGGCGGCATCGTTGTTGCCATTGCGCGCGAGCTGAAGCTGCCCATTCGCTACGTCGGCGTCGGCGAACAGATCGGCGACCTCGAGGAGTTCGACGCGGAAAGCTTCGTGAGGGCTTTGTTTCAGGGATGAGCTTGACCGATCCAGATCGCAGCCGGCTGCGCGAAGCGCTGGACCTGGCCGCCCGGGGCGTCGCCCTGGTCAGTCCGAACCCGCTGGTGGGAGCCGTCGTGGTGGACGCCGACGGCGCCAAGGTCGGCGAAGGCTTCCACACCTACGAGGGACTTCAGCACGCCGAAACCCTGGCGCTCGAGCAGGCCGGCGACCGCGCCCGGGGCGGCACGCTGTATGTGACGCTCGAGCCGTGCAGCCACTACGGCCGCACCGCGCCTTGCGCCGATTCGATCATCGAAGCCGGGGTGCGGCGCGTGGTCTGCCCGATCGAGGACGGCAACCCGGAGGTCGACGGCGCGGGTTTCGCGAAGCTGCGCGCGGCCGGCATCGAGGTCGAACTCGCCGAGGAGTTGCGCGAAGAAGCGCATCGGCTCAACGAGGCGTTCTTCCACTACATCCGCACCGAGCGGCCTTTCGTCACGCTCAAGACGGCGGCGACCCTCGACGGCAAGATCGCCGCCCCGGACGACAATTCCGGCTGGATCACCTCCGAGACCGCCCGCGCCCACGTGCAGCAGGTGCGCCACGCGCACGACGCCATCCTCACCGGGATCGGGACGGTCTTGCAGGACGATCCGCTGCTCAACGACCGCTCAGGCCTGCCGCGGCGCCGTCCGCTGCTGCGCGTGCTGGCCGACTCGCTGTGCCGGCTGCCGCTCGAATCGAAGCTGGTGGAGTCGTTCCAGGACGATCTGGTGGTGATCACCACCTCGGCCGCGGTTCCCAAACGGCGCGAGGCGCTCGAGCAGCGCGGCATTCCGGTCTATGTGATGGACGCGCCCAAGGGCCGCGTCGATCTGCGCGCCCTCATCGACTGGCTGGGCAAGCAGCAGATGACCTCGCTGATGATCGAGGCCGGCGCCAAGCTCAACTGGGGCGCTCTGGACGAGCAGATCGTCGACAAGATGCTCATCTACTACGCGCCGAAGATCCTGGGCGGGCTCGAGTCTTTGCCGATGGCCGGCGGCGTCGGCCGGCGCAGCCGCGCCGGAGCCATTCGCCTGCACGGCCTGCGGACCTTCATGGTCGGCCCCGACGAGTTCGCCGTGGAAGCTTACACCTGATGTTTACCGGCATCGTGGAAGAAGTAGGACGCGTCGCCGCCTTCGAGCCGAGCGAAGCCGGGGCGCGGCTCGTGATCGAGGCCGGCGTCGTGCTGGCGGATCTCGAGATCGGCGGCTCGATTGCCGTCAACGGCTGCTGCCTGACGGCGGTGGAGATCACGCCCGACGGTTTCACGGCCGACATTTCGCCGGAAACGCTCGACAAGACGAACCTGGGCGAGCTTGCCGTCGGCGCCCGCGTGAACCTCGAGCGGCCGCTGCTGCCGACATCGCGGCTGAGCGGGCATTTCGTGCAGGGGCACGTGGACGCCACCGGCGAGCTGGTCGGGCTCGACGAGCTAGGCGACGGCAACTGGCGGCTGCGCGTGAAGACGCCGCCGTCGATGCGGCCGCATCTGGTCTACAAAGGCAGCATTGCCATCGACGGCATCAGTCTGACCATCGCCCGGCTCGACAGCGACATCGTCGAGGTCGCCATCATTCCGCATACCTACCAGGAGACGAACCTGTCGGTGCGGCGCATGGGCGACAAGGTGAATCTCGAGGCGGACATGATCGCCAAGCACGTGGCGCGACTGCTGGAGCTGCAGCAAGTTCCGTCGACGGACCCAGGCTAGCGGCGGGCATCGCCGACTTCAAACGGTTCGTTGGCCATATCGGGCGGTAGCGGCGCGCGATTTGGCGTCACGTCGGCGGGATAGCGTTTCCGCTGGGCGGCCCGGAAGCCCAGACGGTACTCCCAAACCAAGAAAACCATCCGCCAGCCCAGCTTCCAGGTTTTTCGGAAATCGCCGGTGACCGACGACTCGCCCACCCGCTCGCGGTAGTTGAGCGGGATCTCTACGAATGGGATCTCGTGCGCAATCACTTCGAGCAGAATCTGCGGCCCGAAATGCGACCCGCCGATGGTGAGGTGCGGCCGAATCAGGTCGATCGCTTCCCGCCGCAACAGCCGGTAGGTGCAGCCCATATCGGTGAGGATGGTGGTGTTGAACAGGACTTCCGTCATCTTCGCCACCGCCCAGTTGCCCCAGCGCAAGAACCAACCCATGTTCGCTCCGGCCCAGATGAACTGCGGGCTGGTGCGCGTGCCGAACACGACCGGCTTGTCGTAGGAGTAGGCCAGCAGCTTGTGGATGTCGCGCGGACTGAAAGTCCCGTCGGGCTCGCACAGCACCAGGATGTCGGCGTCGGTCGAATCGATGCCGCACAGCAGGGCGTTGCCATAGCCTTGTTTGGTCTCGAAAATCTCGCGGGCGCCGGCGCCGGCGACCTCTTCGGACGTTCCCGGGGCGGCGTTGTTGTTGACGACGATGACTTCGTCGATCTCCGGGATCGAGCTGAACTCCAGGCACGTCGCGCGGATCGAGTCCTTCTCATTGTAGGTCGGTAGGATGACGGCGACTTTTTGACCGTGGTACATCGTTGGACCTCCCTAAAGCCGTCCGGGCCGCTCGGCGACCGCCAAAAACTGCCCGGCCATGGGACGCCAGGGCAGCGCCAGATACGCTTTCACCAGCCAGCTCGATGTCGGCAGGCGCGACTTCATCGTGAACGGCAGAAAGCGCCCCTCGGCGTGCCTCAGCCGCCAGCCCTGGGCCTGCACGAAGTCGGCGAAGCTGCCGTCGGTGTAGATGGCCTTGTGGGTATAGTCGTCGAAGTAGCGCCGCGGCTCCAGCCGAAAGTTGGGCTGCACCACGATCAACCGCCCGCCGGGCGCCAGCGCTCGCGCTGCCTGCGCGAGAATCGCTTCGCCCTGCTCGATGGTGAAGTGCTCGAAGAAGTTCGAGGCGAACACCGTCTGCAGGCTGCCGTCTTCGATCGGCCAGGGGTCGAGGGCCGACTGGATCAACGGCTGCACCTCCGGCGGCCAGCTCGCGACCAGGTCCGGGTTCAAGTCGAGCGCCCACTTGCGGCCGGCGCGGATGAAGCGGCTGAACTCGCCGTATCCCGCTCCCAACTCGAGCAGCTCGCCTTCGGGATCGACGAAGCGCTGCAAATAGCCGCAGACCACCCGCCACACCTTCTCACGGCGCGGATCGTGGGTAAAGCGGACGGCGTGGTACGCCCTCGCCCGCTCTGTCTCCTCAGCGGCCACCAACAAAGTAGAACTCATTGAACACCCCGAGCGTAAGGTCCCGCCCCGTCGTTGGGCCATCGGGAGCTCGCCTTAGTCCGACCCAGGTTCATTCGTAAACTCGGCTCCTGCAAGCCCGCCGGAGCGGGCGCATCCCCCGCTCGCTCATAGACATAGACGCCGTTGGCCAACGGACCCGGCACATGCGCGGTCAGGCGATAGCGCTCCCTCATGGTCTCCAGGTGTGCGGCCGGCAGGGACGGCAGCTCCGGATTGGCTTCCCGGGTCGCCGGATCGGTGACGTCCTGGTACAGGAAAACCGTGGCGAATGCGCCGCCGTCGAGGTCGCGCTGGACCGGGGCGGGGTCGGTGACGCCCGCGTCGACGAGCAGGGTGTAGATCAGGGGTTCGACCTCGAGCGGCCGGCCGGCGTGCAGCAGCGGGTCGATCTCCACCGAAAGCAGCCGCCCGCGTGAGGGGTCGAGCCAGGGCTTGAGGTCCTGCGTGAGCTGCTGCGCCATGCGGTCGCGCACGATCCGGGTGAGGCTCGATTGAACGGCCACGCCGGTGTTGAGCACGAGGTGCAGCAGCAGCGGAATCTGCAGCAGCGTGACCCAGCCCGGGTCGCGGCGCGCCAGCAGATCGAAGAAGCGCAGACGGTCCAGCGACCAGGCGGCCGTCAGACAGAGCGCCAGGGTCGGTTCGAGTTGATAGTTCAAGTCCGAGCCGATTTTCGGAGCAGTCAGCAGCCACATACCCGCCGAAAGCGCCGTATATAGATGCAGCGGCGGCAGGAGGCCGCCGCGCTGAGCGAAGCCGCTCAACGCCACCAGCGTCAGACTGCCGCTGACCGGCAAGAACCATTCCAGGTGCAGCGCGAGCTTCGACCAGGCGAACGGATTGAGGTTGGCCAGCAAGGCATTCTCGAGATAGCCGCCGCCGGTCAGTGCGTTGACACCCAGCGCCGTCGCGATCCCGACCACCGTCATGACGCCGGTGAAGACCAGGCCGCGGCGGGCTTCACGCAGCAACAGCGATGCAGTGATCGCGGCGCCGGCGGCCAGGAAACTCTGCTTGGTGAGGATTGCGAGCAGAATCAGCGCGCCGGAGGCGACCAAGGCGGCCGGGCGACGCGACTTGTCGTACGCCACGTAACGCTCGAGCGCCGCCACTGAAAACATCAGGGCGAGCGAATCCGACTGCGCCACGACTCCCCAGTTGCCGATCACGCCGGCCGAGGCCAGCAGCGCCAGGCCGGTCCGGCGCTCGAGCAAGCCGACTCCCCAGTGGCCGAGCAGTCTCCAGGCCAGCCACAGCGTCATGGCCAGCGCAAAGATCGAGATCAGCCGCCCCGAGAGCAGCACGGGCAGTCCGGCTTTCTGCAGCAGCGCCCAAGTGCAGTACAGGATCGGTCCGTAGGGAGAGACGGTGTAGGGATAGCTGTTGAGGTCCCAGTACAGGCCTTCGCCGCGCGCCAGCATGCTGGCCTGGATGGCGATGATCGACTCCACCTGCGTGATCGAGTGCGAGGCGGTTAGCGCCACGCCTGCGTGCAGCGCCAGCGCCAGGAACGCGATTCCCAGCGCCACGGAAACGGAGATCCCGATTCCGCGAGGCATCGGCGAGTTCGAGGGTTCTTGCATCCCTGTCCTCATAGAATCGTCCGCTCACCGATAGCGGTCCATACAGTGATCGCCCGATTCCGGCGTCGCATCGTACGGGCGAGCGATACAATGGCGGGCGTCATGCGCCTTTCGCACATCCTCGCTCTGCTCGGCTTGGTCGCGGCTTCCCTGCCCGCGGCCGACAGGCCGGTCGATCCGACCTTCCTGTTCCGGCAACTCGATCAGGTTGGCTTCGCGGAGTCGGGTCTCACCACGCCGACCTGCCGCTACCGCCCGCTGTTCGGCGAAGGCGACAGCCAGACCTCGATCGTCAAGGGCGTGGCCCGCTACGGCGAGATCGTCGTCGCGCCGGGCGGCGAGTGCAAAACGGTCTCCTATGAAAACGAAGAGCAGATCTACTACGTGCTCGAGGGCGGCGGCGCGGTCATCTACCGCGGCGAACTCAACGCCGTGCGCAAGGGCGACTTCCTCTACCTCGCGCCGACCACGGAGCACTCCGCCCGTAATCCTTCAGCGGAGCCGTTGCGGCTGATCGTGATGGGCTTCAAGACGCCCGCCGATCTCGACGATTTCGGAGCGCCCGTCAAGCTGCCGATCGCGCATGAAAGCGAAGCGCAGAAACAGGTCGTTGGCAACCACCCGCCGTCCACGCTCTACCAGCTGCTGCTCGGGTCGACGACCAGCAAACGCGACCTGCTCGCGGTCGGCCACACCGTCACCAGCCTGTTCATCATGGAGTTCACGCCGGGCGGCACGAATCACCCGCACCACCACCCCACTGAAGAAGAGGTCTATTTGCTGCTGGAAGGCTCGGGCGAGATGGTCGCCGGCGGCGGCATGGACGGCGTCGAAGGCCGCCACCCGGCCAAGCCCGGCGACGCCTATTTCTACCGGCTCAACGCGACAGTCGGGTTTTACTCCGACCCGAGCCCCAACGCCGGCAAGGCGCGGATTCTGGCCGTGCGGTCGCGCTATCCGGGGATGGGCCGCTGAGCGCTCGCGCGGACAGTATGGAAATAGTAGGTCCAGACGACCGGTTGGAACTGTTGCGCCACGAGGCTCAGGTCGCAACCTCGCAAGCCCCATCCGCGGTCGAGCAGACGTAGATCTGCGGGGCCCGTCCGAAGCGGCGCTGATAGGCTTGGCTCACCGCCGTCCGGAATCCGTCGACCGACTCCGGCCGCACCAGATTCACCGTACAGCCGCCAAAGCCGCCGCCGGTCATGCGGCAACCGACCACGCCTTCGAGGTCCGAGGCGGCGTCGATCAGGTAGTCGAGCTCCACGCAGCTGACCTCATAGTCCAGGGCCAGGCTGCGGTGGGAGGCGGCCATGAGCGCGCCCAACGCGTCGAGGTCGTTCTTCTTGCACGCCGCCGCGAAGTCGAGCACCCGCTGGTTTTCAAAGACGACGTGGCGCGCTCGGCGACGCAGCGGCTCCGGCAGAGACTCCTCGACCGACGGCCACTCCTCCACCGAGATGTCCCGCAACGATCGCCCCAGCCGGCGCACGGCTGCGCAACTCTCACGGCTGCGCTCGTTGTAGGCCGTCAGCGCGAGTTCATGGAGAACGCCGCTGTTGACCAGCACGATCTCCACGCCCTCGGGCATCGGAACCAGCCGGTGCTCGAGCGAGCGGCAATCGAGCAGCACGGCGTACCCTTTCCGGCCGAAAACGGCGACGAACTGATCCATGATGCCGCACTGCAGGCCCACGAACCCGGCTTCGGCCTCGCGACAGGCTTTGGCGATCTCGGCGCCCCCCAACTTGCCGCCGTCGAAAGCGGACAGGGCCATCGCCAGAGCCACCTCGAGCGCGGCCGACGAACTCAGCCCGGCTCCCATCGGCACCTGGCTCTCGATCTCGATGTCGAGCCCGCGTAGACGGACTCCGCGCAGCGCCATCTGCTGCGCCGTCCCGGCGACATAGTCCGACCAGTCCCCTCGGGGATGCGCCGAAACAAAATCCCGGACGTCCCACGATGCGGACTGCCCAAGATTGAGAGCGCTTGCATTCAAGAGCGAGTCAAGGCGCGAAGCTACTCGAATCTCGCAGTACAGATCCAGCGCGGCAGGCAGGACCAATCCCTCGTTGTAGTCGGTATGCTCGCCGATCAGATTCACCCGCCCGGGCGCACGAAAGATCCGATCCGCCATGAGCCTTTATGATTGCATCCTCCGGGGTTGCAGCGTCACAATAGGCGCGGTGCGCCTCAAACTCCAGCGAATTTCGCTCCTGCTGTTGACGGGCGCGATGATAGTGGGGTGCTCGTCGGCTCCGGACGCCCAAGAGCGCGCCAAGCTGGAGGCGGAGTTCGAGCGGTCCATGCGGAACGTGGTCATGGAGGGATTCTTCACCGTGACCGGCAGGGGAGACGATGGAAAACTCCGTCCGGAACGCTATGAAGTCGAAAAGGCGGTGAAGGTCGCCGGCGACCTGTGGACGATCCATGCTCGCATCCAGTATGGCGATAATGACTACACTGCGCCGGTCCCCGTATTGTTGCGGTGGGCGGGCGACACGCCGGTTGTTTCGCTGACTGATGTCGAGTTGCCTGGAGTCAAGGGCTCGTTCACGGCCCGCGTCGTGTTCTATCGTGACCACTATTCTGGAATGTGGTGGCATGGAGAGACCGGCGGCAATCAATTTGGCAGAATCATTCGATCCGAGACCGCGGCCGAGGCGCCGTGACCTTCCCCCTCGGCTCTGTACGTCCCCCGCAGGGCAGTGACTTTCGCGAAGCAAGGGCGGCTGATGGTGCGCCCACGGACTAGGTAAAGACAAGCAATGACCAGACGAGGTTTATACCAAGGCGCAATCTTTGTTCTAGGCGGAATTGTGGGCGCCGGACTCAGCATCCCCGCCGCCGCCTACTTGCTGCTGGGCCCCAAAAAGGAGGAAGGCGCCGACGGTTGGGCCGACGCCGGCTCATTGGGCTCACTGCCCGAGGGCGAGCCGACTCGGCTGCTCGTCGAGCGGGAGCGCCAGGACGCCTGGAACCGCGAGACGGAAAAACTAGTCGTCTGGGCCGTCCGCGGAGGCGACAGTGTCACCGCCTATTCCTCGAAGTGTCCTCACCTGGGCTGCGGCGTCAGCTGGAACGGCGAGTCGGGCCAGTTCGACTGCCCTTGTCACGACTCATCGTTCTCGCAAGACGGCGCCGTGCTCGGCGGCCCCTCGCCGCGAGGGTTGGACGAGTATGAAACCCGCATCGAGGGCGATCGCCTCTGGCTGGGCCCCGTCCGCGAGGGGGATGCGGCCTGATGCTCGACAAACTGCTCGCTTGGGTTGACGACCGAACCGGGCTCGTCAGCGGGGTACAGAGTTTTTTTGACGAAGAGATCCCGGCCTCCAGCGGCTGGCATCAGGTCTTCGGCAGCGTGGCGTTGTTCGCGCTGATGGTGCAGTTCGGCACCGGCCTGCTGCTGGCGATCAACTACGCGCCGCAGCCGGGCGACGCCTGGCTGAGCCTGCAATACATCGTCAACGAAGTCACCGCCGGCCGGCTGATCCGCGGTCTGCACCACTTCGGCGCCAGCCTTGCGGTGATCATCGTGGTGCTCCACATGGTGCAGGTCATCATCTGGGGCGCGTACAAGAAGCCGCGCGAGGCGACATGGCTCGCCGGCGTGGGCTTGCTGCTGCTGACGCTGGCGTTTGGGCTGACCGGTTATCTGTTGCCGTGGGACAACCGCGCTTATTGGTCCACCGTGGTCACTTTGCAGATCGCGAGTCTGCCGCCGGTGATGGGCGACCTGACGCTGCGCATGCTCGGCAGCCAGGGCGGGGCGGTCGGCGCGGCGACGTTCTCGCGATTCTACACGCTGCACACGATGCTGCTGCCCGCCATCACGGCCGCGTTGGCCATCTTCCACGTCGCATTGGTGCGGCGGCACGGCGTGGCGCCCCAGCCGGGCGATGAGACGCAGCCGAAGAAGAAGTTCTATCCCGAGCAGGTCTTCAAAGACACCGTCGCCGTCTTCGTACTCTTCTCGGTGCTGTTCGGGCTGGCCGCCTTCGTGGATGTGCCGCTGGGACAGATGGCCGACCCGACCGACATCTCTTTCGTTCCCCGGCCGGAATGGTACTTCCTGTTTCTGTTCCAGATGTTGAAGTTTTTCGAAGGTTCGATGGAGATCGTCGGCGCGGTGGTGCTGCCGGGGCTCGCAGTCGCCTGCCTGGCTCTGCTGCCTTGGCTCGATCGCGGCGCCGCGAAGAAGGTGGGCCGGCGTTTGACCGCCATGGGCGGCGTCTCTCTGGCGGCGATCGGTTGGGCCGCGCTGACCTTTGCCGCTTACAGCTCGACGCCTCCTGAGGCCGAGGCGTTGGCGGGGACCTCCGTTGCCGCCGAGGCCGATTGGGCTTCGCTGACGCCGGCGCAGCTGGCCGGCTACGCGTATTTCCAGCAGAACCAGTGCTCGAACTGCCACAACCTGGCGACCGGCGAACCGAAATCCGGCCCGACGCTGGCCACGCTGGCCGATAAGCCCACCGAAGCGTCGATCCGCAAACACGTCAAGGAGTACGGCGAGCTGTCGAGCGGGGAAGTCTCGGCGCTGGCGGCGATGAGCGCGGATTTGGCGCCGGCGACGGCGGCGGCGCTCGATCTGGCGCCGGATTACGCTCTCAGCGGCGCCAAGGTCTACCACGAGAACAACTGTGCGATGTGCCACATGGTCAACGGCGTGGGCGGCGAGCTCGGGCCGGCGCTGGAAGCCGTGCGCGCGCACCGCGACGCCGAGTGGCTCACCGGACATTTCCGCGAGCCGTCAGCCTTCGTCGAAGGTTCGACCATGCCGCCGTATGACTTCCCCGAGGAGCAGATGCAGGCGATCGTGGAGTACATGCTGGCTTTGTAGGGGAACAAAACGCCCCGCTCGTGCGTCTCTGCCTGCGAGCATGCGGCTGGTTTCGGTTTGGGCGCTGAGCGCTTTGTGGGCGGCGGCGATGTCGGGTCAGACATCGCCGCCGCCGTCGTTTGAAGCTCGCGATGTGCGTCCGCACGGGGCGTCCGAGCCGCATCCGCTGCTGCCCGGCATGCGGGTCTGGATCTTTGGTTTGGACCTCGGCCCCAGCCCCGGTTGCGCTACCGAAAACACCTCCGACCCGCGGACATACCGGCCCGAATTGTGCGGCGTGCGGGTTCTCGCCGGGGGACTCACGGCGCAGCTGATCTTTGTCAGCCCACGACAGATCAACCTAGTGTTGCCGTCCCACCCCTGGCAGAACGAGGACATCGAGATCCAGGTGATCCGGGAGGGCGTGAGCAGCGCCGCGGTCCCTGTCCATGTCGGAGAGGACCGACCGATTGTTTCGTTGGCTGAACCCGCCTATGCCGGCATGCCGTTGTGGCTGCGGGTCGAGATGCCGTGGGGCGTCGGGCGACTTCGCTACCCCTTCCATACCGAGCCTTGGGACTTGGGGCCCGGATGGGTGGAGATGCGCTTCGAAGGCCGCGAACTCCCGCCGCTGCCGCTGCCCACCGTCGGACCAATGCCGGACATGGGGAGCGTCGCCCTGCTCGAGGAGCCGACCGAACGGCAGCTCGATCGCATCCCGCTGCACCTCCTGTATCCGCTGCACCAGCCCGGTCGCTACGAGGTGCGCTATGTCGAACTGCTGTGGAAGAAGCGCAAGTCGGAGTGGACCGAAATCGAGATCAAGCCCTCGACCGCGGCGCAGAGGACGGATTGGTTCGAGGAGCTGACGCAAGGGCCGCCGGAAGACGTGGCGTCTCTCGTTGCCGACTATCTGCCGAACGTGCTCGCCCGCCGGGACGCCGCGGCGCTGCTGGCTCTAGGCCCGTATCTGGACCATCCGAATCCGGTCGTCCGGCGCTACGCCGGCTACGGGCTGTACTACTTTGATGTTGAACTGAGGAAGCGCGTGCTGCCGGGCAAAGGGCCGCCGCGCGGCTTCGTACGTTGAACAAGGAGCCGCCGGGTTCCACCCGGCGGTCAATCCGGTGCTGCCCGGTACGGTCTGAGCAATGCGGCAACCGCCGTCTCGAGACCGCACAGCGAACACCCGGGTCAAACCCGGGCGCTCATAACCCCAGGACGTCGCGGGCATGAATGATGCCCTTGCGCACGTTGTCGTCCTCGAGCCGGATCTGCTCTTCCTTCGACAACGCGCTGATCTTGGCGAACGGCTCTTTCGGCTGCGTCGCTTTCACCGTCATCACCGTGTGCGCCAAATCGCGGCCGGCCAGATCATCGGGGCCGAAGGTCGCCCAGTAGCGCTCGGTGAGCCAGGGGACGTCGAGCGCATCCCGCGTCATCGTCTCCAGCGTGAACTTGATCGACGGCTGGGCGCCGCGCAGGATGTTGATCACCTGCTTCAGGTCGACGATCCCTTCGCCGAGCGGCACGTCGAGCAGCCGGAAGCCGTCTTCGTACTCCTGCAATTGGTGGTCTTTGATGTGGCTCGAGTAGGCGTACGGCGCGAAGGCTTCAGCCACCTGGATGGGGTCTTCCATCAGCGTGTAGTTGTTGCCGAAGTCGACCGTCACGCCCACGTACTCGCTCTGTAGCCGCTTCAGCAGGCTGAGCATGTCGGGGATGCGCAGGTTCTTGTGGTTCTCGATCGCCGCCTTCAAGCCCATCTTGCGCAACGTCGGCTCGGCGAGCGTCAGCTTGCGCCAAGCCTGCTTTTCGGCCTGCTCAAAGGTCTCCTTCGAGGCATGGTTCTCATAGCGCCGGCCCGGGAAGAGCACCGTGCGGATGACTTTCGCGCCGCTGTTGCGCACCGTCTTGCAGAAATCCTTGAACTGGTCGATCTCGGTGTCGTCGTTCGGCAGCGAGCCCGAAGCCTCGAAGTACATCCCGTACTCTTCGCACTTGGACTGGATTTTGCGGGCGTAGGAGTTCGAGATCTCGCTGACGCCGCACTGCACGCCGCCGGCGCCGAGCTCGTGGCCGTAGTCGAGGAAGGTCAGCGTCTCCGTCAGCGGCGGCTTGTTGGCCTGGCGGTCATAGCGCGAGCGCAGGTGGTACGACGCCGAGCCGACGCCCATGTTGGTCTGCCGAGCGGCGCCGAGGCCTGTGGCGGCCAGAGCCGAAGCCGCGCCGACGGTGCGTGCGAAATGGCGTCGAGTCAAATTCATGCTCCAATTCCCAGGGCGCGCAGTTCCCGGTCCCAAGGCGCCCGGTACGGTCTCACCAGCATACTGGACGCCTCGTGGTCGTTGAGGATCTCTTCGGTGTCGGGATCCCACTCCAGGCGTCTCCCCAGCCGCAACGACAGGTTCGCAAGGTGGCAATGGGTCGCCACGCGGTGGCCGGCCTCGAGGTCGCTGACCGGCTGGCGGCGCGAGCGGATCGCTTCCAAGAAATCCGCCACGTGCAGCTTGAACTGCTCGCGCGAGTCGCCGCTGGAGTCATCGAGGTCCTCGGTCCAGTTCTGTCGAGGACCTTTCTCCTCGACCCGTTCGGGGCCGCCGGAGGGATGGTCGCCGGTGAACTGCGGCACCGTGTTCGAGGGCGGGATGATCTCGTCCGGCTCGGTCTGAAAGCCGCCGCGGCCGATCGACAAACTGCCCTTCGGCCCGTAGAACGACAGCCCCGGGGCGCCGTCGCCGCGCGAGACTTCGCGGTCGGTCCAGGTCATTACGAGCTTCTCGTCGGGAAACTCAAAAATCGCCTCCTGTACGTCCGGCGTCTCGCCGAGATCGTCGAGCGTCCAGCGGCCGCCAAAGCTGGTCACCGCGCGCGGCCCCTTCACATCGAGGAAGTAGTAGGCGATGTCGAAGGAGTGCTGGCCGAGGTTTGTCATCTGGCCGCCGGAGTAGTCCCAGAACCAGCGGAAGTGATAGATGGCGCGTTTGGGGTTGTAGGGAACCTTGGGAGCGGGGCCGAGCAGCATCTCCCAATCCAGGTAGGGCGGCGGCTCATCGCCTTCGGGAGTGCCGTAGCCGGGCATGATGTTGCGCGCCGAGCCGGCCTTCACCGAAAAAACCTTGCCCAGGTGGCCGTCGCGAATCAACTGGCGGGCCTTCTTGTAGTGCGGGCCGGAGCGTTGCTGCGTGCCGACCTGCACCACGCGCTTGTAGCGGTCGCGAACGTCGATCATCCAGCGGCCTTCGCGGATGAACAGCGTCATCGGCTTCTCGACGTAGACATCCTTGCCGGCGGCGCAGGCCATCATCGTCATCAGGGCGTGCCAGTGGTCGGCGGTCGAGATGCAGACGGCGTCCACGTCCTTGCTGTCGTACATCTCACGGAAGTCTTTGTAGCCCTTGCAGCCGCCGCCGATGTAGGTCAGCGCCTCATCGAGCCGGCCCTGGTGCGCCTCGGCCATGGCGGCCATGTTGACGTCGGGGCGCTCTTTGAAGTCGACCACGTGACGCTTGCCGATCAGCCCGTAGCCGATGAAGCCCATGTTGACGCGGTCGTTCGCGCCGAGGACGCGATTGTACTGGGCTGCGGTCAGGGCGGCCGCGGTGACGGCGGTGGTCTTGACGAAGCGGCGGCGGTTGACGTCGCCGGACGGGGGCGGGGTGGTGTTCGGGTCGGACATGCCGCCAGTATCCTAGCAGGCCCGAGAAGCAAGCAGAAGCCCCTAATGCGCTGGAAAGCCGAAGGGGCGGACGCTTGCGCGCCCGCCCCCGGGGTTGTTGGTTGTCGAGTGCGATCAGAAGCGGTACTTCAGACCGAATTGGATCACGCGCGCTTCGTTGGGCACGCCGGCGGCGCCCTGGCCCGCGGTGGTGATCACGCCGAACGATTCCGGCGCGGTGACCGACAGGCCCGGAGCGCCCAGGTTGACCACGTTGAAGGCGTTGAAGAACTCAGCGCGGAATTGCAGCGAGTGCCCTTCCACAATCTGGATGTCCTTGATGGCCGACAGGTCGACGTTGTCCATGCCCGGCAGGTAGATCGGCATGCGCGAAGCATTGCCGAACTGACCGAGCGGGGTGACGAAGAACGCATCGGTGTTGAACCAACGGTCACGCGAACGATCGTCGCGGCCGGGGAAGCCGACCTGGCCGGGAACGACGCTCGCGCGGGAGCTGACGCCAGTGCCGGTCGTATCGCCCACGCCGTTGAGGCGCGAAGCGAAACCGGTCGACATGGTGGCGATGGCGCCGATCTGCCAGCCGCCCAGCACCCGCCGGGCGACCGCATTGTTGAGCGGTCCGGTTGGGATCTGGTACATCGCGGCCAGCGAGAAGCGGTGCCGAATATCAAACGTCGACGGAGCGAACTCCGCGTTGAGGTCATAGATATTCTGCACGCCGCCCAGGAACGAGCCGCCGCCCACGGTGGAGATGTCAGCATTGCTGAGCGTCTTGCCGTAGGTGTACGAGGCCAGCAGGTTGAGGCCTTGCGCCAGCCGACGCTCCGCCTTCATCTGCAGCGAGTGGTAGAACGAGCGGCCAATCGACTTGGCGGCGTTCACCGAAGCAAAGCCGTCGAGCGGCCGGCGAGAGGCGACCGACGGCGCGCCCGCACCGGGCACGATCGGATCGATCGGACGGTTGGCGTCAAAGCCGAGCGTCAGATTGTTGCCCTTCGAGCCGACGTAGGCCACGTCGAAGATCACAGCGGCCGGCAGCTTCTTCTGGATGGTGAAGTTCCACTGCTGGTTGTAGCTGTCGCGCAGGTTCGGGTCCACGGTGAAGGCGCCGAAACGGCCGCGAGCGGAGCCTTGGCCGGTGAAAGCCGTGGAAACCTGCAGCGGATCGTCGAAGGTGCCCTGGAACTCGAACGTATTCACGATCGGGGCGTTGAGCGTCATCACCGTCCAAGAGTTGGTGATCTCGGGGGTGAAGTAGATGCCGTAGCCGCCGCGCACCACCATGCCGCTGTCAAACGTCGGCTGCCAGGCGAAGCCGATGCGCGGACCGAAGTTGTTCCTGTCGGGGTTGACCATGTCCTCCGAAGGAGCGCCGGCCAGATTGTCGGCGTAGCCGGGAACGTCACGCAACCACTGCTGCGATGCGACGAAGCCGGGGACGGCGCCGAGCATCTCAAAGTTGGCCACCGGACCGTTCTGGCTCGGTACCGAGAAGTACTCGTAGCGCATGCCCATGTTGAGGGTGAAGTTCGGCTTCACCTTCCAGTCGTCCTGAATGTAGTAGCCCTGCCACCAGTTCGACATGCGGGTTGCAAAAGGCTCCACGCTGATCTCGGCCCCGGTGGCCAGACCCAGCAGGAACGAAGCGAACTGGTGCTCGCGCACCGGCGAGGCGCCGCCCGAGGTCGTCCGGCCGTCAAAGCTGAACGAACCGCGCGGGTTGACCGACTCGTCGAAGGTCCACTTGCGGCGGGCGATCATGCCGCCGGCCTTGATGAAGTGGCTGCCGCGGCGCACTGACAGGTTGTCGGTGAACTGGTAGATCTCGTTCAACCGGTCGCGCGGACCGATGCCGCGAACGCTCGGCAGCGAGAAGCCGGCGCTGAAGGTCGGCGGGCCGTAGTTGCGAGGGTCGGTCGAGACGCCGGGGATGCCAATGATGTTGGCGATGTCCAGAGCCGGATCGTCGGTGGTGCCGAAGAACTCATGCTCGAAGAAACGGTGCCAGCCAAAGCGCGCCTCATTGACGATCGACGCCCCGAAGACGTGCGTGTCGGCCAACGAGAAGTTGCGGCCGCGCGCCTGGTTGCCGCGCTGCTGATCCCACTCGGTGAGCAGGCCGACGTTGTTGTCTTCCTGCTTGTTGAACATGAAGCTGCCGTAAATGTTGTTCTTGTCGGAGAGGCGGTAGTCGCCGCGGCCGATGAACTGGTCCTGATCGATCGGCGCCGATCCGGACGGTGCGTTGAAGTTGAACGCCGTGGCGGTCGCGTTCGGGGCCGGCGTGAACTGATCCAGGAACGTGCGCGCATAGTTTTGGATGCGGTTCGTCGGGATGATGTTGTTCGGGAACGGGTTGCCGGTGGCCGGGTCGACGATGGTGACGTTCGCGCCCGAAAAGTCGCCGCTGCGATAGGGCGTCGGCGGCACGAAAGCCGTACGAACGGACTGGCCGGCGACCTGACGGCCGGTCTCCCAGTTGAAGAAGAAGAACGCCTTGTCCTTGATCACCGGGCCGCCGACGTTGGCGCCGAACTGGTTGCGGTTCAGCTTCGGGGGCTTGGCGTCGGGCGAGTACGGCGTGAACGGCGGCACCGCCGAGAGGGCGTCGTTGCGGTTGAACAGCCATGCGCCGCCGTGCCAATCGTTCGAGCCGGCCTTGGTGGTCAGGTTGACCTGGCCGCCCGGAGCGCCGCCGACTTCGGCGGAGTAGGTGCTGGCCTGAACCTTGAACTGGTCAATGGCGTCGATCGAGGGCGAGAAGCTGAAGCTGTAGCTGTCCAGATCCATCGCCTCGATGCCGTCGAAGTAGAAACGGTTCTGCGTGTCGCGGGCGCCGTTGGCGGACATGCCCACGGCCTGACCCAGCGAGCCGCGCTGACGGCGAACCGTGATCGAGCCCGGGGTGCCGGGATTCACGCCCGGCGTCAGCTGCGCCAGCTGCACGAACGAGCGGCCGTTGAGCGGCAACTCGACCACCTGCTGGGAGTCGATGACGGTTCCCACCGACGAGTCTTCGGTCTGCAACGTAACCGCGTCGGCGGCGACGCTGATCGTCTCGGTGATCTCGCCGATCGTCAGTGTCACGTTGACGCGGGCGACTTGGTCGACCGCCAGGTTGAAGCTGCTGACTTCAGCGGTTTGGAAGCCTTCCGACTCGACGGTCAATACGTACTGACCGACCGGAAGGAAGGAAAATTCATAGCTGCCCGTCTCATTCGCCGAAGCGGTGCGGGTCAGATTCGTCGCGGTATTGCGAACAGTCACGGAAGCCCCAGGGACGGCGGCTCCGCTCGGATCAGTAATGGCGCCCACGACCTTGGCCGTGATCGCCTGGCCGGCGGCATTGCCGGCAAACACAGAAAACGCCAGCAACAGGGCCAGAAGCCCGCCACTGACTCTCAACCTATCGAACAGCATCGATAGACCTCCTGAAAGTACCCTTATGTAGTCAGGGAACGGCGGAAGAGCATGCTTCCATACTCCCCCCTATTCCGCCAAGCCGCCGGCCTGAGCCAGCCCCCCACCCTAGAGGATTGCCTGACGGAGAGACTCGACTCGGAGAGTCCGCGCCTCATGACAAAACGGGCTCTACGCGACGCCCGTCTCAACGATAACGATAGCACTTGTCGCTTCGAAAATGAAATCATTCCCGATGGGCTTATGTGCCTTTACGACCGGAAATACGGGTATTACGGGGATATGTTTTTTGTCTGTCGAAATGACTTGGGCTCTTCATCGCCGAGCGAGGATCGACTCGGCGTAGAGCAGATCGCCAGTGAAGCCGTCGTAGTACTGGAGCACCATCTGCGGCACGGCGAAGGCGGCCTCGATGTCCGGTCCGGCCCCGTCGGCGGGGACGCGGAAGGTGTTGTTGATCTGCACGACGGTGTAGACCGGCCGGCGCTTGCGCTCGCCCGCCTCGTCGGGCACGAAGGTCGACCAGCGGATCTCGCACTCCCGGCCGCGGGAGGTGAATTTTCCGTTGGTCGGGCGGCCGGCTTCTTCGCGCAGAAAGTGGTTGGTCGAGTTGTGGGGCCCGGAGGCGAACTCCCAGACGTTGTCGGTGATCTTGATGGCGAAGCTGTTGTGCAGGTCGCCGGTGAGCACCATCACCGGCTTGCCGAGCGAGTCCCAGAACTCGATCAACTCCTCACGCTCGGCGGCGACGGCGGTCCAAGCCTCGTCCTTGTTGCTCGGCCGGTCGGCGCGACCCAGAATGTGCGGCACCATCAGGTTGACCGAGCTGACGACGAACAGAAAATCCGCCTCGCTCCCGCGCATGCCCTCCTTGAGCCAGGCTTTCTGCGGATCGCCCAGGATCGAGACGCCTTCGCGCATTGGGTCCTCGATGTCGTGCATCTCACGATGGCCGCGGGTGTCGATGAAGAAGAACTCGGCGTTCGACACCGGCATCCGGAAGTGATGGAAGCGTCCGATCGAGTAGGACTGCTCGCCATCGGCCTTGGCTGCCGGAGAGATGCGCAGGCGGTTGCGGCCGAGCACTTCGACGACCTCGTAGACGGCGGCGTTCGGGTCGCCGCCCTCGTCGTCATCCGCTCGGGGAGTGCCGGCGTCCGGCGTTCCCCAGTGCACGGTCAGCGTGCCCATTTGGTCGAGCTTCAGTTCGCGGAAATCCGCCGACTCGTCGACCAAAACATCGCTGCCGGCTTCGAATCGGGCGCGCCCCAAATGGATCGGCTGCTCCCACTGGTTGGGATTGGCCCAGCCGAGGTAGTCTTCCCAGGCGGTCAGCCCGATGTCGCGGAAGCTGGCGCGACGGTTGACGCGACCGGGCGTCCCGGCGCCGTTGATGTCGTTGAGGATTTCGTGGTCGTCGAACATGAAGAAGTTCGGGACCTCGCGGTGCCACCGGGCGAGGTTGCGGCCGCGCGAGAGGTAGGTCTTGTAGTTCTCCCAAACGCCCACGATCGTTGGCGCAAGATCGACGATTCGGGGCGGCCGCGCCAGCCCGACCTGGCTGAGCCACGAGGCGGCGGGGTAGTCACGGTTTTCTTCATAGAGCCAGTCGCCGTCGAGGATTGCAAAGTCGATCTTGTCCTCGATCTTCTGGAGCATCGTGCGAAACGTCGGCAGCCCGGGGTCGACCTGCTGCTGGTTGCCGCAGGCGTACTCGAAGGAGAAGTTGAACAGGCCTTGCGGGTTGAGCGTGGCGTGGCGGTGGGTTTCGCGGTCGGGGAGGGTGCGGAAGGAGCCGCCCAACTCGTCCGGCTGCCGATCGCCCGGCTCGCCCTCGACCTGGTAGTAATACATCGTCGCCGGCTCGAGACCGGTGATGTGGACCCAGCCGGTGTTGTCGTCGTCGGAAAGAGTGCGCACGCTCACGCTGACCTCGCTGAGGTCGGTCGGGTTGGTCCCGTAGCGCACCCGGAACTCGCCGGCGCGGGCCGTGCGCGCCCAGACGGCGACGCCGTCGGAAGTCAGGCGCCCTAGCATCGGGCCGTGCGAGATTTCGGCGGCCGGGGCCAGGGCGGCCGCCAGCAACAGACAGAGGAGGAGGCGAATAGGCTGCATGTCGCCGCCTATTCTAGCCGCCGCCCCGAGAAGTTTGGTTTCTTTTTTGATCCGGCGCGCCGCTATTGCCGGCCGCCGAACAGTTCAGCCGGCTCTTGCTCGCAGACGCCGATCACGCCCCGAAACTCGCCCGGCTCTTCGAAGCTCATCTCGACCCGGCCCCAGGAGGCCATGCCGCGCTTGACGGTTTCGCACTTCGTCTCGCCGTCCGCCTCGGCCCAATAGCCGTCGAGCACGCCGCCCGTGACGGTTCCGAAAAGTTGCCCGAAGCGGCCGTTGCGGTAGTAGTAACCTTCGGCGCGGCCGCTGTCATCGACCGCGAAGACCAGATAGCCCCCGTCGGCCAAGCGATACTTGGCGCTCAGCGAGGTCGGCTCGGAGCCGATGTCGCCGATCGATTTTTTGGCGAAGCTTACCGGCGCAAGCAGCAACAAGGCGACCAGCGCGGTGGCTACAGATAGACCCCAGTTCCGCATCTGTTTTCACCCTCTGGTGGTGAATACGAATGAGGATTCAGCAGGGTTTCGCCGAAACACTTATTGGATGAAAACGAATTCGGCCGAGTTCAGCAGCACATGCGCCAGGTCCGTCCAGGCATGGCTTTCGGCATCGCCGGCGGAAGCGCCGTAACGGGCCGCTTGTTGTGCGAGAAAAGCCCGAGTCTGCCGCAATTCACGCGCATTCGGCGTGCGGCCGAAGGCCCGCAAGAACATCGCTCGGATCCGCCCGCTGTCGTCGGAGGAGGACTCGACCTCGCGCTGCGCCCACTTCGCCGCCTGGTCCTGAATCAGCTCGTTGTTGAGCAGGATCAGCGCCTGCGAAGGAACCGCCGAGACGCCGCGCCGGCCGATGGTGGTAAACGGCTGCGGGTAATCGAAGGCCAAGAACAGCGGCGTCAGGAAGTTCCTGCGCGGCTGGATGTAGATCGAGCGGCGCCCGTCGCCGTCGAGCGGACCCGACTCGGGCTTGCCCCGGCCGTCCTGGTAAGCGGAGATGTGCGGCGGCACACTGGGGCCGCCGACATCCAGCCGCAGCGTTCCGGCCACCGAGAGCACGGCGTCGCGGATCGCCTCGGCCTCCAGGCGCCGTACCGGCATGTGGGAGAGGAGCCGGTTGTCGGGGTCGACGCTGCGCGCCTTCTCCGACACCTGACTCTGCCGGCGATAGGCGCTCGACAGCAGGATGCGGCGGTGCAGGTTCTTGATCGACCAGCCATGCTCGACAAAGTCGGCGGCGAGCCAGTCGAGCAGTTCGGGATGCGTCGGACGCTCGCCCGTCTTGCCAAAGTTGTCCGGAGTGTTGACGAGTCCGGTCCCGAAGTGATGCTTCCAGACGCGGTTCGCCATCACGCGGGCGGTGAGCGGGTTTTCCGGGCTCGCAGCCCATTCCGCCAACTCGAGCCGCCCGGACCCTTCGACCACCGGCGGCTGGTTCTCGCCCGCGATGACGGTGAGGAACCGCCGCGGGACTTCCGCGCCGAGGTTTTTGTGGTTGCCGCGGTTGTGGATGCGGATGTCGTGCGGAGTGTGGTCGCGGCTGGACATCGCATACTGCGAGACCGGCAGGGCATTCGCGATCACATCCCGCTGGGCAAGCAGTTCAGCCGGCGGGGCGGGGGCGGATGGGATCTTCGCCGGGTCGGCGGGCGGCTCTTCGTGCTCAGAAAACACGATCCGGTCGACCGCGATCCAGCCCTCGCGCGAACGGTCAACAATCTGGAAGTAGCCGACGCGGCCCTTCTCCTTGACCAGTTTGATGGTGGCCCACTCGAAGCCGTCCGCGCCCGGCGCGGGTAGATTCTGCGAGGGGTGGTCATCGGCCCACAGCGTCACCCGCACCGGCTCTTTCTCTTTGAGCCGCTTCTCGCCCGCCGTGCCGGCCATCCGCACGTGTAGGTAGGTCGAGGGAATCTTGAATTTCTGCGTGGTGAGAATGCCGGTGAACTCCGTCGCCCCGGCCGGCGCCGAATGCGCCAGCGGCGAGCCCAGATCACCCTTCAAGGGCGCGAGCGCCGGGGCTCCTATCGACGGCGCCGAACCGAAGGCCGCGCCGGCGACGTCCCACTTGCCGTAGCCGCTGGAAAAATCCTCAAAGACTTGGTCGTCGGCTCGCAGTTCGGCATTCGGCGCCGCCGCGACAGGGCCGCCGGCCTTGCGGTCCAGCGACGTAAGCTGCGCACGGGCCTCCTCGATCCGCCGGACGCGCTCCGGTGAGTCGATCCATTTCTCGCTGATGTGGGTGGAGTGCATCACGCCGGCGATGGCGTAGTAGTCGGCGGTGGGGATCGGGTCGAACTTGTGGTCGTGGCAACGCGCGCACGCCACCGTCAGCCCAAAGAAGGCCTTGCCGAAAACGTCGATCTGGTTGTCCACCTGGTCGGCGCGCGCCTTCACCGAGTCGGTCGGCGAATTGAGCACCTCCCACAGCCAGTAGAACCCGGAAGCGATCGGGGTGTCGTAGCCGGAGCCGTCGGGCTTGAGTCGCGGGTTCGGCAGCAGGTCGCCGGCGATGTGCTCGCGGACGAAACGGTCGTAGGGCAGGTCCTGGTTGAAGGCTCGGACGACGTAGTCGCGGTAGCGCCAGGCGTCGAGTTTGTCATTGTCGAACTCGTGGCCGTTGGTCTCGGCGTAGCGCACCAGGTCGAGCCAGTGCCGCGCCCAGCGTTCGCCGTAGTGCGGTGAAGCGAGCAGCCGCTCCACCAGCCGCGGGTACGCCTCGGGCGAGTCGTCGGCGAGGAAGGCGTCGATTTCGGCCGGCGTCGGCGGCAGGCCGGTCAGGTCGAAGGTGACGCGGCGGATGAGCGTGCGCTTGTCGGCTGCCGGCGCCGGCTCGAGCCCCTCTTGTTCCAGGCGCGCGAGCAGGAAGGCGTCGACGGGCGTGGCCACCTGATCGGCTTGGGCGATGGTCGGCGGCGCCGGCTGTTGCACCGACCGGAACGACCAGAACCGGCGCGCCTCGTTCCAGTCGTAGGCGGCCGCCGTGGCCGGAGCGGTCGCAGCCTCGGCCTGGCGCGGATCGGGAGCGCCCATCTCGATCCATTGCCGAAACGCCGCGATCTCGTCGTCGGACAGCTTGCCGGTCGGCGGCATTTTCAGGTCGAGGTCGGCGTACGTGATCGCCTCGAGCAGCACGCTGTTGGCCGGGTCGCCGGGCGAAACCGCAGGGCCGCGAGAGCCGCCGCGCCGCGTGGCCTCGCGGTCGTCGAGGCGCAAGTCAGCCATCGCCATCGTCTCGGCGCTGTGGCACTGGTAGCACTGAGTAGCCAGCACGGGCCGGATCTTTTTCTCAAAAAACTCGATCTGTTCCGGAGTCTCCGCGGCGATCGCGGCGACGGCGAAAACGAGGCTGAGCAGAAGCGGACGCATGAGCCGTTTACATTCTAAGGCGCCGGGCGCGAGCGGCCGCGAACCGGTTATCGTGACGGAATGGTCGTCTCGCGGCTGTTGCTCGTTCTAATAACCGCCTGCGGCGCTGCGGCGCAGGTCGATCCCGGTTCGCGCCCGCTCGAGCTGGCGCGGCGATTGCCCGACGGCGAGCTGAAAACCGCCCTACTGGCCTGCGCCGAAGGGCCGTTCGAGAAGACCAGGTTCGCCATCGCCCATCGCGGCGCGCCGCTGCGCTTCGCCGAGCACACCCGCGAGTCCTACCTGGCGGCAGCCAAGCAGGGCGCCGGGGTGATCGAGTGCGACGTGACCTTCACCCGTGACGGCGAGCTCGTCTGCCGGCACTCGCAGTGCGACCTGCACACGACGACCAACATTCTCGCCACGCCCCTGGCCTCGAAATGCTCGCAGCCGTTCACGCCGTTTGACGCCGCCAGCGGGCGCGACGCCTCGGCGCGCTGCTGCACCAGCGACATCACCCTTTCCGAGTTCAAGAGCCTGTGCGGCAAGATGGACGGCTTCAACCCCAAGGCTTCCTCGCCCCAGGAGTACGTCGGCGCCGACGCCTGCTCAGGCGCGCTGATGACACACGCCGAAAGCATCGCCCTGTTCGAGGAGTTGGACGTGGACATGACGCCGGAGATCAAGTCGCCGCGGGCGCCGATGCCGTTCCGCGGCATGAGCCAACACGACTTCATCGACAAGGTCATCGCCGAGTACCGCGAGGCCGGCATTTCGGCCGAGCGCGTCCGCGTGCAGTCGTTCCAACTCGAAGACGTGCTCTACCTGCTGGAGAAAGAGCCCGCGTTCGGCAGCCGGGCGGTCTACCTGGACGGCGTCAGCAAGCCCGAAGACCAGGCCGCCTCCATGGCGCGGTTTCCGGAGCTGGTGGAAAAAGGCGTGACCGTACTGGCGCCGCCGCTGTGGGCGCTACTGACGCTCAACCCCGACGGCAAGCGCGTCCCGTCGGACTACGCGCGCGCCGCCCGGGCGGCCGGACTGGCAATCATCCCGTGGACGCTCGAGCGTTCCGGCGATCTGACCGACGGCGGAGGCTTCTACTTCCAGTCCGTCGCCGCCGTCACCCGCGACGAGAGCGACTACCTCGAGACGCTCGACGTTTTGGCCCGAGAAGTCGGCGCCCTCGCGGTTTTCTCCGACTGGCCGGCGACGGTAGTCTACTACGCCAACTGCCTGGGTCCGGGCTCTACTTCGGCTCGAAGATGAACTTCGACAGCGCGATCTGATCCTTGTCGCCGACCTGGAAGCCCCAGCGGCCCTTGTCGAAGCCGGCGCCGGCGATCTCCAGCCGGTCGGCGGCGACTTGCTTGCCGTCCTGGAAGACGACGGTGACGACCAGCCCCGGCTCAACCCGGATCTCCACATCGAAAGCCTGATTGCGGCCGACGCCGCCGTCGTGCTGCGTCTCAGGCTCGCGCGCCGATCCTTTGTAGCGTTCCAGGCGGCGGGTGCCTTGTTGGAAATACCAATAATCCTGCTCGCCGCCGAGCCGGATGAACCAGCGCACCGGGTCGCCGGCCTGGCGCATGGCGGTGAAGCGATAGACGCCCGCCTGCGGCCGCACCGGGCTGTAGACGAAGCCGCCGCCCTTGCGGACCAGGCGGTCGCCCTGGCGCGTCCAGCCGCCGCTCTCTTCGTAGAGGCTCAAATAGTCCACCGGACCGGTCGGCGCCGCTTTCTGCTCAACGATCTTCACCAGCTGGATTTTGGCCTCTGCGGTAGCGGCCGGCTGCACGCGCACGTTGGCGATCACGGGTTGATAGCCTTCGGCGCGCGCTTCGATGCTGTAGGAGCCGGGCTCGAGTTCCAGCGTCCCCGGGTTGATCTTGCGTTCGCCGGGCTTGCCGCTGGTGCGCAACAGCAATTCCGGGTTGACGCCAGCCGGGGAGACCGACACGGTCAGCTTACCGTCGGCGGGCTCGAGCGAGGCTTCCTGCTGGACCGTCTGGCCGGCTTCGAGATTGACCGTCAACTGCCGCGGCTGGAAGCCCGCCCGGCTGATGCTGAGCTGATGGCGTCCGGCTTCCAGGCCCGACAGCGTCAACCGGCCGTCTTCGCCGATGCGTCCCGCCGCCTTGCCGTCGATCTGGACGTCGGCGCCGGCGGGAGCCGATGTCAGTTGCAGGGTCGCGCGCTTGGGCTGCGGTTTGAGCTCGAACTCCACCCGCGAAGTGCGACCCTTCTGGATGGTGACCTCTTGCGCCGGAGGGGAAACAAAACCCTCTTTCTCCACGCGCACCGAGATCTTGCCCGGCATCGGGTCGATGCGGACGCGGCCGCGGTAGATCTTGCGGCGGGTGTAGGGCTCGTCGTTGAGATAGACGGTCGCGTCGTCCTGGTTGGCGCTCACGTAGAGTGTGCCGGTCGGCAGGTCCGAAGAGACCATCACCGCCAGCACCGGACGCGTGGAGGCCTCGAAGCCGATGCTGGTGGTCCGGCCGTCGGGCTCGCCGACGGAAACCTCGTGGAAGCCGTCGTTGAGTCCGGTCAGCGATAGCCCCTCCGGCGTCATCGGACCCGGCGCGGGCTGGCCGTCGAGGCGCGCGGGCACGGCGTTGCGGTTGGTGTGGATGCGAGCGCTGTCGCCCATTACTGACGCCAGCACGAGGTCGACGTTGACGGCCCGTAAGCTGAGCACTTCCGGCGCCTGCGCCGATGCGACTCGCACCTGGAAGTTCGACTCGGTGGCGGCGTCTCGAATGCGGATCTCGTGCTCGCCTTCCGGCAGCAGCGGCAGTTGGAACTCGTTGTCGGCGATATCGCCGATCTTCTCGCCATTCAGATAAACCGCGCCGCTGGGCCGGTTGGTCTGCACCACCAGCGACGGTTGCCACGGCGCCAGGTTGAGGTTGACTTCAAGCGGCGGCGTCTCGCCGTCGGCGCCGCCCACGTTGGGCGGCTCCACCTGCAGCGTCTGAAAACCGGTTTCATAGCCGGCCAGACGCGCCGTCACGCGGTGCGAGCCGGCCGCCAGTTCCACATCGCACGAGCCGACGCCGCAGCGCTCCCCGTTGATGAGGATTTCGGCTGTCGCCGGGATCACAGTCACCTGCACCGGCGTCTGCTCGCCCGAGCCGGAGGCCAACTTCGGTTCGGAACCGCCGGACGGCCCGAACATCATCCACAGCAAGGCCAGCATCAGCACCACGATGAACCCGCCGACCATCGCGACGATCGCTTTGCGGTCGCCGCCCGCTGCAGCGCTCTTGCCGGCAGCCTTCGCCTTCTCCGGGGCCTTCTTGGGGGGCTGGGCTTCCGCCGGCTTGGCCGCGGCCGCGGGGGGCGGCGCGGGAGCGGGCTTCGAAGCTTGCTTCTGGGCAGCTTGCTTCGGCTCGAAGACCGCGTCGCCGAGTGCGGTCGGCGCCTCGGCGCCCGCCGGCGGCGCAGGCGGTTTCTCTGCGGGCTCTTCCGGCGCGGGCGGCGCCGCCGCGGCGGACATCGCCACTGGGTCGCGGCGCAGGTCTTCGGGCTTGATGACCGCCGTACGATTGCCCGAGCCGAGCAGATCGCGCAGCTTCTCCGCCAGCCGCGCTTCATTCGGATACAGCGACAGCGACTTGCGCATCACCGCGATCGCTTCTTCCGACTTGCCTTCTTTCACGAGCGCATCGGCGCGCTCGAGGAACTGCTCCACGAACTGCCCTTCCTTGCTTGACTCCAGACCTTTGCGCAGCGTCGGCAACTCGGGGTGGTCGGGCTGGCACTCGGTGAGCTCGTCCACCAGCGGAGCGGCCAGGTTCCAGTCCTTCTTCGCCAGCTCCTTCGCCTGCTCCACCAGAGCGCCGGCGAGAGCGCCGCGCACCATGGCGTTGGAGCCGTCCACGCGCCGGGCCTCGCGCAGGCGATCCAGCCGCTCCTGAGCGCGTCCGGCCGCGCCGGCCTCCTCGGCCTGCGCGAGCAGTTGGCGGATCTCCTTCTGTGTGGCCGCGCGCTGCGCGGCGGTCGCGCGGAGCTCCTCGAGTTCGGCGTCGCCGTCGCCGTTCCACGAATCCTGGCAGAGCCGCAGCGCCGCTTCCACCGAATCGTCGGCCAGCAACGCCCGGATCTCGCCGATCCTCTCGGCGCGTTCGGCGTTGGCCAAGTGCTGCTCGGCGCGCTTGTCGAGCCGCTCAATCTCATGCTCGAGCCCCGGGTAGGGCGGGTGGATCGAGCGCAACATGCGCCACTGGCCCTGCGCCTCAGCGATCTGCCCCTGCTCTTCGAGATAGCGCGCCTTGGTGACGATCGACTCGACCAGATCGTTCTTCTCACGGGCCAGAGCCAGCGCCCGCTCGAAATGCGTTTCGCCCGGGTGCGCCTCGATCGCCTCCTGCAGGATGGCGATCTTGCGCTGCAGGTCAGGCTCCTGCTCGACCTTGCGGTCGGTTTCCGCAATCGTCTGCGAGAGCTTCAGCCGGCCGCGTTCTTCGATGTCGAATTGCAGCGACTGGAACAGGGCGTTGGCCGGATACTTCGCCAGGAATTTCTTGCAAATCGCCGCCGCTTCGTCCAGCCGGTCGTCGGCGAGCGCCCGGCGCGCCTGCTCGTGTCCATTCTCGATCGACTCGTGCTCGGAGCGGACCTCCTGAAACAGTTTCTGGTAAGTCCCGGCGCGGTCGCCGTCGGCGTCGGGCCGCCCCTGCTGCAGAGCCATCAGGCTCTCCATGCGGGTCAGCGCGTGCGAGACGTCGCCGCGGTTCCAGGCCTCGAGCGCGGTCTGGTAGATCTCTTCCTTACGTTGGCGGGCGCGCTCCGCCTCGCGCTCGACGCTGCCGATCTCGCTGCGCAGCTCGAGCGAGTCCACGTCATCGGGTTTGAGCTCGAGCGCACGGTCGACGGCTTCGCGGGCGCGGTCGTAGGCGCCATTGGCGAGGTGCTCGCGGGCGACGCGCAGCCAGCCGTCGCGCTTTTCGCCGCGGCGTTCTTTTTCGATCTCGGCCCGCAGCGCCAGCGCGTCGGAATTCTTCGGGTCGAGGTCGAGCGCTTCGCTGACTTTCTTGAGGGCCACCGGCGCTTCGCCGGCCTCGCGGAAACGCCGTGCGCTCGACAGCAGTTTCTGGATGCGGCCCTGGCGCATCGTCTGGTCGACGCGCTTACGGAGCTGCGTCAGCTCGGAGCTCTGTACGCCTTCGCCTTCGAGATCGCGCACGACCTCAGCGGCAAAATCGTGGTCGCCCTCGTCGAAAGCCAATTTTGCCCGGTCGATCCGCTTTCGCACCTGCTCGTTGTCAAACAGCTCCACCGGCTGACCGGCCATCGCGCGGCCGAGCGCGTCGGCCAGATCCTGCGCTTTGGAGAAGCGGTGCCAGGGGTGTTTGGCCATCCCCTTGTGGACCGTCTGGCTGACGACTTCGGGAATGTTCGGGTTCAGCTCGGCCAGCGGCGGCGGCGTGCGCTCGCGGATCGCCTCGGCCAACTCGTGCGACGACAGCCCGTCGAACGGCAGCCGGCCTCCAAGCGCCTCGTAGCCGACCACCGACAGCGAATAGATGTCGGACATCGCCGTCGGCTGCTTCATGTCAAGCAACTCCGGAGCGAGATAGTGCAGCGTGCCCTTCAACAGCGTCTGCTTGCCCGATTCGGCGGCGTGGGCGATGCCGAAGTCGATCAGCTTGACCGAGTCGTCCGGCATCACAAAGATGTTCGCGGGCTTCAGGTCGCGGTGGATGAGGCCGTGATCGTGCGCGGCCTGCAATCCGCGGCAGGCGCTGCGCAGAATGCCGATCGAGCGCTCGGGCGTCAGCCGGACCGATTTCTCGTCCAGCAACTGGCGCAGCGTCTTGCCCGGCAGCAGCGGCATCGTGTAGAACGGCCGCAGCACGCCCTCTTCGTCGGTGAACTCGCCGATGTCGAAAATCTCGACGATGTTGGGGTGGACGATCTTCGACTGCGACGAGCACTCTTTGCGAAACAGCTCACGCGAGGTCTCGTCATCGACATCGAGGACGGTCTTGAGCGCGACCTCGCGATCCAGCAGCCGGTCGTAGGCGCGGTAGACGACGCCCATGCCGCCGCGGCCCAGCGTCTCCCTCAGCTCATAGCGATCTTCCAGACTCCTGGCTGCCATTGCTCGTCCTCGAACCCAATTGTAGTGCCGGTTTCAGCGCTCGCGGGCCTGTCTGCGAATCCTTTCCGCCCGGTCCAGCGCGACCGCCGCTTCGGCATCGCGTTTTCGCAGCCGCAACAAGGCGGCGTAGTCCTCCAGAACAGGCGCCAGCACGACCGGCTCTTTGCCGTAGGCCCCCTCGATGGTCTCCATGGCCTGCTCGTAGAGCCGCTGCGCCTCAGCCAGCTTACCCTGTGTGGCCTTCACTGTGGCCAGGTAACTCAGCGTGCGCGCTGCGCTCGGATGCCCCGGGCCCAACCGCTTGCGGCCGACGGCCAGTGACCGCTCCAGGGCCTGCTCGGCCGGCGAATACTTCTTCTGGGCGAAGTAGGCCTTGGCGAGCTGATCGAGCGTGGCCGGCAGCCGCTCCAGCCCCGCCTCGCCCGCCTGGTCGAGGATACCCACGGCTCGCTGGAGCAGATCCTCGGCGCGAAAATATTCGCCGGCCTCGAGCGCGGTCTCGGCCAGATTGCTCAGCGCCGCGGCGACCTCGGGGTCGTCCGGGCCCAGCCGGCGTTCGAGCACGGCCAGGCTCTTGCGATAGAGATTCGTCGCGTCGCCGTACTTGCCCCGCAGGCGGTAGACGGTGGCGAGGTTGTTGCGCGCCAGCGGCAGATCGGCGCCGTCTTGTCCCTGGGCTTCGAGGATCGCGACGGCTTTTTGGAAAAGCTGCTCGGCTTCGAGCAGGCGGCCCTGGTCGCGGTAGAAGCGGCCCGCGCCGTCGAGCGACGAGACCCGCCGCACATCGGCTGCGCCATAGCGCTCGGCGGCCAAGTCGACGGCGTTGCGAAACAGCGTCTCCGCTTCGTCCAGACGGCTCTGGTTGGCGAGCGACCCGGCGAGGCCCAGCAGCAGGTCGGGTTCGAGAGCCCGGGCCGGCGCACCCAGCTCGCGCGCTTCTTCGAGGGCCTTGTCGAAGGCCGCCTCGGCTTGGGTGAAGCGGCCGAGGTCAGCATAGAGTTCGCCGAGTGACTGGCGAATCTCCACGCGCCGCACGTCCAGCGGCAACGGATCGCGCGCCCGTAGCGCCTGCACCAGATGCGGCTCGGCTTCGCGCGGACGGCCCGCGTCGGCTTCGAGCGAGCCCCAGGCGAACAGTGCGTCGCTGCGCTCGGCCGGCGCGAGGTCCTTCTCTTCCAGGATTGCGGAATAGAGCCGGGAGGCGGCCGCGTCGTCCCGCATCAGGCGCTCCGCCCGCGCCAACAGCAGCCGGGTGCGGGCGGACCGATCCCCGCGCTCGACAGCGCCACGCAACAACGAGCGGGCCTCTTCGCGCTTGGCCGGCTGTTCGAGCAGGCTCTCCCCCAGCAGCGCCTCGGCTTCGGCCAACTCCAGCGTCGGCGTCTGGTGGGCGCGCATCCACTCGACCGACTCGCGCAACAGGCTCTCGGCCTGCTCGTAGCGGCGCTGCCGCAGCCGCAGAGCGCCCAGCCGGCGGCGAGAGGTCATCGTCGCCGGGGCCTGTGAACCCAGTCGCTCGATCTGGCGCGGCAACAGCTCTTCCACCAGAGCGATCGCGGCCCCGTCGTCGCCTTGGTCGACCCGCAGCGCCGCCAGCCCGGCGGTGATCCGCAGCGTTTCGGGATGGTTTTGGCCGAACGAGCCTCCAAGCGCCGCCAGCGCTTTTTCGTAATACGGCAGCGCCTCGTCGTAGCGGCCTTGCTGATGCAGCAGCGACGCCATGCCGCCCAGCGCCTCTGCCATCGCTCCGCTTTCCGGCCCGAACGCCTTGGCGCGAATCTCCAGGCACTGTTTGAAGAGCTTCTCCGCTTCGGCGAACGAGCGCTTCTGTTGGGCCAGACGGGCGAGGCTCAGCAGGCTGCCGGCATAGTCGGGATGGCCATCGCCCAGCAGCTTTTGGCGCATCTCGGCGGCGCGCGTCAGACGCTTCTCGGCCGTTTCCAAATCGCCGCGCGCCTGCTCGAAGCGGCCGACCTCTTCATAGATGGCCGCCACCTCGGGGTGTTCGCCGCCCAGAAAGGCCTCGGCCATATCGAGCGCCTGCTGGTAGAGCTTGCCGGCTTCGTCGAGCCGGCCCTGGGCGCTGAGCAGCCCGGCGAGCCCGGCCTGCGAGCGCGCGACTTCCAGGCTGACCTCGCCGAAAACCTGGCGTCGCAACTCCAGGCTACGGCGGAACATCCGTTCGGCCTGCTCGAAGTCGGCGCGCGCCTCGAGAGCCGCTGCCAATTCCTCGAGCGCGTCGGCTCGCTCGGCGTCGGTGGCGCTCAGCTCGAGGGCTTCACGAAACAGCTCTTCGGCGTCGGCGTAGCGGCCTTCGAGCTGCGCCAGTCGGCCCTGATGCAGGATCACGCTGCGGGGAGATTGCTGGGTCTGGCCGAGCATTCCGCGGGCGCTTTCGAACAACGTCGCAGCAGTGCGGTAGCCGCCGCGCGCCATCTGCGCCTCGCCCAGGGAGTCGAGCCCCCGCGCCCGTTCGGCAACGTCACCTGGACCTTCTTCCAGGCTCAACGCTTCGGTCAGCACCGGCTCGGCTTCGGCATAACGGCCTTGCGCCAGATAGAGCCGCCCCAGCGCCCACAACGTCGGCGCCTTGGCCGGATGGCGACCGCTCCACAGCGCCTCGTCGGCTTCGAGCGCTGCCAGCAGATGCTCCTCGGCTTCGGCAAACCGCCCCTGCCGCTGGATCGAATCGGCGAGCGTCCGTAGCACCGCCGGCTGCAACTCGCCCGCAGCCTGGGGCAGCGCTCCGAGCAACAGCGCCTCCGCGTCGACAGGCTGCTGCCGGGCCAGTCGCAGCCGTCCCAGTTCGAGCAGCGAGCGGACGCGGGCTTCCGGCTCCGTGGCCGCATCGCGGGCCGCGGTCAGGTTCGCTTCGGCGGCGGTCAGATCGCCGGAGGCGAGCGCACGGACGCCGGCGTCGAAGTAGGTCGACCACAGCGCCTGCTGCGCCGTCGCCAGCCATACCGTCGCCAAGCCGAGAAGCAGGATCCGCATAAGGGCGCTACGGCTACGCAGTTTACCAGCCGTTTCGATCGGCCAACCGTCCGCCAAGGCTGGGGTCAGAAGCGGTAATAGAGCCCCAGTTGGATGCGGCGCGAGTCGTAGGCGACCCTTGTGATCCGCCCGAATTGGGGGCTGTTGATGTTCTGATCGCCGACCACCCAACTGGTGTTGTTGAACACGTTGGCGGCCTCGCCCCGGAACTCGATCCGGCGCGCCTCGCTCAGCCGGAAGGTCTTCAGAACGGCGAAGTCGAGGTTAAAGGTCCAGGGCCCCGACAGGATTCTGCGCTGCAGGGCGCCGGGCAGGCCGGGCTCCGGGTTCCCGAAAAGGCTCCTGGAACCCAACCCGTCCGGCCCGATCGCCTCGGCGGCGAAGATCGACGGCCCTGTCCCGGTCGACCGGACCGCCCGCAGTTCTTCGAGGGCGTTCTTGTCCAGCGCTGTGTCGACGGTGTTGAGCATTGAATAAGACGAGGTGTTCGTCGTCGCGCGCTCGGAGACGATCGAAAAAGGCGCGCCCGACTGGAAGGTGAGCATGCCGCTCAACGACCAGCCGCCCAACCATAGGGCGGCGGCGCGGTCCTGCTTGTTCTCCGGCCAAAGCGGCAGCTCCCAGATGAAGTTCGACTTGATGGCGTGGTTCAGGTCGAAGGCGGCGCGAGCTTTTTCGATTGAGCCGTTGCGCGGGTCGAGATAGGGATCGAAGCGAGTGGCGTCCGTCCCTTGCGCGTCGGTCAAGACCTTCGAGAAGACGTAGTTGCCCTGGTATTGCAGTCCGCGCCGCAAGCGCCGCCGAACGTCAAGATGGAAAGCGTGATAGCTGGAGCTGCTGGCGTTGGTCAGATAGTAGGCGGACAGCGCCAGCGGATTCGGGACGAACTGCACCGGCCCATTCAGGCCCAACACGGAGTAGAAGAAGGCCAGATCGCCGGGCTGGCCGGTTTGAATCAGCTCACGGACCGTCGGATTCGTCAAAGCGCCTCCCGCGCCGAGTTGCGCGAAGAACGGCAACGGCCGGCTGCCTGGAATCAGAGGATCGTAGGTTGGGTCGAAGAAGCCGGTCGCGTTCTGGGCCAGGCGGCCGTTCGAACGCGCCAACAAGAAAGCGTCCAGGAAGCCGTTCTCACGCAGGATCGGCGCGTTGAAGTCCAGCGTGCGCGCCAAGCCGATCCCCCGGTTGCCGACGTAGCGGGCCTCCACGACCATGTCGGCGACCTTCTGCTGCACCCCAAAGTTCCACTCCATGACGAAGGGCGCGCGGAATTGGGGGTCGACCGCGCCGATGGTCTGCGCTTGGGAGCCCTCGGACAGCGTTCGCGGGATGCGAAGCTCGGGAGTCTCGATCGGCGTCGCGCTGATCTCCGACAGAGTGGTCGAGCCTTGATTGGGCGCGCGCACCGTCGCGTCGATGAACAGGCCCTCCGTGCTCTCGGTGACGAACGAGGCGGAACGCAAGATTTCGTCGTTGACGAAGTGCGTGGAAAAACCTCCCCGCAAGACAGTCTGGGCGGTCCCGAACAAGTCCCACGCAAACCCCAACCGCGGGGCGAAGTTATTGCGATCCAGCTCGTGGAACGGGCGGTCCAACGAGCGTCCGGCAAAGTCGAGGGTCGAGTTCGACAGCAGCGCTCGCAGCGGATCGTCTTCGGCCCCGACCGGCAGCAGAGCCAGCCCGTCGGACTCATCGCCTTGCTTCCACAGCTCGTAGCGGACCCCGAGGTTGAGCGTGAAGCGCGGCGCGACCCGCCAGGCGTCCTGCAGGTAGAGCGAATGGGCCGCCGTGCGGTACCGCCGCACGCGCGGCTGCCGGGGCAGCAGGCCGGACTGCCGGTCGCGCACGTTGAACCTCTGCGTCACCGAGTTGACGTTCCCGAACAGCGCAGCGTAGAGAAACGCCGCGGTGTTCGCCTGCTCGACCGTCAGGCCCGGGACCACATCGGTGATCGAGACGCCGCGCAGATTGACCGCCGGCGTGATGTTGATCTCGTCGAACGACTCCACCTGCACGGCCATCGTCTGGTAGCCGAACTCGACATGGTGCTTGCCGGCGAACCAACTGCCGTTGTCGAGCAGGTGGTAAGTGCCGACGTCGCGAGCCTCAGTGGCATACAGATTCACCGGGTTCGAGAACAGCAGCGTGTCCGGGTTGATCACGAAGTCCTGGGGGGCTTCCTGCGACTCGAAACGGATCGGCGCCAGGTTAAACGCTCCCCGCACTTCGTTGGTGAACGAGGGGAAGGGATTCCAGCGCCAGTTCCCCGAGACCAGCTTGGGCGCGTTGGTGTTGACGACGGAAGCCTCCTCGGAATAGTCGTTGGCCAGCTCGGGCGCGTCATTCTGCAGACGGCTGAAGTTGAGCGAGACCGTAAAAGCGTGGCGTGCGGAGAGGATATAGTCGATCCGCGAGGTGGAGTTGATGCGACGCAGATCGTCGTCGGCGAAGAACGAGTAGCCGGCGGTGTTGAGCAGTCGGCCCTCGCTACTGTCTCCGAAGCGGAAGTTATTGATCGCACTCGGCCCGGGAACCTGATCCAGCAGGCCCTGGGCGACCGGATCGAGGAAATCGTCCAGCGGCAAGCCGGCTTCCCGCGGATCGAATTTGCGGATCGCGCCGCCCGCATCGACGTAGGAGAAGATCCCGCGCCGGGCGTCTTCGGTCAGAATCGTGCGGAACCGCTGCCGGCGGCCGGGCAGCCGAAAGATCTCGAAGGACTGGAAGAACAGCAACTTGTCTTTGCGGATCGGGCCGCTCAGAGTGCCGCCCCACTGGTTCTGGGCCAGGTTCGGCCGCTCGAGCCCGTCGGCGTTGGCAAACCAGTCATTCGCGGCCAGCTTGTTGTTGCGGTGCGACCAGTAAGCCGTTCCATGGAACGAGTTCGTTCCTGACGGAGAGACGTAGTTGACCTGCGAGGCGCCGCCGCCCACCGAGGAATCGGAGTTGGACGTCGTCACCGTCAGCTCGGCGACCTGATCGAGCACCAGGAAGTTCGGCGTGAAGTCGACGCCGTTGGAGCGCGCGAAGTTGTCCTGGATGTTCACACCGTCAAAAGTGATGTTGGTGAACGAGGAGCGCTGACCGTTGATCACCGTGTTGGCGCTGTGGTTGTTCCCCACGCCGGCCTGGGTGGCGATCAGCCGCAGCGGGTTGCGGTCCAGCAGGGGCAGGCGGCGAATCTGCTCACTGTCGATGGTTACCGAGACGGACGAGGAGTTCAACTGCAAATTGTCGATCTCGGCGTTGACTTCGACGGCCAGCGTGACCGCGCCGACTTCGAGCGTGATGCGCGGCAGCGAGGTCTCGCGGGCGGCGTCGACCTTCACGCCGCGGATGGTTTCGGTCTGAAAGCCCGGCGCGGCGACCTCCAGGTCATACAGCTGCGGACGCAGGCCGGTGAGCGCAAAAATGCCCTCGCTGCTGGTTCGCGTCTGCGCGATCGGCTCTTCGCCGGCGGGCAGAAACAGCCGGATCGACGCGCCTGGAATCACGCTCAACTGTGCGTCGACGACGGAGCTGGCGATCGAGCCGTTGGTCTGGGCGCTCGCCGCGGCGGCGAAGACGAGCAATAGCCAGGAAAAGCAAAGGGCGCGCTTCACAGAACAGTTATCGCGCAACGGCCGAAATAGTTGCACCCCGGCGCCGCGAGCGGCGGCCGAACGGCGCTGGGCTACAATCGCACCAGATGCCGCCCGGCGCCCAAAACATCGGCCGCTACGAGGTTGTGGAGATGATCGGCCAGGGCGGCATGGGACGCGTCTACCGCGCCCGCGATCCCCTCATCGACCGCGTCGTCGCCATCAAGACGATCGAGCTGTCGGCCGGCGGCGGCAAGCAGGACGAGCTGCGCCAGCGCATCCTGCGCGAGGTCCGCGCCGCCGGACGCCTGCTGCATCCCAACATCGTGCAGGTGTTCGACGTCGGCGAATTGCCCGACAAGGCCTACATCGTCATGGAGATGGTGGAGGGACGCACGCTGTGGGACCTCTACGACGCCGACGAGCGCCCCGCGCCCGCCGAGGCCGTCAAGATCCTGCGGCAGATTGCCGATGCGCTCGACTACGCCCACCAGCAGGGCATCATCCACCGCGACGTCAAGCCGGGCAACATCCTGATCGACGGCCAGGGCGCGGCCAAGATCACTGATTTCGGCATCGCGCGCATTCTGACCGACGAGCGGCTGACCCAGACCGGCATGATCGTCGGTACGCCGCACTACATGGCGCCGGAGCAGTTGCAGGAGGCCGGCGTCGGGCCGGAAGCCGACCAGTTCGCCCTGGCCGTGAACGCGTACGAGCTGCTCGCCGGCGCGAAGCCGTTCGACGGCGAGAGCTTCTCGTCGCTGCTCTACATGGTGCTGAACGAGGAGCCGCCCTCGATCACGGAATTGCGGCCGGAGTTGCCCGCCGCAGTAGAGAAAGCGTTGGCGAAGGGACTGGCCAAAGACCGCGGCGGGCGCTATCCGAGCTGCCGGGCGATGGCGGACGCGCTCGAGGCGGCGCTGGGGAGCGGCGAGCCCACGCGCGTAGGGCCGTCGGTGGCGCCGCCCGCCGAGCGAAGTGCGAAGCCGTGGGCGATTGGAGGAGGCGCGCTCGTGCTGGCGGCTCTGGCCGGCGTGCTGCTGTTCCGCCCCCAGCCGCAGCCGGACCCGCCGCCCGCCGCGGCGCCGGCGGTGGAAGCGCCGGCGGAGACGCCTGCCCCGGAGCCGCCGCCGGTCGAGTCCGCCGAGCCGGCCCCAACTCCGATTCCGACTCCAGCCGCGAGAGTCGTCACGCCGCCAAAGTCCCAGTCGCCGCCTCCCGAGCAGCCGCCGGCGCCGCCTCCCGCCGCTGTGGAAGAACCCACGGCGATGGCCGCCGCCGCCGGCCCCACCGTCACCGTCGTCTGGCGCGGCCGACTGGACGCAGGCGAGACGCTGCTGATCGACGCCGGCAAGCCCTCAGCGGGAACCCTCAGCCGGCCCTTACCGAGCGAGCCGATCGCGGTGGAGGTGAGCCCTTCGGCCGTCGAAGTGCTCGAGGCGCCCAGCGCCCAGAACGGCTGGTCGAAGCTGCGCGTCCGCAACGCCGAACATGAGCGGACGATGTTCTTCGTTCGTTACAGACGGCTGGAGGCGGCGCGGTGAGACGGGACTCCGCAACGGTCGCTCCACGATCGTTGTAGTAGGCTGTAAACTCCGTATTGAGACCTCCGCGTCCGAGGTTTCCAGTTCCCCGTTTATGGAGGTCGCCTTCCGCTCCGTCGATGAAATACACGTCGATTGGTAGAGATGCCCGACAACCGCCAACAAAGTTATGCTCGATTCCGACACTCGCCAGCAACTCTCGACACACCAAAAAGCGCTGAGGATCAACCTCGACGCAGGACGCTACGGAACATTCGCCGAGATCGGCGCCGGCCAGGAAGTCGCCCGCTGGTTCTTCAAGGTGGGGGCGGCGGCTGGAACCATCTCGAAGACCATGTCGGCCTATGACATGGCCGTCAGCGACGCCATCTACGGTAAGACCCAGCGCTACGTCTCGCGCGATCGCCTGCAGTCGATGCTCGACTACGAGCACGGCTTGAACCTCGAGCGCCTGCAGGGCACGCGCGGCAGTTCGACGGCGTTTTTCGCCTTTGCCGATACGGTTTCGGCGCGCAACTTCAAGGGCACCAACGAGTGCCACGGCTGGATGGGCGTAAAGTACCAGGCCCATCCGCGCGACGAGGATTCGCAGATCACGATCCACGTGAGGATGCTCGATCACGAGAACTCGCTGCAGCAGGAGGCGCTGGGAATCGTCGGCGTGAACCTGCTCTACGGCGCGTTCTTCCTGCACCACAAGCCGGACCTGCTGCTCGAATCGCTGCTCGACAATTTGACCACCGAGCGCATCGAGATCGACATGATCGAGTTCTCCGGCATTGAGTACCGGCACGTCGACAACCGCGTGATGAGCCTGAAGCTGGTGCAACTGGGGCTGACCGGCGCGGCGATGTTCGCCGCTTCGGGCGAGGTGTTGCAGCCGTCCGAGGTGCTGCGCAAACGGCCGATCCTGGTGGAGCGCGGCAGCTTCCGGCCCGTGACCAAGGTCAACATCGACATGATCGACGGAGCAAGCAAGCAGTTTGCCGCCGAGAAAGAGGTGGAGGAAGGGCAGGTCGTCGAGTTGATGGAGATCACCATGACGAACCTGCTGGCGACGGGCAAGATCGATCTCTCTGACTTTCTCGCCCGCGCTGATGTGCTGGCCGCGGCCGGCCGCACGGTGCTGATCTCCGACTACTTCGAGTACTACCGTCTGGCCGGCTATCTCACCCGCTATACCAACAAGCCGATCGCGCTGACGATGGGGCTGTCGAGCATCCTCGAACTGTTCAACGAGCACTACTACGAAACTTTGGAGGGCGGCATTCTCGAGGCGTTCGGCAAGCTGTTCACCAAGGACCTGCGCATCTACGTCTATCCGCTGCGCGACTCGAAGACGGGCGAGCTGGGGACGGTGGAAAACTTGGAGATGCCGCCGGAGATGCAGCAACTGTTCCGCCACCTGGTGGACCGCGGCCGGATCAAGTCCATGAAATACTTTGACGAGTCGGTGCTGCACATCTTTTCACGCGACGTGCTGCGGCGCATCAAGGACGGCGATGCGACCTGGGAAGCGATGGTCCCGCCGCAGATTGCCGAAGTCATCAAGCAGCGCGGCTTCTTCGGCTATTGCGAAGCCGAAACCTACGCCTGAACTCAGGAATCGGGGCCGGCGATCCGGCCCCGATATGGGTTATAAGCCCCAACTTGCTCCCCGTTCATGGGGTTCAGCGCTTCATTTCAAAGACCACGTAGTGCGCCGTGGTCTTGCCGATGTTTTCCACGAAGTGATTGTCGGCTTCGTGGAAATGCGCCATCCCGGCCCCAAAGGCGCTCTCTTTGTCGCCCATCCGAATCTCGTACGCATTCAAGGAGTAGATGACGCGGTTGAGGCCGCAGTGCGCGGGTTGCGCTTGCCCGGCCGGCAGGGTCACCTCGGTGACTCGGCCGTCACGGTTGTTGAGCAGCGTCTTGGCCGTACCGGCAGCCGCCACTTCTTCCAGCGGACAGCCATGCTCCACCGGCTTGGGGGGCATGACGCTGCTGCGCCTCGCCACCACCAGGTAGCGAGCTGTGGCCGTACCGCGGTTGACGACTGCATGCGGCTCAAAGGGATGCCACTGGACCTGCCCGGCCATCATGCGCATGATCTCCGGCTCATGGTTGGGGATCAGCAGCAGGTTGGCGTCCGTCAGCGCATAGAGGAAGAAGTCCCCCGTGCGATGGGCTGCCAGCCGGTCGCCGGGCTGGAGCGCGATCTCGTAGACCCAGACATGGTCGTTTTCAAGCAGCACCCGGACGTTGTTCGGGTACTCGGCAACCAACCCGTCCAGATCCAAGACCATCGCCTCCTTCGGAGCGGACGGCGCAGAGGCGACGAACACAACAACCAGGACGCATAACAACGTCCAACGAATACTTGCGGACAGCATGGCTCACCTCCTGAAATTCGTTGATTCCAGTTGCACGCAGGGCGCCGCTTGCTCGGTGTCAGTTCTGCGGGGGCGCCGCAAGCAGAGTCACTGCCTCTTCGACCCAGCCGCTCTCCCAGTGGTGCTCGCGCTGGGGGCCGTCGCGGTAGACGTGGGCGATGCCGAGCGATTCGAGCAGCGCGCGGGTGGCTTCATGCTGTTCGCGGAAGCTGCCGTAGCCGGTCAGGATCAGGCGCGGCTGGTCTTGCAACAAGATGCGGCGGCCTTGCAGCAGCCGGCGGATGGAGTATTTTTCGAAGTTCGCCTGCGTGCCGAAGATAGGCCCCATGCCAAACCGGTCCGGCGCCCGCTGGTCGAGCGGGGCGTCCCAGGCCGCGGCGGCGGCGAACAGGTCGGGGTGGCGCAACAACAGCGACCACGCTCCCCAACCGGACTTGCTGAAGCCCAGCAGCAGCCGACTCTGCGCAACGGGTTCGACCGGATACGCGGCTTCGATCAGCGGCAACACGTCTTCGAGAAAATAGCGCTCCTGCGCCAGATCGGCCCGCTCGGGGTGGTCGGCGTACCAAGGCAGCTCAGAAAACTCCGGGGCGACGCAGAGCAGTTGGAAGCGGTTGTGCAGATCGAGCTGGCGGATGTGCTCGAGCCCGTCACCCCAACGCTCGCCTTTGCCGGCTTCGACCGGGAGCACATAAAGCACGCGGTACGGGCCCTCGGCGTCCGGCCGGAGCACGCGAACGCGGGTCGGGGCGGACTGGCGCGTCGACTCGATCTCATGGACGAGGAAATCGCCCGATTGAGCCGGAAACGCCGGCGCCAGGGCCAGCGCGATCACGATCCATCCGAGTCTCATGGGCGTTCGCCGAAACAGTACAGCGCCTCGTCAGTCCGCAGGAAGATCCGGCCGTCCGACAGCGCCGGCGTGGCGAAAATCCCTTCGCCGAAATCGCCGGTCGACAAAACTTCCCAGTCGCCGCCGGCGGCGAGGACGCTGACCTTGCCGTCTTCGTTGGCGAAGTAGATTTTGCCGTCGGCCGCGACCGGCGAGGAGGAGTAGCCGCCGATCGCCTCGCGCAGGCGTCCGCGCTTGAGGGATTCGCCGCTGACGGCGTCGAGCGTTTCGAGGATGCCGCCGTTCTTGATCAGGTAGATCACGTCCTCATACACCAAGGCCGTGGGAATGACGCCCTCGAAGCTGCGCTCATGCCGCCATAGCTCCGTGGGCGGCGCGGCCGGGTCGGCTTGGAGCCGGAAGGCCACCAGCGTCGACGGAGCGATGACTGTTGCCACCGCGTCCATGTATTCCTGCTTCGAGAGAACGCCGTCGCGGTCACCGTCGTACTTGGCGACGCCGGCCATGTACGCGCTGCCTTGGTACTCGGCGGGCGTGAGCGAGCCGTCGCCGTCGAGGTCGCGCTTGTTGAAGCCGCTGTCGTAGCCGTCGGCCGAAGCGCGCCCGTAGCCGAAAGCATAGACGCGGTCGCCGGCCAGCACCGGGCTGGCAACGATCGCCGGACTCAGGCTCTGCAGTCCCCAGTAGCGCCGACCGTCCGCGGAGGCGTGGGCGCCGATCCAGCCGCGGCTGATGGTCAGCAGCCCCTCGTTGTAGGCCAGCGGGGTCGCCCAACCTTCGCCCTCTACGCGGTCGGTCTTCCAGGCGATCTCGCCGTTTTTCTGATCAAAGGCGGCGATGTAAGAGCCCATCTTCTGGTCGGCCTGCAGAATCACGCGTCCGCCGGAGAGAATCGGCGAGGAGGCGTGGCCCATGACGTTGGCAAACGGTTCGAGCGGCGTCGACCACAGCAATTCGCCGCCGGAATCGTAGGCGAACAGCCCGATGTCGCGAAAGAGTACGTAGACGTTCTCGCCGTCGGTGACGGGCGTGATGGCGGCCGGCTCGTTGAGCGCGTTGAGGTCGGCTTCGCGGTTGCGCTCGACGGCTCGCTCCCACACCAGCGCGCCGGTGTCGCGCCGGAAGCACTGGGTGTAGAGCCGCCCTTCGTCGAATGCAGTGAGAAAGATGTGGTCGCGGGTGAGGACCGGCGAAGATTTGCCCGGCCGCACCGGCATCCGCCAATTTGCGGTCGCCGGTTCGAGCGCAGCCGGATAGTTCGACCCTGCGGCAACGCCGGAGCCGTTGGGGCCTCGGAAGCGCGTCCAGTCTTCCGCCGCCGCGGACGCCGCGAGGCTCAGCGCCAAAGCCGATAACGCCAGGAATGACGCCGGGACCGTCATCGGTCGCTCTTCGAAGGCTGGGGCGGTCGAGGCGGGGGCGGAGGGGGAGGCGGAGGCTTGTGAACGGGAGGCCACTCCCGATTCGTCTGCGGCCCGCTCATGCCGCCTCAGGCTGATAGCGAGAGTAGACAAAAGACTCCCATTTCTCGATCCTGGCCGGTTCGTAGGGGGCTTCCGTTCTGCTCTCTGAAACTGTTCGAGCTCGGCGAAGCAGGTCGGCCAACGTCGCCTGCGCATCGTCTTCGTACCAGTGCCGCCAAAGCCTCTCGTAGTCGTCCGCCAAATGGTTCCATTCGCCGTGCAGCTTCGACATCATAAGCGCCCGCCGGTCCAGATTGACGGCGATGGAATAGCCAGTCAGGATCGCGACGATAATGGAGAGGACCACAGGAAACAGAGCCGATACGCTCGCCAAAGATGTGACGACCGCACCGGAGGAACACACAAAGGCTGAGCCGGCGATCCATTGCTTGCGAGTTGTGAACCTCGAAGCGAGTTCGCCAAAATACAGCGCACGAACCTCAGCCTCGGCCATCTTCTCCCAGGCTCGATCCGCCTCTTCTCGCGTCAGTGCGGCCATCTGCTGGTTATTATCGCCGACCGCTAGCCGCGCTGGCCGTCGAGGACGCCGCGCATGTAGGCGAACGACTCCGCCATGCCGTGCTGCGGGGCGTCGGCGTTGATCTCGTACTCGAGCCCCACCACGCCGGGGTAGCGGACCTTCTTGAGCGTCTGGAAAATCTTCGCGACCGGAATCTTGCCCTTGCCGACTTCGGTCTGGCTGGCCTTGTCGTCGAAGCTGCGCAAGTCCTTCACGTGCATGTCGTGCAAGCGGTCGCCGGCCATTTCGATCTCTTCGATCACGTCGGCGCCGGTGCGCGCGGCGTGGCCGACGTCGTAGCACAGGCCCATCAGCGGATCCATGTTCTTGACCCGGTCGATGACGCTCTTGCCGTCGGGGTAGTACTCGTCCTCGGGGCCGTGGTTGTGGATGGCGATTTTCAGGCCCAGCCGCTTGGCGTGCTTCTCGATCGTGCCCAGGTTCGTGTGCAGCGGGGCGCAGACGACGGTTTTGAGGCCGCCGTTGGCGGCGTACTCGAGGTGGTACTTGATGTAGTCCTCGTCGTCTTTGCGCAGCGAGATGTTGCCGCCGGAGACGATTTCCAGCCCGGCCTTTTTGAATTCGTTGTGCGCCGCCGTCAGCTCTTCTTTCGACAGGTAGTAGGGCATGTGGAACGCCTTCACGTTCACGTAGCGGATGCCCAGGCCCTTGATGATGTCGATGGCCTGATCGCGGCTGAACTTGCGCAGCGAATAGGTGGCCACCGCCAGCCGCACGTCGTCCCAGTGGTGCTCGGCCATGGTCGGGGCTGCCGGCATCGGCGAAGCCGAGGCCGCGGCGGGTGAAGCGGCCAGAGCGGCTGCGGAAGCGAAGAAATGGCGGCGTGTCGAACTCATGATCGAAATGGAACCTCTCGTCGGCGCAGTTTAGCAGGCCCGAGCCGCGGATGGCAGCGAAAACGGTCTGGTAGCGCGCATTCGGCGGCAGCCGCTAACCGGCGACCGGCTCCTCGAGCCCTTCGATCGAGCGTGCAATCTCTTCTGCAGTCAACTTGTGGCTTTCGAGCTTCCCTGCGAAATAGGCCTCATAGGCCGCCATGTCGAAGTGGCCGTGGCCGCACAGGTTGAACAGGATCGTGCGCGCCTTGCCCTCTTGTTTCGCCTGCTGGGCCTGCCGGATCGCGCCGGCGACGGCGTGGTTGGCCTCCGGGGCGGGAATGATGCCTTCGGTCTGCGCGAACAGGACGCCGGCCTCGAAGGTTTCGAGCTGCTCCACCGCTTCGGCGTCGATCAGACCGTCCTTGAGCAACTGGCTGACCAGCACGCCGGCACCGTGGTAGCGCAGCCCGCCGGCGTGGATTTTCGCCGGTACAAAATTGTGGCCCAGCGTGTACATCGGCAACAGCGGCGTCATGCCGATGCTATCGCCGAAGTCGTAGCGAAACGCGCCGCGGGTGAGCTTGGGACACGACGCCGGCTCGATCGCCAGACAGCGGATCGAGGCGCCTTCGGTGAGGTTTTGGCGCAGAAACGGAAACGACAGACCGGCGAAGTTCGAGCCGCCGCCGAAGGGAGCGATCACGACGTCGGGCCTCTCGCCCGCCATCTCCATCTGCTGCGCCGCCTCCTGCCCGATCACGGTCTGGTGCATCAGCACGTGGTTGAGCACGCTGCCCAGCGAGTACTTGGTCGACTCGTCCTGCACGGCCCGCTCGACGGCTTCGGAGATCGCGATGCCGAGGCTGCCGGGCGAATCCGGGTCTTGAGCGAGGATCTGGCGGCCGGCGGCAGTGCGGTCCGACGGCGAGGCGATGACCTCGGCGCCCCAGGTCTGCATCATCAGCTTGCGGTAGGGTTTCTGGTCATAGCTGATGCGGACCATGTAGACCTCGCACCCGAGGCCCATCATCTTGCACGCCAGCGAGAGCGCGCTGCCCCACTGCCCCGCTCCGGTCTCGGTGGTGATGCGCTTCACCCCGGCCTGGGCGTTGTAGTAGGCCTGCGCGATGGCGGTATTGGGCTTGTGCGAGCCGGCCGGGCTGACGCCTTCGTACTTGTAGAAGATCTTCGCCGGCGTATCGAGAGCTTTCTCGAGGCGTCGGGCGCGGTAGAGCGGCGTCGGCCGCCACAGCTTGTAGATCTCGCGGACCTCTTCGGGGATGTCGATCCACGGGTCGCGGCTGACCTCCTGCTCGATGAGCGCCATCGGGAACAGGGGCGCCAGCGCATCCGGTCCGATCGGCTGCTTCGTCGCCGGGTGCAGCGGCGGCGGAGGCTGGTTAGGCATGTGCGCCTGGATGTTGTACCAGCGCTCGGGAATCTCGTTCTCAGAAAGGAGGTATTTGGTGGAGCCGCTCATCGTGACCGGGGAGAATAGCACAGGCCGCCCCGCGAGCTAAAGCGTCCTTGAAGGCGAGCGCCTAACCGGCGGTCTTGGAGGTCGGCCGCAGCAAGCGCGCTTCCGTCTGCGGCTGTGACTGCAACTGGTCACTCGGAGGCGCCAGCAATCGCGCCGAAGCCGCGGCCAGCGCCAGCAACGCCCCCAGCGAAGTCGCAAAGACCGTGGCCAGCTCAAAGGATGTCGACACTCCGAGAGCCGCCACCGCAAAAATCACCATCGCGGCGATCAGAACGTATTCGCCGACAGATGGGGAGCCCTTCGTGTTTTCAGCCGGATTCGGCAAACGTTCGGATTGGTTCATTGGAAATCCCCTCCTGCTATTTCTCTATCGCTATCAGATTGCGCCACAACAAGTTCACGAACCATGGTCCTGTCGGGTCAAAACAGCAGCCGGTCTTCCCCTGGGCGCCACTGGTACTTTCGGAGACCTGGGGGGAGGGGTTCTCCCGAGGCGCTGGCCCGCGCCTGCGGTGCGCTAGGATACCTTCGATGCCGCGCCGCCGCCGCTCGACGCTCGAGCTTGCCTACAGCCCAGTCCCGTTCGGGCTGGGACAGACCAAGCCCCACCACTACCTGGACATGCTGCGGATCGTGTGGACGAACCGCGACAACCTCCCCTACGCCTGGAAGGTCCTCACCAAAGGGGTCTGCGACGGCTGCGCGCTCGGCACCACCGGCCTGCGCGACTGGACCATCAGCGGCACGCACCTGTGCATGGTGCGGCTGGAGTTGCTACGCCTGAACACGATGGGCGAGCTCGACCATGCGCAGCTCGGCGACGTCTCCGCGCTTGAGGGGCGCTCGTCAAAAGAACTGCGCGAGATGGGCCGCCTGGCCTATCCCATGCGGCGCCGCAAGGGCGAAAAAGGCTTCTCGCGCGTCGGCTGGCAGGAGCTTTGGAGCGACGTGGGCGAGCGCTGGGGATCGTGTGATCCGGCGCGGACGTTCCTCTACCTCACCAGCCGCGGCATCACCAACGAGGTCTACTACGTCGCCCAAAAGGTGATGCGCTACCTGGGTTCGCCGCATGTGGACAACTCCGCGCGGCTGTGCCACTCGCCATCCACGGCCGGCTTGAAAACCACGCTCGGCGTGGCCGCGACCACCTGCTCCTACAAGGACTGGTACGAGTCGGATCTGATCGTGTTTTTCGGCTCAAACCCGGCCAACGACCAGCCGGTTTCGCTCAAATACCTGCACGAATCGCGCAAGCGGGGCGCCCGCGCTTTGATGGTCAACGCCTACCGCGAGCCGGGCATGGAGCGCTACTGGATTCCGTCCAACGCCGACGCCGCGGTTTTTGGGGCCAAGCTCACCGACCGCACGTTCCTGGTGAAGGTCGGCGGCGATCTGGCCTTCCTCAATGCGGTCCAAAAAATCATCATCGACCGCGGCTGGGCCAAAAAGGAGTTTCTCGAAAAGGCAACGGTCGGCTTCACGGCCTTGAAGGCCAACCTGGACGAGCAGCCGATGGAAGACCTGCTCGGCCGCGCCGGAGTCTCACTGGCTGAGGCCGAGGCCTTTGCCAAGGAAGTGGCCGAGGCGGACACGGGCGTCTTCGTGTGGTCGATGGGCATTACGCAGCACGCGCACGGCGCGGATACGGTGGCCGGCATCGTCAATCTGGGTCTGCTGCGCGAGTTCGTGGGCCGGCCCGGCTGCGGCATGATGCCGATTCGCGGCCACTCCGGCGTGCAGGGCGGCGCGGAGATGGGCGCCTACTCGACGGCTCTTCCAGGCGGGCTGGCGGTCAACCCGGAGAACGCGGCCCACTTTGAGGAGCTTTGGGGCTTCCCCGTTCCCTCCGAACCCGGCTGGACGACCGTCGACGCGCTCGAGGCCGGCCGCCGCGGCGAGATCGACGCCATGTACTGCATCGGCGGCAATTTTCTGGAGACCATGCCGCAGCCGAACCGAATCCGCGAGAGCCTCGCCAAGATGCCGCTGCGGCTGCACAGTGACATCGTGCTGACCTCGCAGATGCTGGTCGAGCCGGCCGACACGGTCTACCTGCTGCCGACCAAGACGCGCTACGAACAGCGCGACGGCGGCACCGAGACCAGCACCGAGCGGCGCGTGATCTTTTCGCCGGAAATTCCCGGCCACCAGGTGGGCGAGGCGCGCTCGGAGTGGGAGATGCTGCTCGATCTGGCGCGTGCGGCAAAGCCCGACGGCTACGAGCGGGTCCACTTCCAGTCCGGCGCTGAGATTCGCGACGATATCGCACGCGCCGTTCCCGCTTACCAGGGCATCGAAAAACTCGCCAAACAGGGCGACCAGTTCCAGTGGGGCGGAGAGCGGTTGTGCGCCGACCGTCGCTTCGCCACGCACGACGGCAAGGCGCACTTTGCGATCGTGCGGCCGCCGGATCTCGGCGTCGTGGAGCCGGCCGGGGCGTTCATCATCGCCACCCGGCGCGGCAAGCAGTTCAACTCGATGATCCAGTTCGACCGCGATCCGCTCACCGGCGCCGGGCGCGACCACATTTTCGTGGCCAACGCCGATGCGAAACGGTTGGGACTCGAAAAGAATGACGCCGTGGCGGTCCGCAACGAGTACGGCGAGTACCGCGGGCGCGCGTTCCCGGCCGATGTCGCCATCGGCACACTGCAAGGCCACTGGCCGGAGTTGCTGCCGTTGATCCCGCACGGCCGCGTGGACCCTCAGGGCGGCGTGCCGGACTACAATGCGCGGGTGGAGTTGGTGAAGTTGTAGGTCATCCGCTTGGACGAACAAGAATGTTCGTCCTACTGCCGCTGCGATCTTGAGTGGGGCCGGACATTCCTGTCCGGCGCAGAGGGCGTTTAGAAAGCGCTACTCCGCCGTCTTGTGCGCGCCGGGGAAGTCCGGGTGGCTCAGGATCGCCTCGATCTGGCGGATGTGGCGTTCGCGGTGATAGGCGATGTAGTAGAACCACTGCATGGCGTTGAGTTCGCCGATCTTGTCGAGCGGGTGCGTGTAGAGGTGGTCGCCCATCTTGCGTTCCTGGCTCTGCTCCCACAGCGCGATCAGCTTCTTGTGCACCAGCGGAAAGTACTCCATCAGCTCCGCTTTGTTGGCGATCTTGTTGGGCGACTTGAAGTTCTCGGCCTTGTCGTCGCCCAGGATCACCTCGTAGATCTTCTTCTCTTTGCCGGCCAGCCGCTCGGCCGATCCTTCCACCGGCGCGGCCTGCATGGCTTGCAGGATGACTGACTGCAGGTCGTTCTCCGACAGCGCGATGTGCTCGGCCTCCTCGCCGATCGAGTGGGGAATCAGCGGAACCTTCGCGTTCCACTGCTCGGGCGAGAGGCCCTCGACCAGAGCCAGGAAGCGCTCAGCCCCGCCGCGCAGCAGTTTGTCGGCCTCGGCGATCTCGGCCTTGGTCTGCGCCGATAGCGCGACGGCGCACAGCAGGGCCAGGCTCAGCAGACGGGGGAGTGCAAACTTCGACATTCCCTTCAGATTAGCAGCAGCGCCGGCCGGGGCCGAGACCACCGGAGAAGGCCCGCTCGCCCTTGCGATAATGAGGACTTATGCCCCGACCTCAACCCGTCGTTCTCACCATCATGGACGGCGTCGGCCACAACCCCGACCCGCTCAACAACGCCGTCGCGATGGCGCACAAGCCGAACCTCGACCGCTACTGGAAGACCTACCCGTCGACCGACATTCGCACCGACGGCAACTATGTCGGTTTGCCCGAAGGGCAGTTTGGCAACAGCGAGGTCGGGCACTTGAACATCGGCTCGGGCCGCGTCGTCAAGATGGACATCACGCGCATCGACGACATGGTCGCCCAGGGGACCTTTGACGACAATCCTGCGCTGCAAGGCGCGATGGAGCACGGCCGCCTGCACCGGCTGCACATCATGGGGCTGTGCAGCATGGGCGGCGTCCATGCGCAGCTCACCCACATCATGGGACTGGTGGCCATGGCGAAGGCCGCCGGAGTCCGCGAGATCTTTGTGCACTGCTTCACCGACGGGCGCGACACCCCGCCGCGATCCGGCGCGGGCTACCTGGAGCAATTACAGGCGAAGCTCAACCGGATCGGCGCGGGCAAGATCGCCACCGTCATCGGCCGCTACTACGCCATGGATCGCGACAAGCGCTGGGAGCGCACCGAGCGCGCCTTCAACGCCATCGTGCTCGGCGACGGCCGCAAGGCGGCCGACCCGGTCGAGGCGCTGCGGCAGTCGTACGAGGTCACCGACTCCGACGGCAAGAAGCTCACCGACGAGTTCGTCGATCCGATCGTGATCGTCGACGACTTGGGCGAGCCGGTCGGGAAGATCCGTGACGAGGACGCCGTCATCTTCGCCAACTTTCGCGCCGACCGCGCCCGGCAGCTCACGCTGGCGCTGACCTCGCCCGATCTCGAGCGCCCGTCTCGCGACAACGCGCCGAAGAATCTGCACTACGTGACGATGACCGAATACGACAAGGACTACGCGTTCCCGGTCGTCGTTCCGAAGATCTTCCCGAAGAACGTGCTCGGCGCGGTCTGCGAGGCGCAGCGCTGGCGCAACCTGCGCGTGGCGGAGACGGAAAAGTATCCGCACGTCACCTACTTCTTCAACGGCGGCGTCGAAAAGCCTTACCAGGGCGAAGAGCGCGAGATGGTTGCGTCGCCGAAGGTGTCCACGTACGACCTCCAGCCCGAGATGAGCGCCGAGGGCGTCTGCGACGTGGTGGTGAACGCCATCGAGAAGGGCGACTTCGACCTGATCGTGGTCAACTTCGCCAACGGCGACATGGTGGGCCACACCGGCGTAATTCCGGCGGCGGTAAAGGCGGTGGAGACCGTGGACTTCTGCCTGGGCCGCATCGAGGAAGCGCTCAAGCCGAAGGACTTCGCCTGGCTCATCACCGCCGACCACGGCAACGCCGATTTGATGGTCAACCCCGAAACCGGCGAGCCGCACACCTACCACACCACGTTCCCGGTGCCGTTCATCCTGGCTTCGAACTGGAAGGGAGAGCTGCGCGCCGACGGCTCGCTGCAAGACATCGCGCCGACCATTCTGGGGCTGCTGGGCGTGGAGCCGCCGCCGGAGATGACGGGCCGGGATCTGCGGGTGCTACCGTAGCGCGCGCCTCCAGGCGAGCAGCGTGGGCCGGCCCGGCCCACGTTCCGGAAGGTCCGCGCTACTGCTGGGCGTACCGAAAAGGCTTGCTCAGCACGACCTCACGCAGCAGCGTCCGCGTCTTGTAGCCGTCCTCGGTCAACCGGTCCGCCAGCCGCTGGATCACGCATTGGTCCTGGTCGAGCAGGCTGCGCCCGAGCGCGTAGCCCAAGACCTTGCCGGTCAGATGGCGCACGAACTCGTCCTTGCGCTGCATCAAGATCGCGCGCAGTTCGGCCGGTCCGTCGAAGCTTTCGCCGGTCGGCATCACGCCCGCCGCATCCACCGGCTGGCCGTTGTCTTCTATCCGCCAGCGGCCGAGCCAGTCGAAGTTTTCGAGCCCGAAGCCGATTGGGTCGATCATGTTGTGGCAGGACGAACACGACGGGTCGGCGCGGTGCCGGGCCAGCATCTGGCGCACCGTGAGGCCCTTCTCGGAATTGTCCTTCGTTTCGAGCGGGGGCACGTCCGGCGGCGGACTCGGCACGCGCGCGCCCAACAGGGTCTCCAGCACGTAGGCCCCGCGCAGCACCGGGCTAGTCTGCTGGAAGTGCGACGTCATCGCCAGCACGCCGCCCAGCCCCAACACGCCGCCGCGACGCGCATTCGGCCATTTCACGTATTGGAAGCCGTTGCCGCGGACGCCGGGGAGTTCCTTTTCCAGCTCATAGAACTTCACCAGCCGCTCCGTGACAAAGCCGTAGTCGGCGTCGAGCAGGTCGAGCAGGCTGCGGTCTTCCCCGATCATGTGGGCGAACAGCAACACCGGCTCCTCGCGCATGTCTCGGGCCACGTCCGGCGTGTAGAAATGCTGCACGGCGTTGACGGTCGGCGCCACCCGGCCGCCGATGTCCTTCGTTCCCAGCCATTGGCCGATGAAAGTTTCCGCAAAGACCCTGGAGCGCGGGTCGTCGAGCATCCTCTCGACCTCGGCCGTGAGCGTCTGCTCGTCCCGGAGCCGGCCTTCCGACGCCAGCCGCAACAGCCGCGCGTCCGGCATGGTCGACCACAGGAAATACGACAGCCGCGTGGCGAGTTCGTAGTCGCCCACCGGGTGCAGGCCGAGCTGTTTCGGCGCCGTCTCGTTTTTGAACAGGAAGTCCGGGGCCACCAGCACGCCGCGAAGCATCAGCTTCACCGCCTCTTCGTAGGGGTCGCCGCGCTCGGCGGCGCGGTCGAACAATTTGAGGAATTTCTCGACCTCGGCCTCTTCCACCGGACGACGGAAGGCCCGCGGGAGGAACTCTTCGAGCAGAGTGCGGGCGTGGCGCCGCGGCTGGAGCGCGGGCTGGTCAGGCTCCATGCGGAACAACCGGTAGTGCACGGCTCGCTTCTCCGCGCTGGGCTCCTCGGCCTGCTGGGTGATCTGCATGGAGTAGATCGGCAGCGGCAGTTGCGCGTCGCCAATGACGGAGATGCGGTGGACGCCGCGCGACAGCCTCACCTTTTGGGACCGCGCCGTCGCTCCGCCGTTGGAATCCTTGGCGACTTCGAGCCGGCCGACCTCCAGCCCGTCCACCTTCAGCGGCAGCGTGCGAGGCGCGTCCCCCTGGCGCTCGTAGGAGACGCGCACGTCGTACTCGCCGGAGACGAAGACGGAAACTTCGGCCGTCAGCTCCGCGCCGGGCTCGAGCGAGCGCGTCCTGTCTTCGGCGGCCGGACTGGCCGGTTCCAACTGGTCGGCGTCGAACTTTTTGTTCAGCGGCGGGGTGATGATGGCGCGGTCGAGCACCTGCTGCGCGGCCTCCATGTAGCGCTCGAGCAGCATCGGCGGCAGAAAGAGCGTCTCGCCGTTGTTGTCGAACCCTTCGCCGCCGGAGTTGTCGACCGGAAAGATCTCGGAAACCATCAGATCGACGCCCAGCAGGTCGCGAACCGTGTTGCGGTATTCGCGGCGGTTCAGCCGCCGCAGCGTAACTTCGCCGGCAAACTCACCGACCTCGCAGGCGGTCTCGCGCAACGTTTCGCGAATCCAACTCGCCGCGCGAAAGCGATCTTCGTCGCTGAGCTTCGACGCCGTGGGCGGCATCGTACGGTTGTGGAGCTGCTCGGCGACGTTGGCCCACAGGCTGCGCTGCTTGGCGACGTCCGCGGCGGTCCGGGCGCGCAGGAACGGGATCTTCTGCTTGGGGTCGTCAGGGTTATGGCAGCCGGCGCAGTTCTCGGCCAGCACCGGCCGGATCGAATCCCGAAACTCGTCCGCTCCCGAAACAGCGGCGGCAAAGCTGAGCAAAAGGAGGAAGTGACAAGCACGCGGCCACATCGGCTGGAACCCCTGGCTATTCTACGCCATGCCCGACGCGGGCTCCGAGGCGCTATCTCTGTCCATCGGGCAAAAAGTTATACAGCTTTCACCCTACTGCTAGCATCCCGAAAGGAGTAGTAGAGAGGAGGAAAATTTTTATGAAACAAATCGTACTCAAGACGCTCTCGGGAGGTCTGCCCGCTCTCGTCGTTCTATTGGGTCTGGCCGCCAATTCCGCGCCTGCGGTTCCTCTGGCCGGCGGTCAAACTGACGTCACCCTTGACGGCGGCTTCCTGAGCACGCTCACCGGCGCCGGCATCACGCCCAGCATCATCGCTCCCGGGACTCTCAACGGCGTGGTCGCAACCTTCCCGATCAGCGGCGGCACGGACGTGCTGATCGAGCACACCGGCGGACTCAGCTTTTCCGGCGCCGGCAACGTCGTCGACATCGAGAATTTCTTGATCGACGTCAACCAGCTCACCGTGTTCGGCGACGTGAGCGTGAACAGCTCGTTTGTGACGAATGCCGACTTGTTCAACGTCAATGCCGGCGATCTTTCACTAACGCTGACCTCGGCAGCTTCGGGCGTGTTCTCCGGGCAATTCGGCACTCCGGATCTGTCCGGCGCCTTGGTGGGCGTCGCCAGTCCGATGCCGCAGCCTGTTCCGGAGCCCACAACGACGGCGCTGCTGGGCGCAGGTTTGCTGGCGTTCGCCTTTCTGCGGCGCCGCCGGTCCTGACTGAGTCAGCCGACGGCTCGACCTTCGGAACGACGACCCGATGGCCTCCAAGCCACCGGGTCGTTTTGTTATTGCGTAAGGCTTTGAGCGACGCTCAGGGGCCACCGCGCAGCCGGCTATACCCGCTCGGCGCCCGGCTTACCTTCCTCGACCCGGAACGAGGCGCGCGTGACCTTCGGGGCGCCTGGCTTCGAGACGTACTCGACCACCTGGTAATCCGCTTTCCACTCCTGCGGCGTGACCGTGCACGAGACGTAGCCGCGCTCGCGGTTGAAGAACTTCACTCCGGCGTTTTCGCTCCGCATCGCCTGGGCGTACTCGAGATCCTGCGAGCCGTCGCCGGCCGAGCTGATGGAGGTGCCGATCAACTCCGTGCCCACCACCGGCGAGTCGTCGCGCGTCAGGTCGGCAGGCAGGTCGCACACCCAGTTCGAATGGATGTCGCCGGTGAGCACCACCGGGTTCGACGGCTTGGCTTCGTCGAGGAATTTGAGGAAACGGTCGAGCATCGGACGATACGCCGACCATTTGTCCATCGAGTATTCTTGGGCGGGTCCCACCGTGCGGTCGACGTGGGCGACCATCACCTGCTGCGCGATGCAGTTCCACACCGAAGGCGACTGCTTCAGCGTCTTGTACAGCCACTCCTCCTGGCGGGGGCCCAGAATGGTCGCCTTCTCCTCAAAAACGCCTTCGCAGTCCGGACCGTTCTTGTCGCCGCAAGGCTGATCAGTGCGGTACTGCCGCGTGTCGAGCACCTGGAAGTCGAGCAGCCGTCCGAACGGCACGCGCCGGTAGAGCTGCATCTTTTCGCCCACCGGCTTGGCGTAGTGCCGCAGCGGCATGTGCTCGTAGTAGGCCTGGTAGGCGTGGGCGCGACGGGTGAGGAAGTCGTCGGGCGAGACGTCGAGTTCTTCGGACCAGCGGTCGGCGTAGTTGTTGTCGACCTCGTGGTCGTCCCACGTCACCAGCCAGGGGCAGAGGTGATGCGCGGCCTGGAGCTGCTTGTCCGAGCGGTAGAGGGCATGCCGGTTGCGGTAGTCCTCCAGGCTCATGATCTCGTCGCCGGTATGCTTGCGGACCTGGCCGTCGCGGCCCTTGCCTTCATAGATGTAGTCGCCGAGGTGGACGATCAGGTCCAGGTCTTCGGCGGCCATGTGCTCGAAGGCGGTGTAGTAGCCGGTCTCGTAGTGCTGGCAGGAGGCGAAAGCGAAGCGCACCTGATCGCTCAGAGTCCCGGCCGCGGGTGAGGTGCGGGCGCGGGCGACAGGCGACGTCTCCGAGCCGGCGTGGAAGCGGTAGTAATACCAGCGGTCGGGCTGGAGGCCGTCGACCTCCACGTGGACCGCGTGCGCCAACGCGCGCTTGGCGTCGGTCTCGCCCTGCTTCGCGATCTTCGAGAAGCCTTCATCGTCGGCCACTTCCCAGCGCACGCGCACGTCGTCGCCGGGCATGCCGCCGCCGGTCAGGGGCTTGGGCGCGAGGCGCGTCCACAGCACGAAGCCGTGCGGGTCGGGGTCGCCCGAAGCGACGCCGAGCTGGAAGGGGTAGTCGGAGAATTTCGGCGCCGCGGCGGCCAGGCGGGCCGGCGTCAGGGCCAGGGTGGGAAGCGAGGCCATCGCGGCCAGAAGCTCACGTCGCGTCATGTCGATACACAGCATAGCGCCGCCGCGAAACAGAAGGGTTACGATAGGCGCTATGGACCGCTCCGAGCAGGATCGCCGCATCGACTACATCGAGTTTCCAGCGGTCGATTTCGGCGTCACGAAGTCGTTCTACACGGACGTTTTTGGTTGGAGTTTCCAGGACTGGGGCCCGGAGTACATGTCGTTCGAGGACGGACGCCTCGAAGGCGGCTTTGCCCGGGTGGACGCGATGCCCGAAGGCGAGGGCGGGGCGCTGGTGATCGTCTACGCGCTCGACATCGAGGCCGTCGGGCAGGCCGTGGTCGATTCCGGCGGCGAGATCACCAAGCCGATTTTTGAGTTCCCCGGCGGCCGGCGCTTTCACTTCGCCGACCCGAACGGGAATGAGCTGGGCGTTTGGACCGACCAGCCGGCCAAATCCTAGCCCATGAAGATCGGCCGGATGTGTCGATCGTAGAGGTTGCGCGTCACGTTGCGGACGATCGATTCGCGCGCCTCGGTCAGCATCGCCCGGTAGCGGCCGCCCATCTGTGCGGCGACCTTGAACCCGACGTGCAGCAGCTGCCGCAAATGCTGGTTGTAGGCAGGGTTGTCTTGATCATGCCGCAGGGCGCTGACGTAGTCCTCCGATGACCAGCCGCTGACCTCGTCCGGACTAGGCAGCTTCGACTCGTCGATGTCGATCACCGATGCGTACGGCGCGCACAGCGCTTCGCGCTGGGCGTAGGCGTCGCGGTAGACTTCGCAGGCCAGCCCCAACCCCTCGCCGCCGTCTTCGGCCAGGCCGATGAGCTCTTCGAGCCAGGTGGTTCCCGCGGTCTTGACGTGGACGCCGGCGCCGCTGTCCTGCAAGGCGCGGCGAATCGGCTCATAGATGGAGAACTTGTCACTGCCCGAGTGGACGCTCAGCTTGAGGTTCGCGGGCAGCCCGTAAGCGGCGACGGCGTGCGCGATCACGGCCAGATCGTCGCGGAACTCGGTCTCGAACTGCGCCACGTCGCCCACGTAGTCCACGCCCTTGTTGAAGCGGCCGGTGAATTTCGGCGCAATCGTCTGCAGCGGGATCTCTTCGTCGGCGATGGCGGCCAGGATCACCAGCAGCTCGGGCGGAGTCTGCGGCAGGTCGGTCTCGTCCATCGAGACCTCGGTGATGAAGCTGCCGGCCTCCTTGCCGGCGGCGATGTGGCGATAGATGCGGCCGGCTTGCCGGACCGCCGCCAAGTACTTGCCGACGGTAGCGCGCACATCGTCTTCGGTTGAACTGAGCGCGCGGTCGATGCCCGGAATCTCGAGCTCGCCGATCAGTTCCGGGTGGCGCTTGAGGAAAGCGTCCACGTCGCTGTCGGGGGAGTGCCGGCCGATCTCGTCGGCGACGTCGATGGTGAAGAAGTCGGCGGTCTCGATGTAGCCGTCCACCGTTTTGAGGTTGATGTGGTCGGCGTCGACGTAGTACGAGCGCTTCCAGCCCAGCGCCGCGACGGCGGCGTCGGCTTCGTAGCGGACGGAGTCGGGGGCGCTGCCGACGATGGTGTGCTCGCGGTGCGATTTGTTCCACACCGGCACGACCTCCACGCCGTGACGCGCGGCCAGAACGCAGGCTTGCAGCTGCGCCACGGCCTCATGGGCGAAGCGGTCGCCGACGCCGATCGAGAAGCGTTCGAGTTGTTTGCTCATGCAGGTTGGTCTCAGGGAGTCCGAACCCCAGATTGTACACTGGAGGTTGGTTGCCCATGCCTGTTGAGCAGCAAGAGCTCTCGGACCTCCACCAGATCATCCAGCGAGAATTGCAGCCGCGCTTCCCCGAACTGGCGCAATTGCAGTCGACCCCGGAGTTGGAAGCGAGCGCGGCGTATCGCGAGATCGAGCCGCTGGTGCGGCGCGTGCTCGACACGCCCGAGGCCGGCGATTTCACCTCCGGCGCGGCTGCGCAAAAGGAGCAGTACCGCGTCGTCGGCTGGAATCTCGAGCGCGGCATCTTCTACGAGGAGCAGCTCGAACAGTTCCGCACGCACCCCTATCTCTCGTCGGCCGACATCCTGCTGCTGACCGAAACCGACGTCGGCATGGCGCGCTCGGGCAACCGCAACATCGCCCGCGAACTCGCCCGCGAGCTGGGCATGCACTACGCTTTCACGCCCTGCTACCTGAACCTGGCCAAGGGCTCCGGCGTGGAGTACGACATGGAGGGCGAGAACGAGCTGGGCTTGCACGGCAACGCAATCCTGAGCCGCTACCCGCTCAAAGATCAGCGTCCGATCGCGCTCGAGAACGGTAAAGACAAGATGAAAGGGCGCGAAAAGCGCCTGGGCCGCCAGACCGCCACCGTGGCGACCGTCGAGTTGCCGCAGGGCGACGTACCGATCGTCTCCGTGCACCTGGACGCCAATTCGAGCCAGATCCATCGCGCCAACCAGATGCGCGACGTGCTCAACGGCCTGCCGTCGGACGGTCCCGCCATCATCGGCGGCGACTGGAACACGACGACCTTCAATTCCTCGAGCGCCACGCACGCGATCCTGGGGTTTTGGGTGCGGGTCTTCCTTGGCCCGGACAACACGATCCGCAACCACTTCCTGCACCCCTACAACCGCTTCGAGCGCGAGTTGTTCGATCGGCTCAAGGCCGCCGGTTTCGATTACGAGCGCTGCAATCTGCCCGCCGAGCGCACGACTTCCTACGACGTCGACGACGCCAAGACCCACAAGAACCTGCGGGAGTGGGTGCCGAACTGGTGCTTTGACTTCATCCGCTGGGCCTTGCGCGACCACGACGGCAAGTGCCCGCTCAAGATCGACTGGTTTGCGGTCCGCGGGCTCGAGGCCGGCAACCCGGTCGTGATGCATGAGTTCCGGGAAGGGCGCAAGCCGCCGCTGTCGGACCACGACGCGATCGGCGTGGACGTGCGATGGTAGACGTCCGGCGCTCAGCCGGCCTTAGCTGGTCGAATTTCCGCCTCTATTCCTCGCCCGGATCTTCCCTTTTTTCCACAATCTAAATAGTTAACCCAAGAATCGATCCGGGGCCGGCGACGAACTCGCAAGTCCCGCTGCGGCTGCACATCGGCCCATCCAAGAAGTCGCCGCTCCTCCCGGAGACCGCTCGGCCAAGGCGGCGCAAGGCGGCGCCAGGCCGACGAACAACCCCACTCATCAATGCTGAATGACTGGAGCGCTGAAGGACTGGGGCCCAGCCGACGCCGGCCCTCGCCCGCGCTTATGCCTGTAGTCATTTGGTCACAGGAGTATGATTCCTAACATCAACCGTGTCCAGGTGGAATCAGAGGCTCATCCGAGCGACCGGCTTAGCGGCTCGGATCTGCGCAGAAGACGGCTGCGGCGACGTGCAAATAGCGGCTAGCGCGGCCTCGGGCCGACTTTCTCAATGTCTAGCAGCTGCCGGGGGAGGGGTTGTAGTCCTTGCGATGCAGTAGTTTCGGCATTTCCCTTAGAGGATTTTTGCCCCGGGCGGGGCCGAAACTCGACGACGGACCCTTCCATTTCTGTAGCGCTCGGCGTACACTAGCAGTGGCTTCTCAAATCATCTAGAGGTCTGGAGATCTCCATGCGCCCTGTTTGTATCATTCTCGCCCTCATTCTGTCGGCCGGGGTTGCCCCCGGCTCTCAGTACACGCCTATCCTGTCCAACCCAAACTCAGAACCGGACTTGATGACGAGTCTGGATCTGATCTACGGTCCCGGCGGCTACACGCGTGTGAGTGACAACAATGACCAGCTGTGGAAAATCCTCAACAACGGGTTTTCGGCCACCGCTGTGAGCAGTTTCGCCTACGGCGTGATCAGCTTCGGCCTGTGTATGATTTGTGACGGGTCCGACGACATCACTTTCACTCCGCCGGTTGTCACCGACGGAGCCCCGCTGAACATGTCGCTGTCGCCAAACGCGATCGTCGGCGACGGCATCTACAACCTGTTCATCGATTCGCTGATCAGCGATCCCGTTTATCAGAATGATGTCGGACGGGTCTTTTCGAGTCCGATTTGGAACGCCGGCAACACCGACCACATGGTGACGTTCGCGGTCGTCGGCATGCCCAACACCTACATCATCGCCTTTGAAGACGTGCTCTCCACCGCCAACATCGTGCAGGATCGCGACTTCAACGATGTCGCCATCCAGGTCACGTCTCTGCACCCGGTGCCTGAGCCTGGCACGTTGACGCTGCTGGGCGGCAGCTTGTTGCTCGGTCTGGGCCTGGCCCGCCGGCGGCGCCGTTCAGAATCTTGCTAGTTCGGCAATGAGCGCTTGCAACCCCTGGCTGCGGTAGACCGCGGCCAGTCGACTTTCTTCGCTCGAAAGGGGCTCGACGTCGAGCAGCGAAGCCCTGTCCAGCGCCTCGCGCGACGGGGCCCACAGCGTTCCGTCGGCAAACTCCACCCGGCGCACATACCCGCTCATCCCGCCAATCTCAAACGGCTCTGGGCCGCGCAGGCGGAACTCGAACAACCGTTGCGCCTCAACCGACCCCACCCGGCCGGCCTCGAGCTGTCCGCCGGTGGAAGGCACGGCCCCGGCGGCGTAGCGACGTCCTTCGACGTCGTGCACCAGCCAACCCACCTCGAAGTCCCGGATCGCCTTGCCGGAGCGGTTGCGCACCTCGATCGACGGCGAAACCGCCCGCCTTCCGCCGGCCAGCGCCGACCCGTCCAGCAACTCGAGGGGCGTTTCGTCCACATCGAGAAACGCCAGCTCCACCGGACGCATGCCGGCCCGAACCGTCGGCGAGACGCTGCGGCCGTCTCCGCCGGCCAGCCGGACCTCGAAGTCCGGCCGGGAGGCTTGGCGTTCGAGAACGTCGAGAACCTGAGCGCGCAAGGCTTCCGGGCCTTGGGCGGCCAGCGTCTGCGAGAGGCGTTTGCGGTCCTGGCGCGCTTCGAGCTCGAGCAGCGTCATGCGGCGCCGCGAAGACAGCTCATCCGGGCCGCGGAAACTCAGATCTGCATACAGCACTCCATCGACGACGATTTCGGCGAGCGGCTGCCCGGCTGAGGGCAGCGGACGCACCAGGCGGAGATTCACATCCACTAGCGCCTGCTCTCCCGGTCCGGCCGAGAGCGAGGGAGAGACCACAACGGCCTTGCCGCCGGGCGCCCCGGGAGCCGAATGCACCGCCAGCGTCACCGCACGCAACGTCCGGGAGCTGCTGTTGGTCAGGGTCAGACGGCAACGCAACTCCACCACCGCGGCCGGCCCGCGAACGCTGATCTCGGTGCGCGAGAAATCCTTCTCCGCCAACTCGATCGAGGTCTCCGCCGGCGCCCGAAACCTCACCGCATCAGCCGGGTTCGCCCAGGGGGAGGAGACCTGCGCCGGGGCCGCCAGCGCACAAGCCAGCAGGATCGCGCCGCGCCAACTAAGGTGCGTAGACATCGGTGATCGTCACCCTCCCTTCCGCACTGATCGAGCGGACGCTGATCCAACCGTCGGAGGCGACGCGCACATCCGAAGACCGATCGAACAGCGGTTGAATATCGAGCGCGGTCTTGCCCGCGATAGTGGCGACTTCAGTCGCCGCGCGCCCGCCCTCCGCAGCCGCGGGGCCGGCGCCCGCGGAGGAGCGCAGCATCTGCAGGCCGCTCGGCGCCGGCGGAGGCGGCGGCGCCATCTCATCAGCAAGCGCCATCTCGACCGGCGCTTCGGCTGCGGCGGCGCGGGCCGGCTCCGCCGCCGATGGCTTGGCGGACGACAAGACCTGCTCAGCCGCAACGACCGGCTCCGGCTCCGGTTCCGTCTGTCCCAACTCTTGAACCCGGTCCGTCTCGGCAAACGTCGCGAGATCTTGCGGCGCGGACTCCTGCGGAGCCGCCGCGCTCTCCATGGTCACGGCTTGCTCGGCCGGGGCTGACGACGGCTGCTGCCGCATCACCACCACGCCGCTGATCACGGCCGCCGCCGCCAGACCGGCCGCCCAGGCCATGGCCGGCACGCGCCCCCGGACCGCCTCGGCCGGCTCTTCGGCGGCCAGTCGCCGTTCGATGCCGCGCGCCATCGCGTCCCAGTTCAAGTCCGGGACTTCAGCCAGCGGCTGCAGCTCTTCGCTCAAGTGAAAGTATTCGGCAACCAGGGCTTCGCACTCCGCGCAGCCTTCGATGTGGCGCTCGATCCGCCAGCGCGACAGCGGTCCCAGCTCGCCCCCGGCGAACAGCGCCAGGTCGGTTTCTTTCGGATGTCCGATGAAGAAAGCGCTCATCGCTTCCTCCCCTCCGCGTACTTGCGGAACTTCACGCGCGCGTTGGCGATGTGGGAGCGGACGGTGGCCGGCGAACAGTCCAGGCGGGCGGCCACTTCGACCGCCGGCAACCCCTCGATGTCACGCAGAATCAGCGCGGCGCGCTCCCGCTCAGAGAGGAGGCGCAACCCGTCTTCGATGTAGCGCCGCTTCTCGTCCCGCAGCACGCTCTGCTCGGGACTCTCCACCGGCGCCTCGGGCGCCTTTTCGATCTCCTCGAAATGCACCCGCTTGTTGCGCCGCACAAAATCGAGCGCGGTGTTGACGGCGATGCGCCCCAGCCACTGCGCCGCTTTGTCGGGGTCCTTGAGCTGGTCGCGCCGCTTGAGCGCTTTGACGAAGGCGTCCTGGGTCAGGTCCTGCGCGTCCGGAACATTGCCGACCACGCGGTAAATGAGGCGGAAGACCCGCCGCATGTGGGTCTGGATGAGCTCAGCGTCCGTGGCGGCGCCCTGCGCTTCGAGAGTCTGTGGCCCCTCGGTCTGCATCATCGTCGTCGCGATCGCCGCATCCATTCCTGCGCACCTACACTAGGAATGACGACGGTTCGCCCAGATCGTGCAAATCATCGTCGCGCAAATTCTCTCCTCATGCGAGAAGTCGCCGTCATCTCCACCGGTTTGACCGCTTTCGGGGCGTTCCCCGAGAGGTCGATTCGCGACCTGGGCGCGGAAGCCGGGCGCGAATGCCTCGACGCCTGCGACGCGCCGCCCGAGGCCGTCGATGGCTTCTATCTGGGCTGTTTCGCCGGACCGGCCTTCACCGGCCAGAACCACTTAGCGCCATGGGTGGCCGCGGCGATCGGCCTGAATGGCGTGCCCGCCACCCGCTTCGAAGCCGCCTGCGCCTCGAGCGGCGCCGCCTTCGCCCACGCCTGGGCGGCGGTGGCGGGCGGGCTACAGGATCTGGCGCTGGTGGTCGGCGTGGAGCAGATGACGACGCAGACGACCGCCCGGACCACCGAAATTCTCGCCTCGGCCGGCGAGGTCGACAGCGAAGTCGCCGCCGGCGCGAACTTCCCCGCGCTGTTCGCGTTGATCGCCCGCCGCCACATGCACGAGCTGGGCACGACGCGCGAGCACCTGGCCGCCGTGGCGGTCAAAAACCACGCCAACGGAGCGCTCAACCCCAAGGCGCATCTGCGCAAGCCGATCACCCTCGAAAAGGCGCTCGCCGGCCGCCCGGTGTGCGATCCGCTCACGCTCTACGACTGCTCGCTGATCAGCGACGGCGCGGCGGCGCTGCTGCTGGCGCCGGTCGAGCAGGCGGCTCGCTGGACCGACCGGCCCGTCCGCGTGTTGGGCGTCGGTCAGGCTTCGGATCGGCTGGCCCTGGCTGACAAGGCCGACATCACGACGTTCCCGGCCGTGCGGCGGGCGGCTCAAAAAGCTTACGCGATGGCAGGCGTTGGGCCGCGCGACATCGACTTCGCCGAGGTCCACGACTGCTTCACCATCGCCGAGCTCATCGCGCTCGAGGACCTTGGGTTCTTCCAGCGCGGCCAAGCCGGCCCCGCCTCGCTCGCGGGAAAGACGGCGCTGACAGGCGAGTTGCCGATCAACCCCAGCGGCGGTCTCAAGTCGAAAGGCCATCCGGTCGGCGCGACCGGCGCGGCGCAGATCGTCGAAGTCGTGCGCCAGTTGCGCGGCGCATGCGGCCAGCGGCAGCTCGAAGAAGCGTCGATCGGCCTGACGCAGAACCTGGGAGGCTCCGGCGCCAGCGCCGTGGTGGGAGTTTTCGGCAAATGAGCGACCAAACACAGATGGCAGGTGTGGTCTACTCGTCCACGACCGTTCATGCCGAGCCCGCCCCTTACCAGATCGCGCTGATCGACTTCGCCGACGGCTCCCGGCGCCTCGTGCGGGTGGAGGGCGCAACGGTCGCCATTGGAGACGCCGTCGAGCGGATCGGGGACGACAAGGACATCTATCGCCGCAAGGCTTGAAAACGGCGATTGGGGGATCTCGGGGCCGTTCTGGGATGGACGAACAGGAATGTCCGTCCCACTTCGGGGACGCCGCGTTCCGATCCGGCCCCGATCCGCTACGATGCAAGAGCCATGGCCGGCTTCTTCCAACCCCCTGAGCCGCCTCCCGGAGTCCGGCCGGAAACCCTGCAGGTTGTCCCCGAATCCGCCCCGACGCGCATCGCACTGATCTCCTACGACCTGCACGGCGCCCAGGAGCGCCGCATCGTCGACGCCTTCGACCTCGACGAACTCGATGAGCGGGTGCACTGGATCCACGTGCAAGGCATGCGCGACCGGCTGCTGCTCGAAGAGCTCGGCCGCGAACTCGAGCTGCATGCGCTGACTGTGGAAGACATCACCACCACGCCGCAGCGTCCCAAGACGGAATGGCTGGACAACCGCGCCCTCATCATCCTGCGCGTGCCCTTCATCGACGCCGCCGGGGAAGTCGATGTCGAGCAGGTCAGCCTGGTCGTCAGCCAACAGTATGTTCTGTCGATCGAAGAGCGCACCTCGTCGCGCTTTCAGCCGGTGTGGGACCGCATCATGCAGGGCTTGGGGTCGATCCGCGAGTTCGGGTCGGACTATCTGGCCTACTCGCTGCTCGACGCCGCCATCGACAGCTTTTTTCCGGTTCTCGAAGCGCTCGGCGACCGGCTCGAGGAACTCGAGGCCGAGGCCATGGAGTCGCCGACCGAGGCCACCTTGGTGCGCACCAACCATGTCCGCAACTCGCTCGTGCTGCTGCGGCGCGTGATCTGGCCGCAGCGCGAAGCGCTGCAACTGCTGCTGCGCAACGACCAGAAATTCTTCGCGCCCGAGACGGCCGCCTACCTGCGAGACGCCTATGAGCACTGTCTGCAAGTGTCGGAAATCATTGAGTCTTACCGCGAACTCGTCGGCGCGGTGAACAACACCTATCTCTCCGCGGTCAGCAACCGCACCAACGAGGTGATGCGCGTGCTCACCATTATGTCGAGCGTGTTCATCCCGGTCACTTTCGTGGCGGGCATCTACGGCATGAACTTCGACTACATGCCCGAACTGCACTTCCGCTACGGCTATTTCGCGGCGTGGGGCGTGATCCTGGCGACGGTCGCCGCGATGACCACCTTCTTCGTCCGCAAGGGCTGGATCGGCGGCGGGCGCAAAGGCCAGGGCTAATCGTTGTTGGCGGGCTCGGCGGATTCGGCTGGCGGAGCGGGCTCCAGCCGCTCGGCCAGCGGCGCATGGAGGGCCTTCATCTTCTCGAGCCGGAGACGGTGGACGCGGCCGACGACCCGCCGAAAGCCGTCGTCGGACAGTCTGGCGAGCAAAACGGCGGAGCGCCCGTCCGAAGCCTGCTCGATCACGCCGGCGGCCGTGCCGATGTCCATTGCTTCGAGCAACTGAGCCGCGTCGGCGGGTTCCGCCTCTTCGAGAACTTCAGCAACCTCAGCGGGGAACCCCTCAGCGTAGGCGCCCACCAGCTCGAGCAACGACCGCTCGCCGATCTTACGCGCCATCTTCGTCCTCGGGGCGATGCAGTACCGCGACCGCCACGTCGACGGCGGCGGCGTAGCCGGACCAGATCAGGTCGCTGGCGTCAACCAGCGGAGAGGCCAGCATCGCCGGCGCTTTGTCTTTAGTCTCCGCCCTCGCGCGCAAGGCGCGGTGCGCGAGCGCGCCGAGCATCAGACCGGACGGGTCGACGATAGGGAGCGTGTCATAGCGCTGCCACAGCGGGTCGTGCAGCAGCGAGCGGATCGGCGTCCGCAGCGCCAGAGACGCCGGCTTGGGCTGCATCAGGCCGGTGAGAGGCCGAACGGTGGGCGACTTGTGGATCTCCGCCAGGTCGGTCCGCCCGGAAAGCCGCCCGGCGCGATCGACGACGAAGATCTCGAAGCTCAGTTGGCCGGGACGACGGCGCAGATGCTCGATCGCCTCGCCGACGGTGAGGTCTTCCGGCAGCGCCGGCGCGTGACGCGTCATGAAGGCGCCGGCTGAGTGAGGAGGCGTCAGCAGGGCGCGTTCGAGGTTCTTGTTCCAAGGCGCGGGGACGGCGCTGAGCAGGGCTTCCTGGGTCGCCCACGACAGCCGCATCACCCGCTGGGCCGCCGGCCCCGAGGGCATCCGCGTAAGCAGCGCGACCGCCGAGCGGATCTCCATGCCCTGCAGCGCCTCGGCTGAGGCCGCGGGCGACAGCGCCCGCAGGACCTGCACGGCGCTGTCGGGCGGCTCGTCGGCGAGGATGTCGGCTCGTTCCTCGGCGCTGACCGATTCCAGCGCCCGGGCCGCCTCCGCCGGGTGTTCCCGCAGGAAACGGCGCAGCAGCTCCAGGGCGAGGTCGATCAATCCGGCGCCCCTGTCTGGATGCTGCTCGCTTCTTCCATGAAGCGGCGGGCCGGCACGAGGATTTCGCCGTTCTCGGTCCGGAGAATGACGAACGTGGCCGTGATCTCTGCGATCAGCCCTTCGCTCGATCCGATCTTGGCGTGTTGGCCTTTCTCGAAGCGCTTTGCAACGTAGTGCGCCGCCACGACGTTGCCCACGATCGGGCCGCAGCCGATCGCAAACGCCAACGCTACTCCGCCCAAGGTCACCGCCAAGGCGATGCCCAGCGCCAACATCAAGAACGCGCTCTCGATGCCAACCTGATCGGCGGCCACGACGACGGCGATGGCGACGATGACGACCTGTAGAACGCGGCCAACCGCCTGCGACTGCGCGACGCCCGCCGGCGCCAGCGCCGCCGACGCCCACTGGGCTGCAAAATCGCCGGCGATCATGCCGACCGCAACGATCGCCAGCCCCACCAGCAGCCGCGGCAGGAAGTAAGCCGCGTCCTGCAGCAGGGCGGAGACCGCGGAGACGCCCAACTGCTCGATGCCCGCGCCAATGAACAGCAGCAGCACCGCCCAGTAGATGACGTAGGCCGCAATCGACGGCAGCCGGTCATGGAGGCCGCCCGGTTCGAGGCCGCGCTGCAGGTCTGCACGCTGCGAGAGCTTCTCGACGATCACGCTGACGACGCGGCGCACGATCGCGCGCGCCAGCATAGCCAGCAGCCAGCCGACCAGGATGATCAGCGCGGCGGCGGCGAGGTTGGGCGCCAGCGCCACCAGCCTTTCGATCTGCGCTTCCACCGTGCGGTTGACGACCGAAGCCCATTCGCTAGCATTCATTCGGTAAAAGGAACCTCCGGCGGCGCTTGAGTGTAGCATGGCAAGCGCCGTCGGCCGGGCGCTGTGCAACCGTGCCTATGTGCTAGTCTAACCACTGAAAATCGAGGTTCTTCCAGCCATGCAGCGACGCGACTTTCTGAAGCACTCCCTGGCCCTTGGCGGCGCTCTGACGATGGGGGTCCGCGGCGTCAAGGCCGCTCCGGCGGAAGCCTTTGCGGCGCCGACGCGCAAGTTCGCCTTCGACCAGATTGAACTTGGCCCGGACAAGATCAAGCTGTCGCGGCTGGCGATGGGCACCGGCACTTCCGGCACGCTGGGCTCTTCGAACCAGACGCGCAAGCTGGGGGTGCCCGGCATCGTCGACCTCTACCGCTACGGCTTCGACAACGGCGTCACGTTTTGGGACACGGCTGACCAGTACGGCTCACACCCGCACTGCGCGGCGGCGCTCAAGCATATCCCGCGCGAAAAGGTCGCCATCATGACCAAGTCGCGCGCCACCAACGCCGCCGACATGCGCGCCGACATCGAGCGTTTCCGCAAGGAACTCAACACCGACTACATCGACATGGTCATGCTGCACGCGGTGACCGACGGGAATTGGGTGGAGAACTACGCCGGCGCGATGGACGTGGTGAACGAGTACAAGCAGAAAGGGATCGTCACCAGCCGAGGCATCTCCTGCCACTCGCTGCCGGCGCTGAAGCGGGTGGCGACCTCGAACTACATTGACGTCGATCTGGCGCGCATCAACCCGATCGGCACCGCCATGGACGCCGATCCGGCGACGGTGGTTGAAGAGTTGATGAAGATCAAAGCGGCCGGCATCGGCGTGATCGGCATGAAGATCCTCGGCGCCGGCTCGCTGCGCCACCGCGTCGACTACGCGCTGCAGCATGCGCTGGCGTTGAAGTGCGTGGATTGCTTTACGATCGGCGCCGAGAGCGAAAGCGAACTCACCGACCTGATCAAGCGCATGCCCGAGGCTTCCAGCCACGGCTGGCAGGCTTAGACGGGTTCCAGCTACTGCTTGTTGGGGATCTTGACGATGATCTCGCCGGGTCGGGCCACGCCCAGAACGCCGCGGGCCTCGATCAGGATCGCTTCGCCGTCTTCGGGCTCGAGATCCTCGACGCTCTCTTCGAGTTCGGCGATGCGCGCCTTCAACTCGGAAACCTCGGCTTCGAGTTCAGCTTCCTGCTGCCAAGCCTTGCGCAGATCGAGAAACGTCTGGAAGCCGGAGATCTGCAACCACGCCAGGATGGCGAAACCGCCCAGCCCCCACAGAGCCAAACGTCGTTTCCGCCGTCTCGTTTCCGCCGTCATGGACTGTAGGATAGTGCAAGAATAGGCGCTTTGGCGAGAAGAATGACGGATAAACGCATCGCCCTGACCACCTGTGACGGTATGGACTCCGCCGCCCGGCTGGCGCGCGCCCTGGTGGAGCGCGGGCTGGTGGCCTGCGTCAATCTCATCCCCGGCATGCGCTCGATTTATCGCTGGAAAGGCGAGATCCAGGACGACGGCGAAGCGCTGTTGGTGATGAAGACCGACCTCGCGCATCTGCCCGCCTTGACCGCCGCGGTCGAAGAGTTGCACGACTACGACACGCCCGAGTTGGTCGTGCTGCCCGTCGAATCCGGTTCGCAGGCCTATCTGGACTGGATCAGCGAGAGCCTGGCTTAGAGCCCATGGCCACCTACATCCTCGGCTTGTCGGCCTACTATCACGACTCGGCGGCGGCGCTCGTCCGAGACGGCGAAATCGTAGCCGCGGCCCAGGAAGAGCGCTTCACCCGCAAGAAGCACGATCACAACTTCCCGTCGAACGCCGTCGACTACTGTCTGCGCGAAGCGGGCATCGGCCCGGAGAAGCTCGACTACGCCGTCTTCTATGACAAGCCGCTGCAAAAGTTCGACCGTCTGCTCGAGACCTATCTCGACTATGCGCCGTCGGGCATCCGCTCGTTCCTACAAGCGATGCCGCTGTGGTTGCGCGAAAAACTCTGGATGCGGGAGCGCATCGCCGAGCAGTTCGGCGACTCGACCAAGCTGCTGTTCACCGAGCACCACGAAGCCCACGCCGCCAGCGCCTTCTACCCCTCGCCGTTCGACTCCGCCGCGATCCTGACGATCGACGGAGTCGGCGAGTGGGCGACCTCGTCTTGGGGCTTCGGCCGTGGCTCGGAGGTGCATCTGGAGGCCGAGACCCGCTTCCCGCACTCGCTCGGCCTGCTGTACTCGGCGTTCACCTACTACACCGGGTTCAAGGTGAACTCTGGCGAATACAAGGTGATGGGGCTGGCGCCGTACGGCGAGCCGAAGTACGTCCAGAAAATTCTCGATGAGCTGATCGACCTGAAGGAAGACGGCTCGCTCCGGCTCAACATGCGGTACTTCAACTACTGCCAGGGGCTGACGATGACCAACCGGGCCTTCGACCGGCTCTTTGGCGGCCCGCCGCGCAAAGCCGAGTCGCAGCTGACCCAGCGCGAGATGGACCTGGCGCGCTCGGTACAGGAGGTCGTCGAAGAAGCGATGCTGCGCATGGCGCGCTTCGTCCATCAGCAGACCGGCGAGAAGAATCTTTGCATGGCCGGCGGCGTGGCGCTCAACTGCGTCGGCAACGGACGCGTGCTGCGCGAGGGGCCGTTCGAGAATCTGTGGATCCAGCCCGCGGCGGGAGACGCCGGCGGCGCGCTGGGCGCAGCGCTGTCGGCTTGGCACCAGTATCTGGACAACCCGCGCAGGCCCACACCCGGCGACTCGATGCGGGGCTCCTATCTGGGGCCGTCGTACTCGAATGACGAGATTGCCGCCGCGCTCGACGGCGTGGGCGCGCGCTACCGCCGGTTGAGCCGAACCGAATTGATCGAGCAGACCGCGCGGGCGCTGGCGGACGAAAGGGTCGTCGGCTGGATGCACGGTCGCATGGAGTTCGGACCGAGGGCCCTGGGCGCGCGCAGCATTTTGGGCGATCCGCGCTCGCCAAAAATGCAGTCGGTGATGAACCTGAAGATCAAGTACCGCGAGAGCTTTCGCCCCTTCGCGCCGTCGGTGCTGCGCGAGCATGTCTCCGAGTACTTCGAGCTCGACTCGGATTCGCCCTACATGCTGCTGGTGGCGCCGGTCCAGGAAGCCGTCCGCATCCCGATGACGGCGGAGCAAGAGGAGCTTTTCGGCATCGCCAAGCTCAACGTCCCGCGCTCGAAGATTCCCGCGGTGACCCACGTCGACTATTCGGCGCGGGTCCAGACCGTGCGTCCCGAGGTCCACGGCGCCTACTACGAGTTGATCGCGGAGTTCCACCGGCTCACCGGCTGCCCGGTGGTCGTCAACACCTCATTCAACGTACGCGGCGAGCCGATCGTCTGCACGCCTGAGGACGCCTACCGCTGCTTCATGCGCACCGAGATGGATGTGCTGATCTGCGGCGACTTTTTGCTCGAGAAAGAGGCGCAGGAGCCGGCGGTCCGCGACGAGTCCTGGCAGCAGGAGTTCCAGCTTGACTGAAACTCTCGACTCCCAGGCCCGCAAATCGGCGGTATCGGTCGCGCTGGTCTTCCTCGCGATCGCCGGCTGGAACTTCTATCGGGATCGGCCCAACCTTTGGATGGGGTTCGGTGCGGCCGGCCTTTTGCTGCTGCTGACGGGTTTGCTCTTCCCGCCCGGCGCACGGGCTTTTCACAAGGGCTGGATGAAGGTCGCCCACGTGCTGGGAGCGATCAACAGCCGCATCATCCTCTCGATTGCGTTCTACCTGGTGATGACGCCGATGGGCCTGCTGACCCGCCTGCTGGGCCGCGACCCGCTCGACCGCCGGGGCAAGGCGCGAACGACCTACTGGGTTCCGCGCAAGCGCAGCCGGCAGACGCGCGAAGGCTTCGAGCGACTTTTCTAGCCTACTTTCCCGCCCGCTCGAGTTCGCGGTCGATGACCTGCTCGAAAGCATCGAGCGGCTGCGCGCCGGAGAGCAGCACGCCGTTGATCAAGAACGCTGGCGTTCCGCTGATTCCCATTGCGGCGGCTTCCTCGCTGTCGGCCTGCACCGCCTCGGCGTAGCGGCCCGATTCCAAGCACTCCTGAAACTTGGGCTGATCGAGCGCCAACTCCTCAGCCGTCTGCGTGTGAAGCGCCGAGTTGATGTCGTTGTTCGCGAACATCTTGGCGCGGTACTCCCAGAACTTGTCCTGGTCGCCGGCGCAGCGGGCGGCTTCGGCGGCCTTTTGGGCTTCGGGGTGGATGCTCACCAGCGGCAGGTCCTTGAACGACCAGCGGAGCTTGTCGCCGTACTTGGCCTGCAACTCGTCGATCGTCGGCTGCACGCGGCGGCAGAACGGGCACTGGAAGTCCGAGAACTCGACGATCGTCACGGGCGCGTCCTTGGGGCCCTTCATCGGCGCGCCGTCGAGGTTGACCGGCAGGCGCGGCGCGTCGAGCAGCACCCGCACCTCGGCGGATTCCCGCAGAGTATCAACGAAACCCATGCGCAGATCGCGCTGCTGGATGTTGGCGAGCAGCTCCTTCACCTGCGGGCGCACCGCTTCGAGCGGCTGCCGAATGCGAGCCTTCTGCTGCTCATAGAAGGCCTCGACCTGGAGGTCGGACGGCTCCTTGACCTTGCTGTTGATCTCGGTCTGCTCGAGTTCTTCGACGGAGACGCCGCGCTTGGCGGCCTCCTGCTCAATGAGTTTCGTCGCAATCGCCTCTGCGAGCGCCTCGCTCTTGAGTTGATACTCCTCCTGCTCCAGGCGGATGAGCTCGCCGCGGATGTCAAGATCGTCTTCTGTGATTTCGACGCCTCCGACGACGGCAAGCGGGCCGGATGACCCCTTGGAGGCGGGCGTCGAGGCGCCGGACTGCTGCGGAGCTCCCTGGGTGGAGCAGGCCAGCGCAAAGATGATCGAGGCGACGCCGAGGCCGCGGAGGGAAAGCTGCATGTCGTCTTCATTGTACGCGGCGGAAGGTTGCCTTGCGCTTTTGCGTATCGCTCCTGCTGGATGTACAATCAAACCGGTCGGAAGCGGCTACAAATCGTTATGCCTGAACACGTTCGCTGGAATCTCAACCGCCGGGACTTCATCCGGGATTCATTTGCGGGATTTGGCTCCCTGGCCTTTTCGCATATGGCCCTGACCGACGCTCTGCGCGCCGCGCCCAAGGGCGTCGAAGACCCGCTGGCGCCGAAGAAGCCCCATAAGCCGGCGACGGCGAAAGCGGTGATTTTCCTGTTCATGGCCGGCGGCCCGTCGCACCTGGAAACCTTCGACCCCAAACCGCTGCTCAATAAGCTCCACGGCCAGCCGCGGCCCAAGGAGTTTGGCGAGGCGAAGTACCAGTTCGTCAAAGGCGACGCCAAGATTCTGGGCACCAAGCGCACGTTCAAGAAATACGGCCAGGCCGGCATTGAGGTCTCCGACCTGTTGCCGAAGACCGGCGAGATGATTGACGACATCGCCGTGCTGCGCTCCTGCCACGGCGACATGGTCGTGCACTCGGCGGCCCAGTATGAGCTGTTTTCGGGCCGCGTCATTCCCGGCTTTCCATCGATGGGGTCGTGGATCGTCTATGGACTCGGTTCCGAGGCCGAGTCGTTGCCGTCGTATGTGGTGATGCCCGATCCGGACGGCGCGCTCGAAGCCGGTCAGCCGATGTACATGAACGGCTTCCTGCCGGCGGTCTATCAGCCGACGACGTTCCGCGCCGGCGACCAGCCGGTATTGAACCTGGATCTGCCCAAGGGCGTCTCGTTCGACGACCGCAAGGGCACCGTCGATCTGATCAAGGCGCTCAATGAGGCGACGATGGGGCCGGAGGACTACGAGTTCGACGCTCGCGTCCGCGCCTACGATCTCGCCTTCAAAATGCAGACCGAGGCTCCGGAAGTGCTCGACATCTCCAACGAACCGCAGGAGACGCTCGATCTCTACGGCGTGGGCAAAGAACCGACCGACGACTACGGCCGCCGCTGCCTGCTTGCCCGCCGGCTGGTGGAGAAGGGCACGCGCTTCGTCTGCGTGGTCTCCGGCGGAGGCCCCGGCAACCTGCAGTGGGACGCCCACAACGACATCGAAGAGAACCACCTGCGCATGGCGGCGCAGACCGATGTGCCGGTGGCGGGCCTGCTCAAGGACCTCAAGCGGCGCGGAATGCTCGACGATACGCTGGTGGTGTGGGGAGGCGAGTTCGGCCGCTCGCCCGAAGCGCAGGGCGGCGAAGGCCGCGATCACCACAACCTCGGCTTCACCATGTGGATGGCCGGCGGCGGCGTGAAGGGCGGCCAAGTGGTCGGCGCCACCGACGACATCGGCCTGCGGGCTGTCGAGAAGCCGTATCACTTCCGCGACATCCACACGACCATGCTGCACTTCCTGGGCCTGGACCAGGATGCGCTGAGCTACTTGCACCTGGGCCGCAACGAGCGGTTGACGCAGGTGCACGGCTCAGTGATCCAAGAGATCGTCGCCTGACAAACAGAACCGCGCCCGTGAGGGCGCGGGCCCGCAGGCTGACGCCTGCGGCTCTGTAGCGGCGTTATGCGCCCGCCTCAGACGAGGGCGCGGGCCCGCAGGCTGACGCCTGCGGTTCTGTAGCGGCGTTATGCGCCTTCCTCAGACGAGGGCGCGGGCCCGCAGGCTGACGCCTGCGGCTCTGTAGCGGCGCTTGCGCCCGCTTCAGGCGATCTCCAGATCCGCCAGAAAGATCGCGGCCTTCTCGGTCTCGTGGCTCGAGTAGTACGACAGCAGCCCGCGCGTGGGGCTGAACTCGACGAAGCCCGGGTAGGAGTTGTCGCCGCCGCTGGGCAAGGTGGCGATCTCGGTCAGCTCGGCCTTATCGGCATCGAGCCAATACAACACCATCGAAGGGTCGGAAGGCTCGATCTGGCGCCGGCCTCCTACCAGATAGCGGTCTCCCCAGCGTTCGATCATCGGTCCGCCGATGTAGCGGCCCAAATCATAGCGCCGGAACTTGCGGTAGGGCGGCCGGTCCCGCAGCAGCTCGGCGTTGCGCCTGCCTCCGCCGCGTCCCACGGCGAGGATCGAGCCGTCTTCTTCGAACAGAAACGCCGTCTCGTTGCCGTAGTCCACCTGGAACAGCCCGGCGGTGCGGAAGACCAGCCCGTCTTCGCTGACCAGCAGCGCGGATTCGACCGAAGGGATGCTGTCGTTGCGGTCCTCGAACTTTCGGAACTCCTTCTTGCGCCGGGCGCAGATCCAGACCTTGCCGTCGTAAGTTTTGGCGCGCCAGACGTAGTGGCCGTAAGTGCCCTCCATCACCGAGGGGCCGTGCCAGCTCTCGCCGTCCTCGGACCAGGAGGCGTAGCCGAGCATCTCGTTCATGTCGCGCGTCTCGGGCGGGGTCTCGCCGGTGTACCAGGTGCCGGAGTAAACGAAGAGCTTGCCGTTGAGGACGGCGAAGTGCGGGTCGCGCACGTCGCGCAGCGGAACGTTGAACTCCTGCACCTGCTGCCAGTCCGCACCGTCCTTGCTGCGCAGCACCAGGATGCGCGAGGTCGGAAACAGCATGTGGCCGTCCGGGCAGGTGCGGAAGGTGAGGTAGAGGTCGCCTCGAAACCGGATCAGGTCGGTAAAGGCGTTGTGCTCGCCGTTGTGGAACGCCCGGCGGACGTTCGTGACGCGAATGGAGGGCCCGGCGGCCGAAGCGAGATGGGGTAGGAGAAGGCCTCCGGCGAGGAGCGCGCGGCGGGAGATGGGCTGCATGCTGCCAATGATATACTCTCGACGTCCGTGAACATTCTGGGGATGATCCCCGAGCAGCCCCCGGGTTGGCTTTCCTGGATGGCTGCGCTGGCCTCAGCCTTGGGCTTACCAGTCGCATTGTGGCAACTCTGGCGCACGCGCCGAGCCGCCGACGCGGCGCGTCAAGCAGCACAGGACACTCGTGAACGGCTGCGCCGCTACGATGCCTCGGTATCCTGCCTCGAAGGCGTTCGTCTCATCCGGGACATCAAGACGTCACTCGATAACCAAAACTGGCAAGCCATGCACGATCGGCATGAGCAACTTTCGATGGTGCTCATAGAGTTGAAGGAGCGCTCTTCAGCTTTCGTCCCTGAAGTGGACAAGCGGGGGCTTCAAGAGGTCTTGACAGAGCTCAACAAAATAGATGCCACGATCCGACGCCGAACGCTGCGAGATCTGGACAAAGAGACGGTTGTAGGTCTAGCATCAGGGCTACAAGAGCAGCTCAATCGCCTCGCCGAGATCTCCGTTCGCCTTCGGATTCAACAGGAAGCACAGCGATGACAATCGAAGACAAAGTAGCCGCAATCGTGGACAGGTTGCTTGAGAAGACACTGAGAAACGAGATCAAGTGGGAGCAGTCCTTCGATGGCAATTTTCGATACAGCTTTCCTGATTCTTCGGTGGAGATCTGCCGCGAGGAACCTGCTGACGGTGCGGTGTCGCTTGGGGTGATTCTCTATGACGGTCGCGGCCGACAGGTCGACATTTTGTGGGCTGATCGCCTCAATCGGCGCGATGAGCTAGACCGCCTCTTTGCTCTTGCCAAGAAGGACGCGCTTGGCCTGAACGAGATGGTAGACACAATGTTGGCCGACCTTCAGCGCGCTTCCTAGCCCGCCTATGCCAGCAGCTTCTCGACCACGTTGCCGTGCACGTCGGTCAACCGGAAGTCCCGGCCCTGGAAGCGGTAAGTCAGCTTCTTATGGTCAAAGCCCAGCAGGTGCAACAGCGTCGCATGCAGGTCGTGCACGTGCACCTTGTCTTCCACCACGTTGAAGCCTAAGTCGTCGGTCTGGCCGAGTGTGATGCCCGGCTTGATGCCGCCGCCGGCCATCCACATGGTGAAGGCGTTGGGGTGATGGTCGCGGCCGTCGTCGCCGCCCTGCACCATCGGCGTGCGGCCGAACTCGCCGCCCCAGATCACCAGCGTGTCTTCCAGCAGTCCGCGCTGCTTCAAGTCCTTCACCAGCGCCGCCACCGGCTGGTCGGTCCACTCGCAGTTGGCCTTGATCGCCTTGGTGAGGTTGCCGTGCTGGTCCCAGGCTTCGTGGAACAGCGTCACGAAGCGCACGCCCTTCTCCACCAGACGGCGCGCCAGCAGGCAGTTGTTGGCGAACGAGCCCTTGCCCGGCTCCGCGCCGTACATGTCGAGCACATGCTGCGGCTCGTTGGAGATGTCCATCAGCTCCGGCGCCGAGGACTGCATCCGGAACGCCATCTCAAACGCGCTGATGCGGGTCGCGATCTCGGGATCGTTGAGCTTGTCGAGCCGCATCCGGTTGAGTTTGCCGATGGTGTCGAGCGAGTCGCGCTGCAGCTCGTCGTCGACGCCTTCGGGGTTCGACAGGTACAACACCGGGTCGCCCGACGACCGGAACTGCACGCCCGAGTAGACCGTCGGCAAAAAGCCCGAACCCCAGTTGGAGTTGCCGCCCGAGGGCCCCTTCGAGCCGGAGCTGAAGACGATGAACGCCGGCAGGTCCCGCGTCTCCGCGCCCAGCCCGTACGTGGTCCAGGCGCCGAACGACGGCCGGCCGAACTGCTGCGAGCCGGTGTTCATCAGAATCTGCCCGGGCGCGTGGTTGAAGGCGTCGGTCGACATGCCGCGTACGATCGCGATGTCGTCGACAATCTCCGTCAGGTGCGGCAGCAGTTCGGAGACCTCCGCGCCGCTCTGGCCGTACCTGGCGAACTTGTATTTGGGGCCCAGCAGTTTCGAGTTGGGGTTGATGAAGGCCGCGCGGTAGCCCTCGAGCAGCTCTTTGGGCGGCAGTTGGCCGTCGAACTCCGCCAGCTTGGGCTTGTTGTCAAACAGCTCCATCTGGCTGGGGCCGCCGGCCATGAATAGGTAGATCACCCGCTTGGCCTTCGGCGCAAAGTGCGGTTTTTTCGGAGCCAGCGGGTCGTCGGTCTGCACCGCGTAGCCCGAGTCCGCCATCAGCGAGCCGAGAGCCATCGAGCCCAATCCGACGCCGCACTGCTCCAGGAACCAGCGGCGTGCGAGTTTCTTTCCGGTGAGTGGGTTCTGCATGGCTTACTCCTTGGTGATGGCTTCGTCGAGGTTCAGCAGGACGCGCGCGACGGTCGTCCAGGCGGCGAGCTCGGCCGAATCCTTTCCGATCAACGCTTTCGCGTCCAGATCGCCCGACGAGAAACGCCCGCGTTGCTTATCGAGCATGGTTTGCAACTCCGCCGTCTCCGCCGCGACCGGCTTGCGGGTCAGCACCCGGCGGAAGGCGTAGGCGATGCGATCGGCGTCCGTCGATCCGCCCTTCTCGAGAGCCGCCGCAGCCAAAGCTTGCGCGGCTTCCCAAAAAGTTGTCTCGTTGAGCGTGGTCAGCGCCTGCAACGGCGTGTTCGAGCGGTCCCGGCGAATGCAGGCCGCGTCGCCGTTAGGCGTGTCAAACGAGTCGAGCTGCGGATACGGCACCGAGCGGTAGCGGAAGGTATAGATGCCGCGGCGGTAGCGGTCTTCGTCCTGCTCCACGTTCCAACGCTTCGGTCCGTAGCTGGCCGGCGGCAGGAACAGGAACTCCGGCGCCGGCGGATAGACCGGCGGCCCGCCCATCTTGCGACTCAGCAGCCCGCTCGAGGCCAGCGCGATGTCGCGCACGATCTCTCCTTCAACGCGCAGCCGGGGGGCCCGCGCCAGCCAGCGATTCTTGGGATCGCGCTCCAGAAGCTCCGGCGTCACCTTGGCCGACTGGCGATAGGTCTGCGAGGTCGTGATCAGCCGATGGATGTGCTTCAGGCTCCAGTTGTTGTCCATCAGCTCCACGGCCAGCCAGTCGAGCAGCTTTGGGTGCGACGGGTCAGGCGCCTGGGTCCCCAAATCTTCCGCGGTCTCCACCAATCCCACTCCAAAATATCCCTGCCAGATGCGGTTGACGATCGACCGCGCCGTGGTGGGATGGTTGTCGCTGACCGCCCAGCGCGCGAACTGCAACCGCGGCGGGGCGTCCGGCTCGCGGACGTTCATCGCCGGCAGGAAGCGCGGGGTGCCGGGCTCCACGGTTTCTTTCGGCTTCAAAAAATCGCCGCGCTCCAGGCGATGCGTCATCCGCGGCTCTTCGCGCTCCTTGAGCACCAACTGCGTGGTCCCCTCGGGATGTTTTTGCCACAGCGCCTCAATCTTGGCATTGGCCTCGGCCCACTCGTCGACCGTGGTGCGCCAGTAGGAAAAAATCGTGCGCTGCTGCTGCTCGCTGCGCCGCGCCCGCGGGATGTCCAGCAACTCGCGCACATGTTTCGGCAGCGGATCGGCCTGGGCGTCGGCGGCTTTGGTGGCGGTGATCCGGAAGCGGCCCAGATTCAGGTTCTGGTTGTCATCGGAGTTGTAGCCGCCATGCTTTTGCACCAGGTTGATGGTGAACTCGACCTCGCCGTCGGTCTCTAGCGGCTTGGCAAGGCGAAACACGGCCTTACGCGGCTGGTTGCGGCGGCCGGGGCCGTTGTCGCTCGACCAGGCGCTCATATCAAAGCCGTCGATCGCAAAACCCACGTCGCCGAGGATGCGGCGCTTGTTCTCCTTGTCGGGGAACTGCTCGAGGTCCACGAAGCTGAGCACCGGGTTGACGTCCGAGGTCGCCTCGACGAACTGCAGCTTCGCCTTCTTCTTCGGGTCGTCCTTGTCCGTGATCTCGACTTCGAACTCCGTCAGCGCCGAAGTTCCGTAGATCGAGCGGCCCGGGCCGCCGCGCGGCAGCGTCGGATCCATCAGCAGCTCCAACTGAAAGGCCTGAATGCCGGTCAGGTCGGCCTTGCCCATCAGCGGCACGGTGTGGCGGGTGGGCGCGTAGCCTTGCGCCAGGATCGAGCCGTCTTCGTAGTAGTGATATTTTTGGCCGCTGGGCTCCTCATGGTGCAGCTCGAGCGGCAGCCATTCGGGTTGATCGCCGCGGACCTCCTGCTCCCAGGCGGCCATGCGCTGGTTCCAGTCCGGGGCCGAGGCGATCAGCCGCCTCTCGATCGCGTCGATCTGCTCGAAAATCTCGCGCCGCACCGCCTGTTCTTCGTCGGTGTAGACGGTGATCGTCGACTCGTGCGCGTTGTTCAAGAACGCAAACAGGCTGTAGTACTCGGTCTGCGTCAGCGGGTCGAACTTGTGGTTGTGGCACTGCGCGCACTGCACGGTCAGGCCGAGCACGGCCTTGCCGACGGCGTCCATGCGGTCGAACATCGCCTCCATGCGGAACTGCTCGGGGTCGATGCCGCCTTCCTCGTTGATCATCGAGTTGCGCAGGAACCCGGTCGCCACCAGCTCGGACTGTCCCGCGCCGGGCAGCAGGTCGCCGGCGATCTGCTCGATCACGAAACGGTCGTAGCCCATGTCCTGGTTGAGCGCGTTGACCACCCAATCGCGATAGAACCAGACCTCGCGCGGCTTGTCTTTCTCAAAGCCGTCCGAGTCGGCGTAGCGCGCCGCGTCGAGCCAGCGACGTCCCCAGCGCTCGCCGTAGTGCGGCGAGGCCAGCAGCTCGTCGATCAGCTTCCTGTAGGCGTTGGGACTCTTGTCGGCCAGGAAGCGGTCGGTCTCCTCGATCGTCGGCGGCAGGCCGATGATGTCGAGATAGGCGCGGCGCAGCAGCGTCACGCGGTCGGCTTCCGGCGAGGGCTTCAGCTTGTTCTCGTCCAGTTTCGCCAGGATGAAGCGGTCGATCGGATTCGCCGGCCATTTCGCGTCGCTGACCTTGGGCTCGTCGGGCCGCACCGGCGGGAGGAATGACCAGTGCGTCTCCATCTCGGCGTGGGCGCTGGCTTCGTCGGGCCAGGCCGCACCCTCGGCGATCCAGGCTTTGAGCACGGCGATCTGCTCCGCCGGCAGCTCGCCGCCCATCGGCATGCGCGGCTGGTCGCTCAGGCCGGCGACGCGGCGGTAGAGTTCGCTGGCGTCCGGGTCGCCCGGTACGATCGTCTTGCCCGAGACGCCGCCCTGCATCGCGATCGCCTTGGCGTCGAGCCGTAACTGCCCCAGCTGTTGCTTGTCGCCGTGGCAGGCCGTGCAGCTGGCTTCGAGGATCGGCTGCACGTCGCGCACAAAGTCCACCGGCTCGGCGGAGGCCAATGAAACGAATAAGATGGACGCTGCGAACGTCGAGAATGCGAAGCGCATGGTTTCGGCCATTGATTGTAGCGCTCGCGCCGAAACGCGGACAAAGAGAGCCGAGATTCGCCCGGCCGATTTCGCTGCACGGAAAGGCCGCCTGATACTTTAGGGATCTCAAGGAGAAACGAGAATTGATTGCCGTCATCGGAAGCGGAATTTCCGGCGCCGTCTGCGCCCGCGAACTCCACAAAGCCGGCCGCGAAGTCGTGGTTTTTGACAAAGGCCGCGGACCCGGCGGCCGCGCCTCCACGCGCCGTGCGCCCACCGGGACCGGCTTTGACCATGGCGCGCAGTACTTCACCGCCAAGAGCGAAGCGTTCCGGCGCCAGGTGGAGGATTGGGCGGCCCGCGGGGTCGCCGCAGCGTGGGACGGTCGCTTCGTCGACCTGGCTGAAGGCCAAGCGAACCCGAAGGCCGGCGCTGCCCACACGCGCTACGTGGGAACGCCGACGATGAGCGCCATCGTCGCGGACCTGGCTTCCGAAGGCGACTATCGCTACGGGGTTCGCGTGGGAGCCGTCGAAGGCGAGCCCGGCGCCTGGGAGCTCATGGGAGCGGCCGGCGAGGGCCTCGGGGTTTTCGGAGCCGTCGTCGTCTCCGCCCCGGCGCCGCAGACGGCCGATCTGCTCGGCAAGGCCGCGCCGGAAATCGCCGGGCAGGCCGCCAGCGTGCCGATGAGCGGCTGCTGGGCGGTGCTCACAGCCTTCCACGAGAGTCTGGAGCTGCCGTTCGACGGAGCCTACATCGCCGGCTCGCCGCTGAGCTGGGCCGCCCGCAACTCGAGCAAGCCGGGCCGAGCGACCGAACCGGAAACCTGGACGCTCCATGCCTCGCCGGGGTGGTCTGAAGAGCATCTCGATTCCGATCCCATGGAAGCGGTGCGAGACTTGCTCGCGGCTTTCTGGGCGGCGGCGGGCATCGACAGTGTGGCGCCGCGTGAGGCTTGGGCGCACCGTTGGCGCTTCGCTCTGCCGCCGGAGCCGTTGGCCGATCGCTGCCTGTTCGACGCCGATCTGGGCATCGGCGCCTGCGGCGACTGGTGCGCCGGTCCGCGGGTGGAAGGGGCTTGGCTGAGCGGTCAGGCGCTGGCGGAGCAGTTGCTAGCCTGATCCGCGCCCCGGAACTGTGTAGACTAGGGCAAATCTTTATGAAGCTCACACGCATTCAGTGGCTGATCTGCGCGGTTGCAGCCCTCGGTTTCGCTTTCGACATTTATGAGCTGCTGATGCTGCCGCTGATCGTGCGGCCGGCGCTGCTCGAGTTGGCCGGCGTCGCCCCCGGCAGTCCGGAGTTCAACCAGTGGGTCGGCATGCTCTTTTACCTGCCCGCGGTGATGGGCGGCGTTTTCGGCCTGGCTGGCGGCTATCTGACCGATCGCCTCGGTCGTCGCCGCGTGCTGGTCTGGTCGATCCTGCTGTACGCCTTCTCGGCCCTGGCGGCGGGCTTTTCGACCAGCCCGGAAATGCTGCTTTTCTTCCGCTGCACCACCTTCGTGGGCGTTTCGGTGGAGTTCGTGGCCGCGGTGGCCTGGCTGGCCGAACTCTTCCCGAACCCGCAGCAGCGGGAGAGCGTGTTGGGCTACACCCAGGCCTTCTCGTCGATCGGCGGATTGTTGGTGACCGGCGCCTACTTCTTGGCGGTGACCTACGCCGACTCGTTCCCCGAGATCGCGGGCGGGCATGAAGCCTGGCGCTATACGCTCATTTCGGGCGTGATCCCGGCCCTGCCGTTGATCATCATCCGGCCGTTTCTGCCGGAGTCGCCGGAATGGGCCAAGAAGAAGGCGGCCGGCACGCTCAAGCGGCCCAGCATTGGAGAGCTGTTTACGCCGCGTTTTCGCAAGACGACGATCGTCACGGCCGTCATGTTCGCCTGCAGTTACGGCGCGGCCTTCGGCGCTATCCAGCACCTGCCGCGCATCGTGCCCGGGCTGGTAGCGGATCTGGACCGGGTCGCCCAGGAGCAGGCCGTCAGCGGAGTGCAGGGCTTTCAGGAGATCGGCGGGTTGATCGGCCGCTTCATACTGGCCTTTCTGGCGATCCGAATCTTGAGCCGGCGCAGCCTGCTGCGTGTCTTCCAGATCCCGGGCTTGATCGTGATGCCGCTGGTCTTCTTCTGGGCCGCGACGAACGACCTGACCATGCTCAAGTGGGGCGCGGCGGCGATTGGGCTGCTGACGGTGGGGCAGTTCAGCTTCTGGGGCAACTACCTGCCGCGGGTCTACCCGGTCTACCTGCGCGGGACGGGCGAGAGCTTTGCCGCCAACATTGGCGGCCGCATGGTCGGCACCTCGGCCGCCTGGGTGACGACGACGCTGGCGACCTACACGCCGGGCTCTACGCCCCCGGAGAAGCTGGCGATGGCGGCCGGCATCGTGGGTCTGGCGACCTACGTCATCGGCTTCGCCTCGAGCTTCATGCTGCCCGAGCCGCCGGCGGAGGACATAGCGGAGTGAGGAGGTGGATCGAGCCTCCCGGCTTGCCAGCTTGGTCTCCGGCCATGCCTGCGTTGGCGGCGACCGGAGGTCGCCGTTGCAAGCCGGGAGGCTTGCTCCACGACTACCCCGACGCCAGATAGACGAACCGCGCCAGGAATAGCGCCGCCAATCCGTGCGTCAACCACGGGACCTTCCCGCCCTCGCCGCGCAGGATTTTCAGCGCGTCGTAGACCAGAAAACCGATCGCCAGGCCGTTGGCGATCGAATACGTCAGCGGGATCGTCAGCAGCGTCAGAAACGCCGGCACGCTCACGGTGATCTCGTCCCAGTCGATCTCACGGATCGCGCCGGCCATCATCGACCCCACCAAAATCAGCGCTGGCGCGGTGGCCGCCGCCGGGACCAGCCCGATCACCGGAGCCAACGGCAGCGCCAGCAGAAAAAGGACGCCGACGACGACCGCCGTCAGCCCGGAACGCCCGCCGGCGGCCACGCCAGCCGAGCTTTCGATGTAGCAGGTGGTGGTGGAAGTGCCGCTCAGGGCGCCAATCATCGTCGCCGAGGAGTCGACCGTCAGCATGCGCCCCAGCCGCGGTATCTTTCCGTCCGGGCCGACCAGACCGGCGCGCGTGGCCACGGCGAGGATCGTGCCGACGGTGTCAAAGAAATCGACGAACAGAAAGACGAAGACGATCTCGAGCAGCCCCAGCTCGAAGGCAGCGCCGATGTCGAGTTGGAACGCCGTCTGCCTGATCGCGCCGAGGTCGAGCGATCCGGGCCGCCACTCGGCGATGCCGCTGACAACGGCGACCGCCGCGCCTCCCAGGATGCCGATCAGCATCGCCCCCTTCACTCCCCAGGCGAGCATGGCCGCGATGCCCAACAGGCCCGCAATTGCCAACAGGGTCGCCGGCTGGGAGAGGTCGCCCAGGGTGACCAGCGTCGCCGGGTCGGCGACGATGACGCCCGCGTTGCGCAGCCCGATCAACGCCAGAAACAGGCCGATGCCGGCGGCGGTCGCATGGTAGAGCTCGCGCGGAATCGCCTCCACGATGCGCTGGCGTACGCCCGCCAGAGTCAGCAGCAGAAAGACGGCCCCGGAGAGAAAGACCGCGCCCAGCGCCGTCTGCCAGGCGACGCCCATGCCGAGCACAACGCCGTAGGTGAAATAGGCGTTGATGCCCATGCCCGGCGCCAGCGCGATCGGATGCCGGGCGAACAGCCCCATCCCCAGGCTGCCGGCCGCTGCGGCCAGACAGGTGGCGGCGGTCACCGCCGCCGGGGGCATGCCCGCGTCGGCCAGGATCGACGGGTTGACGAAGACGATATAGGACATCGTCAGAAAGGTCGTCAACCCGGCTAGCAGCTCCGTACGGAGGTTCGTGCCGAGCTTCGAGAGCTCGAAGTAGGCTTCGAGAAAAGAGGCCATGGAACATGACTTGGACGAACAGGAATGTTCGTCCCACTGGCGTGTCAGGCCACCGCTTGGGCGACCAGGTCCGACGCCCCGTCGCGCGGGTGGGGCTTCACGGCTCCGGCGGGCAGGGTGGTGAGGATCACGCAGATCGTCTCCGTCGCCGGGTCCGCCCAGCACAACGTACCGGTAGAGCCGGTGTGCCCGAAAACCTTCTCGGAGTTGGCGTCGCTGCTGGCCTTCGGCCCCACGGTGAAGCCGATTCCGCGCGGCGTGCTGAGCCCCTGGTTGTGGTTGCGGATCGCGTCGCGAGCGGTCTCGACTTTGAGGATCTTGCCGGTCGGGTGCAGGTAAGAGTCGAGGAAGCGCGCGATGTCCGGTCCGGTCGAATGCGCTCCGCCCCACGGCGCGCCGAAATTGCGCCAATAGGGGCTGTTCCAATCCCAGCTCTTCGTGGTCGGATCGCCGGAGCCGGCTTCCGGAGCCGCGTCGCCAACCTGGCCCATTTCGACCTGGTCCATCTTCAGCCGGCCCATGCCGAGCGCCGTGCGCGTCATGCCCAGCGGCTGGAAAACTTCGCGGTCGAGGAAGGTCGGCAGCGGCTGACCGGAAATGCGCTGCACGATCTCAGCGGCCAGCAAGATGCCCATCGACTGGTATTTGTACTGCGTACCGGGCTTGAACAGCAGCGGCGTGGTCATCGCCAACTCCACGAACTTGCTCACCGGCTGATGGGCGCGGCGCAGGTCGTTGTTCTCGGGCAGCATGTCCGGCATCCCCGAAGTGTGGGTGAGCAGTTGCTCGATGGTGATGTCCTTGCGGTCGCCTTCGTTGAACTCGGGCAGATACTTCACCGCTTTGTCGGAAAGCTTCAGCTCGCCGCGGTCGGCCAACACCAGCACGGCCGTCGAGGTCATCGGCTTGGTGATCGAGGCGATCAGGAAGATCGAGTCGGCGCCGCTTTTGCCGTTGAAGCCGCGCTCGAACTTGCGGTCCTTCTGCCAGACCGTCAGCGAAGCCGCGCGCACCTGTCCGCTCGACACGGCTTTGTCGAGGACAGCGGCTGCGGCCTCGAGTCCGCCCTGGTCGAACTTGGCGGCCCAGCCGCTGGAAATGGCCGCCAGTCCCCCGGCGATCAGGCTTCTTCTGTGCATCGACAGCGGATCATAGCACGCTACAATAGAGGACTCGAAACCCAAGTCCCATCGCATGCGACTGGCGAGTCGGCGTGGAATCAACCACGAGGAAGCATGCGGCCCAAAATCTGGAAGACGAAAGCCGCGCGCCTGGGCTGTTCTCGCTAGATAGAAAGCGCAGGAGAACCCATGCAAGATCTACGTCAACTGCTCGCCCAGAACGATCCCGAGATCTACGACGCCCTCGTCGGCGAAGAGCAGCGCCAGGCGGCCGGCATCGAGCTGATCCCGTCGGAGAACTACTGCTGGCCCGAGGCCCTGGTCACGCTCGGCTCGGTTTTCACCAACAAGTATTCGGAAGGCTATCCCGGCCGGCGCTACTACGGCGGCCAGGAGTACACCGACGTCATTGAGACGCTGGCCCGCGACCGCGCCAAGCAAGTGTTTGGGGCCGACCACGCCAACGTACAGCCCTTGTCCGGCGCGGCGATGAACGCGGCCGTCTACCTGGTGATGCTCGAGCCCGGCGACACGGTGTTGGGCATGGACCTCTCGCACGGCGGCCACCTGACGCACGGCGCGCCGGTGAGCCACATGGGCAAGCTCTACAACTGGATCCGCTACAAGTCGGACCCGGCGAACAAGGGCGCCATCGACTTCGAGGCGCTGCGCCGGACCGCGCTCGAGTCGAAGCCGAAGATGATCGTCTGCGGCTATTCATCCTACCCGCGCGATCTGGACTACGCGAAGTTCAAGGCGATCGCCGACGAGGTGGGCGCGATGACGATGGCCGATATCTCGCACATCGGCGGACTGGTCGCCGGCGGCGTGATGAACAACCCGGTCGCGGCCGGTTTCGACTTCGTCACCACCACCACGCACAAGTCCCTGCGCGGCCCGCGCGGCGGCATGATCCTCTGCAAGGAAGAGTTCGCGAAGAAGATCGACAAGAGCGTCTTCCCCGGCTTGCAGGGCGGCCCGCACATGAACGCGGTGGCCGGCATCGCCATCACCATGGGCAAGGCGCTCCAGCCGGAGTGGAAGGGCTACTGCCAAAAAGTCCTCGCGAACGCGAAAACCTTGGCGGCGGCGCTGAACAAAGGCGGCGCGGACCTGGTGACCGGCGGCACCGACAACCACATGATGGTCGTCGACTGCGTGACCAGTTGGGGCTTTGGCGGCAAGATCGCCGAAGAGGCGCTGGACCGCGTGAACATCACCTGCAACAAGCAGGTTATCCCCGATGACCCGAACCCGCCGCTGCGGCCGAGCGGCATCCGCCTGGGCACACCGGCGGCGACGACGCGCGGCTTTGGCGCGGCTGAGATGGACAAGCTCGGCGCCTGGATGGTCGAGGCGATGACCCAGCACGAGGACGAAGCGGTGCTGGCGAAGGTCAAGGGCGAGGTGGAAGAACTCTGCTCGCAGTTCCCGGTGCCGGGGATCGGGTAGCCGGGAGCGGGATAGCCGCCGCTTGGCGGCCCCCCTCATTTCGCTGGCCGGCGCACCTGGATCAATCGGCCCTCGAGCGCGTTTTCCGACGCCAAGGCGCTGCTTATCCGCTCGGCCAGCGTCAAGAAATCCGCATCGCGGGTGCAGACGACGATTCCCGCATGTCTGCCCTGCGTCTGTTGATGCAAGAGTCGAAAGTCCTTGCGGTTGTGAGAGATTAGCGCTCGACCACGGGCGGTTGCCGACTCGAGAATCTCGCGGTCGCGCAGCCCGCCCAGTTTGAGTTCCTGAACCGTCACCACCTCATGCCCTTGCGCACGGAGTGCGTCGACGGTGGGCTTCGGAAAGTCCTCATCGGCAAGTAGGCGCGCCACCTACTGCTCGTTTTCGCGGATCTGTTCGTCGACGAGGTTCGTGTTCAGCCGCACGAACTCCCAAGCAGCGGCCAAGTTCTCGGCCCGAAGCGAGGGGTACATTTCCAGCAACTCGGCGTCGCTCTTGCCGAGTCGGCGATAGTCTTCGAGCACCCAGACGGGAATCCGCGTGCCGGCAACGCAGGGCGAACCGCCCTGGACGCCCTTGCGGGACTCGATGCCGCGCACCGGGATCGCCGCCAGTCCGAGATGAAGGCTGGAAGCCATGGCGCTCTCAGTATGGCACGGCAGTGAGGGGTTCGATGCCGAGAACCCGCCACTGTCGTTCCGGGCGCTGAACTGCGGTTCCCTGCCGTGGTAAGCTCCTCACCGATGGCGCGTCTCATCGGCTCTCTCCTGCTCGTTCTGCTTCTCGGCTGCGGCGGCGACCCTCCGCCGGAGCCTCTCGCCCCGGCCACGGCCACCGGCCCCGTCCTGCTGGTCTCCCAGAAGGCGCTGAAATCCGTCGCCTGGTACACGCTCCAGGGCGAGCTGCTGGCGGAGACTTCGGTCAGCGAACATCCCCACGAGATCGTCCTCTCCCCCGACGGCAAGACGCTCTATGTGACCGACAACGGCGTGATGCAGATCGAGAACGCCGGCCGCGGCGGCAACAAGGTCTCCATCATCGACATGGACAAGCGCGAGCGCGTCGACGAGGTCGACCTGGGCGAATACTACCGACCCCACGGCCTCGCCCTCTGCGCCGACAACACCCTGCTGGTGACGACCGAAAACCCCGACCAGCTGCTGATCTACAACTTCGACACCCGCCAGATGCGCAACCTGCCCACCGGCGGCGAGACGCCGCACATCGTGCAGTGCTCGAACGACTCGAAGTACGCCTATGTCTCCAATGCGCGCTCACGAACGGTAGCAAAAATCCAGCTCGACTCCGGCGAGCATCAGTTGGTCGAGACCGGCGACCGGCCTGAGGGTTCGACTCTGTCCGACGACGGCTCGAAGCTCTACGTAGCCCACCGCGACGCCGACAAGATCGTCATCATCGACACAGCCAAGTGGGAAGTCTTGGGCGAGGTCGCCACCGGCAAAGCGCCCGTCCGCTGCGGGCTCACCGGCGACGAGAAACTGATCTCCTACGGGCTGTTTGGCGGCGAGGCGATCGGCTTCGCCAGCCTCGAGACGATGCAGGAGATCGGACAGATTCCGCTGGCCGGCCCGGCTGTCTCACTCGAGATGATGGACGACGGCGTCACCGCCACCACCTGCGCCCAGGATCAGGGCGTCTGCTATGTAGTGAACGTCCCCGATCAGAAAATCCTCTACACGGTGAAGACGAAGGAAGGCGCCGGGCCCGATCCGGCATTGCTGTTGGAGTAAGTGATGAGGTTTTTCGAAGAGCCGCTCCGTCCGAGCCGCATGGCTTTAGCCTGGGGGTTGTTTTTTGCGTGCGCCCTCGCCGCCCAGGAACCCGCGCTGGTCGTTGTCGAGAAGAAGGCCAGCCAAGTCGGCTTCTACACTTCCGCGGGCGAGCGCGTCGCCGGCGTCCCGGTCGGTGAGACACCCCACGAAATGGCGCTCGATCCCGACGGGCGGCGGCTCTACGTCACCGACAACGGCGTGTTGTGGATGGACTATACCGGCCCGGGCGGCGCCACCATCTCGATCGTCGACATCCAGGAACGGAAAAAGCTCGGCGTCATCCCCACCAGCCCCTACCGGCGCCCCCACGGGCTTTCGATCGACCCGGAAACGCGCCGCATGATCGTCACCAGCGAGAACCCAGACTCGATCTTCCTGGTCGATCTGGACTCTTGGGCGGTGATCCAGGCGTACGACAACGGCGGCAAGGCGCCGCACCTGGTGATGTTCGGCCCCGATGCGAAATGGGCTTTCGCCTCGAACTCCAACAGCGACACCATCGGCGCGGTGGAGATCGCCACCGGCAAGGTCGAGCTGATCGAGGGCTGCGGACGTCCGCAAGGCGGCGCGCTCAACGCTGACAAAACGCGCTACTACGTCACCTGCTCGAACAGCGCGACGATCCAGGTCATCGACACCGTCAACCGCAAGGCCGTCGGCGAGATCCAGACCGGCAAGGGCGTCAACCGCATCGCCGTCACGCCCGATCAGAAGACGCTGGTCTACTCGATCGGCGGCGACGGCACGGAGATGGGCTTCGCGGACATCGCGACGCTCAAGGAGACCGGACGCGTCGACCTCGGCGGCAGCCCGCTGTCGTGCTCGCTCACCAAGAACGGCGAGTACGCCTTCGCCGGCGTGCAGGACAACGACGAGATCGTGGTGGTCTCGGTGGCCGAGCGCAAGGTCGTGCAAGTGATCAAGACCCCCGAAGGCCACGGCCCTGATCCGGTGATGGAGATTGGCGCGTACCAGCCGCCGCGCTAGCTCTCGGCCGTCTCTTCTTCGAGTTCGCCGTTGGCTTCTTCGAAAACCTCGTCGACCTCTTCCTCGTCGCCGTTCTCAGGCGCCGGCGGGTCTTGCTCTTCTTCGGCGAGCCGGTCCAGGCGCACCTCGCACAGCACCGGGAAGTGGTCGGAGTGGATGTCAGGCAGCCTCTCGAACGCCGCCAGCGCAAAGTGCTCCGACAGGAATACGTGATCGAGCGGGAAGCGCAGCAGGGGCAGATGCGCCGGGAACGTATTCATCGGGAAACGCCCGATGCGCGGGTCCAGCAGCCCGCTCATGCGCTGGAATAGTCGCGTCGTCCGCGACCAGGCGACGTCGTTGAGGTCTCCCATAACGATGGTCGGCTCGTCGGGCTCGTCGCTGATTTCTTCGGCGATGGTGAGGAGTTCGGCGTCGCGTTGGCGGGAGGTGTCGGCGTAGACGGGATAGGGAGGTTCGGGATGCAGGCCGTAGAAGCGCACCCGGCGGCCTGACGGTAAGCGAAGCCAAACGCGGACCGAGGGGACATGCTCGCGCCGAATGAAGCGCACCTCAGCGTCGATCAGTTCGAGGCGTGAGAACAACAGCAGTCCGTAGGTGTCGTCCTGGGCCTGTTGGAGCCGATAGGGGTATTCCGAATGGAGGCCCTCGAGTTGCCCGGCCCACCAATCGTCGGTTTCGAGCAGCAACAACAAGTCCGGTTTGCGCTCGGCTACCAACTCGAGCAGCGCATCGGCCCGGCGATTGAACTGGTAGACGTTGGCGCTAATCAGCCGCAGCGAGTCTCCATGCTCGAAGGCTTGGGGACGCTTGACCATCTGCGTCGGGAACAGCGGGGTGTAGCGCGCGATCCGGAAAGCCTGCCAAGCCAGACATCCGGCCAGGACGAGCAGCGAGTAGAAGATGACGGGGTCGTTACGATCGAGTCGGAACCAGCCCGCGATACCCAACGCTACGCCCAGATACGCTATCTGCGCTCGCGGAAACTCAAACGCGCGGATCCACCAGTCGCCGTGGCGCAGCAGCGGGATGACCGTTGCCGCGATGATGAACCAGACGCCGAACAGCAGAGCCGAATCGAGCATCAACAGGCTCCGCTCCCCGCTTGGCGACGCCCTTAGGCGCCGAGATACTGCGGCCCCGCGGCCAGCGTCTTCACCGAGTTGTCGACTTTCCAGGGCTCGAGCTTGGCGAAGTCCGCGCCGGCCCACTTGGCCTGGATCGACTTCCTTTCCGCTTCGCTGAGCCGCTTATTGCCCGCAGCAATGGCAATCTTGGCGTCCGCTTCGAGCTGCTCGATGGTGGTGCAGCCCAGGATGGCGGTGTGGATCGGCAACGACCAGACGTAGCTGAGCGACTCTTCGAGCGTGGAGACGCCTTCGCCTTCGATCGCGCCCACCCCGGTGGTCTTCATCGCCTGGATTCCCAGTCCCTTCTCCACGGCGGCGGGCAGCGTCTGGTGCTCGAAGGAAAAGCCCTTGCGCGCGCCGTCGGTGACGCTGAGCGGCATCAAGACCGTGTCCCAGTCATACATGCCCATCATCTTGCGCAGCACGTGCGGATTGGTGTGGCCGGTGAAGCCGATGAAGCGGATCTTGCCGTCGCGCTTGGCTTTCTCGATCATCTCCATCACGCCCCGCGGCCCGAAGGCGAAGTCGATGTCCTCTTCGTTGATGACGTTGTGCACCTGGTAGAGGTCGATGTAGTCGCGCTTGTAGTGGCTGAGGGACTGGTTGAGGTCGAGCTCGGCCTGGGTATAGCTGCGGTTGCGCGTTTTGGTCGTGTAGAAGAGATCCTTGTTGTCTTTGCCGAAGGCGGTTCCGTAGCGCCGCTGGCCCACGCCGTAGGCGCCGGCGGCGGCGTTGTCAAAGAAGTTGATGCCGATCGAGCGGGCGTGGCGAATCACGCGAATCGCTTCATCCTCGTCGGTCATGTTGCCGACGCGGGCGCCGCCCAGGCCCAGGATGGTCACTTCGACGCCGGTCTTGCCGAACTTGCGCTTGGGAATCTCCCCCAGCTTGGCGGCGGAAGCGACCGTGGCGGCGGCAAGGCCGAGACTGGCGGCGGATTGAACGAACTGGCGGCGATTCTGCGACATGGAAGCTATCCCTTCGTCGCGCATGATACCAGACCCGTAAGCGCTTTCCGCTCCCTCGGCCGGGATCCAAGCGGGCGGGCGCTGGGCCGCAGTTCCGCGTCAGCGCAGATGCAAAAGGGAAAGGGAGAAGTGGATTGGCTGGCCGGGGAGGATTCGAACCCCCATTCTATGGACCAAAACCATATGTCCTGCCATTGGACGACCGGCCAGCGCTTTCTCCAGATTATCATGAGGTTCGCTCGCCGTGCCCGAACGCCCAACGCGGAGGAAACCTCGCGGGACGCCTCAGCGTCGAATTTCCACAGCGAGCCGCGCCTGATATACTGAGCCCGATTCGCGCGCCGCGCCGGCGAACGGCGCCGACACGTTTTCACTATGACCTCCTCTAAACGTTCGAGCTTCTTCGTCCTGCCGATCCTGGTGCTGGCAGGCGCCTTGGCGGGCGGGCTCTTTGGGCCGCGCATCGGGGTGGCCGCGGCCGCCTCCGAAGACGATGTCAAGAGCAGCTTCCGCCAGTTCAGCCAAGTGCTCTCCACGGTGGAGCAGCGCTACGCCGACCGCGTGGAAGCCGAGAAGGCGATCTACCAGGGCGCGATTCCGCAGATGCTGCAGGCGCTCGATCCGCACTCGCAGTTCTTCGACCCGGAATCGTATGAGCGCCTGCGCGACGACCAGCGCGGCCGCTACGCCGGCGTCGGCATGACAATCCAGCCGCGCGACGGGCAGACCGTGGTCGTGCACCCGTTCCCGAAGACGCCCGCTTACCGCGCGGGTCTACGGCCCGGAGACATCATCGTCGAGGTGAACAAGGAGAAGATGGAAGGCCTCTCGTCGACCGAGGTCGCCAACCGCCTACGCGGTCCCGAGGGCACCGATGTGGAGATCGGCTATGAGCGCCCGGGGCATAAAGGCATGACCTACGTGACCGTCACGCGCGCCACGATCCCGCGGCCCAGCGTTCCGGTCGCCTTTGAGCTGCGTGACAACATCGGCTTCATCAAGATCGAGAGCTTCAACGAGAATACCGGCAAGGAACTCGACGACGCGCTCGAGAAGCTCGGCGCCGACAACCTCGAAGGCCTGGTGCTGGACCTGCGCGACAACCGCGGCGGTCTGCTCAGCCAGGGCGTCTACGTCTCCGACGAGTTTCTCGAGAAGGGCCAGACGATCGTGTCGCACTACGGCCGCTCTTCGAGCGAGCGCGCCTACAAGGCGCAGCGCGGCAATCGCGGCCGCAGCTTCCCGATGGTGGTGATGGTGAACTGCAACTCGGCTTCGGCGTCGGAAATCGTCGCCGGCGCACTGCAGGACCATGATCGCGCACTGGTGGTTGGATCCAACACCTTCGGCAAGGGCTTGGTGCAGACGGTCTACCCGCTGGGCGAGACTTCAGGGCTGGCTCTGACCACGGCGCGCTACTACACCCCGAGCGGACGGCTCATCCAGCGGCGCTATGACGGCGTTTCGATGGTGGAGTACTACAACGACCCCTGCAGTGAGCACTACAAGCCGGTGCACGATGAGGTCAAGCTGACCGATCACGGCCGCCAAGTCTACGGCGGCGGCGGCATCGAGCCCGACATCGCGGTCAGCGCCGAACGGCTCAACGATTTCCAGATCATGCTGCGCCGCGCGTTCGCCTTCGAGAACTTTGCCCAGCACTACACGCTGGACCGCGACTCGATGCCCGCCGGCTGGGAAGCGACCGATGAGGTGGTGGAGGAGTTCCGCGAGTTCCTCGTGAACGAAGACATCGAGTTCGAGGAAGCCGATTTCACGGCCAACCGGGACTTCATCAAGCGCTTCATCAAGCGCGAGGTCTACATCTCGGCCTACGATCTCGAGCAGGGCGAGCAGGTCTACTACGCACTCGACCCCGAGGTGGAGAAGGCTCTCGAGGCGCTTCCTGCGGCGCAGAAGCTGCTGGAGGATCCCAGCCGGGTGGTAGCGCAGAAGTAACCGGGACCCGCACCCTGAGAAGCGGTTACAAGAACACTGCGCCGGCTGATCCGGGCGGTCCGTCTCCGGTTTGACCCATAGCCCTCGGCTTCAGCCGGGGGATGCTCCTAAGCGACTCACAGGAAGATCGTCTACGCTCACCCGCTCCCGCGGGTGAGCGTAGACGTGAGACGGTCGGGTATGCGTGTATTCCCCCGGCTGAAGCCGGGGGCTATGGGGGAGCCGGCAACCGCCGCCTCCGTGCGTTCTATTTCAGCGTCCAACGCTCCAGCCAGTCCACCTTCCGCTCCAGCAGATCGCGCACGTGCGCCGGTTTCCGCACGCCGTGTGATTCGCCGCGGTAGAGCACGAACTGGCTCGGCACTCCGTACTTCTGCAACATCACATACAGCTGCCGGCCCTGGTCGGTCGGCACCCGGATGTCGCTGTCTCCATGCCAAACCAGCGTCGGGGTGACGATCCGGTCGGCGTACTCGATCGGTGAATGGCGGGCGTAGTTGCGCGGGTCGGCGCCGAGGTAGTCGACGAAGCGATCGGGCACGTCGAGCGTGCGCAGAAAGCTCGACGTGTCGGTGATCGCGGCGCCGTCGACGGCCGCCTTGAAGCGGTCGGTCTGGGTGATCGTCCAACTGGTCATGTAGCCGCCGTAGCTGGCGCCGGCGATGGCGAGTTTTTCGGGATCCACCAAGCCCTCCTCGATGAGAAAATCCACGCCCGTCATCACGTCTTCGTAGTCGCCGATGCCCCAGTTGTTGAGGTTGGCGCGCAGGAAGGCCTCTCCGTAGCCGCCCGAGCCTCGGAAGTTCGGCCGAAACACCGCCCAGCCGCGCTCGGCGAAAAGCCGGACCTCGCCGGAGACGAAGCCGTTGGAGTTGACCGCGTGCGGGCCTCCGTGCGGGATCACCAGCAGAGGGTAGCGCTTGCCGCTGACCCAGCCGACCGGCTTGTGGACGATGCCCTCAATCTCGCGGCCGTCGTAGCTCTTCCAGCGGACCACTTCGGTGAGAACTTCTTGCCAATCGCGCACTTGCGCCTCGACGACGCCGGTCAGCTTGCGCGGCGAGAACGACGTCGGGTCGGCAGAGTAGATCTCGTTGGGCTCGTTCGGACTCTGACGCAGGAAGGCCAGCCCCGGCCCCTGCTTCGCCACGCTCAAGCCGGAATAGACCTTGCCGTCGACGAGCAGCGGCTTGGCCGAACGGGTCGCCACGTCGAGCTCGTAGATCGGTTTGGTCACGCCGTCATCGAGGATGAAGTAGATTTTCCGGCCGTCGTGGGACCAGAAGTACTCGCGGATCTTGCGGTCGATTCCCGGCGTGATCTTTTCGGTCTTACCAGTCGCCGGATCGAGCAGGTAGATGTGCGAAGCCGTCACCCAGTTGCGGCGCTCGGTGGTGAGGAAGGCGATCCGCTTGCCGTCGGGCGAGTACTGCGGATAGCCGTCCATGCCGGGTCGGTCGGTCGCGGTCTGGATTGAGCCGTCTTCCACCGAGACGATCGCGATCTCGCTGTCGAGATGGCTGCCGGCTTTGGCGTGGGGCCGCTTGCCGAAGGCGATGCGTTGGCTGTCGGGCGAGAACGAAAAGGTGTCGGGGAACCACTGCTCGTAGCCGCCGACGGAAATGTCGGGCGGGGTGAGCGGCTTGACCTTGCCGTCGGCCACCGCAACCAGCCACAGCCGGTTGCGCGGCAGGTTGTTGGAATCGACGATGGTCGGCTCGCCCTCAGCCTGATGGTGCGCCAGGAACGTGAGGTCGGACCAGGGCCGCGGACGGGCCAGGAACGCGATGCTTTGGCTGTCCGGCGCCCACTCGAAGCGGTCGATGTACTCATCCGACGAGGTCAATCGCTGCGGATCCCCTCCCGCCAACGGAACGGTCCAGACCTGGCGGCCGTGGACGACGCTCGAGAGGTAGGCGATGGTTTGCCCGTCCGGCGACCAGGCCGGCGCCGAGCCCTTCGCCAAAGCGCGATCGTTTGACCCGTCAACTTTCATCAGGCGGATCTCGCCCGCATGCGTGTAGGCGATGGCCTTGCCGTCGGGCGAGATGGCGGGCGCGCCGACTCCGCGTAGGCCCAGGATGCGGTCGAGCTGGACGCTGAGAGGGTCGCGCAGATGCTTGTCGGCAAAATCCATCCACTGGGTCCAGTCGTAGTCGGTAACGTCATGGCCGCCGCGACGAATGTGGTGGCCGATGGTGTGGTGGATGGGCGATTCCGTCGGCGGGCGGGCGCTGGTTCCAAGACCCTGCTTGCCGAACAGTTCATAGACCGGCCCGGCGTGCGCGGCGGAGAGGAACTCGCCCTTGGGGTCGGCCCACTGGTCTTCCTCGGCGCTGGCGACGTAGACCGGGCGCGGCGCGATCAGCGCAATCAGCTCATGCTGGTCGATCGGCAACGCGGATTCGTTGGAGTTGTACTGGTTGAACGTGTCAGAGAACCAGTGCGGGAAGGAGATGTTGATGCGCTCGACCGTCTCGCCGAACGCACGCCGGCTCAACGCGGCGCCGCCCGCGCCGGAGTCGTTGGAGACGACCATGGCGAACCGCTCATCCATCGCCCCGGCCCACAGCGAGGTTTTGCCCAGGCGGGAGTGCCCCATTACGATCACCTTTTCGCCGTCCACGTTGGGGTCGGTTTCCAGATAGTCCAGCGCCCGGCTCAGCGCCCAGGCCCAGGTGGCGATCGAGCCCCACTCCGTCGGCCCGGGCTTGCCGGTGAGCGCATGCACGCCGTTGGCAAAACCGTCATCGAAGTCCGGGTCGATGTCGCCGTAGTAGACGGTGGCCAGACCGTAGCCGCGAGCCAGGATCATCTCCACCGGCCAGCGGCTGGAGCGCACGCCACGCGCCTTCTCGGTGGCGCGGTGCTCGACCACCCCGTAGTCGGCGTTGTCGCGCATCCAGCTCTTCGACAGACGGATGCCCGGGTCGGCATGAATGGAGTGGTTGCCGTAGAAGTTGTGCCCCAGGAAGACCGGCACAGGGCCCTGGGCGTCGGCGGGCAGGTAGAGCAGGATCTCCATCGCCGGGGCGTCGGCGCCGGGGCCGAAGGCGACGCGGATTTGCTTGCGAACGGCCTTGCCGGCCAGCGCGGGCGTGGCGCCTTCGATCAGCTCGGCCGTCGCCTTGGGCGCGTTCGGCGGCACGGAACCGTAGACGAGGGACTCGAATTGCTCCACAATCTCTGGGCGACGCTTTTGACGCCACTGCTCGGCGGTGGTGATGCGCGTTCCGTCGGCGGCGACGAGCGGGTCCGGCAGCGTGTAGCTGGGGACCTTGGCCTCGTCGTAGTTCGCAACCGAAGGCTGGGCAAGTGCGGCGGTCGCAGCGGTGAGCAGAAGGATGAGGATTCTCACTCGGCCATTCTAACGGCTTGCTAGAACCGCGCAACCGCCGCTTTGCTCAGAAATCCCCGTCGTTGGCGTAGGGCCGGGTCCACAGGGTCACCTGGATCGTGACCGCCTTGAACCAGGCGTGGAACATCTTCTCGGTCTCCTCGGCGGAGCGATTTCCGTTCTCCAAGAACGGCCGGATCGTCGCCGTGATCGGGTAGATGAAGGCGATCAGATAGCGCATCGGAATGTGATCGACGGCCGCTGCCCCGTCGGTGCGGTTCTTGCCGATGCGGTGATGCCGCTTGGCGATTTCCTCCTGGTAGTTCAGCCAGTCCTGGTCCCACTCGCGGTTGCAGGTGTCGAGAATCCATTGGCCGAAACGCCGGCGCACCGCGGCCAGGTAATCGCCGATCGGCTCTCCCTGGTTGGTGGAGAAGTACTTCACCAGATGCGGGTGCGAGGCGACGAACCCGTACCAGACGTCGAGAATCTCGTCGACCTGTCCGGCGAGGATCTCTCCGGCGGCGGCCAGCGCCTGGCAGTCCTGGTCGTCAAACAGGACGGACTGGCGCAATCGGTCCAGGTCTTCAAGGGTGACCGGCGAGGTCGGCAGCGAGGAATCGCCGTAGCGGTATCCGGGAATGGAAGTTGTTGGCATGGTAGGCTCCTTGTCCGTATATTTTGTATCGAGTCGATACTTAATATAGAAGGCCACACCGTCGCCGCCATTGTCAATCTAGTTTTGAGTCGATACGATAAGCGACGTGGCGGAGACCGCGATCTACGAGACGCTCGAGCGCCTGTCAAACCTGCTGCGGGCCGAGGAGCGCGAAGCCGGCGCGCGGGAAAAGCTGCAGCCGGTGCAGTTGAGCATCCTGCTCTATCTGGCGCGCTGCAATCGCTACAGCAACACCCCGGCGGCAGTCACGGCATATCTGGGCGTGACCAAGGGAACGGCCTCGCAGAGCGTGATGACGCTCGAACGCAGGGGGTTCGTGGAAAAGTCAGCCGACCCCGCTGACGGCCGCGTCGCGCGCCTCCGCCTGACCGAGGCGGGCCGGCGGGTCGTGGGCGAGGCCTCGCCGCCGAGGGCTATCGGCGAAGTCTTGGACGCGCTCTCGCCGGCGCGCAGCCGCACGATCGAGCAGGCGCTCGAGGAGCTGTTGCGGGAACTGCTGCGGGCGCGCGGAGGCGAGGGTTTTGGGGTTTGCCGCACCTGTCGCCACTTCTTACGCGAGCCCGGCGGCTTCCGCTGCGGCTTGACGCAGGAGCAGCTCGAGGTCCCGGAGTCGTTGCAGATCTGCCGCGAGCACGCCGCTGCGGGCGGCTAGGACGTCGCCTCGCTTTCCGCGTCGACGACGGCGTGGTCTTCGGTACGGGCTTGCAGCGCGCGGTCCCAGGCCGAGTCGACCCGCTCTTCGCCGGCCATCTTCGCCAAAAACGCGTCGCCGGTGAGCTGCTCGATCCAGGTCCGCACTTTAGCGGCGTCTGCGATCGGGCGGACGATCTTGCGCTGGCCGTCGTCGAGCAGCACGTCGAGCCGGCCGAAATCCAAGTAGCGCCCCAGCGCGTCTTGTTTGAGTTCAACCTTGCGAATCTGCTCGAACGGGATGCTATGGTCGACGGAGCTGATGAAGCCTTCGATCAGAATCAGGCGCTTGTTGGTTACCACGTACTCGGTGGCCATGCGGCGAAAGGCGATCAGCGCGCCGCCGATCATGCCCATGAACATCAGCGCGAACGGCAGCACAACTATCGCCAGGTTGATGAAGCTGGTCAGGAACAGCAGCCCCAGACAGCAGCCGTAGATGAACAGGATCGCCGGCCAGCGATAGACCATCCAGTGCAGACCCGTGCGATGCAGGATCTCTTCGCCCGGCTGGATGAGCTGCTGCAAGCGCTGGTCTTTTGAGAGCATCGCTGATCTTGAGTCTATGCGCCGTATCGACCTCGCGCCGCCGCTCTCGGCGGGCGTAAGGGCTCTTAGTGGTAGAATGCCGTCGGGGAACTGACGTGCGTCTCGGGTTAGTCACTTACAACGTTGCCAAAGACTGGTCGGTCGACCAGATCATCGAAACCCTGGGGAAGCTGCGCTACGAGGCCGTCGAGCTGCGCAGCACGCACGCCCACGGCGTCGAGCCGGGCATCCCCGACGCCAAGATTCACGAGGTGCGCGAGAAGTTCGCCGCCGGTCCGGTGCGGCTGCTGAGCCTGGGTTCGGCTTGCGAATACCACTCCCCTGACGCCGCAGTGCGCGAGAAGAACGTCAAGGAGACCGAGAGCTTCCTCGAGTTGGCGCACGACCTGGGCTGTTGGGGCGTGAAGGTCCGTCCCAACGGGCTGCCCGAAGGCGTGCCCGAGGCGACCACGATCGCGCGGATCGGCGAAGCGCTACGCGCCTGCGGTCAGGCCGGCGAACGCTACGGCGTGGAGGTGTGGGTCGAGGTGCACGGCCGCCAGACGCAGGAACCCGAGCGCATGCGCGCCATCATGGACGCCTGCGGCCATCCCAACGTCGGCGTCTGCTGGAACTCGAACCCGACCGACATCAAGAACGGCTCGATCCGCCAGAGCTTCGACCTGCTCCGGGACCACATCCTCAACATTCACATCCGCGAACTCACCGAGTACCCCTACCGCGAACTGTTTTCGCTGCTGCGCGAGATTCGCTATGAGCGCTACATGCTGGTGGAAACACAAACCAGCTGCGAGCCCGAGCGCTACCTGGCCCAGTACCGGGCGCTGTTCCACGAGTTGCAGCGGGCCTGATGGCGACGCCGGCCGAGCCCGCCCGGGCGGGTCTGAAAGCCTCTCATACGCCCTCGGCCATCCGGAAACGGCTGCGCGACAACTCCGGCGCGGGCTACCTGCGCGACTTCGTGCTGGGCGCCGTCGACGGCACGGTCACTACGTTCGCGGTAGTGGCCGGCGTGGCCGGGGCCGGACTGTCCAGCGTCGTCATCGTCATTCTGGGGTCGGCGAACCTGCTGGCCGACGGCTTCAGCATGGCGGCGGGGAACTATCTGGGCGCCCGCGCCGACGAGCAGTTGCGCGACCAACTACGGCGGGTGGAAGAGGACCACATCGCCAAATACCCCGAGGGCGAGGAGGAAGAGGTTCGTCAGATTTTCCGGCGGAAAGGATTTACCGGCGAGGATCTCGAGCGCGCCGTGAAAACCATCACCTCCAACCGCGAACGCTGGGTGGAGACGATGCTGGTGGAGGAGTACGGCCTCCCCTCGCAAAGCCCTAGTCCCTGGAAGGCCGCTGCGGCGACGTTCCTCGCTTTCGTCGCAGTCGGAGCGACGCCGCTGCTTCCTTACCTGACCCAGTGGCTGGGCCAACCGGTGGAGCAGCCGTTTGGGTGGAGTTCCGCACTGACGGGCAGCGCGTTCTTCTTCACCGGGGCGCTCAAGAGCCGTTTTGTGGGGCAACGCTGGTGGGTCTCCGGCCTGGAGACGCTGGCGCTGGGCGGAGGGGCTGCGACGGTCGCCTACCTGGTGGGCATGGTCTTGGGCGGGCTGAGCTAGAAGTCGGCTCCGGCCGGCGTGGGGCTGCGCTATGATCGCTCCAACCGGAGAATCCATGCCGATCTCACGCCGACGCCTGTTCGCACTTGCCGCGCTGTCGCCGCTGGCGGCCGCCGCCGCCGACTGGCCGCCCAAGCTGGGCGACGATCGGCCCAAGATCTGCGTCGGCTCCTCGCCGGACGCCGATCCGGAGACGATGATCCAGTGGCGCCAGGTCGGCGTCAACCACGTCCTCATGGGCGGCCCGCGAGAGAGACCCTGGACCGTCGCCGCGCTGCGCGAGCGGATGGACCGCTATGAAGCCGAAGGCATGCAGATCATCAACATGATGATCGGCGGGCTCGAGGACATGATCTGGGGGCGTCCAAACGCCGACTCGGCCATCGAGATGATGATCCAGTCGATCCGCGCGGCCGGCAAAGCGGGACTGCCCGTCATCGAGTACAACTTCTACGCGCACCGGCTCATCGAGGGCTACAAGGAAGAGACCGGTCGCGCCGGGGCCGGCTACACAGCCTACGACTACGAGCTGTCAAAAAACCTGCCCCCCAAGCCGGACGTGGGGACGCACACTCGCGCCGAACAGCTCGCCCGCGCCCGACATTTTCTCGAGGCCGTCATCCCCGAGGCCGAGAAAGCCAACGTGCGCCTGGCGCTCCATCCCAACGACCCGCCGGTGCGGATGAGCCGCGGCAGCGAGCAGCTCTTCGCCGGCTTCGACCAGTGGAAGGAGTACCTGATGCTGGTGGACAGCCCCTACAACGGCATGACGTTCGACTGCGGCGTCGCCCGCGAGACCGGCGCCGACCCGGTGGAGGTCTGCCGCTGGCTGGGCGAACGCGACCGCATCAACCACGTCCACTACCGCAACGTCATCGTGCGCAAGCCCAACGTCGCCTACACCGAAGTCTTCATCGACGAGGGTCAGGTGGATATGTTCGCGGTGATGAAGGAGCTGGTGCGCCACAAGTACCGCTTCGGCATCTATCCCGAGCATCCGCGGGCGATCGACATCGACCGCAAGCTGGGCATTCGCAGCATGTACCCGGGCGGCGGCGGCACGGTGGCGCTGATCTACAACGTGGCCTACACCAAGGCGATGCTGCAGGCCGCGCTGTCATCGTAGCGTCGGTCTATTGACCAGCCCGAAGCCCTGCGGATAGACTGAGAGTATTGGGTCGACTGACCTGATGATGTTTTCGCTCAGCTGACCCCATCGTCCAGAGGCCTAGGACACCGCCCTTTCACGGCGGCAACGCGGGTTCGAATCCCGCTGGGGTCGCCACTCCCTTCTACCGGTCGCCGAGCACCTTACGGTAGTACGCTTCGTACTGGTCCACCGTCTTTTCGCGCTCGAACGCCATCGCCCGCTCGCGCGCCCCGCGCTTGAGGGCGGCGTGCTCGTCCTTGTTGGTGAGGATCTCCACCGCCTTGCGGCCCATCGCCTCCACGTCGCGCACGGGAAACAGAAAGCCCGCCCCTTCGGTCACCAGCTCCGGCAGCCCGCCGACGTCGCTCGCGATCACCGGAGCCCCGCAGGCCATGGCTTCGAGCGCCGCCAGACCGAACGACTCCTGTTCGCTGGGCAGCAGGAACAGATCCAGCAGCGGCAGCAGATGCTCGATGTTGTTGTCCGAGCCGACGAAGTAGATGCGGTTGCGCACGCCGAGCTCGTCGGCGATGCGTTCGGCGGTCTCGCGGTCAGGACCGTCGCCGATCAGCAGCAGCCGCGCCGAGACGTGCTGCGCCACTCGGTGAAAGATCTTGATGACGTCTTGCGGGCGCTTCACCCAGCGGAAGTTTGACAGGTGCCCGATCAGCACTTCGTCCGGACAAGCGTACTTCGCGCGGCGCTCGGGGTCGAAGTTTCTTGGCGAGAAACGCTCGAGGTCGATGAAGTTGTAGATCACCTCGGCCGGGCAGTCGGTGCAGAAGCGTTCCTGCGTCTCCCGCGCCAGGTAGGCGGAGACCGCGGTCACCCCGTCGCTCTGCTGCAGGCTGAAGCGGGTCATCTCATAGAACGACTCGTCCAGACCCAGCAGCGTGATGTCGGTGCCGTGCAGCGTCGTCACGATCTTCGGCGCGCCCTCGCCCAGCATCTGGCAGCACAGGTAGGCGCTGACGGCGTGCGGAATGGCGTAGTGAGCGTGCAGGATGTCGATCTTCTGCTCGCGGCAGAGCACGGTGAGCTTGCTGGCCAGCGCCAGGGTGTAGGGCGGGTACTGGAACAGCGGGTAGCGCGTGACCGGCACTTCGTGAAAGTGCAGCCGCGGCTTCGCCTCCTGCACCCGTACCGGCCGCAGATAGCTGACCACGTGGACTTCATGGCCGCGCTCGGCCAAGGCCATCCCCAGCTCGGCGGCCACCACGCCGCTGCCTCCGATGGTGGGATGGCAGATGATCGCGATCCCTAGCGGTCTTTCCATGGTTCCACTCCAAACATTCCCACCAGGTCGCTCACCGGCAGCGGCAACTCGCTCTTGTACGGCTCTCCGTAGGCGACGCCGATCAGCGAGCCGAAGTACTTGAGGGTCGCCTCGATGGACTCGAGAAAACCCTTGGCGGCGATGCGCAACGGAAAGCCTTCTTCCTGCCGCTCTCCGAACTGCGACTGGTAACAGCGCACCGCCTGCATCCGTTGCTCGAAGACGGCGGAGACGTCGACCACCAGCTGCGGCGCAAACGCCCGCGATCCCCAGTGGTGCAACAGCGTTTTGGGCTTCCACGGCGGCGCCTGCGGCTGAAACTTGCGGATGCCGCTGAGGTAGAAACTCTGACGCACCAGATCCGCTGTCCCCATGTGGTCGGGGTGATGGTCTTCGAACGGCGGGGCGATGACGACCTGCGGACGCAGCTCGCGCAAGACCTCGACGACCCGGGCGCGATTCGCGTCGCTGTCGCGCACGCCGCCGTCGGGCAGTCCGAGGTTGATGCGGCGCGTCAAGCCGAGGACTTTCGCGGCGTCAGCGGCCTCACGGGAACGGATCGCGGCGTCGCCCAGACTGCCGAGCTCGCCGCCGGTCATGTCGACGACGGCTGTGCTGCGGCCGTGGGCGGCGGCCAGCGCCAGCGTCCCGCCGCAGCAAAGTTCGGCGTCATCGGGATGGGCTCCAAAAACAACGAGGTCGCAAGTGGAAGAGTTCGCGCTCAAGCCCTCATTGAACACTACCCGGGCTCAGGCCTGCTCGCCGTCGAGCCCCAGCTGCGCCAACCGGCGGTAGAAAGTCGCCCGGCTCACACCCAATAGCCGCGCCGCTTGGGTCCGGTTGCCGCCGGCCTCTTCGAGCGCCCGGCGGTAGCGGGCCGACTCGTCCTCTTCACCGGAGACCGGCGGCGCGGGCTCGGCCGCGAACAGGTCCGGCGGCAGGTCTTCAGCGCCCACGCGCGCGTTGCGGCTGCGGATGGCGGCGTACTCAACCGCGCTGCGCAGCTCGCGCACGTTGCCCGGCCAGGAGTGTCCGGCCATCTGGCGCAAGGCCTCCGGCGTGAAGCCGACCAGCGGTTTGCCGGTCAGACTGGCCATCTCCTGTAAAAACTGTCCGGCCAGCAGGGGGATGTCGGCGACGCGCTCGCGCAGCGGCGGAATGCGGATGGAGGCGACGCGGATGCGGTAGTAGAGATCGGCTCGAAAACGTCCTTCGCGCACCTCGGTTTCCAGATCACGGTGCGTAGCGGTGAGCAGGCGGACGTCGACCTTGCGCGGGGTCGTCTCGCCGATGCGTAGAATCTCGCGCTCCTGCAACGCGCGCAGCAACGTGGTCTGCACGATGGCGGGCAGGTCGCCGATCTCGTCGAGGAACAGCGTGCCGCCGTTGGCCGCTTCAAACAAGCCGCGCTGGTCCTGGATTGCGCCGGTGAACGAGCCGCGCCGATGCCCAAAAAGTTGTCCGGCGGCGAGCGCCTCGGGCAGACCGGCGCAGTTGACGGCCACGAACGGCGCCTTGGCGCGCTGGCTGCGCTGGTGCAGCGCCCGCGCCACGAGTTCCTTGCCGACTCCAGTCTCGCCTTCGACCAGCACGGTGGTGGGCATCGGCGCAAAGTCTTCGATCAGGCGGTAGACGTCGCGCATGGCGGCCGTCGCCCCGGTCAGCTCGCCGAAGCGGGCGCTTTCGTCCGCCCGGCGCCGCAGCGCCTCGACCTCGGTGGTGTCGTAGAGAAACAGCAGCCGCCGCTCGGGGCTGAGCGGATCTTCGCGCAAGTCCAAATCGATGGTCAGACCGCTGGACAGGTTGACGGGGCGCCTTCCGCGAGCGGGCTGCTCGCGCCGCGACCACGCCAGCAGTTCGCGACGCTCCACGGCGGAGGCGGCGAAGACTTCGGGCCAGGGCCGACCTTGCAACTCGTCCGGGGACGCCCCGAGAAGACGCCCGGCGGCGACGCTCGAGAAGACGCAGCGCTCGTCGGCGTCCAGCGCCAGCGCGCCGACGTCGAGTTCGTCGAGCAGCCGCGCCAGGTTCTGTTCGAGACCGCGCAGCGCCAGGGTGCGGCGTTCGAGTTCGGCTTCGGCCTGCACCCGGCGCGTCACATCGCGCACCAGCGCCAGGGCCTGCTGATTTTCGAAAGGCAGCAGCCGGGCCTCGAAGTAGCGCTTGCCGGTCTCGGACTCCACCGTGCAGACCACAGCTTGATGGCGTCTCTCGCGCACGCAGGCGGTCAGCCGCTGCGCCAGCGCTTCCACCGCCGCCGGCGGCAACCAGTCGGAGAGGTGCTGCGCCTCGGAAGTTCCGCCGGAGACGCCCAGGTCGCGATAGGTCCCGTCGGCTTCGACCAGGAGGATCGATTCGGCGACGGCGACAGCCGGCTTGTGCGCCACGCCTTGGCCCAGCAGCGCCGCCGAGAGCAGGCCCACGCGCTGTTTGCGCAGCTCGGCGTCGCGGGCGATCTGCAGCGATTCGCGCAGCAGCTCAAAATCAGCGCCCAGCCGCTCGATCACCAGCAACCGCTGCTCGGCGTGGTAGATCGCCTGCGCTTCAAAAGTGCGCTCCACGCCGTCGGCGCCGCGTTCGCTCCACGGCCCGGAGCGCAGCGAACCCGGCTGGCGCAGGGCCCAATGCTCGGCCGCGTCCTCGAGAAAGGTCTCGAGAAAGACGAAGGCGTCCGGCAACATCACCGGCCGGTCGCCGGATACATACTCGCCCACCCAGCCCGGCAGCGGCCCGGCCGCATCGAAAGCGGCGTCGTCGCGTTCGACGAAGACAGCCAGATCGAGAGCGGCCGGCAAAGTATAGAGGGCGTCGCTCATGCCTGCTTTTTCAGCGCCGCGCGCGCCAGCTTCTCAAAGGCCGCCTCGACGCCTTCGCCGGTCTTGGCTGACGTGCGGACGGGAACGCCGCCGCCAACCGTCAGCGAGGCCACGCGATCTTCGGAGATGCGCCAATCGTCAGCCAAGTCCGCCTTATTGAGCAGCAAGACGGCCGGTCGCGCGCCGAGCTCGGCTTCGGCCCGGGAGTGCAGATCGAGGGCCCTGTCGAGAGTATCGGGACGCGTGCCGTCCGCAACCGCGATCCATCCCGACGCGCCGCGCAGATAGCGCAGCTGCAACTGCGCGAATTCGTCTTCGCCCGAAAGGTCCCAGACGACCAGATGCACGTCTTCGCCGTCGATGTCGAGCACGCGCTTGTCGATGCGAACGCCGACCGTGGTGAGGTAGCGATCGCTGAAGACTCCCTCGACGAAGCGCCGCGTGAGGCTGGTCTTACCCACCGCGGTTGCGCCCAACAAGCAGATCTTCAGGCGGATCATGGCAACTCGAGCTCGACGGCGACGCTGCGCCGCTCTTCAGCCGAGTTTCCCAGATCCTGATCCGCAGGCTGAACCAGCAGCGCTTCGGCGGGAACGCCGCCGGCGACGAGCTGACGGCGCACGGCTTCGGCTCGCTGCCGGCGCAGGCGGGCGTTGGTCTGTTCCGCGCCGGTGGAATCGGCGCCGCCCAACAGGCGCGCCCGCAACGGAATCCCCATCTTCCTGGTCTTCTCGGCAGACTCGAGCAAGCCCGCCAGCATCGCATCGACCGCCTTGCGCTCAGAGTCCTCCAGTCGCGCTGAACCGGGGGCGAATCGCACGCGCAGCCCGGCCAGCCGCCGCGCGATGGCTTCGAGTTCCATGCGGTCGGCGTCGCCCAGCGCCTCCAGCCGCACGTCTTCCACCCCGGGCACGAAGACGGCCTTCGCCGCGGCTTCGCGAATCCAGGCCGCCGGGGCCGAGCCGGTGGCGACCAGCGCGTTGTCGCGGACCGCCAGCTCGACGCTGTCGGGGGCGCCAAGCAGTTTGCGGGCGCGGCGAGCGACGATCGAGGGATCAGTCGAAACGACAGGTTCGACGCGCAACACGACATCGCCGGGGTCAACGCCTGCGTCGGCGAGCAGCGCGGCCGGATCGACGGCGATCGGATCGCGCAACACCAGCGCTCGCCGCAGGCCGCCGCGGTCGCCCTCGTCGAAGGCGACCAGCCCGGGCTCGGCGTCGAGCGCCGCGAGGTAGGCGTCCCAACGCTGCTGATCACGCCACCGCCACCAGAAATACCCCGTCGCCAACAGCGCCGCCAGCGCGATGGCCGCGATGGCCGCGATGGCCGACGGCTGCAGGCCCTTGCGCTTACGGGGGCGGATGAACTCCTGCTCGAGACAGCCCTCGAGCATGGGGCGGGCGGGCTCGAACGGCGTGGCGTCGCCGTCGAAGCGCTCCAGCGGCTCACGCAGTTGCGCGTGGATGTCGCCGATCGTCTCGGCGAGCTGCGTGCGCAGCCTGCGGCGGGCCGAGCCGCGGATGACAGCCGCCAGGACGGCGCGCGGGCCGCGCTCGATCCAGACCTGGAAGTCGCCGACCTCGAGCCGGTCCAGATCCTGATCGCCCGCAACCGAGAACGAGTCGTGCACGAAGTCCTGGATCGCCGTCAGCATGCTCGAGACCAGGTCCGGGTCGCGCCGCTGTTCATCCGCGCCCACCACCATCAGCGGCAGCCCGGTTTCGCGGTGGATCAAAAAAACCTGCTCGACGCGGTAGACCAAGCTGCGCGACAGCGCGACCTCTGCGATCGGACGGCCGGTGCGCCAAGCCTCCATGCGCCAGCGCAAGCCGCGCCAGGTGAAGCTGTGCTCGACGACGCGGTTGAGCGACTCGACCGCGCCCCGCAGGGCGCTGGCGACCGCGCGCCGGATCGCCGGTCCCAGCACTGGGAAAATCACTTCGATGATGACCGACGGGTCGCGGCGGATCGACTGCGCCAAGCCTTGTTCGACCAGCGGCGAAAGCGCCGCGGCCAAAGACGGACTGGCCGCGGCGGCGCGGCGGACCGCCTCGGGCAGGGCGGCGGCGACCTCGTCGCAACGAATCTCGGGGTCTTCGATACGCTCCTGAATGGAGTCCAGACGCTGCGTCTCCGGCTGGAGCAGCAGCGAGCGCAGTCTTTCCAGGTCTTCCTGAGCGGAATCGTGCGGAGGCGGGCCGGCCGCGGAGCTCAGCCCGGCGCGCTCAGGACTTCTTGGCGCGCTTGGGTTCGTTGGAGGCCCGTCCATTCTCGATCTGCACAGCGGCTTGGCGGAAGAGGTCGGCCAGCAACTCACGATCGGCCTTGCGATGACCCAGGTCATCGGACGCAGAGCCCAGATTGGCGGAAAATTCCTGGCGAGCCGCCGTGATCTCCGAACCGAGCTGTTGCTCGGCGGCGGACAGCAGCCGCTTGAGCAATTCGACGTCGGACTCCCGGGAAGCGCGCTCTTCAGCCAAGCTGCGGTCAGCTTCGCTGAAGCGCTTCTCCATTTCCTTGCGCAAGTCTTCGATCGAATCCTGGAGCCGCTGGCCCAACTCGGCAAAGCGACTCTCGTAGTCGCGCATCTGGGCGCCGAAGATGATGTCGCGAATCTGCTCGACGCTTGCGCCGGGGTTGACCTCAGCTGCAGCCGCGGGCTGTTTTTTTGCCTCAGCGCTCATGGGCGTTCTCTCGGTTTGCGAGCAATTGTAGCAGCACAACACCCCGATTTGATTCGAAACTCCAATCTAATCCGCAACACTCGAAATCGTAGCGTCGGCGCGCGGGTTCCGGCGCCTGCTCGGCTTCGCCAAACAGGCCTGCGCCCGCTGTGTGAAGGGACTCGCGAAGCCTTACTGCCAGTAGCTGCCGTGTTTACAAGCGACAGAATGTTGCCTGAAGCGTTCTTGGCCCGACGAAGGGCTGGTGCGAAACTCCCGTTTCGGTTGGGGTCAAACTCCTAACGCGGCAGGGTCGCCCGCCGCAGTACAACGGGAGGCATCAGAGAAGGACTACAGCGTTTGGGCCCGCGGATCACCCTGGCCGCCCTGCTCGCCGGGGTGCTGGCGTACGTCGCCGCGGCCCCGACGGCGGAGCTTTTTGGGCGCGTCCACTTCGACGACGGCGTCTTCTTCAGCGCCGCCAAGGCGCTGGCTGCGGGCGACGGCTACGTCATCCCCAACGTCCCCGGAAACCCGGCGCAGACCAAATACCCGGTACTGTACCCGTGGCTGCTGTCGCTGGTGTGGAGTTGGGATCCATCTTTCCCCGCGAACGTCTCCTCGGCGGTCTGGATCAACGGGTTGTTCGCCTGCGTGTTCTTCGTGGCGTCGTTTCTCTACATCCGGCGGCAGCCGGGTGTGGGCGAATGGGCGGCGCTGGCCTGTGTGGCCATGACGGCCAGCTATACCGGCGTCCTCGACCTGAGCGCCTCGTTGATGAGCGACGTGCCGTTCATGGCGCTGGCGATGACGGCGCTGCTGCTGGCCGACGTGGGCGCCGAAAGGCGGTATCCGGGCTGGAGCGCCGCCGCCGGCGTCGCGGTGGGCCTGGCGTATCTGACCCGCACCGCCGGCGCGGCCTTCATCGCCGGCATCGGCTTGGCCGCGCTGCTGCGGCGCGACTGGCGCGGGGCGGCGGCGATCACCGCCGGCGGAGCGCCGTTCGTGCTGGGGCACTGGCTGTGGAACGGCGTCGCCCAAGCCGCGGCCGACCCGGGCGGCGACTCCCCGGGCTGGGTGCAGGTCTGGACCTACATGACCAGCTACCCGGAGTTCTGGAAGCTGAGCACGCCCAACCTGGACGTCTTCCTGGCGATGCTCAACGCCAACGTCACCGCGCTGGTGACAACCCCGGCGACGATGGCGCTGTTCCCCCTGGGCGCGCTCGGCCGGACGTTCTTCGGTTTCTTGCTCGGCATCGCGCTGAGCGCCGCCATCCTGGGCGGTCTGGTGCGGCTGGGCAAAAAAACCGGCTGGACGGCGGCGCATACGGCGCTGGCGCTCACGGCTGTGATGGCTGCCTTGTGGAACTTCCCCATCATCTGGCGGCTGCTGGCGGTCTTTCTGCCGCTGTTCTGCCTGGGAGCCTGGATCGAAGGCCGCCACATCGCCCAAATGGCCTACTCGACCATGCGCTCCGAGCGGCCGTTCGCCGACCGAGCCGTGTCGGCCGTCTTCCTGGCCGGCGTACTCGGCGTCGGCGCCTTCGCTGTGTGGACCCACCTCAACATGCCCGCGCGGCTGCTGGCCTCGGTGAACCGCACGACACATCTATTTGAAGAGGAGCCGCTGGTCTACCGCTGGATCGAGGCGAACTCCGCGCCGAGCGACGTGTTGCTGGCCTACTCCGACGCGCGGTTCTGGCTCGAAACGGGCCGCAAGACCGTCTGGCCGGCCGCCTTCACCACGGAGATCCTCTACCGCGGCGACGATGCGCTCGAAGAGCAGTTCGACCGCTACCTCGACACGGCTCGGCATCTGGGCGCGCGCTACTGGATTTTCAGTGAGCATGAGATGGCCGCCGATACCGAGATCGGTATGCGCCGGCTGGCCGAGATCCAGCGCGCCCTGCCGGTGGTCTTCGAGACGCCCCAAGGGACCTACAAGGTCTTCGACTTGAGCGCGCTCGAACCGGCCGCGCCCTCCGTGTCCGCCACCCGCGAGCCGCTAGAATAAAGCCCTGTGCCAAGCGTCGAACGCGCTGGGAAGCCTTCCTGGTTGAAAGGCTGGCGCGCGATCGCCGCGGCGGTCGTAGTCGTGTGCGCCGTCGGCTGGGCCGGCTGGAGCCTGTGGCGCGCCGGCAGCGAGTTGGGCCGCAGCCGCGCATCCGTCGAAAGCCAAGCCCGCGAAGCCGTGGAGCGCCGCCGTTGGGAGCCCCCGCCGCCGCTGTGGGAGACCGTCCCGATGGCGGCCCAGTTCGTCGACGCGGCGATTTTTGACGACAGCCTCTGGCTGGCCGCCAACGCCGGCGTCTTTCGCTACAGCCCCCAGGGCGAGCTACTGCGCTCGTGGCGCGTCGGCCAGGAGCTGCCGCAGGCCTCGCCCACTCGCCTGGCGACCGGGCTCGATCCGGTCTCGCAGCGACCGGCGCTGTTCGTCGCCACCGCCGGCGCCGGGCTGCTGGCGTTCCGCACCGACGAGCAGATCGACCAGATCCTGCCGGTCGAGCCGGCGCTGCGCAACCTGACCGCCCTGCTGCCCCGCGCCACTGGCGAGATCGTACTCGGTTCGCTGCATGGCGGCGTCGCCGCCTACGACGCCGGCGGCCTGCGCCGGTTGGACGAAGAGCTCGACGCAGTCCAGGTGACCGCGCTCGCCGGCGACGAGGGCGATCTCTGGATCGGAACCGTCGACGAAGGCCTGCTGCGCTGGACCGGCGGACGGCTGGCGCGCTGGGGTTCGACCGAGCTGCTGCCCGACATCCGCGTCCTTGCCCTGGCCGGCGCCGCCGAGCGCCTGTTTGCAGGAACCCCCGCCGGGATCGCCCAACTCGAAGGCGGACAAGTCAGCCGCGTCCTGGCCGACGGCTTTTTCGCGCAATCTCTGCTGGCGGCCGACGAAAAGCTAACGGTGGGCTCGCTCGACGAAGGCCTGTTTGAGATCCCGCTCGCCGGGGCTCAGCGGCCGACCGGCGTTCCCGCCGGACCCAGCGACGTCGTGCGACTGCTCACGTCCGGCTCGGCCACGCTGGCGCTGACGCCGGAAAAGCTCTACGTCCGCGAGGCCGGTTCGACTTGGGAAGCGCTGATCGACGGCGGCGGCCAGCTGTGGGACCGCAATGTCTCGGCGCTGCACGCCGATGACGACGGGCGGCTGTGGGTCGGCTATTTCGACCGCGGGCTTGATCTGCTCGGCCCCGACGGCTCGGTCGAGCACCATGAGACCGACCGCGTTTTCTGCGTCAACCGCATCGTCGCCGACCCCGCGCGCAATCGCGTGGCGGTGGCGACGGCCAACGGTCTGACCTTCTTCGACCCCGCCGGAACTCCGCGCGAGACGCTGACTCGCGACGACGGCCTCATCGCCGACCACGTCAGCGACATCGCCGTCGAGCCGGAAGGTCTGGTGCTGGCCACCGCCGCCGGCGTCACCTATCTCGACCCCGGCGGACCGCGCAGCCTCTACGCCTTCCAGGGACTGGTCAACAACCACGTCTACGCAGTCGCAGCACGCGGCCGCAGCGTCCTCGCCGGCACCCTTGGGGGTCTGTCGACGATCGAAGGCGGCGCCGTGCAGGCCAGCTATACCACCGCCAACTCCGACCTGCGCCACAACTGGATCAACGCCATCGTCGAAGCCGACGGCGGCTGGTTCGTGGGAACCTACGGCGCCGGCGTGGCGCGGTTTGCGGAAGCGGGCGCCTGGCGCCTGTTTCCCGACATGGCCGGCGTCGAGGTCAACCCCGGCGCGATGACCGTCTCGGGCGGGCGCGTTTATGCGGGGACTTTGGACCGCGGCTTGCTTGTTTATGACCTCGACGCGGAGCTTTGGCGGACGGTCGTCGAAGGGCTGCCGTCGCCGAATGTGACCGCCGTCGAGGCTCGCGACCAAACATTGTGGGTGGGAACCGACAACGGTCTGGTCAAGATCAACGAAGAGGCGTTATCGTGGCCCTAGTGGAACTTCTACAAAGGCTGGCTTGGATCGGGTGCATTCTACCCATCGCGCTGGCCGCGGAAGTCGGCGTATTGATCCCGTCGGGCAGCGAAGGGCCCGATCCGCAGAAACTTTCCCTCGAACAGATGCGCGTGGACGTGCGCATCGAAGACCAGACGGTCCGCGTCCGCATTCTGCAGATTTATGCCAGCCACACCGCCGGCCTGCTCGAAGGCGAGTGGCTGTTCGGCCTGCCTTCCGGCGCGGCGGTGTCGGACTTTGCCGTGTGGGACGACGTGCGCCGCATCCCCGGCGTGATCCTCGAACGCCGGCGGGCGCTGGAGATCTACGAGAGCCTCAAGGCCCAGGCGATCGACCCAGGGCTGCTGCAACAAGGCGAATACGGGCCGGAAGAGGCGCGCCGCAGCCAGATCTTCTCCGCCAAGGTCGTGCCGATCCCCGGCTACGGCTTCAAGCGCGTGGAGGTCGAGTACCACGAGCGCATCGCGGTGGATAACCTGCGCGGCTACTTCGCCCTGCCGCTGCGGCCGGAAGCCTATCAGGCGCAGACCGCCGGCAAGCTCAGTGTGCGGATGGAAGTGCTGTCGAGCCATCCCATCGAGAGCCTACAGGCGCGCGGCAGCCGCTTTCCGCTGGAAATCGAGCGGCAGTCGTCGAACCGCTTTACGGCCTCATTCGAGGGCGAGGATGTGGTCTTTGATGAGGACCTGGCCATCGACTACGCCCTGTCGACTCCCGCCGCGCCGGCGCTGACCACACTGTTCTACCGCGACACGTCGCCCGACCCCTCGATCGGCGGCTGGCAGCCGCCGGCGCGGCTCCAGACGGCCGGGTATTTCCAGGCTTCGCTGCTGCTGCCGCCGGCGGCTCGCAGCGTGACCGTTCCGGTCGAGGCCGGACCGCCCGCGCCGCGCGACGATTCCCCGCCGCGCGACGTGGTGGCGCTGTTCGACGCCTCGCTGTCGATGCAGTGGGAAAAGCTCGACCGCAGCTACCGCGCACTCGAGACCCTGCTGCTGCGGCTGCGCCCCCAGGATCGCTTCAACGTCATCGTCTTTGACTCCGAACTGCGGTCTTTCGCCGACGCTTTGCAGAGCGCGGACCGCGCCACCGTCGAGCGAGCGCTCGATTTCGTCCGCTCCGGCCGGATTCGCGGCGGAACGTCGCTTGGCGAAGCCCTCGAAGCCGGTCTCGCGCAAGTCGCGCCCGGCTCGAACGAGCCCTACGTTGTGCTGCTCTCCGACGGAGGCGCCACCCGCGGCCGCATCCGCAACCCGTTGGTCGCGGACGCCTTCACCGCCGAACGCAACAAGCTGCCGCCGTCGCGCCGTCCCCGCACGTTCGTTTTTGGCGTGGGCGACGACGCCAATCTGCCGCTGCTGCAGGATCTCGCGCGCGCCGACGGCGTCTTCGAGCACGTCCGCTCGAGCGAGCCGATCGACTTCAAGCTGACCTCGTTCCTGGGCAAGATCGGCCGCCGCCCGATCGACAACCTGCGCCTGGAGACCAGCCCGCCCGGCGCGTTCGACCTGGTCTATCCGCTCGACATCTCCTCGTTCGCGGGCTCAATCGCCACCTGGGCCGGACGCTACTTCGAGCCGGGCAAGCAGGCCGCACTGCGAGCGCTGGGCGGATCGGGCGACACGGCCGTCGAGGCTTCGGCTACGGTCACGCCGCCGGATTCCGAGACCGGCAAGGCGCAGGTGGCGCGGCTGTGGGCGCGGGCTCGCGTGGATGCGCTGCTCGACAAGATCGAGCGCGACGGCGAAGACCCGGACTCGATCGGCGAGATCATCTACTGGTCCAAAAAGTTCACGTTCGTCACGCCCTATACGTCGTTCCTGGCGGCCCCGCGCTCATTGCTGCGCCCGCGCGTGATCCGTCCCGGCGATCCGGTGCTGCGGGTGCGGGCCGACGAATCGATCGTCTCGGTGACGGCGCTGTTCCCGTTTGGGCTGGTCAAGCAGTTGCGCTACCTCGACGACGAAGATATCTGGCAGACGCGCTTCCTGGCTCCCAAGGACACGCCGGACGGTCATCACACGGTGCGCCTGACGCTGCGCGACAACCAGGGCCGCGTCTATCGCGAAGAGAAGAGTTTCTTGATCGCCAGCCAGCCGCCGACGGTGCGCGCCCGCATGGACAAGCGCGCGTTCCGGCGCGGCGAGACGATCGAGCTGAAGGTCAGCGCCAGCGAGTCCACCCGCACGCTCACCGCCCGCCTCTACGGAGCGCCGCCGGTGTCCCTGCGCTGGAACCAGCAGGCCGGCTACAACACCGGCGCCCTGACGATTCCGGCGGATCTGCCGGCCGGCGAGTACACCGTGCGGCTGACGGCGGAGGATTTCGCGCACAACATCGGCGTGGAGGAGGTGGCCATTGCGGTCCTTCCGTAAATCACGGCGTTGGATGGCGCTGGGCGTCGGGTTACTCGGCGGCTCCCTGGTCGCTTGGAGCGAGCTTCCCGACCGCATGAGCTTCGCCACGGCCGGCGAGATGCTCGAGCGGGTCTTCTTCCGCGAGGTCCCCACCCCGGGCGGCCCGGTGGACGCGCTGCGTCCGCCGAGCGAGACCCGGGCCGCGTTGACCCAGCAGCTCACGGCGTCGCCCGACCAGGCGCAGCTGTATGCCCTGCGGGCGATGGAGGCCGAGCGGGCGCTCGACTTCACCTCCGCCGAGGGGGACTGGAACATTTTTGCCGAGCGCGACGCCGATCCGGCCGAGGCGCAGCTCGCGCTCGCCGACTTCTACCAGCGCCGCAACCGCGCGGCCGAAGAAGTCGCGGCCCTGCTGGAAGTCGGCCGCGCACCCTCGCCTGAGTCCGAGCAGTTCCTCCCCGCCGAGCAACAGCGCTCCTGGAAAGCGTTCGAACGGGCGCTCGAAAGCATCGACGCGCACCTGCTGGGAGACGATTTGCGCGCCGACGTCTACCGCGCCTGGCTCGGCCGCTACTCCGAAGAGCAGGAAGCCTACCGCCGCTATCTCGATTTCCTCGTCGGATCGGAGCGGCTTCCCGCCGCTGAAGACCTGCTGGCCGACTTCGAGGCGCAGTTCCCCGAGAATCAAACGTTCGTGTTGGCCGGACGCGCCCGGATCGCCGTGGCGCGCGACGGCAACGCCGCGGGGTTGGCCGTCTATGAACAGGGTTTTGACCCGCTTTGGCCGGAGGGCTTGCTGTCGGAGTATTTTGGGCTGCTCGACCGCGCCGAGCGGCTGCGCGCACGGCTGGACGAAGCCCGCACCGCCCTGTCCGCCAACGCCGGGAATCTGCGCGCCGCGGGCTGGATCTTCCACTACCGGCGCCGCGCCGGCGACCCGGCAGCGGCGCTGAAGACGCTCAACGACTTCGCCGAAGCGAAATCGAGTTGGACCGGCGACGAGCTCGAAACCCTGGCCTCGTTGTACCGGCTGGCCGAAGATTTCACCGACGCCGCCCGCGGTTACTATGCGCTCTACAGCCTGCCCGACGCCACGCCCGCAGCCAAGGAAGCCGGACTCGCCGGGCTGATCGACGCGCTATTGACCGCCGCCGACCAGCCGCTGGCCTTCGGCGCGCGCAACCTGTCGATCTACGCCGACATCGCCCGCGCCGATACCGGCCCCGGCGCGCTCAACGGCATCCTCTCGCTGCTGCTCAACATGCAGGGCGTGGACTGGCGCTTCGACAACCTCGACCGCCTCAGCCAGCCCTATTTTCGGCGCGCGGCAGCGGTGGAGTTACTGGCCCGGCTCGACGCCGAATTTCCCAACTCGGCCCGCCGTCCGGCGTTGCGCGCCAAGGCGATCGAGGCGCTGGCCCTCTACGGCGATGACGCATCGATCTTGAGCGAGGGACAGCGTTTCCTGAGCGCGTTTCCGACGGCCGACGAGCGCACCGACGTGTCGTTGCGGATGGCCGAGGCCTACGCGCGGCAGGAAAACGTCCAGGCGGAGCTCGACATCTACCGCCGGCTGCTCACCGAGTTGGGCGAGCGCGCCGACGGCGTCCCGCTCGGGCCGGGAACGGTGCAGCAACTGGTCTATCGCCTGCGGAACCAACAGCGCGGGCCGCGCTCGCCGGCCTACGCGCGCACGCTCGATCTGGCGGTCTCACGCCTGGCCTCGGTCAACCGCCTGGCGGCCGTGGAGCTGTTTGGCCGCGAGATCCGCAACAACCCCAGCGACCCGGGGCTGTACGAGCGCTTCGCCGGCTTCCTGGCCGCCAACGGACTCGCCGAACAGGTCGAAGCCGTCTACAAGCAGGCCATGGAGCAGTTCGAGGACCATGGCTGGGACCACAAGCTGGGCCGCTTCTACCTGCGCGCCAGCAAGCGCGCCGAGCTCGAGCTCCTGACTCGCCAGTCTGTCGACGCCTTCGAAGGGCTCGCCGTCGAGGAGTATTTTCGGACCGTCAACCCGGGCTCGCTCGACGCGCAGCTCTACCTGCAGCTCAATCTCTACGCGCACCAGCGCTTCCCGCACAACCTGACTTTTGTGCGGAATCTGCTCAACGCCTACCGCAACCAGCAGACGCGCAACCCGCAGGCCGAACAGGAGCTGCTGCGGCGCCACTGGTTCCACGCAAGCGACCTGCGGGCGCAGTATTTCGGGTATCTCACTCGCACGGGACAGCTCCAGCAGACGTTGTCGTCGATCGAAACCGGGTCCGACGAGGCCCGCAACGAACGATGGGCGGCGCTGACGCGCGACAATCCCGCCACGGCGCTGACCCTGGCGGAAGGCCGCGCCTGGCACTGCGACTACGAGGAGGCCGGGCCGGTCTTCCTGGCGCTGGCCACCGAGACGCCGGTGGATGAGCCGCTCGTCTCGCGGGCGATCGACCTGAGCCGCTCGCTGGCGGCGGAGAATCCGGTCTTCACCGACATCTCCGCTGCGCTCAGCGAGAGCCTGAGCAACAGCCGTCCCGGCGACCGCAACCAGCTCGCCTTCACCGGCGACATCCTCGCCGACCGCAAGCTTTATGAGCGCGCCGAGCCCTACTGGGAGCGCATGGCGACGACAGCGCCGGGTCAGCCGCAGAGCTACCTGGAAGCGGCCACCGTGTTTTGGGACTACTACCTCTACGAAGACGCCGTGCGCCTGCTCGAACAGGGGCGCGACCGGTTGGAAGAGCCCACGCTGTTCTCCTACGAGTCGGGCGCCATCGCCGAAGGCAGGCAGGACCGAAACGGCGCGGTGCGGGAGTACCTGCAAGGCGCGCTGGCCGGGGCCTACTCCTCGGGCTCGCGGCTGGCGTTGCTGTCCAAGCGCGACGCCTATCGCGACACGATCGAGCAGGCCACGGCGCGGCTGACGGCGACCGCCAATCCCTCAGAAGCGGCGATTCGGCTGCGGCTGGCGGTGCTCGACGCGCAGCAGCGGCGCGACGACATCGCCGAATTGCTGCTGCGGCTGGCCGGCGATGCGACTTCGTACAGCCTGCTCGACCTGATCCGCCAGGAAGCCGTCAATCGCAATCTCAACGCTGTGCAGGCGGCGTCGCTCAGCCGCCGCATCGAGCTGACGCAAGATCCGGTCGACAAGCTCCGCCGAAGACTCGAGCTAACGCGGCTGTACGAAGCCCAGAACCAAGACGCCGCGGCCGAACGCGTCAGCGCGGCGGTCTATGCAGAGAATCCGCGCCTGCTGGGCGTGGTGCGCGCCCGTACCGATTTCCTGTGGCGAACGGACAAGCGCGACCAGGCGATCGATACGTTGGTCGAAGCAGCCGACAACGCCTATCCCGAACTATCAAAAAAGTTCCGCTTCGAGGCGGCGCAGAAGGCGATCACAGCCGAGCTCTATGACCGCTCGCGGGAGCTGCTGACCGCGCTGCTCGAAGGCGATCCGTTCCACGGCGCCTACCAGTCGGCGATGGCCGACAGCTACGCTCGGCAGGGCCGCGACGCCGACCTGCGCGCTTTCTATGAGGCGAAGATCGAAGAGGCTTCGTCGTCCAGCCTGAGCGCGGCCCGGAAACGCGAAGCGGTCGCCCTGCTGCGGCGCGGTCTGATCCCCGCGCTCGAGCGGCTGGGCGACCACACCGGCGCGATCGATCAGTACATCGAGCTGGTCAACCGTTTCCCCGAAGACGCGACGCTGGTGGAAGAGGCAGGTCTCTACGCCCTGCGGTACGAGCAGACCGAGCGAGTGGAGGCGGCCTACGTCCGCACCACCGAGGCTTCCCCGCGCGATGTGCGCTACCACCGCGTGCTGGCGCGGCTGCGGATGCTTTTCGAGGACCTGCCCGGCGCGCTGGCCGCCTACGAGAACGCGCTCGCCGTGCGGCCCGACAGCCTGGAACTGCATCAGTCCCGCGCCAAGCTGCTCGAGCGGCAGCTGGACTTCGACCGCGCCCGCGAAGCCTACGAGAAGCTCTATGAACTCAGCTACCAGGAGCCGCGCTGGATCGAAAAAGTCGGCGAGATCCACGCCCGCCTGGGCGACGCCGCAGCCGCGGAAGCAGCCGTTCGGCAGGCGCGCATCGAAGGGCGTCCGGCGCGGCCGGAGAATTTTTTTGGAGCGGCACGTGTGCTGGAAGGCTGGGGCTTGGATGAAGTAGCCTTCGGGCTCGCCGAGGAAGGCGTCGATCTGGCAGGTCCCCGCCTCTACCAGGAGTTTTCCAGCGGGGCCGGAACTTATGCCCGGCTGGCGACCCGGCTGCGGCGCCACGACATCGCCTGGGTGAAGCTGCGGGCCGACCTCGATCCCGACTATCTGTGGGCCTTCCAGGAGCCGGTTCGCCAGATTCTCGAGACCGCCGACCGCGTCTTCACGCCCGAAGAGAAAGCCTCGCTCTCCACGGTGCTGGACCGCTGGCGCGCGCAAGCTTCCAGCGACGAGGTCGACCAGGCGCTGCTGCCGGCCTTGAGCCAGAGCCAGTTCGCCGAAGTCGAGGCGCGCTGGCGCCGCGACCGCCTACTTTCCCAGCCAGCCGGACCGCAGGCTCCCGAAGACCGCCGCCGCCTGACTGAGCTCGAACAGCAGCGCATGCGCCACGCCGAGCTGGGCCGCACCCTCGAAATGCACTGGCAGGCGCACCCGGCGCGCAACCAGGAACGCCATATTCTCGACGAGGCCGCCTCCGCTTTCCGGGCCGCCGGGGACGTCGAGGCCGAGCTGCGCATGCTGCAACTGCAGCAAGGCGAAGGCCGCTGGACCGAGCGCTACTTCGAACTGCTGCTCGAACGCGACCCGGCGCGGCTAATCGCGCTGGCCGCGGCGCCGGACGCGAATCTGGCGCAGAATGCCGCCAACTACGCCGCGCTCTACGGCAGCGCCGAGCAGGCTCGACAGGCCGTCGAGATCTACGGCCGCGGCCGCCCCGCCGTCTGGACCCCGGCATACACCGGGCTGGTCGGGCTGTTCCACACAGCGCCGGAAGATGTCTATGGCGAGGCCTTCGTGCGGGCGCTGGGCGACGCCACCATCGGCGAGCGGATCGGACAGACGGTCGACCGCGATCAGCAGCTCGCCGGCGACCGTTGGTTCGAATACGGCGCACGCTACGGCGAATACTTGAGCGTGCTGGGCCGAGCGGGCGCGGACGACTATCTTTATGCCGGCGTTGAAGCCGCGCCGGGTCGCGCCGCGGCCTATGCCGCCGTCGCCGAACTCTACTTGGCCGCCGGAGACGCCGGCTCGGCTGAGCGCGAGTACCTGCATGCACTCGAACTCGCCCCGCGCGAGCCGTCCACCCACCTGCGGCTGGCGCGGATCGCCTGGGACGGCGGTCGGCGCGACGATGCGTTGGGCTCCTGGCGCACCGCCCTGGCGCGCTACACCGAGCAGATCGAAGAGTTTCGTCTTGGACCGGATTTCTGGGAGGAGGTCCCTGCATTGCTGGGAACCCTCGCGGCCGAGAACCTGCTCGGCGACCTGCGGGCGCCGCTCGACGAGTTCCTCGACGCCTACGCCCGCAAGGGCGGCGTCTACCGCATCGGCGAGCTGTTGCGGCCGCTGCTCGAGGCCGCGCCCGCCGAGTGGCCGCGGGTTCTGGCCCTGGCCGAGAAGGCGCCGAACCCGGTCGAGGTCTACTCGACTCTGGCCGAACTGGATTGGGCGCCGGTCGCCCAGCGGCGCACAGCCGGCGAGGCCGCGTTGCGGCTGGCCGAAGCCGAGTTGTCGCAGGCGAGCCAGAACGAGAGCTGGTACCGGATGCAGGCCGTCCACTCGGCGCGCCTGCTGCTGGCCAAGCTGGACTGGGCCGCCGGTCGTCCGGAGGCGGTTTGGGATCGCCTGCGCCCGTCCAACGAGCAAGTCGCCGGGCGGTTTCTGGCGGAGCAGCCGGGCCTGCTGCTGGCTTCGGGCGCGCTGAGCGGCCGTCTGGACGAAGCGCTCGAGCTGGTCTTCCCGAGCGAATATTCGAACTACTACTACGGCCCGAACTACGGCGCGCAACCGGTGGCCGAGGCCGCCGGCCTGCTCCGGGCGGCCGGCTCGCCCGACGTCGCCGACCGCTTGCTCGAAGCGCACTATGAGCAGCAGATCGAGCGCCGCGAACTGGGTCCGGCGACGCTGCTGGGCTTGGCCGAACTGCGGCTGAAACAGGGCCGAGCGGACGATGCGAGCGCGCTCATCCAGCGGCTGCTGCGCACCTCAGCCGACCCGTTCGCCCACCACCTGGCCGCGGCGGAGCTGCTGCTTGACAACGGCGCAGCCTCCGAGGCGGCCATCCTGCTCGACGCCCGAGTGCGCGCCGCTCCTTGGGACTACCCCGCCCGCCTGAAGTTGGCGCAGGCGCAGCTCGGCGCCGGCAACAACGCGGCCGGCGTGGCGGGTTTGCGCTCGCTGGCCCAGAGCCCCGCCGTCGACTACGCCGTTCGGGCCGACGCCGCGGCGGCGCTGGAAGGGGAACCCGGCGGCGAGTCGCTCGGCTCGGCCGAGCTCGACTGGCTCGCTACGGGCGCTGGGAATCCCGATCAGCCCTATTTCTATCCGGCCCGCATCGCCGCAGCCGAAGCCGCTTCGGGAGAGCGACGGGCGACGCTGCTCGAAGCCGCGCTGGCGGCGCGGCCGCGGCAGGATTCGTTCGAGTTGCGGCGCTCAGCGTTCGATGCCGAGCGCCAGGCCGGCCGCGAAGCCCGGGCGCTCAGCGCGCTCGAACCGCTGCTCGATCAGGCCGGCCTGGGCTATCTGCTCGAACAGCTCGATCCGGCCTTCGCGCAGGACTCCTACAGCCGTCGCGCCGATCCTTACATGGCCGACCGCTTCCTCTACGGCCAGGATCTGACGGATTCCGAGCGCGCCGAGGTGGCCGCACAGGCCGGCGCCTTGCTCGAATCGCTCGGACGGCTCGGTTCGGCGGAGACGATGCTCGATCTCGCGCAGACCATCGAAGCCAGTCCGCAGACGGACGAGCGGCTGGAGGCGGTGCGCAGCCGGCGCGAACAACGCGCCGCAGCGGCTGCGCGGCGGCCGGTGATCCAGGAAGGGCTGGAGCAGCCGCACACGGTGCACCCGGGCCCAGGAGTCTCCGAATGAGCCGCATGATCCGATCCCGGCGAAACCTGGCCGCGGCCGTCCTCACGGGCCTTGCGCTGGCGGTGACGGCCTGGGTGCAGACGCCGACGGCGCCGTTGCCGTCGGTCTTCCCCGCCGGCGCTCTATTAACGGTCGAATCAAAAAACTTCGCGGCGCAACTGGCGGACTGGAACGCCTCCGAAGAAAAAAGCGACTGGCTCGGCGGCGACAACTACGCCGTCTTTTCGCGCTCGAAACTGTTCATCCGGCTGCGGGAGGCCCAGGGTGAGATCACCCAGGCGGCCGGGCTGCCGACGCTCGACACCGCGGACCTGTTGACCGCCATCGCCGGGGAGCGCTCGGCGTTGGCGATCTACGACATCGGCGAGTTGCGCTTCCTCTACATGACCGAGATGCCGCGCGCCGAGGCGATCCAAAACGCCCTCTGGCAGGCGCGCGCCGATTTCGAGCCGCGCAACGCCGCCGGACAGCCGTTCTTCGTGCGCAGCAGCCAGGAGACCGGCCGCGAGATCGCGTTTGCCGTGGTCGACGACCGTTTTCTGCTCTCAACCTCGGCGGACCTGCTGGCCGGCTCGCTCGAACTGCTCGGCGGCGGCGCGTCGACCGTAGCCGCCGAAGCCTGGTACCAGGAAGCGACCGCCGAGGCCGCCTCGGTCGGCGATGTGCGGATGGTGTACAACATGCGGACGCTGGCGCGCACCTCGCACTTCCGCTCCTACTGGATCCCGCAGAACATCACGGAGCTGTCGGCGTTCCGCTCCGGCGTCGTCGACATCGACCGCTCGACCGAGGAGATTCGCGAGCGCCGCGTGCTGCTGCGCGAAGAGACTTCCGAGGCGGGGGCGGGGGAGTCGCGGGCGACGGCGCTGGCGCGGCTGGCGCCGCCGGCCGCCGGATTTTTCCGCGCCTCGGCGCGTCCCTCGACCGAGGAGGCGGTGACGCTGCTGCGCGAAAAACTGCTCGCCCCCAGCGGACCCGACGGAATGCGCAACTTCTCGGCGCCGAGTGTTTCCGCCGAAGGCATTGCAGGCTCCGAATCGCAGCTCGAGACGCACATCGACCAGGCCCCGCCCAAGATCCAGCGCGCCGAGTTTGACGCCGGCGTGCTGGGCGAACTTTTCGCCGCGCAGGAGCTGCAGGCGTCTCTGCTGGTCTACCAGGGCTCGGCTGACGCCCCTTGGCCGGGCCATCGCGCCGCCGTAGCGCTGGAATCCTCCGGCGCCTGGCCGCAGGGCGAGACGCTGGCGGCGATCGCGCGGTCGGCCTCCGGGCTGTGGACGATGTCGGGCGTCGGCGCGAGCTGGGCGCAGGACGGCGAGATCTACCAGATGTCGGGCTTGAAGCCGCTGTTCGCCGCACTCGACGGCGGCCTGCTCGTCGTAGCCGACGACCGCGCGCTGCTCGAGGCGATCCTGGCGCGCCGCAGCCAGCCCACCTTGAAGGGTGAGGCGGCGGTGATCGCCGAATGGCGCCGATCCGGGTTGCAGCAGCCGTCCGAGGCGTTGTTCCGTCGGCTGGAGCATCAGTCCGGCGGCGGCTACCGCGGGCCCGGCCGGGAGCCCGACCTGTTCTCGGAAAACATCGCGAGCCTCAGCCGCGCGCTCGACAGCGTGATTTCCATGCGCATCGAGCGCACCGAACAGCCCGACCGGCGGCTCGAGTCGGTCCGCTACGAGTTGGACTGATGCGACTGGCCGCCGCGTTGCTGGTCTGGGCGGCGCCTTTTGCGATGGCGGTTGATGGGCCGGAAACGCGGGCCGTCGAGAGCGTCCTCTCTTCGAAATTGTCGGGGGAAGAGCCAGCATGGCTGCTGGTTGCCGCCGACGGCCGGCGCTGGCAGCGCGGTTTCTCCGACGAGCCGATCCTGCCAGGGTCGCTGCTCAAGCCGTTCGCCGCGCTGGCGTGGTTGGAATCGCACCAGGACCAGCCTCCGGTCCACGGCTGCCGCGGCGACGGCTGCTGGCTGCCTGCAGGGCACGGCGAAATCGGCCTCGTCGACGCGTTGGCGCACTCCTGCAACTTCTACTTCTCTCAACTGATTCGCAACATCCGCTTCGAGCAGATCGCCGCGGTCGCCTTGCAGTACGGGCTGTCGACTCCGCCGGCGGACAATCCGGACGCCTGGTGGGGCTGGGGAGACGCCTGGCCCGTCCGCCCCGCCGCGCTGCTCGAAGCCTTCCAGGAACTGGGCCGCCGGCGCCGCCCCGCGAACGCGCTCGCACTCTCGGGGCTGCGGCGTGCGGCCGACTCCGGCACCGGCAGCGGCGCCAGCCGAGCGCTCGCCGCTCCGGCGTGGGTGAAAACCGGCACCGCGCCCTGTCGGCATCCCCGTCGCCGCGACGGCGACGGCCTCGCGATTGTGGTCTACCCGGCTTCTAACCCTCGCTATACTATGCTGTTGCAAGCGTGCGGCCGAACGGGCCGGGAAGCAGCCGTGGCGGCCGGCCTCGCGGTGGCGAAGCTGACCGGCGAGCGAAATTCTTCCCAACCCTGACCGCCTGACAGAATCCAAGCGGAGCCTTCGATGCATCGACTCATCATCCCGACCCTGTTGTCTCTCGCCCTGCTGGGCTGCCAGAAGGAAGAGCCCATCTTCGAGGGCCCCTTCGACGTGCCGGCCGGCTTCGTCGTCGAGAGCGCCGCTGATCCGGCGGCCGTGGGGTCGCTGGTCCAGATCACTTTCAATGCCAAGGGCATGCCGGTGGTCTCGAAAGAGAAGGACCACCCGACGCTGCTGCTCGACAACGACGGCGACGGCCTGTTTGAGACCCAAAAAATCGTCTCCGACCAGGTGAAGAACTGCCAGGGCCTGTGGTACGACGGCCCCACGCTCTACTGCGACGGCGACAACCTCGAGGGCCAGGCCGGCATGCACGCCCTGACCGACACCAATGGCGACGACGTGGCCGACCAGATGGAGACGCTGGTGCTCTATACCGGCCCGATGGGCGAGCACGGCCCGCACGACATCCGCCGCGGCATCGACGGTACGCCGACCGTGCTGCTGGGCAACCATACATTCATCCCGGAAGAGCAGATCGCGCCGAACTCGCCGCTCGAGCGCTACACCGAGGCGCAGCTGCTGGAGCGCTACTGGGACGCGCGCGGCCACGCCGTCAACCGCATGGCGCCGGGCGGAGCGCTGTTCCGCATCGACCGCGAGAACAAGATGTTCTCGCTGCAGCTCGGCGGCTTCCGAAACCCTTACAACCACGCCTACAACTGGGAAGGCGAGATGTTCACCTTCGATTCGGACATGGAGTGGGACATCAACCTGCCCTGGTACCGCGAGGTGCGCTCGGTGCACGGCATCCCCGGCGCGGACTACGGCTGGCGCTCGGGCTCCGGCAAGTTCCCGGCCTACTACATCGATTCGTTGCCGCCGGTGGATGATTTGGGCCGCGGCAGCCCGGTCGGAGTGGAGTTCTACCAGCACTACGCCTACCCCAAAAACTACTTCGACTCGTTCCTGCAAGGCGACTGGTCGCGCGGCCGCGTGGTCTTCTCGCGCTTTGAGAACGCCGGGGCGACCTATGAGGTGGCCACGAATCAGGAAGGGCCGGAGCGCTTTGATTTCGTGTACGGCGAGCCGCTCAACGTGACCGATCTCGAAGTCGGCCCCGACGGCTTCGTCTACTTCACCATGGGCGGACGCGACACTCAGGGCGGCTTCTACCGCGTCGCCTACCGCGGCATCGCGCCCAACTGGGACGCATTGCCGAAGGAAGGCGTCCTGTCGGTGGCGCGCCAGCCGCAGCCGCTGTCGGCGTGGGGCCACCAGGCTCTGCTCGACAAGAAGGCCGCCATGGGCGACGCCTGGGGAACCGAACTCGAGAAGCTCGCCCGCGACACCAAGGCGGAGTGGCGCGACCGCACCAGCGCGCTGCACATCCTGCAGCGCTTCGGCCCCAAGCCGAACGCCGACCTGCTCGGCGCGATGCTCGACGACAAGGACTTTCACGTGCGCGCCGCCGGCGTCTACGTGGTCGGCCAGCACGGCAGCGACCGCGCCAAGGCCGTGGCGGCTCGCGGCCTCAAGGACGAGCATCCGCTGGTCCGCCGCCGCGCCGCCGAAGCGCTGGTCCGCATGGGCCTGTCGCCCGATCAGCCCCCCTTCGCGCCGCTTGAGGACATCTACGCGCTGCTGAACGATTCGGACCGCTTCGTGCGCTGGGCCGGCCGCATGGCGCTCGAACGCACCCCGAAGGACGCCTGGAAGGACAAGGTCATCGCGGAGTCCAGCATCGCCGGCGCGCCCGAAGGCATGCTCTCGCTGATTCGCCTGTCCGAGCAGCCGATCGATGTCGAGCCGGTTTTCGAAAAATCGCTCTCGATGCTCAAGCAATCCGGCCTGGCGCCGATGGATGAGCTGCGCCTGCTGCGGGTCTTCCACCTGGCCTGTATCCAGGTCGAGGAAGGCTGCCGGGACTCGCTCAAGGAGCAGGTCTACAACATCGTGGCGCCGCGCTTTCCCTCCGACGACGAGCGGCTCAACCGCGAATACGCCCGCACCATGGCCTATTCGGGCAACCCGGAAGCGATCGGCAAGATCATGGCGGCGATGCCCCAGGGCGATGAGAATACGGCGCTGCAAGTGCACTACGCCTACTGCCTGCGCGCCATCGACAGCGGCTGGACGCCGGAGCAGAAGGACGAGTTGATCACCTGGTTCGAGCGGGCGCGCAAATGGCGCGGCGGCGCAAGCTACCCCGGCTTCATCAACCGTTTGTTCGACTCCTCGCTCGACGTCTTCGACGACGCCGAGAAGAAGATGGCCTACCAGCGCATCCCCGAGTACGCGCCGATCGACGACGCCGCGGCGTTGGCTCGGCTGCAAGGCCGCGGCGGCTTCCAGCGCGCGACCGTCTTCGCGCGCCAACAGGGCGTGGAGGGCGTGAGCGAGCAGGAGATCTTCGAGTTCATGATGTACGACCCGATGACCACCAAGGCCGACCCGGCCGACGGCGCCGAGATCTACAAAGATCAGTGCTCGAAGTGCCACCGCTTCGGCGACCTCGGCAAGGACTACGGCCCGGACCTGACCACGCTCAACAACCGCTTCAAGCGCCGCGACATGGTCGAAGCGGTGCTCTATCCGTCGAAAACGATCTCGGATCAGTACGATTCCTACCGGATTCGCATGGGCTACGAGGTCTACGAAGGGCTGATCATGGACCAGGACGAAACGTCGGTCACCGTTCTGCTACCGGAAGAAGAGCGGCCGGTCAAATTCGATAAATCCAAGGTCGAAATCGAAAAATCCGACGTCTCGATCATGCCCGAGGGCTTGCTGGACGGCTACTCGATGGGGCAGATCTCATCGCTGTTCGCCTATCTGCAGAAGGGTCCCTCGTCGGCGCCGAAGGCCGCTGAAGGCGGCGGCGAATAGCTACTTTTCTGGGGCGCCGCGGCGGCTTCCGCTCTGCGCCCCGGCGGGACGCTCGGACGCCTGGTTGAGCAATTCGGCGCGATTGAGTTCCAGCATCAGGCGACGCGCTTCCTGGAGGCGGGCCGAGTCGTTGGGTTCGCGGCTCAGCTGTTCGAGCTGGTCGCGCAGGGCGGCGATTCGTTTTTCAAATCGGCGCGGGTTTTTTGTTTGGTTTTCCATGAAGTATCGTCGGGGGACGGCGATCTTCCGCTCGTTTTAGGATGCACCCTCGCAGGGAGAATCGAGAATAGGCCGCAGGTTGGGATTCTTCCTAAGGCCTTCGGGGTAGATCGATCGCTCCGACCACCTACCCAGCTGCGGACCCAGCCGCTGCTAGGATGAGAGGCTCGATGTCGTTTTCGCCCACCAGCCGCCGGACGTTTCTCGCCCTCGCAGGCGGGGCCTTGGCCTTGCCGCGGCTGCCGGCAGCCGCGAGCGCCTCGAGACGCCGCTTCGCTTGGGAGTTTTTGCTTGCCCCCGATCGCGTCGCGGCGCTGCTGCCTCCCGGCGTGGAAGCGGCCGACGGCGGACGCCTGCGCTTCGACATCGAGCAAGTTGTCCCGGCCGGCCAGGACATCCTCGACCCCGAAGCCTGGGGCGTCGCCCGCCTGCTCGCCGCTTCCCGCACCGGCGACCACGAGGGCTGGACGCCTCTGGCTGTCTACGTTTCCAATGAGCGCGCGCTGCGCGTTGCCCGCGAGCGGGACGGGCTGCCGGCGACTCCGGCAACGGTCACGCTCAAGGTCGAGGCGGGCCGGCTTGAAGCTTCGATTCGCTCCGCAGGCGAAGAGGTCGTGGCAGTGAGAGCCGCAGTCGGAGCCGAGGAGGCGGCCGACCGGACCGCCGACCCTCGGCAGCTGGTGTGGAGCGGTCGCCCGGCGCTGAGTTGGCAAGGGCCCGGCGGCGCGCTCGAGGGAGCGGACATCCGCTCGCTCGACGAACAACGCGAGGGCTCCTCCGCGAAGTCATGCTCGGACGTGACGTCATCCTGGGCAGACGCAGAGTCCGTCGCGGCCTGGTATGAGTCGACGGCGGCCGAGCCCGTGGCGCCACAGCGAACTTCCATCGCAGCCGTGGAAGCGGCCAACGCCGGGCCGTGGTCGCCGCTGAGCTACCCGACCCGCCGTGTCGCGCCGCTGACGCCCGCGCGGCTCGAGGAAAAGGCTTTCGAGGCGCTCCAGGCCCGCAAGGAGATCCAACTCGGACCGCTGGAAGCCTGCGAACTCGACATCACGATTCCCCAGGAGGCGCACGAGGCGATGCTGCCGCCCATGTGCCGTTCCGGCGGCCGCCCGATGCTGAAACTGCTGGGGCTGCGCGTGCATGAGTCCGAACTCTCGTCCGAGCCGTTCCAGGAAGCCTGGCTGTTTGCGTTTGCGATCGTGGCGGGCCGCGCCGGCTGGTTCGCCGTCTCGCACATCACAGAGCCCCAGGGAGACGCCTTCTACGGGCGCGAAGCGTTTGGCTATCCGACCAAGCTCGGCTCCCCCGACATCGTAGCGACGCCGCTGAGTTTCGATCTCACCATCAACCGCCTGGGCCGCGAGGTCGCCTACGCCCGTGGGATGTTCAAAGGCTTTGCCACCGGCACCTCGCTGGGACAAATGCCCGTGCTCACACTCCGGGCCAAGCCGGGCGGCGAGGCGGCCGAGATCCTCTTCCAGCCATGGACCTTCCAGGGCCGCCGCAGCCGGGTGGACCCGGCCACGCTCGAGGTCGCTTTCCCCGGCGAAAAAGCGGAAGGGATGGAGCAGTTGAGCGATCCTTGGTCGGAACTCGGACCGCTTCGGCCGCTGGCCGTCTCCGCCATGGACGGCGCGGCGATGCAGCGCGGCCCCGCCGAATCGCTGCTCGAATGGGCCGAATTCGGCGAGTACTACCGCGAACGCTGTGACGGCGTGCTGCCGTGGGAGCCGCGACCCGCCGTTGCGCCCCAGCCTACGTTCCTGGTTGGCGGCGCCGCATCCGGCCCGCGCTCCTGATGTCGACCTGCCTGCGGAGCGACAGCGACGTCCGACTCGAGTGCGAGACGCTCGACGGTCTGCGCGGCGGAGGGGTTGGGCGTCAGTTGTTCGCTATGAGGTGCCGCAGCAGGGGCGCGGTTTCCTCGATCCGCTGAAATTCCCGCCGCACCGGCAACTGCAATTTGCGCACCGCGCGGCTCAGCTCTTCGGTGACGCCTTCGAGCGCGTCGAGCCGCTCCTCATACAAACGGTCTTCGCGCGTCTGAGATCGGA